>Ga0302319_10000026_pt1 | contig 245949 bp, 189 predicted proteins | sample Bog_T0_2_FD_203319 | JGI IMG/M metagenome (GOLD analysis project Ga0302319, IMG submission 203319) | Peat permafrost microbial communities from Stordalen Mire near Abisko, Sweden - Bog_T0_2 | ecosystem: Environmental > Terrestrial > Soil > Wetlands > Peat | place: Sweden: Abisko, Stordalen... | reverse complement strand
CTGCTTCAGATCCTGCTTCTTTACTTGGCTCCATCGCACACGCCTCGGAGGTCTCACTCCTCCTGCTTGTACCAGCCAACCTGCCCACTACTCAAATTAAATGTGCGAAAGAAATCCTACGTTATCAGGGAGCAAGAGGATGTGTTGAAAGATGGTAGAAAGATCGCCTTCCCGGAAGAATGCAGACGAGGCTGCGGCTTCTAGTGTATTCCCTTCACGTTTACCGTGCGCAGCCAAGGTGAAAGTAAGGCACCGAAATCGGAGGTGATATCGATGTTTAAGATGTTTCTCGACACAAAGAGATTGGGCCTTACTGCGGTAGTTTGTATTTCTGCGTGTGCAATGAGTGGTTGTCTTGAGTCAAGCTTTAAAATAGCGAGTGAGTCCAGGCTCCCAAGATGGATAACGCTCCCAGCCGGAGTTGCACGCGCCGACGTTTCGCTCACGGTAAGCTATTACACCACGCTGCGGGGTGGTAGTGTGCAATTTACGTTGCTAGTTAAAAACAAACAGCCAATCGAAACAACAAGTGGCAAGGACGGATGTCGAAATCCTTTCCAACTGACAAATCCCACACAAGGATTACCCTCCGGCTATCCGAACTACGCTGTAGTTACAGTCGATGGCATAACAGAAATTCTTGAACAAAAAAAGCCTGAGGACATCTTGTACGTGGCAGATGACCCTGCTCTCTGGAAACAGTATCGTGTGGTCGGCTGCGGCCGCTCTTGATTCTCGATAGCTGGTTCTTACTCGAACGCTCCACGGCGGGTAGCCGGTTATGATCGACGGGCGAATGCGGCAGACGAACCGTCAGTTGCCTCATGCTCATCCCCGAGTTCCGTGGCCATAATAAGACCGGCGTTCACAGTAAATACGTGTAGAACTTCGCTGTCCGATAGAACATCCCCTTGAGGGCTTTTGACGAGTTGGTGCACGCTGACGCGGAGTCTGACACCGTTTCTCTCGGTGATTGCCAGCGGTTCGACAAAGGCATCGAACTCGCCCCATTGCCGAGTCCAATAAGCGCGGACCTCTTGCTTTCCGACAACCTTGCCGCCTTCGGAGGCCTTCGGCCAGCTCACATTTTGCGTCATCAGAGCCAACGCACCGTCTATATCCCGCTTGTTGAATGCGGAGTACAACTTCTCAAGAAGGGTCTTAATGTCTTCCATTCATCCTCCGTTAACACTTGCCATGAACTCGATTCTCATTATCCGGCCAGTCCATATCATCATCCGGCCAGTCCATATCATTTCCGACGAGCGCTAACACAAGGACCGTTTTCATTCTCTTCTTGTCCTTTGATGCGGTAAGCCGGCAGGTAACGGGAAACGCGCCACGCGCCAGTTTGGTAGCATTCTGAGGGATTGTCCGCAGAATGAAGTCTTCGACGGCAAACCCTTCGGCCTTTTGGCCCTTTTGTGCTGCGTTTTGGGTCTCGAGCACCATCAAGATCGCGTAACGGTGTAATCGGACGAAGTATTTCCCTCGTCAAGGCACACCGTTTGAATTTTGCCTACCCGTTTAACCACGAATGGAGGGAACGGCATGAACATGACAACGATCAGGAGAGTTCTTATCTCGGCATCGCTCGTTGAATCACTCGTCTTTATGGTGGCTTTCGCAGCCGGGATGAGGATCGCGTGAAGCGAAGGGATTTTGTCCGGCTTGGATGGGTCACCATGATCGCGACCGGGGCAGGCAAGCTGGGGCCTGCGTTTGGGAAGTCGCCAGGCCTTGGGCAGTTTCCAGGTCCGCTACAGCATCCGATGATAGCAAAGCCGGAACCCAAGGCCACCGGACGCGCAGCGGATTTCACCCTGAAAATCGCGCCCATGCTGGTCGAACTTGCGCCCCAGGTTGTCATCAGCACAATCGGCTACAACAATAAGGTCCCCGGTCCCCTCCTGCGGATGCGCGAGGGCCAGCGCGTCACCATCGACGTTGTGAACAACACTGACGTTCCGGAGTACGTGCATTGGCATGGCCTGTTCGTTCCGCCGGAAGTAGATGGGGCGGAGGAAGAAGGCACTCCCCCCGTTCCGCCCCACGGCCGGCGGCGCTATCAATTCCTGGCCAGGCCGGCGGGTTCGCGATGGTACCACTCACACACCGCAGCCATGATGGATCTGCATCGGGGCTCCTACACCGGCCAGTTCGGTTTTCTCATGATCGACTCCGCGAATGACCCTGGAAGCTACGACCAGGAAGTCTTTCTGGCGCTGCGTGAATGGCAATATTTTTTGTCTACGATGGATCAGGACGAGATGGCGCCGGATCCCAGGGACCCGATGCCCGAAAAACCCGCCACTCCAGACCTGCGTCCGAACGGACTCGAAGTCAGCGCTCCTCTCTATTCGATTAACGACAAAATACTTGGAGCCGGGGAACCCCTCCGCGTGAAGCCGGATCAGCGCGTGTTGATGCACCTGCTCAACGCGAGCGCTGCCCAAATCCATCGCCTGGCTTTACCCGGCCACAAGTTTCAGGTGATCGCTCTGGACGGCAATCCGGTGCCGGCGCCACAGCCCGTCGATATGATCGAGATCGCCCCCGGCGAGCGCGTGGATGCGATCGTGGAGATGAATAACCCGGGCGTGTGGATTTTGGGGGAAATCCGGGATGTCGCGCGGCAATCCGGCTTGGGGCTAGTGGTGGAGTACGCTCATCAAAAGCAGCGCGCGCGATGGGCTCCGCTTCCGATCTCGCGCTGGGACTACACAATTTTTGGCACGATCGCGCCGCATCCCGCGCCAGACCAGACCATCGACATGGTCTTTGAAAAAGTGCCCGGCGGACCCAATGGAATCAATCGCTGGCTCGTCAATGGCAAAGAATATCCGCATGAGCGGGAATTCGTGTTCCGACAGGGGCGGCGCTACCGGATCGTGTTTCACAATCGCAGCGACGATTCTCACCCTCTGCATTTCCACCGGCACCTGTTCGAGCTCGTCGAACTCAACGGCAAGCCGACTGCCGGCATCATGAAGGATACGGTGATTGTTCCCGCATTCGGACGCGCCACGGTGGATCTGGTCGCCGACCAGCCGGGCCTGACGCTGTTTCATTGCCATATCCAGCAGCACATGGACTTTGGTTTCATGGCGCTGTTTCGCTACGCCTGAGCACCGCATGGCGAGCAAACGGCCGATGCGGCGGCCCGCCTTGGCAGGTTCGGCGAAAGCCGTACCGCCTACATGCAAAATCTTGCATTCACGGCCTTTTCACAATTCAGAGATAGACGCGAAATGTGCGGATGCGATAAAACACTTCTGGTAAGTCTCCCCAACTTGGCAAGTATCCCCACCCACAAATCTGAACCGGAGGTCTGCATGAAGATGATCCAAGGCGGGTTCCGAGCAGCAGTACTCTTTGGAGCCGCCGTCTCGATGCTCGCATTTGCCTCAACAGCAAATGCACAGAATCAAAACTCCAACAATCAATGGCCGAGCGGCAATTCAGCCCGAAACAATCCGTGGCCTTACGCAAAGGCGAACCGCACAGCGCCTGTGCTCGCGGTGGTCGGCGACATCTCCTGCGAGCCAGGCGAGACGGAGCCCGCTGGTGAGTCGGCGCATGAAAGCTGCGGCACCCCCAAGGCCCCCTACACCGCCACTTCTCTGTGGCAATCCCAGGAGGCCACCGCGAATGAAATTGAGGCTATGATGCCTGACCTCGTCGCGATCGCCGGAGATCTGCAATACCAGGTTGGACAATACGAGGACTTCGAGAACTCGTACGATTTAAACTATGGCGCTTTCAAAATGATCACGCGCCCGGCGCCTGGCAACCATGAGTTTTATGACGAGCATGGCGCGACCGGCGTTGCCGGTTATGGCTACTTCTCCTACTTCAACGGCTTCCAGGTCGATACCACAGGGCAACCGATCACGACTACGCTCGCCGACCCGTGCCCGGCATCGATGACGGGCTGCGGCTATCCGGCCGCTACCACTCCCAACCCCCAGCCTATACCGCGGCCTAACGGACAGGCAGGGCACTTCGAGGAGTCGGGTGGAGTCGGATCCACCGTACCGGCTGGCGGCACAGTCGGAGTCGGAGATGGCTGGTATTCCTATGATCTCGGCTCCTGGCACCTTATCTCGCTCAATATAGAATGCGAGACCCAGCCGGGCGGGTGCTCGACAACAGGCTCGTGGTTTGCCACGGAACTTGAATGGCTGAAGAAGGATCTCGAAGCGAATCATTCCGCGTGCACCGCCGCCTACTGGCATCAGCCCACGTTCAGCGCTACCAACGGCATCACCCAGGAGGGCATTGCCGCTCAGGCCTTTTGGCAACTGCTCTATCAGTACGGAGCCGACCTGGTGCTGAACGGGCACGACCACCTATATGCCCGCTACCAGCCACTTGATCCAAATGGTACGCCCGATCCAAGGAAGGGTATACGGGAATTCATCGTGGGCACCGGCGGCGAGACACTCGACCCGATCGTTGTAACCCCTGTCACGAGCGGTGCAAACGAAACAAACCAGGAGGATCCCAGCGGCAACGTGAATTTCAACGCACAGAATCTCCAGGCGTATAGCGGGTACTACTGGGGTGTGTTGGGCCTGACGCTCAATCAGAACGGCTACGCGTGGGATTTCGAGTCGGCACTGGCAGGTCCCGCAGCTTTAAGCAATGGTCCTACACTTCCGGCGCCGACTGCGAAGGGTGGTTATAGCGACAAGGGCGTCGGCGCCTGCCATGGTCCAGTGAACAGGTGGTAGCGGACGGATCGCCTTCCCCCTTGGCGAGAAATCGCGAAGGGGGAACTTCCTTTGCTTGGCCCTCGGTTCCTGCTCGCGTCCTTTTCAACAAATGTGACGAAGAGCCTTATTCAAGTTGACGAAATCACCATCGAAATCAAAGATCAGTGCTTCCGGTTTTCCTGTTCATACCTTGATTTCACAAACCGTGCTCCGAAAGCTGCGCGGTTGACTCGCGGACGATCAACTCCGGCTTGATCTTGCGATGGATGGGGCTGACCGCCAGATTCTTGCGGCCAGCCCTCATCGCATCCATCAGAATCTCCGCCCCCATGGAGGCCAGTTTTTCCAGGTGCTCGCGGACGCTGGTGAGAGAAGGGTTGTAGAACGCCGCGGCAGGAATGTCGTCGAACCCAATGACCGAACAGTCCTGCGGCACCCGCAAGCCTGCGCTGATGAGCGCCCGGATGCAGCCAAAGGCGGTCATGTCATCGAAGGCCAATAGTGCCGTGAACGGGATGTTGCGCGCAAGCAACTCCTGGGTGCGTTCGAATCCCCCTTCATAACTGGAAAACGGATCGCTCAGGGTGACCTCCAACGCGGGAACCAGTTCGAGACCGGCCGTGCCAGCGAAGTCGCGGATGCCGTCCCACTGATGCTGACTGTCGATGATCAGCTGCGGCCCGCGGACAAAGGCGATCTTGCGGTGGCCGAGCCGGTAAAGGTGTTCCAGTGCGAGGTGGGCGCCCACTTCGTTGTCGGTGGCGACCCAGTTCAGGGTCTCAGTGCCGGGCTCGCGACCCAGTATCACCGAAGGGATTTTCTGCGCTTCCAAAGCGCTGAGAAGCTCCGGCTCGAAGGAAAGCGAATTGGCCAGAATGATGAGCCCTTCCACGCGCCGCCCCAGCAAGACGTTCAGGTACTTTTTAAAGCGAGAACTGTCGTTCTGAATATCGACAAGGAAGGACAGGTAGTCGGTTCGAGAAAAGCTCTTTTCAATGCCGCGCAGAATCTGCGAGCAGTAGGGGTCAGCTATATCGGGCACCATGACGCCAACAGTATGGCTGTGGCGGCTGCGGAGCGCCTGGGCGAAGGGGTTGGGCTGATAGCCCATGCCCTGGGCGATCTCAATGACGCGCTGCTTGGTGGCTTCAGGAATGAATTGGGCAAGGGGGGCTTTATTGAGCACCATGGATACGGTGGTGGGCGAGACCCCGCATTCCTTTGCCACTTCTCGAATTGTGACCATCTTCCCCCTCTAGGTTGACAACGCATTCCACCCGATGATAAACCATTTTAGCGGGTCATTGTACCGGTTTATTAAAACGATGCATTAAGTCCGCATAGGTACAAATCCAGTCAGGTCGGTCCGCAAATGGCTTTGAAGCTGCTTTTCTGACACGCTAAACCGGAAACAAGGAGCGAATCATGTCTGCACTGGCATTACTCGGTGGCGACAAAGCAAAAAAAAAGCCGTTTCCGCTGTGGCCGCATTACGACGAACATGAGCGGCGCGCGCTGATGGAAGTACTGGAGAGCCGCGTGTGGTGGCGAACTCCCGGGACCAAGACGCTGGAGTTCGAGCAGGCTTTTGCCGCCTATCACGGAGCGCGCCATGGCATCGCCGTGACCAACGGCACGGCGGCGCTTGAGGTGACGCTGGCGGCATTGGGCGTGGGCCACGGCGACGAGGTGATCGTTCCGAATTTCACGTTTATCGCCACCGCCAGCGCCGTACTTTTCGCCAACGCCCTGCCGGTTCTCGTGGATGTGGACCGCGAGAGCTACTGCATTGACCCGGCTTTGGCAGAGGCCGCGATCACACCCCGGACAAAGGCCATCATCGCTGTACACATGGGCGGACATCCGGCCGATCTCGACCGCCTTCACGAGGTGGCGAAACGCCACGGCATCGTGCTTATCGAGGATGCCGCGCACGCGCATGGCAGCGAGTGGCGCGGTCGCAAGATCGGAACCTTCGGCACGGCGGCAACCTTCAGCTTCCAGGCCAGCAAGCTGATGACGGCGGGCGAGGGCGGGGCCATTCTGTCCAACGATGATGGGTTTGAGCTCCAGGCCCGCTCGGTTCACGATTGCGGGCGTCTGCCCGGCGAGTGGTTTTACAGCCACTTCAATTACGGTTCCAATTGCCGCCTGAGCGAATGGCAGGGCGCGGTGCTGGGGGTGCAACTGAGCCGGCTGGAGGAGCAGACGCTGCGCCGCCACCGCAACGGGCGATTACTCGATAGACTTCTAGCGGAGATTTCGGGGATCACGCCCCAGAAATGCGACCCGCGATGCACGCGCAACGGGCAGTACGCCTACATTTTCCACGTGGATTCAAAGCAATTCGCGGGCATCTCTACCGGAAACTTTATTGCCGCCCTGAATGCTGAGGGAATTCCAACGCAGGCGAGCTACCCGCCTCTGCACGCAATGGATTGCTTCCGGAACGGGGCGTATCGCAAGCGCCTCAGCGGCCGGCAAGCGGAGGAACCACACGACTTCCTCATGCAGGAGTTTCCGAACACCTTGCGGGGAGCGTGGGAGACCGTTTGGCTTCCTCAGTTTGCCCTGCTCAGCGATGAGGAAGATATGCAGGAGATCGCAGGCGCAATTGGCAAGATCCAAAGCAATGCAGCTGAAATTGCCGCCAATGCCGGGCAAGCGGTCGAGGAGCGCATCGCACGCTGACGAATCCATGATCGAGAAGATTCACTATCACGGTTGGGTCAACGCCTGGCGATTGTCGAACGGCACGGTCGAGCTGATCGTGCTGGCTGACGTGGGTCCGCGCATCGTGCACTACGGCTTTTGCGGCCACGAGAACGTCTTTTACGAAGCCGCCGGCGATCGGGGGCTCAGTGGAGGAGATGAATTTCGTCTTTACGGTGGGCACCGGCTGTGGGTCTGGCCGGAAGTGGCGCGAACCTACTTTCCCGACAACCTTGCCGTTACTGTGAGTCAGGAAGAGAACGGTGTCCGCTTCCGAGCTTCCATAGAAGATTCCGCGCCGGGTACGCGCCTGGAGAAAGAATTTGTGATTGCTCTCGATGCGGACGGCACTCAGGTGCGCATTGCCCATGCCGTTACGAATTGGAGCGCGGAAGCTACGGAACTCGCCGTCTGGTGTCCCACGATGATGCGCCCGGGAGGCTGCGCCATTCTGCCTCTTCCACCGCGCGCTGCAATGGATGCGGACCACTTTCACTCAGTGGGTCCGATGACGCTGTGGAGCTTTACCGACCTCAAAGACCCGCGTTGGATCTTCGGAACCGATTTTATTCAACTATTGCAGGCCAGCAACCCACAATCACGATTCTCCGAGCAGATGTCCGGGATATTCAACCCCGCTGGATGGGGCGCGTACTACTCGCGCAATGTGTTGTTCATTAAGAGCGCGGCGCCTGTCGAAGGTGCTCGCTATCCGGACTTTGGATGCAACTTCGAGATCTTTACCAATCCCGAGTTTCTCGAGCTGGAAACGCTCAGCCCGATTGTGAATTTGGCGCCCGGGGAAAGCGCAAGCCACACGGAAACGTGGGCACTGTTTGGCGATGTTCCGGCCGGCAACGACGATGCCTGGATCCGTTCGACGGTGTCGCCGCGGGCGGCATCGCTGAGCCAGGCGTAGCCCGGAAACCGCAAGGACCTATTTTGCGTGCCGGGGTCTCGGATGAAGACTTTGGCAGGAGGAGAAAATATGGCGCGCATGAACCCCGCAAGTCGGCATCGTTGCCTGACTGCCGTTTTCGTCTTGGTTGCCGGACTGCTGTTATTTGCTGGGCCGCTGGCCGCGCAGCCGGGGCGCAAACTCCCTGAGAAAGTTCCCCCGAAGAGAAGTTCTCAGATTCAGGACGGATTCGGTATCAATTCGGACATGCCGAGGGATCCCTATCTACCCTGGAACCGGTGGTGGTGGACGCGCATGTTTGATGCCGGGTTCAAGTGGATCCGCATCGGCCAGTATGAGAACAGCTCCGACCGCACCAGCTGGGATTGGATCGAACAGAAGCGCGGCGTCTACTCGTCATCGCCGGAACTGGAAGATGCCGTTGATTCGCTGGTCGACAACGGAATCAACATCCAGGTGCAGCTGCTTTACGGCAACCAGATGTATACGGCGCGGAGCGGCAAACTGCCCGACGTGAGCGTGCCGGAGCCGGGAACGTTTCACAACGATGACCGCAGCTTGTACTCCGTGTTCTGGCCGCCGACCACACCGGACCAGACGGCGGCATTCAACAACTATGTGGCCTGGACCGTGGATCATTTCAAAGACCGCATTCATTACTGGGCGTTGTGGAACGAGCAGGACATCGGGTACTGGAATCCGTGGGGCAATCCGGAAGAGTACGGCCACCTGCTTACGTCATTTGTAGATACTGTGCACAAGACGCCGGGCGCCAAGGTCCTCTACGGCGGCCAGGCCGATCCCATTCGTGAATTCGCCAAGACGGCTCTGGACGCTTGTAACTGCGCCGCGGGCATCGACGTCTTTTCGTACCACACCTATCCAGGGTACGGGCAGAATATGAACCCGGAAACCATGGATTATGGCGCATACATGAACGAGTCTCCGCGAGCGTTGCGCGAACTTGTCAAGAATTATCCGGGCATCAAGCCGGACATTCGCTTCTTCGACGATGAGTTTAACTCCATCCCGTCTTGGATTGGATCGGACGAATCCGTTCAGGCGAAGTACGTGACCCGCGGGCTGATCTATAACCACGCCGCGGGCGTGAAGACCTTTGTGTGGCTGCTCACGTCTGGCACGGATGCGAACGAGTACGACGACTTCGGCATCATTCACGGGTTGACCAATCACGATTACGACTTCACACCGCGCCCGGTTTTTTACGCTCTCCAGAACACCAACGCATTGTTTGCGGACACGAAATTCGATCCATCCATCGAAGTGTCCGGCGTGGATACGCTTGCGGTGCGCGACCAGAGCGGTTTTCCTTTTCTGAGTTACGGCTTCCGCTCAAAAGGCGGCAAGGCGATTGTGGCCTACTGGATTGCGGCGCACAGCCAGCCGGGCGGAGGGTTCAAGGATTTCTATTCCACGATGACGCTCAAGGGCACGGGCATTAAACACCCCGTCCTTATCGACGTTGTGTCGGGAGATATTCGTCCTCTGGAGTGGAAGAAGGGGACGACCGATACTCTGGAAAATCTTCGGATAACCGACAGCATCATGGCCATTGCCGATGCGGACTACTTTGACTGGCCGGTGTTGCCGGAAGCTCCCAGTTCGCTGAACGCGGCGATGAAGGGCGGCACCGTGAAGCTTTCCTGGGAGGTGCATGGAGGCGACCCGCGGCATATCGTTGTGGAGCGCCGCGACGACCCGGCAGAAGGCCGAGGAGCCTGGCGCCGTATTGTCGAGTTGCCATCTACGGCAACGGACTTTGCCGACTCGCAGGTCAAGAAGGGACAACCGGTTTCGTACAGGGTTCGTGCCATCAATGGAGGCGGTGAATCGGCCACGTCAAACACGGTGCGGGTCCCGCTAGCCTGAACTCGGCCTTCCAGCTGAGACCATGAACACCTGACATCACCTCCGCTTTCCTGGTGTCTGTTGCGCAACACGAAAGCGGGATAACCGCTTGCCTTCCACCAGCCGCAGACGCGGGCAAAAAAAGGCGCAGAGATAACCTCAACCAACAGGCTATCTCTCTGAATCTAAAACGCGTCTCTATACTGCGGCGGGCACAACTCGTAAATATTAAAATTTGTCGACGCGCCGAAAATCTCCTTGACAGCGCCCATTTATATCATTTAATAGTTGGATGCACCGTTTTATTAAATCGATACACGCAGCTTCTATGGGTGACAGGTCAGGGTTCTTAACCCGCTGTCTGCTCATATTCCTTGCGAACTGCTTGTTGTGCCCTCCCGTTTGGGGGCGGCAGTTCCAAGGCAGTATCACGGAAGTTGTTACCGACACGAGCAGGTCGAAGCGACGTCGAAGCGGCAAAAAACGTATTGAGACCTCACTCAGGGACTTATCGCACTGTTGGTCAACGCGCACCTCATGATCGCCTTCCACCTGAGCGAGGGCGTCCAGGTAACGTCTCGTCGTTTCGTCGTGCAGATCGAACAAAAGTGCGGCGCTTACGATGAATTTAACTGCATTGATTAGGAGGCTAGGATGCTCATGGAATTTCGTTTTCTCGCTGGAATCCGTCATTGCCGGATCAGCCCTGCATTGATGGCCATCATGGTCTTTTGTTCGATGTTATTCACTGGGGCAACCGGGCTTCGCGCGCAGGTTGCGTACGGTGTGAACGGTACAGTAACAGACTCGAGCGGCGCCGCGATTCCTGGAGCGCAGATCGTGCTGCGTGACGTGGCGACCGGGGTAGTGACAGACGCTGCCTCTTCACCTGCAGGTGCTTTTACCATCGTGCTTTCCAACCCCGGCGTTTACTCGGCCACCATAAGTGCACCGGGCTTCAAGCAGTTTGTTGAAACGAATGTCGTCGTGGAAGTCGGCGCGTTCGCCACCGTCTCTGCCCAACTGGCCCTCGGAGCAGCCTCTGAAACGGTGCAGGTAACCGGGCAGGACATCGCACTGAACACAGCGGATCCGGGGATCGGCACCACCATCGAGCCGGCACTCGTCAGCGCCGCCCCTATCGAGGTCAATGGCGGACCCCGTTCGATCGACGCTTTCGTCCTGCAAACTCCCGGCACCGGCTCGGTTCCTTCTGCCGCAGGGACAGGAATTGAAGGCAGCGCCCTCAACATCAACGGCGGCATCACCGCGGAAACCAACTATTACTACAACGGCATTCCCATCACGGAGCCGTTTACGGCCAGCGTCTCTGAAAGCGGCAACGCCTATCCGGCCTACGAGATGGTGAGCGAAGCCCACGTGGCCAGCGCGACCTTTTCGGCGCAATACGGCCTCGCGGCTGGCGTGGTCACCTATAAGATGGCGGGCGGCACCAACACCTACCACGGCGACGCCTTCTATATCACCCGCAACAATTTCTTCGACTCTGTGGGTTTCTTCAACGGGCCGGCCTGGGGCGGATCTGGCAAGGCGCCCACCAATCACCAGAACAACTACGGATTCACCGTGAGCGGGCCGGCATCGATTCCCCATCTGTATGACGGCAAAGACCGTACCTTCTTCCTCTTCACCCTGGACTGGTATCGCCAGCACGGCGCGCAGACCGCTTTTCACACCTTGCCTACCGCGGCGGAGTTGAATGGCGATTTCAGTAATTTTCTGGATGCCGATGGCAACGTGCTTAAAATCTACGATCCCACGACCGGTCAACAGTTCCAGTGCAACGGAAATCTCAATGTGATCTGTCCCGGCCGCTTCAGCACGGTTTCAAAATCTCTCCTGCCGCTGCTTCAGCCGAGTTCGCCTTTACGAACCGGAACGGGAACCTATAACGGCGAAGTAGACAACGAGGCCCCCTACGTCACGTCCACGACCGATTACAACCATAATTGGGGATTCACGGTGGACCACAACCTCAGCGCCTCGCAGAACATCCACTTTTCTCTCTGGAACCAGAATGTCAATAGTCCCTCGCCGGGAAACAACTTGTTCCCGAACAGTAATGAGCTTTCGAGCGCCGAGGCCAGCCAAACTTCGGGGAGGGGATATCTGCTCAATTACATCAGGATGGTATCTCCGAACCTGGTGGTCACGGTCGGCGTGAACAAGACGGATATCTATTACAACAACCATGTCGTGAACCAGAGTGCGAATTTCGCTGCAATCACGGACGCCGTCAGCTTCCCCGGCGTCAACTTCGATGGCACGTTCCCCATTACGAATTGGGGCAACCACAGCAACAGGAATTCCACGCGCCGCTACGATAACGCAGTTGTCAACAACTGGCTGTGGACCAAAGGAAAACACACCTTCAACATCGGTGGCGAATTCCGCCGTACCCTGGAAGACAGCATCATTTGCAGAAAGTGCGGTGGAGATTTCAATTTCAGCCACCTGCAAACTGCCGATCCCAGCAATCCTGCTTCCGACGCCACCGGCAACTCCTTTGCCAGTTTCCTGCTGGGAGAAGTGGCCTCGGCGGATCGCAGTTGGGCTCTGCCGGCCGATCTGCGCGATCTGGCCGTCTCCTCCTACATTCAGGATGACTTCAAATTCAGTCCGCGCCTGACCATCAATGCCGGCTTGCGCTGGGACATCCCGGTTCCCTTCACCGAAACGCAAAACAATATCACCTTCGCCGATTTCAAGATGCCCAACATCGGGGCCGACGACCTGCCCGGGGCGCTCACCAAACCCGGCTCATGCGCGGTGGGATGCTCTGGACTCGATCGCGCCGCCATTCACTGGAGAGATCTCGGACCCCGCTTAGGATTCTCATACCAGGTCAACAACAAGACCGTGGTCCAGGGCGGCTACTACGTGGCCTTTATGGGCGGTGGCGCTTACGCCTTCGGCCTCAGCCGCGTAGCGCAGGATTATACCAACGTGCTGGCCGGCACCTATAATTCTCCTTCCAATCCAGGAAGTACCGCTCCAGGCTTTGGGGACTGGGACACGAACCAGATTAACAACCCGCAGCAAATTTCCTTCACTACGACCTTGGGCAATGGCCAGCAGGTTGAACAGATGGATCCCAAGACCTCAGGCATCTCACCCTACACGCAGTCGTGGAGCTTTGATATTCAGCGCGAGTTGCCCGGCAACATGTTTCTCATGTTGGCCTACATCGGCAACCGCGACATTCACCTTCCCTCTTCGCTCAACCAGCCCAACATGCTGAACCCCAGTTACCTGGCGTTGGGCAACGTGCTGACTGATACGGTGAATCAACTCAACCCCGGGGATCCGGATTATGATCCGGCGGCTATTGCGGCCGGCATCAAGATCCCCTACACCAACTTCGTCAACGATTTCGGTGGGGACCCGACGCAAATTCCGATCATTCAGGCGATGCTCCCCTATCCGCAGTTCGGGGGCACGGACAACCACTTCGATCAGGCCGGAACCAGCTTTTACCGCTCGTTTCAGGGCCAGCTCGAGAAGCGCTTCACGCATGGGCTCAGCTTCCTCAGCAGCCTGACGCTGGCGCAGAACTGGTCGGACGTCGACTTCGGGGTAACGCTGCAGCAGAACAACGCGCAGAATCCAATGAATCAGAAGGCCGAGTGGTCCGTCTCGTCGCTCAATCAGAAGTGGAATGACAAGAACATGTTTACCTATGCCCTTCCCATCGGCTCCGGGCAGAGATTCCTGAACCGGAAAGGCCTCGCGGATGAGATACTGGGCGGCTGGCAGGTGGCCGGCATCATGAACTACAGCACTGGAAATCCTCTTGGCATCTACGAAAACACCAACAACGTCGTGTTATCCACGAACTACAATGGCGACGCTCAACCCCGCCCGAACATCGTCCCCGGACAGGCCCGCAAGACTTACAGCTACAACCTCACGCGCGACTATTTCGTGGGTAAAACCGCGGCGCAGCCCGTGCAATTCAACACCAACGCCTATTCGCTGGCTCCTCAATTCACCTTCGGCGGCGCAGCCCGCAACTACGCCGGCATTACGGCCCCGCCGAACCTCATGGAAGATTTCGACGCAATGAAGACCTTCCGCATCGGTGAAAGGGTCAAAGCCACCCTGCGCGTGGACTACTTCAACGCCTTCAATCGCACTCAGTTTGGAAGCGAGAGGCCACCGGTAGACAACACGATCGAGGATTCAACCTTTGGCATGGTGCAGGGCACCCTTTCAAACATCATCAACCGCCAGGGCCAGGCGACACTCCGCGTCACGTTCTAGCGGTCGATCGCCTCTCGAGCGACGACGATCGGGCCGGTGCCGCGCATTGCGGCATCGGCCCGATGACTATCACGCAAGAGCGACCCGGTCGCTCCACTCGTCCCTGATAACAAAGGAACCCGGAAATGAAGACGTTGTTCCACAAAACCGCATTATTTCTTTCCCTCGCTCTCCCGGCGGGCGCCGCCGCACAAGCGGGCGGTTTCCCTGTTGAGATAAAACATGCCTTCACCATCGAACAGGGACTTCCCGACAACCAAATCAACTGCATCGCCGATACGCCATCCGCGGTCTATGCGGGAACCACTCGCGGCTTGAGCCGATTCGATGGGATCAAGTGGCAACCGGTTAACGGACTCGCCAGCGATCCGGTGCAGCTATGCGCTGCGCTGGGAGACGCGGTCTATGTGCTAAATGGAAGGGCCTTGCTGCGCGTTTCGGCCGCGGCCTTGGTGCCCGTCGCGAGTATCCCGGCGGAGCAGCCGCTGGCTCTTGCCGCAAATGACAAGGCTCTTTACCTGGCTACGGATGCTGGGCTTTACCGCGCCGATACTGGCGCTGCTAAGTTCACTCGAGTGGATTTTCCGGTGAGCGCCGGCAACATCCGGCAAATCGCAGTAGGGCCAGCCGGGGAACTGGCCATTGCGGCGTCCGATGGCCTATTCATCATGGACGCAACGGGCAGTTGGAGGACCGAGTATCCGCGGGAAGGCCCACGAAGCTGGGCGCCGAAGGACGTTCGTGCAGTCACGTTCGACTCGGAGGGAGGACTCTGGTTTGCCAGCCCGCAAGGAGCTGGATATCGCGGCGCCAACGGGTGGAAGCTCTTCACCGGGGCTGAAGGCTTGCCCTACGATGACTTCACGTCAATCGCCGCGGGCGAACGCGGCGTCGTTTGGTTAGGCACATCTCTCGGCGCCATCCGGTTCGATGGCAAAACTTGGGAATACCGCCAGGGCCTGCGTTGGGTCCCAGACGACGCTATTCGCGCGATCGCCGTTTCATCCGGCGGAAACGCCTGGTTCGCAACCTCGAAGGGAGTCGGCCTCATCGAACGGAAGCCGACGACTTTTGCCGAGAAGGCGCGCTATTTCGAAGACGAGATTGACAAGCGTCACCGACGTACGACTTACGGCTACGTGGCGGCCGTAGAACTCCCCACAGCGGGGGACGAGAGCAAGTGGATTCAGCATGACACCGACAACGACGGCCTGTGGACGGCAATGTATGGAGCAGGCGAGTGCTTCGACTACGCAGCGACCCATGATCCGCTTGCGAAACAACGGGCTCGCAAGGCATTCGAGGCGCTTCGGTTTTTGAGCCAGGTGACACAGGGCGGCGAGCATCCCGCGCCTCCCGGTTTTCCTGCCAGGTCTATTCTGCCGACCAGCGGCCCCGATCCGAATCTTCACGACTCGAAAGAGCGCGACATCGAGTTCCGCGCCACCCATGACCACCTCTGGAAAGTCCTCTCACTGCGCTGGCCAAAGAGTGCCGATGGAAAATGGTATTGGAAGTCCGATACCAGCTCTGACGAGTTGGACGGCCACTATTTCTTCTACGCGCAATACTACGACCTTGTTGCCGAAACACCCCAGGAGAAGGACGAAGTTCGCCTGGTAGTCCGAGCCATCACCGATCACTTGCTTGAGCACAACTACTCGCTTGTGGATTGGGACGGCAAACCGACCCGCTGGGCCGTATACGATCCCGGCACCATCAATGACACGCGGGACCACTGGAGCGATCGCGGCCTGAACTCGCTGAGCATCCTGTCCTACCTAAAGGTGGCCGAGCACATGACCGGCGATCCAAAGTACACTCAGGCCTACCGCAAGCTCATTGCCCAAGATAAGTACGCGATGAACGTCATGTTTGCCAAACTTTCCGGCGGCCGGGGCTCGGGCAATCACTCCGACAACGAGATGGCCTTTATGAGTTATTACGACCTCATCAAGTATGAAACCGACGACGATCTGCTTCAGTACTACACCGCTTCGCTAGCCACCTACTGGCACGGAACGGCGCCGGAGATGAATCCGCTTTTCAACTTTATCGCCGCGGTTAGTTTGCGCGGCAAGAAGTACAGCGACCCCTTTGTGACAGTCGATCTCACACTCCCTGGCGACTGGCGAGAAGACTCTCTCGATACGCTTCGCCGCATGCCGCTCGATCGTGTCGACTGGAAGCACAACAACAGCAACCGCAAAGACATCGTTCCGGCGCGCGACCTCACCCTTGAAGACGACGCAGGCGACAATCTCGGCTACCGCACCAACGGCCGCGTGATTCCCGTCGATGAACAATACTTTGACTTTTGGAATCACAATCCGTACGACCTCAACTCTGGCGGCGACGAGCAAGGTGAAGGCCACGGTCTCGGCGATGGAGGTGTCTTCCTGTTGCCCTATTACATGGGCCTGTATCACGGCTTCATCAAGTAGCTGAATCGATAGGCAGTAAGGCAATCATCCACCGATCAGGAGCATTTGCGATGGTTTTAACTCTGGTCCTGGCTACCCAGATTCTTGTGATCGCCCACCGCGCCGAACACGAGCATCATGCCGAAAACAGCATTGCCGCCATTCAATCGGCCATTCAACTGGGCGTGGACTACGTTGAGCTCGATGTCCGCACCACCCGGGATGGACAACTGGTTCTGATGCACGACAAAACAGTGGGCCGTACAACCGTCGGTAAGGGAGCGGTGAAGGAACTGACACTTGATCAGATTCTTAATCTTCGGCTGCGCGACTACGATGGGCAGGTACCAACCTTCGAGGAGGCGATGGACACCGCGCGGGGTAAAATCGGCATTTACCTCGACTGGAAGGAAGCTTCGCCGAAGGCGATCTTTGACGCTCTTTCTGCCCACGGAATGCTTGGCAGCGTAGTTGTCTATGGGGAGGATCGCGAATTGCAACAGTTGTAAAAGCTCGCGCCCCGGATTCGCGTCATGCCCGAGGCCGACTCCAAAGACAATCTCGAAAAAGCTGAGAGGATGCTCAAACCGACAGTGGTAGCTTTCGACCAGGGCGACTTCAAGCCGGAATTGATATCCCGGGCTCAGGCGATGAAGGCCGACATCTTTGTGGATAGGCTCTGGGATCAGGACACGGAAAGCTTCTGGCAGGATGCCATCGACAGGGGAGCCAATGGTATCCAGACCAACCATCCCGCTGAACTGCTGGAGTTCCTGCGAGCCAGAAAACTGCACCCATAGAGCTCACGCACCATCGCCTTCTGTCCTGTCCGCGGTAATCTCGTCTTCCCGTGCAGAATGGTCTCCGTAGACGAGCGTATAACTTCATCTGTGACTCGCTTCCAGCGTTAGGGAGTCTGACTTAAGAAAAGGAGATCTCAGACCTGTGCAGCGTAGAAGCTTTCTGAAAAAGACGACAGGCGCACTCGCCGCTTCGGGACTGCGGTCCGGTTGGCTGCACGCACTTGCAACGGAAGACTGGATAGACTTGCGACAAGTGGCGATTGTGCCGCCAGCTTCGCAAACTGCACGTGAAGCGAATGCGGTCCGCGTGTTTGTGGAGGAGTCGTACAAGCGATGCGGCCTTGAATGGTCGGTCGAGACCGCTCCCCAACGCGGCGCGGTGGCCATTTATGCGGGTACGCGAGCCTCCTGGAGCAGGCTTGGCCAGCGTGTGGCCGGCGTAGCTTCCCACGGCGGCTCTCTCCCGGCGGAGGGGTTTACTTTGCAAACGGGGGCAGATCCGAGCGGGCGTTGGATTGCGGTCTTCGGTGCGGATGAGCGGGGATTGTTGTTTGGCATCGGAAAACTGCTCCGCTCGATTGTGTTCTCGCGGCAGAACGCGCGGGTGGACGCACATCTGCTGAACATGATGACGAGCCCCTGCTATCCGCTGCGCGGACACCAACTTGGATATCGTCCGAAGACCAACTCCTATGACGGTTGGACGGTCGAGATGTGGGAACACTACATCCGCGATCTGGCCATGTTCGGCGCCAATGGGATCGAGTTGCTGCCGCCGCGCACTGACGATCTTGCCGACAGTCCGCACTTTCCTCTGCCTCCAGCGCGCATGATGGTCGAGATGTCAAAGATCGCGGATCGTTATGGATTGGATGTTTGGGTATGGTATCCGGCCATGGATCAGGATTATAGCGACCCCCATACGTGCGACGCGGCCATTCAGGAGTGGGGCAATGTGCTGCAGTCGCTGCCGCGAGTCGACGCTGTTTTTGTGCCCGGTGGAGACCCCGGGCATACCGATCCAAAATACCTGCTTCACTTACTGAAAAAGCAGAAGCAGAATCTACAACGCTTCCATCCCAATGTACAAATGTGGACGGCTCCGCAGGGTTTCGATCGAGAGTGGATGGCGAGCTTCCTGGATCTGATCAAGCAGCCCGGGACGCAAAGTTGGCTTGATGGAATTGTCTTCGGGCCTCAATCGAGACTCTCGCTGGAGGAGTTGCGCCGCGCGGTTCCAGCACGGTATCCGATTCGCTTCTACCCGGATATTACACATAGCCTCAGTTGCCAATACCCCGTGCCCGATTGGGATGTTGCCTATGCTCTCACGGAGGGCCGTGAGGTCATCAATCCCCGCCCGGAGAGTGAAGCCGCCATCTTGCGCCTGTCCTTGCCGCAAACCATCGGCTTCATCACCTATTCGGAAGGCTGCAATGACGATGTAAACAAATTCGTGTGGAGCGGGCTGGGGTGGAATCCCGACCAATCAATCGCTACCATCTTACGGGAATACAGCCGCTACTTTATTGGTGCGCAGCATGAGAGCGGCTTTGCCGAGGGCCTGCTGAATCTTGAACGAAACTGGGGTGGACCGCTGGCCACGAATGAACAGGTCGATGGTACTCTCGCGGCCTTCCAGGACATGGAGAGTCACGCCACTCCGGCTGTGATGCAAAACTGGCGCTGGCAACAGGCGCTCTATCGGGCTTATTACGATGCCTATGTGCGGCGGCGGCTCCTGGATGAAACGGGTCACATCGCTCGCTCGCGCGATCTGCTGAGCCGCGTCTGGCAGTCGGGTTGGAGTTCCTTGCCACTCGATGTTGGCGCAGCGCCCTCTGAATATCCCGCGAACCGGCTCGATCCGAATGTCTTGTTGGATGAGGCAGAAACAATTTTGAATGGATCCCTGATTCAACCTGCCGGCGCGGTGCTGCGTTCGCGAGTTACCGAGCTGGGTTATGCCTTATTTCAAAGTATTCGCATGCAGCTCGATGTGGAGCGCTATCAGGGAGAAGCAGTCGAGCGCGGCGCCAATCTGGATACTCTCGACACGCCAGTCAGCGACCTGCCCTGGATGCGCGGGCAGCTTGTCAAAATAAGAAGCATCGCTGACCCGGAGAAACAGATTCAAGCAATCCGCGAGCTTCTATCGCGAACTGACCCCGGCCCGGGCGGATTTTACGATGAGTTGGGAAACGCAGCGAACCGTCCGCATTTGCTGCCCGGCCTCGGCGCGGCAAAAGATCCTGACTTTCGACACACTCCAAGAACTGAATTCGAGTATCCCGACCCCTGGGGCCCGGAGGCTCCGATTGCCTGGAAGCATTGGGTTGGATCGCTCTATGAAGCCGCGGTCGAACTTCGCTATGAGGGATTGGACCCGCAATGCGAATACCGCGTGCGCGTTGTATACGCGGGTAGCAGCCCAAGCTACAAGATACGGCTCAAAGCCAACGATCGAACTGAGATTCACCCCTATATTGCGCGTGCCTGGCCTCCCGCTCCGCAGGAGTTTCCAATTCCCAAAGAAGCAACCGCGGAAGGCATGCTCAAGCTCTCATGGACTCGCGAAGCTGGCCTGGGTGGCAACGGTGCAGGTTGCCAGGTAGCGGAAGTCTGGTTGATTCCAACCTGCGTTGCGGAGGAATCCTAAGATGCAAGATGTCGGCACAATTCCTAATAGTGCCCTGTCGAAAGACGGGAGCGACAATCGCCTTCGGGCTCGCCTGAACGCCGGGGAGTATGTCGTTGGATTGACCATAACGAGCAGCAACCTGGAAACCGCCGTACTCGGCGCAAAACTCGGTTTCCATTTTTTGTGGGTTGAGATGGAGCACTCTCCCGTGTCGCTCGAAGCGCTGCGAAGTATTGTGCTGGCAACGCGGGGCCTCAATGCAGCCGTACTCGCCCGCGTCCCGGTGGTAGCGCTGTGGACCGCGAAACGCGTACTCGATCAAGGGGTCAGAGGAGTCATATTTCCTTTCGTTTCCGATCCGGAAATTGCGCGGACCGCAACTCTTTCCTGCCGTTATCCGCCCGCGGGATTGCGGGGCTCCGGCGCGGGCCTGGCGGCATCAACGTGGTTCGAGCCGGGGAACTATCACGATTCCGCAGACTTGCAGATGCTGACTGTCTGCGTCATCGAGGAACAGCGCGCTCTTGCGCATGTAGATGCCATCGCCGCCACGCCGGGCATTGATGTGCTGTTTATTGGAACCAGCGATCTGTCTTTTTCGTTGGGATTGCGGGGACGCCAGGATGAGCCTCTGCTCCGAGATGCGATTGAGACCATCCGGGCCGCCGCGCAACGGCACAACAAATTCCTTGGCCGGCCAGCGGGCAGCGCGGAAGAAATTCTGCGCTATCACAGCGACGGCTTTCAGTTCTTCCAGTCCGTAACAGAACTGGGCCTCATGCGGCTGGGTGCCGAACAAGTTCTTCGCCCTCTAGGCATCGACCCATCCTCGTCCGACAAGAGCATTCTCTACTGAGCATAACACTGAATTATGCAAAATGGATCCGAATTCAAGGAGCACTGATGATCGCAGAAAATAGCTCGCGGCCTCTTCACGGAATCATTCCTCCCATGGCGACCCCTCTGCACTCGATCGATTCGCTGGACCTCGATGGAGTTGAAATGCTAGTCGAGCATATTCTTGGCGGGGGAGCGCATGGCTTATTCATCCTAGGCACGACCGGCGAAGGGCCGGCGTTAAGTTATCGCTTGAGGCGCGAATTGATCGAGCGGGTCTGCGCGCAGGTTGGTGCGCGCGTCCCGGTGCTGGTTGGAATTACCGATACGGCCTATGCCGAGTCGCTGCGTCTTGCTGAATTTTCCGCAAAGGCCGGCGCAGCGGCCGTGGTTGCGGCGCCTCCGTTTTATTTTCCTGTCGGCCAGAGCGATCTTTTCCGATACATCGAAAGTCTGGCGCAGGAGTCGGCGCTTCCCCTCTACTTGTATAACCAGCCCGGCCTTACAAAAACCACCTTCGAGCCGTACACGGTTGCGCGCGCCGCCGAGATTCCCAACGTATGGGGAGTGAAAGACAGCTCCGGACAGATTAGCTATATCAAGGAAGTACTCTCGCTGGTCCGCGTAACTCATCCCGAGTTTTCCGTTCTTGTTGGACCGGAGAACTTATTGGCCGAGGCGCTGCTCTGCGGCGCGCACGGCGGAGTACCGGGCGGCGCAAATGTATTCCCCGCGCTTCTAGTGCGCTTGTATCAAGCATTTCTCGATGACAGCCATCAAGAGATGCGGGAGTTGCAGGAGAAGATAGTCGAGTTAGGTTCTCCGATATGGAATGCCCGGGAAGATGAGTCGAGTTACTTATGCAGATTGAAATGCGCTTTATCGATTCTGGGTCTCGGCAATGGGTTGCCGGCGTGGCCCTATCGGCAATCCGCAGCGGAGGAAAGAAGGGAAATCGAAGAGCACCTCCAACGATACGGAATCATATCTGCATAAGCGGTGTTATGAAGTTAGCCAGACAATAGCAACTGGAATGGCTGTCTCCCCGGTCCGGAGTTAGTTCAATGACTAATCGTATGCAGGCTGCTCACGCGGAGGATGCCCAGGGCGTAACCCCTCCGGCTGCATCGGGCCGTTATAGCTGGGTGGTCGTGCTTCTCCTTTGGACGGTTTGCTTCTTCAGCTATGCCGACCGGCAAGCATTCTTTTCCGTCTTTCCATTACTGCAAAAGGAGATGGCGCTTACCAGCGTACAACTGGGCCTCCTGGGTTCGTCCTTTGCGGTGATCTATGGACTCGGAGGACCATTGGCCGGATTTGTGGTCGACAGGATTCGCCGCAAGACCGCGATTCTCGGTGGCCTTGAGTTATGGAGTGTAATCTGCGTGTTGTCGGCGCTCTCGCGTAACTTCATCCAACTCCTGGTGTTTCGAGGCTTGGAAGGCATCGGCGAATCCATTTACTATCCTGCCGCGCTTTCGATGGTCAGCGATTATCATGGGACGCGCACCCGTTCGCGTGCCACCGGAATGTTGCAAACGAGTGTCTACGCAGGGACCGTGGGGGGAGGGTATTGGGCAGGCGCCCTGGCGCAGCGGCACGGATGGAGGGCTGCTCTCTTCCTATTCGGCGCCGCCGGTTACTTGTTGGGCCTGGGCTTGATTCGCGTGCTGAGAGAGCCGGTGCGAGGGAGCGTGGATCTGGAGTGCACCGGCGCTCAGTTTAAAGATCAGCCACTGCATTCGGAGGCTCCGCGCCTGCTCCGCGCTATTGGCTTCATTCTGACAGCCAGGTCACTGCTGGCTTTGATGGCGGTGTTTGCATGCGCCAATTTTGTGGCGATGGTGCTTCTTGCCTGGATGCCGATGTATCTCTACTCCCGGTTCCATCTCAGCCTCGGGATGGCAGCCTTTGATGCGGCGGTTTACCCGCAGATGGCCAGCATGGCGGGGTCTGTCTGCGGCGGATACTTGGCAGACAGATTCGCGCGGCGCGATCGCCGTGGCCGGATATGGGTGCAATGTGCCGGAGTAGTTGCCGGTGCGCCCTTTGTCGCACTCTGCGGGCTGAGCGGATCTCTGTTGTGGGTGAAACTCGCACTCATTTGTTGGGGATTTTTCAAGGGCATCTATGACTCGAATATTTTTGCCGCGGCATTCGATGTTGTTCCGGCGGAACACAGAGGAACTGTTGCCGGGTCAATGAACTGCATTGGCTGGTTGCTAGGCGGTGGAATTGCGCCGGTTCTGATCGGCTTCCTTGCGCTGTACGTATCGTTGGGGAATGCGATCGCTCTGTCATCTATTGTTTACGCGCTGGCTGCGATCATCTTGATTCTGACCATGCGGTATTTTCTTTATGCGGACCTCGACCGATTGAAGATGGGAACCACGGCCGTGGTGCACTGACACGATCCCTGAATTTCATGTCGAAACGGAGTTGAGTGTGTGCAGAGTTGTGGGCCGGTCATGCTGACATGGCCTGATGGGATCGGTCAGCAACACGCCGGAAGCCCTTGTGCCAATGACGTAAGGCGTCTTCTAAAGCCTCATTGAGCGCATGAATGCGAACGTCCCAAATCCTCTGGACGGAATGCCGGTTCAATCTCATCTGCTTCTTGAGAGCTTTCGACCTCTCCTATTTGGAAACGACCGGGTGATCCTGGTCGTAATTCTGCTCCGTGTGCGAGGGCTTCTTCGCAGCTTTCTCCGCAATTTGTTCCATCCGCTTCTTTGCTGTGGCATCCGAGACGGTCTCGTCTTCGAGTTGCGCGACTTCGGGATTCTCAAATTGCTCAGACATAGTTACAATCTCCTCCCATCAGAATGAACCGTTTTCGCATCGGGATTCTGGTCAGTTTTGCTCGCCGGCATTGCCGGGTCATTCCCAGGCTGGTTGCTTCAGAATTGCTCCCCTTGGCACAACTTTTCGCCGGCCGGCATCCTGAATCCCAGCTTGGAGATAACGGAAGTCTTTCATGAGCAATTGTGACCTGCATTCCAGCCCCGCCCCGTTGGATACTTACCTCGCCACAGGGGAACATTTGCTTCGCTCTGGAGACGCGTCGCATCGGTAGACGATTTCGCAAGAAAGAGCGGATTCGTCGCGAGCTGAAGCATGATCTTCCGCCGATTGTGCAGGAGAAGGAGCCATGAAAGTCCTATTGGCAGTTGACGGTTCGGGGTTTGCTGAAGACCTCGTTCTTGCTGTGCTGGCCGGGGTCCGGCATGAGGATACTGAGGTTCTCGTTTTACATGTGCTGCAACCGGTTGACACTGCACCTCCACCTGAGATGGCTCAGTGTTATGCTCCCGAGCTGGAAGATGAGAAACAGCCTGCCCGTGCGTTGGTAGAGCGAATCGCGACCGAACTGCGCAGCGCCGGATTCGTGGCACAAACCTGTGTACGGGTTGGGGACGTAGCAAACACAATTCTCGACCGCGGAGCCGAATGGCGTGCCGATCTGATTGCAGTCGGCTCGCACGGGCAAAGAAGTATTCACAACTTCCTGCTTGGCAGCGTTGCCGAGTCGGTAGCTCATCGAGCCGGATGCTCCGTGGTGATCATTCGCACACCGGGCAAAAGCTAACGTCGGTTAAAGGGAGCGATTATGACCGCCACGCAAAAGTGCGGACATCCTGGCTGCAACTGCCAGCCCGCTATCGGCAAGAAGCATTGCAGCGCCGAATGTGCAGACGAAACGAAGAGTCCGGAGACGCCGTGCAAGTGCAAGCACCGGGAATGCAGCGATATCGGACTCAAGATGTAGCCAGGCTTGACCTGCCTCGGCTGTGACTCGAAAATTCGTGTGCGAAATTCAGCCCGTTTCAACAGCGAAAGGTAAGACCCTCGATGGCATCTTCTGCAACATTCGCAACAGCAGTCGCTCCATCTGCATTGGATGAGTTGTGCATCAATACGCTCCGCTTTCTGGCTGTCGACATGGTGCAGAAGGCCAACTCTGGCCATCCTGGGTTGCCCATGGGATCGGCAGCCATGGCGTATGCGCTTTGGGACAAGTCTCTCAAGTTCAACCCGCGTAATCCAGACTGGCCAGACCGCGACCGATTCATCCTTTCGGCCGGCCACGGTTGCGCTTTGCTCTATTCTCTTCTCCACGTTACCGGGTTCGACCTGCCTCTTGAGGAACTGAAAAGATTTCGTCAGTGGGGCAGTCGTACCCCGGGTCATCCCGAGTATGGCAAGACTCCGGGCGTCGAGGCGACCACGGGTCCTTTGGGCCAGGGTCTTGCAAACGGGGTGGGCATGGCCATTGCAGAAGTTGCGCTGGGGGTGCGATTCAATAGGACACGCCACAAGATCGTGGACCATTACACCTACGTGCTTGTCAGCGACGGCGATCTTGAGGAAGGAATCTCATCAGAGGCTGGATCGATCGCAGGCCACCAGCAGCTTGGAAAACTCATCGTCCTTTATGCAGATAACCACATCACCATCGAAGGAAGCACAGAGCTGACATTCACCGAAGATCGCATGGCTCGATTCGTTGCATTCGGCTGGCATGTGCAACGAGTGGAACAGAGCAATGATGTTGAAGCCGTGGCCTGTGCACTGGCGAATGCCCGGGAGGAAATGGGGAGGCCGTCGCTGATTGCCGTCCGCACGCACATAGGATTTGGCAGTCCCCACAAACAGGACACTGCAGCGGCTCACGGAGCACCTCTGGGGGTGGAGGAGGTGCGACTTACGAAAGAAAGCATGGACTGGCCTGTTTCGCCTTCCTTCCACATCCCCGAGGAGGCGCTGGAACATTTCCAGAGAGCAATCGAGCGCGGAAGCGCTGCGCAGGCGGAATGGGAGTCGCGATTCAAAGCCCTCGCGCAGGAGCATCCGGACCTTGCCGCCGAGTTCCTGAGAGTCATAGACAGAAAGCTACCGGATGACTGGGGCACCGTGCTGCCGGCGTTTGCGCAAGCGGATGGACCGATGGCCACGCGCGTCGCTTCGGGAAAAGTAATTGAGATCCTTGGCCCACGTCTGCCGGAGATGATGGGAGGCTCGGCAGACCTTGGTCCAAGCACACATACAAATATTGACGGGGCCGGCAACTTCGAACCGGAAAACTGGGCCGGTCGCAATATGCACTTCGGCATTCGCGAGAATGCGATGGGCGCCATCCTCAATGGGATGGCCTTGCACCGCGGCCTCATTCCATACGGTGGCACCTTCTTTGTATTCTCCGATTACATGCGTCCTCCCATGCGCCTTGCGGCGATGAACGCCCTTCCGGTGATTTACATCTTCACTCATGACAGCATAGGCATGGGAGAGGACGGTCCAACTCACCAACCGGTGGAACAACTCATCGGATTGCGATCCATCCCAGGCATGGTTGTCCTGCGCCCCGCAGATGCCAACGAGACAGTCGCCGCTTGGCGAGTTGCAATCGGCGCAAAGCATGGGCCTGTCGCATTGATCCTCACGCGACAGGACCTTCCCGTGTTGGATCTGAATCTCTATCCGGCAATCCCGACGGGAGTTCCGTTAGGCGGCTATGTCCTGGCGGAGTCTCCTGCAAGCGGGCGGCCAGACATTGTTCTCATCGCTACAGGTTCAGAAGTCCATTTGGCGCTGGAGGGTCGCGAACGGCTCGCGACAGAAGGCGTTCATGCGAGAGTGGTGAGCATGCCGAGCACAAACCTGTTCGCAGCGCAATCGGACGATTATCGCGGAACGGTTCTGCCCGCGGATGCTCCGATCCTGGTCATTGAGGCTGGCTCGCCGGTCGGGTGGCAATCCTTCGTGGGCCCCCGGATCGCTGTCATTGGGATAGACACCTTCGGCTCGTCGGCCCCCGGGGCAGTGGTAATGGAGCACTACGGCTTTACTGCTGAAAATGTCTGCAGGCAGGCTCATCGTGTGCTCGACAAGAACAAGGAGGAAACACCATGCGCGTCCGCATCGCCTCAGACCATGGAAGGTTCGTTCTGAAAGAGCATATTGCGGATTTGCTGCGCAGTGCCGGTCATGAGGTGGTCGATTTCGGCGCGCTTCATTCGAGCCCTGGAGACGATTATCCGGAATACGTGGTTCCACTTGGCCAGAGCCATTTCCGTGGGCAGAGTGGATCGGGGAATTGCGCTCTGCGGCAGTGGAGTGGGGGCATCCATCTGCGCCAACAAAATTGCCGGCGTGCGCGCTGAGCTCATCCACGATGTGTTCTCCGCTCACCAAGGCGTTGAAGACGACGACATGAATGTGTTCTCACTGGGTGGGCAGGTCATCGGGCCGGCCCTGGCCTGGAAATTAGTTCAGACGTTTCTGACGGCGCGTTTCAGCGGCGCAGTTCGCCGCCGGCGCAGAGTCGACAAAGTAATTGGACTCGAAATCCAACCAGTAGTGGAGTGATGTGTTCTCCAAAAGGAATGAAATGAATCGCACCACAGAGAAACTGCATGAGATTGGTCAGAGCATCTGGCTCGATAACATCACGCGGCGTCTGCTCGCCAGCGGCACGCTGCTGAGTTTTATCCAGGAGCTTTCGGTTACAGGCCTCACTTCGAACCCAACCATCTTCGATCACGCCATCAAGAACAGCGGCGACTACGACGATGTCATCCGCCGGAAGATGGATGAAGGCAAGTCGGGCGAGGCACTGTTTTTTGAGTTGGCCCTCGAGGATCTGAAGCAGGCGGCCGATCTTTTCCGGCCTGTCTACGACCGGACGGACGGCGTGGATGGATGGGTCTCCCTTGAAGTATCTCCGCTTCTGGCGCATCGCACCAAGGGAACTCTTGTCGCAGCCAAGTCTCTCCACAATCGCGCGGCGCGGCCCAATCTCTTCATTAAAATTCCCGGGACCGTCGAGGGGCTTCCAGCCATTGAGGAAGCAATTTTCGCGGGCGTCCCGGTGAATGTAACCCTTCTGTTCTCGGGCGAGCAGTATGTCGCCGCAGCCGAAGCCTATATGCGCGGCGTCGAGCGGCGAATCGCTGCCGGTCTGAATCCCAATGTCGCCTCGGTGGCATCGCTGTTCGTCAGCCGTTGGGACGTAGCTGTAGCACACACGGTCCCGGAGAGTCTGAGCAACCAGCTTGGAATCGCCGTTGCAGGGAAGGCGTATGAGATGTATCGCGCGCTGCTTGATTCGACGCGGTGGCAGCGCATCCAGAACGCCGGAGGCCGCCCACAGCGCCTTCTTTGGGCAAGTACAGGAACCAAGGACCCCAACGCCTCGAACATCCTGTACGTCGAGGCGCTCGCGCTGCCCTTCACCATCAACACGATGCCCGAAGCTACGCTGAATGCCCTCGCCGCGCATGCGGAATTCGGCGAGGCTCTGCCTGGGAAAAACGCTGGAAATCTCGCGGAATTTGCCAAGGCCGGCATTGATACTGGCGCCGTTGCTGCACAGTTGCTTGGCGAAGGCGTCGAATCGTTCGCCAAGTCATGGAACGAACTTCTGGATTGCATCGCATCGAAGAGCGGGGCGCTCAAGGCAGTCGTTGCCTGAGTTCCGGATGGGCGGTTCGATTCGTCCGTGTTGCAGTTGTTTCAAGTCATGGCCATAAAAAAGATGGCATTTGCAGTGTGGCTGCGGATCGTAAAGGGCAGCTGAAGAATGTTGCGGACTGCCTCTGTCTGGGTAATAGCGGTTGCACCAGCGTCTCCAGACTTATATCAACGGAGAGCGGCCGCACAAACTTAATTCAAGTCAACCATTGAAAGGAAGATCGAAATGAACTCGAAAAACTCTGTCGCGGCAATCTATGAGACTCACGAGCAGGCGGAACATGCCGTCAAGGAACTTCAGGAGGCGGGCGTCGATATGAAGAGCCTGTCGATTGTAGGAAAGGATACGCACACAGACGAACACGTCGTCGGGTATTACACGGCCGGCGATCGCATGAAGTACTGGGGCGGGGTAGGAGCATTCTGGGGCGGGTTCTGGGGATTGCTGTTTGGATCAGGCCTGTTTTTCATACCTGGACTTGGACCGATTCTTGCCGCCGGTCCAATCGTAGCCTGGATTGTAGCCGGCCTCGAAGGAGCTGTCGTGGTTGGGGGCGTGAGTGCGATCGGCGCTGGCCTGGTCAGTCTCGGCATCCCCAAGGACAGCGTGTTGAAGTACGATGTTGCTTTAAAGACCGACAAGTACGTGCTTGTCGTCCACGGAACACCTGAAGAGGTTGACAAGGCCAAGGACGTTATTGCCGGCACGGAACAGAGCCACTACTCGGTTTACGGCCAGGCAGTACTCGTCTAAGAAACGTCCAAACCGCGCCCCGATTGTAATGGGCTCCGAAGGGATCTTGTAGAACCCGCTCTTTCGCGGCGCGGTAGGCGCAGCCTGGAGCATTGCTGGCTCAACCTCCCGCCGCGATGAGCAAACCGCTACATCTTTTGTCCTCGACAGGTGGAATGCTTTTAAGATGAATGAACATATGCGCCACGATCATGAAGACCTTCTTGACAGCCTCGTCGGCGGCAAGCTGCCGCGGAATCTGAGTTGGAGCGCGGTTGTTGACCTCATCGGACAGATTGGCGAGGTCCAGCCGCACGGAAACGACGAGTTTGCGTTTATAGTAGGTTCCCAGAAGAGCTTCTTCAAGCGCCCCAGCACCCATAATCTCGAAGTCGAAGAGATTTCCAGGCTGCGAAGTTTTCTAAAAGAGGCGGGCGTTCTCGGGAAACCCGCGCAGGCACACCAAGTCGGACGAATGGTTGTGGTCATCGACCATCACGCCGCCCATATTTATCACGATCTCGGCGGCAGCCGGCCCGAAGACGAAGTTACCGTCAAGCCCTACGATCCATTTGGATTCCAACATCATCTGATCCATCGGAAGGAAGCCCATTTCAAGGGCGATCATGTTCTCGAGGAAGAATCCTACTACGAGGAGATAGCAGGCGATCTTGTACATGCCGAAGCGATCGTCCTGATCGGCCATGGAACGGGCAAAAGCAGCGCCGTCAATTTCCTGAATGAGTATTTGAAGGCCCATCATCCGGAGACGTTTCAGCGAATCATCGCCACCGAGACGGCCGATCTCTCCGCACTGACCGAACCGCAGATCGAGGAGATCGCGAAGAAGCATCTTCGTGCAGTCCCTGAACCCGTTTGAGAGCTCGGATTGGTGCCCGCGATTCTGTTGGCCGAATGCTCCGACCTTTTCCCGGCTCTTCATCAGGTCACCCGCTTTGTTGCGGCCGAGGACATGTTCATCGGTCTGCGTGCCTCAGCCCGACGAAGTTGCAGCGATTGGACCGAAATTCGCCGGGCTGACGGTATGCCAGCGCGTCTTCGGTTTGGTAAATCATTCCTATGCCGAATATGTTGTGTGCAGGCTCGAGGACGTGGCCAAAACCCGGAAAGGGGCCTTGCCCCAATCGACGCTGCTGCATTGCCCCTGGTTCTGCCTGAACTCAGTAAGTGATATTGAGCGATATTGCACAGTATGAAGAGCTCACACTCCGTTACTCTCTGATCAAAGAGGCGTCCTCAAGCAGTTCTGCGCAATCACCGGTTCACAGCATCCCTCCCAAACTTCTGCACAAATCCTCCCCCCGCACTCTGGTCCTTCCCAAATGCCTCTGGAGCGGGTTCGCCGGAAGGCGGACCCAACTCTCCTCGGCTGTCGCTATGGTTTGGTAAGATTCCCAGGTCAGCGTCTTCCTGTATGGCCAGGGGCCGGTACCGGCTCAACTGCAGCCACATGACGGACCCTCCCGGGACGCACAACTCTGATGTTTCTTGCCAGGCCGATGAGCGCCAGCAGACGGATGCCCCAGTAGTTGAAATCCACTTCCCACCAAGCCATGCCGTGCGTGGCAGATGCTGGATGAGCATGGTGATTGTTGTGCCAGCCTTCTCCTCCAGTCAACAAGGCAACCCACCAGTTGTTGGTTGAATCGTCGCGGGTATTGAAGCGGCGCGCGCCCCACAAGTGGGATGCCGAGTTAACCAGCCAGGTAACATGGAAGCCGATCGAGATGCGCAGGAACACGCCCCACAGCACCCACGAAATTCCCAGTGCCCATCCACCCACGGCAACGCCGCATCCCAGCAGCGCGATCGCGGTGAGCGTGATGGGAAGCCAGTGCCAGACAGCCAGCCATTGATAGAAGCGATCCCGCTCGAGATCGGGCACGTAACGGGAGAGCATCGTGGTCTCGCTGTGCAACGAGCCATGCAAGATCCAGCCCATGTGCGACCACCACTTGCCATCGCGGGGAGAATGCGGATCGCCGGGCTTATCGGTGTACTGGTGGTGCAGGCGATGTACTGCGACCCAGTAGATTGGGCTGCCCTGCAGGGCGAGCGCTCCACAGACCGCCAGGCAATACTCCAGCCATTTTGGCGTTGTGAAACTGCGATGCGTAAGCTGGCGGTGATAGCTGACCGCGATGCCCACGTTCTGGCTCAAGAGCCAGAGAACAAGAAAGATCGCCAGCGAAGACCAGCGGAAACAGAAGAGCGCCGCCACGGCTCCCAGGTGAAAGGTCGCAATCACAGCGAAGAACACCCAATTGAGCGTGCCGGATTTTTCCTGCACCAAGCTCGGAGATTCAGCGGCGCCATCCGGTTGTGATTCTGAGATGAAAGTTGACATGGGATCTCCGCCTCGGCGCTTGAGTCAATGGGTGCGACGACAACGGGAGAAAACCCGGTACGGCGCCAGACCGCGCACTTCCTTTATCTAGCTTTAGCAGATTCCGCGGTTGCCACCTGAGCAGAATTGCTCACCCGTCCAGGCGCAGAGGCCTCAAGAGGGAAAGCGGCCTCGTGGCATTCACTTGGCGAGAGAAATGGGCGGCCTCTTTGCGTTACCCTCGGGGAACTGATCGAGCAGGACTACATTAAGCAGGGACTTGTGTACCTGGATTCGGCCGTTGTAGCTGATGAATCCCAGCTTGCGAAAACGGTTCATAAAGAAGCTAACGCGGGACCGGGTGGTCCCGATCATGTCCGCCAACGTCTCTTGAGTGATGGGTGGGATGAAGGTCTCCGGTTCACCGTCTTTGCCGAACTCCGCCATCAACAGGAGAATTCGCGCAAGGCGCTTTTCACTGGAGTTGAACAGTTGGTCGACTAGGTCGGCCTGGGTCCGCATGCTTCGGGTCAGCAGAAACTTGAGGAACAAATCGGCGAATGCCGGCTCGTCATGCATGACGCGCGTCATTGCCTTCCTGGTAATCTTGAGCGCCGTGCAGTTGTTTACAGCAGTGGCGGTCGCCATACGCAACCCGACGATCGCAGCAATGGACTCTTCTCCAACAAAATCGCCGGCTGATAGAAGCGTGATTGTGGCCTCTTTGCCGCGCTCGGAAACGACGGTTACCTTTGCACGGCCCTTTTGCAGATAATAGACAGATTCCGCGGGTTCTCCCTGGCAGAAAAATGTCTCCTTCGGCTTCAATTCGATAATCCTTCGTCCCAGCCCGGCATTCGATAGAAAAGATGCGGTGTCGAATTTCAACACGTCGTTGTTGGTCAAAATACCACCTCATTGAAGATTGTTTGTTCACGTGGGTGGTTCGTGCCCAGAGAGCAGCCACGCTTATATGGGATGATCCGGACCCAATGGGCCACAGTCCGCACCTGGGTTAACCGCAATCGCGTTGAACCTCTGTCCATCATCGCCTGTGGCGAACGCGGCCGAATGGTCATTATTGCTCAGTCCCGAAAAATGCTGGAGACCTGCCACATTGAGCACGGCGTCATTGCCTTACGTTGCTGCGACGGAAGATCGCGGCATGTGACTCAGAGCAAATATGACCATCCTTGCTCTTCTCGCTTCTGCAAGTATGTGAGGAGCGCGGCTATTCCTAATCCCGCGCCAACCGCATCGCCATCGATTCCCCTGAAAGAAGGTGCTGTTCGGAGGTTTGCTTGTGACGTCTCGCAAGAAAATATCGGGTGCGCCATTGTTGCATGCTGGCGATGCGAAAGCGGCGGATCGACACCCTGATCCGTTAGGGAAAACTCTGACCGGAAGAATCGGCGTCAGGGCGGTATTGGCCGCAGCCATCGTGGCTGCACTGTCAATGCCGGCAAGATCGCAACTGCAGCCCTATTCGGAAAACTCATCGGCGGCCGCTGGAAACATTGCCGCGGTAGGACTCCAGCCGATCTACGTTCCCGTAACTCAGCGGACGAAGATTGACAACTACCTGTTTGAGGCCTTTGGCCCTTACCCGATTATCGGCGCGGGACTGGCCGCGGGCGTCAACCAGTGGACCAATTCTCCCCCCGAGTGGGATCAAGGGGCAGCGGGTTTTGGCAAGAGGTTTGGCTCCGACTTCGGGATCTTGGCAGTAAGTACCACGGCGCGCTACGCACTGTCTGAGGCTCTACGAGAAGATTCACTTTATTACCGCTGCGAATGCCAAGGAGTGTTCCCGCGGTTTCGCCACGCGGTCGTTTCCACCTTTACCGCTCGGCAGGGCGAGGACGGTCACCGCGTTTTTTCCTTCTCCGCTCTGGTCGCGCCCTATGCAGGCTCCTTCTCTGCGGTCTACGGCTGGTACCCCAACCGCTTCGGCGCAAAGGATGCTTTCAGGCTGGGGAATTACAGCCTGCTGGCATACATGGGAGGAAACGTCTCTCTCGAGTTTTTCTACCGAGGACCCCACTCATTGCTTTCACGCATGCACCTGAACGATACGCACGGTTCTCCGGATCAGGGGCCGAACAAGTGACTCTTGGCGGATCCGCTGCAGCCACTGCGTCAAGTCCCGCGCCGCCGCGACCGCGGCCTGCAACCGCTGGCACCAGTGCGTCAACGGGACTGGTCAGCAGCTTGTTTGAGTGGTTCGGGAATCTGGGAATCTTCTCCTGGCATGTTCTTAAAGCTGCGGTTACTCCGCCGTTTGAAGGCCAGGAATTGATTCGGCAAATGGACGATATCGGATCCAAGTCTCTGCCCCTGGTTGCCCTGGCCGGCGGCGCCATCGGCGCTGTGCTGTCGATGGAAGTGCGATCGAGCATGGCGCGATTCGGCGCCACATCGCTGCTTCCTTCTGCGGTTGTGTATTCACTCGTCCAGGAGATGGGCCCGATCATTACCGGCCTGGTCGTCAGCGGAAGAGTCGGGGCTGGTATTGGCGCGGAGCTGGCCTCTATGAAGGTAACCGAGCAAATCGACGCAATGGAAGTCTCGGCGGTGAACCCTTACCGGCTGCTCGCGTCAACGCGGATAGCGGCATGCATTCTGATGCTTCCATTGCTGACTCTGGCAGCCGACGCGAGCGGTCTCTTCACGGGATGGCTGGCCCAGACTCTGACCGAGCCGATTTCGCTGCGGCAGTTCATCGATGCCGGCTTTCGCGGAGCCACTCTGACTGAATTTCTGCCGCCGACCTTCAAAACAGCCGTATTCGGCCTGATTATCGGGCTGGTTGCCTGCTATCAGGGGATGCGCACACGCGGAGGCGCGGCGGGCGTAGGACGCGCGGCGACGAATTCCGTGGTGCTGGCATCGCTATTCGTGATTCTCGCTGATGTTGTGCTGGTCAAGCTCATTCTCGTCGTTTTCCCCTAACCACGATTCAGAAATGCTGGACGGATATGGCAACAGCGTATGACCCTGCGATGAGACAAGATGAGTCAGAACAGGGCGATCGCGTGTTCGTTGTTGCGGTGGAAGACGTACACAAAACCTTTGGAGCGTTTAAGGTTCTCGATGGAGTAAGCCTCTCGGTGCGTCGCGGAGAAACGCTGGCAGTGCTGGGACGAAGCGGAACAGGCAAGAGCGTATTGCTGAGACTGATTGTCGGCCTCGAAACACCCGACTCCGGATCGGTTCGCATCCTGGGCCAGGAGTTCAACGGCTTGAGTCTCGATCGAATAGGCGATATCAGGAAGAAGATGGGGTTCCTGTTCCAGCATGCTGCCCTTTACGATTCGCTGACGGTGGGCCAGAATGTCGCCTTCCCGCTGCTTCATCATCGTGGAGACTTGTCCGAATCAGAACGGAACGAACGGGTCAACCAGTTGTTGATTGAAGTGGGGTTGGAAAATTCGCTGGATAAGATGCCCTCCGATATCTCTGGCGGGATGCAGAAGCGCGCTGGCCTGGCGCGGGCTCTCGCACTGGAACCAGAGATACTGCTCCTGGACGAGCCAACGGCCGGGCTCGATCCCATCAGTTCAAGGGAGATCGACGATCTGGTTCTCAAGCTTCAGCGGGAACATCAGATGGCATCCATTGTTGTCACACACGATCTGTACAGCGCGAAGACGATTGCGAACCGGCTGGCGCTGCTGGACAAGGGCAAGGTTTTGATCGAGGGCAACTTTGAAGATCTTCAGCAGAGCGACATCGCATTTGTAAAGGAATTTCTAAAGCTGCCTTAGGAGGGTATATGTCGAGAGCGGCAAGGCTGGGCGCGTTCATCATTTTGACGTTGGCTGTTCTTGCCGCCGGGGTCTTCTTCATCGGCAGCAAGGAGTATCTTTTCGGCTCGACATACCAACTGAAGGCCAAGTTCGACAATGTCGCGGGCCTGGCTGCCGGAGCGAACGTATTGGTGGGCGGAGTGACCAGCGGTAACGTGGAGAGCATCTCGTTGCCGCACAAGCCCGGTGAGAAGGTCACCGTTGTCATGAAGCTCGACCGGTCAACCCGCGAGATCGTCAAACAGGATTCGGTGGCCTCCATCGAAACCGAAGGATTGCTCGGAAATCAATATCTGGCGATCTCGTTTGGATCGGAGGGTCAACCAGACGTAAAAGATGGGGAGACGATCCAGAGTGAACCGCCGCTGCTGATGGCGGATATGCTCAAGCGAACGAGCAAAATCCTGGATAGCAGCCAGGCCGCGGTAACCAATACGACTGAGGCGACAGCGCACTTGAATTCGGTGAGCGCAAAGATCGACTCGGGGCAGGGAACCGTGGGAGCGTTAGTGAACGACAAGGACCTCTATAACAACCTGCAACAAACTACCGTTACGCTGCATGAAACCATGCTGCAGGCCCAAACCGGGGTAACGGACTTCCAGGAGAATATGGAAGCCATGAAGCACAACTTCTTTTTGAGCGGCTATTTCAAGAAGCGCGGCTATGAGGACTCAGGCGACCTGAATGCCAATCGAATAAGCGGTCTCCCCCAGGCCGCGCCAGAGAAGGCATTTACATACACGGCGAAGCAGTTGTTCGACAGTCGCGACTCAGCAAAGCTCAAAGACAGGAAGTCGCTGAAGCCGGCGGGCGACTACCTGGCGCAGAATCCATTTGGAGTTGCGGTCGTTGTGGTTTCAATGGGCATGGAAGGCGATGCCCAGAAGGATCTGGTGCTCACTGAAGCCCGGGCCATGATTGTACGCGAGTACCTGGTCGAGAACTTTGGATTCGATGACGGCCAACTCAAGACGTTGGGCATGGGCAAGCAGGCGGACGCGAGTCTCGACGCTGATTGGGGTTCGATCAAGGTTCTCATTTTTCCGGCGGGAACGGTGGTACCGGTCGACAAATCTGTGCCCGTGGGCAACTGATCGAATGCGCCTGTCGAAGAGCGCTCTTCCGGTCACCGGAAGGGATGAGCAATCAAGCTCAGCCAGTTGTAATGCAGCTTGAAACACTGGTGAATGAGCGATCCGCATTTCGCACCGCATGACTCCGGGCCTCGCGGGTGTATCCGGTTCGTTCCTTGTCAAACTTGCAACCTTTCTAAAGCCAACGCCGATACGGCACGTTCTCGGTAAAGTATCGGCAAACCTGTTGCCCGGGTTAGTCAAAGACAACTCGCTCCTGTTCGGGCTTGAAGCGGACAGAGACGAGAAACGAACGACCAACAGGCTTTCGCACCGTGGCGCCCGGAGGCTGACGATCGAAAGCAGGAATGAGGAAGCGACATGCCCCTTCTGACAGTTGTCGTCGCGCTGGCCGTGGTTGGAGTTTTACTTTGGCTTCTAAACCGTTATGTACCGATGCAGGGCCAGATCAAGGGTATCCTGAACGCCGTGGTGGTGATCGTGGTGGTTATCTGGCTGCTCAGGGTATTCGGACTGATGAGCTACCTGACCCAGTTCAAGGTCGGTCACTGATAACACGGACCCATCGGATGCAACGGTTCGGCCGCTCGCTCAATCAAATTCAAACTCAACAGGGCGATGTTCCGCCCGCCGGACACAGCACAGTGAGGTGAGTGTCATGCTTGGAACCGTATTAATCGTGATTATCGTTCTGGCGCTCTGCGGCGCCCTGCCCCGGTGGCCTCACAGCAGGGGCTGGGGATATTACCCCTCAGGCGGACTGGGGTTGATCCTGTTGATCTTGATCGTGCTGCTGGTCATGGGACGTATCTGAAGACCGAGTCCTCGCCGCCCGCCGGTTCGAGGTCAGCGTCGGCGTCCGCACTGTCGGGAGACGCTCTCCCTTTCGCGCCTTCGGCAATGCCCGCTACAGCTTCAGAGGGTCGCGCTTCAAGCAGGAATCAAGCGGCTTGAGCTGCCATCAAGATGAACGCGGGTCACGACGAATATTCGTCGATTGGCCCAACCCCAATAGCGATGCGGAAAGAAAAAGCGGCCGGGCTGAATTCCACCTCGCCGGCCGCGTTCCCTTTCAACAACCGTCATCTGAAACCAGTCCCTGCTTGCAACTACCTCCGTCCGCCCCCGCCGGGGGAGCGAGGCTGAGGCTGACGAGCCTGCAGCGACTGCTGCTGCTGAGAGTGCCGCTGCACCAGTTGTTGGGTCTGCTTCTGGTGTCTCTGTTCCAGCTTTTGCTGGTTGGCATTCGCCTTTTGCTGGTGTTCCGCATCCTGCTTCTGTTGCAGGTTCTGCCGCTCAGTGCTTTGCTTCGCGATCAACCGGTCCTGTCTCTGCTCGTACTTGCTGTCTGCTTTTGCATTGCCCGAGCTCACCCGCGCGGGCCGGCTAATCGGCGAAAGATCCCTGGGATGGACCGCGGGACGCGCGTCGGAGGCAGCGTTGCCGGATCCGTCCCTGGCAGAAGCCACTGACTCTTTGGTCCCATTCGGCCCATGCTCCTGGTTGAACTCTCCGGGCTTTGCGGTAGCCGCGACGGCTGGATTGCCGCGATTGACGCTTGCGCGCTGCGCCGGATTGTTGCGTGCGGCCTGCGCATGTGCAGTCTGAGCCTCAACAGCCGCAATATGCCTCTGGCCTCGTGCACTCTCCTGTTCGGCAGTTGGACGCGCCTCGATTCCGCCTCGTCCGCCATTGAAACTCACCCGGTTCTCCGTGTTGTTCTCGACACTCTCGTTGTAGACATTGTGGAAATCGCCGCCGCGCAGGTTGTTCACCGAGCTGTTATAGAAGAAGTGTCCGTGGTCCCAGCGGCCGCCTCCGTAGCCGCCACCCCAGTAGCCGAATCCATAATTGACCCCGCCGTAGAAGCCTATTGTCTCGCCCCAGTAGCCGTCATTGAAGAAGTACCCGCCTTCTCCCCATCCCCAGTACCCCGGCGTCCAGAGAAAACCCTCCTCCGGCGCCTCCACCCAGGTGCCGGGAATCCAGTAGTAGTCCGAGACACTGTCGTCGTATCCCCAGTAGCCCGGGGTCCACATGTAGCCATCCCCGGGGCAGGCGGGCTGCTCGTAGACCGGCAGCATGGGCGGACCAATCGCCACCCGAATGCCGATCTGGCCAAAGGAAACAGCAGGGATGGCCAGGATCAGAAGTGCTAAAAAAAGCCGGATCGTACGCATGCGAATCTCCCTTTTGAGAACCTGTTTTCAAGATCTGGACGCCCCCGTGTGAGAAGTATCTGCGAGCACGGGAAGACCTGGGCGCGTTGCGCCATGGTCAGGGTTCCACCGATGCGCGTCCAAGGTCTGTGCACAAGTGCACAAACGCGGCGGAAGGACGCGGAGTTAATTCGGAGTGATTTTCCGGCGAAGAGAGGGGCGACTGCTGGTCGGTTCGGACAGGCCTGGCGACAAAGCTAATGCCAGGGGGTGGAAGCAGCGAAGCCGGCAGGGACTATTCTTTAGCGGTCTCCGCAGCGGAAAGGTTGCCGGTGTCCGCGGCGGACAAGCTGTCGTGGAGAATAACGTTCAGGAGCGATTTGTGAACGCGGATGCGCCCGTTGTACTCGATGAAGCCGAGTTTTCGGAAGCGATTCATGAAGAAGCTGACGCGCGAGCGAGTAGTGCCGACCATCTCCGCCAAAGTTTCCTGCGAGATACTGGGGAGCAGCATCCCCGGTTCGCCGGGCTGGTGAAATTCGGTCATCAAAAGCAGGATCCGCGCCAAACGCTTCTCGCTGGAGTTGAAAAGCTGATCGACCAGGTCGGCCTGTATGCGCATGCTCCGAGCCAGCAGGAACTTCAAGAACAGGTCCGAGAAATCGTGCTCCTCGTGCATGACGCGGATCATCTCGTTCCGGGTGATCTCAAGTGCGATGCAGGCGGTAAGCGCCGTGGCCGTGGCCAGACGAAGACCACGCGCACCCGCCAGCGACTCCTCTCCAACAAAATCGCCGTCGCTCAGAAGCGCTATCGTCGCCTCCTTGCCGGCCGTGGAAACAATGGCGACTCTTGCGCGGCCCTTCTGGAGATAGAAAACGGAGTCCGCGAGATCCCCTTGTACAAAAAAAGCCTGTTTAGGCGCAAGATGGACAAGCTTTCGCCCCAGGCCCGCACTGTTCAGAAAGGCCTGTGCGTCGAACGCGGGTTCTTCAAGCTTCGCCATTGCTCGCCTCCGGCCTGAGTGCGGCGTTGGCAGAACACCGCACCGAACCGCAGTCCGCCCGATCCGGCCGCCGGCAGCGCTCACTTCAGCAACTGCGGTTACGCACAGAGATTGCTGCCCGGTTATAGCAGGGAAGAAAACGCTCGTTGACCGGGTACCTTCATGGTACATCAGCGGCGCGCAGCAGCGAAAATACGCGCCCGTAGCCGGACAGTCCGTACAAAGAGGTTGCTTGCCATCCCCTCCTGAGCGCAATTGCTCAGACCGCGCAACGCAGAGCTTCTAGCATGAGACTTATCTTGTGCCTCCAGACGCCTCCTGCGACTGACGCAGCGCATGAGCAGAATAGGTGAAACACATGAAGAAGGTTTTGGCGTTTGCAGCATTGCTCAGTCTTACCTCGGCCGTCGGCTGGGCGGGAACCAATCGCGAAGCAACGGACGACAGGTTGGACCATGCGGGCGCGGTCTTGCGCGAGGTCATGGCCGCCCCGGATCGCGGCATTCCGCAAGAGGTTCTGGAGCATGCAAAGTGCATTGCCGTTGTTCCCCACATGCTCAAGGGCGGCTTTGTTTTTGGCGCCGAGAATGGCCGCGGCGTTGCCACTTGCCGAACCGCGAGCGGCTGGAGCGCGCCGGCGTTCTTTACGATCACCGGAGGCAGTTGGGGATTGCAGATTGGCGTAGAGGGCGTCGATCTGGTCATGATCATCCAGAATGAAGACGGGATGAGGCATTTAATTAACAGCAACTTTGAACTCGGCGGCGACGCCTCGGCAGCGGCCGGCCCGGTGGGGCGTCACGCTTCAGCCGACACCGACTGGAAGCTGAATACCGAGGTCCTCACATACTCGCGCGCCAAGGGGCTCTTTGCCGGTCTTACGCTGAATGGCGCGGCCATTCGCCGCGACGACGATTCCACTGAAGCGATCTACGGACACGACATCTCCACGAGCCGAATTCTGAAGGGCGAAGTCGCCGTGCCGGATGCTGCCAATGCCTTTCTGGACGCAGTCAGGAATGCAAAAGCACAGTCAATCGCTGCCAACCAGTAGCCAGCTCTAAGAATGCTCGCCGGCGTCCGAACGTTCCCTCTGAACAGGGTCCCGGGCGCCGGTGTATTTTTATCGCATATTCTGCAAGCTACCGCGGTTTCAATCAACGATTGGGTCTTCAAGCCCCGGCAGTCGCGTTTGCCTGCGCCGCAGAAACCACAGCACGATTCCCAGGCACGCCCAGATGGTGCCGACAATGAAAGCGATCCGTCGCAGGCTGACCCAGATGACCAGGCAGGTAACGAATCCGCAAAGGGCGAGCAGCATCGGCAGCCACAGGCGGAATCGGCCCTCCTGCCAGGCCTGCGAAAGGGCGGCAATGTTCACTCCCATAAATGCCAGCAGTGCGCCATAGTTAAGCAGTTCCGTTCCGAGTTGATAGCTCAGTAGCAATGCGCCGGCGAGGCATATGGCGCCAATCAGGAGAACATTGTTTCTAGGGATGCGGTTCTTGGGGTGGACAGCGCCGAAGAAGCGCGTGGGAAGCGCTCCATCCTGGCCCATGGCAAGCATCAGCCGAGCGGCGCCGAGCTGCGAAGCCATTCCCGAACCAATCGTCGCCAGCAGCAGCGCGCCGTTCACGATGGCGAACAGCGCGGGTCCGCCGACCCGCCCGGAGATGTAGACGTAGGCGGTGTCGATATCGGGAAACGGCTTGCTCTGCGGCCATGCAAGCTGACCCAGGTAGACCTCGATGCTGGCCAGGATGCCGGTGACAACGCAGGTCAAGACGATGGCGCGCGGAACGCTTCGAGCCGGATCCTTGGCTTCGTCGGCCAGCGTCGAAATTCCATCAAAGCCGATATATGTGAGAACGGCGATCGAGGTTCCGCGCATCAGACCGGACGAGGTGAATGTGGCCGGATCGTAAAAAGGATGCGAGAAGAAACCCATCGGATAATTGTGCAAATGGAGGATATACCTGAGCGCAGCCACGACCACCAGGACAATTACCACCCCAAGGGCCGCTGCAACGCCGGCGTTGATTTTTGCCGAGGTTTCAACTCCGTTGCAGTTGAGCCATGTGAACAATCCCGCGAAGAGACAGACATAAACAATGTATGGGACTTCAGGAACGAAGTTGATGGCGGCCCGGCTGCACCAGACAGTGCAGATGAGCGGATTGAGAATATAGTCCATCATCATGCACCAGCCGGTGAGATATCCCAGGCTGGGATGAATCTGCTTTCCGACATAAAGGAATGCGGAGCCGCCATGGGGATAAATGCGGGCCATGCGCCCGTAACTGATCGAGGTGAAAAGCATGGCGACCATCGCCACCAGGATCGCAGTGACCACATGGCCGTGCCCCTCGGCTGCGATCACGCCGTAGGCGGGCATCGGTGCGGTGGGCTGAATCAGGATAATGCCGTAAAGAATGAGGTCGCGAAAACGCAGGCTGCGCTTGAGCGCCGGCTGCTGTATCGAAGAGTCGGGTTGAGGCAGGGACATTGAGCTCCTTGGGCAAAGCCGTCAGTGCATATCCGATCATGACACGCTGCGCCCGCTCAATCGGCGCACGGCGTTGAAACAGGCGTGTCGCGGAACGTAGACTCAACCCCTTGGGCCTCATCCTAACCCCGAAGCAATTTCACCCAATGTGATAGTCTGTCATAAATTATCGGTGAACGGCAAAGACGGTAAGACCCTTCGACCCTCACTCTCTGCCCCAAATCCGCCAATCGCGAAGGTCTTGAGCCTTTCCGCAATCTTCGAGGCTCCGTGAGTCCAAACATCCAGGACGAAGACCCTCCCATCCGGAACCAGACCGGAAATCCGTTGTGGCTTACTCCCTTCGAGCCTCCTCGCTGGCTCACCAATCGCCACATCCAGACCATCGTAGGGAACTTCCTGCCTCGGCCCCGCTTTCGACTCTCCTCCATCGCTGAAGTAGTCGAGGTCGATCCAAGCGATGGCAGCCGCGTCCTGTGCCATTGTCACTGGCAGCCGGAATCGGTGCGCGCCGCGCGGCTCACAGCAATCCTGGTTCACGGACTCGAAGGCTCGTCGGATTCGCAATACGTTCAAGGACTCACCCGCAGAGCCTGGGATGCCGGAATGAACGTGGTCCGCATGAATATGCGCAACTGCGGCGGAACCGACACCCTGACTCCCACCCTCTATCATTCCGGCCTTTCCGGCGATGTCGGCGAAGTGATGCGCCACTTTTCCGCGCGTTATGGCCTGGAGCACGTGGTCCTTGTCGGCTACTCCATGGGTGGAAATCTCGTCCTCAAGCTGGCCGGCGAGTGGGGAAATCGCTCCCCGCTCTCGGCCGTCGCCACGGTCTGCCCGGCCATCGATCTCGCCGCAGGCTCCGACGCCCTCCACGAACCGCGGAACCGCCTCTATGAAGCCCGCTTCCTGCGCGGCCTGATGCGACGCTTCCGGCGCAAGGCGGCCCTGTTTCCCGCCGGGTATCAGCCGGAAACCATTGGCCCAATCCGCTCCCTCCGCGACTTCGACGACAAAATCGTCGCCCGCTACTGCGGCTTTGAGGACGCAGACGACTACTACTTTCGCGCCGCCAGCGCCCGCGTCATCGATCGCATCGCCGTCCCCACCCTCGTTCTCAGCGCGCAGGATGACCCCTTCATCCGGCTCTTTCCTGAAACCCGCCTTCGCCTGCGCACCAATCCTCACATCGTCTTCATTGAGTCCAGCCATGGCGGCCACTGCGCATTTCTCTCCCGTGAAGCCGGCAACGACATTCACTGGGCTGAAGCCACCGTGATCCGCTACCTGCTCTCGGTAGCCGGACAATTCCATGGAAGCTGATTGGGAGATCGAAGTCGGCGGTGATGCCCCGGTGATCGAGGCCCGCTGGCAGGGATACGTCGATCTCCAGCGGGAACCTCGTCTCTCGCTCCTGTTGCCCGAGGCGATTCAACTACCGGCATTGGGCCGAGCTTTAGCCCAGCTCAACTCAGTGGGCTGGCCAGTGTGGACCTCGAAGTGCGACCTGTGGCCGGTCACAAACCCGAATGAGTTCAATGGTGACGAACTTGATGCGCCCGCGGGGGCAACCTCAAGTGCCGTCGCCTGCTACATCGACTTACTGCCGGGGAGCAACCAGCAATGGGTGGATCGAGACAGCGCCGCGATTGTATGCAACCGCTGGTGTATGCCCCTTAAGGCCGTTGCGCTGCGGGCCTGTCGAGTCGACTTTGTCATTCGGGCCGCCTTCTTCGGCCCAAATATATGGGGCCACGGCGTTACCGTCTACATCACGGCATGCGGTCCAAACGACGGAGAGGCCCGAGCGGTGCTCGAGCGGGCTCTCGATGCATTCACCCACGTCATCTGCCCTGATTCAACGCTACAATCAATTCAGTGGGCGAGTAGCTCAATTGGATAGAGCACCGGCCTTCTAAGCCGGGGGTTGTGGGTTCAAGCCCCGCCTCGCCCACCACTCAATTCGCACTGCCTTATTTCTCATTGCTTGCTGTGTCCCTATCCTCGTCAGCCCCCCCGATCATTCGTGCTATCTTGGGAAACTGCTCAGTCCATTACTTTGCAAGCCAGAAATTTCCACGCGTCCACCCCGAATCCACTCCAGGATGGTCTTGTACTCCTCGCTCGACTCATTGCCATGCCAGCGCTGGCCGCCATTATGCGTAGCCAGATAATCGCCGACATTGCCGGCGCTGTCGGTCGGATGTGTCGGCTTGATCAGCATCAGGCTCCTGTCCGGGTTCGTGATGTCCACCACGCGCATGGCATATTTGTAATTCTCTTCGCTGTCCTGGTCAGAGAAGACGCCCTGCGCATTGGGAGGCTCTAGTTTGAAGATGACATGACTTGCGTGGCAAAACACGCAGGCCTTGCCGTCCTGCCCTGGCTTGGCGAGGATGGGCTCGATGCGAGTGACGAAGTAGCGGAAGTCGAGCACAGAACCGGGTTGTACATCCTTCAGCGCTTCGCTCAGTTGCTTGCCCTGCAGCACGCTTGTCGCGATCAGTTTCAGCCGGGGATTGCTTGAGTTCCGCAATGTTTCCATTGCTGAACGAAAATCCTGACGCTGTTCTACGCCCTTCACTTTGCGCAGCGTGTCCAGCGCGGCCGCACTCACATTGGCGTCGGAGTTCAACAGGCTGGCCAGCACGGTATCCAGAACGATGGGGTAATCGAGAGGTTCCTTGATCTTGAGTTCGCCCGCTCGCCGGTTGAGATAGTCCTGATCCTGCGAAACCGCTCCGCCTGAGATGCCGAAGCGCTTCTTCAGAAACTGAGGGTTTTCCGCCAACTCAAATAGAACGCTCAATCCAGGATTATCGAGTTTACTGAATTGGGTCTTTACCAGCGCTGCGGTTTGAGGATCATTCAGGAAATGTTCAAGCGAAATCTGTATCGAAGCTCTCTGGATGGCTGGATTATAGGAGCGGAGACCGGCCAGCACCTGCTGCTGAAGTTCCGGGTCGCGCATCAGCGCATTGAAGGAAGATGCGGCATCGAGAACCTGGGCATAATTCGCGGGCCGCGGTTTTCGCTCAAGCATCGCCCGCAGCGCGTCCTGGACGTCCGTCTGGTTTTCCCAGGCGGAGTTGGCAGAGATCCCCGCCAGCAGGGGAAGTACCACCGCCTGGCTATCGGAGTTCCCCTGCTTCAGAATGTCGATCACCTTGCCGACCAAAAGCGGATCTGGCGCTCCTGGGGCTTCAATCTGCAGGACCCCGCGCTGGCCCTGTTCATAGACATAGCGGACCGTCTGTCGCACCTCGGCGCTGGAGTCCTCTGACAAGTTAAGCACGGCCAGCGTGAATCGAGGATCTCCGGCTTCACTCAACGTACTGCCGGCTTTCAGCACATTCATCTTCATGGAATCGTCCGCGCCTTTTAAACACGCCAGCAGCGCGTCTTCCAACTCAGGTCCAGAGCTTTTGAAGAAGTGAATCAGATCGCTGTCGTTGCCGATGCGCGTCTGGAAAAAACTATTGTGTACGTCGTACTTGAAATCGACCGCCTCGCGATACGGCGTGTATTCGTAGCCCGGCCGATGCAGGTCGGGCACCCCGGCCACATACTTGGTAAGAACCGCCGGCAGTCCGATTGACACCGTGTCCGATTTAAGCTCCGGCAATGCATAGTGGCGGATATGGAAGTCCCACAGAGCCGTGAGAATCCCCGCGCGGCCCAGCGGCGTCGCTTCCCTCAGGACCTTTGCCAGCACCTGCGCCTGGTCGCGCACAACTGCCTCATAGCCGGCGTTGATGCGGTCCTTGTCTTCATCCTGGGAACTTGCCCTCACCCAGGCCGAAAGGTATCCCGTGTTCTCGTCAAGCAGGTCGTAAACGCTCTCCTGCAACCCGCGGCGGACCATGGGGTCCGTCTCGGTATTGAGGCGCACGGCCAGGGCTTCCAAAGTGCTGCGCCGGACTTCGGGCTTGTCCACCTGCCAGTAGTACCACCTCCACAGTCCCGCGGCCGCCTCGAACCGAACATAGGGAACCGGGTCGTTCAGCGTGCGCTCCAATGCGGCCAGCAGATTCACATCGCCGGTCAGATCGCGGAAGTGCTGATTGAAGACTCGGGCCGCGCCCCATCGCGTCCGCGCATTCGCCGAAGCCAGCGCATCGGCCAGCAACTTGCGACCCTCAGGCGCCGCGTCCTGCCGTCGCGACAATACCATGCGAATCGCATAGGCCGAGGACACCTGTACCATCTTCGCGGGATCGCCAAGGCCCTTGATCAAGACCGGAATCGCTCCTGGATCGGCCATGTGACCCAACGCGCGGGCCGCGGCTTCGCGGGCCAGGGGTTGATCACTCTCAGCCAGCACACCCCGGATCTGGCGCAGCACTGGCTCCGGAGCGAGATCCCAGTATTGATCGAGTTGTTGCAAAAGCCGGGGCAGATCGTCCTTTGCGAGAACCGTTGCAGGCGCGGGATAGGCGGCGTCCCAATTCTTTGCCTTCGTCTTGCCGGGATAGAGAGTCGATAATGCCATGACGGCAAACTGCGTTGCTCGAAAGGGTGTATTGAAGCCCTGGTAAACGGGATCGCCCTCCCAGCTTCCCTCCGGCCGCTGCGCAGCAAGCATGGCTTTCACCGCCCGCGCCAGGTGCTCATCGCTCTCCGGTCGCCGCCCTGCTTCAGCCAGCGCAAGCACCGCGTTGTAGGAGATAAAGTCCGCCGGCTTGGCGGTCTTGTCAAATGGATACGGCCATCCTCCTTCGGGCGTCTCATACTGGTAGAGCTTGTCGATGAGTGCATCGATTTGTGGAGCGTATTGCTGTCGGTCGACTTCGGAAAGAAGCATGATCTTCCAGTTGAGATCGATCATGTTCTTCGGTTCGTAAGCCAGCGCCAATTTCTGAACATGGTCGCGCTCGCTCTGCCAATCCGTTGCATGCGATTCACCGTAAGCCAAGTTAAAGGTCTGCCAGCTTTGCAGGGCGATCTCGAACGGGCTCACATCCGGCTCGCAGCCATCGGACTCATCCCCGGGCAAAACAGTCACCCCTTTATAGTGAATCTTCAGGAACTTGGCATAGGGCACGTCGAAGTCTTTTCGCGGAGGATCGTGCGTGACGTTCTGCTCGAACGCATGCGCAATCAGTGGAAGACGGCTGGCCTCGGTGCGGGCCGTATAAATGATGCGCACCCAATTCGCGCCGGGCTCTCCATACAAGGGTCGGGCGTTGTTGTAAATTCGATCGGTAATGAACTCCAGCCCCGCGCGTTGCGTCGGGGCGTAGCCATTCTCGACTGCTTTCAGATATCCACGCGTGGTGAATTGCGACGGATGGCATGCAATACACAGTTGAGTTTCAGAGTGCTGCATCACCGTGCGCAGGGCGACCGCACCGCGGCGCGGGGTGTTGGAGAGCCAGGTGTCGCCCATGTTAATCAGGAAATCCATGCCCGAGCGCACCGCTTCATGCGGGTCGGTATTCGGCGGGACGCTGTACTCGTAGGTGCGTAGCTGATAGGCGGGGTGATCGGCGGCCACGCGCACATAGTATTCCTCGCCGGGCTGAAGAATGCGGGTGCGGAATTTGTACAGCCCGGGATAATTCTGGGTGGCTTCAACCTGATAGGAAAATTCGCCCGTCGTGTACGGGACCATGTCCGCTTGTCCGGCTTCATTCTTGCCCGCCTTGAAGATGTCCACGTCCAGCGGCACATCCCGGTCCGTCACATTCAGTACAAAATAGACAAGACGGGGCTGCTTCTCACGGAATGTAAACCGGAACCACTGGAACCCCTTGAGCATGGCCGCATATCCGTCTTCGCTCTTTGATGGGGCATAAGGCCTTTCGTCGTCGCTGCCGAAGATGGTCTGACCGAGCTCAAAGCTCTGTGCCTGCTGCCAGGAACCGTTGGGAGCAGCGGCAATGACACCCCGCGTGAGATCGGGCAACCCGCCCGCAGCGGCCGGTGTCCGTTGCAAAATCTTGCTCAGGCTGGCGCTGATCTCCGGAACTCCCGTGTTCATTGCGGACGAGAGACTGACCGTGATCGGACCCGCTGTCCGCGGCCGCAGAGTCAGGTAGAAGTCCAGGTCGGCGGGGTGAAGCCATTTCGATTCCACCTCGCCCTGCGCGTCATTCACCGTAACATGGACCGAGTCGCTCCCTTGCAACTTGGCTGGATCCTTGACTCCAAGAGTCAATGCGTAAAGCGAACCTGCCCGCGCCGAACCCAGTTGAATGCTTCGCGCCGGCGAAGCGCCGGACTGGCTGGCCTGGACGGAACGGCCGGCGTGACTCGTCGTCACAACCAGCCATGCCGCGAAAGGAAGCAGAATCATCATCCAAAGGGCGACGCGTCTTGCACTGGGCGTAAACCGCATGACTTAACCTCACCGATTCAGTTTCGTCAACCATCTCAAAGGAGCCCGGAGAATGCAGAATAGAACTATAGGGAGAACGGGCCACAATGCACAAGAGCCATTTACCGGCAACTCGAAGCCCAGCTGTAAACGTGGAGTTGCTTTGTCAGATTTCTTATCTTTTGAATCGATCGATTAAACGATCGCAGGCCCGCACGGTGATAGCCATCATCGTAAGCGTGGGATTTTGGCACCCGGATGAGACGAAGCATGCTCCATCCATGGCAAATACGTTGTTTACATCGTGCAACTGGCAGAATGAGTCGGTCACCGAAGTCTTCGGATCGTTGCCCATCCGGGCGGTGCCCAGCTCGTGGATCGCCATTCCTGGTTCGCTCACCATGGACCGAAGCTCGATGTTCTTTGCCCCGGCGGCTTCCAGCATCTCAGCGCCAGACTCGGCCGCATCTTCATGCATCGCGCGTTCATTTTCCCCATGCGTCATGGAGATGTGAAGCGCGGGAATGCCCCAGGCATCCTTCAGTTTCGGATCGATCGAGACAAAATTGTCGTTGCGGGCAAGCGACTCCCCGAATGCTCCGACTGAAATCCGATAGATCCCCGTCTTTACTGCCTTCTTGTAGGCCGCTCCGAATCCGCCTGCCTCCTGATTGAAGACAGCTCCAGCCGACCCCTGGAAACCATAGCCGCGTATGAAGTTCGAATGCCGCGGTCCTTGCCTGGTGTTGCGGTAGCGGACGATGTAGATGCCGTTGGCACGATGCGGGCCGCTCAATGGATCGGGGGCGTCGGTGAACTGTGGCAGCTCCCCGGATGCGCCCGAGCCCACCGAGTGGTCCATCAAACCGCGCCCCAGTAATCCGCTCGAGTTACCCAGGCCGGCCTTGTGGCGGCCCGTGGCGGAGTTCAGCAGGATGCGGGTAGACTCAAGAGCCTGCGCGCATAGAATGACTGTCTTCGCTCGGATCGTCTTCGTCTCCCGCGTATTGCCATCGATGTACGTCACGCCAGTTGCCCGGTTCGACAACGGGTCAGTCTCCACATGCGCCACGATGGAATTTGTCAACAGTCTGCACTTGCCTGTATCCAGGGCGTCTTTCAAGGTCGTGAAGGGGCTGCTGAAGTACGAGTACGAGATGCAGCCTCGCTCGCAAGCGCCGCAATTATGACAGGCCGCGCGGCCGTGATGCACTTGCGTAATGATAGCCGAGCGGCCAATGGTCACGGTGCGTCCGAAACTCTTGGCCATGGCGTTGCGGAAGTGCACCTCGCCGCAGGTCATCTTCATGGCAGGCAGAAAACGTCCGTCGGGCAGGACATCGTTTCCCTCCGCTGAACCGCTGATACCGACGTAATCCTCGACAATATCGTAGAATGGAGCCAGATCGGCGTAGGAGATGGGCCAATCCTGACCGTACCCGTCGTGGCTCGCCGCTTTGAAGTCAAGATCGCTCAGCCGATAGCTTTGCCTTCCCCAGCAAAGCGTTCTTCCACCTACAATCCGCAGCCGTTGCCAGGTGAAGGGCTTGCCGGCCGGTGTGCTGTAGGGGTTTTGCGTATCGTCGACGAACCAGTCGTAATTGTACTCAGTGCAGGCGTAGCACTGCGTCTGGATCGGACGGGTTTTGCGCCAGTCGCCGGCTTCGGCCATATCGCGGTATTTCAGTTGAAAGGCGGGCTTATGCTCAGTGAACTCCTTGGGAGAGACATTCCGCCCAGCCTCAAGCACAACAACTTCGAGCCCGGCTTCAGTGAGCCGCTTGGCTGCCCAACCCCCCGTTGCACCCGAGCCCACCACGATTGCGTCATAGCTGCGTGTCAGCGGATCGTCTTCAAATCTCACCCGGCTTGCCCCCCTGTTTGTCGTCCTGATGTTCTTCAGGCTGATGGTCGCATCCACGAAGCGCGCCGCGCGCCGGCCACCCATCCCAGCCCTGTTCTTTGAAGCCCGCGGGAGAACTGTAATAAGCGGCGGCGATCCACCGTTTGAGTCTGCTGAAGTGCTCAAATCCGGGAAAGCCGGCCTCGGATTGCCGCCACATGATGTGCGTATGGGGCCAGGCAACAAGATTCATGAAGTCCTGCCTCTCCTCATCGGAAAGATCGGCAAACGCCATTTTGTAGCGAGCCATTGAGCCGGTGTCGAACCAGGCAAGCGATCCGACGAACTCCTGCTGGGTGTTGGCCGGTAAGACCGACAAAACCAGGTCCAGGAATCGATTCACAAACGCGTCTTTCGCTCCCGGCGTATCCGTGACGGGGATAATCGTCTCGCTCAGGACAATCAGCGTCTCATTTTGATGCGCACTCAGGAAGACCGGCTTCCAGTTCGGTCGCGCCAGCTCACGCGAGGCATCGTCCCCCGAAGCAAAAACCAGCGCCTCGACCGGAACGCTCACAGTGGCAGCCGCACCGAAAGTCAATAACGAATTGCGAAGCAGCTCGCGACGATTCATAGGCTGACAGCAATACTAACGTCGTTCAGGGAAAGATGACTACCCCGGCAAACAAATCTTTGTGCCCTCAGCGGGGAACTGCCGGCGTTGCTATGGCCTTGCGATTTGAATCGCCGCCAACCCGTCCGGATCGGTTGGCAACTCTTTCTTGCCGGGCTCAAACTTGTTCATTTGCAGGATATAGGCTAGTGCTCGCGCCGTCTCATCGGGCGTCAGCGACCCCGGGCTGGCAGCCGGCATCGTGGTATTCGTCTTCATGAAGAGGTCGGCCATCGTCTGATCTTTCCACTTGTTCAGGAAAACATCTCCGATCAGAGGCGCATTCTTTCCTTTGCCCTCAAGTGTGTCCTGGTGGCAACTGGCGCACTGCTTCTGATAAATGACTTTGCCTTGCTCGGCCTGCTCGGCGGTGTATACCCCATCCCGAGTCGAGGTCGCTGCCTCCGCAAGCACGATCTGCCGAAGCAATCCACCTCCGAGCAAGAGCAACAATAAGATTCCGGGCCAGCCTGCCCCGCGTTCTTTCAATCGCACCCTATGCTCCTTGAGTCAAATTTTATGCGCCCAGCGTGAAGGCGCTCGGGCGTGACTTCCTCTGAATAGCTGATCATGATTCTCCAAATCTTCGCAAGTTGTCGATCTGCGTCATTCAGCTTTGATCTTGAAGTGAAACAGGTTCCCGGGGTTCGTATCCTTGCCGCTCGCATCCTTCCCGAAGATGAAAGCTGTGACAAAGAGATCGTAGGCCCCGTGGCCGTCTTCTATGAGTGCCAGCGGTGTGCGCGCGGCGATGGTCGGGTCGGTGAACAGTTGCAGGCGGGCTCCAGACGACCAATGCACTCCATCCTGAGATTCGGAGTACCCAATCGATTTAGACGCATCCACGTCTACATCGTAAATGGCCAGAAAGTTCGATCCGACGCGGGAAACCACCGGGTTCTCAATGAAGTGCGTTTCAATCGGAGAAGGGTTCAGCGAGGAGCAGCGGTGCCACGGACCATCGAGTGAGGGGCCTGCAGCAAGCCCCACGCGCTATGAGCCGATCGGTATCACTTCCGTGTGCGCCGTGCCATAAAAGCCGAACCATCGATCCAGCGCGTGGTAAGGGAAAAAGGAATCGGTTCCTTGCAGCCCCTCCCACGCATCGGGATTCTTTTCCGGGCTCAGGATCACGCCGGCATCCCTATAAGGCCCGGCAAAACCGTGCCTGCCTTTTACCTGAGAGACTGCACGCACAATCTCGCCGTCATAGTTCGCATACCAGGCCGTCGGCGTGTTCGGCTTGGAGCGGTAGGCTACGTAGAAAAGATCCCAGACATCATTCGCTTCGTCGAAAACCGGCATCGCTGCCCACAAAGCGGCGCGCCGATCTCGGCCGGTAAAGTCTCCCGACGATGCGAAAAGAGTCCCGGTCCGCCTCCAGTGGTCTCCGTCCGGGCTCGCCCAGAGCGCCAACCGGGTGGCAAATCCTCTTGTCATCTCGGTGATGAATGCATGAAACACGCCATCCACCTTGATGACCGTGCCCCCCTCAAACCCGCCGTTTACGCCTTCGGCCCCGGCCGATTTCGGGCCGAGCACCGGTGTCTGGGACGGTGAAATGTTCTTCAATTTGATTTTCACCTGAGGCGTAACATCGCCAGGTATCGGCAAAGCACCGCAACTTTCAGCCGCAACACCGCCGGACAACATCATCGAGACAAGGGCAACAGCGCTTATAAGAATCGCTTTCATGCGTTCCTTTCATACTTTCCTTGAAACCGTCGTCCATCTGAATCCGGCGTAACATCGGCAGCCTAAAATTGCGCAGTCTTTGCAAACGTGAACCATGCTACGTTGAAAAGATGGCCTTGAGCGTCGCCGCCGCGACCGTGCGCGAGCAGAAAGACGGTGTGTACTCCGCTGACTGGTTTTGCCATGGCGGTGAGCAAGGCATAGTTCGCAGCGCCGCCCGTGGGCGCTACCGGGATGGATCCGATGATTTCGCCGGCCTGATTGTCGATTCGAAATTCCAGAGTGGCGCCTTGCAACTGGCTGCTTTCGGCGCTGATAAAGGCTTCGATCCCGTGCGCGCCATCGCCGAAATCCACCCGGTCAAACCGCAGATAGCCGCCGTCTTTCATCTTGAAGTGATATCCTCCACGATCGCGCGGTTCAGGATCGGCATTCATGCGCGCATTGAACTCCTGCGCCTCGCGTTTGGCGGCGAATGCGTCCAGGGTAAGTTCCGTGATGCCGGGAGTACCCGCTCCCGGATCGTTATCCGGCATTAGAGTTTCGATGGTCCCATCAGGGCGAAAATTCATCTCGGTCACCGCCACCTGGCGATGGGCAAAGTCATACCGCGTGTGATAAGCGAGATACCACTTGCCTTTGTAGGTGCATATTCCCTGATGATTGTTGTCCACTTCTCCGGCACTGGGAAGCATAAGAGTTTTCAAATTCTGATCGAAGGGGCCAAAGATGCTTTTCGATGTGGCGTAACGGATGTAGAAGCCGTTTGCGGTCTTGCCGGAGCAACTTTTGGGCGCGCTGAAGTGAGTGGCAATGTAGGTCAGGTACCAGGTTCCATCGTGCTCGAAAGGGATGGGGCTCTCCAGCCATTCGCGCTCCCCGCAGCTATCCTTCAGAGGAATGGCGATCTCATGCACCGCGCCCGCCAGATGGACCATGTCGGGCGAGAGGCGGGCCATGCGAACGGCAGTCGGAGCCCTGTCGTCGTGTCCCCACACCAGGTAGGCATCGCCCTTCTCGTCGTGGATTACGGTCGGGCTTAGGCCGGCGATCTCCGCGCCGTCGAGAGTCGTCATGGCATGGCCGAGCACGTCTTTGTACGGGCCTTCAATCTTGTCTGCGGCCAGCGCGGCGAGGCGAAAGCTGCCCGTGTCTTTCTCTGCATCCGGAGTCACGCGCACCGGAACATAAGCGTAAAACCTGCCGTTTGCGGCTATGCCCGCATCTCCGTCCCATAGAGCCGTCCCGGCATGCCATGCCAGATCGTGCGTGCTCAGGATGGAGCCATGATCGATCCAATGGTCGAAGTCGATGGTGCTGTATGCGTGGTAGTCGTACATTCCCGCCCAATAGTTGTTGTCTGTTTCAAACTCCACCGTGAAGGGGTCGTGCGTGGTGAAGAGATAGAAGCGGCCGTTCAACTCTCTGCACGTAGGGTCGGAGTTGAATTGATAGCCAGGTGAGATCAGCTTTTGGCCGGGAGCATTCTGTGCGCAGAAATGCGCGGCCACGAACGAAAGTACGAAACAACCGAGTTTGAGGCGCATTCTGTGGATTCTCCTCCGCGTCCAAAGAAGCAAAAGTGCCTTTTCGACCTCTTCGCGGTGCGGTGTTATTCGATACTCATCGTGCCGAGCATTTCGTTAGGTCAATTCCACAACAGATTGACCCGGCTTTATATCATGCAGGACGCCATTGATGCGTATCGTCGTAGGATTGCTCATGTTCTTCGGTAGATGCACGTAGATATGCGCGGCTCGGCTCTGCGCGGGTCGGTTATCTATCGTATACTCAAAACCAAGCGGCTCATTGCCGCTCCCTGAGGAGCGAAAACCAATCGTTCCAAATCGCGTTGGAGCTCCATCAACCCTCATCCCGCTTTGCCACCACCCATCCTTGGCTCCCCGGCAGAGGTGCAGATTCCCGTTGTCCTCCATCACCAAAGAGTTACGCAGCAGATGGATAAATTGTGCGGAGGCCCATCCGTGGGGCATGTCGCCTGCTCCCACGCGAGTCGCCAGCGATATGGTCTCAATCCACGCATTAGTCGGCGACGCGTGCGCCACATACCCGTCAAACAGCTTATGAAAATTGACGATATCGTCGCGCAGCAGGTAGCACATGGCCCAATCGACCGTCATATAGGTCCAAAGAATGCTGTGAAAGAAGCCGGCATAGGTGTACTCGTCCTCGCGTGAAAATTCGCGGATCAGATCGAGCGTACTCGTGATCATTGGATCATCTGCGTCAAGAAATCTCGTCGGATAGAGTGCAGCGATCGAGCCCCATACGTCGCACCGCGGCAATCCCTCGAATGGGGTTGCGGGGATATATTTCCCGTCTCCGACAGTCGCGTAAGCCTGTTTGACAGCAGTCAGGAGATTGGTGACAAGCTCGTCGCAGGCTTGCTTCATCCAAAGCGCGTCGGACTCCTCATTCAAGGTTGTTGCTGCTTGAATCGCCATGCGCAAGCCGAAGACAGCCCAATAATCCAGGTAGAAATAATATCCCAACCCCTCTGCAATGGATTCTCCTTCACCGATTGGAAGAAGGCCATAGTAGCGAGTTCTGGATCCCTGCTCCATGGTGAACATTGTTTGAGTTGTTGACATCTGGATCCAGCGGGCTCCCTTTCGTATGTTTGCGTAAACCGTGCGCAGCCACGCTCTGTCTCCGGTAAGTTGAAAATGGTGGACGAGCGCCCACAGCGCCTCTCCCTGGCTGTCGAATTCATCGATCGGAGCTTCCCATGCGCCGCTCATGCGTTGCTCGTACGGCCCCAGCTCTGTAGGCAGATTCGCGCGCCAAAACATCCGAAGTGACTTTTCCGCTTCACTCAACTGACCTGCGACATCCAAAGCCGTGGTCATGTACGAACCGTCTCGATACCAGAATGCATCGTAGATACCGGCGCCCGGCTTCACGACGTAGAAGTCTTCTCCCGAACCATTTGTGTACCTTGTTCTCAGCAGCATCAGATTCACGATGGATGAGCGATACAGGTTGTCCAGTTGCGAGTCGCCCGTAGTAATTCGTGCGCCCCTCTCAAGGAGCACTTCCCATCGTTGCTTCGCGGCCGCCGGACCGTCATTGCCCCTGGGCATCATTGCATCCGACGGCCCGTCCGCCTCCATGCTGTAGGGCAAACAGACCTTCCATCGTGGGATGTCTATCGATGTCGAAGGAGCCAAATTGAGAGTTACCGAACACGCGCTCTCTTCCGGATCCTCTTGCCCGCACCGCACGTAATACAGAGCCTCTTCATTGATGAGCCCTGTCTTGACCTTCTCGAGATCGATAGCGTGATCGAATATCCATACTCCGTTCAGGATTGATGGCCGAAAACATAAAGTGGCCGACGGGTCCGTCTCCGACTTTACATGCAGATAGCTTGCCGCTGCATCAACCGCGAATTGATGCAAATACGGCACCCCTGCGGTAAGATCAGCCATATCGACTAAGACCGATCCACCGCCCACGGTCCATTTCAGAAGTGTCTCACCGGGCATTGGAGGATCGTTGGTTAATTCCCCCGATGTCGGAGCAGGAGGGATGATACCGAGAACAACATGGTACTGTCGGCCTTGCGTCACCGGAAATCTGTATTCAATCGGCCGGAATAGGAATGAAGCGATTCCGGACGCGAACGCTCGATCCAATGACTTGAGATCTCCTGGCGGCTGCGTCAACGTCATCGTGTGGCGAGGCCGGGTGAGCAAGTTATATTTCGCCTGCGAGATCGCGCCAACACTGGCCGAGGAAAACGTGGCAAGGACCTGCCCTTCGGATAGGACCGCGTTGTCGGTTACGGACACGGTTGCAGAGTAGGGAAAAACTAACTTCGCCTCTAATGGTTCACTGCCGCTGAGGCCTTCTATGTAATCAGCCTCTAGCCCGTTGGCGTTAGAGGCATAGACTATCCACTTGCTGACGTCGTTGCCGAAGCTCATTTCTGTGGTGATGATGGGGAGATAACCATCCGCGAGCGATTGCGAATAAGTTGCATGCTCGCCCAATCTCGGGTTATGGGGACCTTCGATTGAAACTTTGGAATGTCGTGAATCCAGGCTTCCCTGACAATCAACAATCCCGGCAAGCTGATCGCCCAGGCCAATGGCCGCTTGGTAGTTCGTGTTGTAGAGCGGCGGCGCTGTGGAAGTCGGCTGCCGTGATGCGATCGGACTCTTGGGCAGACGGATATACGCATGCGAGTCTTCCCTCATCGAGGTGTGTGCGATCAGCGGGCGCATCGAAATGTATCCGAGAGCCGTCGCGGATTCCGCCAGGAACTTTCTGCGGTCGAGTTTGCGCATTTAATCCTTTGCACCGAGTAAATGCCGCCAAGGCAATCTCTCAAGGATAGGCAGCTTCATGATGTCGCCTGATTTTCTGATGCGTGATTCAATCACTTACCGCCCCGCATGCATTGATGAATACGATTGGCTCCGCTTCCACGAGAGAAGCTCACAACCTAACGGATCTCCATCAGAACCGCTGCGCTCGCTGGCCCGAGGTTCAGCGTTGCATCAGCGTCGGCGGTCTCCGGCGACTCGGGGCGAACCACTGAGATTTTCTTCCTGTCCGGCAAGTCGACTGTGAGACTTACGGTTTCGGTCAGGCCTTCGTTTGCAACCACAACCGCGCGTCTTCCTGACGAACGTTCCACAAATACCGAATAGGGCGAATGTGGCTTTCCAAGGTGCGAAACTCGAGCGCCGACAGTATCGAGATACTCCGCATCCCACAAAAGACTGCGGTAGCGCCTTCGCAGATTATCGATCGCCTTTCCGTACTCGATTGTTGCTGGAATCTCGCTGAGTCGCCCCTTGAAGTTTCTCGGTTCGTAGCTGATGTTGTAGCGGTGCAGCAGAGCCCGGTTCAGCATTGTGCGGTCATTGGTTCCGGTTGCTGCGATCATGATGGGTTGATGCGAATCGATATAGCGCAAAACCGGGATATGCCCAGCAGAGATTCGGGTGTAATAGACGCGATAACCGGTCAGTTCCTGATCGTAGGGAGCTTCACCCGCGAACACAAAGTTGGCTGGATCGACCAGCGATCGGAATCGATTGACCAGATCGACGTCCGCCGAGTAGATATACGCCGGTACCGGATGGCCGTGGTCCGGAGAGAAGCAATAACTGTAGAGCCCGCCGTGATGTATCACCTCGTCGAAAAGAATGCCGCCGGCTCCCAGCTCCACACTCTTCTTAAACTCGTGCACGCAGATATCCTGCCATTCCTTGCACGCGGTGCACATGACGGCCAGACGCCTTGCATTGATGCTCGCCAACTGTACCGGCGTGTCATACAGGTCGCCGCCGCCGAGCCCGTAAGGCATCCCAAAGGGATCCATGGCCGCGTAGCGATGAAGCTCTTTCGTCCACCAATCCGTGGAGATATCGGTGTAGACATATTTGTTGAACAAGACAATCTCAACACCCAGGTCCCGGCACTGCTTGATCGCCTCGGCCAGGTCGTCTTTTGTCCCAAGGCGAGGGTCCGTGTCGTGGTTCGGATAGCTGCGGTCCTGCCCGCCGATGTTCCACCCCGTAAGCTGGATCGCCTTGACCCCTGCCGCCGCACAATCTTTCCCGTACTCGACCAGATCGCGATAAGGAAACAGCAACCGGTCTTCCGAGGAGTTGATCTGTACCTGTTGCCATGAAACCACGTCATCGGCCCAGGCTGGGGAGACAGGTGGTAGAAACCATGTTGCGCGCCACTTCTTGTAGATATCCACGCCCGCATGCCAGTCTCCGGAATATGGAGCGAGCACGATGGCCTGCCCGTTCTTTCTGCTCTTCGGGGCCAGGAAGAAGAACTGAATCACCTGCAGCGAAACTCTCTCCATTTCCTGCCCTGCAGCTGGATTCAACGACGTTGTCAGAAATGAATCGGTATAGGCGGGATGAAGCTCAAACTGAAACATTGCTTTGTCTTTGAGTTTGACCTGGTGGGTTGCGACGTATAACCCTTCCGACTCACCGGCCGCTAGGATAAAGTTCCATGGCACCCAGTTGTTGGCAATCGTTGCCGGAAAGTCCTCTCCCCAGTAACCGATATCGTTCTTGAAATCCGGCAGCAGCGGGGAAACAGTTAACCCCCCGCTGTAGTCGCGCGGCTGCTGTTGCTGCAGTGTGGCGCTGCCGGGAGGCAACGACATATCCGACAGGATGGGGAAGCTCAACGAATCCACGGGGTATGGAGACAGGTTATCGATCTCCGATTCCGTCTCGAATCCCGACTTCGTAAGCCGCACTCTGCATGTGAGGCCGATATCGAGAATCCCCGCGTGTGGACTGTTCAAACCCTTCCAAACAAACTCTGCCGTCGTCCCATCGGGCGACACAGTCACGTGATCGAGCTTGTTTCCGCCTCCGCTCACAAAGTGATTGCTGCGATCTGGAAGGGGAACATGCAGCCTGAACGCTTCAGAATTCAACCCTCCCTGGATCTTCCACTTGGTAACTTTATTCTGAAGCTCGCACAGGGCTCCCGATCCGCGATCGAAACGGAGGAGAAGATTGTCGTTCTCCAGGGTCACATATTCTTCGCTGGACGTCTGTGCGACACTCGCACGGGGCGCCAGGTGAATTGCGCCCAGCGAAGCAATGCCGCAAACAAACGAACGACGGGAGATCGTCATCTCGGTTCCTCTCTTCTCGATCGGGTCAGTCCTCGCGGGTGTTGATGCGATCCTCTCAAAGGTATCCACCAAATTGTCAAGTGCAATGCTTCGCCTCAGGTTCATCTTGCGGATGCTGAACAGGCGGCCCGGATCATCCCTCGGCAAGGGACATTCCTCACTGTCAAGCCTATGCTGCCTTAGTTAGCAGAGAGGTCAACCAGAACCAGTGACCAAGACAATCTGTCGATAGGAAGAATGTTTTGAGCTGGGGTTGACAGCGGCGATGGGCTGGCCTAAACTTGCACCCTGACTCGCTCCCTATTGAAATAAATTCAAAAACGAATGTACCACGCTATCGGTACTCGTGTCGGGGGAATGTGATTTTCGCGCGATGCCGGGATCGAGTGCTGAAGGCGATCGACGACAATGCGGGGGCTTCGCACCCAAGGAGAAATTCATGAAATCCGTGATGTTGTGTCTGGTTGTTGCCTGCTCTACAGCCGCATTTGCACAGAAGATCCCGCCTGTCGCGTGCCACGTCGAGGACTATCCGGTCAAGTCGGTGATGGCATGGCAGTTTCCAACCCAGCTCGACAAAGTTCAGGTCGTGGTGGTGCGCGATCCGGCAGGCGAGCAGGAAGCGCGCTTTGACCTGACTCATGGCGCCTCGCTTATCTCTCTTAGGTACAGAGGCAAGGAAGTTCTCTTTGGCGAGTCTGCCAGCGCAGCACTTCTCATGTTCTCGCCGCGGCTGGGCGGGGAAGAAGATCTGAAAGGCTTGCCCACGTTCTGGTCCTCTTTCGTTCCCGATCAGGGCGATTCCAGCATGGGAATCTACCCGACCACCACCGGCGTAGCGTGTGAGACGGAAACCACTTTCCGCGCCTTTACCATGCTGGAAGACCGCGGCGTGGATGGCTCTTTTCAGGCCCATCCCCTGCTCGGCGTCTGGGCCGGCAAGATCAGCACCAATTATCCTCCCGGCTACGCCACTGCCTACTCCCTTGAGACCAACGCCAGCTGGGCTCCCAATCCAGGTGCGGGACCGAAGTACTTTCTCAAACTCGATTCAAGCGTTATCAACACGCGCGGCGGCGATTCCGGCCCGCTGCAATGGTATATGACGGTAACCGGCCCCTGGGAGGATGAACACCTCGCAAGCTATCCCGAGAAATGCACGAAGAAGACGCCGTGCACCAGCGCCGAGTCGAACGCCACCGCGATCGGACGTTACAGGGACGAGCAAATGGCAGAGGGCGTCGCCGTTGTGGTGCCGAATGGGATGTGGCGCAGCGACAGCGTTTACGCGCAGGACAATGCTGAGTTTCTGGCCATGTACGGAGGTGATTCGGCCAGTTGGAATCCGCCCCGCAGGACTGTCGGTGTCGCCATTCAGCATGCCCTCAAGGGAATTCAACCCAATCGCTTCAGCTGGTACATCTGCGCGGGTTCCTGGCAAGGAGCCAAGCAGTTTGCGGAGTCGCAGCCCACCCCTGACAAGACGGTTCTGCCCACCCCGCCGCCGGTCCCGGCCGGCAAGCCCGAGGCCAAGGCAATAGCGGCCGCGTGCCAGACCACCGAGTTTCAGCCCGAGCCCGGCCAGGTGGATCAGGCCATTGTGCTGGAAGATCCGGCTGGCGAACAGAGGGTCATATTCGACACCACCGAAGGCGGAGCGATTGTCTCCTGGAAGTACCACGGCGTCGAGCATACATGGGGTTACAACGGCGGCGGAATGATGCAGATGGCCTTCCACACCGATACGAAATTGGTTCCCTGGCCGGAAGACTACAACCCCACCCAGGCCGGCGACGGAACGGCGATGTCGCCCGTGACTGGAATTGCATGTGACGGCACCCGCAGCGTCGACCTCCTGGTCACTCCGCTGGATTTCAATCACAATTACGCCTTTTACAACCATCCGCTGCTCGCCGTTTGGGACGGCCGGATCAATACTTTCATGCCGCTGAGTTACTCCTCGCCCTACACGCTGGAGGAACGTGCATCGTGGGTTGAGAACCCCGGAGGCTCACCGAAGTACTACCTAAGGATGAAGGAACATTACGTCCATCTGGCCGATGAAAAGGTGGGTCCCATCGCCTATGACTTTGCTTCTTACAACCCCTGGGAGTTCTCCACGCGCGCCATCAGCCCTGAGAATTGCCCGTGCGATTCCAATAAACTCAATTACCTGGTGGGAGGCTGGTATCAGGATGACCGGCGCCTCGAAGGCTTCGCCGTAGCCATGCCAAGCAGCAACTTTCCCAACAATAAATTCCATGGCGACTTCAACACGGATTACATGTGGCGAAACCACAACTTCCACCTTGGATCCATGGAAAGTCTCGACGGCATTCAAGCCAAGGACTTTGTGTGGTATGGAATGCCGGGCTCCTGGGACAGTGCGCTCAAGTTTGCCCAGTCTCTTCAATAGCTGTGTCGTCCATTGCGATTGTCGGGCGAAACTCCGACGTCTTGAATGTCCGCGTCTTTGATTCAGGGAGGGTTTTCACGTGTTCTATAAAGTCGGTTTTAGATCAATCCTCGCAGCGCTGACTCTGATTATGGTCTTGCTCATGCTCTCGATGAGGGTCGCTTCGGCTCAAACTGCCACCCGCACAGCGCAGACGGGGTCGCTTGAAGCAGACAGCGTTTCCGATTCGCTGATCGGCATCCAGTATGAGCAGTGGTTTTATGGCCCGGAGTCGTGGCAAACGGCCGAGGCGATACCGCTGTTGGGCAAGTACACAACCGATGAGGCGACAGTCGGCAAGCATTATGCGCAATTCCAGGACCTCGGCATTGACTGGCTGTTGATCGACTGGAGCAACATGTTGTGGAGCAAACCCATGTGGGAAGAGCACACGGGAGACACGCAACGCCTCGAAGAAAAAACCGCGGTTCTGTTTAAGACGGCCTTGGATCTTCACCGCCAGGGAAAATACGCCCCCAAACTTGTTTTCATGCTCGGGCTGCAGAATGGGCCACCGGTTCCGAACGGAGTCGAGCGCATGAATGGTATCCTCGTCTGGCTGAAGGCCAATTACCTCGATCGGCCGGAATACAAAGATCTGTGGCTTTATGACGGTGGCAAACCGTTGCTGACCATCTTGTATTGGCCGCCTGACCCCTGTACTCAGCTGCAAAAGGACCTCGCCGCGACCAAACTAGAGGGCCAGGACTGGACGATTCGTTGGATGGCATCGCAACTGCAGGACAATCACTCGGAGCGCTGCGGATTTTGGTCCTGGATGGATGGGGTCATTCCACAAATACTCACCCGTCGCAACGGCAACGCCGAGGAGATCGTTGTCACACCGTCGTCATTCAAGCTGCCTGACAATGGCGGTTGGGCGGCTCCCTCCGCGATCGCGAGAGATCATGGCGTACCTTATCTTGAAAGTTGGAAAGCTGCCTTCGCGTCCAGACCAAAGTTCATCCAGGTGCACCAGTGGAACGAGTTTGCCGGGCAGGAGAATGGCAAAGGTATACCGGTTAACTACTGGGGACAGGAATCGGCCGCGGCTACACCGGCTAAACCCTCGGAGATGTATGGCGACGAGTACAACGTGCAACTCAGTGACGATATCGAACCTACCGAACTCCAGGGATGTGCGATGCGAGGCTGCGGCGGCTGGGGATATTACTATTACAACCTGACTCGCGCCCTGATCTCTCTCTACCGCGGAACAACGCCCGATATCACGGTGCTTGCGCTATCCGGCCCAACTGCTCCTGTCGACTCGAAGGCAAGCACGCTTAAATTGCACTGGGCCTATGTCGGCAAGGCGCCCAGCAGTTTCTCGATTGTTCTGGACGGGAAAACCGTCGCAACATCGATCCAGGGCTCTTCGTATTCGCTCGATATCTCGCACCTAGAATCGGGAACGCATCGAATCCTGTTGACCGCGGCAGGAGTCCATACGCGGTTTTCGCTCGATGCGACGCGCCCCGCTGTCTTGTCTCCAGAACCGCTTCCGGTTCAATCGGAGGTCAGCTTCGATTACGGCGTTCACGATTCGGCGAAACGATAAAGTCTCCGCTCAGAAAGGGGGACCAGATGATGCGGCGAGCGATACTTCTCGGGCTCATGACAATCATTGCGTCTCCGTGCTGCGCGACAAAGCACGAGGCGATCTCGCAAGTCACGGTTGCGCAACTGGAACAGGCGCTGACCGCGGCCGAGGGGGCGCACAAGTCGGACGATGCGATTGCCCGCCAAATTGGCTCTTCAGAACTCTCGGAGCGGCTCACAGAAGCTACGCTGGAGCGGCTCAGGTCAAATCTGAAGGCGGGAGGCAAGGCGGCGCTGGCCTTGCAATTGCTGGCCGATCGGTCGGCGTTTCTGGATCCACCGGTCAACGAATTGCCAGCCACGCCCGCTCTCGATTTCCTCTCGCAACTAAGATTGCTCCAAGCCGCCCGCATCTACGTGGCGCAAACATTGTCTCATCTCCCCAACTTCCTGGCCACCCGCACCGAAAACCGTTTTGACGACAGCAGTCGGAGGGCCTTCCACAAAGTTGGCACTTCGAGCGTTGAAGTCTCTACGCGCAACGATCGCGAGAATACGGCGACCGATCAAATGGCTTCCTGGGGCGAGTTCGGCGGCATGCTGACCCTGGTCCTGAAAGACGTAGACCATGGCGCGGTAGCCTGGAGCCACTGGGAACAGACCCCGGCTGGCCTGGCGGCGGTCTTCCATTATTCGGTACCCAAATCCGCCTCGCATTTCCAGGTCAACGTCCCTGTTCCGGCGCCTCTCGCGGACCGGGAACCGGCTCAGGACGTTGGCCGCTTTGGGAACTCCGCGGGGGTCAAGCAACCCGGCCGCACCGCTTCTTCGATCGTTCGTGTCGAACCTGGCTATCGCGGCTCACTTTGGCTCAATCCGGCCACCGGTGCCGTCCTTCGCATTACCATGGATGCCAATCCGGACGATGTCGCCCCATACGGGCGAGCATCGATGATGGTGCAGTATGGGCCAGCCAGGATCGGCGACGGGGTTTTCACCTGCCTTGTGCGCAGCCTGAGCCTGCTCGAGTTGTCTACGCGAGCCAAGGCGGAATTTGCATCAGGGCAGAATTGTCTTGTTGGGATCTCTGGACAAGTCCCGGATTGCGACCACGGTGATGTGAGCCCAAGCGACGCGCCGACCAAGTGGTTAAATGAGACCCTCTTCACCGGCTATCACTTGTTTGTTTCGACGATACGGATCCTCACCGATGCAGAGGCGACGCACTAACCCTTCGTGTCCTGTCCGCGTAAGACAACCCGCTTCTCAGTCTGGGCTCTTTAACCGTGGATAGCTGGAGTTTTTCGGCCCGGCTTGCTTTCCAGGTGCCTCGCAGCCACTGCGTCGACTTGGAAGCTTACTTTGTCGGTGGTGTGAGCGGAAGTTGCAGCCAAGCCAGCCCTATGCTGCGCCGCATGTGCGAAACACTGTGGCCTCCCGGCGCGTCGTAGAAGATCGCAAGTCTCTTACCGTAGCGAACCACTGAGGGCAGCCCAATGCAGCGCTTGGACCATTTGCAGTTCTTGCCATCCAGCACAATCGCCTTGTTGGCGGCGTTCCAATGATTGAGCGACTTGGTCCAATACACCCATATCGCATCCGTGTACTCGCCGTCCCGATCGAGCCCGATGTGATCGGTGAATAGAAACCAGGTTCCATTCGATTTCTCAAAATAAAGAGAGCTGTTTTCAACTTGCTCACTTAAGGGAAATATCGGAGCCGCGTCAACCGTCCATGTACCCTCGAGGTCGGAGGTGCGCGCGATACTCAGGGTGCGTTGAATGGAGTCTCCAACTCCCGTGTTGGCAAATTGCGAATTTCTCTTCCCGGGTTCGTCTACCGATGCGCTGAAGAATTGCAAATACTGGTTACCGTCGCGGACAATCTGTCCCGCACTCGCTGTCGCCGAGTAATAAGAGCCAGGCTGCGGCCGGAAGGGAATCACCTGCGGTTCCTTCGTCCACGGACCGGAAGGCGAAGAGGATCGCGCCTTCAAGGTGAGGTAAGGAAACATGGGAATGCGGTCCGGAGGCGGACTAGCGTGCGGCGAACCGATGTAGAACATCTGCCAGGTTCGCCCGTCGAAGTAGGTCGTCCCATAAGAGGCCGTGGCTGAATCGTCCTGCCCGGGCAACCCCAGGTTGAGCACCGGACCTTTCGTTTTCCAGTGAACAAGGTCATGGCTGATGGCTAGCGACGACAGCCAGCCGGTTTCCCCGGCCGCATCGTAATGCATAAAATAGCGGCCCCTGTATTCGAAGACCCACACGTCGCGGGCGCCAAATTTGTCGCAGCTGTTTGGGCCATGTCCATAAGGCAGAACGATGCCCTGATCCCTCGCGTCATATCGAAGGGTCGCCACCGCTCTCGTATCCGGGTAGGCCGATGCTCCGCCAAGGTTCGCGCTTGTGGCAAGGCAAGTCAATGCCGCCAGGATCGATACAAGGGGCAGGGAACTGGCATGATTCATAATTCGATTCCTTTCTGCTCGCCGATGAACTGGCAATGTCGATGATGCGGCGGCACCAAAGGCGATAGTAACGCAAGATGCTCCAGCAAGATCGCGGATTCGCCCCGTGGCAAGCGGTCGATGTTCCGAACCATTGCCGCCAAAGTAGCTGGCACAAGCTGGACAGCGGCAAAGGAAGACCGCGGTAGCTTTTGAAAGTTGCGAATGGAAACTGCCCTGGAGCTTCCCAGGCAGGAGTGCGGACTCACCAGTAGCGTTGAGCTACGACATCAATGGAAGTCGGTGTGCAATTGGAGAGAGTTGCGTGGATCACAATCTCGATATTCTTGTGTTCAAATGCATCGCGTGGCACGCTCCCCAGCTTCTTCAACTGAGCTGGATCCGTCAGGAACTCTCCGGCCGCCCGGTTCCCGCACATGGTGATTCCCGCGAGGATTAGAACCGGGGCTCCGGTTTTTGAATTAAGCAGCCTCGCGACAATCGCATAGTCCTGGGAGATTGTGTGGTCCGACCAAAGCGGGGTTGTCCAAACCCGCCCCTGATCGCCGCGCTCTCGGATGCGCAGGCCGCGGTCCACAAAAAATGGAAGATCCCGGGCCATGTCCAAGGTCCAGTAGTTGCTGCCGGCGCCGGTGAGAATAACCGGCGAGCCGCGTAAGTCTTCAAAAGGAAGATTGGGTCCTGAGCGCAGATCCAGGCCGCGATGATGGGAAGAAAGGTACGTCGCCACGTTGACAACCGCCGCTATGTCTCCGACCCCGACGAAGTCCTTTCGATCAATCAGAACATCGTCTGCCTTCAGCGCCTCTCCCTCAACTAGTGGGGGCAAGGGCCACTCCGACATTGGCTGATTGAGTTCGCTGGGCGGAAGCAGAGAGAGCGATTTTTCAGTAGAGGCGGCAGCGGGCACATAAAGCTGCGCCGTACCCATATAGACGACTACCGGCTTCTTGCTTTCGAGGAACGGCGCCCAAAAGAGATCGAGTCGGCTTTCGGTCCACTTCGGTATGCCGAACCACGCCGCTGCAACAACGAGGCATATCGACCCAGCAACAATACCCCGAGTGCGCCACAATGCCCGCGGCCGAGGTCCGGAGACGGCCGCCGCGGTCGGGGAATACCCGTCCGGGCCATGCGCCGGCTCCACGCGAGCTGGGGGCTTGACCGGAGGATCCTTGCTCTCGCCGTCCTTTTCAAGTCGGAATGTAAATGTGGGCCGATAAGACCCATGGGGGATGTCGATTTGAACCGGGGAAGCCTGCCCTTCGGGACTAAGGTAGTACTGCGCGAGCCGCCTTCGGACTTCCCCCACCCGGGCCCGCACAATCGCGTCATCGGCGGTATTGTAATCGTGCTTTCTTCCAAACACCTCGATCCCGATGGTGCGTTCTTTGAGCGAGCTCTCCCCTCCTTGCCCGCCTAACGAATTCTCAACGAGGTATTTGAGCAGGGCCTGGCACTGCTTGCTCCCTTGAAAGTTCGGGCTGCGCAAGATTTGGTTCAGAACCTCGCCGATTCTGAACGACCGAGGAGACTGCTCTGCGAAATTAGGTACTGTCACCATGTTGCCGCCTGGATGTACAAGTACTGTACCTTGTCGCTTTCCTCATAGCAAGCCTTCAAAAATATAGGTTTTGGAAAGTACCATGCCTCATACCGTTCGAAGCCTCGAAATCGAACCGTGCAGCACCTTGCGCAATCCGATGCAATGGTCCTAGCGTGACCAACCAAACCGGAATTGTTTTCAAACAGGGAACTGTGCCAATCCGGATGTTCGAATTCTGTACTGAAGTATCGTTCCGCTTTTTCATTGCGGATGGGGAAAGCAAAGATCAGACCAACAGGAGGCATATCGTTGAGACGCTCATGTCCGATCGATATGCGACTTTTTTGCGCAAGAGCAGTAATTCACATCTGAGAGGCTAAAAATGACGCAGCGGTTTTCTCTAATACGACAGGGCCTGGTCCGGCTGGCGATAACCTTGGCCATGACCATCTTCCTCGCAATCACCATGATTCATACGGCACGTGTTCAGGCCCAGGCACTCGGTACCGGCTCCATTTCCGGTACCGTCCAGGATCAATCGGGCGCTGTGGTTCCCGGCGCGTCGGTCACCGCAACCAATCTGGGCACCAATTGAAAGTTTGCCGAGAAGGCCTCGTCTTCCGGTACGTTTACCATCCCCAATCTTCAGCCAGGTGATTACACCGTGGACGTCCAAGCGGCGGGGTTCAGCGCTTGGCAGGCGCAAGTGCACGTGGAACAACTAGCCGAGGTGGCGCTAAACGTCAGCCTTAAGGTGGGATCGCAGTCCGAGAAGGTGGTCATCGCCGCGGACGAGCAGCCCATGATGAACACCGAAAACGGCCAGGTGGAAGACGTCATCCCGGCGGAGACCTACGACGACCTGCCGGTGGGCATGGGCGGCGGCACCAAGAGCCCCATCGCCTACATCACCTTGACTCCAGGCGTGACCGGCAACGGCTCCTCCGCCTTCGACAACGCTAACAACTACGTATTCAACGGCGGCATCGACGGCTCCTCTCAGTTGTACGTCAACGGACTTGAGCTGCCTTCTTCGGAATATCAGGGCGGCTGGGAGAACCTTAGTTCGGTTATGACCGCGGACATCGATTCGTTCACGGTACTCACCAGCGGCGTCCCCGCTTACTACGACGGACAGGGCATCGCCAACATGCTCTACAAGACCGGAACCAATCATCTCCATGGCGACATCTTTGAGAACTTGCGCAATACGGTGTTCGATGCCGCGCCCTGGTTCGACCAAGGCGTAAGGCAACCGGAGCATCAGAACGAGTACGGCATTGCCGCGGGCGGCCCGGTCAAGAAGGATCGAGCCTGGTTCTTCGGCAGCTACGACCACTACAAGATCACCAACAAGAGCGCTCCGTCTTTTGTCACCGTGCCAACCACGCCGGAGCAGCAGGGCGACTTCAGCGGCGGCTACCAGCCTATCTTCGATCCCGCCACAACTTACACGAATACGGACGGCTCGAGAACGCGCTGCCAGTTTGGCCAGACGGCCTCGATAAGCGGCGGTAAGGAGATCTGCTCGGGCACCGCCACCAACGTAATACCGAAGGCACGGTTTTCGAACGTGGCGTCGGCGCTGGAGTCGTATGGCCTGCCCCAGGTTACTGGCAAACTCACCAACAATTATGGCGGTATCTCTCCCTCCGGAAGTCAGCAATGGACCGAAATGGGCAAGGGCGACGTCAATATCACCAACAGTAACCGGATCTCGATCCTGATCCAGTACGACAGGAATGCGAACCTGAACACGGTTCAACCACTTCCGCTGCCCTATGGCAACAACCGGCCTGGCAACGGAACCCAGTGGTTGGGCCAACTCAACGATACTCAGACGATCAACTCCCGGCTGATTAACATCTTCGCCCTCGGGTTTACGCGCGTGAACGGCGTCAATCACAATCCGTCCCAGAACGGCAAATATACTGCCAACTCGGCCGGGATCCAGGGGCTCCCCGACGGATCCGACCTGCAAACCCAGTTTCCGATGGTCACCTTTAGCGGCGGCAATGCGACACCCTACTCGTGGGAATCGAATGCTTCCAACTTTGCCGAGATTCCCTACTCCGAAATCCTTCAGGACAACGTGCAGTGGATCAAGGGCAAGCACGCCTTTACCTTCGGCGGTCAGATTCTCTGGCAATACGAACAACTCAGTCAACCCTCCAATTGGACTGCTAATGGGATCGCATTCAATTCCACCGAGACAGGCCAGTTCTCGTCCAAAGGAAGCATCGATCCCTCTACGGGAGACCCGTACGCCAGCTTCCTCTTGGGCCTGGTGGACAATGCCAACTTCGCGGACAACACGGTGGCGACCACCGGAGGGCGGTGGCAGAACTATGCCATGTACGCCCAGGATGATTGGAAGGTGACACCGAAACTGACTGTGAATGTCGGCCTCCGCTATACCATTCCGAAACCCTTCACGGAAGAACACGATCGCTGGTCCGATTTCAATCCGAACGCTACGAATCCGATCACCAACAGTCCCGGCGCGGTTCAGTTCGGCGGAAATGGCGCGAACTCGTGCCATTGCCGTTCCGATGTCAAGACCCACTATCTGACCTTCGGGCCGAGGTTCGGCTTTGCCTACTCCCTCAACAATAAAACCGTGATTCGCTCCTCCTTTGCGATGGTGCATTTCAACGGCGGCATGCTGGGCGGAAACGGCACCCAGCAGGGTCCGGGCATCCTGGGGTTCAGCAGCAGCCCCTCCTTTGCCAGCCCCGATGGCATCAATCCGGCATTCCAGTTGGACAACGGCTTCCAGAACCCCACCGTGTACCCCGGCACCGCCGGCAATACAACCTACGTCAATCCACCGTTCTTCAGTGCGTCGCTCAACACTGGCTTCACCACTACCCCCGGCTTCCAGGGCAACCAGGGCGGGTATGAATATGACCGTCCTGAAACCTCGGGCCGCTCTCCTTACACCGAGGAATGGAACCTGACCATCGAACGGCAATTGCCCGGGTCGATGGTGCTGAACCTGACCTACGCGGGAACCGGGAGTCACTTCGATGGCATGGATGGAGGGGTGGGCACCTTCTCCAACCAGGTCAGTCCGGCGGTCTACCAGTTGCCCGGTCTGGGCAACATGCTGAACCTGCCGGCTACCGGGGCGAACATCGCAGCGGCGCAGGCCATTGACCCTGGGATTCAGATGCCTTACGCCAACTTCTCGGGGACCATCGGGCAGATGCTGCGGCCTTTCGCGCAGTACAGCACAACTGGCCCGGTGTGGAACGGCAATCCGGACAGCTTCTCGAATTTCGGCACCAACAGCTATAACGCGTTGCAGGCCACCCTCACTCGCAACATGAAGAATGGACTGTATCTGTTCGCCACCTACGCCTGGAGCAAGGAGATGGACGAGGCCGGTGCAACGGTGCAGTTCTTCGAGCAAAACGCGCGTTCGGCCTACGACTGGAACCTGGAGAGGTCCCCCGGATTGTCCGATACTCCGCAATCCCTCAGCTTCGCCGAGGTCTACGAACTGCCCATCGGCAAGGGCAAGCTCGTGAACGTGCAGAACGAGGCCGCCAATTTCATCATCGGCGGCTGGAAGTTGGCGGGTGCGGAGCAGTACAGCCAGGGAAATCCATTTAGCCCGGTCGCGGGCGACTGCACTCCCAATCATTACGGGGGAACGACGTCTGCGATCAATCCAGGGTTGAACCCCGGTTGCTACGCCGATTACAACAAGAGTTTCAACGGCAACGTGAAAATCAGGAAGATGGGCACCGGCGATAAGACCTTACCATACTTCGATAAAGGTGCCTTCAACTACGAACTAGCCACGCCGTACAGCCTGGGCGACACTCCGCGCACTTTGGCTTTCCCATCGATGCACGGGGAGTTCTACAAGAACGAAAACGTCTCGCTCACCAAGACCTTCCCGTTCCCATTCTTCTTTGGGGAGAACGCCAGCTTTGTGTTCAGGGCGGACATGCTCAACGTCTTCAACCGGACCATCTTCGAAATCGGCCCAGGGGCGGGTATGAACCCAAGCACCGACAGCTTCGGAAAGGTTACCGGTCAGGAGAACTCACCTCGATTCCTTCAGTTTGAGGGCCACGTCCGGTTCTGATCGGAAGGCTTTCTGCAGCAATGAAACACATGGTGGTGGCAGCCGGGATCCGATGGGTCGCGGCTGCCACCACCATCATTTTGGAAGCCACACGCTTTAATCACCAAGCCGCGGGCCTTATGTGCCAAGACTCGTTTGCCAAGGGACACGCTTTGGGACGCACGGCGCGTATATTAAAGTCTAACCACCAGCTCTGCTAATCTTCGCTCAACTGATTGCAGGCTCACGGTTGCCGGAGCGTGGATGAAGAAGTCGCGGCGAGCGTTTCTGTTAAGTACCTTGAGCGCCGCGGCAGCATCTGCATTCGCGCAAGAGGGCATGATTCAGCACGCGGTCACCGCCCAGCCGCGCGCCAGGCGATCCGGCCTGCCTTTCGATGCTCATTTTGAAGATGTGGCCAGGAGCGCGGGCATCGATCACCCCATTCTGTACGGCGCCCCCGTTCACAAGGAGTACATTCTCGAAGGCATTGGGTGCGGATGCGCCTTCCTGGATTACGACAATGACGGGTGGCTCGACATTCTGGTGCTGGGCGGAAGCGTGCTCGCAGGCCCTGATCCTGGCATCTCCAACCGCCTCTATCGAAACAACCGGGACGGCACGTTTCGCGATGTCACGGTGGAGGCGGGCCTGACGAAAACAGGCTGGGCATGCGGCGTGTGCGTCGCGGACTACAACAACGATGGATATGACGATATCTTTCTCACCTATTGGGGACACAACGTTCTCTATCGCAACAACGGGAACGGAACTTTCACCGATGTAACCAGCGAGGCCGGATTACTGGATTCCCCGGCGGGATACAGCGCCGGATGCGCCTTTCTGGATTATGACCGCGACGGACACCTCGACCTCTTTGTCTCCCACTACTGCGTCTTCGAGTATGGAAAATCGCCTCGCCCCGGAGAAAAACCCTTCTGTACCTACCGTTCCCAGCCAGTGATGTGCGGCCCCAACGGGCTCCCATACGGCAAGCACACTCTCTATCACAACGATGGCAAGGGACATTTCACAGACGTAAGCAAAGAAGCCGGAATCCTGGCCGCGCAAGAAAATTACGGCCTCACCGTGGTGGCAGCCGACTTTGACGACGATGGGTGGCCGGACATTTATGTCGCCGGAGACTCATCTCCGAGCCTTCTTTTTATCAACAACCACGATGGGACATTCAGCGAGGAAGGGGTATTGCGCGGCGTGGCCTACGGTGAAGATGGCCAGGTCGAGTCGGGGATGGGAGTGGCCGTCGGCGACTATGACGGCGCCGGTCACCTGGACATTCTCAAGACACACTTCGCTGGGGATATTCCCGTGCTCTACAAAAACCTGGGCAAGGCTAACTTCGACGTCGCCACGCGCGAGAGCGGGCTGGCGGTCGACAACCGCTTCGTGAGCTGGGGCGCGGGCTTTGAGGATTTTGACAACGACGGCTGGTTCGACATCACCATCGCCACGGGCCATCTCGCTCCCGAACTCGAACGCTACTATCGGGATGCCCCTGCCAAGAGCCCGCTCCTGCTTTTCCGTAACCTGGGCCACGGCCGTTTCGAGGAGTTGTTCGATGAGGCCGGCCCGGCGATCCAGGTTCCGCATTCCAGCCGGGGCATTGCGTATGGAGATTTCGATAACGATGGCGACATCGATATGCTGGTCGTGAATCTGGGCGAGCCGCCTTCGCTCCTGCGCAACGATGTCTCAGGAAAGAATCACTGGATAAAGATCAGGCCGGAGGGCTCGGTGTCGAATCGCTCGGCAATCGGCTCGCGCATCGAGGTCACGGCAAACGGGAAGAAGCAGATGAAAGAGCTGCAGAGTCAGTCTAGTTTCCTCTCCTGCAGTGATTTCCGGCTGCACTTCGGATTGGGTAGCGCGCCTACCGCTGACGTTAACCTTCGCTGGCCGAACGGTCAGCGGCAGACCTTCACCGGACTCAAAGCGGATCAGCTTTACACCATCAAGGAAGGCGCAGGCATCGTGGCCAACCGCGGGTGGAAATGACTGCAGTCGCGTGTTGGCAGACGCTCCTGTTTGACAGCCGCGCGGGCTCCTGCCAACAATGGGACCGGCGGGCATCTCGAATACGGAGCGATGCTGGAATGGCTTGGATGATTTCGCTATCGATATTTTCCGCCGCTTCGCGGGCATCGCGACTCGGCTTTCAGTGCATGTGGTCGGCTGTTGTCTTGGCGCTGATCGCATCTTCAGTTGTGGCTCAGCAACCGTCGTTGCTCAGCAAAGCGCAGGAAGCAATGAACGCCAGGCAATACACTGTTGCCGAGCAGCTATGCCGCAAAGCGCTCGCTCAAGGCCCTGCTTCCGCCGAGGCGCTCACAATCCTTGGCCTCAGTCTTCACATGCAGGGGCGCTCAGCGGATGCAATCTACTACTATTCGATGGCGCTCAAAAAGGGATTTACGCCCAGGATATATGCGCTGCTGGCCGCTGAAAAATGCAAGGTAGGAGATCTGGAAGCAGTTCGCCCCATGCTGGCAAAGTTATTTCGAGAAGACCTTAAGATTCTCCCGGTCATATCCGTGGTCGCTCCATGCTACCTGGATCTGGACGAGCCCGTTGAGGCCGCCACAATTTACAAGGAGCTTTTGAATAACAAGGACTATCCGCAGGATTTCACCCTGGTTACCTTGGCTAAGTCCTATATCCGGAGCGAGATATTCTTCACTTCGAAGTTGGACAAGGCTCAGGGATCGCAGCCTTTTATGGCAGCGCTGCGGCAGGCCGCCGGAGGAGGCTCGTCGGCAGCGCGCAGTGCATTTCCTGAAGCGGCGCGCATCTCTACCTACTTCAGCCCGGACCTGAGTTGGTCCGCAGCCGTAGAGCGCTGGCGCGAGCATCCTCAGGACGCGGCCCTGCTCTATCTGCTGTCAATCTTGAGCACCGAAGAGGCAATTCAGCAGATGCAGATATGCCAGGACCGCTATCCCGATTCCCCCTATCTGCGCCAATACATGGCCGATGTGATGGCCGAGCAAGGACACGTCGACGACGCGGTAGCGCAGTACGGGGAGCTCATCCGCGAGCATCCCGATTTGCCCGATCTGCAATTCGGCCTGGGGATGCTGCACGAGCGAAGGGGGGAATGGAAGGAAGCATCGGAAGCATTCAGGCAGCAACTGGACAAGTATCCTAGCGACGAGCAGGCCGCGGAAAATTTGAGCAAGTGTTTGCTGCAGGCCGAGCAATACTCTGAAGCTCAATCGTTCCTTCAACCAAAAATGCGATCGGATCATCCACCGCGATGGGCCAGCCTGGATCTTGCGGAAGCGGATCAAAAGCTGGGCAACGTCGACGCCGGCATCAAGGTGCTGGCTGCGGCGGAGCGCCAGGGTGGCGCCGATAAACTTCTGCACTATCGCCTGATGCACCTCTATTCGTTGGCGGGACGCTCTGACGATGCGAAGCGCGAACAGGCCCTCTTCCAGGCCGCTTCTCGAGAATAGGACGTCTCCATCGTTCTCGATTGATAGCGGCGTGACCCCCCGGCAGTTTCTCGTTTCCGTTTGACCTACTCTCAGTTCGCAGGAGCAGTTAGTGGAGGCAAAGAGCAAAATAAATTCGGCCCAAATAGTTATCAGTCGACGGCGCGCTCTGCAACAGGCCTCGTTGGCCATCGGCGCCGTCGTGGCTGCTCCAATGATGACTCCTTCCTCCATCATGAGCAAAAGCGAAACGGCTTCGCCCGGAAGGTGGGCAATGAAGGGCTCGTCCGTTGGCAAGCCAGCGCAGGAATCTAACGGCACAGCCATAAAGTACGGAGTCTTGAGAACTGGGACCACAGTTGGTCGACCGGTGCCGTCGATCATCGACGGCATTCCGTTCCTGAAGAGCGCAGTCTTTACTCTGAGCGAAGAGGGCGGCAGCGCCAGCCTACGAGGCCTGAACATCAAGGCGAAACACCTCTATCTGTCAGGCTGCGTCAATTCTGTCGACAGGCCACACGGTAATTGGGGAGGGACGGACGACTTCAAGAATCAGTTCGTTGGCGACACTGCCGGATATCTGCGTATCAAATATCGATCCGATGCGGTTGATAACATCCCGCTCATTTTTGGATACACACTTTGGTGGCGTAATGGATACAATTCGTCCCCGGAGCCTTTCAAGAGCGATGCCGCCAAACAAACGATCCTGAACAACGCATTATGCGTTGCGAATGGCGCCCGTGGCGAAGAGACTCCCTACTTAGTGCGGATTGATCTTCGCGATGAGCCTGTGCTGGAGATTGAATTGTGGGATAGTTCAGCGCATCTCGGTTATCCGGTAATAGACGGCATCACCTTTGCAGATCTCCTGGACACAACATCGTTCGACTCCAATCGTTTTAGCTTGATCGACGGTGAGCCGTTGCCCGAAGGCACATCGACTTGGTTGTCGACCCATTCCGTGGCATCGAACGACCCGCTCCCTCTTCATCGAAGGGATGCAATGCGCGACTTGAATCGGGTCATCTATACTTTCCCGGACGATATCGATACCGGGACGATAAATCGATTGGAGCCTGTTGACCCCGGGCACATTTTTGCGGGGCCCGATGTGAAGTTCATCGGGCCGCCCGAAGCCACAATCCTGACAAACGTATTCCTTGAGAACACCATTGGACTTCTTGACCGTGTGGACGACAGTACAGGGATGGTTCACGAATCCGCCCTGAAGGCCGCTAACTACATCGGATGGGTTGGTTACCTGCCGAACTTGCAAGCCTATTACGACGATTCCTACACAAGGACGCATTTCATTGCGCTCCTCAGCAACATGGGGTACCTGTCAAAAGCAGAGAAGGCCGTCGATTACTTCGATGAATGGATGATGTATTTTCCAAAATCTTATCCAGCCCTCCAAATGGGCGGCAAGCCTGTGCCGGGACATGCCACCGTAATTGCCAATAAGCCTCATATCTATTTCGACGAACTGGTCAAGGTTGGCTGGCCTACAAAATTCAAGACGCGCGATTACGGCAATCCCGAGACGGATGGCCATGGTTTATTGATGCTGTCCAGATGGCGTGCCTGGGCTAAGGCAGGCAGTACAAAGGATTGGATTGACCGGCGCTGGGAAGCGGTTCAAGAGGCCGCCGAATGGATTCCATGGTGCCTGGACAATCCTCAGTTGTCGCTCTCGGAACACGGCTTGCTGTATGCCGAAAGCGAGGGCGGGATGAACATCGAAAGTCTCTATTGCAACGTCCCTTGCTACTTCGGCTTGCTCGCCAGCGCGCAGATGGCCGAGGTGGCCGCAAAATCCGGCGTCGCACAGCGCTGGCGCGCTCAAGCCGCAAGACTGCTGGACGCGATGAATGCGTATTTTCCCATCACGCATGGCGACTGGGGAGATATATGGGATCCGAAAAAAGCGGGAGGGTGGGGGCTGCCAACTGGCACATCCCCAATCTTCGAGGGGATGGAGCTCTACGGCTATGATGCAGCCAACCTGTTGCCGCCAGGCTGGAAGGAGCGCTCCAGTCGCACCCATGCGATGCAAGTCTCCAAACTCAACCTTCCTTACTGCGATCCATCTGCGCTAGGGTATGGACAGGGTTTCATGACCGAGTCGGCACTGCTTTTGGATCGGATGGAAGACGCAACTCACATGACCGGGTGGATGACCAAACTCTGCTTTGCTCCCCGGCAGCCTTATCCCTTCAGGGTTCCCGAGAGCGCAATTGTGAAGTCCGACGGTTCAAAATGGTCCCGTGGCGGCGATCTCGGTAACGGATTCCAGATGGGCGAAGTTCTCCTTGTCTGCCATATTCTACTTGGCATCGACGACTATGCCGCGGGCACTCTTAAACTGATGCCTCGTTTGCCTGTTGGATGGACCGGCGTCAGCGTTCGAAATTGGCCAGTGCGAGTCCTTTCCATCGAAAAATCGCAGATGGCAATGTTGTCGATGGAACTTACTCGCGATAAGAACTGCAAGAGATGCGATTTCTATATCTCCGCGGACAAACCAATTGACGACCTTGCGATCAGGCTCGGACCGTATCCGATTTCCGCAACGGATCTGACCGTGGAAATGAACTCCGTTCACGCGGAGGCCAGGCTTTTCGAGTCCGGAGATTCAAAGTGGACGTGGATTCGAATCGGCAAACTGAATCAATCATGCCGCATTCGATCGCAACTGCGGTAGCCGCACTACGCCAGAACCAATCATTTTCTCACCTTGGCTAAGACGTCTTGCTCGTGGGCCACGTCTGGATGGTCACCGGTCCAAGCAGGCCCGATTCGAGCAGTGGGTCTTGCGGATGGAACGGATTTCCCGTGATCCATGTAAGCCGCTTCTCCGGCGGAAGTCCGCTATCGCCTATCAGGCGGTTGATCCAGAGATTGGCTACCACAATCTCAAGTGCGTTGCCGCGCGGTTTCAGCAGGCCAGCCGGCAGCGCCATGCGCCAGGGAAGGCACCAGACCACTCCCAGATCGCGGCCATTGAGTTTGATCGAGGCGATGTTGGCCACACTTCCGAGCGAGAGGAAGGCGCGCATGTTGGCATCGACCGAATCGCAATCGAAGACAGTCCTGTAACTAGCGTTGCCGGAGTAGTTGCGGATTCCCGCCTCCGGACGCTTGCTCCAATCTTCGAGTTGCGCAAAGGTAATGTGCTCCGGCCCGCCCCATTTGGGGTCGAAAGCAACCTCCCAGGGCGCGGCAAGCGTGGCCACCGTTCCAAAGCGCGGAAAGTTTTCACCGTGCAATGAGACTGGAGCCGTAGCTGGCTTGCGGAAGACCACGAATCCACTTTCGTTCGCCTCGAGTCGAATCGGAATCTCGGTGCGGCCGCCGCTTTGCGAAAACAGCGGCAGATCGCGCCGTTCGCCGGTCAACGGATCCCACCATTCGGGTTGACGGCCAGTTACGCGAAAGTTGCAGCGAGCGCTTTGCGCCTGCGATTCACCGTTGGCGATGAAATAGAACTCCTCGCCTTCGTCGCTGCGATGGATATAACGCAGAGGCGCGTCGGCTTCGAAGTCGTTCTTGACGCCCATCCGCTCAAGCAAGCGCGCGGTAGCGGCATAATTGGGATAAATATCATCCTGCTCGAAGGATGCGTCATTCAGCTTCCACGGCGGCATATCATACGGTCCCAGTTCGATCACCGATGCCGCGGGTCCGGACTCCGACGAGGAACAGGTCCATTCGACATCGGTATGGACGCCGAGCTCACTGCCATCCTGGAAGCGGACGGCCAGTGAAGCAATCACCCCGGGCTGCGCAGCCTTATCGACAACGCTGTCCGAGATCAGGGCGGACTGGCCCAACTTCATTGCGCTGCCTTCTACATAGACACAAAATTCATTCGTGCCGGAGCGGAGCAGGCTGCCCACATCCACTCGACTAACCTGCTCGACCGCGCTTCCGTTCAGGACGAAGCCCCCGTTCAACGACAATTTGTAACTCTTGTCCGCGGTGATCGCTAGCATCGCGGTTTCAATGTTGCGTGCATCCTCGATCGAGAATTTGCGCCTGAAATATAGGTTGCTCCCGCTCGCGCCCGACGCCGACCAAATCCATCGAGCCTCCGCAAGCGGATTCACCGGTGCTTTGTGTGCCGCGGCCACATCGTAGATTACGCGGCCTTGGCCCACTTGACGTTCCGGCGTTGTCTCGCCTTCCGGCCATAGCTTTGCGGCAAGTTCCCTGACCATACGGTCGCATTCCGGGTAATTTGACAGGCTCGGGGACTTCTCCGGTGGGGCTCCTAGAACGGTGGCGCCGCCTTCTACTAATTGCACCACTTTATCGAGAGTGCGTGGCGTCATGGTCTGAAACTGCGGCAGCACCAGCAGCCGGTACGACATGCCATCGGGAAACACGATGCGCCCGTCCTTCACCGAAGCACGTGCGATCAATGTTTCCGGCGCGCATCCGTCGAAGTTATAGCCCTTGCGATCGGCGAACGCGCCGGGACGAAACGCGGAGCGCGGCGGAAAGAAGACGTTGGGCGCCCCCTCCGGGGTCAGATAGAGAATGTCGGCGACAAACAGTCCGCGGCGCAGCATCTGCGAGCACCGGCTGATGTAGGCATGATAAGCGGGCACGAATTCCCACCACGTCTGGGTGCGTTCCCAATGAACGCCGAAGCCGCCATCGGTTCCCATGGTCATTCCCGGAAAGCGATCCAGCCAAGGCTGCGCCTGGTAACGGTGAATGACGAACTTGTTGATCCCCTGGCAGAAGGCCCAATCTCCTTCCGCCTTCACCGAGGCAGGATGCTGATGGCCTCTTTCCTCAATCAGGGCTGTAAATGACTCCGCGCTTATGACCTTGTGTCCCTGCGTGTGGCCAACCGAGGTCGCTTCCGCAAGGCTGAAATCCGTCGGGGGAAAGTACGGATACGTTCTCGACCAGAATTCGGCCATGGGTGTATCTGCCGTAGCGCCCAGATCGAGATCGGCGGAGGGATTCAGATCGTAAGGTTCGAGCGAGAGCACCAGTCCATATTGCCGGGCGCGCTCGCGCAGACGTCCTGCCTGCTTTTCGCAGACCAGTTCGCTGGCTGTCTTTCGGACGTCCCACAGAAACCGCTCTGAAACTTCGGGAGCGTCCACCACCAGCCCGGCGAACGTGGGCAAAAATACCACCGGGTCGTAGCCGCGGCGACGCTTGAACTCCTCACCGAAGCGAGGCGACCAGTTCTGCGAGCTCATCTCCCAACTGTCGAAGTGCAGGCCCACCAGCCCGCGGCCGGGATGTTGGGGCGCTCCGGTCTTCTTGAGAAGCGAGCCAATGTAGGCATCGAAATGCGCATCCATGGCGAGCGAGTCAAATTTGTCCGACTCCAGCCCTAGCCCCGGTTTAGGAGAAGGCCGCGTGGTCTGGCCGGTCAGCGTGCGGCCGAAACGCAGGATGGTCCAGTTCCCCGCGGGAACATTCCAGCTCAAACGCCCATCCGGCGACAACTTACCGGTCAGGTTGATGATCTTGCGCGAGGCGACACAATCTTGCGCGGGCGCCGGCTCGTAATTCGACTTGCTCGGCAGGAAGGGGCGCACCCACGGCCGCGTCGTGTAGGGTCCGGGAATCTGCGAAGAGTAAGACCCGCGCGTGTAAAGCGCCTTCTCATCGATATCGGGAATTGACCCGCCCGCTGCGGGAGTGGGAAAAGCGAGCACATATTCGTCGCGGTAAAACCCCTTGAACGTCTTCAGCAGGTCCGGAGACAGGGTATCTTCTCCAAAAAACGGTGTGCGCGGTTGCGGTTGAGGTAGGACAGCGTCGAATGCAGTTGGTCCCTGCACCTGGGACTTGCTCGCCACCAGGTGCTGCATGGATTGATCGGGCTTAACCCATGGGCCGCCGGCGCCGCACCAGCCGGGTCCTGCAGCCAGCGCTATCTCGATGCCCAGTCGATCGGCCTCTTCGAACGCATGGCCGAGAAGCTGCTGCCACGGCTCGCTCATGAATTCGATGGGACCCGGCGGAATGCCAATCCCCACTTCGATATAGATAGCGCCCCCGATGCCGGCACGCTTCATGGCCGCCAGGTCGGCCTCCATGCCCTCGCGTGTCAGATTGCCGTCCATAAAATACCAGTAGACCCACGGCCGCGCATCGTCGGGAGGCTGGATGAAATCGTCAACAATGCTGCCGGCATTCGGAGATTCCATTCCCAGCAATATCTTCGGAAACCCCACCGAGACCACCCCTGCCGCCGTCGACTTTAGAACTTCCCGCCTGCTGACTTTTTCGTTCACGAGTTCACCCCCGGTTTGATGTGCGGAGCCGCATCAGAACCAATGCGCACGTTGGCTTCTGGATTAACAGTCATTTCGGATCGAGCCATTGTTACACGCCGCTGTCGACCAATCCAAGTGCAATCAATTCGCGTGTCGTACATCACGAATAGCGTCACAAAGGCTGAATCAAAATCGACTGGAACTTCTACAAGACCATGGCCGAAGCCAGGTGGTATATTCGCTTCCAGCCCATAAACAGAATTGAAACTCCGATTGAAAGAGAAGTGGAGCGCAGCATGCCCGGCACGATGACTCCGCAGGAACGCATATTGGCTGTCTTGAATCGCGAGCCGGTTGACCGTTTGCCAATAGATCTCTGGCACACGCCCGAAGTCGGCGAGGTTTTGCGCCATCATTGCGGCGTGACCGACGATCTGGCGATGTACCGGGCGCTCAACCTCGACAAGATCGTCTGGGTGTTCATGGATTACCAGACATCCGGAGGCGAGCGCGCGGGTGCCCAGAGCGGCGCAGGCGCCGAGGCGGGCGGCGGCCGCACCATGTGGGGCGTGCCGCTCAAGCAGATTCAGGCCGGTGACGCCCTTTACGCAGAGTTCGACTCCGCCCCGCTGGCCGGCTACAACTCACCGGATTCGCTCGCCGATTATGCATGGTGGCCCGGCGTGGATCACTTCGATTACGACTCCGCCGTCACCAAGGCGCAAGAGGCGGCGAAGCACTTCGTTGTGATCGGGCCATGGGTCTCGCACTTCGAGATCTATTGCCAGTTGCGTGGCCTGGAACAGTCGTTGATGGACCTGGCGCAGGCGCCCGAACTTGTCGACGCCATTCTGGACCGCGTAGAGCAAATTCAAACCGTGATGATGCAGCGCTTTTTTGCGCGCGCCGGCAAGTCGCTCGATCTGGTGTTCATCAGTGACGACATCGCCGGACAACAGAAACTCCTGATGTCCCCCGCCATGTGGAAACGGCATCTGCAGCCGAGGCTCAAGCGCTGGTGCGATCTGATTCATTCCCATGGTTTGCGGGTCTTTTACCACACTGACGGCGCGGCGCGACGACTGCTCGGGCCCATTATCGACTGCGGCGTCGACGTTCTCAATCCGATTCAGCACGTCTGCCCGGGGATGGACAGGTCGGAGTTGAAACGCGAGTTCGGCCATCGTGTCACGTTTCACGGTGGTGTCGACAATCAGTTTGCGCTTCCGCGCGGAACTCCGGAAGACGTTCGCCGTGAGGTTCGCAATTGCCTCGACACTCTGGGCGCCGATGGAGCCGGTTACATCTGCTGTTCTTGCCACAATGTTCAGGCCGGGACGCCGATCGAAAATATCCTCGCCATGATCGAAACCGCCCAGCATGCACGGGTGCCCTGACAAGCATCAATGCTCGGGCCAGCGTGGAATCAGATCGCTCCAACCAGCCTTCGCGGTTCGTGCTAGCCTTATCCGGGCATTTCGCTGCTTGTCACGAAGTCCAGTTTCTGTTGTGCAGAAGCAGTCACGTCCACCTTGAATCGGGAGCGGATTGCTCCCCGCGAGAAATCCATGAGCGCAGTCAGTCGCAGGACATTCTTCGGCCAGGCAACGGCAGGCTTGGCAGCGCTTTCTTCCCTGAACCCGAACGGAAGAGCTGATACGGCAAGCACGCAGACCGAAGCGTCTTCCACTGCCCCCATTCCAGGCTTGCGTGTGGCCATACTCGGCGACCCTTCGGCCAAGGTCGAGTGGACCGATGTCGCGCTTGAAGCATTGAAGAGCATTGGTTTCAATACCATCCAGCTCAATATCGCGTGGGGCGATCATGTCTTCGATGAGCCTCTGAACCTGATCGACGTGGTCACTCTTCCCGGTGAGTCGCCGCTGCCCACCACGCCCGCGCGCCACGACGAGATTGAGCGCCGCGCGGCGCTGGCCAAGCGTCGTGGCCTCCGCACCCTCTTTCACTTCGGCTCGCCGTATCTGGATTACAACCCCTACACCGGCGAGGTCAGCCGCATCGGCCAGGGCGGCGTTGACGATAATTCCTTTGACTCAAATTACGATGTGTCGAACCCCAAGGTTGCGCAGCATGAATTGGACCTGCTCCAGCAATTCCGCCGCCTGTTTCCCGACGTCGACGATATTCTCGTCTATACCTACGATCAGGACGCATGGCAAACAGCGGAGTTTCAACACAGCAAATACTCCGACGGTGTTCCTCTCTCCGAGCGCCTTCCCGAATACATAAGGAAGCTTCATCACGTCTGGACTGATGGCCGCGCCGATACCCATCGCATGTGGTGGGAGCCGTGGGAGCTTTCAGCGGGACAGGTCTTCGCCGTCTTGCCGCAGCTGCCTCGCAGTGGCTTCGGTTTAATGATTCACACGAACATTGGCGAGGTACAGCGGGCCGTCCCCGTCGATCTCTGGTTTCGCAACACAGCGCGCATCTGCCACGGCCTGGGTATTCCTGTCATCGCTGAGGCTTTCTGGGCGTCTCACAACGAAGAGCTCGAGCCTCTGGAGATTCCCGCCCCGCGCCTCGCCGACGAGGCCTGGCTCGCCATCATGCGCCAGCCGGGAATCGCCGGCATCAAAGAGTACTACGGCTTGCAGCCGACAAAAATCGATCTCGATACAGAGGTTCTTCGCATTCGGCTGGCCGGGTTTACAGGCGGCACGCAGGAACTGCTCCAAAAAATTGCCGAACCATTTGGCAACGCCGCCGGTGAGGTCTTCACTTATCTCAACCTTCTGTCGGATGCGCGCCAGATTTACCCATCCGATGCTTCGTGGTTCGGGCGAGAGATAGGCAAGGCCAGGATCGATCATGGCTGGTCGGCTGCATTCATTCGCGGCCAGCAGGCCAATACGCCGGCCTGGAGATCCACGCGAAAAATCATCTTCATGATGACTGACGATGTGCAGCCGCCCTTCTGGCTGCTTGAAGATATTCAGTTGCGCTGCCAGATTGCCGCCGATACTACCCAGCAGGCGCTGACCGTCGGCAACAGAATTCTGAACCTGGTTTCAGATGCCGCTCAAAAGGAATTGTTCACCCACATCCAGCACGACGCCGACCATTTTCGGCGCGTCTGCTTGAGCTATGCGCTGCACATTCGCGAAACCAATATTGCCCAGCAGTTGAGGTCCGATCTCGCGCTCGTCAAGCCGCTCAATGAGAGGCTGGTTGCCGAGATGAGGAGGGTCCTCGAAGCGGACGTCGCCAACCAGGATGGCAAGGGAAGAGTGGTCGAGATGATGCGCCTGTTTTCCGAGAATCCAGCCGCATTCGTTCAGAAATACCTGCTTCCGACCGATGTCACCGTGGGCGAGAAAGGCATCTTCACGTTGACCTCGCGTTGATCGATGCTTCTCAGCCACGGTCAATTTTTTATTTGACAAAGCCATGATCATCGGAGACCATCAGGACTTCCGAAGTTTTCTTCGTCTCCTGCAAGCGGAAAATCTGAGTTCAAGGCTGTCGCCATGAGGCAACAGATCCAAAGCATGCTTCGGGCCGCGTTGTGCGCGGCTGCGGTTTTTTACCTGGCAGCCTGCGGAACTTCCCGGATATCAACCTCCACGACTTCCGGGGGCCAACCCCTCACGGCCAGCAAGACTGCTGCATCCGGGCCACTCCTTGGTGCCTGGTGGGATCGAAGTTCCAACGGCCTGCGTACCGTGTACGGTGTTGTTGGCGCAGCGTATCAGGGCGCGCCTTCATTCAACGATGACTCATTTAGTAGCGGCGCCGCCTGCATGAGGCAGCGCATCGCCTTGCTCACCACCTCCTCGGGTTCCATCTATTCCGTCACTCTGCCGCAAGGTGAGCCTCGCGCAATTTCGAGCAGCGGCATCTCAAAGCCCATCATCGTCTTCAGCCCCTCTTGCACTGCGGCTCTTATCTATGCGCCTGGCACTTCCGCGGCCCTGCTGGTGCAGGGTTTGCTCTCTGCTCCCTCTGGCACCCAGGTCAATCTTCCAGCCGCCAATTCCGCCGCGGCTCTTGCAGATTCCGGCTCGATCCTCATCGCCTCGCCCGCGGCCAACGGTTCCACGTCGATTCAGTTGCTTGCCGCCGGGTCTGGCTCTCTCCAGCCTGTGAACGTTCTGGGCAAATTCGGCGGCATGACATTTCTTCCCGCCGCGGACACTGCGCTTCTCGCTGATGCGTCGGCAAGCACTGTCATCGAAGCCTCGCACATCACCAGCGGCCCAAGCCTGGCAATCGTTGCAGGCGCCGTCGACGGGATATCGCAACCCGCAGCAGTCGGCATTTCAGCGGATGGCCATCTGGCGGCCGTTGCGAATAACGGCGGTTCAAGCGTGATACGTCTCGATCTGTCGGGCAAGTCGGCTCCGGTGAAAACTACCTGTCAATGTTCGCCGACGGAACTCGAACCGCTGGCGGGAAACTTCGCATTCCGGCTCAACGAGCCTGGGGCGGGAACCGTCTGGGCCTTTGATGGAAATAGCACGCTTCCTCGAGTGGTCTTCATCCCCACAGATCAGACCGCAACTGCTCAGGCCGCGACAGCGGCACCCGGAGGAAGCCGATGAGACGACAATGGCTTCGATATCTCCTGCTGCTGATCCTGGCTCCTTTACCGGCCGGCAACGCGCAGCAGGGGGCCAGCACCACGACGCTGACCAGCAGCAGCTCGTCCCTGCAGCTGCCGGGTAGTATTACCCTCACTGCCACGGTAGCCCCTCCGCAGGCAACCGGCGGAATGCCCAGCGGAAGCGTGCAGTTTTTCAACAACACAACCAGTTCGCTGGGGACGGCGCCGCTGACAGCGATCCCCTCCACTCAGAACTTTTCCGCGCCCGCCATCAACGGCAGTTTCGGCTATAGCCCATACGGTCTGTTCACAATCCCTTCCGGCACGGCGAATTACTCCGCCCTGGGTGTGTTGGACTCGAACGTGGTGAATCCAGCCAACGGCATCCTGTATCCCCAGCTCACCATCTACTCCGGCCTGGGGGCCAATCTCTTTCAAACCGCCACAGCCTACGAATTGACGAATAGCGATATCACGGGGGCCGGCCCCGGCGTGGATGCCTATGGAGTCGGCGACTTCAACCACGACGGCATTCCCGACGTTGTGATTCATGGCTATAACACCAGCGATTCTTCCAGCAACGGATTTGAGTACTACGTCCTGCCCGGATTGGCGGGCGCCTCTTTCGATTTAAGTAACACGGTCATCTCTGCTGACAACACCGGCATCTCCTGCGGCGAGTGCTACCCGACGCAAGCCATCGCCGCCGACGATTTCAATGGAGACGGCTATGCGGATGTAGCCTACACCGGCACCCAGGCCGGGTCGGATGGGCAGACAGGCGTGGCGCTCAACGGCGGATCAGCCGCTCCAGCCAGCTTCACGACTTTCGTGACCGCCCCTGCGATTGCCTCAACGAACATCTACGAATCGTTCCAATCTGCGGCTATTGCAACCGGCCACTTTACCTCCAGTGGTCGTCCGGATATCGTGGTCGCCGGTTCGCCTTCGACCGGCGGGGCCGGATACGTAGCTCTCTATCTCAACCAAGGCGTCAGCAATGGCGCGCTCAGCTTTGCCGCCCCGGTTTTATTCAATGTCGGAGTTCTGCCGAGCTCAATCGCAACCGCGAGCTTCCGCGCCAATGGAACCACCGACGTCGTAGTCACCAATCTTGTTCCGGCCACCCAGTCCGGTTCGGTGCAGGTATTGTTTGGCGACGGCGCCGGCAACTTGACTTCTTCCTCTACAGTTGCCATCGCCGACGAACTGGCCTCGGTGTCTGTCGCGGATTTCAACAAGGACGGCTATCCAGACATTCTCGTCGCAGGCCTTGATGGCGCGCTCTTTGTTCTCCTCAACGACAAGACCGGTCACTTCAGTTCCGCCGTTCCGTTCACCTCCGGCGCCGGGGGCTCGTTGACCGCAATCGGCGACTTCAATAATGATGGGCTCGCAGACATTGCATCGATTACCACCAATGGCGTCAACGACACATCGACATCGTTAGCATCGGAGTTCTTGAGTTCGGCTTCTTCTCAGGCAACGCTGGTTACGGCGGCGCAGACGCTGCCCGCCGGGTCGGACACCCTCACCGCTGGATTTCCCGGTGACAACAACTTCAATGCCAGCACCTCCCCGGGAGTTCGAGTAACAGTCACTCAAACGCCATCAAGCCTTACGTGGGCCCAGCCCGCCGCGATGGAATATGGAACTCCGCTGAGCGCAATCCAACTCGATGCGACCCCCAGTGTCGCCGGAGCCATCACCTATAATCCCGCGGCAGGGACAGTGCTGCCTCCCGGCATCACACCTGTCATCGCGACATTCGTCCCCACGGACGCATTCGATTACACCGGCGTCACGCAGACTCAGTCGATCACCGTGACTGCTCCGACCTTGACCGGAATTTCACCCTCCAGCGGCAAACTCGGTGATGCGGCTACCACACTCACGGTCAACGGCCAGGGTCTGGTGCAGGGCGCGGTGGTGGAGTGGAATGGCGCCGCGCTCAGCACCACATGGGTAAGTCTGAATCAACTGCAGGCAGTGATTCCCGCATCGGCCTTCGCTGCTGCAGGCACTCAAATCATTACCGTTGCCGATCCCAATATGGTTGCTGTCTCCGGGTCGCAGACCTTTACCATTACCGCCAGCCCGGCGACAGTTTCGGCAAACGTGAAAGCCACGGTAGATGCGGGCCAGGATGATTCCGTGACATTAACCGTCAGCCCCTATCCCGCACCGATTACCGCAACCCTGTCGCTCGACTTTACGCCAACACCACCCAACACGGTTGCAGATCCAGCGGTGCTTTTCCCCAACAACACGACCACTGACGTGATTCAGATTCCGGCCAACAGCACGGCTGCCATTCCCGCCATCGACTTCGCGGCTGGGTCCGCGGCAGGGACCATCACGCTGACGATTACTCTCACGGCGGGTGGCGTCGACATTACCCCGGCGAGCTTGACTCCCGTCACAGTCGCGGTGCCTGCGGCGCCTCCCGTAATTAACTCTGTAACGCTTGACCGCAGTGGCGACACTCTTACTGTAGCGATTTTGGGCTTGTCGTCGACGCGCGATATGACACAGGCAACTTTCAACTTCACTGCGGCTCCCGGAGCAAATTTGAAAACAACCCAGCTCACGGTCGATCTGACTACGGCGTTTACCGGCTGGTATGGTTCGGCGCCTTCTGACGCCTTCGGGACGACGTTCCTCTACACGCAGCCTTTCACGCTCAGTTCGGATGCTAACAATATTGGAAGCGTAACGGTTACACTGACGAATTCGCAGGGCGCATCGCAGCCGGGCAATGCACAATGACGCTTGTGGGGAGAGGCCATATGGTTGGATGGGAAACAGTCTTAAAACGCATTGCGGCTGCCGCAACCTGCCTGCTCGTTGTTTTGCATGGTCCCGCTGTTCGCGCTCAGGCGGCGAACCCCGCTCCGTCCCTGGTGATTACGATTCTGGAGGGGGAAGGCGCGCTGAACGATATTCGCCAGCGAACCGCGCGCGAGCCTATCGTCGAAGTGGACGATGAAAATCATAAGCCGATCGCCGGTGCCCTGGTGCTGTTCTCGCTGCCAACCTCGGGTCCCGGCGGCGTCTTCGCTGACGGCACGCAATCCTTCTCGACGGTTACTGACAGCGCCGGCCGCGCGGTCGCGCAGGGACTGCGCCCCAACAACATCTCGGGCTCTTACAACATTCATGTCCACGTGACCTATAACGGCGTCACGAACGACGCCACCATCCATCAGCAAAATGTCTCCGGTGAGTCTTCCGCCCCAACCCATGTGGCCCATGCGGTTTCCCTCAAGACCGTGTTGATTGTGCTCGCGGCGGCCGCTGCTGCGGGCACGGCGGCGGCTATCCTTTCAACGCAGGGAGGCAACTCAACCACGATCACTGCTGGGTCGCCGACCGTGGGTCCGCCTACCGCCGGTGTGCGTGCAGGCATTCGTATCCAGCTGCATTTTCATGCTCATTGAGTGCTGGGCCGTACACTTAAGCCATCCATGAATCCGATCTCGCAGGTACGGTCACGCCTCAGCTGCTTCGCACGCTTAGCCGCGTTCATCCCTCTGTTTTTCCCAGGACCGGAGCAATCGGTCAATGCGCAGCAGCCCGACCCCGCGGGACTTATAACCATTCGTCTGGAACAAAAGCGCGGAGACAATTCAGTCACGGTTCCTCAGAACACCGTCTTCCGCAACGGCGACGTCCTGCGTTTCCGCCTCATCAGCCGCATCGCAGGCTATCTGTACGTCGTGGATAAAGGAACAACCGGACAGACCATCACTCTGTTTCCCGTCTCGACAGCTGCAGGGACTCAGAACCGGATCGAGCCCGATCAAACCATGATTGTGCCGGCTATGGGCGATGGCTGGTTTGAAGTATCCGGCCCCTCGGGATTCGATACCATTTACCTGCTGGTCAGCTCGACTCCCATCCTGATTCCTCCCGCGCCACAACCCGAAACGCAGCAAACTCCGCAGAATGAACCGCCCTCGAATCTGCTGCCGCGCTGCAACGATGAGATATTCAAAGCCCGCGGCGTGTGCATCGACTCCTCCGCCGGCGTTGCCCCGCTGCCTCCGGACGCACCCCTGCCGCGCGAACTCGTTCCCCTCGCCAAGTCTGCAGCCAGAGACATTATCCTTGCCGATGACGGCGATGAAGTCACCGTGAAATCCGCCCCTTCCGCGAAGCTGCCTCTCATCTACACGTTTCGCCTGGCGCATCTCGAGTAGATAGAAGGGAGGTCAACGATGCATTGTTTTTCGAGCTCGTTCGCTCTGCGGTTTGCGGCAAGTGTCTGGATGATCGCAGCGCTTCTCGCCACATCACAAGCCCAGACACCGCCGCAGCCCGCCGCTCAACAGGGCTCACCCGACACTTCGCGCGATTTGAAGCCTGTCCATCCCGGCGAAAACGCCAAGCCGATTGTTCCCGGCGCGGTGCCTCAAAGCTATGCGCTGGTAATCGGGATCGCGACCTACCAAAACCTTCCCGCCGGCGCTCAATTGCACTATCCAGGCCGCGACGCGCAATCCATCTACACCACGTTGATCAGCGAACAAGGCGGCGAGTTTCCCTCGAGCCATGTCCACATGCTCACCGATTCGCAAGCCACGCAAGCCAACATTATGCACGAGCTCGATTCGTGGCTGCCCTCGGTGACAGCCCCGGATGATCGCGTGCTGATCTACTTCGCGGGCCACGGATTCATCTCCGGCGGCAGAGGTTATCTCGCTCCCTACGACATCGATCTGCACAACATTGCCGCGACGGCGATCCCCATGGATACGCTGGGCAAGCTGATCGGCACCAGCATCAAGGGCAAATGGAAGGTGCTGCTCACCGACGCCTGCCACAGCGGCGCCATCACCCCGGAGACCGATCCACAGCAGTTGAACCAGCTTCTCCTCGACATGCACCAATCGATCTTCTCGCTGACCGCCAGCCGCGATCGCGAGCAGAGCTTTGAAAGCGCAGACTGGGGCGGTGGACACGGCATCTTTACCTACTATGTGGTGCAAGGCCTGCAAGGCGCCGCAGACACCAATGGCGACGGCGTTGTAACCGCCGACGAACTCGCCGAATATGTCCACACCAACGTGCGCCAGGCAACGAATTCGCGCCAAAATCCTACCTCCGAGCGGGGAAGCTTCGACCCCAACATGTTGCTGGCCTTCAATCCGGATAGGGTGAAAACCGCGCCCCAGGCCGGACTCGACTACGGGACACTGATCGTCCAGAGCAATATGGACGATACGGAGTTCTGGCTGGACGGAAAGAAGGCCGGAGTGGTGAGCAAATCCACCGCGCTTCGTCTCCCCGGCCTTGCGCCCGGCTCTCACACCATCAAGGCAGTGCATCTGGGCTACGAGCCCGATGGTCCGCGGGAAGAAATGATTTATCCCGGGCAGGAAACCTCGGTGAGCGTGCGAATTCTCATTCCCCGCCACCGCAATCAGGGAGCCATCGACCTGCTCGATGAGGGGGTCGATTTCTACAAGCAGGGATTCGAATCAAACTACAAAAAGGCGGAAGCAAAACTCAATCAGGCCATCGCAATCGATCCCAATTACAGCGAGGCCTGGATGTATCTTGGCCGCGTTGAAGACGCGCTCTGGGAGGACGAAAAGGCGACCGCCGCCTTCCAGAAAGCCATCGCCATCGACCCCGATTTCGAAGAGGCGCGCGTCAGCTATGCATCAGCCTTGCTCGATCAAGGCGGCCTGGATGAAGCGGTTCGACAATTGAATGCCGCGCTGGAGAGGACGCCCAATGACGGTACCGCTCTCTACCTGCTGTCGCAGGCCTATGCGCGCCAGGGCGACTTTGCGGCTTGTAAGCAAGCTGCCCTTCGCGCCACCTCAGCATCGCCCGGCAACGGCGAAGGCCATTTTTGGCTCGCGGAGTGCGAACGGCACCTCAACCAGGCAGCGGACGCGGAGGCAGAGTACCGGGTTTACCTGAAGCAGACTAACTTCAACTCTGGAGCCTGGGGGAACGCCAACTATTATGTCGTCGGATTCCTCCTGGGCGTGGGCAAAAGGCACCACGCGGCGCAGCAGGATATCTGGCGCGAGCAACAGGGACAGGCCAATCTCGGCATCTGTGATTGCGAGTGGCTGCAGAAGCGTAATGAGACTGCTATACCATTCTGCGAAAAAGCCCTGACGCTCATGCCTGCGGATCTCTGGGCAAACTACCGGCTGGGCATGATCTACATTGACCAGGCTAACGCCCGCGCGGTGACCGTCAATACGGCGTCGGCTGACACGCAGAGCGTCACGGATCTCCTGAAAGCCGCCAGAACGCGATTCGCGAATGTTGTCACCGCAAATCCGGATACCGACGAGGCAGGCCGCGCCCGCAAGTATATCGCGCAGATTGACGCCGCTCTCGCATCTTCACCGCATCCCTGAGTCCAAATTCATTGGTGTTGAAGATCCAGGTTCAGCAGCACCTGGGAGTTCGAATCGGGCCCCGCGCTTTTGCTCACCACGTAAATTGCCTTTTCACCCTGAACATCCGTCTTGGAAGATTCATCCACCGTCTCTTCATCCACCAGGCTCAGGTCGCGGCTTGCCAGCCCCTTCACAAACTCGTCTGGAATCTTGTTTGCCGCTTCGACCATCGCTCCGGAATCGCCGCCGGCAGCCGGCTGTTCCGGCGCAGCAGGCTTTCCGGTTCTCAAGTTGTCGATGACGCGGTCGATATCGGCGATGGGCATGCGGCTGAGAATGACATACAGCTTTTCGTCGCCCGGATGTTGGTCAAACGCGAAAGCCCGCGTGCCGCCCGGCACCACCTGGGGCTGCCCGGCAAGAATCTTGTTCGCATCCGGCGCGGCATTCGCCGGCGGAAATACGGGCGACCATGCCCCGGTGGACCCCTGCTGAATCACATACAGATATCCCGGCTCATTGGCCAGAACACTCAGGCGGATGTGATCGCCGCTGTGAAAGACGCTGCCTGGCGTCACCTCGATATACTCTTTGCCCGCATTGCGAAGCATCAACGAACAGCGCAGGCCGAGGCGATTGTCCGCGGCTCGCACCAATCGCGGCGGAGCCCCATAGCCATTGGCCGCTACCAGTTGCGCAACCTCGGTATTGGCCCGCGCAGGCCGTCTTGAATGGCTTGAGTCGGTCCCCCCGGACCCGTCACCACCGCTATTCGCGCGGGCCGTTGGCTTATGCGCCGCCGGATTGGGCGCCACGCTGATCAAGTCACTCGCAGACCAGAAGGCGTCCCGCGCCGTCAATTCCTGCGCCGAAAGACCGCCGGCGAAAACCATCGCGAAGACTGCGGCTGCGATGACAACATTTCTAAGCACCATCGATTTTCCTTTTCGCGGAGTAGTGCCGCAAAGCAAGTTTTACGCTTCTCCGTGTATCTATTTAAGGAGCGCTTCGTACACAACGAAATCCGATCCACAATGAGCGTGCGTCGATCGGCAGGCCTCGATGCGTCGAAATATTAAACCCGTCCTTCGATCCAGGTGCGAAGCTGCCGCCCTTAATCGTCCGCCATTCTGGGGAAAAGCTCTGACCCTTCAGAAGCCGTTTCATGCCGTCGGTATCCGTCGAGTTCGGCGCGTAGGGGGTCGCAGTCCACTCCCAGACATTTCCTGCCATGTTATATGCGCCGTAGGGACTCTTGCGCAATGGCTCTGACATCACCGGCTGCAGTTTGTCCGGAACATCGCCGGCCCACTCGTCGTTTCCCCATGGATAGCTGCGCCCATCCGTGCCCCGCGCCGCCTTCTCCCACTCCTCTTCGGTCGGCAGTCGTCGTCCCGCCCAGGCGGCATACGTGGCGGCGTCCTGGTAGGAAATGTTGCTTACCGGAAAATGAGGATGCGCAGCGTAATCCGGCGAGTTGGGAGGCGCGTGACCGGTAGCGTCGCAAAACCGCCTGTACTCCGCGTTCGATACTTCCGTTTCATCGATGTAGAAGGCCGGAAGAGAAATTGTGCGACCCGGATCTTCAGTCCCTGAATTGAATTTGAACCTGCCCTCCGGCACCAGCACCATGCGGCCATGCGCATCCGAGAAGTCCGGGGCCAGTTCGGCCTGGTCGACTCGCAGATGTTTCTTTGTCCTGGCCTCCCTCGCCGGCCGCAGCAGCCACGCGGCGGCTCCAACAATAGCCAGCAACACGACAACCGCAATGCCCATCATCAACCACTTGCTCGATCCCGGTGCAACCGGTTCCGGCGCTGGAGCCGCCGGTTGCGGGACCGGTGCTTCCGGAACCAAAGGCTGACTGGCCTGCGCGGGAGGATAGGAATTGGCCGCGGTAGAATTTCCTTCAAGCTCAGCAGCACGGGCGACGGAAGCCGGCGTCATCGTCGGAACGTCGAGAGGCATTTGGTCAGCGCGGGCGATGAGTTCGCCGAGATCGTGCTCTACTTCGGGCCGCAGTTCACCCGCGTTCGGGCTTGCTCCACGAGCTACCAGGATCGACAGCAGTTCCGCCGGATTCTGATACCGGTCTTCGGGCCGCTTGGCAATGAGCTTCTGCAGAATGACATCGCACTCTGCAGGCAATTGCGAATCGTACTCGAGCAGCGAGGGCGGCACTGTATTCAAATGCGCCATTTGGACGCCGATCGCGCTTTCCATTTCAAACGGCCGCTTCCCGGTCAGCAATTCAAAGAAAACAATTCCCAGAGAGTAAAGATCGCTGCGAATGTCGCACGTCTCCCCTCGAATCTGCTCCGGGCTCATATAGTACGGCGTGCCCATGCTCTCGCCGGGCCGTGTAAGTCCGTCGGAAACGTCGGCAATGCGCGAGATTCCAAAGTCGAGCAGCTTGATGCGCCCATTCTCATCCAGCAGCATATTGGCTGGCTTCAAATCGCGATGCACGATGCGTTTGCCCTCGGCGCAGGAGAGCGCTTCGGCCACCTGCGCAATCACATTCGCGGCCTGCGGCACGGTCAACCGGCCCTCGCGCTTCAGGAAGTGTGCCAGGTCCTCTCCTGGGATAAACTGCATCACCAGGAAATAGAGACCATTGCCTTCCCCGATGTCGAAGACCGGGACGATATTGGGATGATTGCCGAGTGAGGCCGTCATGCGCGCCTCTCGCTGGAATCGCATCACGATGCTGGGATCTTCGGCGAGGTGTTCAGCCAATACCTTGATGGCCACCAGGCCCCCATGAAAACGGTGCCGCGCCAGGTAGACCTGCGACATTCCGCCGCCGCCCAGACGGCAGAGAATATGATACTTGCTGCCCAATGCTTCGCTGAGCCGTCCCTCGAGATCTGCTGTCGCCATTTTGGGGTTCACTTCGTATTTCGTATCAATATTCTAAGGCCCGATGCCAAGAACCTCAGCTTGCCGATAAACCTTGTGGAAGCCGCGCTTACGAGTCTAATTTATCTCACCCCCCGCCGGTCTCCGGATGGCATTTACGCGTGTCGCTCGACGGCTTCGCCAGAAAAACAGGCTCTCTAATGTGCGGGCCGCCTGCCTGGACTCGATAAATGACACTGTCCGAACTGGCGGATAGACCCAAAGCTGTAAAGTCGGGAGGAAATTTATTCTGATAGGACAGGACGCCAAGACAGATTCGAGAGGCCGACGATCGGCAAGTCGAGCTTTTCAGATCCCCGCATACCACGAGTATCCGTAATCCGGATCGACGGAGCCCTTTCCGCTTCCGAACCTCTTGATGTCATCCGTCACAGTGACTTGTGCTAGGTATTTCAGGCTCTTGTAGCCGAGTTGGCGTGGCAGGCGCAGGCGTAGCGGGCCGCCGAACGGCACGGGAAGATCTCCATCATTCATCCCCATGGTCACAAACGTGTGAGGATGCATCGCGTCAGCCATGTCGATACTCTCCCACATGCCCTTTTCGAAGGAGTAATAGACCACGAAGCGCGACCCCGGGAGCGCACCCGCCTCGCGGAGAACCGCGGATAGTGGCGTGCCAATCCATTCTGCGATGTAGGACCATCCTTCCTCGCAGGCGATCTCGGTGATCTGGCTCTGAATCGGAAGGCTCTTCAGATCGGCCAGCGAGAGTGACATCGGCCATGCCACTCGACCGTCCACCACCAGCCGCCAATCCCTGAAACCTCCGGCCTGCAACTGCTTGAACTCTTCGGTGGGAGCCGCTACGGCATTCGCAAACGGATCTTTCGAGATCATGCTGCGCGGAAACTGGCGCGCCGGTGACCGCGTGGTCAGCAGCCGCTGGCAGGCATAAGTCAATGTCTCGCCGGGTCCATAAACTCCGCTGCCATCCGGCGGAATCAGTCCGTACCGCCCTGCCAGCCGCTCTGCCGCGATCAAGCCTCCAAAGCTCGCCGCCGCAGCAACCCCTCCGTAGATCAGTTTGCGTCGTGAAATTGGATTCATTCGTCCTCCCCTGAATCGCGTGACTGTCCCGTAATCATCGCCCGCATCCGGCTCCTGAACCCCGACAGGGCAACCATCGCCACGTGCACGAAGAGGAAGAGCAGAAGCAGCCACGAAACAAAGAAGTGAATGGTGCGCGCGGATTGCCGGCCGCCAAGCAGTGCCGCTGTCGCCGGAAACGCAGACGTGAACGAAGGCGACATGGCTAACCCGGTCCAGATGATCAGCGGAAACAGCACCAGGATTACCACCAGATAAGCAGTCCTTTGCAGCACGTTATACGTGCTTTCTTCCGAGCGGTCGGCTCGCCCGCGGTGTATATACTTCGCGATACGATCTCGGTAGGCGCGCCACGTCCAATCGCTTCGCGCCGGAATCAGATTCTTGCGGAAATGACCGCTCCACAGGCCGTAAATTCCATACACCAGCCCAGTCAGCACAACGACCCACGCGGCTTCGAAGTGCAAATACCGGCTCCAGCCGTTCTGGTCGGGCATCACGTAACCATAACCTGTCGGCACCGTGGCGCGCGAAGCTGGAATCGGGATGATGAACAGCGGGCGAGTGTTCACGTTTCCCACCTCGCCCCAGTAGAACCGTGGGTGCGAGATGACGATCTCGCCGCCGGTAATTAGCAACGCGACGAAGGCGATGAACGTGATCCAGTGTGTCACGCGCACCACTGCGGAGTGACGTCGGGTCTTTCTCGTTTTTTCAAGCTGGGAAACCGCTGGCACGGGGCCAGACTAGCACATTTCGCGCCGGCCGATGCCACTTTTGTCGAGTTGGTGCGAATCCAGCGTTTCCTGCCGGCACAACGCTGATGCCCGCCAGGTCTCTCGGTTCGGCAAGTTGGAAACATCATCGTTAACTGAATAGCTACACAACACTGCACCGGGCGCCGCGGCGGACCGGCAACTCTCAGTGCCAAGAGCGCGCGGGGAGCGAAATGTTCCACGACCCTGACCCAGCCGCACCGGCGCTTTCTCCAAAATAATCCTCGTCTATATTTACGTCTTTGAGTTACGATGTTTTTTCAGTTTGGCAATCACATGTCTAGCGGGGGTCGACGTGGTCAATTGGAGAAAATTCTGGCGCAGGTGGGGAATCGCACTCAGCCTGCGTGAGCCGCCCATACTGCCAACTTATGCCTGGTCATATTTCGACCATCTGGCAGCAGTCTATGTGACCTTGAATACTGCCGATTCACGAGCCGATGAAGTCATCAGGAAAGCGACTGAGAAGCCCGACAATCTCACCTGGGGCGATATCTTCCTGCTCGAAGATGTCATCTTTACCCTCCAGCCGCCCGAGGTCGTGAATCGCAATGCATGGATCCTCCGCGAGAGGTTTCGTGAGATTGCAGGTTCGACTGTGTACGACAAATACATAGCCTCCAATGTCCCCACGGAAACGGACACGCCCGAGAAGATGTCTCTTCTCAAGGCTGACCTGACTCGGATTCTTGACGTGCTGCATTGGCATTATTCACTCATACCGATGAGAGAGAGAATGAGGAAATCTCTCACCAAGTATTGCATCGTGTATGTCGTCGCCTACACTTTACTCGCCGGAATTCTTCTCCATGGCTTCCACCTGTACGGGAACGATTTTGCCGCGGTGCTGACCTGTGTCGTTTATTGGGGCATCATCGGTGGATTCGTAAGTTCGCAGAGGCGGATGGAAAGAATCCCCAGTGATGGTGATCCGTTATTGGGGGTTTTCGGCCTTGATAGCGCCGACTACTATCTCTGGCTGTCACCCATGCTCGGCGGCATCTTCGCCGTCATCCTGATGTTGATGTTTGTTGCGGGAATCCTCAAAGGAACCGTATTCCCCGACTTTTTTGTTCCAGCCAGAAAAGAAGGTCTGTCCTACTTCGAATTCGCCTGGCACACGCTCCCCAGAGCGGGCGACGATTACGCCAAGCTGTTTGTGTGGGCCTTCCTCGCTGGATTTGCTGAGCGGCTGGTTCCCGATAGCCTCGACCGGCTCACTTCAAAATTGAACGCGGATGATAAGCCTTCGGCGCCAAAGACCCCGCCGGTAGGTCCAAAGGCGCCAGCGGCGGATTTAAAGAAGCAATTAACAAATCCCGATCAACCGCAGACTCAGGTTGGCGCCGACGTCGCTGCCGCCGAACAAGCAATATCGCCAGCCACCTTGACAAACGTCATGCACACCGGCGAAGGCATTGCACCGGAAAATCTCGAACCGCAAACTGAAAAATAGAGGGGCGGAATCGGCGCAAGACCTCGACCGGGCACAAACCGAGCTCGCTGACTTTTCGAGCCTCGCTGACGACGGCTTCGCCATAGCTGTTACCGCCGCGCAGTATTGACGCCGGAAAACTGAACCATCTTCGCTTCGGCGAGGCATCGGTGAGCCGCCGTCCCGTCGGGAGCAACAGTTTTGAAAGGGCACGGCTTCAAAGGCTGCGGAAAAACTCATCGGAGAGTCAGATCTTCGAGGCCTTGTAACAGGGCATGACCTCAGTCGTGCCGATAAAGCCGCTCGAATTGATGCTGGGCTCCAGCCCCTGCAAACGCCAATACTCGAAAAAACCCTCGAACCTGGACTTTCTCCGCAGGCTCTTCACCTGTGCCGCTCTCGTTTCAAGCAACGATCTTCCCCCGCAGCGCAATCGCACCCACGCGACTCAACTCCCGGGTGTAATCTTGGTGCGCGGAGAAAGCGGAGCTTCAGCCGCTCTCAATTCTCTAGCGCTCCGACTGCAACCATGCACCATGAAAGTGGGGACTCATGAAATCATCCAACCTTTCTTCTCGCAGAAGTTTTCTTCATAATTCAGCTCTGTCCATCGCCGCCACGATGCTCCCGGCCCATCAGGCATTTGCGTCCGGCTCGTCGCCTTTCAAGGCAAAACTGAGCGCGCATATCTGGGTTTATGCAAGCGCTTTTCCGCCCAACTGGGATGCCACTCCTGTTTTGGACAAAATATTTAGCGACCTGCACTCCGCGGGCTACGACGGCGTTGAACTGATGGAAGTCGACCTCCGCCACGATGACGCTGTCGAGCATCTGCGTCGCCTGGCCAATCAATACCAGATTCCCGTAAGCGGAGCGTCCTATGGGGCGGCCATGTGGGACTCGAGCAAGCACGACGAGATTCTGGCCGATGCCACCTCCGTCATTTCGCGCCTTGGCCAGCTCCAGGCCAAGACGCTGGGCGTCTCGGTTGGCGATGCGGGACACGCCAAGACCGAATCGGAACTCGATGCGCAGGCCAGATTGCTCTTGGCCATCATGCCCATCTGCGCCGATCACGGCATCGTTCTCAATCTGCACAACCACACCTATGAGGTCAAAGACAACCTGCACGATCTGAATGGAACGCTCGCCCGCATTCCCACCATCAAGCTCGGCCCCGATCTCAACTGGCTGGTTCGTGCCGGCGTCGATCCCGTCTGGTTCGTCAAAACCTACGGCCATCAAATGGTCTACATGCACATCCGCGATCAGTACAAAGACGGCACATGGACCGAATATGTCGGTGAGGGAGTCACCGACTTTCCCGCCATCGCCGCCGCTCTCAGAAGCGTCGACTTCAAGGGCCGGGCCGCCGTCGAGCTGGCTTTTCCCCAGGGCTTTGTTCCCTTATATCCTCTGGCCGAGGACTGGAAGCGTAGCCGCGAATACGTCCAATCCACCTTCGGCTGGTGAACCCCGTCAAGCTGGCCGCCTGCGCCTGCAATTATCCGCGCAGGCCGGTCAGCTCCATCAGCCGCGCGGTCTCGCGGTAGGCTTCTTCCACCCATTCCACGATCCGCGCCGGGTCGGGCGAATACTCCAGCTCGATCGAGACCACTCCCTCCATATCCAGTTCCTTGATCGCCTGAAGATACGGGCTGAATTTCACAATGCCCCTCCCTGGCGGAAGATCCCCGTGTACTTTGCCATCGCAGTCGCTAATGTGCACGTGGATGGCCTTGCCCTTCAAAGCCGACAACGTCTCCGGGCCGCTGTCCGACAGTACGCAGTGGCTGATGTCGATGTTGGCTCGCACCCGCGGATGCCAGCAGTCGTCGATAAAACGCGCCATCTCGCCGGCGCTGTTCAGCAGGCTCATCCGGAACGGCTCCAGCTCCAGGGCAATCTCCAGGTTTTTATTCCCGGCGTAATCGCCCAGCATGCGGCATGTCTCAATCGCCCATCCCCATTGATCTGCTGCCTGGATCACCTCCCGCTGCCAAAGATACTCGCCCAGCACCAGCAGAATGTTCTTCGCTCCGAACTCGGCGGCCAGATCGATGAACCGCTTGCATCGCGTCACGTGAAAATCGCGCACCGGCTCATTGAAATCGATCAGCCCCGTAGCCACCACCGGCAGCGACACGATGGGCAACCCATGCCTCTCGCAAGTCGCGGCGATCGTGCGTTTCTCCTCGGCCGTAATCGTCATGGCCTCGGTGAAGAGGTCCACGCAATCGAAGCCGATGCGGGCAATGTGTCCCAGGCCCGTGGCCGTATCCATGCCAACTTGGGAGAAAGCGCTATTGATGATGCCGAGTTTCATGCTTCACCTCGTTTCCGGCTGGCTTCGACGATCTCCCCAGGGCTGGTCATCCGATGTTCCGCGGCGCTCAAGGCCGCGGCCTCCACCAGCGCCATGCTTTTCAAATGATCCCGCCCCGTCAGCGCCGGAGCCTGCCCCGTTTCCAGAGCGATGAGCAGCTGGTTCATGGTCGCTCCGAATGCGTCGGGAAACCAGCTCTCAGGCGGGGTGAAATGCCGAAACTCCGCATCCCCCTTGCGCGCGTACCGCATCGTCGACGGCGTGGTGAAAGGGTCCTGGCACCAGCCGATATTCCCGATCGCGAGACCATCGAGCCCTTCAATGCGCCACTCGATGCGCGGATCTCCCGGACATCCCTCTCTCGCCGGTCCGGTCCAGACGTCGTCGATCACCACTGCGCGCAGGCCGCTCTCATATTCCAGGGTCGTGGTACAGATCCCGTCCGTATGCGCAAACCTGGTGCGCGGATCGGTCCGCGTGCTGGTGAAGACGCGATCCGGTTCGCCGAACCAGCCGCGCATGCAATCCAAATGATGAATCGACATGATCCGCAGCGTGGCCGAGCCCACCTCCGCCTGCCAGGGCTGCCAGTGCAGCACCGCCCGCATATCGATGGTGGCAAAAACCGGCGCCCCGAAAAACCCTTCCCGGAGCAGGGAACTGGCCGCATACACCGACGGATCGTAGCGCATATTCTGATTCACTGACAGCACGATACCCGACCGCTCGCAGCAGCGGACAGCCTCTTCTGCCTCGCCATAGCTGAGCGCCAGCGGCTTCTGCGCCAGGATCCCTTTCACCGTGCCGCGTGCGCACGCCGCGCGAATCAACTCAGGCTGGTTCTGCGGCGGCACAGCGATATCGAGCACTTCGATGCTCGCATCGTCGAGCAATTCCTCGTAGCTCGCGGCGGCCCGTGGAATCGAATGCCGCTCCGCCACCTCCGCGGCTTTCTCTCGCCTGCGCGACGCAATGGCCACCGGGTTAAGCCCGTTGCGCCTGTAGCTCACCAGGTGGCAACTGTCGACAATAAATCCGCTGCCGAGAATCCCGATGCGGAAATCTCTTCTCTTCGGAGTCGGCGGAGAGTAACGCAAGCTATGGTCAGGCATGGATTTCCACACGCCTAGGCATTATAGGTCGCCCTGCGGCTAAGAGTCTTAGCCGCAGATCACGTCGTTCAGGATTTGTAAAAATCCTCCACCGGCAAAGCCCACCCACGGAGGATGAAACTGGTGCCCCATCGAGCGCCCCCGGGGTTCCCGGCGACAGGTCTCCGTCTCTCGGGTGGGTAGTTGATCGGTGGGAGGCCGCAAAATGCCGACTGTTCGCTAACCCTGCCTTATTCGCTCATTGCCGCTTGCACAATCCCCGCCCTCCTCATTCCTGACTGCTTACCAGCGAGAACATGGCTCCCTGTGGATCCTGTGCGTTGATGATCCAGCTCCCGCCGGGCACCTGCATTGGACCGTTCAAGACCTTCCCGCCGCCGGATTCGACGCGCTGGATGGCCGCCTTGATCGCATCGACGCAGAAGTAGAAGTTCCAGCATGAGACAGGCATGTGCGGCGCTTTGGTCATCATCCCGCCGTCGCCCATTTCCTGGTGGTCGCCTTCGTCGAAGATGCGATAGAGACCCATGGGCCCCATGTCCATATCGCTGACTTTAGTCCAGCCGAAGAGCTTGTTGTAGAAGGCGAACCCGCCATCGAGATCGGTGGTGTAGAGCTCGTGCCATCCGATGGTGCCGGAAGCCGGCGGTGAGGGGCGCTCCGGCGAAGGCATGGCTGGATTCGGCGTGAAAACCACAATGGCAGCGCCCTGCGGGTCTGACAGGACCGCGAAACGAAGCATGCCTGGAACGTCGGTAGCAGGCTTCCATAGTTTGCCGCCGGCTTCGACAATCTTTTCGATGTGAGCATCCACATCGTCGACCGCAATGTAGCCTATCCAGGCGGTGTGTCCGGAGAGGTTCAGCATCCCGGCGATTCCAACGCTGCCGAGATTGAAAACGGTGTAAGGAGGGCCGTCATAGGCAGGCATCTCCTGGGTTGTCCAGCCCACGACATCCGAGTAAAACTTGCCGGCGGCTTTTGTGTCGCTGGTCATGAGTTCGTACCAGCCGAATTTTCCTTTGGGGGTAAACATAGCGAGAGATCTCCTTTCGGGGAATGAGCCAGAGTTACTGCGTTCAGTCAACTCATAGTTGATATCAACCAGCTTGCAGCCGTGTCAACGCAATGACGTGTTAATTTTCGCGCAACTGAAAGAGTGAGGGTCTCCCAGCCTGTGCTGTATGTTGAGTTTTGAATGCGGCCTATAGTCGCTTCGGCGAGCCATCAATGCTTCGGGGCCTCATTTTCTGAGAGTCCCTCTCCGGCCTGCTCACTCTCCGAGGCCACCTTGCGCAGGCTGATATGGTCAACCTGCGCCCAGACCAGGCCCACCGGCACGATGCTGATGAAGGTGACCAGAAGAAGGGTAGCGGCGCATGCCGTGGCGGCTTCAGCCGAAGCGCCGAGTACCCGGATCAGCACCAGCATCACGATTCCGATCTGCGAGAACCACCCGATCACCGGAAGCTGAATGATGCTGGCGCTTCCGCTGGCGATCATCAGCAGGACGCACTTGGGCAAAGAGACGGAAGCGAGCTCGGGACTGGCAGCGAAGGCTCTGAAGGTCTCAAGATAGGCAAAGGAGATCAGCAACCACATGCCTAGAGAAAGCGAGGCCGCCGCGGCAAAATCAGAGAACGAGCGCATCGTGTCCAGACCGGAGTGAAAGGTTCGGATCTTGCTTCCGACCGAGGCTCCCAGCCGGCTGGAAATCGTTCCCAGAGTACGTTCGAAGAAGATGGCGACCGCTTCGCCGGCCACGCGGATGGCGATCAGGAAAAGCGCTCCGAAGAGAGTGAGGGCCAGGCCTCCGTAACGCACCACCAGCAAACCCAGGAAGGGATGGTTCGCCGTCAGGTGAGACATGGAACCGGAATGTGCTGTGGCCTGGATGATGTCGCTGGTCGGCACCCAGAACATGGCAATTGAAAATACCAACGCCATCGAGCCGGCGTCGAGAAGCCGTTCCACGATATACACAGCGATCTGCGAGCTCACTGGCAGGCCCGTCTTCTTTGCGACCAGGTAGGGACGGACGAGATCGGCCACCCGGCCAATCAACGCGACCGCGGTAAAGCCGATAACCTGCGTTCCCACCAGCGAAAACAGGGGAACTTTCCTGTTGTGCCGCAGCAGCAGCGCCCAGCGCGCGGAACGAAAACCGTAGGCAAGGTAGATGCAGCCGACCGCCACGGCGATCTTGCGCCAGTCCGCCTGCCCAACCTGCGAACGAAAAACTGCAAAATCGAAATGAACCCTGCCGCGGGCCCACACCACCAGCGCCGCGACAGCTCCCAGCAGTACCACGCTCAGGATCAACTGACTTTGTTTCAAACGTTCTCCGTTCGACGCATATCGATACTGAGTTTAATGGATGCGCGTGACGACTTCAGCGGAGGGATGGGCTATCGGCTGCCGGTTTGCCGGGAGTTGAGTGAGGACGTTCGCGGCTGAATCAGGGCCTCGCGTGCCAGAACGCGGCGATTGAACTCGTGAATGACGCGCGCCACGTAAACCCGGGTCTCATGGTAAGGAGGAATCCCATGGTACTTATCCACCGCGGCGGGGCCGGCGTTGTAGGCGGCCAGCGCCACGGCCAGATTGTCCCGGTAGCGGATTAGCAGTTCGTCCAGATAGGTTGAGCCGCCGCGGACGTTCTGCCCCGGCTCAAAGCTGTTCGTGACTCCGAGACCGTTTGCTGTCCCCGGCATCAACTGCATCAGACCGCGAGCCCCGGCATGGCTTACCGCTTGGGAATTGCCGGCGCTCTCGGCCTTGACGACCGCGGCCAGAAGGTCGACGTCCAGATTGTGCTCCTTGCCGGCCGCGGCGAGGATCTGGCTCACATCCGCGGCGGTGAGTCTTGCCTCATTACCGGGATGGGCCGGGGCGGCCTGCGGGACCGGGGTGTCGGGAACCAGGTCAACAGCAGCGATCTTCTCCGCTTCCAACTCGACATAATTGTCTTCGCCCGAACTCAGGTAGAGGCGCACACGGGCTTCCACCCGCGCGTGATGATCGCAACGCATGGTGAAGCCGTTATTCAGAGTCACCAGCTCGCCGGCGCGGACAATAGGCGCCGGAACGGACAATGCCGCCGCCACCATCGTGCCGAACACCACTCTCCCCGTTCTTCTCACTTTCACCGCTCAATTCTGGTTCAAATCTATGTACTTCAGCGCTGCTGCGGGGCCGACGGAAATCTTTTAAGGGCCGCTTCCAGCACCACGGCTACGCCATCCTGGTCGTTGTGGGGTGCTTGCTTCCAACCGTGTAGCCTGGCCATCGAGCGTAATTCGGCAGCCGCGTTACCCATAATCACTCCCTGACCTGCCCACTCAAGCATGTTGATATCGTTCCAATTGTCGCCGATGGCCATGGTTTCTTCGCGCTCAACACCCAGTCTGGCGGCCAGCATTTTAAGAGCCCAGCCCTTGGTCACACCCTTGGGCAGCAGGTCCAGGATCGAGAGGTCACGCGCCGGATACTCGGTTCGAACCGACTCGCAAAAACCCGCCCACTGGCTCGATTTCAATGCTTTCTCAGCCTCCTGCATCTTCACCACTCCGCCGGCAACCATTGCCTGGATGGGGTCGTTTCCATCTCCAAGCGCAAGCTCGAGAGGTTTGACCACCTCGATAGCATTGCGGTTCGCCTCCACCCAAAGAGCGATGCGCCCGGCGGCCTGTCCCAGGTCTTCCAGAACCAGTTCGCCACGGTCGGGCCGGTCGAAGGTGAAGACCACGCTGCCGAACGGTCTCATGAGTCCGCAAAGCCCGCGCGCCACCCGCGCTTCAAGATGGCAGCGGTCGATGGACTCGCCGCCAATGGTCCTGATCACTGCACCATTAGACGTAATGAGGGGCGTATCCGCTCGGAGGTCGAGGTGCTCCAGCAGCGGGATCGTATAGGCCAAACGACGGCCTGTGGCGATGGCCACAGTCATTCCGGCTGCCTGGGCGTTCCTTAGCGCCTGGGCGTTTCGCAGGCTCACGGTCTGCTTGAGCGTGGGCAGAAGCGTGCCGTCCATATCGATGGCGACCAGGCGGACCGGAGGATGCATAGTTTCAGTGTACCGGGAGAGATAGCCTGAAGCCCGGCGGATGGAGCGGGCTGGCCTGGAATGGGATGGCGTTCTCGGGATAATCTAAGCGCATGGAGCAAATCTGCAGCCGATGCCGCGCCCTCCTGGGCACTGAAACCGTAGCCGACTGGTGCCCGGCATGTGGCGGTGCGCTCATCGAGCGCGAAGTTGGGGAGGAACTGGGGGCGCCGGCTGAGCCTGCTGAGGAGATCGATCATCGCGGCATCGTGTTGCCGCGACGCCACGCCCTGGGCGGGATTATTACCCCGCAGTAGTTTACTGAAGGGGTCACGGTTTCGTGTTGAGGCCTACCGCTTCGGCCAGCTTAGCCTGCCGCTCATCGAAGGTCCAGAACTTGTCGGCCCGCAATTCCAATGCGCAGGCGACGTGCAGAGCGTCCAAAGTGCGCACACCGAGCGTCGGAACGAAACGGCGGCCAAGATCGACGATTACATTCCAGGCAGTTCCGGGAAATGCCGCCATCTGCAGGGGACCCGCAAGACAGTCGAATTCGAAGTTCTCCCATGCGCGCCTTGCATCGACCTCCGAAATACGCCGGAGGAATACTTGTCGATAGATCGAATTCGCAAATTCGGCACGGCCGAACGGGGAGATCGGCAGATTCGGACGCACTGCCATCCGGCTATACGCTTCGCGCGAATGCACGTCCCGCAAGTAAACAGCCGTTAGAAAACTCGTGTCGGTATAGACGGTCAATACCGGCTCTCTTCTCGATCCTTTATCAGATCATCCACGGCTGTGAGGACGCGATCACCGAAGATCTCTTTCGCGCGCGCCTCGAAATCCGGCCATTCGACCGGCCCTGGCCGTCGCGATTCAGGCACAATGCGAGCCACGACTCGATCGCGCTTTTTAAGCTCGACGATCTCACCTGCCTCGATCCATTTCATGAGGAGCGGTGTGTTGCGCAATTGACGCAGATTAACGCTTGGCATGGGTTCAATGTGACACAAAATGTGACACATTGCAAGACAGAACCTTTACAGGTGCCCCTAAGCTATAACATAATCAGTAACTTAACCAAGTTTCCCCGATTCCTAGACATTGTTGCCAACGTAGCCAGACCACGAGAGCGCGAATAACAGGAGCCCAATAACAATGAAAAGGACTCTTGCAGCACCTCGCCCGAAAGTCGCTAGAGCCGTTGTTAGCAGTGATGAGCAAAGGCTTGCGACGGGGAGACGCTCGTCTAGTGGATTGGTCTTATATCCACCGTCAGGCAGTGCGAGTAGCGGAAAAGGGTTTTGCCAACAACCGAGGGTGCCCGCTGCGGCGAGGACACACATAATCACCCCAGCCGTAAATAGGCGCTTCCTCCAATTTGGGCGCTCTTGCATATCTCTATTCGTACCTCAGGGCTTCAGCCGGCAAGATCCGCGACGCCGAGTGGGACGGATACAGCGTTGCCAGCAGTGAAATCCCGATCGAGACCGCCGAGACAATCACCCCATCGACCCAGCGCGGCGCGAAGGGAAGCGTGTCGATGGAATAGACATCCGCGGGGAGATGAATGAAGCGATAGTGGCCACCGGCCCAGGCCGCCAGGTAGCCGAGAAGCAGTCCAAGGCCGGTCCCGACCACGCTGATCAGAAACCCCTGCAGCAGAAAGATGCGGCGAACCTGGCCCGGATCGACTCCAAAGCTCATCATCACCGCGATGTCGCGCGTTTTCTCCATCACCATCATGGTGAGGGCGATGAGAATGTTGAGCGCAGCCACGATCACGATGAGCGCAATCACGATGAAGGTGACTACCTGTTCCAGCTTCAGAGCTCGAAATAGTTCGCGGTTCTGTTCGGTCCAGTCTGAGGTCATGTAGCCTTTGCCGGCGGCTTTTTCGATCTCCCGAGCGATCTCCGGGGCGCGGTTGAGGTCGTCGACTCTGAAACTGATGACCGAAAGCAGGTCGGGCTCGTCGAAGAGCCGCTGCGAATCTGTCAAACGGAGAAAGCCCATCTGCGAGTCGTACTGATAAAAACCTGTGTGGTAGGTTCCGGCGAGTCTGAAACGCACGTAGTTGGGAATTTCGCCCAAGGGGGTCAGTTCGCCCTGGGGGCTGATGACCATGACAGAATCCCCAACAGCTGCCCCGACGGTCTCGGCGAGGTCTTGGCCCAGGACGATGGGCGGAAGTTCTCCGCCTGCGGCTGCGGTTTGGGGCTCAAGTGCCTGGACCGCTCCGGGGGTGGACTTGTCGAGCAGATGGCTGACCTTGAGTTCCTGATCGGGAAGGATGCCTTCAACGAGCGCACCGCCATCGCGGGCTCCGCGCGCCACCAGCACCTGCTCGTAGAGGCCGGGCGAGACCGCAACCACGTGGGGAACCCTGCGGACGCGCTCGAGCAGCGGACGCCAGTCCTTGATGCCCAAACCGTCAGAGGCCATCAGCTGCACATGGGCGCTCGAGTCGACCAGCCGGTCCTGGAGATCACGCCGCATCCCGTTGGTGATGGCCAGCGCGATGATCAACGCGGCCACTCCGGCGGCCACCCCGGCAATGGAGATCGCGGTGACCACGCCAACCACCGCCTGGCGCCGCTTGGCCCTCAAGTACCTGGCCGCAACATAGAGCTCAAATCGCATGATTCCTACTGGGCCTGTGCGGCAAAGACGGCTTTGGCCACGCCCACATTGTCGTATCGGTCGTAAGCCCGGACGGTGACCAGGTGCTCGGCCTTCAAGTCCGCAACCGGGATCTGGACTTCATAGTGTTCTCGCTTGGAATCCGAAATTCGGCCCACCGGCTCAACGTAGATCCACGGCCCCGCATCCAGAGAATATTCGGCGCGGGCAATGGGCGAGGCGTCGTCCTGGGCGTCGAAAGTAACCATCAATCCGCTCGCGCAGGGAGCGCCCCCGCACTCGATTCTTTTCACGGCCCTGAGATCGGTGATGACCGGCGGCGTGGTGTCGATCACAAACCGCTCGCTGATCTTCTCTCCACTGAGCGCATCTCCCGGAGAATGCGAAGGCGAGTCGGACGCCACCACTTTGATCTGGTAGCCGCCGTCCGGAATCTGTATTGAATCAAAGCTGTACGCCTTCTCGTTAATCTTATCTTTTAATAACCGCCAAACGGTTTCTCCATCGCCACGAAGGTAAAGGGAGTAGACGAGATCATCGCCATTGTCGTCGTGCGCGGCCCAGCGGACAGTCGTCGAGGTGCGGTCCTTGAGGGCTTGCAAAGGCGTGCCGGGGTTGGAACCGGAATCGAAGTTCACGCTTTGAGTCGAGGAGGGAAAGGTGATATTCACCGTCGACTGCTGGTTGAATGGCTGGTTCTGCGGATTGAGCCTGGCACCTGTGGCGACCACGACCTCATCCACCGCCGGAGCCGCGTTGACCGGCAAATAGTTCACCGCGACGCTGCCTACGGTCCCGCCGTCGTGCAGCACGGCCCTCCACTCAAGAAAGCGGCCCGGCGGAGAAGCTGTGGTGCCATCTTTCAGCGGCTCCCAATCGCTCCAGCCTCTGGCCGGCTGCTCGACGTTGCCGGAACGGGTGAAGAGCTCGTAGCCTTGCGATCCGGGCTGGACCTCGACGCGCCCAAACCGGGCCAGGGCCCCGGCATCGAGAACGTCACTGGCGTACTCATGCTTCTCCGCCGTACCGAACTCGAACAGCTTTCCCGTGTTTCCGGAGCCGATCAGCATGCCGCCGTCTACGAGGCTGGCAAAGCTCAGCCCCTGTTGCGCTTCCAAGCGCCCCACATCGGCGTAGCTGCCGTCCGTCTGAATGCGGTAGATGTGCCCGCGGTTACCCGTCAAAGCAAGGAGGCCGTTCGGCTGCGTAGCCAGAGCGTAAACGATGTCATCCTTGCTCGCCCAGAGCTTGCTCGGCGCCTGCCCTTCGGCAAGCGCATAAATCTCGGTCCCTTCCGGGACCGAAGTGCTTGAATTCACCGCCTGCAGCGATCCCGGTTGCACAATCGTGATGGTGACGGAACCGACCCCCTGCACCGGCAGCGGTGGCAACGTATTGCGGGTCTTGTCTCCTACGCAGGCGGCAAAAATGGTTCCATCGGATCCCACCGTGACCGATGTGATCTCTCGCCGCGGCGCCTCGAACAGTACGTAGCCCTTTCCTTGAGAGTCAATGCGGTAGACCAGCCCGGAACCATCGGATCCTGCAATGAGATTGCCTTTCTGATCCCACCCAAGAGAACGGATATGCGCCTCGTCGCTTTTGAAAAACTCCTCCGGCCCCGCGCCTGGTTGGTCGGGATCCACGCGGTAGACCGCTCCGGGACCTCCGGTGGCGATATAGAGCCGGCCGCGTGCGTCGAAGGTCAGGTCCCAGATGTAGTGGGGCTTGTCGCCTGTTTTACCGTCGAGGTCGACTTTTGATGCGTCAAAAATCACAGTCGCCCCGGCCTCGTCTTGCTTCGCTTCCGATGCGGGGTTGAGCTTGTAGACTTTGCCGCTGGGCAGTGTAGCGGCGTAGAGCGCGCCATCGGGCCCGATCCGCAGCACCTGCACGCTAATGTCTTTCGTCTCAAATAGGGTGAAGGGTTTGCCGTCGCTGCCGACGCGCAGGACCGTGGCCGGCGAGCCGGTACCAGCGTACGATATCCCTTTTCTGTCCGCCGCCACCGACCAGACGAAAGTCGAGGGAGTGGTCAGCAGCTCCTTGAGTCCCGGACCTTGGCGCAGGTGACCGTCGCTCTCAATCGCAACTCCCCGCGAAGTGCCTTTCTCAAACTCCTCAAGTTGCGATTGTGTCCACAGGTGTGTGCCTTGGGCGTCGGAAGACTGGGGCAGGGAAGCAACAGCCGCGAGTAAAGACAGCGCCAGAGCGGAGACCCCGGGCAGGGAGCGATTAAGGGAGTTTATATGTTGGGAAACAACCATACTGCCGTTAAGTCTACTAAACTTCGTCGGCTACGGACGGGTGCAGGTTGCTTCAATTACGGCAAACGAGAGCCAGGAAATAACCGAAAATTCGGAACTCACCGTGCGATAAGGCTAAAGTTCGAGGACGTTGTCTTCGATTGCCAGCCGGACATTACCGTCGGACTTCGCAAGTCGGCGAACTGCCTCGGGCTTGTCGACGCGGGCTTTGAGCATAACCAGCGCCACGGGAACGCTGCGGCCGGCGCTCTTGATGGTCTGCACGGCGGTTTCGCGGTCGATACCGCAGGCTCCCATCAAGATGCGAATCCCGCGCTCAACCAGTTTTGAGTTCTGCATGTGTACATTAACCATCAGGTTTTCATACACATAGCCGAGACGAGTCATGGCGCCCGTAGTGATCATATTAAGCACCATCTTCTGTGCCGAGCCTGCCTTCATGCGGGTGGAGCCCGAGATCACTTCAGGGCCGACCTCGGTGACGATCGCGATATCGGCGGCGTCCGCCAGTGGGGTCCCCTGATTGCAAATCACCGCGGCTGTATGTGCGCCGCGGGCGCGGCCGTAGGCCACGGCGGCTACCACATACGGAGTGCGGCCGGAAGCCGAGACCCCTATTACGATGTCCTTGCGGGTGGGACGGCGACGGGCAATGTCGCGCTGGCCCAGTTCTTCGGAGTCTTCATTCACCTCCACCGCCGATGCCAGGGCCTTGGGTCCACCCGCCATGATGTACTGCACTTGGCCGGGAGTGGACGAGTAGGTTGGGGGGCATTCGGAAGAGTCGAGGGCGGCGATGCGTCCGCTGGAGCCTGCCCCCACGTAGATGAGCCGGCCTCCATCGCGAAGACACCGGGCCACCTGGTCGATCACTTGAGCGATCTCGGGAAGAGCTCGTTTGACCGCCGCTGCAACCTTGGCATCCTCGTGGTTGATAATGCGGGCTACTTCGAGTGCGGACTTGGTATCGAAGCCTTGGGAGGCTTCATTTTGGCTTTCGGTGAGTAGATGTTCGAGAAGTGAGGTTTGGTCTTTTCCGGTGCCATTTTTGTGACTACCGGCCGCCTCGGGCATCATCGTGCTTGAAAGCATCGCGTTCGGTCCCCAGAATTTCATTGTATCTGAAAATGTGCAATAGTGAACAAATTAGGACGGTGGGAACCTGGTACAGAAACAAGCAAACGGTTTACTAACGCAGCGCCCCTCGAATAGCGTCGTGAAAGGCCGGCCGCACCTGGCGGATCTTCTGGTTTGAACGGTCGGGCCAAGTGCGGTTGGTGAGCAGGACGATGGCCACCCTGGCATCTAGATCGATCCACAGAGAACAGCCGCTGTAGCCGAGATGTCCGATCGAGCGCAGAGAGAATTGCTTTCCCGACGAAGAATTTTCCGAGGGAGTGTCCCATCCCAAGCCACGCGAACTGCCATATGGACCCTGTCTTTGGGCAAAAAACTCGACCGTATCGCTATGGAAAAGGCGCGGCCTCTCCGATTCCGGAGACTGGGCACCTTCGGCACCCAGGATTTGGTGGGCGAAGGAGAGCAGGTCGGGCACATTGGAAAAAACCCCTGCATGGCCAGCGGCCCCCTCCAGAACCCAGGCGTTCTCATCCTGGACCTCGCCCTGGATGCGCCGGTGGCGGAAGCCCATATCCTCCTCAGTGGGGGGGATGGCAGCGCGAACTGGCGGGAGCGGACAAAATCCGGTCGCCGTCATGCCGGCGGGCTGGAAGATCTCGCGACGGGTCCAGGCGGCAAGTTGCTCGCCCATAGAGAGTTCGAGCGCCTTTCCGAGCAGGATGAAGCCGGGATCGGAGTATTCCGACCTGGTGCCCGGTTCGGCCTCAATCGGAAGTTCCAGGCAGGCCCGGTAGAGGGCTGCAGGGGTGCTCAGGGTTCGAAAAAACTCCACATAACCCGGAAGACCCGAGTTGTGCGCCAGGAGGTGGCGCAGCCTCACATGGCGGGCTTTGTCACCAATGGGCCGGCCCACCACGAAACCGGGAAGTAGATCGCCAAGCGGCTGGTCCAGGTCGAGTTGGCCCCTCTGGTGAAGCAGCATGGCTACGGAAGTGGTGGACACGACCTTGGTCAGGCTGGCGACGTCAAAAGCTGTTTCCGGCTTTACGGCAGGGACGTCGGTTTCGTAGGTAAAGCGGCCCATCGCATCGACGAGCAGGGATTCGCCTCCAGCCAGTACCCCGAAGGCGCAGCCGGGGAAGGCGTGCGCGTCCATCGCGTCTTCGAGAATACGGTAGGCCTCCGGGAACTGGCGGCGGCCAGTGACCGGGCGGTGTCGGAGAAATGGGTCTTCAGGCTGCATCGCTTTCTGGAATGGTAGCGCGAATCCGAGCTGCGACCGCTGCGGGCAGCTTCATTTTTAATCTCAGTTGCGGTGTTCGGGCTATCCTTATCTGCGAACGGCGAGTCTATCAGCCGAAGCATCAGCAGGAGGAGCCCATGCAATTGCGACTCGGATCCATCGCGGAACTCAGGTTGGTCGGCGGTCTTATCCTGGGCTGCATCCCGGCCGCCGGCAACGTCATGGCGCAGGCGGCGGTTCAGACGGATGCATCGGCGCAGAGCCCGACGGCCCCGGTGCTTCCCGCGACGGTCGGCGAGAAGACCTACACCGTTCCAGCTGGGACCAAGGTTCTTTTGCAGTTGCGCAGCGCCATCAACACCAAGAGCGCCAAGCCCGGAGATGGAGTGTATCTGGCTTCGACATTTCCGGTCGTGGTCGGAAACCGGGTGATGATTCCGGTTGGAGTGTATGTACAGGGCGTGATTGACCGCGTAGAGCGCGCCGGCCACGTGAAGGGCAGGGCACAGCTGGATATGCACTTCACTTCAATCATCTTTCCCAACGGCTCAGTTGCAGAAATACCTGGAGTGGTGGATGCGCTGCCAGGGGCCCGGAAGCAAACCGTGAAGGGGAACGAAGAGGGAACCATCCAGCAGGAGGGCGACAAGACCCGCAACGCCGGCGAGGTGGCGAAGATTGCCGTTCCCACAGGGGCGACCGTGGGCGCCATCGGTGGTCTGGGCGCGGGTCATCCGCTCGCGGGCGGCCTCGCTGGCGTCGCCGCCGGCCTGGCTACCGCCGGCATTGTGTCGCTGTTTACCCGCGGGGCGGATGTGAATATTGACACCGGCACGCAGGTGGAAATGGTGCTGCAGCGGCCCCTCGTCCTTGAGGACCAGAACCTGGCTGCAGCCGGTTCGCCTGGTGCCCCGACATTGCTCGCCCCGGCCCCCAACCAACCTAAACCCGTTGAAAAACCCGGACGCGCGCAGGTAATGTGCCCGCCTGGAGGCCTTGGCTGCCAGTGAATCTGTCCGTTGGATCACTGAAATTCGTTTGCCTTCCAGCCGACTCCATACTCAGATCGATACAAATCCCAAATGCGCTCATCTATACTGCGGTAGAGTGCAGCCAACCGCCCGAAATTACCGAAGGTTTGGAGTTTGAGGCTTGAACGGGCTGCAGGCAGTTTCTCGAGCGACGTGTTCTTATGGAGAGGCAACCTTATTGGAATCATATAGATATTGGTTTCATGGGTTAAATTGGCGATGGCAGAGATTCCAGACAGCCCCGACGACGCGCAGCCCCCGGTTTCTCCCGGAGTGGGCGTGTTCCGGCCGTCGACATTGCCTCCTGGTCGAGCTGAGCAAAGCAGCACTTTCATGCTCTGGCTGCGCGACCTGGGAATTGCGGCCATCGCTTCCGTCCTCATCATCACCTTTCTCTATCAGCCGGTCCGAGTCGAGGGAACAAGCATGTTGCCGCGCCTCGAAGACCGGGACCGGCTTTTCATCAACAAGTTCGTCTATCACATTGCAGCCATAGAGCGGGACGACATAGTCGTTTTCCGTTATCCGCGCGATCCGGAAAAAAGCTATATCAAACGGGTAATCGCGCTCCCCGGCGACCGCATCCGCATCATTCGCGGCCAAGTGTGGGTCAACGGCAACCAGCTGCGCGAAGATTACGTCCCGGAGGGGTACCGCGATACGCGCTCGATGTCCGAGATGACGATCCCCGCGGGCTACTACTTCATGATGGGAGACCATCGCTCGATCTCGTCCGACAGTCGCGAGTTTGGCCCGGTGGCGCGAGATCTGATCTACGGCAAAGCGGTCTTTGTTTATTGGCCGGCCAGAGACGCGGGAGTCCTGCGCTAGGCTCTTTTCGCACTGCCACACCTGCGGGTTTAAATAATTCGGGACCGGAAATCCACCGCCCGACTCTGCTAAAATCTATTGAATCCACTCCTCGGAGAGGCGATGCAGGCAATCTTAGCGCTCGAAGACGGGCGCATCTTCCGTGGCTGCGGCTATGGGCACCCGGGCGAATGCCAGGGCGAGGTCGTTTTTAATACTTCCCTTACCGGTTATCAGGAAATCGCCACCGATCCCTCCTATGCCGGTCAAATTGTCGTTCTCACAAATCCTCAAATCGGAAACTACGGCACGAACAAGGCGGACAACGAGTCGGCCAGGCCCTATATCGAGGGACTGATCGTTCGCGAGTTCTCGGCTATCAGTTCCAACTGGCGCTCCGAGCAGGTGGCAGACGAGTACATGGAGCGGTATTCGGTGCCCGTGCTCGGCGAGATCGATACTCGGGCTCTGGTGCGCCATCTCAGGACGAATGGCGTCATGCGTGGGGTCATCTCTACCGACGTTTCAGATCCGGAAGTCCTGGTAGCAAAGGCGCGCAGCGTCCGCAAAATGGATGGGACCGACCTGGCGAAGGTAGTTTCGACCAAAGCCAGCTACGGGTTTGACTCTTCAGACGCACGGAATCAAACGGGTGACACCCTCTTAGCCGGTGACCAACTCCAGAACGAAAAAGCGAGCGAGCGCCTTAACGTAGTGGCTTATGATTTCGGCATCAAGCATAACATTCTTCGCATGTTAACTCGCGAAGGATGCCGGGTCATGGTAGTTCCCGCCGAGACCAGCGCCGAGGATGTATTGGCGCTCAAAGCGGACGGGGTCTTCCTCTCCAATGGCCCCGGCGACCCCGAGCCGGTGGATTATGCCGTTCGCGCGATAAGGAAGTTTCTCGGCCGGGTCCCGGTCTTTGGAATCTGCCTGGGCCACCAATTGACCGGCCTGGCGCTGGGCGGCCGCACCTACAAATTGAAATTCGGGCACCACGGCGGCAACCACCCGGTGCGCAACAACGCTACCGGCAAGGTCGAGATCACGGCCCACAACCATAACTTCGCCGTCGATCCCGACTCCATCAACGCCAACGAAGTCGAACTGACGCACGTCGACCTGAACGATCAGACTCTGGAAGGCTTACGCCACAAGACGCTGCCGCTATTCAGCGTCCAGTACCACCCCGAAGCAGCCCCCGGTCCACACGATTCCCATTACCTGTTCCGCGACTTCCGCAGGATGATGGAGGAGTGGAAGGGATGAAGCAAGTCCTCCCAGTCCTGATTTTGATCGTCGGGATAGGGAATTCTCTCTCTTCCGCCCAAGACAAACAGCAGCAAAGCCCATTCGATCACTACTTGGCAGGCCTCAAAACCGGTCAACCGGAGCCTGCCTTGCAGCGGTTCGCCGCAGAGTGTGGGGTGGACATAAGGTCCCGCGCCCCCAGGTACGCTCAGAGTCCATCCCAGAAATGGATCGCTGTTAGAGACCTGTCACACGCCTTGAAGGACCAGGAAACCGATTTCTATGCCACCGTCGCCATCTGGCAGACAAGATATTGATCGAAGAATGGGGTATGGAATTGGACACCGGCGCGTTTTCGCGACAGCTCGTGTGCCTACGCGACTCGAGAATCAGCTTCTTCGAAGGGGTAGATTGGACCATTCCTGTCGAGGGGGCGAGCCCCACGGATCCGGCTTGGGGTTATCAGCAACGGTGGAAGATTGGGCAGGCGGAGCGTTATGAAAAGAACTGGAGCCGCTTGTGGATGTAAACGAGAAGCCAATAAACGAACCTAGTCTCGGCGCCGACACTAGAGCCGGTCTCGATTGGAAGTGGACTGTGCATAGCTGGAGTGATCTCAAGTACCCAGATGAACTCCTTCGATGAAACTTCTTGGACGGCCTTGAAAGGGCGTGGCTTCAGCCGTGCCGCAATGGATGTGTGAAACGCCGCGGCTTTAGCCGCTGAGGGATGGTTATGAAGCCCACACGCGAGCACGCAACAAACAACGCGCAAACCTATTTCGTCACCTCCGACACGTGGAAACGCCGCGCACTTTTCCATGCCGAGCCTTGGGCGCGCCTGTTCTTGAAGGTGTTGCTTTCTCATCGAGGAAATGCGTATCTCCTCCACGAGTTTGTCCTTATGCCTGATCATTTTCATCTCTTGATCACGCCACTGACTTCGCTCGAGAAGTCGGTGCAATTGATCAAAGGTGGATTCTCTTATCAGGTCAAGAAGCAATTTGAGTCAAATGCGGAAATCTGGCGTCGCGGCTTTGCAGATCACAGGATCCGGGATTACCCGGACTATGACAAGCACAGGCACTACACCCACCTGAATCCTGTCAAGCGCGGGCTATCGGCGCACTCTCCGGACTACCGATACTCTTCAGCATTTCCCGGCTGGAAACTGGACCCCATCCCTCAGAAGCTAAAGCCTGTGACACTGCGAGCAACTGACGGCACGGCTGAAGTCGTGCCCATTCGAAGCGAAAGCGCGAGACGCTAAGCAAGGAACAAAACATGCCACGCAGAAACGACATCCAGAAGATCCTCGTCATCGGCTCCGGCCCGATCGTCATCGGCCAGTCAGCAGAGTTCGACTACTCCGGTACTCAGGCCTGTAAAGCCCTGAAACAAGAGGGCTACGAGGTGGTGTTGGTCAACTCGAATCCGGCCACCATCATGACTGACCCGGACCTCGCAGATCGCACCTATATCGAACCCCTCACCCGCGAGTACGTCGAAGAAATCATCCGTATCGAGTCCCAGATGCTGACGGACCAGCCGGGGTCCGGCGTTTTTGCACTTCTCCCCACCGTTGGTGGCCAGACGGCCCTCAATCTTGCGGTCGACCTCGCGGACACGGGCATTCTTGACCGCTATAACGTCGAACTGATCGGTGCCAAGCTCGAGGCCATCAAGAAGGCGGAAGACCGCCTCCTCTTCAAAGATGCGATGATCCGCATCGGGCTTGAGGTATCTAAATCATCCCTGGTCAATAACTTGCGCGACGGTCTCGACTTTGCAGGCAAGATCGGCTTTCCGGTCCTCATCCGGCCCAGCTTTACCCTTGGAGGGTCGGGCGGAGGCATCGGCTATAACCGCGAAGAGCTGATGGAGATCCTCGCCCGCGGGCTCGACCTTTCGCCGGTTCACGAGTGCCTGATCGAAGAGAGCGTCCTCGGCTGGAAGGAATACGAGCTCGAGGTCATGCGCGATCTTGCGGATAACGTCATTATTATCTGTTCGATCGAGAACTTTGACCCCATGGGCGTGCATACCGGCGACTCGATCACCGTGGCACCCGCTCAGACGTTGACCGATCGCGAATACCAGCGGATGCGGGATGCAGCCATCGCCGTGATGCGCGAGATCGGCGTCGAGACGGGGGGCTCAAACGTCCAGTTCGCCGTCAACCCGGTCGACGGCCGGATGACGGTGATCGAAATGAATCCGCGCGTCTCCCGCTCCTCCGCCCTGGCTTCGAAGGCCACCGGCTTCCCAATCGCCAAGATCGCCGCCAAGCTGGCCGTCGGTTACACCCTCGATGAGATTCCCAACGACATTACCCGCAAGACGCCGGCCTGCTTCGAGCCGACCATCGATTATGTCGTGGTGAAAATTCCCAAGTGGCAGTTTGAAAAGTTTCCCGGCGCGGACGACGTTCTCGGGCCGCAGATGAAGTCGGTAGGCGAGGTCATGGCCATGGGGCGCACCTTCAAGGAAGCGCTGATGAAGGCCTGGCGCGCGCTTGAGACAGGCAAGAAAACTGGAGCGGAGGTCCTGGAGCCAAGGCGCCTTACGCAGATGCTGGTCACTCCGCGGCCGGAGCGCCTTAGCTACCTGCGCTATGCCTTTGAGCGCGCAATGAGCGTTCGCGAGGTGGCCCGGCTGACTGGCATGGACCCCTGGTTCCTCTATCAGATTCGTGAGATCACGATCGCGCAGATGGCTATCTCAAAGACCAATCCGAAAGATGTGGGCCAGGAAGGCTTCAGGCAGCTTAAAAGGCTGGGCCTCAGCGATGAGCGCATTGCCACGGAGTGGAAGCTCGATGGGAACGAGGGCATAAAACAAGTGAGAGAGTTGCGCGAGGGGCTGGGAATCCGGCCAGTCTTCAAACTCGTGGATACCTGCGCAGCTGAATTCGAGTCCATGACGCCGTATCTCTATTCGACATACGACGAGGAAGACGAGGCTCCGCCGACCGACAGACCTAAGATCATCATCCTCGGCTCGGGTCCGAACCGCATCGGCCAAGGCATCGAATTCGATTATTGTTGCTGCCACGCTGCTTTCGCGCTCAAGGATGAAGGCTACGAAACCATCATGGTCAACTGCAACCCGGAGACCGTCTCGACTGACTACGACACCAGCGATCGGCTTTATTTTGAGCCGCTTACGCTCGAGGATGTCCTGGCCGTTTATAACCACGAAGCGCAGTCCGGCGCAAAAATCGGCATGATTGTCCAATTCGGCGGTCAGACTCCGCTCAATCTGGCCCAGCGGCTGCGCGCGGCCGGAGTGCCGATCATCGGTACCTCGCCCGAGTCGATCGATCTCGCCGAGGACCGTAAGCGCTTCGGCAAGTTACTGGAAGATCTTGAGATACCTCAACCTCCCGGGGGCACCGCGACCAGTGTCGAAGAGGCCCTGGCGGTTGGCGAGCGAATCGGCTATCCAGTGCTGGTTCGCCCCAGCTACGTCCTCGGCGGGCGCGCCATGGTCATCGCTTACGACGCGGATGCCGTCGAGAAGTACATGAAGGCAGCAGTCGAATATTCGCAGGAGCGGCCCGTCCTGATCGATCACTTCCTCGAAAACGCCATCGAAGTAGACGTTGACGCGCTCTGTGACTCAGAGGACGTCCTCATCGCCGGAATCATGCAACATATTGAAGAGGCCGGCATTCACTCTGGCGACTCTTCCTGCGTTCTCCCTTCCGTCGGCATCAGCGACTCGACCCTGGAGGCCTTGCGAATGTATACGCGCAAGCTCGCCCTGGCCCTCAAAGTCGTGGGCTTGGTCAATTTGCAGTTTGCCATCCAGCGAGACGCGGCCGGCGCGGACCACGTCTATGTGATTGAAGTCAATCCGCGGGCCTCGCGTACTGTGCCTTACGTTTCGAAGGCCACCGGGGTACCGCTAGCCAAGGTCGCCGCCCGCCTGATGACAGGGCGAAAGCTCCGTCAGTTGCTTCCGGAGGAACTCTCATCCGGCAGAGATCTCGAAACCGGCCCGCACTTCTACGTGAAGTCGCCCGTGTTCCCCTGGTCGAAGTTTGCCGGCGTCGACACCGTGCTCGGGCCGGAGATGAAGTCCACTGGCGAAGTGATGGGGGTGGCGGCTACCTTTGGAGAGGCCTTCGCCAAGGCGCAGCTCTCGGCCGGCCAGGTGCTCCCTGTCAGCGGAACGGTCTTCTTCACCGTCAACGATCACGACAAGCCGGCGGCGATCGAGCTTGCCCGGCGCTACGTGAACCTGGGATTCAAGATCGTAGCCACCGAAGGGACGGCCAACGTGTTTGAGGGGGCGGGACTGATTGTGGAGCGGGTCTTCAAGGTCAAGGAGGGCCGGCCCAATGTCGTCGACCTGATCAAGGGCGACCGCATCCAGCTGATCGTGAACACCCCGCGTGGTCAAGATACGTTCTTCGACGAGAAGGCCATTCGCCGGGCCGCGGTATTGGCCCGGATTCCTACAATCACGACCATTGCGGCCGCGCAAGCTGCAGCGGAGGGAATCGCCGCCATGCAGCAGCACCAGACAACCGTGTACGCGCTGCAGCATCTGCACCGGGCGAAGAGCCGTGTAAAGCCGCCTTGCTGAAAAAGAGGTTGTCTGTGGAAAAAACTCTGGGAAAAAGGAAAAAAACTCCTATAATTTCGCGTTCCATGTGGAACAATTTCAACCTCTTTTGGATGATTGTAGAGGGGGATGCGAGAGGAGGGAAGACCATTCTACCGGGGTGGAATCCAGCTTGCTAACCGGCTGCGAGGCCCGTGTGACGCGGGCGGGCCAGAATAGAATGATTCCATGCTGATCGAAGGGATTTTTGCCGCAACAACCACGCCGTTTTACGCCGACGAGCGGGTCTATTTTCGTAAACTCGAAGCCAACATGGCCCGCTATTCGCGCAGCCTGCTGGCCGGGATGCTCGTGCTGGGCTCAACCGGCGAAGCGATTATGCTCGACGACGCCGAATCCCGCGATGTTCTGCGCGTGGCGGCCGAGGCCACAGCGCCGGAAAAGGTTCTCATTGCCGGGGTGGGTCGCGAGAGCGTCAGCGCCACCGTGGCTCTGGCTGAATCGGCCGCAGTGTTCCAGTACGACGCCGTACTTGTTCGATCGCCCAGCTACTACGCCAGCCAGCTCTCGGTGGCCGCGATCCTCAATTATTTCCGGAGCGTTGCCGACCGTTCGCCGCTCCCGGTGCTGCTCTACAACATTCCCAAGTGCGTTCCCTATCAGATTTCCATCGAGGTGATCGCCGAGCTGGCCGAACACCCTAACATCATTGGAATCAAAGACTCGAGCGGCAGCGTGGACCGGATTCGGGAAACCGTCGCGGCCACCGCCCACACGCTGCGGCGCACCGTTGCCGTAACTTCAATTTTTGAGGCGGTCACGAGCCGCATGCTCAACAGGCTAACCCTGCCGGATGGCACATTTGTCTCGTCGAACCAGTTGGCCGGAGGCGTCGCCCTGGCGTCCGCGCCTCCGGCTGCCACAATCAAGACCCGAAGCAGAGAAGTTGGTTTTCAGGTTGTTTCCGGTTCAGGGTCGGCCTTACTCGAATCACTGCAGGCCGGGGCATCCGGGGCAATCCTGGCCTTCGCCTCCTGCGCGCCCCAGGCTTGTCAGGAAGTCTACCTCGCCTGGAAGGATCACGATCTCGCCCTCGCCGAGGACAAGCAGCGACGGATAGCGGAGCCGGATAAGCGTATCAGCGGCGCGCTGGGGCCCCCGGGGGTAAAGTACGCATGTGACTTCAACGGCTATTATGGAGGCCGCGCACGGTCTCCGCTGCCATGGGTTTCGGGGCAGGAGAAGGCAGAGATAGAATCCCTTCTCGCCCAGATCAGGAATTGATCGAGCTTTGCGGTGCGTCGAGACGGTCGCAATTCAATCCAACCCATCCGCATTTTTCACAACCGCGACCTTCAATGACCGGCTTGGACCTCAAGAGAAGCCACCAAATGAGGTAGATTAAGGCCTGTTTTGCGTCAAAAATCGACACGAAGAGGCCAAAAATGAACCAAAAAGACGGGTTTTGTTTTCCGTATGGTAACTGGCATCCTAGCGTAATAATTTGATTCAATGAGACTTACACAGAATGGCACTGCCGTACTGGCCCAGTATGGCGCCAGGGGGGTAGGGGGGTGGGCCGAAAAGTGGACGTACGACCCCCAGACAACCCCGGCATCGAGAGGAGGGCGCAGGCGACACACGGAAGCGGACATGGGGATTCTCCTACTCCCATTGTGCGCGTCCGGACGGTATTTGTACGCAACGCCGATCGACCTGGCAGGCAGGCTTGCCCTCACAAGGGAAGGCTGCAGGCTTGTTGCATATCACCGAACCTTCTTTGGAAACATAAACAGCCAAGAGCATTGAAGGAATTTGGCGCCGGTCGATGCTGCGCAGGCTGGCCGGCTTCAGGTGATTTGCCAGCGGAGGGGCACGCCGGGTTTGCTTTCCCCGCTGAAACGAATCTGCAGATCCGCGGGCTCCCATTTCTTCGTGACACCGTTGACGCTGATCTGCCCGAATTGAGCCAGTTCAGCTTTGGAGAGAGCGATATCGATGTTCCAGTGTCCCGCAATCAGAGGAGCGTACCAGCCCGAGTAGCCCCGCGAAGTCTTCTTGAAACCTATCAGCGGAGAAGTAAATTCGTACTGGGGGAGGGGAACACCGGGACGAAAGCTGACGCCACGCGAATGAAATTCCAGACCCAGTATCTTGGCGGCAGTGTAAAGCGGCCATGCGTGCGCATGCATGTTCAGGACCGGAAAGTCCGGCCCGGTCTGGCCGGGATTTTTCGAGAGCACCGAATTGTAGGCGTCCGGGCCGCTCCAGATTCCATACCACAAATCGGGGTAGACATCCGCGTGGCGCGCCAGGGTGTTCTTCTTCCACTCGTCCCAGGCACTCGCGCCGTCGACCAGGGCCAGGGCCCAAATCAACGTTCCATTGATGGAAGCGAAGATCCCTCCGTTGGTCCCGACTCCGGGCTCGTCTTTCATGGTGGGGTCCGCGTGGCTCTGCAGGAGAGCCCCGATCGGAGAAGGCTTGCGCACCAGTTCGTTGAGAGCGGCGACCAGCGTACTTGCTTTTTGCGGATCGGCGGCGCCGCCAATGATGGCCCAGGGCTGCGGCTCGAGCCACAACAGGTTTTCGCCGACCCAGCCCAACTGCTCCCCCAGCCAGGCACGCCGGAACCACCGTCCCGCCCACTGCTCCCTCACCGCATGGCGCTGGGCTTGGGCGCTGGCGCGGGCCTGGTGCGCGAGTTCCTTATCGTCGATGGAATCCAACATCTGCGCGTAATAGTCGAGGACGTAAGAGGCCATCGCGGCGTTGAGGACGCTCTCGCCATCCCGGCGTATCTCATCGGCCTGCGCGGGTGTCACGTGGTTTACCACAACGCTGTCATTCCAGTCTCCGTTTGAAATACGCATCAATCCGTGCTTTCCGACCCCGATGTCCCGGATCAGGTGTTCATAGCAGCGAGCCAGAAGTTGGCGGACCGTTGGGTCTTGAGCGGCGGCTTCTTTGCGCGGGTAAGCCGGAATCCTCTCCTCCAGAAAGCTGCTGTCGCGGGTGGCCAGAACATATTCGCCGGCCGCCCACAGCAACCACAGTTCCAAATCGCTGGGCCGGTAAATGCAAGGCATGGGAACGCCGCAGCCTACGATGGCATAGGGAATCGATCCATCCGGCTGAATCTCCTTGAGCGTGTAGCGAATCACCTCCCGCACAATCCCCGGATCGGTAAAGATGAAAGGCAGCACATGTTGAAGCGGATCGCGCGCAGCTCCTTGAAGACCCGCGAGATATTGGAAAGAGGCTCCCTGGGAAAGGATGTGCTCGCGGAAGAAGCTGTCGTAGGTCAGGCCGCTGCGAAGGTAATAACTGCTCCAGGCTGTTTCCCGCTCCACCCAGGGTTCGGAGCCGGTGCGGAACAGAAGAGCGTTTTCTTTCCATTTGGAACTGGAACGGGACCAGAGCGACGGCGGGTCCGACGCGTACTTCGCCAACAGGCTGTCTAAATCGAATCCCTCCGGCAGATATCCATACAGGAAATAGACGGTTCGGCTCTCGCCTGGATTCAGAGCCAGGCGGCGCTCAAGAAAGAATGCGCTCTCCGGACCGCTCGAAGTGATATCGTTTTTCAGCCCTCCGGTCAACCCCAGCGGATGTTCGATGCCGCCTTGAAAGAAATCCGCCGCGTTGGTTGAATACCCATCGGCTGGGCCGTCCAGAGAGACAAGAAAAGTTGACGGAGGCTGGAGATCCTCCATGCTTGCGCCCGGGGCCAGGGGGGGAACCGGACCGCCATAGAAACCGGTCGGATCCGCTTTCAATGCGGCCTGAACCTTCTCCCATGATTGTTCTTCCTCCGGCGCGCGGCCTGGAAAGGTTTGGGTTTCAATCAACCCTGCGCCGTTTTTTGCGGCTTGAAACCGATGGGTAAACCGGCCTGCGAAGTCGCGCCGAAGCTGGGCGGCCTTTGAAGCATTCCCCATCGTGGAGGCTTCCATCAGCGACCGATACGATAGCTGGTAATTGTGGCAGCCCCAGTACTCAACCCAGCGAGGATTCGCGGCCTGGCTGGAATGGTTGGTGACCGTGACCTGCGAAACCAGGACGGGATCGTCCCCGAACGGAGCGAAGATCACCTGGTCGATGTCATATTGGCCCCCGGTGACGCGCTTGCGCAGATAGCCCATGCCCGTGATTCTGTCGAAGGACTTCGCCGTACCGGAATCATAGGTGCCGAGGATCGAGTTCCCGTCGGCAAGGAAGCCAATTCCAGCGCCGTAACGGTTCAGTTCAGGGCAATAATCGTTCAGAAATTTCGGCGACCCCTCATCTTGACGGACCTGGATATATCCGTAATTGGAGACAGCCGCCACCAACCGGTTGTTTCCAACCTGGTGGGTGTGGTCGGTGGGAGAGCGCCACGCCCGATCCACCTTGGATATGGCTTTGGGGTCTTTGGTCTGGTCGCACGTATAGCGGTAAGCAGGCAGCCCGAATGGATCGCTCACCCACTGCCCAAAATGGCCCGAACCATAGGCGTTCCCGCCGTCAGCTCTGGATCCGGCAGCGGAGACCGGCCGCTTGCCAGACTCAGTCGCCGCGGCCAGTCTGGGCGAAACGAATCTGCTTCCCAGCCCCAGTCCCGCCAACTCGAGGAACTTGCGTCGCTTCATTTTCCACACCCCTAGCAGCCCGTATTGAAAGTCGAAATGGCCGAAAATCGTCCCTCGGGGGCTAAAGCCCGTCTTTTATTATCAGCATTTACGGCACGGCTGAAGCCGTGCCCTTTCAAAGCCCGACTTTCACCACGGCCTGTTTTTAGTCTTCGATGAAAGAAGGCAAGATCAATTCTTGGGCCGCGAGGCTCCGCTCAATTACGCAGTCTGGGACTTCTTCATCTTGTATCGCTCAACGACGGCGGCGCATCCTCCGCTGCCGAACCCCATGCCCGGTTGGGTTGAGAGCCAAGTTTGAAATGCAATGCGCCGCCGCCGCTCATGTCTTGAAATGAAATCCAGTTGCGATCGTGGGCCTGTCCGTTGAGCTTCACATCCTGGATATAAGGATTGGCTTCCGGATTCGCCGATGTCTCAATGGTGAATGTCCTGCCAGGATAGGGAGGCTGAAGATGAATGGTTATCCTGGGAAAGACCGGGCTGGTGAGCTCATACGCCAGGCTGGCCGGATCAACTGTATAGATCCCCATCATGCTCAGAACCGCCCAGGATGACATGGCGCCGCAATCGTCGTTGCCCGGAATGCCATTGGGAGAGTTGGTGTAATTCTCCGCGAGGATGCGGCGGACCGCGCGCTGGCTTTCCCATGGTTGACCCGAAAAGTTGAACTCAAAGGGAGCTTCGAGATCGGTTTCGTTGTAGGGGTTGTAAAACTGGCCGGTCCAGGCTGGTTCTTTATAGTTGAAAAATTCGCGCAGCCGGCGGTCGAACAGCTCCGGCCCAACCGCATGGATCAGCCAGGCCAAGTCGGCCGGCGCCAGCCATTGATAGTGCCAGCCCGAACCCTCAACGAAACCATGCCCGCTGCCCTGCACTTCCTGAGCAGGGTCAAAGCCATCGGCCCAGTGGCCATCGGAGTTTCGTGGCCGGAAAAACCGGTCCGCGTCGTCAAAGACGTTGCGGTAGTAGAGAGCACGCCGATAGAGGCTCTTCGCCTCGTCTGTCTTGCCCAGCTTCACAGCCAGCCGGTACAGGGATGCGTAGGCGATGCTGTCCTCTTGAATCCATGAGACCGAGCCGTAGTCGATCTTGTCGTCGGGAAGATAGTGGAGTTGGTTGATCCAATCCATCCCCGCCTCGCCTGTGAAGGGGCGTCCGGGTGGCGGAGCCTGCGTGGCATCGAGGATCATTCCCCGCCAGGCAGCCTGGATATCGAATCCATGCAGGCCGTCCAGCCAGGCCATGCACATCACGATCGTCAGCGGACTGCCCACCATGTCGTTGGTATAGAGGTTGAATTGCGGCCATCGGTCAATCCAGCCTCCCTGCTTCGACATCAGCACGATGGATTGGGCCATGTCTTCCATGCGGCGCGGCTCAATGAGCGCCAGAAGCGGCATCTCGCTGCGATAGATGTCCCAGCCCGAGTAGTTTGCATAGATTTGGTGTCCGGCGGCAACGGTGTGGATGTGGTTGTCGAAGCCAAGATAACGCCCGTCGGCATCGCTGAAGACGGTCGGCATCATCAGGCTGTGATAAAGGTCGGAATAAAATACGGTGCGATTGACAGCAGTGCCTCCCGATACATCGATCACACGCAGTGCCCGGTTCCATGATGCTTCGGCCTGCTGACGAATTGTCGAAAAAGTCTTCCCTTCAGCCTCGGCTTTCAGGTTGTTCTTCGCGCCGTTCAAATCCACATAGGAGATTCCAATTTTGGCGGTGATGTTTTGGGGATGGGCCGCGGCCGGCCATCTGGCATAAGCGCCGATCCATTGGCCGTGTTTGATCTGAGACTCCTGCCGATTGCCGGCAACGATGCTTCCTGCATCATCAGATTCATTGCCATTCCAGGTTCCGAAAGCAGGGAACGGCTGGCTGAAAGTGATAACAAAATAGACTTTGTACGAGGGCTTTTGTCCGCCGCAAAAAGTCTGATTCTCGACGTAACCTTCAATTTGCCGGTCGCCAACCACCTGCACGTGCGCGGCAACGGTGAAATTGAGAGTGTGGCTGATGGGGACCAGTATGTTTGCCGGTTCTCCCGGCGGAAAGGAAAAGCGCGCGATGCCGGTGCGTTCGGTTGCAGTGAGCTCAACGTTGACGTCCCATCGAGACAGATGCACCTGGTAGTAGCCCGGCGTCGCTGTTTCCCGGTCGTGAGAGTAGGGCGACTGGAAGCCGCTCACCTGGGTCAGGATCGGGCCGGTGGTCGCGGTGAGGAACACGTCGCCTTCGTTCGCGCAGCCGCCGCCGCTCAGGTGGGTCATGCTTACGCCCTGGATCGTATCCTGGTAGTAGCGGTACCCGTTTCCATTGCTCTCGGTATCCGGGCTAAGTTGCACCATGCCGAAGGGGACGGTTGCACCCGGAAATAGATCCTCGTCGCCGCCATCGGTCACATCGGGCGGTCCTGGGCCTCTGCCGGTGCCGATGAATGGGTTCACGCTGGCTGCCGGTCCGGCTGCTACCGTGCCGGATGCCGCGCGAATCTCTCTCGACGTCGCTGCGCAGACCAGGACGACGACAAATTGGACCGCGAGACCCAACAACCGCCGAACGCGCAACCGCGCCACCTGGGCTGGGCACAGTCCGTTCTTCAGCAACTCATCCATACCAATCGAGAGCCCCTCTTCTGCCATGTTTGTCACCGATCGAGACCTTTCGACCGAATTGTCAACCGCGGCATTCGGTTCCGGGCAGGTTGGCGTGTCGCCGCACCGTTGCGTATTCGGCTAGATTTCCTGAAGGGAAACAGTCCTTTTCTCGCGGGCGGACCGAATGGCCGCAAACGCAACCCGTGTCGCAAGCACTGCCGCATCGACACCGCACACCTCAGGACCGCCATGCAGGATCTGGTCGGCGAAGCGCTCCAATGCATGAGCGTGGCCTTTATCTGGCTCTGCGGTGAACTGCAAGAGAGGGTCTTTTTTCGCGGCGGCCTCACGGCAGGCGGCCTGCTTTTTGGCCAGCCAGCCGGAAACTCCGCCCTCCGTGCCGATCTGCGGATGACGATCCTGGACCATGGGGTAGGTCGACTTCGCCGGAGCGCCTTCAATGCCTGCCGTGCGAACCTCCAGCATGTGGTCGACGGCCAGGTAGGCGCCGTTGCCCATGAATTCGTACAGCTCTTTGGGATAGCCGAAGGTGCCGTTGCTTCCGGTGACGATGGTGGCCAGCGCTCCGCTTTTGTAGCCAATGATGACCGCCTGGTTGAGCAAGCTGGTCTCGACCGCAGTCACCTCAACAGGCTCATCGGCCAGGAACCAGTTGCACACATCGGTGAAGTGCGTCATCTCGAAGAGCATCGGTCCGTGCGGCGCGTGAGTCTTGTCAAAGACCCATGCCTTCCAGCTGTGCCAGTCATCGTTGATACGAACCGAGACTGAAGGGATTCCATCTTCCGGCAGGGAAGGCATCGCGTCGCCTTCCCGTTGCCAGCGCCACGGACAGGGCTTGGGATCGGTCATGTGGCGACGGAAGATGCGTTGCGCGTCGAGCATCGCGGGGCTGGAGCGCCGGTTGTGGCCAACGCAGAAGGGAATGCGGCTGTCGTTGACCACCCGTTGAATCTCCCGCGTTTCCTCAAGAGTCTTCGCAAGCGGCTTTTCGACATACATTGGCTTTCGTGCCGCCGCGGCGAGCTCGATCACCGGCAGGCGAAGCTTCTCGGTTGTGGCCAGGCATATGACGTCGACTTCCGGATCATTGATCGCGCCCCGATAATCCTTGCGGATATGGGCGGCGCCAAAGACGTCGCGGCATTCGGCAAGAACGGCATCGTCCAGATCGACGCAGGTATGAAGCACCAGCCGGGGCGACCTGACGATGTTGGGGATATGCTGCGCGCGCGCAATGGACCCGCAGCCAATGACGGCGACGCGAAGAGCACCGCTTTCCTTTATTCCATCCATAAAGACTCCTGACGATGGCCCGGATCGAGCGATTGCTCAGGTGCGCGTCCGCGGGCCGTGCTGAGCGAAGTAGTCCCTTCGCGAAACCAGTCCAAATTGCCGCATCACTTCGGCGACAGACAGATTCTCGGAACGGGATTCGAGCTTAAAAATGCAATTCGACTGATCGAAGCGGATGCGCACATCGCGGTGGTAGTGCCTCTGCACATCGAGCATTTTCTCCTGGTTGAGATCGGCGAAGAGGGTCACCGCGTCGAAGTTGACGGTCGCCTGCACCACCGGCGATCCAAAGCCCATGCGCAGCGTCTCCCAGCGATACCCACCGGCGGCCAGTTCTGTGCCGTCGCGATCGATAATGCGGCTCCACGCAGGGTAGGCGAGAACCAGCGGAACTCCGTAAGCGAGGGCATAGGAGTCCAGAAGCAAACCCGCGGGGGTGAGGCTCGGAATCACGAAGAGATCCGCTCCGCACTCGAGCTGAGGATCGAAGACGCCCTGTGGATAATAGACATCGAAGCAGATCGCGCCGCCCATCCTCAGCCCTTCCCATTGCAGGAGCGTTTGATCGCCTGCTTCCACTCCCGTGGCTCGTTCCCCAGGCGCGGGCATGCGCTTCTGGTAGTAGCCAAGCAGGCTTCCGTCGCAGGAATGGAGATAAAAGCGATTGGCGAGCGATCCATTCTCGCGCACCAGCAATGGCAGAACGAGAGAGATGCCGCATCGCGCCGCCTCCTCGCGGAGACTCGCGGTAGCATCTTGCCAATCCTCCAGAGCGAATTCCTCGAGTGGCGCCGCTGCGTCATTTCGGTGGTACAAGTTGATCGTCTCTGGGAGCACGGCAAGGTCCGCACCCTGCTTCGCGGCCAGTTCCACCCACCGCGCAGCTTCGGCAAGCGTAGCTTGAAGATCAGCGTATCCCGTGTCTCTCAGAGCGATGGCCGCGATCGTCTTTTCGTTCATGTTGCCTCACTCCCTGAATCGCACGCGGACCTTGAACTAAACCATCGAGAGACCGGGATCGCCCTGGCCAATCCAGAGGAATTACCAGGCCGAGCCCTTCGCGGAGACGCTAAGACAGCCAGCGATCCAGATGTTCAGCCACAAACCGGTCATCGTTCAAAAGAGGGTACGCGGAGCAGACACGATCGATCTCTTCCAACTGCCCCTCGGAGAGCGCCTCGTCTTCATCCAGACACCACCGTCCCGCAAGCAATCCCTGCCGGGCGAGAATCTCGTGGATGCCGGGAATGCAGCCGCGAAACTGATTCCGGGCGTCGAAGATGGCCGCGTTGGCGTCGGTGATCTCTGCGCCGCGCGAGAGGATAGAGTATGGGCAGGTGCAATTGCGCTTTGCTTCCAGCACCGAATCCAGCAGTTCAACCGCCCGGCGCGTCCACACGGCCCATTGCCCGAGCAGGCCGCCGACGAAGTGGGCGGTGCGGTCGCCAAAGCGAAACTCGGTGAGCAGGTCGGCGACGATGTTGTCGTCATTGCCGGTGTAAAGCGCGATCTCCGAGCCACGGCCGCTGTGCGCAACCGCGCGAAGGACTTCCATGGTCTGATAGCGGTCGAACGATGCTACCTTGATGGCCACCACGGACTCGATTTCGACGAACCTTTCCCAGAAGTCAGCGTTCAGGGGACGTCCGCCCACAGCGGGCTGCAAGTAGAAGCCGATGACAGGCAGCGTCTCGCCGACAATGCGGCAGTGTTCGATCAGCTCACTGTTTGAAGCTTCGGAGAGCGCACCGAGGCTGAGCAAGCCACCGTCATAGCCGAGCCGACGGAGCGTGGCCGTCTCCTCGCAGGCCTGCCGGGTATCGCCGCAGATGCCCCCGATTTTTGCCAGCTTCCTCCCCGACTTGCTTTCAAAGGCCTTCAGCTCTTCCATTGCCAGTTCGAGGACCGGTTCAAAAAGGCCGAATTTTTTGTCGCGGATGGAGAACTGCGTGGTGTGAACGCCCACGGCAACGCCACCGCTGCCGGCATCGCAATAGTAGCGGGTGAGTGCGCGCTGTCTTCGTTCGTCGAGTTTGAGGTCTTTCGTCAGAGCCAGAGGATGAGCCGGAATGACAAGCCCCTGCTGCAAGAGTGTCCGAAACTGTGTCGAGCTGCCAGACATCAAAACTTCCCATCTGTTATCTGGAATTTCGTTGCTTTGTTCAGGCTTGCGCCACCGGAGACGACCCAGTTGGCAACCGCCTCCATCAGCTCACGGGCCGTGACCTTCGGATAGCCGAGCGCGCCATGGCACGCCGATGCGTTGTTGATCAAGGCCAGTCCCTTGGATTCGCCTTCGACCGTCAGGTCCCGCTGAAAGCGCATCGCGAAAAACTCAGCCGCCGTCCGCACTGAAATGGTTTCGGGTCCGGTTACATTGAGAATACGCGCCGGCGATTCACACAGCTCGAGGGAACGCATGGCGTAGGAATTCGCATCTCCCTGCCAAAGCACGTTGACCACCGGGACGGAAAGATCCACCGGCTTCCCGTCAAAAACCCGGCGCGCGATGTCCACCAGAACGCCATAGCGAAGGTCAACGGCATAATTGAGCCGAAAGATGAGGCAGGGCGTATTGAACTTTTTGGAGTAGTACTCGAACACGCGCTCCCGCCCAAGGCAGGATTGTGCGTACTCGCCACGCGGCGAGGGCGCATCCGACTCCACACTGCCGCCTTGCTCCGCAGATACGAAGGGATAGACGTTCCCGGTGGAGAACGCAACGATGCGGGAGCCTCGGAAATGCTGGGCCACCTGCACCGGAACGATGGTGTTCATCGCCCAGGTGACCTCAGGATCTTGAGAGGAGCCGAACTTCCTGCCAGCCAGGTAGAGCACATTCGCCACCTGAGGCAGCGCGTTGACCTGGTCAGGATCCAGAAGATCGCAGCTGATGGTCTCGACGCCGGCGTCTTCCAGCGAGCGCGCCAGGTCGGAGGATGGAAAACGCGAGACCGCAACGACTCTCAGGTCCCGGTCCGCGCTGCGAAGCGCTCGCTGAAGGCGCTTGGCGAGAGTGGGGCCCATTTTGCCGCCAGCTCCAAGAATCATGGTGTCTCCCTGGAGGGTTTGGGCAAAGGCTATGTCCGCGTCGTTCGGTTCTGTCAGCAGACCGTCGAGTTGTTGCTCCGAATCGAGATGCATCATGGATGAATCAGGGCTACTTCGAGAGCTATCCGCGCGGGGATTAGTCAGGGGAGGACGAAAGTGCTCATTTATGGTCATTAGTTTCGCAATACGAAACCGTGGTTTGAATAACGGATTTAGTGTATCCACCGCCCGGAGGAGTGTCAAGCAGCCCGGGACTCTGCCAGGGCACTCGCATTTGGAAATTGCCTTCAAGAAGAGGTTAAGGGATTCTTAAATTTTCGGGGAGAGATTCGTCGTATTGAAAGGGCACGGCTTCATCCGTGCCACAAAAAGAGCAGAATACTCTGGGCTTCAGCCCCTGGGGAAGATTTTCTCTGCTGCAAATCATCCCTCAGCGGCTAAAGCCGGACTTCCCGAGGTGCATTCTCGGCACGGCTGAAGCCGTGCCCATTCAAAATACCTCTGGAATCCAAATACGATTGCCCAGGGGCCTCAGCCGCGCAACCAGCATGCAGCCTGCGCCGCGTGCAAATAGGGAATGCTCCAGTACTCCAGCGTGTTCCACTCGATAGCTGACGATTCCTCAAGATACGGCGTGTCATCGGGTCTTCCGATGAACCCGGCAAACATCGCGTCCGGCAGCTGTGGGATACGGAACGAATAACCGATGGGCTGCCGGTAGCCGATCGCCGTGAAAAGGGACCGGTTGAGCGTGTTGTGTCCCAGGCACCAGTGGAGAAGCTTCTCGGCGGCGCCGCGCCAGTCGGGGCGATCCATCAGCACCGCGGCCCGGGCCAGCAGATGTGCATGGCTCATCAGTACCGAGCTGGTTCCATGCACGATGCCCTGCGAATTGAAGGGATGAATGAAGGTGCGCACTCCTCTTCCGCCGCCGGCCTCGCGGAACAGTTGTCGATCGCCATGCGGCGGGTTGAAAAACACGCCGTACGGGGTAAGCGAAAAGGGATTGCTGCCACTATCGGCCAGCAGGTGTCCCTCGATGTAGTCGCTGACGGCTTGCCGGGCCTGTTCCGCAATGGGGTTTCCCGGCAACATCGTCCGAAGTTCCCAGAGGCGAAGAAGTGCCAGAGCGGGGTCGGCCGCGAACGCGATGGAGCGAAACCCATCGCTCGCCTCCGCTTCGACAAAGTAGCCGGTCAGTCCCTCTGTTGCGCGCACCTGCCGCTTCATTAGTTCCCGCGCCATGACCACCAGCGCGGGCGGATCGGTTGACGTGTCGCGGGCAGAAAGCAATTCGAGGTTGCCGCGCAACTCTGCCGCCAGGAACAGGGTTCGGTGGTCATGACCGCGCCGGCGCGCGAAATCCGCGGCTTGCCGTGCAAGCTGCAAGCAGCGTTTGCCCTCCTCTGCCGGAAGATGTCTTGAGGCACGAGCTTGAACGTGGACGAAAGCCCACTGGACCAGAGGATTGTAGGTGGTTCGGATCCTTCGTTCATCGCCGGAGCCTGGAATGTTGTCTGTCCAGCGGTTGTCGCTGGCATCCCCGTAGCAGCCAGGATGATTCTCAAACCACCAATGGCTTTCATACGCAAAACCGCTGCCGGCAGGATCGCTTCCTCCCGCGACATCCTCGTACACCTGTCCGTGAGAGTTGATCATCCGATGGAAGAACGCATTGCCCCAGGACACTTCATCGAGCAGGCGGTTGGGCGCGTAACCTCCACGGGCCAGGTCTTCGCCGAGCCGTTCGCGCAGGGTAAGCAGGGCGTCGACATGGTAAAGCGTGAAGGCAAGCCATTTACGAAAGTCGCCGGCATCGTGCCAGCCGCCAGTCGCCAGCAGGGGGGAACCATCGCTGTCCAGAACGCCGTCGTCGAGGTGACAGGCATCATGAACGCCGAAGACTGGGCAGCCGCAGCGTTGTGCGCGCAGAAATGCCAGGTAGCCGGCAATGATTCGGTCATAAACGCGATCGCGAATCGCGAAAGGAGGAGAGATCTGCCAGTCGGTTTCGATCTGGTAACTGCCGGGAGTGTTGAAAAGGCTGAAGTCCGCCTGCCACAACGGTCCCCACCGAGTGGATCTCATTCGCAACTCGCCCTGGTAGAAAGGCGGCGTGCCGGCGGTTGGAAGAAGCCTGCCCCGCAACAGGTCGTAGGGGGCAGGGAAGCGGGAGGAAAAGCCTTCCTCGCCGCGGGCATCGCGCGCCATGCGAAGGCAGTTTTGGCGGAGATAAAACGGAATCAGTTCGGGAAGCCCAGCCGCATCCTCAGGCAGCAGAGTGAGAATCTTGGGACTCTCCGGGAGATATCCAAGGTGGCTTAAACTGAGTTGCATATCGATCCATCCATCGCGCGGCCGATTTAAACAGGGTCACGCGACAAATCCACGCGCCGTGCCGCTATGCCCTAATTGCAGATAGGCCTTGCGGGCAGCTTCCTGGACTAAAGCCGCAATGGCCAACTCTTTTTCCGGCGTAAACTCGGCCAGCGGCAGCGTGATACTGATCACCGCCAGCGCCCAATCATCCTGGCCAATGCCGGCGGCCAACACCCAGTATCCGGGCAGAACCTCCTCGAGGTTGCGGGCATATCGCATCTTCTTTACCCGGGCGATCTCTTCCTTGATTCGCGCCGGCGATGTGATCGTGCTATTGGTGTATTTCTCCGTACACTTCGACATAATGCGATCGACCTCTTGCGAGGACATGCCGGCAAGAAAGATCTTTCCCGAGGCGGTGGCGTTCAACGCGCGCCTCAGCCCCACGTCGGCAAAGGCATCGGGCGCCCCGGCATAGCCCACGGAGTGGATGAACAGCACGTGATCCTGGTCGAGAACGCCGAGCTGGACGGTGCCGGGGAGCTGTCGCGCCAGGTCCTGCATGGGAAAAAACGCTGCCCGGTAGAGAGCAGAATGGCGAAGGTAGCCGGAGCCTATCCACAGCGCGTGACTGCCGAGCATGTAGCGGCGCGTCACAGGCTCCTGGATGATCAGATTCGCTTCGATCAGGGTGGTGCACAGCCGGTGTGCTGAAGCCTTGGGAACATCGAGCCGCGCGGCGAGCTCAGTGAAGGACAATTCAAACGGTTCGTCGGCCAGAAGTTCCAGCACCCTGAGGCAGCGGAGTGTAGAAGTCATAGCGGTGGAAGCTTTCTTCGTACCCAGAACCGCATTCTTCATACCAACAACCTCTCACGATGGGGCTTGACACCGCAATGCGTTTCGATTACTGTATCCACAATACAAAAATTAGTTTCGTATTTCAGAACTACTATATCACGAACATTCAACGGCCCTGAGATTTGACGCACCAATACTTGAGGAGGTAAGGACATGATGGCAATCGCATCTCGCTTAATATCCAAGCATTTCGCCTTTCTAACGTCGAGCATTCTCATGTTGGCAATCTGTTGGTCGCCGGTCCATGCGAGAGCGCAGGCAGTTACGGCGACGATCAACGGCACCATCACCGACCCGGCGGGCAGTGTCGTGGCGAATGTCGAAGTCACGGCCACCGATCTGGATCGAGGGACGGTTTGGCAGGCGAAAACCAACGCAGCGGGATTCTACAACCTGCCGCAACTGCCTGTCGGACGCTACGAGGTGCGCGTGATGGCGCCCGGCTTCCGCACGGCGGTGCAGTCGCCCGTCGAACTTCAGCTGAACCAGGTTGCGTCGGTCGACATCAAGATGGTTCTAGGACAGAACAGCGAGACCGTCGAGGTGACCAACGAAGCTCCCCTGCTGCAGACGGAGACTACCGACGTCGGCACTGTCATCGACGCGCGGACCAACGTCGGCTTGCCGCTGGCCAGCCGCAACTATCTGCAGCTTGCGCTGCTGACGCCAGGTGCTGTGACGGTGCAACCCACAGGATTTGAGAGCGGCCAAAACGCGGGACAGGTCGCGCGCCCGGAGATCAACGGAAACCGCTTCGATGCGAACAGCTTTCTGCTCGACGGCATGGACAATAACGATGCCGGAAGCAACTACGTGGCATATTCTCCGCAGCCCGACGCTATCCAGGAGTTCCGAGTCATCACGCAAAATGCTCCTGCTGACTTTGGCAACTATATGGGCGGGGTTATCAGCGCATCGATTAAAGAAGGCACAAACTCCTTGCACGGCTCGGCCTTCGAGTTCTTCCGCAACGATGTTCTGAACGCGAACCAGTGGATGAACAAACTGATACCGGGTGACATTACCCCCCGTCAGAAGATGCGTTGGAACGAATTCGGGGGCGCCGTCGGCGGCCCAATCTTTAAAGACAAGCTCTTCTTCTTTGCCGACTACCAGGGCGAGCGCTTTGACTTTCCCAGCACCACATCGTTTTTCACGGTATTTACCGCAAAGGAGCGTACCGGCGATGTCTCGGAGCTTGTGGCGGCGGGCAAGTCGATTGTCGATCCGAAAACGGGAAAACCCTTCCAAAACAACGTCATTCCGCAAGGAAGTTTAAGCCCGGCGGCTTTGGCGATCATTACCTCAAAATACTACCCCGCGCCGATCAACGACTTGCTTCAAAGTAACGCAACACGCACAACCGCAGTCAAGACCGACGACGACCAGGGTGATGGCCGTTTTGATTACGCCGCAACTGATAAGGACCACTTCATGGGTCGTTTCTCGTACTCCGATATGACGAACCCGACGGTCAACTCATTTGCTCTCAACTACAACCCCTTCAACGTGGTTACAACGTGGAACTTTGTCACCGGCTACACGCGGACCATATCGCCAAGCATGCTGAATGATGCCCGCCTGGGTGTGAACTACGTCGAGGTTGGACAGAATCACACTTCGTCAGACTTCTCGGGCGATGCAACCTCTTTGTTCGACATCCCCGGGTTGACCACAAGCTTCCTGCCCGCGATGAGTTTCAGCGGGGGGTATGTGAGCGGTTTTGGCACCAAGGAAAGCGTTACCGACAACTATGACACCTCGGTTCAATATTCCGATGTTCTGAATTGGGTGCATGGGAAGCACAACACGCGCTTCGGTTTCCAGGGCTGGCGAATCCGCACCAATGGATTGTTCAATAGCAACAACGGACAATCTGGAAGCTTTGGCTTCGGTTCCACCTATTCGGGTAGCCCCGAATCGGACTTCCTGCTCGGCTTGCCCACCTCGGTGGGAGTCGGCAGCATTGGCTCGGACTGGGGACAACGGAACAACGTGTTCGCCGGCTTCGTTCAGGACGACTGGAAGTTGGCAGAGCGGTTGACCGTCAATCTCGGACTTCGCTACGAGACCCATACACCTTTCGTCGAGGCCCATAATAGGGAGGTTAACTGGGATCCGCAGACCGGCAATCTGGAATTGCCCGGTCAAAACGGCAATAACAACGCGCTCTACAACTCGTACAATGGCTACGGAAACTATCAGCCTCGCATTGGCATCGCCTATCAGGTGATGCCAAAGACAACGATTCGCGCCTCTTACGGTTTGTCGTCGTTCATGGAAGGCACGGGTCTGGGATTGCGTCTGCCTGGAAACCCGCCGCGAGCAATTGCTGCCAGCGCCAATTACAGTACCCTTGCCTACCCGACAACAACGCTGGATCAGGGTTTCACGCCAGTTGCTGTGCCTGCCGGATGTACGATTGCCGGTTTGCAGAGCGCCGCACCGATTTGCTACAAGGGCGCCATCATCTACTCGTGGGACAAGAAAGTACAGCCGGCACACTCGAATCAGTGGAGCCTGTTCGTACAGCATGAGCTCTCGCCCTCGGCCACATTCCAGGTGGGATACGTTGGGCAATCGACCAAACACTTGACCGACGCCCAGTTGCTCACGCAGCTTGTGTGGGACTCGCCGGGGGTGGTGAGTCCATCGCCGTACTTCGCCGACAACCCACAATACATTGATCAGGTGGCGTACATCTTCGGCACTTTTGCCGAGGCGCACCAGGGCTATCACGCCTTGCAGGCGCAGATGCAGGGACGGCTGAATCATGGCTTGTCGTACCTGCTCAGCTACAGCTGGTCGCGCTGCATGACCAACTCGCAGGGATTCTGGGGAGAAGGCGGGCAATCGTCTGCGCCGAGTGCGTGGTGGCAGAACTCCTACAATCCGGAGGGTGAGACCGGAGCTTGCTACTACAACGTCAAGGGCGACTTCACCGGCTATCTGATTTACGATCTGCCCTTTGGCCGCGGCAAGCAGTTCGGCGCCAACATGAGCAAGGCTGCAGATGCCGCGGTGGGTGGCTGGAAGTTGAGCGTAATACCGACCTTCCGCGGCGGCTTCCCCCTCACGCTTAGCTCAAATGACGACCACTCCGGGACCAACTCCTTCCAAAACCGGCCGAATTGCATTGCGCCGCCGCATGTGCTGCATAAGCAGGCGATCGGAAATGGCTTCTACGGGTATCGGTGGTTCGATCCCGCTTCGTACCAGGAGCCAAGCGCCGGTTATTTCGGTAACTGCAGTGTGAGCTCGGTCTACGGCCCGGGCGAGCAGAACATCGACGCCAGCGCTGCCAAGATCTTCTCCATCAATGAGCACCAGAACATCGAGTTCCGCGCCGAGTTCATCAACGCTTTGAACCACACGATCCTCGACGCGCCGAACAATGGAGGCATCGACATCGCGAATCCGGATGGCGGCACAATCGGACAGATCAACTCGTCGGAAGGTGCGCGCAACATCCAGTTCGCGTTGAAGTATAATTTTTAGTCATTCGTTCCGCGATGGCTAAACTATAACCTGCTGAAACCCGGCGCCGGGCTCCAAGGCAATTACTTCGATTGGAGCCCGGCGCCGCAGTCTATTCGTACAGTCGTACTTGGAAATACCCTGTCTCCTACTGGCCGGATTCGTGCATCCGAAAGGTGCAGTGAAGATGTCGGCCCGATCATTGCTTTAAACCGATCCCCGCGTGCGCCCCTGACGGAATTATGCGTAATCGAGATCTCATCGCCTTCCTGAAGCCGATTCTCAACCAGTTCAGCGGCGCTGATTCTGTCGAATTCATCGATATCACGGGCCAGGTCACCGACATTGTGGCCAACCCCTATCGTCTCTCCATTCGCCTCGACCTCCCAGCGGGACTCTACAGCGGCCATTTTGAGACCACGCCGAATGCCTTTGACATGTCCACAGCAATGATCGAGATGGTCCGCGTCCCGGATGGAATGCGCGTGCCCGTGGGTCCGTGGGATCTCGATCACATCCGGAACGTGATGGCCGTTCCCATGATCCGCACCTACGTCAACGGCAAGCTCAAAGGCGGCCTGTGGTTCGACATGCCGGGCCCGCAGCAGATCGCTGAGGGACGTCTTTCCGCGGAGTTCGGGTTTGAAGCACAGGAGGGCAAGAACGAACTGATCCTGGAGCTGATCGAGCGCGACCGCGAGCGCATGGACTGGGGAAGGCTCGCCTACTTTGAGCTTCGCAACGACGATCGACGCATCGTTCCCCTGGAGCCGGCGGCCGGGGGACATCCGCACATCTTTCTTTCCCCGGGAGAAAAAAAGCAGGTGCGCCAGCGCTGGGACGGAACTGCTGAGTTTCTGGCGCTCCAGGAGCGGCTGCGCACCGAAGAGCTGGTCTTCCTCACCGACAACAGCCAGGGCACGTTGGAGCTGGCCAGCCTGGTCTTCGCTCTGACCGGAGACGAGGAGATCGGGGCACGCGCCAAGGCGCGCATCGTGGAACTTGCGCATGCGTCCACGTGGAGCGGCCGTCCCGATCCGCTGCTGATGGGTGGTGACAACGACCGCGTCATCGGGATGCGGCTCTATCAAACCGCCCTGGCATGGGACTACCTCCAGCCGCTGCTGGACGAGGAAGATCGTCGCGCAATCTTGTCCAAGGTTGAGGAGTATCTGCAGAAGATTTACGACTTCACCCTGCTGCAACGCGCCTACATGGGATATCCGACCATCGACCCGCATTCGCTGGGCGCATGGAACGGCGCCGCTATTGCCTGCATGGCGTTTTACGAGGATCTTGCCATCGCTCGCCGCGCGCTCCCGCTCTTTCACGGCCTGTTCTGCGACAGTCTGAAGTTGTTCCCGGCCAGCGGCAAGGCAGCCTGGGCCACCTATTTTCCCTTTCACCTGGTCCTTTATCTGGCCGCGGCTCACACCTTCGCGGGAATGAGGCCGGAGCTCTCCTCGAGCGCCTTCCTCGATCATCTGGGCCAGGCATTGCTGGCGGCATTCGAGGTGCCCAACAGCCAGGAGCTTCAGCGCGGGCTGCGAACCCGAGAGCATCGCTTCCTCACCGCTTTTCTCTGCCGCTTTCATCCCACCCCCGGCATCGACTCGATCTACCGCGCCTTTGCTGAAAAGGAGCGAAAAGCCGCCGGAGATGTGGTGCTGGGCGTCTTCGACCTGCTCTATGCTCCGGCTGAAGCCGGAGACATCGCGCCTTTCCCCACGCGGCCGCTCTTCGCAAAGGATGTGGGCGATCTGATTGCGGCAGTGCGGGGCGACCAGGTAATCGGCGTCTCCCTTAGCGGAGGCCCGAAAGCCGGCCGCCAGGCCATCTTCACCCTGATGACCCACAATCGCGAGTTTGCGCCATCGCTCGGAGCGATCGATGTGAACATCGATGGGACGCCCGTGATCTGCAATATCAATATCGGCATGTACGGCCTCAACAGCGCGCTGACCAACACCATGTGCTTCGAGGATGGCGGCGCGCTCACCAACGGGCAATACCTCAACGGTGCCGTCCCGCCCGAGAGCTGCGGCATCATCCGGCGCTGCTTCATCGATGACCGCTATCTTTACGCGCACATCGTCGTGACGCATGCTCTGGATCCGAAGCTCCAGGTGCGGCAAGCTGACAGGATCTTCCTGCTCGATAGGAAGTCGGGAGTGATCCTGCTTTCTGATGCCTTCGAAGGGGCAAGGCCGATACACTTCGCAACCCACCTTCACTGTTCGGGATCGGTCACAGACCTGGGAGGCGGAGCGTACCGCCTTACCGGGGGACAGGCCAATCTCATCGCCGGCATCAAAGGAAGCAGCAAGGGACTTGGCGACGAAGAGAAGGGGGAGATCTTTGTTCAGATTCTGCGAAGTGCGCCTTCCGCGCGGGTGGTTGTGGAAGAGCCCGCCTGGGTACCGGCCTACATTTACGGTCTGAATGGCACGGGTGAAGAAGACATCAGCCAGGGCCGGTTCCCGAAGTATCGGCGTTGGCGGCTTGAGGAAGCCGAACGCGTTTCGGGGGGATCGTTTCTCCTGTCGCTCAGTCCGCAACGGGATCAGGTTCGGTACGCCGGCGGCGCCGTTTCGCTCCCGCTGGCGGGGGGCGCGCGTCTGGGCTACGGATTGCTGAGTGCGCTCGGTGTCGAATGCGAGGGCGAGTGCCTGCTCTGGGATGAAGAGACGCGGCTCATTACAGGAATAGGAGCGCGCTCCCTCTCTCACGACGGAAGCCAACTGAGATTCAGCGCGCAGGTTGACCTCGAATACAATGCGGATTCGGGTGAGGGCCGGCTCTACGCCCAGGGCGAGCCACATCCGATCGAAGTGAGCGGCTTCGAAATTGGCCCATGGAGCCCGGTTGGAGACGAAGGCTGGAAGACGCACAACGGGTATCGCGCGTCCATTAAGAAGACAGTGCGCGAGACGGGAAAGGTCGGTAGCCAGGCATGAGCAGTGGGAATGCAATCAAGGTGGCCGTTCTCGGCTGCGGGCAGATGGGGGAACACGTCATCCGGCATCTGGGCGATAGTCCGCTGATAAGCGGCATCCAGGTCTTCGATCGTCATCCGGAACGCATGAAGCGGCTGAAGGAACTGCACCCAGTCGAACCCGCGGAAACGCTCGACCATGTCCTCGATGATCCGACCGTGAAACTGGTGTTCATCACCGCCTCAAACGACGCACACAAAGATCTGACCATGGCTGCGCTGAGCGCGGGGAAGGCAGTCATGTGCGAAAAGCCGATGGCGACGATCCTTGCGGATGCGGAGGAGATGGTAGAAGCGGCGGAGAGAGCGAATGGTTTTCTTCAGATCGGCTTCGAACTTCGCTACTCCCACCTCTATACCGCCGTCAAGAGGTGGATCGATCAGGGTCTCCTGGGCCAGGTGCTGAATACCCACTGTTTTTACTGCACAAGCGCATGGGGCAGGGAAGATACATGGCGAGCCCGCACGGCGAAGAGTGGAGGAATGTTCGGCGAGAAGCTGAGCCACTACGTCGATCTTCCCCGTTGGTGGATCGGTGGGGAGGTCGAGGAGGTCTACGCGGTCTGCGCGCCGAATGTGATCCCTTACTATGAAGTTCATGACAACTTCCATTGCAGCTACCGCTTCCGGAATGGGGCCGTCAGTCAAATCACCTTCATGATGGGACCCGCTGCGACCTTCCGGGGAGATCCGCTGCAGAACGCTGTTTCACAGCAGGCAGGCGACGGACACGCGCTGCGCTACACGATCTATGGCCAGAAGGGCGCGGCCGAAACCGACGTGTTTCCGCGAACCATCAAGCGCTGGGAGTTTGGGGAGAACGACTACGGTCAATCAAGTGATTGGGTCCAGACAGAGACCTGGACTCCGGAGCAGGACTTCGCTTACTTCCACAACACGCACGACCAGGCTCTGGATATCGTACGGCGCGTCGCGGAAGGCGAGCCCCCGATGACCAGCGCTCGGGACTCGCTGGAAACCATGCGGCTGTGCTTCGCCGCCGAGATCTCCGCAACGGAACGACGGCCGGTTCGCATGGAGGAACTCCGCGCCAGCCGGGAGCACGCCGAATCGCACGACATGAAGGGTGGACGATGAGCGAGGACTCGAGCCCACAGGCAGCCGCGGCGGAGAGCATTCCAACCATGGAAGCCCCGCGCGGAAATGCAGCCGAGCTGTTCGCTTACTATTCGGATCGGAAGCTGATGCGGCGCAACGTCATGTGGATTACCTTTGGCCACTTCGGCACAGCGCTCTCCATGACCATCGTGGTGCCGCTCATGAATCTGAAACTGAAGGCCATCGGGGTCAGCGAGTCGGGCGTCGGACTGCTTACGTCGGCTAATCTCTGGGGCGTCAGCTTCCTGGTCATGTACTTCTCCTGGAAGAGCGATCACTGCACCAGCCGGCTCGGACGCCGGACGCCCTATGTGCTGCTGTCCTTGCCGTTTCTCACCCTTTCAATCATCCTCTTCCCGTTGTTCAGCCTGAAGTGGCTGCTGATCGGGCTGATGGTCGTCTACTACTTCTTTAATGACATGAAGGCTTCGACGTACCCGCTGCTGTCGATCGACTGCGTCTCCAGGGAGGTTCTGGCTCGCGTTTCGGGAATCGTCGCCATCGTCATCAGCATCGCCGGGTTCCTTTCATCGCGCCTGGGCGCCAGGATGGCAGATGTCAATGAGCCGCGCGTGTTCGTCATCGCTGCGATCGCCATGGCCGGCACCACCATGCTTGCGCTGTACGGAATCAAGGAACCGCCGATTCACCATCCCGCCAAAGAGAAGTTCAATCTCCTCGCGCCAATCAAGGTCGCATGCCAGGACAAACGCATCCTGGTGCTGATGATTGCCGTGGCCCTGCTAAGCTCCTTCTCGATGATCATCAATACGTGGGTGTGGTTCTATGCCAAGGCTAAGCTGGGGCTCACCATCGGCGGTACCGGCACGGCCATGTCCTGGGGTCTTCTGTTGCAGATTATTGTCTCCTATCCGGCGGGCTGGCTCATCGACCGCTTCGGCAGTTATGTGGCGCTGTGTCTCGGCTGGACCCTGATGCTGGCCTTCGCGCTGTGCGCGTCGCATGTCTCCAATGCCGGCGGCCTGATCCTGCTCATGGTGCTTTTCGCGCTCTTCATCCCGCTCCAGGTCGCGGGAGACACGATTCTATGGAGGACAATGGACAAGGCCGATACCGGGTCCTATACCGCCACGGTAGCGCTGATTCGAAACTTCTGCATTGGTACCGTCATCTTCATCTCCGGATGGCTGATCAAATGGACGGGCAGTTACGTGCTGGCTTTCTGGTTCGGCTTTTCGCTCAGCTCCGTTGCCCTCATCGTCTTTTTTGTCTATCGCCATCTCATGCAACGCGGAGGCGACTCGGCACTGCGGATGCGAGCCGCCGCCGCGTCACCGGAAGGCCCCGCCGCGGGATTGGTCAGCGAGACCGCCACGATCGCGTAGACGCCGGCACGCGATCTTCGCGCATGCCCGTCCTATCGGCGTTGATGCTATTTCAGCCTGCGGCGATTATGCTTGCCGTGCGCTGCGGATTCAGGGAGTGTCATGGAATTTCACGTAGCGGAGTCACGCGCGGCGCTGGGAAGGATGGCTGCCCGGGATATCGCAACTGCGCTTCGAAAAGGCCTGCAGGCGAAACCTCGTCTCCGCATGGTCCTGGCAGCAGCTCCGAGCCAGGGTGAGATGCTTTCCGCGCTGGCGTCGGAGCAGGGAATTGACTGGCCTCGCGTGACGGCCTTTCACATGGACGAGTACCTTGACCTTCCCGAGGATGCGCCCCAACGGTTTGGCGCCTGGCTCAAGCGGGAGTTCCTCGATCGAGTTCCACTTGCAGAGGTAAATCTCATCGAGCCGGGTAATGACCCGGAGGACACGTGCCGAACCTACGCCGCGAAGCTGAGCAAGGCTCCAATCGACCTGGTGCTGCTGGGAATCGGCACGAATGGCCATCTGGCATTCAACGATCCTCCCGCCGACTTCGAAGATCCCCTTGCGGTCAAGGTGGTAAACCTGGATGAAATGTGCCGGGAGCAGCAAGTGCTCGATGGCTGCTTTCTCTCGCTGAGCGCCGTTCCCCGCAGGGCCATCACTCTGACAGTTCCTACCCTCCTCAGCGGGCATGAGCTCTTCTGCTGTGTTCCGGGCCGGCACAAGAGGGCTGCCGTGCGGGCGATGCTCGAGTCACCGGTCAGCGGCGCTTGCCCTGCAACTGCGCTGCGCACGCACCCTCGATGCCAGGTTTATCTCGATCGGGATTCGAGCGGCGAGCAGGGAACTCCATGAGCAGGACAGGGATTATTGGCCGGGACCCGGGCACCGGGCGAAGCATCTGCGTGTGGATCGAGAACGGAGTCATCGCCGCCGTGGAAGAGAGCGAAAGCGATTCCGACCTCTACCTTTCGGCGGGCTTTGTGGATCTTCAGGTCAACGGATACGCGGGATTCGATCTGAATGCCGAGCGGATTTCCGCGGAAACCATAGCCGGTCTTGTCGACGCGATGCTGGCCAACGGAGTCACCTGCTTTGCTCCCACATTGATCACGGCTCCTGAGGAGAGGATCTCCAGCAACCTCCGGGTGATCGCCGGTGCCCGCAGGAACAACCGCAGGGCTGCCGCGTGTATTCCATTCGTCCATGTTGAAGGGCCCCATATCTCGCCGCTCGACGGCTACCGCGGCGCCCACCCCGCGGCCTCCATCCGTCCTCCGTCGCTCGCGGAGTTCGATCGCTGGCAAGACGCCGCCGGCGGACTTGTCGGCATGGTGACCCTTTCGCCCCACTATGAGGAAACCGCCGAGTACGTTGCGGCGCTGATATCGCGCGGCGTTCACGTGGCCATCGGGCACACCCACGCTTCGGCCCGGCAAATCCACCTGGCTGTCGATGCCGGTGCAAGCCTTTCCACGCACCTTGGCAACGGGATCGCACAGATGATCCCGCGGCACAACAATCCCCTCTATCCCCAGCTGGCAGATGACCGCCTGACTGCGACCTTCATTGGCGACGGTCATCATCTTCCCGCGGACGCGCTGAAAGCGATGATGCGCGCCAAGGGCATGGAGCGTTGCGTACTGGTCTCGGATGCCGTTGCGCTTGCCGGGATGCCCCCGGGCGAGTACACGACGGCGGTGGGGGGACGGGTGGAACTTCGTTCCGATGGGCGATTGTCAATACCCGGCACGGAACTTCTGGCCGGCGCCACCACCCCGTTGGCAAGGTGCATCGGCAATGTTGTCCGGGCGGCTGGGTTGCCGCTCAAAGATGTGCTTGCCATGGTGACCGTGAATCCTGGCCGCTATGCGGGAGGACGTGGTCACCTTTCCGCAGGTTCGCGCGCGGACCTCATTCGGTTTCGCTGGACCGACGAAGTGTCGATCGAGGATGTCTGGTTGGCCGGAGAACGAGTGAATGGGATTCAGCCTCCGCGAGACAAGATGCCGCCATGCGAAAACCTGAACTGACGGCTGCGCCGTCCGCGGATGCCGGCGACGATGAAGTCCCGGCAAAGGGGATGCAGTGATGGAAAGATCAGTTTTGTTGGCGGCCATGGGCGCGTTTCCCGAGAAAACACCCTTGATAGCCACCACATTGGAGTCGGTGGATTGCGGCCGGTATTTTCGCGAGAAAGTTGAATATTGCACAGAGCCGGGAGAGATCATCCGTGCCTATGTCTGTGTTCCCCGGAAGAGAAAGCCGAAGACTCCGGCCATCTTCTGCCACCATCAGCATGCCTGGGATTTCGAGTTGGGAAAGAGTGAAGTTGTCGGTCTCGCCGGCGATCCGGATCAAAAGTATGCGGCCGAGCTGGCAGAACGCGGATACATCACGTTTGCTCCCGATGCCATTGGCTTCGAGGAGCGGAACTGGAGCGGAGGGTCGTTTCAAACCTCCTATTACGAACTCACATCGCGCCTCGTCACCGGCCGCACCCTGTTGGCGAAGGTCTTGCACGACGCATCGGTTGGTCTCGACTATCTGGAGAGCCGAGAGGATGTTGACCGGGAGAGAATGGGATTCATCGGCCATTCTTACGGTGGGCGAATGGCGCTCTGGGTTCCAGCCTTCGATAAAAGAGTCAAAGCATCGGTTTCACATTGCGGCTGTGTCAACTACAAAGACTCCCTGAATCGAGACGCGGGGATCCAGATGGAGTTCTGTGTCCCCAACATCATGGAGGTTGGCGACATTGAGGATGTGGTCGCGCTCGCACCCCCCGCCGCGCTGCTGATCTCGGCAACCGATCAAGACAAATGGAGCCGAGGCGCCCAGGCGATCTTCAATTCTGCAAGACACGCCTTTTCGGAAGGAGATCTGTGTTTAAAAATATGGCCGGGAGGCCATGTCTTCACAAAGGCAATGCGAAAGGAAGCGTACGCGTTTCTTGATCGGCGCCTGACTTGAGGTATTTGACCAGGAACCGGAATGGCACACGATAAATGCGTTATGTCCGATAACGTATATTCTGTATACTCCAGCGCTGGCGTTGCGTTCCCCTCCCGAGCTCACGGCTCAAGGAAGCTAACGTCGCAGGGGTTCAAGTACTCGCCCGCCGTTGAAAAAATGGCGACCCGTTTCTGGAATCCTCGGCTGGACTACATCTTGTAGCGCCCCAGGTCATCGTCGTTCAGCCCTTCGAGCCAGCCGCGCAGTTGCTCTGCCGTGGGGCCTTCGGGGGGGCCGGTGGTGTTCAGCCTGGCGGTCTGCATGACGTGTTCTGCCACGTAAATTGGGCAGTCCGCGCGCAGAGCCAGAGCAATTGCATCGGAGGGCCGGGCATCTACTGTGACCGCTTCAGCGCCCTGCCGCAGCCAAAGAACGGCGTAGAAGGTATCGTCCTTAATTTCAGTGATGACTATCCGTTCAAGCTCTGCATTCAAGTGATGCATGAGGTTTCTGGCCAGGTCATGGGTCATCGGACGCGGGGTGGCCGTCTTGTCAATCTCGATGGCGATGGCGTTGGCTTCGAACAGCCCTACCCAGATCGGTATGACCGTCTCCGAGGCAACATCCTTCAGGACCACGATAGGCATATTCGTGTGCGGGTCCATCATCAGCCCGCGAATCCGTACCTCGACGTCCATTTGAACCCCCTTCGCTCAGTTAGACGGCCTCGCCGACAAGACTATTGGGGTGGGCAGCGGTGATCCGTACCTGGAGATAGCTCCCCGGGGCGGGCATGATCGGCTGCGCGATGCTGAAATTGACCGGCTTGTTCTGGCTGCTGCGGCCTGACACCTGGCCGCGGGCCGCATTCTGACCCTCCACCATTACTTCAAGCACCTGCCCTATGTGCCTGGAATAATTCACTCTCTGAATCTCGCGCTGGCGGTCAAGGAGCACTTGAAGCCGCGTGGACTTTTCTTGCTCGGCGATCGAATCCACCATAACCAGCGCGGGCGTGTTTGGCCGCGCCGAGTATTTGAAGGCGAATACGCAATCGTACTCCACCTCGCCCAGCAGGTTCATGGTCTGAATGAAATCGTCATCGGTCTCGCCCGGAAATCCCACAATGATATCGGTAGAAAGCGAGATGGACCGCCTGGCCGCTTTGATCCACGCTATGCGTTCGAGGTACCACTCGGGGGTATATTCCCGCGCCATCCTCTTCAGCACCGCTGCCGAACCGGACTGGACGGGCAGATGGACATGATCGCAAAGCGTCGGAAACGCATCGATGGCCTCGACGATGTCGCGGGTAAAGTCGCGGGGGTGGCTGGTGGTGAAGCGTACGCGGCGGATTCCGGAAACCTGGCCGACGGCGGCCAGCAACTCGGCGAAGGTCGACTTCCCTTCCGGGTCGCGATAGCTGTTGACGTTTTGCCCGAGGAGTTGAATCTCGGTATATCCCAGGTCGGCGATGCGCCGCGCCTCCTCAAGAACCGAGGACGATCCGCGGCTGCGCTCTTTGCCGCGGGTAAATGGAACCACGCAGTACGAGCAGAATTTGTCGCAGCCTTCGATGATGGTGATGTAGCCGCGATATGCGTTTTGGCGCGACGTGAATTCGGTTTCGAAGGTCTCGTCGGTCTGGCGATCGTCGAGTCCGGTTATGCGGTTCTCGCCAGCCTCCAGGCGGGTGAGCATCTCGGGCAGCTTGCGGTAAGAGGCCGACCCTGAAACCAGCGAGACATACGGCGCCCGCTCGAAGATCTTCTCGCCTTCCTGCTGCGCAACACACCCTAGCACGCCGAAGCGCTTCCCGGCCTTGTGGAGTTTCTTGTAGTCGTTAAGCCGGTTAAAGACCTTCTGCTCCGCCTTGTCGCGGATGGAACAGGTGTTGTAAAGGATCAGCCCGGCGTCCTCTTCCGACTCGACCCGGCGATAGCCCTGGTGCTCGAGCGTGCCGATCACCTTTTCCGAGTCATGGGCGTTCATCTGGCATCCGAAGGTCTCCAGGTAGAATGTTTTTTCGGTTGCCATCACAACTCCCAGTATACCGTGATGCGTGTCTCACCTCATGCCGGCGAAGCGGTAAACCCGCGGAGGGCTCGCCTCAGCGTATGCCCGCGTGGAGATAGTCGAGCAACGCCGACATCTGCTCGCCGGTGAAACGGCCGGCGAACGACGGCATCATGCCCTTGCCGGAGAGTACCGCGCGCTCAATATTCTGGTCGGTTACTGGCAAGCCGCTGGGCAAAGCAGGCCGCCGGAAGATGCCGTGCAGGTCGGGCGGGATCTTCTTGAGCGCCAGGTCATTTTCCTCATGGCAATGGGCGCAACGGACGTCATAAAGATGCTTCCCCGCTTCCTGCTCCGGGGTGAGCGCTGTCCTGGACCGGCAGCCCGCCGCGGCAATGCTCATCAAAACTGCCAAAACTGCAAATGCGACTTGCCGTGCAGCTCTGTTTGCGAGGGTTGCTTTGCAACGATCTTGGGAAATGGGGAACCATCCTCTTGGAAAACACGGCGAGAGCAAGCTTCACTCCGCCGAAGATCGGCCTCCCCAGTGTGAACAAAGCAGGCCCCTAGGTCAACCCGAAGCGGAAATGCATCAGGAATTACTTCTCACAAACAAAGTGGTACTGACCTGAGCCGGCCGCAAATGAGATTCCACCTGCAAAACTCTGCACCCGAGTGATTCCCTTTGCGTTCCCGATCTCCGTCCCGCTCTCTTTGAGAGTTTGCGGCTTGCTTGAAGGGACATAAATAGTAGCCAGGGCGCCGGGTGGAATCGCGACATCGAGCGTGAATGTGGAACCAGAACGCCGCCATGAACTCACGATCAAGCCCAGCGAGCATCGATAAGTCGCCGAAGCTGCTTCGATATCGCCGACTGGTTGAGGGTGAATGATAATCCTTTCAGATTCCCGACGGCTAAGGTCAAAATCGATTCCCGCCAATCCGCGATAGAACCACTCTTCGCCATGGCCCAACATGAAATGATTCTGGGAACTTGCCGGGTTGGTGTCCCAGGCTTCGGTCAGCGTTGTCGCTCCCCGTTTAAGCTGGTAGCCATAGCTGGGAGAGTCGGTGAGCGAAAGCATGTCATAGAGAACATCGGAACGGCCCGCATCGGAAAGTGCTCGCACGACGTAGTGAAAGCCAATGTCTCCGGCCGTCACATGATTCCTGTGTGCGCGAATATCGTCGATCAGCGTATTCAATACGCCGGCCTGGTGACCCTCCGGTACCATCCCCAGTGCCAATGGCATCGCCTGGGCGGTCTGACTGCCCCGGTCATAACTGTTTGAATCGGCGTGAAAGAGCTTCGCATTGAAGGAGCTCTTTACAAGGCTGGCGTCATTCGCGATCTCCGCGGCTTCCTGGTCGCGCCCAAGGATTCTTGCAACTTCGGAGAGCGCGGTCAGATCCTGATAGTAGATCGCGGTCGCCGTAAGCCCTTTGCCGGTGAGCTGGGATTCGCCGGGAGGTCCGGGCCCGATGTCATACCAGTCGCCCAATCCATATTCGATGAAGTGATCTTTCGCCCGGGAAGCCAGATACGCGGCGTATTTGCGCATCTCGACGTAGTGATCGGCCAGCAGACGCCGATCTTCGTAGTACTGATAAGCGATCCACGGACTTAGAATCACCGCGCTGCCCCACTCAGGAGAATCCCGAAAGTAGGTATTGCCGCCATTCTCATCTAGAAACTTGACGTATTCGGGAGCGATGTCCGGGACCATCCCGTTTGGTTCCTGCGCATCCCCGATATCAATTGCAATCTTCCGGTAGAGCCGAGCAAGGTCGTAGTTCAACATAATGGAAGGGCCGGCTAAATGCGTCTGCTCCAACCAGCCCAGCTTTTCACGATGCGGACAATCCGTCAGAATACTCATCATGTTGCTTAGGATTGCCGAGTCAATGAGGGTGTGTATCTGGTTGAAGAGCAACTTGGAGGTGGAGAATCTCCCTGCGGTCGGCGCATCGGCATGGATGAACTGACCGGCAACTGAAATCACGACAGGCGATTGCTCTCCGGATCGATAGGCTGCAACCTCCGCCTGCACATAGCGGAAGCCCCAATAGCTGAACCGTGGATGCCATGTCTCCTTTTCTCCGCCCTTGAGCGTGTAAGTAAACAGATTCGGGGACTCGGGATCCACAGCGGCGCTATGCTGAGTGACTGTTCCGTCGGCATTGAGCAGTTCGCCGGCAAGCAGCCTTACCGTGTCCCCGGCATGCCCTCGCACGGTTAACTCCGGCCAGCCGGAAAAATTGCGGCCCAGGTCATAAACGAAGAGGCCGGGCTTTGCTTCTGTCACGCGCACCGGAGCAAATGTATGAGCAACTCGAATCGCAAGGGAGATATCTGCCGTAAGATTCCCCCCCGGGCTTTGCACTTCAAACACCGACGACCAGTCCGCGTCCTTGAATCCCGGAAGTTTCCAACCTTCGATCTCCTTCCGCGCATCGTAGTCCTCACCGCCGTACGTAGAAGAAAAGGTAATTGGACCCGCTGTCGTCTTCCAGGATCCATCGCTGATCAATGTTGCCTCAGAGCCATCCGCGTAAATGACGTGCATTTGCAGAATGAACTTCGGCTGGCCAAAGAATCCGGAAAACTTGTGGTAGCGGTCCTTGTCATTGGGTACGTTATACATCCCGTTTCCCAACAGGACCGCAAAGGCGTTCACTCCAAGACGAATTTGACTCCCTAAGTCATAGCAGTTGTAGAGGACAGTCTTGCGATAATTGGTCCATCCCGGATTCAAAACCGTGTCGGTTACGTTTTTGCCATTCAGATCGAGTTCATACTGGCCCAACCCGGAGATATAGACGAAGGCGCTGCGGACTGGCCCTTTGACCAGGAATTCTCGCCGGAAAACAGGCATCGCCCTGGAGGGATTTCCTTTGGAATCGTCCGTGCCGATTGCCGGAGTCTCCGACGGACCATCCGGTTCAGCGGCGATCCATTTCGCTTTCCAATCCGAGGTCTCAAGCAAAGCTGTTGACCACTTTGCTCCAGGAGTCCAGGAGGATGCCTTTCCATCCTGATCCCAGGTGCGGAGTTTCCAGTAGTAATTTGTATGGGAGCGCAGCGGTTTACCGGTATATTCGATAAGGCTGTACTCGCTGGACCGCACATTTCCCGAATCCCAGGTATCTCCTTTGTTCTGGTTCAGCAGTTCGGGGGTTGACGCCACCAATATCCGGTAGCCTGACTGCATCAAGCTTCGATTGCCATCTTTGTCCGAAGTAAAGGTCCAGCTGAATCTCGGCTTTTGACAGTCAATCCCGACTGGATTTCTCAAGCCTTCGACCCGTAGTTCCTGCGGCGCGAGAGGCGAGGGGCCCTTGTCTTCCATTGCCACCGGCGGATGCGCTCGCGCCAGAAATGTGGAGATGGCCGCGAAGCAAAAGAACAAGATCGTCGACTTCGCGCCCGATGTCATGAGTCTTCGCATGAATCTCACACGGCAGCTTTAGAATGCGATGCACGGTCACTACATATCAAAGTTTACTTTATTGACTGATGCGGGGCTGAGGGCAATGCGAGAGAAATGATTTGGACTTCACGTTGCGGGTTGACAGCCAGAACAAGTGCTTTCGCGGGCACTTCATTTTGGCGACTGACTGCCGACGTCATCTTTTACATGGGCGCGTGCGCACCCAATTGAGTCCCGTGTGGATTTTCTTTGGAATGTCGCCGGTGCCGAATCGTCGATTTGCGGGAGACGAGAAGAGACCATCAGTGTGGCGGACATGGCTGGAGGCTTGCGTTCAAGTTGTCCGAGGCTTGCGTTGAGCGCGCGCGTATCCGGCGGGACCCGCCGCATGTTGCAAGCCTACCTTCGATCCGCGATCGTCCACTCACCGTCCGACTTGGCGAACGTGAAGCGGATGACATGCACAAATGACCGCGGCTTGCCTTCCGAAATGATCGTGGATGTCTCGGTGCAGGTCCAACTGGCAGCGTCGTCGGAGATGAACAGGGCGGTCACCGGACACTGGTCCGTCACCGTGGCGCGGGGATTGTCTTTGAAAAACCTTTGCCATCTTCTCGCGTTCACTCGTTTGATGCCGGCCGCCTGAAGCCCCCCAACGTCGTGCATGGCCAGCGCGGAGTCGAATTGACTTAACGTCTCCTGAACTCGCGCGGCTTCCTGCGCCGGTTGATAGGTGACCGTTTCAGAGGCGGACAGCCAATTCTGGCCTTGCCCCGACGCTTGTGCGAAGGTAATCGGCGCCGCCATTGCGACCGCGCCGACTGCCGAAACAAGCGAAAGAACCAATCCAAAGGATTTCATTGGAATCTCTTCAATTCTGCGCACTTTGACTTCGTCCGGGCGCTTGGTCGTTCCTGCGGGATCTCTCCAGTCTTTCCTACCTGCGGCAATGCCAAAGCTGTTTTGCTCCGATGCCGCTGAAGCTCTGTTTGAGAGCCACTTCAAGAATCGGCTATGCCGCGCATCCCTTCAAGGGAATTAGTACCTCTGTGTTACCTATGTGTGATTACTTAGGTACCCCCTTAGCCCTGGTCTCAGGGACTTGGATCTGCATTTCTGACGTTGGTAAACGCACCTAGAATGTATCCTATTGATTTTATGTGACTTCCCACTTAATCGGTTCAGGGGGGATGTCAGCGCGTGGGAGACACGGACAGGTACGGACTGGGCACAGACCCGATAGGTCAGCGCGAAACGAGACTTGGGCATTGAGGCTGATGGAACCATCAACCGTGGTTTTGCTCTGAGGCGGGGGATGGTCTGAAGACGGAATCGGACACGAGTTGGGTCCCTGGCCCAGGTCAGGCGGAGAGCCCAGGCAGCGTAGCCGCGTCCCCGGCTCTTGTGAACCGGATGGTGTCCGGCGCCACCGCCCCGCCCGTCATCAGCATGCTCATCGCCTGTTCCATGTTCAGGTCCGTCTCGGTGACCCGCGCCATCGGCAGAATCTGAAGGAAGGCCGAGGTTGGATTGATTGCATTCGGGAGCAAAACCGCGGCCAATTGCTCACCGGTGCTTGAATCGGAGAGGGTTCGGGTCAGGAATCCGATGCTTTTTTGCCCCGCGATGGGAAAGTCGACCAACACCACGCGCTGGCTTGAAGGCTTTCTGGCCATCATGGTGTCGATGAGTTGGCGCACCGAGGTGTAGACCTTCGCGATAAACGGCAGGCGCTCCAGCGCCGCTTCAAAAAGCTCGAATGCCTGGCGCCCGATCACCAGCGAGGTCACCCTGCCAACCACGTACAAAACCGCAAGCGTCAGCGCGATGGCCGCAAAAGATTTGAGAAGCGGATTTTCGATCCAACCTTGAGGGAAGACGGCGGTAAGCAACTGGACCGCGGGCATACCGGCCTTGGCCAGTTCCCCGAACAGGAAGCTGAAGATCAGGTAGGTGACAAAAAGCGGGCCGATCGTGATGACCCCCGCCAGAATATTCCGTTGCAGACTACGCAGAGTGCGGGCAAGAACCGGGTTCACGAGCCTCTCCTGGACTACGAGGATACGCGAACCGGCTCCGGGCCGGCGGTCTGCGCGAGAGCATCTGAATGGGCAAAGCGAGTCGTTCAGTTCCCCGAAGGTGGGCTCCATGCAGGGATTGCTCTTATAGTAAAGGTAGAAGGAAACAAATGGACATTCTAAAAGGCCTCGATCTGGACGACCTGGGCCGCCCTCAAGATGATCCCGACGAGACTCGCCCGCGCATCCTGGGCTCCCCGAGACCTCCAGGGCCAGGAAGCCACGCATCAGCGATCCGCGTGGGAATGGGAAGCCACGAAGAGGCGCCGGATCCGCCGGCCGACGCGGAACGCGCAACCCCGGTTGCGTCTGCCCGACGAGAGTCTGCGGACAACTTCGCGCCCACTGCGCCGGCAGGGCCGCTATCCGGACTGCAAAAAGCCATCAACATGCTGCGCATGGCCGTGCCCATTGTGCAGAGAATATTGCCGCTCATCGACGGCCAGATTGCCACCGCTGTCTCCAACGTGCTCGCGCCTTACCCTCATGCCCCCTCGGCGCAGCAATCGTCTGACAGCCTTGCGCTCAAGGATGGATTGCTCGAACTGAAGACGCGGCAACGAGATCTGCGCGACAGGCTTGCGGAGCAGAATATCTCGCTGAAGCGCGTCGAAGACCGGTTGGACAAGGTCCGCGAGGCGACCGACCGCAACACCATGGAACAGCAGGAAGTGGTCGAAGATCTCAAGAAGCTCAGCAGTAAAGTGAGGGTCCTCGCCTTGGCGGGACTGGGATTGCTGGTCGTCTCGATCCTGCTGAACGGCCTGCTGCTGGGGCTGTTTATTTATGCCATAAAAACCCATGGGGACCCGACCTTCATAAGATCAATATTCTAATCATTTATGTGAAACCTATTTTCTTAGAGATTGCTAACTTTAGCACGCATTTGTGACGCCTGATGTTGCCAGCCGTGTTTTTCGAGGGCTAGTATTCCCCATAGCCGAATGCAAGTGGATACCATCAACCGGCCCTCGTCCCATCCTATGGATGCAGTTGTTCCCAAGTTCACAGAGCTTCACAAACGAGCTGCGCCTGCCGATCCAGGCGCACGCGAATGGAGTGTCTCGTCATGGCGTGGTATGCCTACTGCATTGGGGAAAAGCAAGCCTTTCCTGAGTTAGCCCGGCATCGTAAACCCGTTCCTCTGGAATCGGTCCTTGGAGTGAGCGGAAATCAAGTTTTTTTATACCCCGCCAGTGACCTCGCTGTCGTAGTAAGCGAGCACAGCCCACATGAAACTCTCAACCAGAAATCCGGGTTGGATCACGCCCGGGTGATTGCGGATTGCTTTCAACACTCCACCGTTCTGCCTTTCCGATTTGGCACTATCTTCAGTGACGACGAATTGCTTCGCCGCTCGGTCCGTTCCAACCAACGCCAGTTTCTGGAAAATATCGACAAGCTGCGCGGCAAGACCGAGATGCACCTGAAGATCTTTGTGGACGACTGTTGCGCACCCGAAACTGAGCGAAATCGTCCGGTTGAGAGCGTAGGCAGGGAATACTTGAGCAATCTGCGCGAGACCGCATCGCGCACCCGGGAACGGCAGACTCGAGCGCGCGCGGTCAGCTTCCAGATGCATCGGCTGTTCATACCGCTGGACGAGGAGGTCAGCTGCCGGCTGACCGAGAGCGGTAAGATGGTGCTCGACATCGCCCACCTGATCGACCGCAAGTATGTTGAGCGCTACCAGAACAAGTTCGCAACCACCAGCGCGATGCTGCGCGAGTGCCAGATGCAGATTTCGGGCCCCTGGCCGCCCTACCATTTCGTTCACCGGCTGACGCGGCCGCCGCATTCGCAAGCCCAGCCTGCGGTCCCTGCTGCTTCGCACCATCCCGCGCCCACAGCTCAGCCGCAAGACGGGACAATGGTCGGGGTACTGGAACCTGCAAATGCCCTGGCTTGATCCAGAGTTTGTCCAAGAACACAAAAAAGCCTCGGCCGCGGCCGGGGCTTTTTTGTGTGAGTTTCAGGATGGAAAGCTCAGTCGTAGTATTCCAGGCCGAGGTGAGTGATCAGGTCGGCGCCCATGATATGGCGAAGGGTATTCTTCAACTTCATGGACTGGATGAAAAGGTCGTGCTCGGGATAAAGGCCCGCGGCAGTCTGCGGAGACTTTAGGTAGAAGCTGAGCCACTCCTGGATCCCGAGAGACCTCAACTCCGGCGTGCGCTTGGCCAGGTCAAGAAACAGTACCAGGTCGAGCGCAATGGGCGCAGCCAGGATCGAGTCGCGACAGAGGAAATTGACCTTGATCTGCATCGGATAGCCCAGCCAGCCGAAGATGTCGATGTTGTCCCAGGCCTCTTTGTCGTCGCCCCGCGGCGGGTAGTAGTTGATCCGGATCTTGTGGTAGATGTCCTTGTAAAGATCGGGGTAGAGCTCGGGCTGGAAGATGTATTCGAGAGAACCAAGCTTCGATTCTTCCTTGCTCTTGAACGATTGCGGATCGTCAAGAACTTCGCCATCGCGGTTGCCGAGGATGTTGGTGGAGAACCATCCTTTCACGCCCAAGAGGCGGGCTTTGAAGGCCGGCGCGAGGATGGTCTTCATGAACGTCTGTCCAGTCTTGAAGTCCTTGCCGCAGATGGGAGCCGCATTCTTCTTGGAAAGCTCGATCATGGCCGGAATGTCGACGGTCAGACCGGGCGCGCCGTTGGCGAAGGGAACGCCTTCGCTCAGAGCGGCATAGGCATAAATCTGCGAGGGTGCGATTCCGATGTCGTCATTGTCCAGGCCCTTTTCGAAGGCCTCGATGGACTGATGGACCGCCGAGGGCTCGATGAAGATCTCGGTCGACGCCGCCCAGATCACCACCACCCGTTCAACCGTCTTCTTGAAGGTTCGAATGTCTTCGATCAGCTGGTTGGCCAGGTCGCGCTTGTTTTTGCCCTTCTTGACGTGGGTTCCATGCAGCCGCTTCACGTAATACTGATCGAAGACCGCGGGCAACGGTTTGATGGTCTCAAGATACGGCTTGAGCTGGGCGAGGATTTCCTTGTCCAGCACTGATGCATGAGCGGCGGCTTCGTAGACATCGTCTTCAAAAATATCCCAGCCGGTGAAGACCACATTGTTCAAATCGGCCAGGGGGACAAAATCCTTGATCAGGGGTGAATTGTTGTCGGTGCGTTTGCCCAGGCGGATGGTGCCCATCTGGGTAAGCGAACCAATAGGCTTGGCGAGGCCGCGGCGAATGGCTTCCACACCGGCAATCATGGTGGTGGCAACGGCGCCCAGGCCGACCACCATCACTCCGAGTTTGCCCGTGGCAGGCTCGACTTGTTGCTTTGTAGCGGTCTTTTGGCCGCTTTGCTGCTCAGTTGACATCGGTTTTCCTAACCTTCCTTTGCTGTTGGGCTTCAATAAGCCGGATTTGCGTTGCCCGAGGCGACGAGGGAGAGGCGCGACCTGAATTCATGTCTCCAACCACGAAGTCTTATCACGCCTCACTTGCCCTTCTCCTTCGATTCAAATGCGTCCCTACGAACCAGATCAATGCCGCCAGGAGTGCGAGCTCGACGGCCAGGTGAAATCGATGAAAGGCCTGTTCGAAGCGCGGGTCGCTGTGCCATCTTTCGCCCAGCTTCATGCCCGCGTAGGCCAGGGCAAAGCACCACGGCCACGAACCGATAAACGTATAGAGGTGAAAGCGAAGCTGCGGCATGCGCGCGATGCCCGCGGGGAAGGCAATAAACGTGCGAACCACCGGCAACAGGCGCCCCACGAGCACGGTGATCGAGCCGTATGTCTCGAAGAACCGAGTCATGCGGTCCAGATCGCGATGGCCCATCAGAACCCATTTGCCGTAGCGCTCGACAAGCGGCCGGCCGCCTTTTGCTCCTATCCAGTAAGCAACAAGGGAGCCCAGGTTGCAGCCGATCGCCCCGGCCGTCGCGGCCCAGATAAGACTCATCTGCCCCTGATACACCACGTAGCCCGCGAAGGGCATGATGATCTCGGAGGGCAGCGGAATGCACGCCGATTCAATTCCCATCAGCACGGCAACGCCGGCATAGCCGCCGGACTGGATCACTTGAGTTACGAATTGAACCAGGAGCGCGAGAATCTTCTCATTCATGAGCGTTCTTAGTATATAGGCCGGCGTCGCCGTGACTTCGCCGAGGGATTGGAAAGGGATGGAGCACACGACTGCATCGGACGTTTGTTAGGATGGATACATAACAAGACGAAAATCCTCTGGAGGTTTCGTGGCTGCTTTTCCGCCTGTTCCGTTGACGCTTGAAGGGTCAAGCGTGTTGCACCAGTTCTTCCGGTTTGACTGGAAAGCGTGGCACGCTATATCGGTTGCCGAGAAAGAACGGATTGGGACCGGCGCCGCGGAGTTGTTCAGTCGACTGGAGCGCGCGCCGGGCGATGCCCAGGTGCGCAGCGCGCTCTACTCGCAACTGGGACACAAGGGCGACCTGATCCTGATTCATTTCAGGGAGTCGCTCGAGGCATTGAACCAGGTGGAACTGGATCTGGCGCAGAACCCGCTCTACGACTTCCTCACGCCGGTTCACTCTTACGTATCGGTGGTGGAGCTGGGTCTTTACGAATCGACCAGGAAGACCTATGAAGCCGCCTCTGCCAAGGGGCAGGAGCCAAACTCGCCGGAGTGGACGGCCGACGTTGAAGCAACCCTGGCGCGACAGGCCGCGGCCATGGCTCCCCGCCTGTTTCCTTCCGTGCCGGACACCAGGTATCTGTGCTTCTATCCCATGGATCGCAAGCGCGGCGAGCAGGTGAACTGGTACACGGTGCCGTTTGAGGAGCGGCAGCAACTGATGCACGATCATGGCATGATCGGCAGGCGCTACGGCTACCAGGTGAAGCAGATTATCTCCGGCTCGATTGGTTTGGACGACTGGGAGTGGGGGGTAGACCTGTTCGCCGACGACCCGGTGGTGTTCAAAAAGCTGATCTACGAGATGCGGTTCGACGAGGTGAGCGCGCTGTATGCGCTGTTCGGCCAATTCTATATTGGGGTGAGGCTGCCGATTGAGAAGCTGGGGAACTGGCTGGAGGGCAGGCTCGGATGATGGTAAGGTATTCTTGCCTTACAATAGTTCCAGAGGTCGTTTATGACCACGCTTACGGTTACCGCAAAAGGACAGATCACGCTGAAACAGGAGTTGCTGCGGCATCTCAATGTCACGCCGGGCCAGAAGGTCGCGGTGGAGAAGCTGCCGGATGGCCGGCTTCTCGTTGGATCTGCCCCGAAGACAGGATCGATCGAAAACTTCATCGGCAGCCTGGAGCAAAAGAATGGCCCAAGGTTCACCATCGCCCAAATCAAGAAGGCCACCGAAGACGCCTGGGCAGGCAAGCGATGAAGATCGCCGCAGATACCAATGTACTTCTGCGCGCTTCGGTGCGCGATGATCCACAACAAGCAGCAGCAGCAGCGCAGGCGCTTCGCGGGGCCGAGTTGGTCGCTGTTCCCGTAGCAGCCTTCTGCGAATTTGCCTGGGTCTTGCGGACCATATATAAGCGGCCGGCTTCCGAGGTTGCACGTTCGATACGTTCGCTCGTAACCAGCCCCAATGTTGTGACGCATCTGCCGGCGGTCGAAGCCGGGTTAGCGGTTCTCGACCAGGGAGGCGATTTTGCTGATGGCGCCATTGCCTTCGAGGGACACTGGCTCGGCGGCGAAGAGTTCGTGAGCTTTGACAAGCAGGCCGTGAAGCTGCTGAAGGCGCAGGGCAAGCGAGCCCGGCTTCTGTCCTGAATCGATGCACCCGAAAGCTGGGTGCCCCAGGTCTCGTCTTTGAGACCTGGGAAAGCGAGAACCTCAACTGGGAAAGCATCGCAATGCCAGTAAAGAAATCATCGCCAAAGAAGGCCGCGAAGAGGTCCCCCGCCCGCGGCCCGCTTGCGCCTGAACGCGTGGCCGCGATTCTGAAGGGCCTCGACGAAGCTTACCCTGAGGCAGTCTGCGCGCTCACTCATCGATCACCCTGGGAACTGCTGGTGGCCACCATTCTCTCCGCGCAGTGCACCGACGCGCGCGTGAACATGGTGACCCCTGAGCTGTTTCGCCGCTTCCCTACCCCGGCGGCGATGGCGAAGGCCAAACTGCCGGAGCTCGAAGATCTCATTCGCACCACCGGCTTTTTTCACAACAAGGCGAAGTCGATCCAGGGCGCGGCCACGGCGATCGTGGAGCGGTTCGGCGGAAAGGTTCCCGAGACGCTGGCCGAGTTGATCACCATTCCCGGCGCAGCGCGCAAGACGGCCAACGTGGTGCTGGGCGTGAGCTTCGGCAAGGCCGAGGGCGTAGTCGTGGATACGCACGTCTTCCGCATCTCAAGACGGCTGGAACTGGCCAAGGGTGACACGGCACAGGAGGTTGAGCAGGAACTGATGCGCGTGATTCCCGAGGCCCGTTGGATCTCGTTTTCGCACCAGGTGATTCATCACGGACGGCAGGTGTGCGTGGCGCGCAACCCCAAGTGCGAGCAATGCAACCTTGAGACGCTTTGCCGGTCCGGGGATAAAACCTGGCAGAGCTAGCCACCTGCGGTGGGGCCGGCGTTTCGCTGTTGGGGTTTGTGATATCCCATGTCCCAAAGGTCCAACCCCGCCCTTAAGAGCCCGGCTAACAACCGCTGCGCCGATGGCGCGAGGTGACTCGCGGCTGTAAGGACAAAGCACTCCTGCACAGGCTCATTTGAGGACCATCGACCATAAAGCCTCAGCCTTTGCCGGAAGATGTTTACGCTCCGGTGGCGATGGGGCGGTTTGGGTCGCTGATCCAGTCGGACCAGGAGCCGACGTAGAGGCGGACGTTTTTCACGCCCGCGATTTCCATGGCCAGCAGATTGCCGCAGGCGCTTACGCCGCTGCCGCAATACACAATGGCTTCAGGCGCGGCGCTGACCTCAGCGAAGCGCTGACGCTGTTCGGCGGCGGGTTTCCATTGGCCGGATTCGACTCCGCCACCCCACGGCAGGTTGATGGCTCCGGGAATGTGGCCGCCCTTCCAGTCGACTGGCTCCGTCTCGCCGCGAAAGCGATCCGGGGCGCGGGAATCGATGAGCATGACGTCTGCCGCGCGCGAGGCGACCTCTTCGACGGAGGCCAGCATCTCGGGCCGGGGACGTACGGCGAACTTCGTGGGCGCGGGAGCGGGCGTTTCGGTCGAGAGCGCGCCGCCTGAGGCAATCCAGGCGGGCAGGCCGCCGTCGAGCACGCTGACGCGGTCGTGTCCAAGATAGCGCAGAAGCCACCACAGATGCGCAGCGTAAAAGCCCTGGCCTTCGCTGGGATCGTCGTAAACGACGACATGGTCGCTGTTCGAGATGCCGAGCCGCGAGAAGACTGCAGCGAGTAACTCGGGTGCTGGCAGCGGGTGGCGTCCGCCGACGCGGTCTGGCCTCGCCGAGGCGCTGAGGTCGCGTTCGAGATCGGCAAAGAGCGCGCCGGGAATGTGTCCTGCGTGATAGGCTCGAGCTCCGAGTTCCGGGTCGGAGAGCTTGAAGCGGGCGTCGAGGATTCGGACCTGGTCGAGGTTTTCAGCGAGCCATGCGGGGGAGACGAGAGGCGTAGTCATCGCAGATGATTTTATCCGAGTGTTGCGCCCTCAAGGGCGGCAACCAGGCCGGGAATGTCGGAGGAGTTCGCTTCGGCGGCCGGCTCCCAGCCGCGTTCGCGGAGGGTCTGGCTGGTGATGGGGCCGATCGAGATGGCGGAAACGCCGGGAAGTGGGAAGGCGAGACCGGCCTGGCGGGCTGCTTCGGCAAGATGGGTGACGCTGGAAGAACTGGTGAAGGTAACGGCGTCGATGCCCCCGTCGAGCGCCTGGCGAAGGTGAGCCGGCGCGGCTTCGGGCGTGACGTTCCGGTAGGCATCGACTACGTCGACCGTGGCTCCTGCGGCGCGGAGCGAATCAGGAATCACGTCGCGGGCGATGGCCGCGCGGGCCAGCAGAACGCGCTTGCCGGCAATCTGGGTTTCAAGGCCAGCGAGCAGACTTTCAGCGACATACGCCTCGGGAATCAGGGCGACTTCGAGATTCGCCTTGCGGGCTTCGGCGGCGGTGGAAGGGCCAATAGCGGCCACCTTGAGGGTGACGACCTGCTGGAGGTTAATACTGAGTTGCCCGGCTCGGTCCGTGAGCGCACGGACGGCGTTGGCGCTGGTGAGGATGATCCACTCGTAGGTGTCGATCTGGCCAAGCGCGCGGTCGAGGGCGTCGAAGCTCAGGGGCGGGCGGATTTCGAGGAGCGGGACTTCGACGGGCTGCGCGCCGGCATCGCGCAACGCATCGCTCAGCTTGCCGGCCTGGTGAGCGGCGCGGGTCACGAGGACGCGCTTTCCGGTGAGCGGCCGGTTCACCGCGATTCCTGGGGGATGAGATCGAGGAGCGCGCCGGCGCCTTCATCGAGCAGCATCTTGGCGGCTTCGCGGCCGAATGCTTCCGGATCGGGGGTCAGTTCGCGGAGCGCGGTGTGGAAGATGCGCACCATGGCGCCTGTCTCGGGCGAGGCGACTATGCCGAAGATCTCGTAGCAGGGACTGGCGCTCGAGCAGCCCAGGCTGATGCCGGGGCGGCAGTGAATGCCGATGGGAACCTGGCAACCGCCGCCCAAGGCGGCCAGAGCCGCGCGCTCGGCGGTCACGGCGAACCGGGTGTCGGCATGGTCGAGAAAGGCGATGGCTTCGATGGTTTCAAAGTCGTCTTTGCGGGTTTCGATGCCTAAAGCGCCCTGTCCGGCTGCCGGGCAAAAGATCGAGGGAGCGAGGCGCTCGCGGACCCAGTCCGTCTTGCCGAGGCGATCGAGGCCGGCGGCGGCGAGAAGAATGGCGTCCACCTGGCCTTCGGCAAGCTTGCGCAGGCGGGTGTCGACGTTGCCGCGGAATTCGACGGCTTCGAGGTCGGGACGAATCGACTTCAGTTGAGCACGACGCCGCTGGCTGCTGGTGCCGATACGGGAGCCTGGCGGCAACTCGGTGATGCTTTTGAAGTTCACCGAGACCAGTACGTCGCGCGCGTCGACGCGGGGCGGGGTAGCCGCAAGCGCGAAAGGCTCGGGCAGCTCTGTGGGCAGATCCTTGAGCGAGTGGACGGCGAGGTGGACGCGGCCTTCGGCCAGGGCCTCCTCGATCTCCTTGGTAAACATGCCCTTGGAGCCAACCTCGGCGAAGGTGACCTCCTGCAGGCGGTCGCCGGTGGTCCTGATGATTTCGATGTCGACCGCGTGACCCTGTTGGCGCAGGAGCGCGGCGATGTGATTGGCCTGCCAGAGGGCCAGTTGCGAGCCGCGGCTGCCGATGCGGAGATTCATGGATGGGCCTCGACGCGCGGCCCTGCGGCCACGGCTTTCGAATTCTCTGCTTCCTGGGTTTGGCTCGCCGGACGGGCAGCCGCGGGTTGCACGGGCGCGGCCTCGGGCGCGGGCAGCGCCGCGGAGACCGACCACTCCGCGCAGACCAGGTCGAGCCGGACCGAATCGCCTTCGCGGGCGGCTTGTTTGAGGGCCTGCATGGGCGGATGAAGGAATTTGTTGACCAGACCGCGGGTAAGGGATTCGACGGCCGCCAACTGTTCGGGGGTCAGCGAGTCGAGGCGGGAGTGGATGCGCTGCATCTCGGCCTGGCGGATCTCCTCCGCCCTGCGCTGCAAAGCGACGATGGCCGGGGCCACATTGACGGTGCGCTGCCGCTGGTGGAAGCGCTCGACTTCGGCGGCGATAAGGCTCTCGGCATCGATGGCCTGACGGCTGCGCTCTTCAAGATGCGAGGCAGCTATCTGTTGCAGATCGTCGATGTCGTAGACAAAAATGCCGTCGAGCTTGTTCATCTCCGGATCGACGTCGCGGGGCACGGCGATGTCGATGAAGAACATGGGCCGGTTGCGGCGGCGATGAAGGAAGGCTTGCCCGTGTTCGCGGCGGAAGATGGGGTGAGGCGCGCCGGTGGAAGTGATGACGATGTCGGCACTGCTGGCGGCTTCGTAGAGTTGGGCGAAATCGATGACCTGCGGAATGACGTCGCCTTCGAACTCCTCGGCCATGCGGCGGGCGCGCTCCATGGTGCGATTCGAGACCAGGATGGCTCCGGCGCCCTGCTGGACCAGGTGACGGGCGGCCAGCACGCTCATTTTGCCGGCCCCGACCAGGAAGACGGTGCGACCCTGAAGCGATCCGAAGATTTTGCGTGCCATTTCGACAGCAACCGAAGCGATGGAGACGGAGTTCGAGCCGATGCCGGTCTCGGAACGCGCTCGCTTGGCGGCGGCAAAAGCAGACTGCAGCAGATGTTCAAGCTGGCCGGCCACGGTTCCGGCGGCACGGGCTGAGGCGAAGGCCTCTTTCACCTGGCCGAGAATCTGTGGCTCGCCCACTACCATCGAGTCCAGGCTGGCGGCCATGCGGAACAGGTGGCTGACGGCTTCCTGGTCGCGGTATTCGTAAAGATGCGGATGGAGCACTGCCGGCTCGATGCCGAAACGATCGGACAGAAAGTCGGTGAGACTCACATCGGGGCTGTCGACGGCGGCCAGAATTTCGACGCGATTGCATGTGGAAACGATCATGCACTCCGTTACGCCCGGAACCGCTGCAAGGGCACGGGTTGTATCGGGCAACTCGTCGCGCGAGATGGCGACCCGCTCGCGCAGCGCGATGGGCGCGGTCTTGTGGTTGACGCCAATGAGGGCCAGCGTCATCAGGGACCGAACCTGTGAACGTGGCTGAACAGGTTTGCGGCCCAGACGGCCATCATGACGCCGAGAGCGGCGCCGGAGACGTAAGCGGCCCGGCGGCCACGCAGGCCGGCGCTGCGGCGAACGAAGAGCAGGGCCACGTAAACAGCCCACATCGCGAAGGATGCAATGACCTTAGGGTCGGCAAAATAGGCTGCGCCCAGGACGGTTTCCTGGGCCAGCACCGATCCGATGACCAGGCCGATAGTCATGCAGGGAAAGCCGAACTCCAGGGTCGCCAGCGATATGCGGTCGAGAGTATCGAGGGGCGGAAGCCACTCCTGCGCCATCCACCCGGATCTCTTTCCCGGTTTGGGTTTGGCTTTGATGCGGCGTTCCTGCACCAGGTAGAGCATCGAGGCCAACAGGCTGAAGCACAGTGCCGCATAGGCCAGCAGAAGGGCGATGATGTGGGCCACCAGCCAGCTGATGCGCACGCCCTGCGAGGGAAATGTATAGCGGTCAGCGCCCAGCGCGGGGATAAAAACGAGGAAGAACGTCGCCGGTAAAGCGAACAATCCCAATGAGATGGCGTCGTAGAGCCACCAGACCAGGAAGAATAACCCGGCCACCACCAGGCCCAGGAGCGACTCGATCTCGCGAAGGGAAACGGGCATCCAGTGATGGGCCTGGACGAGCATCTCGACCACGGAGACAAAATGGAAGAAGAAGGCCATGCCGCCCAGGTGCACGCACGTTTTTCTCCAGCGCAGGATGCCATAGAGCACGGCCGGGAAGACGGTAATAGCCGCCGCCGCGTACAGAATTGCCGCAACTCGTAGCCAGAAAAGGTACATCTCGAAATACACCTTAAAGCCTTAAGGTTCAGTAAACTGTGATACAAATCACCATTCGAGGCCGGGGTCGCCGATTGGGTGTGAGCCAGCGACGGGGGTGCCGGACTGTTGATTTTAGAGTAAATGTTTTTGGGGCTCCTGAGGGTTGAAGTGCTGATTTCAGGACCATTGCGGGAACCGGGCATCGGCGCCAACTGACGCGGAAATCGCGAATTGACTGCCTTCGGGCGAGGATAAGGACCGAGGCGTTAATCTGGAAGGCGAGCGTGATCAAAGAAGACTCCCAACCGCCGGTTCCGTCCGGGCCATTATCTGGCGCTGCGCCCTCCGCATCTTTCGACAAGAGCGATGCAGAGCTGACGCCGTTCATGCGCCAGTGGACGTCGGCCAAGCGCGAAAATCCCGATGCGCTGCTGTTCTTCAGGATGGGCGATTTCTACGAGCTGTTCTACGACGATGCAGCGGTGGCCAGCCGCGAGTTGCAACTGACGCTGACGGCGCGCGACCGCGAGCGTCTGGTGCCCATGTGCGGGGTTCCCTTTCATGCTGTCGAGCAGTACCTGACGCGGCTGCTGCGCAAGGGCTACCGGATCGCACTCTGCGACCAGATGGAAGACCCCAAGCTCACTAAAAAGATTGTGCGGCGGGAGGTGACGCGGGTCCTTACGCCGGGAACCGCGCTCGATGCCGGGCTGGGGCAGGAACAGAACAATTTTCTGGCGGCTTATCTTGAGGTTTATGCCGGTCGGCAAGAAAAACATGCAAAAGCCCCCGACTCGCTGTACGGGCTAAAGCCCGTACCCTCTACTGACGCGGCACCTTCCAAAAGCCCGGTAAAGAGCGGCGGCGTGGTCTGCGCGGTCGCGCTGCTCGATCTCTCTACGGGCGAGTTCAGGACATCGGAGTTCGCCGGGGAGACGGCGCGTGCGCAGGCGGTCGAAGAGCTGCTGATGGCCAACCCGAGCGAGGTGCTGCTGGCTTCGAGCGCGGAACTGCCGCAGCAACTGGAGCGCATCCCGGCGCGGACGCGGGTCGAGGACTGGATCTGGACGCGCGACTTCGCGGTGCCGCTGGTCGAGCGGCAGTTGAATGTGCGGTCGCTCGAAGGATTCGGGCTCATTGGACACGAGGCTGCGGCCATTGCCGCCGGCGCGGTGCTGCATTATGTGCGCACCACGCAGAAGAACGACGCGCTGCACGTTGATTCGCTGAAGTTCGAAGAGCACTCGACGGCCCTCGAGCTGGACCAGGTGACGGTGCGAAACCTGGAACTTGTCGAGCCGCTATTTCAAGGGCAGGACGATCGCGCCACTCTCTTTCGTACGCTCGACTCCTGCCTGACGCCGATGGGAAAGCGGCTTCTGCGGGCGACGATTCTCCGGCCGCTGAATTCGACACCGGAGATTGAAGCGCGGTATGAGGCGGTGGGCGAGGCGCACACGGACCTGCTGAGACGAGAGGAGATTCGGCGCGCGTTTTCAGGGATTCTCGATCTGGAACGCCTACTGGCGCGGCTTTCGCTCGACTCGGCCGGCCCACGCGATTTGCGGGCGATCGCGGCGAGCCTGGCCAGGCTGCCTGGATTGAAGACGGCGCTGGACGCGATGCTGGCCGGCTTGTGGCGCCGGATCGCGGCGCGCCTCGATACGCTGGACGATGTCACGGCGCGCATTGCCAAGACGCTGGTGGCCGAGCCTCCACTGACGCTGGTTGACGGCGGCGCGATTGCATCGGGCGTGGACGCTGAGCTCGATGAACTGCGAACAATATCGACCACCGGGCGGCAGGCCATCGCCGCCATCGAGGAGCGCGAGCGGCAAAGGACCGGAATCGGCTCGCTCAAGGTCCGATACAACAGCGTCTTTGGGTACTATATCGAGATTACAAAAGCCAACCTGGCCGCGGCTCCGGCAGACTACGAGCGCAAGCAGACGCTGGTGAATGCGGAACGCTTTACGACTCCCGAGTTGAAGGAGTATGAGCGCAAGATCCTCACCGCGCATGACCGGTGCATCGAGATCGAGAAGCGCATCTTTTCCCAGCTTCGGACGAGCGTGCTGGATGCTGCGGGCCGCATCAAAAAGAGTTCCGCAGCCGTCGCCGAGGCCGATATGCTGGTCTGCTTTGCGCATCTGGCATCGGCACGGCGCTACGTGCGGCCGAAGCTCGAGGAAGAGCCGGTGCTGGAGGCGATCGCGGGCCGCCATCCGGTGATTGAGCAGTGGATGGAAGATACGCGCGAGGGGCGGTTCATTTCGAACGACCTGTATCTGACGGCGAGCACCGAAGCGCAGGAAGGTTTGGCAGGGCCGAGCCTGCTGCTGATCACTGGCCCGAACATGGGCGGCAAGAGCACTTATCTGCGCCAGGCGGCGATGCTGGTGCTGATGGCCCAGATGGGCAGCTTTGTGCCTGCCGGTAGCCTGCGGCTGGGCCTGGTGGACAGGATTTATACGCGCATCGGGGCCAGCGACAACGTGGCGCGTGGCCGCTCCACCTTCATGGTGGAGATGACCGAAACCGCCACCATATTGAATACCGCAACCCGCCGGTCGCTGATTCTGCTCGACGAGATGGGCCGCGGCACGGCGACTTTTGATGGGCTCAGCCTGGCCTGGGCCACGGTTGAGTTTCTTCATGCCGAGACCGGCGCGCGCACCCTGTTTGCCACCCATTATCACGAGCTGACCTTGCTGGCGGAGAAGTTGCCGCGGGTGAGAAATCTGCGCGTGGCTGTGAAAGAGGGCGCGGGCGGTATCGTGTTTCTGCATCATATCGAGCCGGGCGCGGCCAGCAAGAGTTATGGGATTGAGGTGGCCAAGCTCGCGGGCCTTCCGGGGGCGGTGATTGAGCGGGCCAGGCGAGTACTCAAGCAGCACGAGAAGCAGGAAAGGCAGAGCGTGCAGGTCGAAACAGCGGCAGAGGAGCCGATGCAGCTGACGATCTTCACCCCGTTGTCGCAACGGATTGTGGATCGCATCGAGGCCACGGATGTAAACCAGCTGACTCCGCTGCAGGCGCTCAATCTGCTCGAGGAGTTGCAGAGCGAGTTGAAGAAGCAGTGAACAGCGGACAGTTGACAGCGGACAGTGAAAGACGTTCTTGCGGATGCGAGGGGATGGGATGACGGCGACAATTCGCCAGGCTGCGGGGAACTTGCTGGTGGTGGGGCTGGGGGGATGCGAGCTTACGGGCCTGGAGCGCGCATGGCTCAAGCTGGTGCGGCCCGGCGGAGTGATCCTGTTCAAGCGGAATATCGCGGATTCGGTGCAGACGCGGGCGCTGCTCGATGAGACGACAGGGCTGGGCGCGCCGTTTGGCGCTCGCTGCGTGGATGTTGAGGGTGGGACAGTCAACCGGCTTCGCGACGCGCTCGGCAGCTTGCCCTCGGCGCAGGCCGTGGGCCGGGCGTCGCGGGTCAAACACAAACCGGCGCTGGCTGGGGAGTTTGGTCAGTTGATTGCGCTCTCGGTCAGGGCGTTCGGGTTCAATACAACCCTGGCCCCGGTGCTGGACCTGGGGTCGCCCGAGGCTGCCGAGGTACTGGGAACGCGCACGGCGGGCGAGAGCGCGGCCGAGGTCATAGCGTTTGCGCGAGTGTTTCTAGCCGGGCTGGCCGCGCATCGAGTCGCCGGCTGCGGGAAACATTTTCCTGGGCTGGGAGGAGCGTCGGGCGACACGCATCGTGTGACGCCGGAGATCGAAAGCACCTGGAGACAGATGTGGAACGAAGACGTGGCTCCGTATCGCGAGCTACATTCCGCGATGCCGTTGGTGATGGTGAATCATGCCGCCTATCCGGCTACGCGCGGCGGAAGCGTGCCGGCCAGCGCGTCGGCGTTCTGGATTACGACGGTGCTGCGCAAGCGGATCGGGTTTCGGGGAATCATTGTCTCCGACGACCTGGAGATGGGCGGCATTCTGAAGTTCATGCCGATTGAAGAAGCCGCCGTCGAAGCCATACGCGCGGGCAGCGACCTGATCGAAATTTGTCATAGCGCGGAGTTGATCCTGCGCAGCTATGAGGCGCTGATCGCCGAGAGCGAGCGGTCGGCGGCATTTCGGAGTCTGCTTCTGGCGCGGGCACGCGATGTAGAGCGCAAGCGCAAGCGGCTCTATGCTGGCGGTATGGACAGAGCGCTTACCCTGAAGCAAACCGACGCGCTGCGAACACGGATCGGCCGATTCCGCGATCTGGTTGCGGCAGATGAAGCCGGTTCGCGAACCGCGACGCCGGTGGAGAGTGCATGAAGCCGAAAGCGATGACGGTAGCGGGCGTGATGAGCGGAACCTCGGCCGACGGAATCGATGTGGCCGTGGTGCGGATCGCGCCCGCACGCCTCGGACCGCGGCTCACGCTGCTGGCGCATGAGGAGTTTCGATATCCGCCTGTGCTGCGCAGAGCCGTGCTGGCGGCGATGAATGCCGAGTCGACTTCGACGGCCGAGCTGGCCCGGCTGAACTGGCGTCTGGGTCTCGAATTTTCCGAAGCCGTAAAGAAAACCATTGCGAGGCACCGGGTAAAGCTCGACCTGATCGGGTGTCACGGTCAGACGCTCTATCACCAGGCGCAGCCGGGGACTTATGCGGGGCGCAAGTTTGCCTGCACCTGGCAGGCGGGCGAGGCCCAGGCCATTGCTTCAGCGCTGAAGGTTCCGGTGTTCTCGAACTTTCGCCCCCTTGATATGCTGGCGGGCGGGCAAGGAGCGCCGCTGGTTCCGCTGCTCGATTTCGCACTGTTTGCCGATGCCAAACGCGGACGGGTGCTGCAGAATATCGGCGGCATTGCGAATCTCACCGCAATCCCCGCGGGCGGCGACGCGAGCAAGGTAGTCGCGTTCGATAACGGTCCGGGCAACATGGTGATCGATTGGCTGGCACAGGAATTGTTTGGAGAAAGTTTTGATCGCGGAGGCAGGCTGGCGGCGCGGGGAAAAGTTCTTGCCCCTGTGCTCAAAGCGGCGCTGCGGCACAATTATTTCAAGTTGAAGCCGCCGCGGACTGCGGGCCGTGAGCAGTTCGGCCAGGCTTACGCCGCTGCCTTTCTTGTTGAATGCCGCAAGCATAGTCCGAGCGGCGAAGCCGCGCTGGCTACGGCCACAGCGCTGACGGCTGAGAGCATTGCACGCAGCTACTCACAGTTCGTTCGCGGAAGGATGAGAGGACGCGCCGTGGATTACATCGTCTCCGGCGGGGGCGCGCGGAATCTTACCCTGATGGCCATGCTGAAGGAGCGGCTCGAGCCGATGGGCTGCGAGCTGGCGGCCAGCGAGGAGTTCGGATTGGCGGCGCAGGCGAAAGAGGCGGCGGCCTTTGCGCTGCTGGCCTGGATGAGCTGGCATCGGCTGCCGGGAAATGTCCCCGCGGCTACCGGAGCCAGACGGCCGGTGGTGCTGGGACAGGTGATGTATGGATAGTCGCTCCGGGGCGAGGCTCATGCTTTCCCAGATCTCAAAATCGAGACCTGGGGCACCCATCCTCTTGCTTGCGCAGGTGCCCCAGGTCCCTCGCACTCGCGGACCTGGGATTCTTCATTTCCAACGATCTAGAAATTCGTTTCTTCATGGGGCAGCCGTATTCTTTCTTGCGCTCATGCTTTTTGCGACGGGTTGCCACGAGGAGAAGCGCGACCCGCATACGGTTGTATTTTTGATTCAGAGCAGCCCGGCGAATCTCGATCCGCGGGTGGGGACCGATGAGGCTTCAGAGCACATTGACGAGCTTCTGTTCGATGGTCTGGTCCAGCGCGATGCGAACTTTCACTTTACGCCGGCCCTGGCTCAATCGTGGGACCAGCCCGAAGCGCGAACACTCGTTTTCCATCTGCGCGACGGAGTGAAGTTTGCCGATGGGCGCGCGCTGACGGCGGCCGATGTGGTTTGGACGCTTGATTCGATGGGCATCGCCGGGCACAAGGCACAGGTGATTTCGCCCAAGGCGGCTTCCTATGCGTCGGTTGATGCAGTTGAGGCTCGGGATGCGCGGACAGTGGTTCTTCATCTGAAGCACGCCGACAATTTTCTGCTCACCAATCTTTCGACAGGCGCGATCGGGATCGTGCCCGAGGCGAGTGGCGCGGATTTCTGGCGGCATCCGGTGGGATCGGGGCCGTTCCGGTTTGTGAGCCAGCGCATCGACCAGGACGTGGTGATCGAGCGCAACCCGGTGAGCTGGGCCGTTACGCCGAAGATTGAGCGGGTGCGCTTTGCCGTGGTTCCCGACGCGATCACCGAATCGCTGGAGTTGGAAAAAGGCTCGGCGGATGTCGAGAGCAATTCTCTGCCCATGGATGCGCTGCCGGTGCTTGGCGTACAGGCCAAACTGAAGGTCGAGGACGTGCCGGGCACGGAGATTCAATATCTCGCCTTCAACACGCGCGATCCGCTGCTGAAAGACGTGCGCCTGCGGCAGGCGATTGCCTTTGCCATCGATCGCAAGCTGGTTATTCGCACCTTGCAGCAGGGACACGCGCAGCCGGCGGTGAGTCTGCTGCCCGCGAATCACTGGGCGTGGTCGGGCGAGGTGCCGCGCTACGACTACGATCCTGCGCGCGCCGAGCAACTGCTCGATGAGGCAGGTTTCAAGCGCGGCGCGGATGGCATCCGCATTCACCTGACCATGAAGACCAGCACCGACGAGCGGGTGCGGCTGCTGGCCGCGGTGTTGCAGCAGGAACTGGCGCAGGTGGGCATTGCGCTCGCCTTGAGAAGCAACGAGTTTGCCACGTTTTATTCCGACGTGGTGCGCGGCGCGTTCCAGATGTATTCGCTGTTCTGGATCGGCGGCAACGAGCAGCCGGATATCTTCAGTTATGTATTTTCGACGGCGCGATTCCCGCCCAAGGGAGCCAACCGCGGGCACTACTCGAATGCGCGGCTCGATGAGTTGCTCGATGACGCCGCCGAGAGCAGCGATCAGGCGAAGCGGCGCGCGGATTACGTGGAGGCGCAGCAGATATTGGCGCGCGATCTGCCGGCCATCAACCTCTGGTATCTCGACACCGTGGTGGTGCACAACAAGAGGTTGACGAATGTGGTCCCTTCGCCATCGGGGCGGTACACGTTTCTTGAGACGGCGGAGGTGGGGCGGTGAGACTCATTAATTGAGCCGGAGGGATTGGACGCAGCCTTTACAGATGCAATGTAGCTATTCTCGGGGAGAGAACGAATGAAGCTTGTGCAAAGGTTTAAGAACCTGCTCGCAATGGCGTTGCGCTCGGAACCCGAGGAGATGCGCTCTATCGTTGTTATGCAGCGGAAGGCGCACCGATTTAGTGAGGATGAGCTACGAGCCGCGGGAGAACTTGGGTGGAGCAAGAAGTTTGATGGAAAGGAAGATCCCATGTATTTTGTGTCGGCCGATAGCGCAGCTCTAAATGTGATAAAGGCTGGCCCTCACATCATCCAGGTGACCTCCTTTCCTATGCGATATGCCGAAGACGATAAATATGTACTTTCCCAATTGCCACAGCCAGAGCAGAAGAAGGCTTGGGCTGAACATCATGCTTGCACTTTCCTTGAGTTTTTTAATGATTTTTCGGGCGAAAAGCGTATCCCTGATGCGGAGGCTTATGCCTCACTTGCGAAATTGGCCTTACACCTCGGCGATCCGAACTGCGCCGCCATAATTGTGCCAGCCAAAAACATCATGATGCCGAATGATGGCGCAGCGGAGCAAGGGCTGCGGCTGATAATCAATAAGGAACTTTCGATGAAACGCTGAATGACGGGAGGAAAACGAAGGCCTCGGTGTTCCGTAAACATAACTCATAACAGCGGTTTATGTCTTCCTCCCCTGCGCTTCCATCCCAGATCCCCATCTCAGGTTCTTTCAACCTTTTGGCGCGTTGTTTCGTCTAGCAAATAGAGACTGAAATCTTTAGGCGGGACGCAGGCACGAAATCGATCGTACGAATCGATCGCGGAGAGACGGAACGATGAAGAGCAAGATTGCAATGCGCGCCACAATTGGAATGGCGGTCCTGTGTCTTCTGGCGGTGTTGCCGGCGGCTCAGCTGGCGGTCGCGCAGGCGCCGGCCGGGCGGTTCATGGGCACGGTGACCGCGATCAGCGGCGACACGCTCACCGTCAAGACGCAGCAGGGCGATGTGAAGCAGGTTGAAGTGCCGGCGTCTGCGGCCGTAAAGCGGATTGAGCCGGGGCAGACGAATCTGGCCTCGGCGGTCGAAATGAAATTCGATGAGCTGGCGGTCGGCGACCATGTGCTGGTGAATCTCGACCCAGCATCGACGGGCGCTACGCCGCTTGCCTTGCGCGTAGTGGCCATCAAGGCCGAGGACGTGGCGAAAAAGAATCAGCAGTTGACCGAAGAGTGGCAACGCGGCGTGGGCGGCCTGGTGAAGAGCGTGGATGCGGCAAGCGGCGCAATTACGATCACCAGCGGCGCGGGGGCCACGGCCAAGACGATTACCGTGCGCACCACGGCGTCAACGATCTTGAAGCGCTATGCTCCGGGTTCGGTCCGGTTTGAAGAGGCAACCGTCGGGCCGCTCTCTGCGATCCAGCCGGGCGACCAGTTGAGAGCGCGGGGGCAGAAGAACGCGGATGGAACCGGCATCGCTGCGGACGAGGTGGTTTCAGGCGGGTTCCGCAATATCTCCGGGACGGTCGCATCAATCGATACGGCCGGCTCGACGCTGGTGGTCAAGGATCTGGCGACCAAGAAACCGGTGACGGTGCACCTGTCGCCAGAGGTGCAGATGCGGCGGCTTTCTGACCGGGGAGCGCAGTTTCTGGCTGCCCGGTTGAAGGGTGAAGCCCCTGCAGGCGGTCGCGCGGGAGGCGGAGCGGGAGCCGAGGGCGGAGCGTCGGCTGGCGGGGCGATGACCCAGCGGGGCGGCGGAGGCGGAATGGATTCGCAGCAGATGTTGAGCCGCGCGCCGGAGATCAAGCTGTCCGACCTGCAGAAGGGCGAAGCAGTCATGCTGGTCTCAACACAAGGCACAACGGATGTGACCGCAATTACGCTGCTGGCGGGAGTGGCGCCGCTGCTCGAAGCGCCGGCCAGCCAGGACCTGCTTTCAAGCTGGAGCATGAGTTCCAGCGCGCCCGAGACCGCTCAGTAGGTTCACAACCAGTTCGACTGATTCATGAAGTGCGAGGGATACGTGTCTTTTCGATTTCATTGCTTTCTTCATTTCATTCTTGCTTTGGCGCTCGCATTTGCCGGCGTGTTCGCGCGGGCGCAAAGCGCGGCGCCGCCGGCAGCGGGCAGCAGCGCGCTGCAAGCGCCTCCCGGCGCGGCCCCGCGCGGGGTAGGCCTGGGGCAGTTGCACGGTCATATCGCCGACCCCAGCGGGGCGCTGATTCCAGGTGCGCTGGTGGTCGTCACGGCTGCCCAGGGAGGTCCGGTGGGAAAGGCAACGGCCGATGCGGCCGGCGCCTACACCGTGCGCGGACTGGCAGCGGGAAGCTATGTAATTCAGGCCACGTTCAATGGGTTTGCACCCTTTGTATCAACGCCCATTCCGCTCGCCGCCGGGCAGATCAAGATGGTCGACATCAAGATGGCCATCGAGGTGGAGCAGCAGCAGGTGGTGGTGACGGACGAAGGCGCGCCGCAGGTGAGCGTCGAGGCCGGCGAGAACTCAAACTCAATTGTGCTGAAGGACAAGGATCTCGATGCGCTGTCCGACGATCCCGATGAGCTGTCGAACGAGCTCACGGCGCTGGCCGGGCCTGCGGCGGGACCGAACGGCGGCCAGATTTATATCGATGGCTTTACCGGCGGTCAACTGCCGCCCAAGTCGGCAATTCGCGAGATCCGCATCAACCAGAATCCATTCTCGGCGGAGTTTGACCGGCTGGGATATGGGCGGATCGAAATTCTCACTAAGCCGGGAACCGACGTGCTGCACGGAAACTTTTTCGGCATGGGCCAGGACAGCGCGCTGAACACCGGCAATCCATTTACCAAGGTGATACCGCCCTATCACAGCTATATGTTGAATGGCAGCTTGAGCGGGGCGCTTGGCAAAAAGGCGTCATTCTTCCTCAGCGTGCAGCAGCGCAACAACCAGGACGCGAGCATTTATACCGCCAACACGGCCGTCGTGGACAATGGAATCTATGTGCCGGGCGCCATCTCCGGCGGCTTGTTTACTCCGGCCGCGCACACTGAGATTTCGCCGCGACTCGATTTCCAGCTCGGGCAAAAGAACACGCTCACCCTTCGCTACCAATTCTTCCGTAATAACGTGAGCGGGCAGATTGGGTCGACGTCGCTGCCCTCGCAGAACGGGACGTCCGACACCATCGAGCACACGGTGCAGATGAGCGACGCCGAAGTCATCAGCGATCGCATCGTGAACGAGACGCGCTTTGAATACCGGCGCCAAATCACCTCCGGAGCCCCGGTCAGCACGGCGCCCACGTACGGCGTAATGGGTTACTTCTCGGGTGGCGGAGACGCAGACCAGGCGGCCACCGGCCACAACGACCACTACGAGTTTCAGAACATTACCACCATGACCGCGGGCAAGCAGGCCATCAAGTTCGGCGTGTGGCTGCGTGACAACCGCCAGGCTACATCGACAGACGCGAATTACAACGGCAGCTTCTCGTTTCCCTCTCTGCAGGCCTACATCGATACGCTGAACGGATTGTCGAACGGGCTCACGGTGGCGCAGATTGCGGCAGGGTGCGCAACCCCCGGCGACTGCACGCCGAACAAGCTGACCTATACGACCGGGCCGACGGCGTTTGAGGGAAACCTGTTCGATGGGGCGCTCTATCTGCAGGACGACTGGAAGTTCAACCAGTTCCTGACGCTCTCCGGCGGCTTGCGCTGGGAGACACAGAACCACGCGGCCGATCACGACGACTGGGCGCCGCGCGTGGCGTTTGCCTATGGGCTCGATGGGCACAAAAGCAAGAAAGCGCCCAAGACAGTGTTGCGCGGCGGGTTCGGTTTCTTCTATGACCGTTTTCAGATTGCGGACCTGATGAACCTGGAGCAGTACAACGGCAATCCGGCAAAGAGCCAGACACAGACCGTAATCAGCAATCCAACCTGCTTCCCCACCACTGCTCCGACGACTCCCGCTACGCCCGTCACTCCCACGTCGCCGGCCAATCCTGGCGCTTACTATTCCTCATCGTGCGGAACGAGCAGTTCCACGGCCGGGCTGATCGACACCATTACGCCCAGCTACCACGCGCCCTACACCGAGCAGACCGGCGTGAGCCTGGAGCGGCAGCTTACCAAGACATCGACGCTGACTTTCACCTATCTGCGCTCATTCGGCGTGCACCAGCTGGTGCAGCGGGATGCGAACGCGTACGAGCCGCTTTCTGGGACCACCTATTACAACAGCACCACCGGTCCGCGCCCTAACCCGAACTTGGGGCTAGTCGACCAGTATTTCCCCGAGGCGGTCTTCAAGCAGAACCAGGTCATCGTAAACATTCGTGCGCAGTTCTCGCCGAAGTTCAGCATGATGGGTTTCTATAACTGGACCAGTGCCCATTCAGATGGCGGAGGCGGATCCAATCCCTCCAACTCCTACGACCTGAGCCAGGATTACGGGCGCGCAGGCTTTGTGCACCCCAATATGGTGTTCCTCATGGGCAGCTACAACGGGCCGTGGGCGTTGAGCTTCAACCCGTTTCTGATCGCGCAGTCGGGAAAACCCTTCAATGTGACCACGGAAAACGATCTTACCGGGGACAATTTCTTTAACAGCCGGCCTTCGGTCGTAGCCGCCTCGAATTGCGCGGCGACAGCAGGACCGAGTTCATCAGAGTATGCCGAGACGCCGTTCGGCTGCCTCAATACCGATCCGGGCGAGGGCGAAGCGCTTATCGCGCCCAACGTCGGCAATTCGCCGGCTTCGGTCGCGTTCAACCTGCGCGTCAGCCGCGCCTGGGGCATTGGGCCGAAGGTGGCGCAGAGCAGCAACGGACCGCAGGGCGGCGGCCCGGGTGGACCTCCTCCCGGGATGGGCGGGCGCGGCGGCGGACGGGGAGGCTTTGGCGGCTTTGGTGGACCGTTTGGAGGCGGAGGCGGTCCCCCTCGCGGCGGAATGTCGAATACCGGCCGCAAGTATTCACTGACCTTCAGCGCGCAGGCATTGAACCTCTTCAACAATATCGACTACGGCACGCCGTCAGGGGCGGTGGCTCCGACCTTCGATCCCACAACCGGCATCACCGGGCCGGGCGCGCGATTCGAGAAGTCGACCAGCCTCGCGGGGGGCATATTCGCGTCGCCCTCCGGGTCGGCGGCGCGCAGAATTCTTTTCCAGGCTTCGTTCACTTTCTGACGAATCGCGAGAACCCGTGCGGTGACCGCATAGATTCGCGGTTTTCCAGGTCTCAAGATCGAGACCTGGGGCACCCGGCTTTTGAGCCAAGAAGATCTCCGCAACGCGTCAGCGATTGCGCTTGAGCAGACTCTGGTAGAAGGCTTCCCATTCATCGCTGCGCCTTTCGAGATTGAAGTGCTGTTGGATGCGCAGCCGTGCGGCGTGTCCCTGCGCCCGGCGCAGGTCGACGGATTGCTGCATGACCGTTTGCATGGCTTCAGCCAAGGATGCGGCGCTCTGCGGCGGGACGATGGCGCCGGTTTCGGCGACCAGCTCGCCCACGCCTCCAACATCGGTGGCGACCACGGGTTTTTCCATGGCCATGGCTTCGGCCACCACCAGCGGCATGCCTTCCCAGGCCGAGCTGAGGACAAAGGCGTCGGCCGCGTCAAGCAATGCGGGAAGGTCACGGCGCAGGCCTAGCCAGCTGACCTGATCGGTAAGATTGAGCGAGGCGGCAGCGGCCTCAAGCGCTGCGAGCTCCCCGCTGGTTCCCTGCCCTGCGATCCATAGTCGGGCGGAAGGGTTCGAAGCCCGCAGTTGGGCGAAGGCGCGGAGCAGGGTGGGATAATCCTTGGCTGGGCTCAGACGGCCGGCCGCCAGCCAGATGAAATTGCCGCCGGCTGACATCCGCGTTCGCGTTTCTGCGCGTCGAACGTGGTCGGGGGTGAATTCCGAGAGATCGATGGCATTGGCGAGGACAGAGATTTTGCGCTGTGGCACCGCCTTCAGCTCGATGAAGCGATGGGCGGCCGCGTGGCTCACAGCCGTGGTGTAAAGGCTCAGGCCATCGGTGATCCGATAAGCAAACATCCGCAACCGGCCGCCTTCGTAGACGTTGTGGACGGTGGAGAGAACCCTCGATGCGGCGCCGGTGAGCCGGAGTAGCCGGGCGAAGACGTTGGCGTGGAAGCTGTGGCTGTGAACGAGGTCTGGGCGCGGATCGAGAAGAACTCTTCGCGCGCGAAACACGGCTGCGATCAGGCTGACTGGATTTTTGCGCAGGTTGAGGTGAATCACCGGCAGATCTGTGGCCAGTTCCTCGGCCATGCGGGGGCGCAAGACTAGAAACAAGACAGTGTGGCCGCGGCGGCTCATGCTGCTGGCAAGCGCGGCCACCTGCCGCTCCGCCCCGCCCACCCCGAGCGAGGTCAGTACATACACGATGCGCAATGGAGGCACGTACCAATGTAACGCCTCGCAGAAAACTCCGCGTTGTCATGAGAAGGCGAAAAGGCTTGCCGAACGAGCCGATGGAAGAGCTCAGGAATTTGCGGATGCCAGACACCGTTGACGCGTAAGAGCGGATGACGAACGATCCGGCTTTCTGGCCTCCCATCCATCGAGCAAAAAACGTTTGATGGACGGGGCACAGCTTTTATTTCCCCTTGGGAGAGTTTTCATCTCCAGTGGGATGACTAATAAAGCCTGAAATTCACTTCCACCGTGATCATCACCGGCACGGGGGTCTTGCCGTCCTTCATGGCCGGCTTGAATTTGTACTTGCGGACAGCTTCGAGGGCCTTCTCGTCCAGACCCATGCCGAGGGGACGCACCACGCGCGGATTCTGCGGGTTTCCGTTGACGTCGACGATCATGGAGATAAGGCAGACGCCCTGATACTTGGCGCGGCGGGCCTCATCGGAGAATTCGGCTTCCACGTCGTTGAGCGCAACCGGGGCCGAGACGCGGCCGCCGACCTGGTACACTCCGCCTCCGGTGTTGCCGCCGCTGCCCGGTCCATAGCCGTTGCCGTTCCCCGAGCCGAGGCCGCCGTCGGAGCCGGTGCCCATGCCGCCGCCGGAGCCGGTGCCGTTCGACATCACCACGTTGACCGAGTTCTTCATGCCGATGTTGGGCAGCATGGGATTGTCGGGCAGGGTGATGTTCTTCTGCACCATGATCGCCGATTCCATCGGGATCTTGGGCTTGTCGAAGGTCTGCACCTGAGGCGGAACCACGGGCTTGTCTTCAATCTTGGGCAGCTTGCCCTTGCTGGCTTGGAGAATGCTGCGGTCGCCGCCGCCGCCGCCGCCGCCGGCCCTGGTCGTGTCCTTGGGAGCCTTGAAGTCCCCCACGTCGATGGGTGTGTTCAGGAGGGCAGGCGCCACGGTCTTGATCACCTGCCTGCCGATGAAGAAGAGGATGATCGCCAGAATGGCCAGGTTCAAGGTGGTGGAGATGCCGATGGCCCAGGGATTGGGCTTAACCGCCATCCGGTCCGGAACCGGGATAGGCGTCGAGGTCAACTCGAGCGGAGGCAGCTTTTGGGGAAAAAAGACGTCGCGGACGCTCTCGTAGAGCCCCACCCAGATGGGCTTCTCTTCGAAGGCTTTGCCCATCAGGGCGTCTAACCCCGCAGTGTCGCCGGGGGTTGCGGCCCTGGGGGTGTCCGTGTCTGGCTGCATGAGCAGATCATTTGCCATAGTGGATGCTGGCTCGGTAGTGGGCGCTAATTCAGGGTGGAGCTTGCCGCCGTTCAGGCCCATGGCTCCATTATGCTTGAGTGCGCCTGCCCTTGTCTCGGAGTCGGAGTACCCGCTCTGTGGAACTCCAATCTCCAATCTTCCATATTTCGGACCCCTGGTGGCTTCCATGAACAATAGACGCCAAGTAGAGCCGGTTTGTTACCTCAAATTTTCTGTTATCCCATTTAAACTGTTAACTGAGCAACTTTGAACGACCAGACGGAGTCAAGATGCCCCCTGCGCCGGAGTTGAAGGCGACCCTCACCCTGCCGCAAACCGGCTTTCCGATGAAAGCCAATCTGCCTCAAAATGAACCGCTTCGGCTGGCCCGCTGGGCCGGGATTGGGCTCTATGAAGAGATTCGCAAGGCCTCCGCCGGGCGCCCGGCGTTCCTGCTTCACGACGGGCCTCCCTATGCGAATGGGCCGATTCACCTGGGCCACGCGCTCAACAAGGGACTGAAGGATTTCGTCGTCAAGTCGAAGACCATGGCCGGCTACGACGCTCCGTACATTCCCGGTTACGACTGCCATGGCCTGCCGATCGAAATCAAGGTCGACGAAAAACTGGGCCACAAAAAACTCGAGATGCCGGCGCCTGCGGTGTTGGATGCATGCCGTGCCTACGCGCAAAAATATATTGACCTGCAAACCGAGCAGTTTGAGCGCATCGGGGTCCTGGGGCGGTGGCGCGATCCCTACAAGACCATGGCGCGCTCCTACGAGGCCAAGACGCTGGAGGCGTTTTACGGCTTCCTTGAAGGCGGATTCGTCTATCGCGGCCTCAAGCCGGTCTACTGGTGCATCCACGACCGCACGGCGCTGGCCGAGGCCGAGGTGGAATACGCGCCCCACACCAGCCCTGCGGTGTATGTCCGGTACAAACTGACCTCCGACGCGGCGGCGATCGCGCAGGCGCTGGCCGGCCGGGATGTTTACGTCATCATCTGGACCACCACTCCGTGGACGCTGCCGGCGTCGCTGGCCGTCGCTTTTCATCTCGACTTCGATTACGTGGCCCTTGAAAATGGCGACGGCAATGTTTACATCGTCGCCGAAGCGCTGGCCGATGCGACCAAGGCCGCCTGCAACCTGGACGAGGCGAAGGAAATTGCCCGGTTCAAGGGAGCGATCCTCGATCGAGCGACTTTTCAGCATCCTTTTCTGGAGCGCAGCGTCCTCGGCGTGCTGGCCACCTACGTCACCGCCGACACGGGAACCGGCGCGGTGCACACGGCGCCGGCGCATGGCGCGGACGACTTTTATACCGGCGTGCGCTACGGGCTCGATCCGACTTGCCGCGTGGATGCAGCCGGCTACATCCATGTCGATCCCGAAGCGTGGCCGTTTCTTGCGCCGCCGCCTTTTGACGGATTGAAGGTGTGGGCGGCAAATCCGGTGATCGTGGCTATGCTCGACGAACGCGGCGCGCTGATGGGAGGCGGCCCGCTCGAGCACTCCTACCCGCACTGCTGGCGCTGCCATCATCCGGTCATCTTCCGGGCGACCGAGCAGTGGTTCATCGGCTTGGAAACGCCGATGAAGCGGGCCGACGGCTCGGAGACCACGTTTCGGCAACTGGCGATTGAAGAGATCGACAAAGTGGTCTGGGATCCGGCATGGGGCAAGGAGCGAATCACCAACATGATCGCTACCAGGCCTGACTGGTGCATCAGCCGGCAGCGCATCTGGGGCGTGCCGATCGCGGTGTTTCTGTGCCAAAGCTGCAGCACGCCGATCCTGGATGCGGGCCTCAATCGCCGCATTGTCGATCTGTTTGAGCGCGAGGGCGCCGAGGCCTGGCACACCACCGACGTGGCCGCGCTGCTGCCAACCGGAACCCAGTGCGCCAAGTGCGGCGGCGCCGCGTTCCGAAAAGAGACCGACATTCTCGATGTCTGGTTCGACTCCGGCACGAGTTGGTTCGCGGTGTGCGAGTCGGATCCGGAGCTTGCCTCGATCTATGCCGCCTTCCAAAACGCCAAAGGCGCGGAGCGCCCGCAGGTGCTTTATTTGGAGGGCGGGGATCAGCATCGGGGATGGTTTCACTCTTCCCTGCTCACCTCGGTGGCGCTGCGCGGCAAGGCGCCTTATTCGCACGTTTCGACGGCCGGCTGGACGCTGGACGAGCAGGGCCGCGCCATGTCGAAGTCGCTCGGCAACGGCGTCGATCCGGTCGATATCGCAAACCGGATGGGCGGAGAGATCGTGCGGCTGTGGGTGGCTTCGGTCGATTATCGCGAAGACATGGCAGCCAGCGAGAACCTGATGCAGCGCTGCGCGGAGCTCTATCGCAAGCTGCGCAACACCTTCCGGTTTCTGCTTGGAAATCTGGCTCGATTCAATCCCGCGACCGACAAAGTAGAAGAGCGGGATCTCCTGCCGCTCGACCGCTACATGCTGGCCCGCACGCGCGAGCTGGCCGAGAACATTCTCCGCTGGTACGAGGAGTTCGAATTCCATCGCGTCTACCAGGCGGTCAACGAATTTGCTGTCGTCGATCTGAGTGCGTTTTATCTCGATGCGTTGAAAGACCGCATGTACACCTTCGCGCCCACCAGCCTAGCGAGGCGCTCGGCGCAGACCGTGCTCTGGCGCATCACCGAGGCGCTGGTGCGGCTGGTGGCGCCGATCATGAGCTTCACGGCCGATGAGGTCTGGGAGTATCTCCCGGCGGTCGAGGGGCGCGAGAAGAGCGTGCATCTGGCGCTGTTCAAAAAGCCGGAGGAGATTTTTTCCGAGGATCCGACCAAGCTGCTTGAAGAATGGCAGCAAATATTCGGCTTGCGCGACGCGGCCATGATCGCTCTGGAAGAAGCCCGCAAAGAAAAGCGCATCGGCAAAGGACTTGAGGCGGAGCTGGAAGTCCGGGTGCGCAGTCACTTGCTTGATCTGGCGCGTGAATACGCAACGGATCTGAAAGAAATCCTGAACGTCTCCAAGGTAACGGTGATCGACGACCCCTCGAACAAGGTGGTTGTGCTGCCAGCATCCGGCCACAAATGCGCCCGCTGCTGGAACTTCATGCCCGAGGTCTCCGGCTACGGCATCTGGCACGACGTCTGCACGCGCTGTCAGGGCGCGCTCGAAGAGATGGGTATCGCACCCCCTGAAGCGGAGGCAGCACAGTGACCCGCAAGCTGCCGCGCCGTTTGCCCTGGCTTCTGCTCATCTCCGCGCTGGTGGTGGTAGCCGACCGGCTCACCAAGATCTGGGTCGGCAGGCACGTGCGCATGGGCGAAGCGATCCCGGTGATTCCGCGGGTGCTGCGCATTACGCACTGGACCAACAACGGCGCGGCATTCTCGATGTTCGCCGATTCGGCGTCACCTCACGCGGTGCGCATCGGGCTTATCGCGTTTACATTGCTGGCCGCGGTGGCCGTACTGGTGGCCATGTTCAAGCTTGGGGGACGCATCACTCTCACGACCGTGGCGCTGGCGCTGATCTTCGGCGGTGCGCTGGGCAATGTGCACGACCGTATCGCTTACGGATCGGTTGTGGACTTCATCGAAGTCCACATCTTCAGTTATCACTGGCCCGATTTCAACGTGGCCGATAGTTCCATCGTGACCGGCGCCTGCCTGCTCTTCCTCGATTCGCTCCTGCCGCACAGGAAGCACCCGGAATGAGCACGCGCAACGGGGATTGAGCAGCCGCTGCCGATAAGAAACATGCAGTGGCCCCATATGCAAAAATTAAGGGTTGGGCTGCCCTCGGCGCGCTTCTCCGTGTCTGGGCCGTTTAGATCAAAAACTCCGGCGGGGTTCAATGGAAATTTGTCGTCGATTCGGCTTTACGCGGTATGCACTTCCGGCTGTGTTCTCGTTTTGTCTTTTGCTTCACCCCGGCGTCGCCAACGCGCAGCGGCTCCCTGGCGGCGTGGTTCCCACCCACTACACCCTAACGCTGACGCCGGACCTGAAGAGAGCTACATTCACGGGTGTCGAGAAGATCGACGTGAACATCGCTGAAGCCGCTAGGGTGATCACGCTGAATGCGGCCGAGCTCGACATCCAGTCCGTGGTCGTGTTTCCCAACGGCCCCAGGCAGACAGGTGCCATTACACTGGATAAAGACAATCAGCAGGCATCGTTCGCATTCCTCAAGCCCGTGCCTGCCGGCAGCGCCACGCTCGAGATTCACTTCACTGGAATTCTGAACAACGAACTGCGCGGCTTTTATCTCTCGAAGACGGCGCGGCGCAGCTACGCAGTAACCCAGTTTGAGTCAACCGACGCGCGTCGGGCGTTTCCCTGTTTCGACGAGCCGGCATTCAAGGCCCAATTCGACATCTCGCTGGTGGTCGATGCCAACGACACAGCCATTTCAAATGGACAGATTGTGAGCGACACGTTCGGGCCGGGCGCGGGAAAGCATACCATCGAGTTTGCCACCACGCCCCGGATGAGCACCTATCTGGTGGCCTTCCTGGTGGGGGACTTCGAGTGCACGGCCGGCAGTCAGGATGGCGTCGACATTCGCGTCTGCTCCACACCCGACAAAGTCGCGCTGACGGCCTACGGCGTGGATATTGCGAAATATATGCTCCACTCCTACAACGACTATTTCGGCATTCCCTACCCTCTCAAGAAGCTCGATCTGATCGCATTGCCTGATTTCGAAGCCGGCGCGATGGAGAACTTCGGCGCGATCACCTATCGCGAGACCGACCTGCTGATCGATCCCAGGGTTGCTACAGTCGAACAGAAGGCCAACGTGGCCCTTGTGATTGCGCATGAGATGGCGCACCAGTGGTTCGGCGACCTGGTGACAATGAAGTGGTGGGACAATGTGTGGCTCAACGAGGGATTTGCCACCTGGATGGAGAATAAGGCCGTGGCGGCGATGCATCCGGAGTGGAATATTCCGCTGATGGTGGCCGCGGGGGAACAGAAGACGCTCGATCTCGACGCGCAGGCGACCACGCGCGCCATTCGCGCCAGGGCCGACACCCCGGACCAGATTGAACAGATGTTCGATGGCATCTCATACGACAAAGCCGGCGCCGTCTTGCTGATGGTGGAGCACTACCTGGGCGAGGAAACATTCCGCAAAGGAGTACATGAGTATCTCGCCGCCCACCTCTACGCCAACGCCACGGCGGAGGACTTCTGGAACGCGCAGACAGCGGTAAGCCAGAAACCGGTGGACAAGATCATGGATTCGCTGGTGGCCCAGCCGGGGGAGCCGATCATCGCTTTTGGCGAGCCGGCCGGGGGCCAAGTCGCGGTGAGCCAGAAACGGTTTTTCCTGAGCCCGGGCATGAAACCCGACGAGCGGCAGAAGTGGACCATTCCGGTCTGCTTCAAATCGGCCGGCTGCGACGTTCTCGCGCCGCCGAATTCAAGCTTGCGGTATCAGCCGGCGAAGCTCTTCTACGCCAACTCCGATGGCAAGGGCTACTACCGCAGCGACTATACGCCCAGCGAGTTTGCGGCGCTGGTGGCGCAGGTCGAGTCGGGTCTCAAGCCGGCCGAGCGCATCAGCCTGATTGGCGACGAGTGGGCCAAGGTGCGGGCAGACCAGGCGTCGGTAGGAGATTACCTCAACCTGGTAGCTTCGGCAAGGAACGACTCGAACGCCGATGTGACCTCGGTGGCTCTCGATGGTGTGAGCGCCGTCTATCATCAACTCGCCTCCACTCCGGAGGAGCGGGCCGCGCTCTCGAAGTGGATCGATAAGACGTATACCCCGATCTTCTACCTGCTGGGGCAGCCGACCAGCTTCGATACCGACGACAAGCGGAGACTGCGCGCCGATTTAATGGTGGAGGCGGGGTCGTATGGGCTGTCGGAGCCGGTCATACGAATTGCCCGTCACATTGCCGACCTGTATCTTGCCGATCCGTCTTCGATCGAATCCACCTACGGGCAGGCAGCACTGACCGTGGCGGCGCGGAATGGGGACGCGGCGCTGTTCGACCGGTTGCGGAAGGTTTACGAAACCTCGGAGAATCCGCAATTAAGGACCTTTGCGCTGCAGCTTCTCGCGCAGTTCAGTTCGCCCGAGCTTGAGAAACGCGCGCTCGATTACGCGGCTTCAGGCGCGGTGCGCAGCCAGGATGCCAGAAAGCAGTTCGCGCTGCCCCTCGAAGGCACGGAGACCCGCAACCTGGCATGGGAGTACATGAAGGCCAACTGGGACAAGGTTCAGGCGCAGATAACGTTCGGCTCGGGCGGAAGGCTGATCGACGCCACGGGAGGTTTCTGTACGGCCGCCGCACGGGATGACGTCAAGACCTTCTTCGCAGCCCACAAAGTAGCGGCATCCGACGTTTCGCTGCGGCACGCAGCGGAAAAGATCGACGGATGCATCGAATTCCGCGCCCTCCAGGAGCCGAAGCTGAAGGAGTGGCTGGCGACAGCGTCGAGCCGCTAGGTTTAACTGTCCGCTGTCCACTGTCAATTGTCACGGCAGGTTGCGCCAGAGGTAGGGAACGTAGAACTCTTCCAGATACCACGACACGAGGAACAGCACGGCGACACCCAAAACAGTCCACAAATACATTCTGACCGGTAGGGTGGCGAGCAGGCTGGGCTCGTGGCCTTCCTCAGCCTGCCAGGGTCGTGAGAACAGCAGCCCGCTCAGCAGGCACACGCAACCGGCCAGGCCCGTCCGGGCCAGCGAAAGCACCAGTCGCTCCTGCCAATGCGCGCCGGGCACAAAAAAGGCGCTGCCTGCCACCGGGTAAAGCGACAGAATGCTGAGCAAGAACGAGAGCGCTTTGGCAATGTCGAGGAGCATGGCGTGCCCTGCCCAATAGCTTATTTCAAATCCCGCCAGTTGGGGCCGAATCCGAGATCCGCGACCAGCGGAACGTTGAGCTCGGCCACGCCTTCCATCTCCGTGCGGACCAGCTCGCCGACTTCTTCCGTCTCATCGAAGGGAACCTCAAACAGCAATTCGTCGTGAACCTGCAGCACCATGCGCGTCTTCAGCCTTCGCTCCGCCAGCTTGCGGTCGAGGGCGATCATGGCCAGCTTGATCAGGTCGGCCGCCGTGCCCTGAAGCGGAGTGTTGATGGCGGTGCGCTCAGCGAAGCCGCGCTGGTTGGGGTTGCGGCTTTCGATGTCGGGGATGGGGCGCAGGCGGCCGAACATCGTTCGCACGAAACCGTCTTTACGCGTCTGCTCGAGGGTCCTGGTAATGAATTGCTGCACCCCTGCGTAGCGCGCGAAGTAACGGTCGATGTAGGCGCGGGCCTCGGCCTGGGGAATGCCAAGCTGCGCGGCCAGTCCGAAGGCCGAGATGCCGTAGACAATGCCGAAGTTCACGGCCTTGGCGCGGTTGCGCGTCTCCTTGTCCATGCCGTCGATGGGCACGCCGAACACCTCGCTCGCCGTGAGGGTGTGGATGTCGATGTCCTCGGCGTAAGCGCGCATCAGCAGCGGGTCGGCTGAGAAGTGGGCCAGCAGGCGCAATTCAATCTGCGAGTAATCGGCAGACAAAAGTTGTGAGCCGGGAGCAGCGGTGAAGGCGGCACGGATTTCGCGGCCCAGTTCCGTCCGTATCGGAATGTTCTGCAGATTCGGATTGACCGAGGACAGGCGCCCGGTGGCCGTGGCCGCGGACTGGAAGGTGGTGTGAACGCGCGAGTCCGAATCGGCCAGCAGCGGAAGCGCGTCGATGTAATTCGATTTGAGCTTGGAGAGATGGCGGAATTCAAGAACCAGCTTCGGGACTTCATGATGCTCAGCAAGGTTCTCGAGCACATCCTGCGCGGTGGAGAGCACTTTGCCCTTGCCGCGGCTCACAGGAGGTTGTAGCCCGAGATGCGTGAACAGCACCACGCCGAGCTGCTTGGGCGAGTTGATGTTGAAGCGCTGTCCGGCCAGCTCGAAGATGCGCTCACCGACGCGTGTTAACTCGGCGCCAAACCTCTCCGAAAGATTGACCAGCGCCGCCGAATCGATGCGCACGCCGGCCTGTTCCATGCGAAACAATACGGGCGCAAGAGGAAGATCGATCTCGTGATAGGCGCGGCCAACCTGCGCCTTATCCGCTTCTTCTTTGAGCGCCGGGACGAGCGCGTTGATGGTTGCCGCGGCGGCAACGGGTGTCGACGGCGCGGCCTGGTGGTGGCGCGCGGCCACGTCAGCCAGGGCTTGCGTGCTGTGGGTCGGGTTCAATGCGTAGGAGAGCAGCATGGTGTCGTCGCATGCGCCGCGAAAGGCAATGCCATGTTTATCAGACAAGTGCAGCGCAAACTTCAAGTCGTGCGTGCGTTTCGGCGTGGACTCGTCCTCGAGCAGTGCGCGCAGTTCGGAGCTGAACGGCAGGCACAGAGCGACGCCAGGTTCGGCGCTGACTCCGAGGGATGAAACCGCCTGTTTCTCCGCCTCCTCCGCCACGTCGAGCAGTGAGAGGTTCACGGCGACGGGGGGCTCGGAGTCGTCTTCGGTAGTGGTGATGACGGCAGAAGCAGCATCGAGCGCGAAGGCGAATCCGTTGGTGCGGGCGGACTCATAAAAGACCGCAATCTGCTCGGCTGTCGGATCATCGATGAGCTCGACAACCGCGCCACCAGAAGCTGGCGCCAGGTCGCGCAGCATCGAAGTGAACTCAAGTTCGGTAAACAGTTCGCGGCAGGCTTCAATGTCGGGCAATTGGGTTTCAAATGTGGCCAGGTCCAATACGATGGGCACGTGGCAGTCGATGGTGACGAGTTCCTTTGAGAGCAGCACGGCCTCGCGGTTTTGCTCGAGCGACTCGCGATAGGTCTTGCGCTTGACCTCGGCGGCGCGGTCAAGCACCGCTTCCACGCTGCCGAATTCGACGATCAGATCCACGCTGCCCTTGTCGCCGATGCCCGGCGCGCCGGGGATATTGTCGATCGAGTCGCCGCGCAGGGCCATCACATCCACCACCTTTTCCGGAGGCACACCCAGGGTCTCCTGCACCTTGGCGGGGTCGAGGATGAGGTTGTCTTTTTGCGGGTTGAGGATGCGGACCTGCGGCGTCACCAGCTGCATCATGTCCTTGTCGCCGGAGACGATGAAGACCTCGTGCCCGCGCTCGGCGGCCTCGCGGGCCAGTGTGCCGATCACGTCGTCGGCCTCAAAGCCGATGGCTTCGAGAATGGGGATGCGCAGGGCTTCGAGCGAGCGGCGAATGTAGGGAATCTGGCGGCCCAGGTCCTCGGGCATGGCGGTGCGGTTGGCCTTGTACCCTTCGTAGCTTACGTCTTCAAAGCTCTGTATCTTGCTGTTCCACTTGCGCAGAGACCCGATCGAGCGGGCGCGCTCGTCGCGGAAGACCTCGCCACTGACGTCGAAGACCGCGGCAAAATACTTCGGTTCGAAGTCCTGGCGCAGCTTCTTGATCATGTTCACGAAGACGTAGATGGCCGCGGTGGGCAGCCCGGAGCGCGTCGACATGGGCCGGCTGCGCTGCATCGCGTGGTAGGCGCGGAAGATGAACGACATGGTGTCGAGCAGGAAGACGGGCGGCTTGGCTTGATCGGTCACGCTTGAGAGTTTATCAGCGACCCTCCGGTCCTCCCCGCTTTGGCGCTTTGGAGCAAGTTGGTGGTCTGATGCGGGCCGTGTTGCCCGGAGCAATTAGCAGCCCGTGGTGAAAGTCGGATTTGAAAGGGCACGGCTTCAGCCGCGCCGTAAATGGCTGATAATAAAAAGACGGGCTTTAGCCCCCGAGGGATGGCTTTCGGCCATTTCGACTTCTACCACGGGCGTGTCAGCTTTCCGACAACGCCAGTTCCTTTTCCAGCCGTTCGTGAAGGCGGTCTGTGAAGCCCGCAGGCAGTTCGAAGACGCGACCATCGCCGATCAACACCACCACATTGCGAGTCGAGTCGAGCACCGCGGAGCAGATCTCGCAGGTTTCCAGGTGCTGGTCGATCTCGGCGCGCAGCTCGACCGGCACCTCGCCGTCAATGTAGGCGGAGATGTATTCCCAGACGTGTTGGCAGTCAATCCTCATTTTCCCCACCCAAACAGCCCGCCGGTTCTGGGTGCAAACCCCTTTAGCCGCGGCGCCAGATCGCGCTGCAGAAGCAATCGCGCACGGTGCAAACGCACCTTGACCGCGCCTTCCGAGATGCCCAGGGCGGCAGCGGTCTCCCTCACGTCCATCTCTTCGATGTCGCGAAGAAGAACAACGTTACGGTAAATCGCCGGAAGTCCTTCTATGGCGGTCCGCAGCAGCGCGCCTAACTCGTTTCGCTCCAGCGCCTCGAGGGGAATTTCGCGCCAACTGGTGAGGACGGCGGGGGTGAAGTCCCCAGCTTCCGAATCGGTAAGGGCGTCGAGCGAGTCTTCGCGGCGGGTCTCGGCCTTGCGCAGGCGGCCCAGGCCCTCGTTGCGCGCGATCGAAAGCACCCAGGTACGAAACTGCGAATCGCCTCGAAACAAATGCAGGTTGCGGAAAACTTTGATGACCGTGTCCTGGGCAGCGTCTTCCGCGTCGGCTTCGTTTTTGAGCAGCGAGAACAGCAGGAAATAAAGCGAGCGCTCGCAGGGACGGATCAGGTCGTGGAACAGATGCTTCTCGCCGGCGAGGATGCGGCGTATGCATTCGGCTTCGAATTCGGGATTGCGGGCGTTCGTCATCCGTGGCGAAAATCCGATGCGGGAAACCTGGCCTAACTGCTTCAGAACGCCTGCCCGCGCCGTGGGCGCAAGACTGCGTGGCGGACGTTTACGGGGGCTCGCCGGGACCGAAATGCGAGGGCTGGCCTAAGTTTATCAATTTAAACCGAAATCGTTGTAGCAATTTGCAAAATGGGTTGTACAATTGCCGCACAAGGAGAACTTACGGAGACCATATGGCCGGAGATATGCAATTAACATGCAGCGATTGTGGGCAGGACTTTACCTTCACCGCTGCCGATCAGACGTTCTTTCAGGAACGTGGTTACTCGACCCCGAAGCGTTGCAAGCCTTGCCGTATGGCAAAGAAGAACGATCAGGGTGGCGGGGGATCCGGCTACCGTTCGGCACCGGCACAGGGAACGCCTGTGATTTGTTCAGGTTGCGGGCAGCCAACGACAGTGCCTTTTGAGCCGCGTGGGGATCGGCCGGTTTATTGCCGCGATTGCTACACGGCGCGCAAGGGCAGCGGCGGGGGCGGGGGCGGCAGTTCCAGAGGCCGCGGCGGCCGTTAAGTTTCTTCAGCAGCCGGCCCGGTCTGGCACAGTAGATCGGGTCGCGGCATTTCAACTCAAGTTAAATAGACTGAGCTGAGCTGTGCCGGCCCGGCAGGTGTTGTTCCGCCCGCTAAAATCGATTCCCTGCCCTGTTCTTCTCATTATCCGGAATATGCGAAGCAAGCAGACCCGCGCATCGCAGGAGTGCGGCCCGCACCTGGCGCAAGCGGGGAACCCGCCCCCAGGCATGAGACCTCAAAGAACACGAGTGTTAACGAAATCGTAATTGGACAGCCCACCTTCGGCCCGATACACTACGTCAAACTTCATGGACGCCCGATTCGACCCGTTCGAACTCGATGCTGCAGGTCCGCCAGCGCATCGGCGGCGTCCGGCGGGCGCGGACGCTTAAAAGCCCATGGCGAAAGTCTGGTTTTGAAAGGGAACGGCTTCAGCCGTGCCGTAAATGGCTGATAATAAGAGACGGGCTTTAGCCTTCGAGCGGCGATTTTCGGCCGTTTCGGCATTCACCACGGGCGCTTAAGGGGAAGAAAATTCACGCAAGCGAGGATTTGACGTAGCCGGATGGATTTTCAATTTTTCGTTTGCCGGATTTGTTCTCTCTCGGTGCTTGGAGCGGTTTTGAAGGCCGAGGCGCTGTGCCATGACTGAGCCGATTCTCGAAGTGCGCGAACTCAGGAAGAGCTATGACGACGGCCGCGTCGAAGCCCTGCGTGGTGTCGATCTGAAGATCGCCCCGGGCGAATATGTGGCCATCAGCGGAGCCAGCGGCAGCGGCAAATCGACTTTGCTGCAACTGCTGGGTGGACTGGATACGCCTACCAGCGGCCAGGTTCTGTTTGAGGATTCGCCGCTGGGCTGCCATATCGACCTCGACACCTATCGCTCGCGCAAGGTCGGCTTTGTCTTTCAGGCGTTTTACCTGCTGCCGACGCTCAGGGCCATTGAAAACGTGCAAGTGGCAATGCTGGCCGTCAACGGCGGCGGCGAACATCGCGCCGAGCGAGCCTCCGCGCTGCTTGAGGAGATGGGCCTCAGCGGCCGGACAAGCCACTTTCCCAACGAACTCTCGGCCGGCGAACGCCAGCGCGTGGCGATTGCGCGGGCGCTGGCCAACGATCCCAGGATTCTGCTGGCCGACGAGCCAACCGGCAACCTGGACAGCGTCAACTCGGCGCGCATCATGGAGATCCTCACCGGCATACAGGAAAAGCGCGGGATGACCCTGGTGATTGTCACCCATGAGAACGAGATCGCCGAGGCCGCGCCGCGGCACATCCGCATCCGCGACGGGAGGATCCTGGCATGATGGCTCTGGCAACAACCATGGCGTGGATCCTGCTGGCAGCTATGCCCGCCGGCGCGCCCGACGTGCACGCCATCCTGGCCCCGCAACGGCAGCGGGCAACCGAGGCGGACTTCAGCGCGACAGGACACCTGGTAAGAGTCGATGTGGGCGGCGCGCGCACCAGCGACGCGGTGACGGTCAAGGGGCATGGATTCCCCGGCGTGCTGCGCATTCTGGTCAATATCACTTCCCCGCCCCCGGCGCGGGAGAAGATACTGCTCGAGGTGCGACCCAGCGGCCAGGATGTGATCAGGATTGCTCATCCCGGCGACAGGGCGCCGGCCACGCTGCCACTGGAAAAATGGAGCGAAGGGCCTTTGGGTCCGGGATTCAGCTATGAGGATTTTCTCGATCAACATTATTTCTGGCCCGGACAAACGGTGCTCGACGAGGTGAAGTACGGCGCCCGCGACTGCGACCTCGTGAAGAGCACACCTGGAGCCGCGGACAAGACCCAGTACTCCGAGGTGAAGACCTGGCTCGATCACGCCATCGGCTTTCCGGTCTATATGGAAAAGACGGTGAAAGGCACCGGCGCCGTGAAAGAGTTCACGTTTTATGGCCTGCGCCATAATGGCGGCGTCTGGTCGGCAAGCCAGGTAGAAGAAAAGACGCGGGGACAGGCCGGTTCTACACTGCTGATCGTCGATCGCGGTACCGCAAAGGCTAACCTCGGCCTCAAGGATTTCAGCCTCGACCAACTCACGCACTTCCAGGATTGACTATGTACATCGCATTTTGGGTCTCATCGGTGGTTGCGGCTGTGCTCTTGACCGGAGTTCTCTATCAGATGCTTGGCAGCCGGCAGGACAGGCGGCGCTACGCCACGCCCGGGCGCTGGATCACGATTGGAGACGGCGCAAATCGGGGAAGGTCGAAGCTCTTTGTGCTCGAGGCAGGTTCCGGCGAACCGACGGTGCTGTTTGAGGCCGGCATCGGCGCTACCAATCTGAACTGGCGGCTCATTCAGCAGCAGGTTGCGCTCTTCACCGGAACCGCATCGTATGACCGCAGCGGCCTGGGATGGAGCAGCAAATGCCGCACCGCCCGGACGCCCACCAACATCGCCGCGGAGTTGCACGAGTTGCTGGAACGAGCCGGTATCAAGCCGCCTTACATCCTGGTGGGGCACTCATTCGGCGGGCTGGTGATGCGGCGCTATGCGCTGGCTTACCCGCAGGATGTGGCCGGCCTGGTGCTGGTCGATCCCATGCGCTGCGAGGAGTGGCCGCCGCTCGATCCTGGCAAGCAGAGAGAGATTGAGCGGGGCAGAAACCTGATCCGCATCGCATCGCCCTTTGCGCGCTGCGGGCTCACCAGGCTGGCGGTTACTTCGCTCTTTCACCGCTCGGGAAAGCTCTCGGGCCAGCTTGCCGGCGCAGCCGGGCATGGCGGACGCCACGTGCTGAAGCGCATCACCAGCGAAGTGGGTAAGATGCCGCGCGAGGTCTGGCCGGTGGTGGCGGCGCAGTGGACGCGGCCCGGATTTTACGCCGGAATGCGGAAGCATATCGAGTCGATTCCCGACACTGTACGCGAAATGCACACCGCCGAGCCCATCCGCGGCATTCCTGTCACGGTGCTGACGCCGGCTCAATCGAAGCCGCTGAGCGACGAGTGCCTGAGGCGCATCGGGGCGCGCGCCGAGCAGGTGATCGCGCCGGCCAGCGCGCATTGGATTCATCTGGACGAACCGGAGTTGGTGATCGACTCGATCCGAACCATGGTGGCGATGGTCAGTTCGCAAACGCTGCCGGTCACTGTATAACTGATGCTAAGTACGAAAGACTTAACGATTTTGTTCACCGGGCGCAGGGTCTTCTGGACTGGTCGATAGAATCAAAGCCGGCAATGCGGCTGGGCTCGCTGCTCGTTGCGTTGCCCTGAAATCAGGCGTGCGATGCAGATAAAGGTTTCCCAGGTTGATGGCGTAAAGTTCCAGGTCGTCGCACGGACGCACACGGCGATCTGCGATCAGCCCCGCGAGAATGGCGGCGACGACGAGGGGATGACGCCGCCGGAGTTTCTGTTGGCGTCGCTCGGCTCCTGCGCCGCCTATTATGCCGCCGAATACCTGGCCTCGCGCAATTTGGCCACGGGCGGCGTTGAAGTGACCGTGACGGCGGAAAAGCTGAAACAGCCCGCGCGTCTGGGCGATTTCAACGTCCAGGTAACCTGCCCCGTCGAGCTGACCAAGGAGCAGATGGATGCCATGATGCGAGCCGTGCATCACTGTATCATTCACAACACGCTGCTGGCTCCGACCGCGATCACAATTAATCTGACCACCCCTCAACACGTTCAGTGATCGCTGGTGAGTGGACCGTTGTCAGTGGCCAGCGAGCGGAAGCTGACTGCATAGTCGGTGGCAGGGCACTCGCCACTACGGTTCCGATCTATGCCAAAAAGCCTCAAAGATCGGCTGAACCGCAAACATCATTCTGTATGCGTCGCGGACAAGAGAATCTGCAGTCGCTCCTGCTTTCAACTGTCCATTGTCCACTGTCAACCGTCCACTGCCTTTACGTGATGCTCGCGCTCTTGCCGCGCGAAAGCACGGCTGCCTGGCGGCGATCTTTCGAGGCGTGGTCGATCTTTTTCCAGAAGCCGATGAAGTAGTCAACCGCGGAGACGGTTGAGACAACGACGGTGAAATAGACGGCGGCAACGGCGTACCATTTGACCGGAATGACCACGACGCCGATCTGCCAGTGCTCCCAGTGGTGGGCCAGAATGGCTGCGGTCACAGAGACGATCTGAACCACCGTCTTCAGCTTGCCCAGCTCGCTCGCGGTGATGGTGAATCCCTCGGAGGAGGCAATGGAACGCAGGCCGGAGATCAGAAACTCCCGGCCGATGATGACCACCGCGATCCAGACTTTCACCACCTGGGGATTGTAGGCCACCAGCGCGATCAGCGCCGCGGTCACCATGATCTTGTCGGCCAGCGGGTCGAGCAGCATGCCCATCGTGGTGATCTGACCGCGCTTGCGGGCCAGGTAGCCGTCCAGCCCATCGGTGATCGAGGCCAGAACAAACAGAACCGAGGCCGTAATCTCCTGCTCGCCATGCCGCTGCCAGGGGAAATGGGGCGTGAGAATCCACAGCAATAGCGGGATCATCAGGATCCTGCTCATCGTGATGGAGTTAGGCAGGTTCATGCGCTGGTCGCACGCGGAGAAGCACTCTCCCCGCTCGGCTCCATTATCGCATTCATCAGCTCCTGCGCTTCGTCCGGGTTCGCATTTCCATTGGAATCAACCGAGATGACGGACGGTTCAAGGACGCAACGCAGGCGTGGGGTGGATTTGGTTTTGGTGCACCTCATGGAACCCCACAATCGCCGATACTGCAACTGCGCCGGCTCCCACGCACAGGATCGTCCAGAACGCGGCTTTTGATGGCCCCACGCGCACACGCGCGATATCGGTATAAAGCACCGGCGTGACCTCGGGGTAGTTTGCCAGTTGCAGTCCCACCGAGGCAGGGTCGATGTTGACGATTCGGCCATACAGGGCAACTCCATTCACTTCTTCGATCCAGATCCAGCTTCCCACCCCGTGTTTTGCGATCCGTGCGCGAACCTTCGCAGGATCAGGCGCATTGGGCGATGCATGAGCCACCGCAGGCGCCAGCAGCGCACACATCAACAGGAGACTCGTCAACCTGTTCATTTCAGGCTCCTTATTGAACCACTACTCAACAAGGACGATCAGGCCCGCGAATAGTTGCGCGTTGCGAAAATAAAACCCTGCAAACGCGAGCAGCGATGGATGAGGCAAGCTCCGCAAGCCGCGATGACCGGTCTCCGATCACGGTCCCGGCGCCGATGATGGATAATTTCAATGAGAGCGCATGCATTCCAAGATCGACGTTTGCCGGCCTGCGAGTGGCGACTGCACCGAGGCGGTTCCTCAATGAACAGCGAAGAATTCATACTTTTGACCGGCTCGACCGGCTTTCTGGGCGTGCAACTGGTGCGCGAACTGCTTGAACGGCAGCCGAATGCCACGCTGGCGCTGCTGATCCGCGACCGGCCCGGCCAATCCGGCCGGCAGCGGGCCGAATCGATCGTCCCTGTTTCAGAGCGGTCGCGCGTCGAGGTCTACTCCGGGGACGTGAGCCGGCCCAACTGCGGCCTTGACGACTCTGCATGGCGGCGGTTGCAGGCTGAGACCACGAGGGTCATTCACTCCGCCGCCACGGTACGATTCGATCACACGCTCGACCAGGCGCGCAGCATCAACGTCGAGGGCACCCGCCGCATCCTCGATTTCGCAACCGGGGCGCCCCGGCTGCGGAGTCTTGCCTACGTGGGCACGGCCTACGTGGCCGGCGAACGCGTTGGCCTGGTGCGCGAAGACGAGCTCAACGTGGGCCAGTCCTTTCGCAACACCTACGAGCAGACCAAGTCGGAAGCCGAGGCGCTGGTGCGGTCGCGGATGGACTCGCTCCCAGCCGTGATCCTCCGCCCCAGCATCATCGTGGGCGACTCGCGCACCGGCGTCACTTCGAGCTTCAAGATGATGTACTGGCCGCTCAAGATCTATTCGCGCGGGCTGTGGCGCACCGTGCCGGGCTACCCGGACGCGGTGCTGGACATTGTACCCGTGGACTTCGTCGCCACTGCCGTCTCCCGGCTGGCCTTCGATCCGGCGGCGCTGGGCCTGGCGGTACACCTGTGCGCGGGGCCGCGCGGCAGCGCCACCATCGAGCAGGTGGCGCAGAGAGCAATGGAGTACTTCAAGGTGCGCGAGCCCCGTTATGTCGATCCCAATTTCTTCTTTGCCGCCATCAGGCCGCTGTTGTTGATTGCCCTGTGGGGGAAGAAGCGCCGCGTGTTGAGCGACGGCCGCGCCTATCGCGATTACTTCACCATGAAGATGCAGTTTGACTCCTCCAACGCCGAGCGCCTGCTTGGGCCGGTGGGGGTTTGCCCGCCGCCGGTGCTCGACTATCTTGATCGCCTCTTCCACTACTGCGTCGCCAGCGACTGGGGACGCAAGCCGGTCGCAGTGCAATGAACCTTCTCACCCGCTTGCAGCTCTCCCGCGATGCCGGCGTTACCGTTGCCAACCTGGTGGACGAGCTCGAAAAACGGAAGGGCGACTGCGAAGTCACGGTCGGCGAGGAAGGATCATTTCGGCTCAGCGGCCTGGCGGAGGAAATCCGCTCCATCGACTCCTTTTTGCGACGCGAGGTCGCCCTTGAGCCGGGCCAGCAGGTGGCCATCTATCGCAGCAACAGCCGGGAGTGCTTTCACTGGTTTCTGGCCATCATCCGCGCCGGGGGCATCGCGGTTCCTCTCAACCCGCAACTCTCGCTGAGCGAGGTGAGCCGCATCCTGGCCGACAGCGGCACTCAAATTCTGGTCACCGACAAGACCGTCTTCGAGCGGGCCATCGGCGATCGTCACGCGCTCAAGGTGCGCACCTGGATTCAGGAGGACGACGAGGCCGAAACGCTGCCCGGATTTCAACGCCGTGGCCAGGCCGGTCAATCCTTTCCGCCCAGCGTCATCGACCCCGGGGCAACGGTAGCCGTCTTTCACACCTCCGGCACCAGCGGCTTTCCCAAAGGAGCCGCGCTTTCCAGCCATGCCCTCCTCGCCGCGCGGGCAACCACGATCATAGCCGGGCTGTTCCTGGGCCCCCGCGACCTTGCTTTGGTTGCGCTTCCCTGGTCGCACATCATGGCGGTCAGCATCGCCCTCTACGGCCTTATGGCAGGCATCCGCGGCTGCTTTCTCGACCGCTTCGACGTCGAGAAAGCGCTCACCCTGGTGGAGCGGTTCGGGATCACCGCGATGGTAGGCGTTCCGGCCATGTTCGCGCGGCTGGTCAACAGCAATCCGGACCCGGCCCGGCTGAGGAGCCTGCGTGTGTTTCTCTCCGCCAGCGACCACCTTCCGTCCGAAGTGAGGGTGCGGCTTCGAGACTACGGCGCGCTTTTCCGCCTGCCCGGCCTGCCGCGCGTTCCCCCGATCCTGCTGAACGGCTACGGCATGGTCGAGCTGGGCGGACTGGCCATGATGGGTGTCGATCATCCCCTGCTGCCCGGCGACGGCGACCTGTGCTTTCCCGTGCCGCCATTTCAAGTGCGCGTGGCCGACGATATAGGGCGAACTGCGCCTGCCGGAGTCACGGGCGAGTGTCAGATCAAACGTCGCGGCCTGCGTCCTCACTACTGGCGCGACCAAGCCGACAGCAAGGACCTGCTCACCCCGGACGGCTGGCTTCGCACCGGCGACCTGGCAACGCGCAACCGCCTGGGAATGATCCGCCTGGTCGGGCGGATGAAAGATGTGATCAAATCGGGCGGCTACTCGGTCTACGTGCGCGAACTGGAAGAAGCGCTGCTGGCCGATCCGTCAGTTGAAAACGCCGTCGCCTTCGGCCTTCCCCACATGGACAAAGGCGAGATCCCGGTCGCGGCCGTCGAACTGCGCCGCGACTCGCCGGCCACCGAAGAGGAGCTTCTGGATCGCTGCCGCAAGATCCTCGCGCCCTACAAAGCGCCCCGCCGCATCTTCATTGTCGACGCCGGAAGCCTGCCTCGGAATGATAACGGCAAGGTGTTGCGCAGGATTCTTCGCGAACAGTTTCTTGAACAGGTGCCGTAAAAAGCCACCGGCCCGGGGAATATGCTCCCCGGCCGGCGTGTTCTCTCTGCTTTGAACGCCCGCCCCACCGCAGGCGGTCAGGCGTAGAAGCCGCGCTGCTTGATGGTGAAGGCTACCCGGTCGATCGCCAGCATGTAGGCGGCGATGCGGTTGTTGACATTGTGCGATTCGGCATAGCGGACCACGTCCTCAAAGCTGTCTCGGAGGATGGTTTCAAGCTGCTCGTTAACCACCGCTTCCTTCCAGAAGTAGCCCTGCCGATCCTGTACCCACTCGAAGTAGCTGGCGGTGACGCCGCCGGCGTTGGCCAGGATGTCGGGCACAATGAAGACACGCTTGTCGGCCAGGATCTCATCGGCGACCGCGGTGGTGGGACCGTTCGCGCCCTCCACCACAATGCGCGCCTTGATCTCGTCGGCATTGCGGCTGGTGATCACGTTCTCCGTGGCCGCCGGGATCAGGATGTCGCAGTCGGAGATGAGCAGCTCGTCGCTGGGCATGGCCTCGGCGCCGCGGAAGCTGAGAATGGTCTCGTTGCGATATTTCCACTCGATCAAATCGTGGACGTCGATACCGTTGGCGTTAAAGAGACCACCGTCTTTCTCGGCCACGCCCACAATCTTGTAGCCGTGCTCCTGCATGAGGCGCGCGGCGTTCGAGCCCACGTTGCCGAAGCCCTGGATAATGACCTTGCAGCCGTCGTGAGGCATGTTCAGATAGCGCAGGCTCTCGTCGCAGACCACCATCACCCCGCGTCCGGTGGCCTCGATGCGTCCGCGCGAACCGCCGATGGTCAGCGGCTTCCCCGTAACCACGCTGGTTACGGTCTGGCGCATGTGCATCGAGTAGGTGTCCATGATCCACGCCATGGTCTGCTCGTTGGTGTTGACGTCCGGAGCGGGAACATCCTTCTCCGGGCCGATGAACTCAATGATCTCGGAGGTGTAGCGGCGGGTGAGCCGTTCCAACTCGCCCATGCTCATGTTCTTGGGATCGCAGATCACGCCGCCCTTGGCGCCGCCAAAGGGAATGTTGACCACCGCGCACTTCCAGGTCATCCAGCTCGCCAGCGCGCGCACTTCGTCCAGGGTCACATCGGGGGCGTAGCGGATGCCGCCCTTGGCCGGGCCGCGTGCCATCGAGTGCTGCACGCGAAAGCCGGTGTATACCTCCACGCTTCCGTTGTCGAGCGCCACGGGAAAGTGAACGATGATCTCCCGCTGGGGAGTGCGCAGCACCTTCCACAAGCCCTCGTCGAGGTTGAGCTTGCGCGCTGCAAAGTCAAACCGCGCGCTCTGCGCTTCCCAGGGATTGATCTCCTGGTCCAGGGTCACGGTATTGGTTCCGATTGGCATATGTTTCTCCATTTTCCGCCGCATTTCGGACCCGGAAGGGAGCGGAAACATCCCCTCCGAATTGCATGGATGCAGCGGAGACTGTGCCCGATATATGGGCAACTTCTCATCAGCCCGGCTTTCATTCTACGTGCCGGCGCGTTGGGATCGTATGACGTTGCTCACACGCCCAAACCCCTGTGAGTCTAGGCTTCGCCCGGAGTTCCCGTCAAGCGGGACGAGCCCGTCGCGAGCACCCATTCCCGAGACGGGCTTCGGTCGCCGCCCCAGGCGCTGTTGGCAATTGCCCCACGAATGCCCGGTCAGCCAAATAGGGCTCCCGATCATGAACAGGAACCCACAAACCAAGAGCAGCCTGCCGTCATCTCTATGGACGGCCAAAACAAACATGCCAGCGGCCAGACAGATCAACCCAAAGCATTGGCGTTTCCGATGAATATGACCGATCTGGTTAGAGCCAAGGCCAAGGCTTTAATTGAAGTTAGGACACTACCGAGCCGTCGTCCTCGTTTCGCGGATTGAACGCATTTTTCCTAAATCCATAGAATCGTCGGTATTCTTGAACGTTGTCGCTCCTGCCGCGCCAACCCAGATTCGTCGGTCCCCTGTGCTTCATCGGGAAGAGCGCTATCACCGCACCGACATTTACACTGGTCCATGTGAAAGCCTCCGCCGATTCCATCCAGCCCAGCCTCAAGGAGTTCCTGGCTCTCGCCAAAGAGCACACCCTCGTGCCCGTCTGCCGCGTCCTGGCCGCCGATCTGGAAACCCCGGTGTCGGCCTTTCTGCGCGCCGCCTGGGGCGAGCGCGAGTGTTTTCTGCTGGAGTCGGTCGAGGGCGGCGAGCAGGTGGGCCGGTACACCTTTATCGGGCTCACTCCATTCAAGCGCATCGTGGCCCGTGGTCGGCGGATCGCCATCACCGAGGGCCGGCGCACCACCCACAGCGAAGGCGATGTGTTCGACGTGCTGCGTCACGCCCTCGAAGGTCACAAGCCCGCGCGCCTGAAGGGTCTGCCTCCCTTTACCGCGGGCGCGGTAGGCTACTTCGCCTACGATGCCGTGCGGCAGATTGAAAAGCTGCGTGAAACAGCGGCCGACGAACTCGGAATTCCCGACGCCTGCCTGCTGTTCTTTGACGAAGTCCTGGCCTTCGACCACGTGCGCAAGGAGATCTGGCTGGTGGTCACGGCCAACGTTAAAGGCGGAAAAGCCGGCCAGACAACTTCAGGCGCCTACGAACGGGCGATAAGGCGGCTTCGGAAGCTGGAAAAACGCCTGGCCCAGCCTCTCCCTGCACTCGGTCCAAAGAGCAAGAGCGCGGGAGCGCTCAAAGTCAAGCTGCGCACCTCCAAAAAGAACTTCGTGAAGGCCGTCTCGCGCGCCAAAGAGTACATTGCCGCCGGAGATGTCTTTCAGGTGGTTTTGTCGCAGCGGTTCGACGTGGAGCCGGGAGTTGACAGCTTCCAGGTGTATCGCGCGCTGCGCACAGTGAACCCCAGCCCCTACATGTTCTTCCTGCGCTTTTCGCCCGGAGGTCCCCTTGGGGGCGCTCGCGATAAGCCCAAAAGCGCCTCCAAAGAGCAAAAAGGGTCGGAGACCCTGGAGCTGGCGGGGTCGTCTCCCGAGTTGCTGGTGCGCGTTCACCAGGGCAAGGTCGAGTACCGCCCCATCGCCGGCACCAGGCCTCGGGGTGTCACCGAGGCCGAGGACCAGGCCCTGGCCGACGAGATGATCCACGACGAGAAGGAGCGCGCCGAGCACGTGATGCTGGTCGACCTGGGCCGCAACGACGTGGGCCGCGTGAGCCGGTTTGGAAGCGTCAAAGTCGACCGCCTGATGTTCGTCGAGCGCTACTCGCACGTGATGCACATCGTCAGCTCGATCGAGGGCCGTCTCCGGCCCGAGCTAACCGCCGTCGACGCGCTGCGCGCCTGTTTCCCTGCCGGCACGCTGAGCGGCGCGCCCAAGGTCCGCGCCATGCAGATCATCGAGGAACTCGAACCGGCGCGACGCGGCGCCTACGGCGGCGCGGTGCTCTACGCCGATTTTTCAGGCAATCTCGACTCCTGCATCGCCATCCGCTCCATGCTGGCCATCGGCGGCAAGGGCTATGTGCAGTCCGGCGCGGGCATCGTGGCCGATTCAGTGCCTGAACTCGAGCACCAGGAGTCGATCAACAAGGCACAGGCAGTCATCCGCGCCATCGAGCGCGCGCGACCGATGTAAAAACAGTAGTCAGGGATCAGTGGTCAGGGATCAGTGGTGTCCCGGAGTTCACTGTCCTGAGACACCGCACGCCGGCCCGCGGCCAACTGTCCTCTGTCCACGGCGAACTGTCAACCGACGTCCCTCACTCTCCCGCGAAGGCATGCGTCCCATGCGTGATTGCCGCCCCGGCCCGCAACGCCGCTGCAATGGCCACCACCTCTGAGATCTCGGCGTTGGTCGCCCCCGCCTTGCGCGCCTTTCCCGCGTGGATATCGATGCAGTAGGGGCATTGCGTTGTGAACGCGACGGCCAGCGCCATCAGTTCCTTGTATTTCACCGGAATCGCTCCGTCGGCCATGGCGGCCTTGTCAAATGCCCAGAAAGCTTTGAGCGCATCGGGAGCGTTCGCCTCGATGGTTTTGAGTTTCTTCAGATTCTCCATGCTGTACATGGCTGACCTCCAGGTCTGGGGAACCGGGACGATTGTAGCCGAGTGAGGATCGTTGGGGAAAGCCGCCTCAACAGGCAGCCTGCTGGCCTGACTTGGACCCCGACGGGTCGCTGTGCTGTTTTCGGACACTCCGAATGAGAAAAAACCTTGCGTCTTTCGATTCTCTCCAGGCCTTCTAGTCGGCGCCGAAAATTCGTTTGAAGAAGTGGCCAATCCGGGTGAAGAATCCGGGTTTTTGGGGGTGCGCAGCAGAGGGCGCGGCGGCTGAAGTCGCGGTGGTTGGGGCTGGAGCGGATTGGGCCGCCGAAATCTCCGCGGTTGACTGCGGCGGGGCGGGTGCGTAGACCAACGGCGCCGTGACCTGGGGCGCGAGGTTGGCCGGCTGGGCGGGGGTGGGAGCAGGCGCTGGAGTGGGCGCAAGGCCTTCGCTCTGGGCCAGCGGAAATTCGTTAGCGCCGGTCTTCGAGGGCTCGGGCGGGCAACCGCAGGGCTCCTTCTCCTGGTCCACCACCTCGCGCAGGCTGCCGTGCTGGAACATCACTCGCTGCCCGGGCTGGACGCGGTAGAGGCCGGTGTCGAACAGGCTGGTCACCACCACATAGGGCGCGTCGGCTCCGGTGTTATCGATGCAGGTGTCGCCCTGCTGGCCGAGCCGCACCTTCAATTCGGACGACCCGGGTCCGCCGATCAGGATGCGGAAGTCGGGCGTGAGAACGATGTCGGCGTTGCGGCCGGTGGCGAAACTTGTTTCCAGGGCGCCCCGATCGATCGCCATCAGAAGGCCGGGCGCGTCGCCGCCGGCTGGAACGCTTCTGTCCGACGCCAGCTTGACGGTGGTCGAGGCGCACACGCGCAGCACGCCGCGATGGGGCAAAGTAACTTCGGTGGTTCGCGAGCCCGAGGTGACCGAGCCCTCGGCGGCGATCATGGCTTTCCCGTTGGTGACCTCGAGAGCGCCGGTAACGCTGGCCGCCGTGCCCGGGTCTCTGGAGTCGATAGGAACAATGGCGATAGGCCCGGCAGAGTAAGAGGCGGGCGTTGAAGGCGCGGAGGGTGGAGTTCCATTGGACTGCTTCGCCGGCACCGTTGCCGCCTGCCCGAAAAGCATAGGAGCACGCGCCGGCAATACCGCAATAGCGCTGCTCAAAACCATAGACATTAGCCCTGAAGCTTCGTGCCAGTACCCCATGCCGTCACATTTCCAGAAAGTTCTTGATCATCTGGTGGCCGCCCTCGGTGAGGACGCTCTCGGGGTGAAACTGCACCCCTTCAATGGCCAGCGTGCGGTGCCGCAGCCCCATGATCACCGTGCCCGATCCAACAGTCTCCGGTGTGCGGGCCGTCACGGCCAGCTCCGAGGGCAGCGAATGCTCCTCGACGATGAGCGAATGGTAGCGCGTACAGGTGAGCGGCGTCGGAAGTCCGGCGAAGACTCCCTTTCCGTCGTGCTCCACAGGGCTGGTCTTGCCGTGCATCAGCGTCCGTGCACGCACCACATTCCCGCCAAAGGCCTCGCCGATGGCCTGGTGGCCCAGGCAGACGCCGAGAATAGGTGTTTTGCCGGCCATGTGGCGGATGAGGGGAACCAGGATTCCCGCCTCGTGCGGTGTGCACGGGCCCGGCGAAAGCAGAATCCTTTCCGGCTTGAGGGCTTCAACCTCCTCCACCGTGAGTTCGTCGTTGCGCCGAACCTCTACGTCCGCCCCCAGTTCACCCAGGTACTGAACCAGGTTGTAGGTAAAAGAATCGTAGTTGTCCAGAACAAACACCATGGTAAATGCAAGTGTATCGCGTGAGGGATCGCGGAAGCCGTAGACAGACCTCAAGCCTAGTAGGCTCAGGCCCGCGAATATCGGGAATGAATCACCTGGATGGCATCCGGCGGGGGTCAGCCGGGTTGCGTGCCGCGCGCTGCATCTGAAAAACTGGCGGTGGCTGGAGACGATAGCTGGACACTATGGTTCTTCATTTTCTGGTTCAGGGTCGGGTACAGGGGGTGGGCTTCCGGTGGTATGTGCACCGGGAAGCCAGCGAGCTTGACCTGCGCGGATGGGTCCGCAATACCGAGGACGGCGAGGTTGAGGTGGTGGCGCATGGCGATGCCGCCAATCTGGCCGAACTCCGAGCGAGCTTGAAGCGCGGACCGCGTGGCAGCCGTGTGGATCGCGTGATCGAGCACTACCTGGATGAGAGCGAGGCCGAGGGGCTGGGATCGTTCCGGATCGATGGAGCGTGGTAAGACGGGCGGCTTCCTGTCCCCCGGCTTTCAGCCTTAGCTTGTAGCCTTGCGCCTTCGGCAACCACCAATCTATCGGCGGTCGCTCGTCGGACTCACATTTCCGGTGTGTGCCGAAAGGCGAAGATGCCCGCCAACAAAAAATTCCCGCCCTTCTGTCACGAAAGCCCTTCCCGGACCACCATCTACTGAGCGTAAGCCCCTCCCCCTGGGATTCGCCGTATCGGGAACGTGCTGTCAACCGTGACTCTCGCAAAAAAAGAAAGTGAATAACGAACCTGTGATGGTCAATTCCCATGCCAATCTACACTTTTGCGCGCTCGCATATCGGCCGCGCGGAGTCGCAAGCGGTGTCCCATCTCATGCCGGCAGAGTTCTTCTGCTTGCTGTGAAAGAGGCCAACGACCGCCTTGTTTTCAGTGTCTCCCCAAACCTATCGAAGCTGGTCGATAAAGTGGATCTGCGGTTCGTCAATAACACCTTTCGCGATCTTCCACGACGTGCGAAGCTTTATCCGCATCTGTTGTTCAAGCAGATCTCTTCATTAAGAGTAGGTCCGTTAATCACTCACAAGGTCGGGCTGTGCGGCGTGGATGACGAAGAGATCATGGCTGCTTGCACACACTTCATTGACGTTCAGGAACTTGAACCGCCTGCCGGCGAAGAGTCCGAAAGCCCTCGGCCTCGGGCTGACACCATGCCGCGCGCCGCGAGCGCACAAGGGTTGTATCGCGCCCCGGCATTCGGCCGAAGGGGTCAGAGAAACGTCCCGATCGACATGCTGCCCATGTTCGAGAGTCCCGAAGCGCAGCGGTCGCGGCAGCGGGATCGCATTTCCGGCCATCTCCGCGCCATGCGTCCCCGGCAGTCCGGAGACTGAACGGCGAGTCGCTTCCTCCCCAAATGCGATCGCGCCTGCGGCTGCCGTTTATAATTTCACTGGAGAAGCCAAGCCACTTGCGCCGGTTTTGTTTTTGCGCTTCGAACGCGCCCACCGGTTTTGTGCGCATCGAGTCTCTTGCACCTCCAGGAGCCCGCCCGATCATGTCCGAACCTGTGAAACCTGTCAACGTCGAAGCCCTGAAGAAACTGGTACGTACGGTGCCGGATTTCCCAAAGCCCGGAATCCTGTTCTACGACGTCACTACGCTTCTGAAAGACAAGACGGGGTTTGCGCAACTGATCGACGCCCTGGCGGCTCATTACATCGAGCGGAAGATCGATCTGGTGCTGGGCATCGAGGCAAGAGGATTTATCTTTGGACCGGCCCTGGCTTACCGGCTCAATGCAGGCTTTGTGCCGGTGCGCAAGCCGCGCAAGCTGCCCGCCCCGGTGGCTCGCGTGACCTACGACCTGGAGTACGGGTCGGACGCGCTGGAGATTCATCTGGACGCAATCGCGCCGGGGCAGAGCGTGGTGCTGGTGGACGACCTGCTGGCCACCGGAGGCACGATGGAGGCTACCGTGAAGCTGGTCAAGCAACTGGGCGGCAAGATTGCCGGGCTGGCCTTCGCCATCGAGTTGGATTTCCTGAAGGGCCGCGACCGGTTTACCGGGTACGACGTCTTCAGCCTGCTTCACTACGACGAATAGGCGGAGCAACCAGCGCATTGAAGAGTTCCAGACGCTATCTCTGAGGGACCTCTCGGCAGCCGCCGGCGTCTTTCGGTCCTACCCAATTCATCCTTTTCCGCAGTCGGATCTGCGTTGGGCGCCCGGCTATTTTGGCTGCGGCGCGGGAGCTGGCGCCGGCGCCGCCGCGGGTGGCGTCGCGGCCGTGGACGCCTTGATGACGTCGGTTACATCTTTGGTCATCTCGTCGGTGAGGGCCTTGGTGCGCTCCTGGGTGCGCTTCATGACCAGCGGCATGTACTGCTTCATGATGACGGGTTGGATGTTGAGCAGGTCCTGGCCGGGCTGCGAACTGTAGAAGGCGATGAAGGCTTCGACATCGGTGCGGCTCAGGTAGCGCTGGTAGATGTCCGACATATCGCCGAGCATCTCTTCGACGGGATAAAGATGGATCGCCTTGTCCATGTACTTCTGGGTGAGCTTGTCGATATCCGCCTGCTGCTGGGTCGTCAGCCTCTGGTCTTCGGGGAGACTGGAGGTGATTTGCCTGGCTTGTGCTTTTATCTGCTGCTGAAGCATGGAGGGCAGGGCCCTCATGGAATTTTCAAACTGTTCGCGAATGCGCATGACGGTGAAAAGTCTGGACAGCTCCTCTTTGCTCGCCTGCCGATCGGCAGGAATGATTGCGGGATCCGTGGCGGCGGGTTGCGCGGGGGCGGCTTGCGTTGCGGCGCCGGGCTTTACGGCCGTCGACTGAGCGTCGATGAGCGACGGCGCGCAAGCGATCGCGGCGGCGAGTAACAGGATCGAAGAAAGATTATGCATACGGAAGTCCCGACAACTTTCCGCCGGCGCCCTTCCGGCATGGTCCAGAACGTTGTTCTAAGAGCCTGTTTACAACCTTGCGTCGCCTCAAGGCCCAGTCCGCCGAAAGCGGACGGTAGACGGTAGCCTCAGGCGCAAGCCTGGGGGGAAAGGTGCGTTGTTCAACGTACAGCCCGCTTTGGCGGGCGTAAGATGCCTTCCGATTGAGATGGTAATCAGGCTCTTAGACACGTGAGGTCAAGTTTAGCATTCCATCCAATCCGGGCCTTCATCGCGCAAGGCTTATTCGCCCGCTTTTTCCTGGGCCTCCGTGGCCAGCGGCTGCGGCGCCGCAAAGACATCTTCCTGCAGGCTCTGGGCGTCCGCGAAACGGTAACCGACGTAGACATCGGTGAGCAGGTAAAGCGGGTTGGAGGGGTCGTCTTCAATTTTCTTGCGCAATTGGCGGATGAAGGTGCGCAGGTACTCGACTTCTTCGCGGCAATCGGCGCCCCAGACGGCGGTGAGCAGCTTGGCATACGTAACGACGCGGCCGGCCCGGCTCATGAGGCAATGAAGAATATCGAATTCCTTGCGGGTGAGGCGGATGGTTTCGCCGCGCCGGGTGACGGAGCGCTTGAGCGGGTCGAGATAAATCTCTCCAATCTCAATGGCGGCGTCTTCCGCGCGGGCAGGAGCGCGGACGCGGCGCACCGCGGTGCGAATCCGGGCGATCAGCTCGCGCGTGCTGAATGGCTTGGTGACATAGTCGTCCGCTCCCAGATCGAGGGCCTCCACTTTGTCCTCTTCCTGATCTCGCACGGTAAGCATGAGGATGGGCAGCCGGGGCGCAAACGCGCGCATGCGGCGCAGAGTCTCAATACCGCCGATGCCGGGCATGTTGACATCGAGCAGTACGGCGTCGAAAGCGGCCGTGCGGAGCAACTGCAGCGCTTCTTCGCCGCGCGAGGCCTCGGAGACCTGAAAGCCGAGCTCCATGAGCGGAGGGCGTAGCGCGCGGCGAATGGCCGATTCGTCGTCTACGACGAGAATGCGAATGGCTTGCTGGCTCATTCAGGAACCTTCCTTTTCGGTGATGGTGGGAATGGCGGCAAAAAAAGTGGTTCCATCCTGCTCGTCGCTTGTGACCCAGACATAACCGCCGTGAATGACGGCAACACGTTTGGCGACGGAAAGACCGATGCCGGTGCCGGGGGCGCGATTGGAGTAATTCCCGGAGCGATAGTAACGATCGAAAATACGTTCCCGGTCGGCCATGGGGATCACCGGTCCGAAGCTGTGGACGGAAAAGATCGCCTCTCGACTGGCCAGCACAACGCGGATGGTGATGGCGGTGCCGAAGATCGAATATTTGCATGCGTTGTCAATGTACTGGGTGAGGAGAGTGATCATCAACTGGCGATCGCAGGATAAAACGAGGCTCTCGTCTTCCAACTCCACCGAGACTTTCATGCTGGCCAGGCGGTCTTTCAGCACGTCGAGCACTTCCTCGATCAGCGTGGCGACGCCGACCGGGGCAACGTGGATGGCAACCTCGCCGCCATCGAGCCGCGCCGTGGTCAGCAGGCGGGTGGTGAGAGCGCTTAGCAATCCGGCTTGTTCATTGATCAGCGAGACCAGTTCAGTTTGTCCGGCTGAGAGCCGGCCCATCTCAACCAGGCCGGTGCCGGCGGCACGGATCGCGGTAAGCGGCGTTTTATAGGCATGTGCCAGCGAGTCAAGCACCGTGGAGCGAAGCTGTTCGGTGCGGCGTTCGGTCTCGATGCGGCTCTCATTGGCAAAGGCGCGATAGCGGTCGAAGGTGATGGCAATGAGCGAGGCGATGGCGTTGTTCGTAAGCGGGCTGGTTTCTCCGCGAACCAGCAGGCTGCCCACCGGAACCACGCCGAGGCGAACCACGCGGCGGCCGATCCCGGTTTCCGGATCGTCGTCGTTGGTTTCGAAGTAGTAGATGTTCTGAGCCATCTCCTGGGGATCGGTTTTCCAGTAGCCGGCCTGATAGACGTCGTGCAGATCGGCATCGAAGACGGCAACCGCTTCCAGGGCAAAGATCTCGTGCACAAGCTCAACAAGTTGCGGCCCCGGCTCCACATGGAGATTCATCTGCAGCGTGCGCCGGGTGAATTCGTAGAGGTCATGCATCTGGCCGCCCCAGGATTCGGCTTCCCGGGCATTGCCGTTGACGCGGGCCGAGAGTCGGCTGACGGTGAGCGCCACAAGAACGAAAATCAGCACCGTGATGGAATTGACCGGCGCGGCCTCAAACCCGTAGTGGGAGTGGCGGGCAGCGAATAATGCCTGGGCCGCAACGGCGGTGAGGGAAACAATGACCGCCTGCCAGAATCCGCACAGCAAAGCTTCGGGAACGACGATAAGGAGATAGAGGAGAGCCGATACGGGAAGCAGCCAGCTGAACCAGTTTGCAAGAGCCGTGACCAGAAAGACAGTCATGATGCCCAGTGCACACTCCAGCGTGAAAAGGAGGATGCGCGCGCCGGAGCCGCGAGAACGCCTTACTCCGAGAACAGTCCGCGCAGGGATATAGTTTCCAGCCAACCAGTCACCCGCTTTCTCTGTCTTCCCTGGAGTACGGAAAACTTGATGCCCGCGCGCACGGTAAAACCAGCAATCAGTGGCTGCGTGTCGATCTGGGTTCCGCCGGATGGCGTGGGCTTTCCTCAAACGAGCAGTGCCCGCATGGCTGAAGGATCGAAGCAAATAAAACTGAATTCTAACAGATTCTTCATTGCATTCTCATGGAGACGATGTAAGTCGGAGCTTGGCTGGCGGCCTCGGAAGCAGCCAGAACAGCGATCGAGACAGGAGATTCGGGATTGAGTAGGAGCTCTAAGTCGAATTAAGAATCTTTTTATAATCCTCATAAGTTCTTTATGCCTCCTTTGCATTAATACTGTTAAGCCAGTTTGACCCAAAACAATACAGCGGCTCTGAACACGACCGCCATTCGTGACGATGCGAATCCATAGGGCGATATCCGCATGGGTTCAATGTCTTCAAGGAAGCAGCGGATCGCGCCTGGAGTCGTGTACTTGAATGCGGGAATGGCCCTTTTATCGAAGTCGGTCAAAAATTTTTTGGAGGTATTGCTGATGAATTCGAAAGCGACTCGCATTTTGCACGTAGTGGCCGGAACGGCCTTGGCGATGGGGACAATGGCAATTGCCCAGGCACCCGCACCTGCTCCAGCGCCCGCGCCGGCTGCCGCGCCTGCCGATCAGGCTGCCGCGGCTCCCGCTGCCGCGCCGGCTCCGCTTTCCACTTTTGTTCTCACCGGTCCACTGTCCTGGCTGCCGCCAGCCACCTTCGATGCCGGGCCGCTGGGCAAACTGTCCGTCAATGGCATTGTGACCGGTTACTCGGCGTTCCAAAGCAATTCGGTGACCGGGGACGACGCTGCGCAGGCCACTCTCAGCAACGGGCAGGTCTTCATTCAGAAGGCGGACGGAAAGTATCAGTGGTTCGTTCAGGCCGGCGTTTACACCATGCCGACGCTGGGGACGCCATTCATGAACGCCCAGGATACCGTGAAGAATTACTACGGGCCGGTTCCGGTTGCCTTTCTGAAACTGCCAGTCGGAAAGACCACGCAGTTCGAGATCGGCTCTCTTCCCACGCTGATGGGCGCCGAGTCCACCTTCACTTATCAGAACTTTAACATCGACCGCGGCCTTGTCTGGAACCAGGAAAACGCCATTAACCGCGGCATCCAGATCAATCAAACACTGGGCAAGTACCTCAGCGCCTCGGTCAGCTGGAACGACGGTTATTACTCCAACCGCTATTCGTGGCTCTCCGGTTCCGTGACGCTCACCAAGGGACCTCATGTCCTGGTGTACGACGGAATGGGGAACCTCGGGCAGACCGTATTTGAAACCACGGCTACGCCGATCCAGAACAACGGCTACATGCATGCGGTGATCTATACGTACACCAAGGGCCCATGGATCGTGTCGCCGTACTTCCAGTACGGCAAGCTGCCGACCAACGCGGCAGTAGGGGTTACCAAGGGCACCTCGGCAACCGGCGGGGCGGCCAACGTCAGCTACGCATTCAAGAGTGGCCTCTCGCTTCCGGTGCGCGTTGAGTACCTGACCAGTTCGGGAAGCGCAACGGACGGATCGGTGAATATGCTCTGCTTCGGAGCCGGAAGCGCAGGCACCACGTTTACCGTCACTCCGACTTATCAAAAAGGCGGCATGTATCTTCGCAGCGATCTCGGCTGGGTGCACGCATCGAGCTACACGTCGGGTGCTGTGTTCGGCAAGACGGGAGCGGACTCGGACCAGTTCCGCGGCGTGCTTGAGTTCGGCTTCATCTTCGGAAACAACGTATCACCCGAGCATTGATACCAGGCTCCGCAGCCTGCCCTGCGAACCCTCGGGCTAAGCCGCGAGTTCGCAGGGAACAGGAGAACTGAATCTCTTCATTTCATCCTTATCGATGCAACCTTAGCATTCAGCTAACCGAATCGGCTTACCCGTATCGCCCCGATCGCTTATGCGGATAAGGGCAAGCTAGACGAATATCCCGGGCCTTCTTCCGGGAGCAGCCTTACGAACCCTATCTCTAGGAGAATGCTCATGGCAGATCAGAAAGCACCTCAAATGCAGGCCACCCTGGGCCTAACCGGGTTGACCAGCAATGCAATGGCACTTATCGCCCCCGGCGCCTTTCTCTGGCTCACCTTCTACATTCAGGCAACCACCGGCGTAGCCGGCCAGCCGTCAACCGCGCCTGCCATGTGGCTGGGAATCTTCGGCGCGCTCCTGCTCTGCCTGGCCACCGCCGTTGCTTACGCGGAGATTTCGAAACTCTATCCGGGCACCGGGTCAAGCTACTACTACGCCGAGCAGGCAATGCTTTCGAAAGATGCGGCCTTCAAATATGCCCGCATCGCCAAGTTCATCGTCGGCTGGGGCTCTCACCTTTATTACTGGGTGTATCCCGGCGTGATGGTGGCCACCACCGGCATCTTTGTCGCCTACGTGGTAGGCTTCCTCGATCCGACTTTCATCAGCGGCTCAAATCCCGGGCCGGTGTTCATGGGTCTGGTTGCGGTGGTCTTCTCGTTCTTCGTGGCGTGGATCGCTTCGAAGGGCGCGGGCGCTTCGACCGCCGTCAATATCGGAATCAACCTGGTGCAGATCTCGGCTTTGGTGGTGTTCGCGGTGCTTGCCCTCCAATATCGCGCCAGCCATCCTTCCGGCTCCACCGGCTTCCAGTATGACTCGCAGACGCTGTCCACCTATACCTACCAGTTCGCAACGGCCAAGGACGGATCCACGCTGCGCGACGCGAGCGGCAATCCGCTGCCGCTGCTCGACGCGGCCGGCAAGCCGGTCCCTTACACGATTACGTATCCGACCACGGACGCGACCGGCAACTTCCTCACCCACCCCAACGCCGCGTCGGTGATTGCCCCGCACAAATTCAGTTACATGTTTATTCAGGCCACGGTTGCAATTCTGATCCTGGTCGGATTCGAATCGGTGACCTCGATGGGAGGCGAGGCGAAGAATCCAACCAAACATATACCGATTGCCGTCATCGCATCGCTGTTGATTCAGGGCCTGATCTGCTACTTATTTGAGTATTTCGCGGCGAACTACTTCCTGAATTCCGGGTATACGATGCAGTCGGCGGCGAACTCCGCGGCGCCGATCGGCGACATGATGATCATTGTCGGAGATGCGCTGCTCGGTCAGGGGCACGGCAGGTACTTCATGCTGGCCGAAGCCGTCACGGTCTTCCTGGCGCTGATCGGAACCACGCTGGCCTGCATGAACACGGGCGCCCGCGTCACCTATGCGATGGGCAAGGACGACGAGGCTCCGGAACACTTCGGCATTCTGCATGCCAAGTCGCTGAGCCCGCGGCGCGCCATCTGGACGCTGGCTATCATCTCGGCGGTTATCGGCGTAATCGCGGTCTCGCTGGTCTTCGGCGATGCCGGTGCACCGACCGACGCGACGATCGCCGCTCTGCCGCATAACATCTTTTCAAACTTCGGCTACTCCACGCACGATCAAATGGCGGCGCTTCCCAACTCGCTGCTGGCCATTACGCTGACTTCAAACTTCGGCACGTTCATTCTTTACGCGCTGAGCTGCTTCCTTTGCATTGTGGCCTTCCACAATCGGCCCGACTATAACCCCATCCTGCACCTGATCATTCCGGGGTTCGGCCTGCTGGCCAACCTGGTCTGCATGGGCTTTTATGTTGCCGGACCGTTCTTCAATCTGGGCACCAAGATGGAACCGCTCACCGCCTTGGGGATCTCCGCCCTCTGGGGCATTTACGGCGGCATTTACTTCCTGCGTTCTTCGAAGGCCAAGGGCAAGGCAATCCTGCTTACCTCCAAGGAACCGGTAGCTTCGTCCAAGTAACAACCTGGCAAAGACTCCTGGGTGGAATCTGTTCTTCGTCCTCTTGGCGAGGATGGAGAACAGATTCCACCCAGTGGTCATTGATCCGTGCGAAGCAGGACAAACTTCAGGAAGCCACGTTTCCGGCGGGAATGCGGAACATGGCCATGCGGCGGCGCATATGTTAGACGTGCAGTTCGGAGAAGCAAGCGATTTCGGAAAAGTTCGCACCAATAATGAAGATGCAATGGGTTCATTCATTCCCGCATCGCGCTACCAGGGGCGCTCGCACGGATATCTTTTCGCGGTGGCGGATGGAGTGGGCGGGATGGACCTGGGCGAGGTGGCCTCGGCAACCGCGATCTCGACTGTCACGGAAGGATTTGCAAATGCGCAGGCGGGCACGATGCTGATCAGCCTGGTTCCGCGACTGATTCAGCACGCCAACGCAGCGGTGCACGATCGCCGGCTTGAGCCCAATTACCGGGGCAAGAATATGGCAACGACGCTGGTGGCCTGCGCCCTGCGCTATGATCAGGCGGTGGTTTCGCATGTGGGGGACTCGCGCTGCTACCTGGTGCGGAACGGCAAGGCAAAGCAGGTGACCCAGGACCATACGCTGGTGAACGAGCAGCGCAAAATGGGCCTCATCTCCGCCGACGAGATCGCAGACTCCGACTCTCGTCATGTGCTGATCCGGTCGCTGGGGCCGGAGATGTTTGTATCTCCCGATACCACCGCGATCACGCTGCAGGCGGAAGACGCGCTGGTGTTGTGCACCGACGGCCTGCACGACGAGATGACCGAATCCGCTATTGCCGAGATCGTCTCGCAGAAAAAAAGCGCGCCCGAGCTGGCGCGCGAGTTGGTGGCGCGGGCCGTGGAGGTCGATGGCGGCGACAATACCACCGCGCAGGTGATCAGGGTGCGATCGGTGGAGCAGGTGGGAATGTATCGCGGACGGCCTTACCGGCTGCCTTCCTGACGCTCCGATTACCTTTGCCGGGTGGACTTTACCGAAATTCTTCGAAGCCTGCGCCCGCTCCAGTTAGAGTATGTAGAGCCACCAGAAAGAGAGCCGACTGCAGGATGAGTTTTTACGACAGCCTTGAGCCTGGAACGCAGCTCGATCACTACCACATCGATGCGGCGATTGCGCGCAGCGGAATGGCGTCGATATTCCGGGCCACCGATCTGAGGGACAACCGGGTTGTCGCGCTCAAGATTCCTCATCCCGATATGGAGGCTGATCCGATCCTCTTCGACCGGTTTCAGCGCGAAGCGGGGATCGGCGAAAAGCTCGATCATCCCAAGGTGATGCGGGTCTACGGCGGCGAGAAGCGCTCGCGCGTTTACATGGTGATGGAGTGGTGCGAAGGACGCCTGCTGCGCAAGATCCTGGATGAGGGAAGAATTCCCCAGGACCGCGCCATCCGGATCGCCATCGGGGTGCTGGGCGCGCTGGACTACATTCACTCGAATGGCGTAGTGCACCGCGACCTGAAGCCTGAAAACATCATGGTGGATGCCGACGATCACATCAAGTTAATCGACTTTGGCATTGCCAGCGATTCCTCCGCGCGCCGCCTCACCTATGCCAACTTCACCGCGACACTGGGCACTCCGAATTACATTTCGCCGGAGCAGGTGAAAGGCAAGCGCGGAGATGCGCGGTCCGACATCTATTCCATCGGTGTCATTCTGTATGAGATGGTCACCGGCAAGCTGCCCTTCTCCGGCCCCTCGCCGATCGCTGCCATGAACGACCGGCTCCTGAATCACCCCACCCCCCCGCGTGTGGCCGACCCCTCGGTTTCTCCGCAATTGCAGGAAGTCCTCTACCGTGCGTTGGAGCGCGACCCGCGGAATCGTTACGCGACGGCGCGTGAGTTCCAGCATGACCTGGAGCACCTGGATGAAGTAGGAGTAGAGGATCGCGCTGAACTCAGAGACTGGCAGAAACGGAAATCGCAGTTGTCAAGAAAGATTCTTTATTACGGCGGCCTGGTGCTCATTCCAGTCGTGGTTTTGCTGCTGATGATACTGATCGCCCGCCGCCATTGAACCCCCGGAAAAGCTTTCGCTCGAGAGGAGAAATCTTCACGGGTTCTTTATGCCGAGGGACATAGGATCTTAGTGCATACAATACAACTTCAAGCACCCAAGGAGAATCATGGCAAAGTACAAACTGGAGTACATTTGGCTCGACGGCAGAAAACCCGTCCCGGAACTGCGCGGCAAGACTCAACTGAAGGATTTTGAAAAGCCGCCCACTCTCGCCGACCTTCCCCTTTGGGGCTTCGACGGCAGTTCGACGATGCAGGCGGAAGGCAGCAAATCGGACTGCATTCTGAAGCCGGTGGCTCTTTATCCCGACGGCGGGCGCAAGGACGGCTACATTGTTTTGAGCGAAGTGATGCACCCGGACGGTACGCCGCACTCCACCAACGCGCGCGCAACGGCCGAGGATGATCCCAACATCTGGTTCGGATTTGAACAGGAGTATTTTCTTTACAAAGACGGACGTCCCCTGGGATTTCCGGAAAACGGCTATCCCGCGCCGCAGGGGCCGTATTATTGCGGCGTCGGCTACAAGTACATGGGCAGCATCGCTCGCCAGATTGTGGAGGAGCATCTCGACCTGTGTCTCTATGCGGGCATCAATCACGAAGGCATCAATGCCGAAGTGGCCAAGGGGCAGTGGGAGTTCCAGATCTTCGGCAAGGGTTCGCACAAAGCCGCCGACGACGTGTGGGTGGCGCGCTACCTCATGGCCCGGCTCTGCGAGAAGTACGAGGTGGACTTCGTGCTGTATTGCAAGCCGATCAAGGGCGACTGGAACGGATCGGGCATGCATACCAACTTCTCCACGAAGCATCTGCGCGAAGTTGGAGGCAAGGAATACCTCGAGTCTCTGATGAAGGCATTTGAGGGGAACATTGCGGCGCACATAGCCGTTTACGGCCCGGATAACCATCTGCGCCTGACGGGCCTGCACGAAACCCAGGCCATCGACAAGTTCAGCTACGCACTGTCGGATCGCGGCGCTTCGGTCCGGCTGCCTGTAAACTTTATTAAGAACGGCTACAAAGGATACCTCGAAGACCGGCGCCCGAACTCCGAAGGCGATCCCTACCAGATCGTTTCGCAGATCTTGAAGACAGTCAACTCCGTGCCCATCCCCGAATTGACGACGGCCTGATCGGCTTTCTCTCCGGCCGGAACCCTGGCCGGAGAGAGCCCGACCGATTCAACAACGCAGCGCAGCTGCCTCGCCAGGAACGATTCGTCTCATAGATTGGACTAAACCGGCTCTTTACCTACGGGCATGGCCGCGGCGGAAGACGCTTCTATCTTCCGTCGCGGCCATGCCTTTCTGTCTTTGGTTTGCGCCGCAATCGAGGCTGGTGGTAGATTTTTTGGGGAATGCACCACAACCTGTCACGCCGACTTAAAAGAGAAACGGAGGAGTATGTCTACTGAATTCCGCGATTTTCTCGCCCTTACTTATGCTGAGCTTGAAGACCTTAACCTTGCTGCCAAGGCTGACCGGATGAACCGGGTCGAGATTGGCGATACACGCGAAAAAAGACTCAAATATCTGACCGACGAGAAGCGGATCAAGGCCGTGACCGTGCTGTTCTCAGACCTCGAGGGCCGTCTTCACCTGCTGGACTACGACAAAAAGTTTCTGCTCGGCGCTTATGAGAATCTGACCTTTGACGGATCGTCGATTCGCGGGTTCACCGCGCAGAAGGAGAGCGATCTGCGGCTGGGTATCGACTGGAGCGCGTTCTATTGGGTTCCGGCCGACGTGTTCGGCAACGGCAAGGTGCTGGTGTTCGGCACCGTGCTCGACAAGGACGGAACTCCATATGCGGGCGACCTGCGCGGCGTGCTTAAGCACTACGCCGAAGCGCTGCACAGGGAAAAGGACCTGACGCTGAATGCCGCCACGGAGATTGAAGGTTTTCTATTCGCCGGCCGCGATGCGGAGACAAGGTTCCACGAGACCAACAAGTTCGAATTCATCAACACCGGCGGATACTATCATGTGCTTCCGCTCGATCCGCTGCGCCAGTTCATCGACACAGCAGCCGAAGTGCAGCGGGCGATGGGCTTCCAGAATGAGAAGGACCACCCCGAGGTGGCCCCCAGCCAGTTTGAGATCAACTACGGATACTCCGAGGTGGTTGCGGCAGCGGACCAGATCCAGCTTTACAAGCTTCTGTGCCGGCAGATTGCCAACAACATGGGCTACACGGCGAGTTTCCTCCCCAAGCCGGTTGTCGGAGTGAATGGAAGCGGAATGCACACCAACGTATCGGTGTCGAAGGGTAAGACCAACCTTTTCTGGGATGAGAAGGGCGAGGAGCAACTTTCGCAATTCGGATGGGATTTCCTCGACCGTATCCTGACCCACGCGCTCGACCTTTGCCTGATTTTCAACTCGAGCGTGAATGCGTACCGTAGGCTCGATCCGCATTTTGAAGCGCCCAACCAGATTCGGGCTTCGGCAACCGACCGCGGCGCCATGGTGCGCGTGCCCATAGGCAATCGCCGTTCCATGCGCACCGAGGTGCGCGCGGTGGCGCCGGACGCGAATCCTTACCTGTCGCTTTACAGCATCTTCAAAACAGGCATCGATGGGACCATTTCGGAGCAGGATAATCTGCGCGCGGGCGGTCGTTATCTGCCCGATAACATTCAGCAGGCAATTGACGATTTCAAGGAATCAACCTGGATCGGCGAAATTCTCGGAGCGGACGTGCAGGGTCGTTATGCCGACCTGAAGCAGGCCGCCGCGAACCGGTCGCCGCGTGAGCTGGGAACGTTTGTGAAAGGCTCCGAAGTGCAGTTCCACCACGAGGTCTATAACCAGTCGTTGTGGAATCTGTTTTAGTCAGAGTCAAAAACAGTTGGGTTGTAAAGGGCGGGTCGGCTTGCGCTCACCGAATCTATGGAACCGACTTCCCTGCCCCAACTTCGATCTCTTCCGTGAGGGCTTCAGCAACGTCGATCGCGTTGCCTCGACTGACGTCGAGATGCGTGACCAGACGGATGGCATCGCGGCTGAAGGCGGAAGCGAGAATGCCGCGTTCCTTGAGGCGGGAGACCAGCTCAGGCGCGCCGTGGCCGGCAGTGAGACGGAAGATAACAATATTGGTCTCGACCGACTTGAGGTTGATCGTGACACCCGGAAGATTGGCGAGGGCCTCGGCAAGCAGTCGCGCGTTGGCGTGGTCTTCGTGCAGCCGCTTCGGGCCCTGTTCGAGCGCGATCAGTCCGGCAGCGGCCAGGATGCCGGCTTGCCTCATGCCCCCTCCGAGAGCTTTGCGGTAGATGCGAGCACGGGCCATAAGTTCGGCTGAGCCAACCAGCACGGAGCCAACCGGGGCGCCCAATCCCTTTGACAGGCAAAACATCACCGTATCGAACCCGCGCGTGAGCGCAACGACGTCGACGCCGAGGGCGACCGAGGCGTTGAAGATACGGGCTCCGTCGAGGTGAGTGGGGAGCTTGCGCTCCTTGGTGTTTGCCCAGATTTCTTCCAGGACGCTGAGGCGCGTGCAGCGGCCGCCGGCCAGGTTGGCGGTATTTTCAATCTCGATGAGGCCGGTTGGGGCGCGCAGTGCGCCATAAGGCTCAATCACGGGCTCGATGTGCTTCCAGGTGAGAATTCCGCCTTCCGCGGAGACCGCGCGGATGAGGCAGCCGGAGAAGACTGCGGTGGTGGCCATCTCCCAATCGAGAATATGGGCGCGCGACTCGGCAACGACCTCCTGGCCGGGCTGGGTGTGCAGGCGAATCGCGATCTGATTGCCCATGGTGCCGGTGGGAACGAAAAGGGCTGCTTCGCGGTCAAATGCCTCGGCGGCGCGGCGCTCAAGAAGGTTGACGGTAGGGTCTTCCCCATAGACATCGTCGCCCACTTCGGCTGCGGCCATGGCAGCGCGCATCTCCGGGCTGGGACGGGTGACTGTATCGGAGCGGAGGTCGATCATGGGATTTCCTTGGGAGAACAGTGATCAGCGGCCAGTGGACGGTTGCCAGTTTCGCCTTCAATGATAAGAGCGCTCAGCTGTTTATAACTACCATCAGACAGGGGTCTGAATTCTTGATCCGATACACCACGCCATCTCGGCCTTTCCGGCTCTTCCTGAAGCCGAGTAACTGCCGGAGGCATCCACCCTGCCGCCGGAGCAGCGAAACAATGTTGTCAGCGACCGTTCCGTGAAGTAGTTGATGTGCTCGTGCATCATGTAAAGGCTTGCGGGGCGAACGACGAATCGCGCCAGCGAAGGCGCGGTGAGCGCCATGAGCCCAATCTGCGCGATCCGTCTCGACACGCGTGTCATGCCAAGCGGAGTTTCGCACGGAACTTCGAGAAATACCAGTCCGCCCCGGGGAGAAGCTTGCAGCATCTCGCTCACTAAAAGGCGCGGAAACCCGACATGTTCGAGAACGTTGCTGTTGACAATAAGATCGGCCTTGCAGGCGGCAGGGTCTTTTGTCGCGGTTACGCCTGCCGCTGCCGGTATTCCGGAGATGTCGTAGACAAAAGCTTCGGCGCCGTCGATCAAGCCAAACACCAAATCCCCGCGATCGCCGCCATAGTCGAGGATGCGGCTAATCTTTTGAAGTCCCGCATGTTGCCTGAGAATCGCACCGAGCTTTGCGCGGCGTAGCTCGTATGAGCTGGCCGAGGCCAGGTCCGCGTTGAACTTTCTTGTGTACCATGGCTCCGATGCGTGGCGCATCTGCTGATACTCTTCCGAGCGGTAGCCGCTATAGAGGCGGCGCAGATCGCCTTCATCCAGGCGCGGATTGTAGAACATGAATCCGCATGATTCGCACATCGCCAGGTCCACGCAAAACGGCGCGCGGTTCCAAATGCGCGTGGCCAGGAAAGGGGCGACCAGAGCGCGCTTGAGCCGGCGGATCGGGGCCTCGCAAACCACGCAATTCAATACGCTGACGATCCCGGTCCTCCATTCCAATGACTGGTTCGGCTTGCGCCGCGCGTGCATTCTCTCTGTTTCAGTGACGCAGGACCGATCGTTGACCCCTGACCCCTGCTCTTACGGGATCTTCGCCATGGGCAGTTCCATGATCGGATTCCGGCTGCCGTTCTTCACGGAATACGCCCAGAGACCATGGAAGTTGGCGCGGATTCCGGGCTGCGCCTTCAGAAAGGCGCTGAGAACGGCAATCGCTTCCGTGCGCAGGGCGGCGGGATCGGTGACCCCGGTTGAATCGTAGGCTACGCCGAGGTCGGGCTCGTGAAGGGAGGCGTCGAGCCTGACCCCTTCGATCTTCCACCTACGATCACCGTCGGGAATGGTGAGCGGGAAGGCGCTCTGCGGCGAAGATGCGATCTGCGCTTGTTCCTGGCTGAGCTTGTCGAGGTTGGGAGAGGAAATAAAATCGACTGGCAACAGCAGATAGCGGGCCGCATCGTAGCTGTACCATGCGCTCCATGGGTCGGCCTTGGCGAGTTCGCGGGCGCGTTTCCAGTACCAGACGCCGTCGTGCCCGTCGAAGACGCCCTGGCGAACCGTGAGACCGGCCAGACGCCATGCGCTCGAGGAACTGTCCCAGGCAAGAACGAGACCCAGTTGTCCGCCGAGCGGCGAGCCCGTTGCGACGGCCAGAATAACCGCAAAGCGGCCCGGCGGCAGGTTGCGCATGTTCACGGTGATGGTGAGCGAACCGCTTGAATTGGAGCAGAAAAACTCGGTGTCGGCCGGGGCAGTCTGATTTGCGGCATCGAGCAGATAGACACTCTGAATCTGGATCTGGCCGCCCTGGGTAAGCGACTGGGCTTGTCCGGCGGCTCCGCTGATCCCCTCCCAGGCGGAGGCCTCGGAGGGCAGCAGATCGGCCTTCAACGAGACAAGATCCTGGCTGAGGATGGCCTGCGTAATGCGCCCCGACGCTGCGGCCAGCGCGTCGCGATCCTGGGCGGAAAGCTCCGCCTGCATGGTGCAGGTCGCGGCCTGGCTCGACAACCCTGCCGCAATCAAGGCCAACGAGGCGAGAAGCTTCCAGCGGGAGCGCATTGGGAGAAAGATTCCTTCCAAATCTTGGACGCTGATTTTGAGCGTCCGAGGGTCACTGCTAGTCTAGTACAGTGGGGCGGTGCGGAACTTCAGGGCGGCGCCGCGGCGAGTTCCCTCGGTTACGCCTGCAAGGAGGGCCTATTCCGATGCAAACATACGGAGCGCTGCAAGGCCTGTCTTCACGGATTCCGATGGTTCGGCTGCCGTCGACCTTGCGCATGGCGGCATTTCTCGCAATGTGCGCCGGGTTATTCGCTCTGACAAGCCTTGAACCAGTGAATGCGGTCAGCCCTGGACGCTCAGCGGCCGATGCGGCACAGACTCAGGCTCCCGTTGCAACTACGGCGGCAGAACCAGCAAAGCGGACGGTTCATCCTCGAAAGCGGCCGGCGGCAAAGCCGACTCCTGCGTTGGGAGTTGTTGCGTCTGCGCCTCTTGTGCCCGCTGCACCTCCGGCTCCTGACTGGCCGGCCAATGATCGTCCCCGGGCCGCGGCAGTGGTCTGGGACAGTCAAGGGCTGAAGGTCGATGCATCCAACTCGAGCCTGGGGCAGATTCTTAAGGATGTATCGATGGCCACTGGCGCAAAACTGGAGGGGTTTTCAGCGGATCAGAGGGTATTTGGAAACTACGGGCCGGGAACGGCGCGGGAGGTGCTTTCCCAACTCCTGGAGGGTTCCGGGTACAACGTGATGCTCATCGGAGATCAGGGCGAGGGAACACCCCGGGAGATTGTGCTGAGTTCCAAGCCCAGCGGACCAGCCCCGATCGCCGGCCCCGGACAGCCCGCTAATACCGTTGCCGATGAGGAACCGGACGCTGTCCCGGAGACCCCCACTCAGCCATATCGCAGCAACATGCCACCGTTTGCCGCGCCGCCGGAGATGAGAAACGATAGACAGGGATTGACACCGCTGCAGCAGTTGCAGCAGCAACCGCAAAACCCGCCTTATGGTCCCCCGAATAATCCGCAGCAATAGGGCTGCGGCTCTTGTCAAGGAGACCGCCTGCAACCTGTCTGCGAGCGTTCGATCTGGACCGGTTCAACTTGTTGGCTAAGAAAATTCGGCGCGCGGATCAGGATACACGTGCGGCCTGCGGGGCGCTGGTCTTAACCGGGATCGCCGCTGGCTGAGGAGCAATGAGCGCGAATCCCACCCGCAGGATTGCATAGGCGGAAAGGATGCCAAATGCCATTGCGCCGATCGAAGCCAAAATCAACATCACCAGATTGAATAAATCCGACATTCCTGATACCCCTGGGTCGACTGCTCGAATCGATGGAACCTGGCAGCGCGAGCGCGTCTGCCGGCCGGCAAGCTGCAACAGCGCAGCCCAAGCGTCTCTGCGATTGTCGCAGATATACGGGCTCCATTGACCCTGATTTCTGTTGACAACTAGAATACCCCCAGGGTGTTGCTGTTGATGAAAGAGTTGTGACGATCGGCGGCCCATGCGCCCACCGGATTCCCGATACTGAACAAAGCCCAAATCATGACAATTACGCACATCTCGGTGCGGGGAGCGCGCCAGCACAACCTGCGCGACATCAATGTGCGCATCCCCCGCAACACGCTCACGGTGGTTACGGGGCTCTCCGGCTCCGGTAAGAGTTCCCTGGCCTTCGACACCATCTACGCGGAGGGCCAGCGGCGCTATGTGGAAACGCTGTCGGCGTATGCGCGACAATTCCTGGACCAGATAGAGCGGCCGGATGTGGACTCGATCGAGGGACTGAGCCCGGCGATTTCAATTGAGCAGAAGACGACCAGCCGCAGTCCGCGATCGACGGTGGGCACGATTACTGAAATATACGACTACCTGCGGCTGCTGTTTGCATCTGTGGGAACGCCGCACTGCCCAAACTGCGGGCGGCCCATTGCACGTCAAACAACCGAGCAGATCGTGCAGCGCATTGTGGAACTGGGCAAAGGAGAACGGGTGACGGTGATGGCGCCCATGGTGCGAGGGCGCAAGGGCGAGTTCAAGGAAATGCTCGATCAGCTCGACCAGCAGGGGTTTCGCGCCCGCGTGGACGGAGAGGTGCGCGATCTGTCGGAACCACTGGCGCTGGACCGGCGAAAGAACCACACCATCGAGGCGGTGATCGACAGGATCTTGCTGAAGCAGACCGCGGGCGGGGAGGCGGGCGTGGCTGCGGCGGGCGGCAATGGGCCCGCAACCGCGCCAACAGGCGGCAAACCTTCCGTCGAGAAGCGTCTCGAGCAGGCGGTGACGAAGGCCCTGCAACTGGCCAACGGGCTGGTGCTGGTCTCGGTAAGCGGGAGTGAAGAGCAGCTGTTTTCGTCCTCGATGGCCTGTCCCGAGTGCGGACTCGATGTGCCCAAGCTGGAGCCGCGCAGCTTTTCCTTCAATTCAACATTCGGGGCCTGCCCCGAGTGTCATGGACTGGGCTCGCTCTACGACCTGGATCCGGCGAAGGTGATCACGGACTGGTCAAAGCCGCTGCTCGATGGCGGGCTCGGGCCCGGATCGGCATCTCAGTATCTGTTGAAGCTGATTCATCTGGCGGCCGATCGATACAAGATCGACCTGAAGACCGCATTTGAAGATTTGCCGCCCCGCCAGCAGCACATTCTGGTCTATGGGCCGCCCAAGGGTGAGGCGCCGCGCACCGGATTTCATGGGATTCTGGCTTATCTGCGGGATTCAATCGATGAGGCGCGCAGCGACGGCTACCGCGAATACATGATGAGCTTCATGTCGGCGACGCCATGCCCGGTTTGCCGCGGCAAGCGCCTGCGGCCGGAGTCGCTGGCGGTGAAGATCGGAGGTCTGTCGATTGCCGACTTCACTGCCCTGCCGCTGAATCGCGCGCTCTCGGCTGCGATCAACCTCAGTTTCACCGAGCGAGAGGCGCTGGTAGCGGAGCGTATCCGGCGCGAGATTGTCGAGCGGCTGGAGTTTCTCTGCGCGGTGGGACTGAAATACCTGGCGCTCGATCGCAACGCGGCCACGCTCTCCGGCGGTGAAGGCCAGCGGATCAGGCTGGCGACGCAGATCGGCTCGCGGCTGCGCGGCGTGCTGTATGTGCTGGATGAGCCCTCGATCGGGCTGCACCAGCGCGACAACATGCGACTGATTGAGGCTCTCGAAAAACTGCGCGACCTGGGCAACACCGTGCTGGTGGTGGAGCACGACGAAGACACCATCCGGCACGCGGATTATGTGCTTGACCTGGGCCCGGGAGCGGGAAGGCTCGGTGGCGGCGTGGTGGCGGAGGGAACGCCGGAAGAGATCATGGCCGCTCCAGGTTCGCTGACCGGGCGCTACCTGAGCGGCGAGGCGACGATGCTGCAGCGCGACAAGCCGCGGCCGCTGACCGGCAAATGGCTCTCCGTGACCGGAGCCCGTGAACACAACCTCCAGGACGTAGATATCCGCATTCCGCTGGGGGTGATGACGGTGGTGACGGGTGTGAGCGGCAGCGGAAAAAGCACGCTGATCAACGACATTCTCTACCGCTCGCTGGCCAGGACCATTTACGGTTCGCGCGAGGAACCCGGCGCTCACGAGTCGCTCACCGGAGCTGAGCAGATCGACAAGGTGGTGCGCATCGACCAGTCTCCGATCGGCAGAACGCCGCGCTCCAATCCTGCCACGTATACGCAGGTGTTTTCACCGATTCGCGACTTGTTTGCCATGCTTCCGGAGTCGCGCGAGCGCGGATACAAGCCGGGACGGTTCAGCTTCAATGTCACGGGCGGACGGTGCGAGGCCTGCCAGGGCGACGGACAGCGCCGCATTGAAATGAATTTCATGCCCGATGTCTATGTGCAGTGCGAGGTGTGCAACGGACGGCGCTACAATCAGGAAACGCTGGCAGTGAAATTTCATGGCCATTCCATCGCGGACATTCTCGATCTGACCATCGAAGATGCGCTGCCGCTGCTGACCGATGTGCCTTCGGTCAAGCAGAAGCTGCAGACGCTGGTGGATGTGGGCCTGGGCTACGTGCACCTGGGACAGAGCGCCACAACGCTGTCCGGCGGCGAGGCGCAGAGGATGAAGCTGGCCCGTGAACTCTCCAAGCGGCAGACGGGCAGGACGCTTTATCTGCTGGATGAGCCCACAACTGGACTGCATTTCGACGACGTGCGCAAGCTGCTTGAAGTGCTGCACCGGCTCACCGACCTGGGCAATACGGTGATTATCATCGAACACAACATGGACGTGATCCGGAATGCGGATTGGGTTCTCGACCTGGGGCCTGAGGGGGGCGAGGACGGCGGGCGCGTGGTGGGTGAAGGCAGGCCCGCAAAAATTGCCGCGACTCCTGGGTCGTACACCGGGCAGTTCCTGATGCGGTACTACACTTCAGAGAGCGGGCGGCTTGCGACAGCGGAGTTTGACGAAGTAGCTTGGACGGACCCCGATGGCGCGGGCTCGGCGAACGCGTCAGGGAACACGCCTGGGCCGGGGAATGTGAAATCGGCCGACGCGGGTAGCGGCAAGCCAAAGCCGGCAAGCCGGAAAAGTGGAACTCCCGGAAAGAAGAAGAGGAGCGTTCGATGAGCGGTATTCCTGAAGATGAGACGCTGAGCGAGCGGGAACCATCCGACGAGGCTGAAGCCGCATCCGGGACCACGATTGCGCCGCCGCCCGAGAATCAGGCCCTGCTCACAGAAGCTCATCATGCGGAATCTCCCTTCGCAGTGCACGATGGGGCATTGCCTGCAGACTTCGCTCCGCCGTATGGGCCGGATGGGGTGGCGGACACTTCCCCTCCCATGTTTCAGCAGATTACGCTACCGGTCATAAGCCCACCGGCGCGGATTCCCAATTTCGCTCACTTCCTGCTGCTCATGGTCATTTTGATCGGGGGATTCGTGGGCGCGATCCTGCTGATTCTGGTGGCGCTGCATTTCCACCTTTATGGCGTTACCAACATTCAAGGGACAGCCACCGAAATTCATTACACGCTGGGCAGCGAGGGGCTGATCTACCTGTTCACGCTGTTTGGATCCATGGCGGTCTTTCCGCTGCTGTGGCACAAAAGCTTTTTTGCCGGGATTCAATGGAACGCAGGCGCCGCCAGGCGACAATGGCGCTGGCTGCTGGGAACGGCATTTGTCTGCTTCCTGCTGGCGCTGCTCAACAGTTGGGCGCTGCCGGGGCCGTCTCACGCGCCGATCGAGAAGATCTTCAGGGAGCCGGGAGCGGCCTGGCTGCTGTTCGCCTTTGGCGTGACCATGGCGCCGTTTTCCGAAGAGATTTTTTTCAGGGGATTTCTGCTCCCTGCTCTTTGCACAGCCTACGACTGGATCGCCGAGCAAATCTATAAAGTCCCGGAGAGGCCGCTGGGCGAGAACGGACATCCGCAATGGTCGTTGGGAGCAATGACGGTAGGGGCGGTGCTGACCAGCCTGCCGTTTGCCGGGATGCATGCGGCGCAGACCGGCTACTCGCTCGGGCCGTTTTTGCTGCTGGTGGGCGTGAGCCTCGTGTTGTGCGGCGTGCGGCTGTCAATGCGATCGCTGGCTTCGAGCACCCTGGTCCACGCTTCGTATAACTTCATGCTGTTCGCGATTATGCTGGTGGGTACGGACGGCTTCAGGCACCTGGAGAAGATGTAAACAGTGGACAGTGGCCAGTGTTCACCGGAATGCGCGGCCGACTCTGAATCAACGGACCTTACAATTGAAATCTATGGCTTCTACCCTGCACGCGGAACAATTGCTGACCCTGCTGGCGCGGACCAGCTTCAAGCTGGGCGAGTTCAAACTTTCATCGGGCGGCTCGAGCGACTACTACATTGATTGCCGGACAACGACGCTGCACGCCGAGGGCGGTCGGCTGACCGGGCACGCGATTCTCGAGCTACTGGAATCGAAAGAGATCGTGGCCGATGCCGTAGGCGGCATGACGCTGGGAGCGGACCCGATTGTTTCCAATGTGGCCACGGCCAGCGCTTGGCGTGCCATCTCGCGCGACGGCGCTGAGCTTATCCACGGCTTCCTGGTGCGCAAGGCAGAGAAGGCTCACGGAACGGGGCGGCGGATTGAGGGCTTTTGCCGGGAGGGCGCGCGGGTGGTGATCGTAGACGACGTTTGCACCACAGGCGCCTCCACCATCGCGGCCATCGAAGCGGCGCGCGCGGCGGGCATGAACGTTGTGGCCGTGGTGTGTATCGTGGAACGCGAAGAAGCAAACGGCCGGCCGGCAGTCGAGACCGCCGCTCAGGGCGCGCCCTTCCTGCGGCTGTTTACCGCCAGGCAAGTGCGGGCGGAGCATTTGCTTTCGGCTTAACGAGTGCTCGGAAGCCCGAGGTCAAAAAAGGAAGGGCAGAGCCATTGGAGGCCTGCCCTTTTTCTGATGATGTACATTCGCGATGAAGAGGGTTACACTCCGCCGTTGGCGGAGGCTGAGGAGTTGTTGCTCATGTTCGAAAGCAACTGCACCTGGACACGGCGATTTTCCTTGCGGCCCGCGGCGGTGTTGTTGGGAGCGACGGCGTTCTCCTTGCCGATGCCGATCAGGTAGAAGCGATGTGGGGCGATGTTGTACTTGCTGACCAGGTACTGAACAACCGCATCCGCGCGGCGCTGGCTCAGATCGTAGTTGTAATCGGCGGGTCCAACCGAGTCAGTTCCGCCGGTAACCTCGAGAATGTAGCCCTTGGCAGAGGTGAGTTGCGCGGCGAATTGGTCCAACTGTTCACGATCGTCTTTGGTGAGCAGTGCCTTGTCGAATCCAAAGGTGACCGAGACATTGCTAACCTGCTTGTAGTTATCCAGCCCCTTGATCACGCTGTCGAGCGAGTCGGCGCGGGTGGCAACCTGGTTTGCCGCATTGTCCGCGTCGCCGGCGGCTTTGCTCGCATTTTGGGCATTCTGGTTCGCCGTGTCAGCCGAACTCTGCGCCTGCTTGATGCCGGACTGGGCGCTCTCATCCACATTGCGAATCTGCCGGTTGTTTTCCGCTGTCTCATTATCCAACTGCCCGGTGTGTGTAGCCAGAGGCGCGGTCTGAGTGCGCACGTAATTTTTGGTTGCGCAACCGGTTGCGCCAACCACTGCCAATGCCGCAAAAGCAAGAACCTGGCCAAGTCTTTGTTGAATCATTGTAATTATCCTTTCGAGGACGGTTTAGAATCACCCGCCGCCATCGGTGGGGGGCGAATTTCGATCACGCGAAGTAGGATGCTGCACGCGGCGCACCATTTGCCCCGTCCTTTTAACCGCCTGAATGCAAACTTGTTATGGTATCGAACACGAGTCTTTGAGAAGCGGGCGTCCGTGTATTTTTTACCCGCTTGGGAGAGGAATTACGCTTTTTGCCGTCTCTCATGATTCCCGGTCTTCACCGCATGAGGAACCGATATGCCGGTTGTGAAATATGCCATTATTCTAGAAACTGCCTCACCCCGCGGCGGAACACTCTATGGATTTTTATGAAAAAATTCGAACCCTCCCGACACAGCCCGGCGTGTATCTCTACAAGAACGCCGAGGGAGAGGTCATTTACGTAGGCAAGGCCAACAACCTGCGATCCCGGGTGCGGTCGTACCTCCTTGAAGCGTCGCAAGCGAACGCCAAGACCGGCTCGCTGATGCGAGAGGCCGTCGATCTGGATTACATTCTGGTCGCCAACGAGCATGAGGCGCTGGCGCTCGAAAACAACCTGATCAAGCAGCGCAAGCCGCGATTCAACATCCTGCTGCGCGACGACAAGACCTATCCCTACGTGAAGCTGACGCTCGCCGACCGGTTCCCCAAGGTCTTTGTCACTCGCAAGCTGCGCAAGGATGGCTCAGCCTACTACGGGCCTTACTTTCCGGGCAATCTGGCTTATCGCGTCGTGGAATTGATTCATCGCAGCTTTCTGTTGCCGAGCTGCAAGGTGGATCTGTCGCGCTATCATCCGCGCGCCTGCCTGCAGTACTACATTCATCGCTGCCTGGGGCCATGCGTTGAAGGGTTGACGACGCCGGAAGCCTACAAGGAAGCGGTACGCGATGCGCAGCTTTTTCTGGAGGGGCGGCACGGCGAGCTGCAGCGGGCTTTGACGGCGCGCATGACCGTGGCTGCGGAGTCAGAGCATTTTGAAGCGGCTGCACGGCTTCGCGACCAGCTCTCCACTGTGCATCAATTGCAGGAGAAGCAGCGGATTGCCACGGCTGAACAGGACGACGACGCCGACGTTTTCGGGTTTCACTTTGAAGATGGCAATTTGGCGGTGAATCTGTTTCACATGCGTGCGGGCAAGATCGTAGACCGGCGCGAGTTCTTCTGGGAGGATCTGCCGGAGCTGATGGAAGTGGCTGCCGAGGAAGCCGGGGAGAGCGCCGCGCCAGTCGAGTTTCATGCCGGCAAGGTCTTCTCTGCGCTGCTCAAGCAACTCTACATCGATCAGCCCTACGTGCCGCGATCCATTCTTGTGCCGGTTGATTTTGAAGATCGCGAAACTCTGGCGGCGCTGTTGGGTGAGCGAACCGGGCATCGCATCGAATTAGCCGTCCCGCAGCGAGGCGAGAAGCGCTCGCTGGTCGATCTGGCCGGACAAAATGCCAAGCAGTCCTACACTCAGCGCTTCCGCGTGCTGGAGCCGTCCCGCAAGGCGATCCAGGAGGCGCTGGCCGATTCCCTGATGCTGCCCGAGCTGCCCAGGCGGATTGAGTGTTTCGATATCTCCCACATCCAGGGCGCGGAGACGGTGGCGTCGATGGTGGTGTGGGAAGACGGCAAAATGAACAAGTCACTGTATCGCAAGTTCAAGGTGATGACAGTGCTTGGGGTTGACGATTTCGCTTCGATGCGCGAGGTGGTGGAGCGGCGCTACAGGCGGCTCAAGGAAGAAGGCCAGCCAATGCCGTCTCTGGTGTTGATCGATGGCGGCCTGGGGCAACTGCACGCGGCGGCGGAAGCGCTGGAGTCGCTGGGCCTGACATCGCTGCCGCTGGCGTCGATCGCCAAGCGCGAAGAGATTATCTACCTCTACGGCAATGAAGAAGAGCCCGTTGTTCTGGACCGCAGATCGCCGGTGCTGCATCTGGTGCAACTGATTCGCGATGAGAGCCATCGCTTCGCAGTGAGCTACCACAGGCAGCGGCGTGCCATGCGTGATCGCGACTCCGAGCTGTTGAACATTCCCGGGGTAGGCGCGCAGACGCGACAACGGCTGCTGACGCACTTTGGGAGCCTCCGCGATGTGCAGCAGGCCACAGCGGAGTCGCTGGCCGCGGTAGTCTCGCGCAAGACGGCGGAGACGATCTGGCGGCATTTTCATCAGGCGCAGCCGGCAGGCTGAGTTGGGCCACGCGCCGCAGGTCACCTTCAATCGGGGCAGGTGAGGAGTCGATCTCGGGCAACCCTCTTTGCCGGACCCAGTCAAAGGTACTGAATGCGAACAGGTGACGGAGCCATCTGAATCAAGCCTTCAACGGCGTGACTGGCATGGAGTGAGCTGAGCGGCAGCACCAGCGTCCAACCGCCCAGCTTGGGACGAATAGGAGCCGCTCCGCGACAATCAAGGCGAAGTCGTGTTTGATCCGGCGGGATGATTCATTTGCGATCCTAATTCGATGCAGCCGCAGCTTGCCCCGCGCGCGGTTTCAGGCTGTCGGAGACGCGCGCCAGCAGGTCTCTGGGATGCACCGGTTTGCTGAGCAGGGTAAAGTGATGGCCTTCGCGTTTGGCGGAGGTCAGCAGGTCGGCAGTCGAAGCCTGGCCGGAGAACAGCAGGATTTTCAGGTCGGGAAAGATGCGCTTTAAGGTAATGGCAAGCTCAATGCCGCTCATGCCGGGAAGAACGACATCCGTAATGAGCAATTCGGGTGGAGTCAGCAACGCGGTTTCTAAGGCCCCGTTGCCGTCATAAGCCGTCATTGCAGCGTAACCGCTACGGGATAGGATTTCGGTCAGGGTGTCAGCAATGGCAGATTCATCGTCGACTACGAGCACGACCGGACGATATGCGCTGGTATCTGCCGCGGGAACTTGATCGACGGGGACGACGGGGGAAGAACGTCTACCGTTCATGTTCGGATTCACCTCTCTTGAGCACCGTAACATTTTTTTGGTTGATGTGTTCCCATCTTTGTGCGTACGGTCAAATTCTTTAAGAATCCCGCTTTCTGAATAGGGATAGATACGAGATCCTAGCGGGAAGGTTGAAATCCATGGGAATAGACCTTGCTCATTTTCTGTCAAGGCAATATAGTTTTACTGGAGCGTTAGTTTAACGAAACGTTTGCCATAGGTTAAGGATGAACCGATCAGCAGGATCACCAAGGGAGGTCCCATGGCGGAAGAAGCTCAGACTGAAACGTTGAACTTTCAGGAGATACTGCAGGATGAAGTGCCAAAAGGCCGTGAAGGAAAACACAAGAGGATCGTAACCCAATTGCTCGACGACATTGAGCGCCTCGATAGCGGCAAAGCACTGAAGGTTCCCCTCACGGCGCTCCCGGATTCAAAGGAAAACATTCGCTCGGCTCTGAACCGGGCTACCAGGCAACGAGGCATTGAAGTGGCGACATCGAGCGATGCTGAGCACTTGTATATTTGGAAGGTCGATCGCGTGCTCTGACCAGCAGTCTCCAAGTTACTTCAGATCGGATTCCCGGATCCCAGCATGACAGTTGGTGTACGAATCGACAAATGGCTGTGGGCGGCGCGCTTCTTCAAAACGCGAGCTTTGGCTTCGCGGGCCTGCGAACTGGGCAGGGTCCGCTCCAATGGATTGTCCGCCAAGCCGTCGCGGGAGGTGCATCCCGGCGATAGGTTGCGCGTCGAGAACGAGGGCGGAGTTTTCGAGATCGATGTACTCGCAGTGAGCCAGATGCGCGGTCCAGCCACCGTTGCCCAGGGACTCTATACGGAGACCGCGCCGAGCCTCGAAGCACGATTGAAGCTGGCTGAAGAACGAAAAGCGATGCGGGAGTTTGCCCCTCTGCCTGATCGGCGGCCATCCAAACGCGACCGGCGCCGGATCATCCAGTTTCGAGGAGGAGACTGACACTGCAGATCCGGGATACTTTGCCTGAGCTGCCAAGTCCGGCTCGATAGCCGGACTCGGGGTTTAATGTCGTGACCGATCGCAATCGTTAAGCAGACTGGGTCACGCCGGTTTGAGCCAGGACTCGCTGTATCTTTTCCTCGATGACATTCTGAGGCACATAGCCCACAATCTGGTCGGAGACCTTCCCGCCCTTGAAGAACAAAAGGGCCGGAATGCCGCGAATGCCATAGCGCGACGGCGTGGCACCATTTTGATCTACGTTCACCTTGACGACTTTCAGCTTGCCGGCATACGCGGTGGCCACGCTATCCACTATCGGACCGATAGCCTTGCAGGGACCGCACCAGACGGCCCAGAAATCAACCAGGACCGGCAACTCGCTTTGCAGCACTTCCTGGTCAAAATTTGCATCCGTTACTTCCAAAACTCCCAAGCCTGCCATGTTTCTCCTTGAGGTTCCCGTTCTAATGAAAGTGTACAGGAAGCCCGGCTGATAGGATGCGGGCCAGAAGCCAAAGTCGCAGCGGGCGTGGAACCCAGAGACCGGAAATAGCCTGGGATCGAAACAAAAAAGCACAGCTAAATGATTCCCGATCCCGCTTTAACCACTTCTCGACGTATCCCTCGCGCAAACAGAAGCGCCCGGACCCTGGTCAGGATCACGGGCGCTAGAGCAGCCCTCCCCCAGAACTGCTCACGCAACAGAATCTAGGTGTTCCCGGCTCGAATAGCAAGTAAACTTAGGTAATGAAATAGTAATAACATTGTCGAGTAGTTAACCAGAAAGATACTCACCGGCCGAGATATTGATTCAATGATAACGTGCTCACAGGCCGGGACTGAATATCAGGACATGTGCCGTCCCGCTTCACGCGGCGCTGGAAACCGGCAAAGCTTGATTTCGACTTCCTGAGCGGCGCCGATCGCGTTTCGGATCGCTGTTTCCGCTGCGGGCAGGCCGGCCTCGCTCTCCACCACCGCAAGGACAGCCGGCCCGGCACCGCTCAGAGCCACACCCATGATGCCGTACTGGCCCACCAGGGGAAGCAGCAAAGGCAGCAAGGTGCAAAACGATTCACGATAAGGCTGATGGATGCGGTCCCGCATGGCGATACGGAGCAAGTCGGCTCGGCTCTGGGCAAAGGCAAGACCCAGCAGCGAAGCCGATTGCAGGTTGGAAACCACATCCCGCAGTGAATAACAGTTCGGAAGCACCGACCGCGCTTTCGTGGTAGAAAGAGGCTCGGCGGGAAATGCAACGATGGCACGCCAATCAGCCGGTGGAGTGACCTGCGCGACGCGCACCGTGCTGCCCTCGCACGCCGCAGCCACAAAGCCCCCCAGCCAGCATGCGGCCACGTTGTCGGGATGGCCTTCGAGCGCATAGGCCTCTTCGAGGATGCGATCGGTCTTCCATTCCAATTCGCCGAAGTGGACGGCTAGAGCGATGGCGGCGAGGCGGCCGGCCGCGGATGAGCCGCAACCCATGCCCAGGGGAATGTCATTGTTCATGCGCACGGCCAGTGGCAAGATGGGCCGATTCTGCGCCGTGAGGATGTGTTTGTACGCTTCCAGAACCAGGTTGTCGTCCAGCCGCGCACAGCGCTCCCAATCGCGGCCACTGGCGGCGATCGAGAACTCATGCGCCGGTGACGCTTCGATTTCGAGGTAGAAGTCGAGCGCCACTGCGATGGCATCGAACCCTGGTCCAAGATTGGCGGAGGTGGCCGGCAAACGCAGCCTGAAAGGGGATGAGCCATCATTCATTGAAGAGCTCATGCCGTTGCGCCCTTCATCGCAGCCATGACCGCGGCCGGCGTGGCATCGACAGAGACCGCGTTGCGGCGCAAGGCGCCAATTTCCTGCTCGAGGCCCGCGGTTTCTTCTTCCCGCAGCAGGGTTCCCCGATGGAAGTCGATCGTGTAGTCGGCATCCTTGAGGGTGTGGCCGGTAAGAACCAGAACCACGGTTTCGCCGGAACCGATGTCGCCCCGCGAACGGAGCTTTTTCAGGCCGGCGAGGGTGACCGCGGAGGCCGGCTCGCACCCCAGGCCCTCGGCCCCGAGCTCGGCTTTAGCGATGGCGATCTCGGCTTCCGAAACATCGAGACACCACCCTCCGGTATCGCGGATGACCCGGGCGGCCTTGCGCCAGGAGGCGGGGTTGCCGATACGGATGGCGGTAGCGCGAGTATGCGCTTCCACAGGCTCGAGCGACTCTCCCTGATGGTCGGCGATACTGCGCACCAGCGGGTTGGCCCCGGCGGCCTGAATCACGGAGATGCGGGGCATGCGCGCCACCAGGCCCAGCTCATGCATCTCGCGGAATCCCTTGCCAAGGGCCGAGCTGTTGCCCAGGTTCCCGCCGGGGACGATGAGGTGGTCGGGAACATTCCAGTCAAATGCCTCGGCGATCTCGAACGCCGGGGTTTTCTGGCCTTCCAGCCGATAAGGATTCACTGAATTGAGCAGGTAGATGGGTGATTCCAAAACGATCTCGGTGAGAACACGGAGGCAGCCGTCAAAATCGGTCTTGAGCTGGCAGGTCACCGCTCCGTAGTCCATGGCTTGGGAGAGCTTGCCCCAGGCGATCTTGCCGTCGGGGATGAGGACCAGGCTGCGCAGGCCGGCGCGGGCGGCATAAGCAGCCATGGCCGCCGAGGTGTTGCCTGTTGAGGCGCAGGCGACCCACTCGAAGCCAAGCTCTTTGGCCACGCTCATGGCGCTGGTCATGCCGGTGTCCTTGAATGACGACGTGGGATTCATGCCCTGGTGCTTGGCGAAGAGCTGATCGATGCCCAGGGACTTGGCGCTGCGCGGAAGATGGTAGAGCGGTGTATTGCCCTCGCGAAGCGTGACCGCATTGCCAAAGCTGTTGAGAATAGGCAGAAGCTCCCTGAATCGCCACACCCCGGACTGGTCGAGGGCTTCAGACGAGCATCGGCGCTCGCGCCACAGCCATTTGAGCGCGCCCGGATTGGGCCGATCAGGCCCGCGGCGCTGTTGCCAGCCCGGATATTCAACTTCAAAAAGGTCCCCGCAAAGCGCACAGCGAAAATCGGGCCGGGCCTCTGAGCCCACGATCCGGGACCCGCAGCCGAAACAGCGCAACTGGTGCAGATTGTCGTTCATACCTGGTGTTAGCCTACCAGTGTATGGCGAATTTTGCTGGCACTCGGAGGCTGGCCGATCGATGCTGAAGCGATTCTTCCCTGCCCCGTTTGCATTGCTGTGCAGATTGTTTCTGCTCCCGCCGCTTGGTGCCCAGGCGGCGTTGCGCGTGGCTGCGGCCGCCGATCTGGAACCTGTGCTGCCGCCAATCCTTGCTCAGTTTGAGCAGGCGACCGGGATTCATACGGATGCGACATACCAGGCCTCGGCGGTACTGACAACACAGATTCTGAACGGCGCGCCATTTGACCTGTTTCTGTCGGCAGACTTGAGTTATCCAAAGAAACTGATCGATGCCGGGGCGGTTGCGGGAGCGCCAATCACCTACGCAAAGGGTACGCTCGTGTTGTGGGAGCGCAAGGGTTCTCACCTGCACGCCCCCTCGCTTGAGTTGCTGCGCGACCCCGGTCTGAAACGGCTTGCGGTAGCCAATCCCGACCGCGCGCCTTATGGCCGGGCCGCGGTAGCGGCGCTCACCAGCCTGAAGCTCTATGACGCTTTGAAACCGCGCCTCGTGACGGCGGAAAACATTGCCCAGGCGGCGCAGTTTGTGGACTCGGGCAATGCCGATGCGGGGCTGATTTCGCTGACCTCGGCCATGACGCCCAGGCTTTCTTCAAGCGGCTCCTATTTTGTGATCCCACGGGATCTCTACCCGCCCATCGAGCAGGGCGCGGTGATTGTGAGCGCCTCGAAACAGCGCGACGCGGCGCGCAAACTGCTGGACTTCCTGCTTTCGTCTCCCGTACAGGCCCAACTTGCCAAGAGCGGGCTGACTCCGGTGAAGTAGAACCAATGGATTGGCAAGCGTTCGTCCTCACATTCAGGCTGGCAACCGTGACCACGCTGATCTTGCTCGCCGTGGCTGTCCCGCTGGCCGCGCTGCTGGTGCTGGGGCGGGGGCGTTGGCTGGCTGCCCTCGAGGCGCTGACGACATTGCCGCTGGTGCTGCCGCCGACGGTGCTGGGATTCTTTCTGCTGGTGCTGCTGGGGCCGCGGACGGCATTCGGGCGCGGGATCGCGGCATGGATCGGCCATCCGCTGGCATTTTCGTTTGAGGGGCTGGTGGTCGGGTCGGTGATCTACAGCTTGCCCTTTGCGGTGCAGCCGCTGGTGGCCGGGTTTGCGGCTGTGCCCATCCCGCTGATCGATGCCGCGCGGCTGCTGGGCGCCCGGCGCGCGCGCGTGGTGACAAGCTTGCTGGTTCCGCTGGCGCGTCGCTCGCTCGTCACGGCAGCGGTGCTGAGTTTTCTGCACACAGTGGGCGAGTTCGGTGTAGTGCTGATGCTGGGCGGCGATATTCCCGGCGCGACTCGAACCCTGTCGATCGCGCTCTATAACCAGGTGGAAAACTTCGACTACGGCGCGGCCGCTCGCACCTCCGCGATCCTGCTCGGGCTCAGCGTGGTCGCGCTCGCGGCCATTTACTCCAAAGGGTTAAAGCGCGATGCGCCGCTAGGCGGGGGACGCCGTGCTTGAGTTGGCTCTCGATGCGCGGCGGGGCGCATTTCATTTGCAGGTGGAGTGCCGCCTGGAGGCTGACTGGACCGTGATCTTCGGGCCATCGGGAGCAGGCAAAACTACGCTGCTGCGCCTCGTGGCTGGGCTTGACTACCCGCGCCAGGATGCCCCGGTGAGCGGCCGCGTGGTTCTTGACAGGCAGGTAATCGCCGATACGAATCAGCGGCTGTGGATCGCTCCTGGAAGGCGAAGGAGCGGGCTGGTGGCGCAACAGCCGGCGCTCTTCCCTCACTTGAGCGCGGCGGCGAACATCGCCTACGGATTGCGGCATCTCGAACGCGCGGGCCGGGCGAGGCGGGTGGAAGAGATGCTTGAACTGGTGGACGCAACAGAGCTGGCGAGCCGCCGCCCGCAGGAGCTGTCGGGAGGGCAGGCGCAGAGGGTTGCGCTGGCCAGGACGCTGGCGCCGCAGCCTCGGTTGCTGTTGCTCGATGAGCCTTTCTCGGCGCTGGACGGGACGGCGAGCGATGCGCTGCTGGAGCGGCTTTGGGAGTGGGTGCGCGCCAACGGCGTGCAGACGGTGCTGGCCACGCACGATGTCAGCGATGCGCTGGCGATTGGGGCTGAAGTGCTGCTATTGCGCGAGGGACGGCAAGTCGCGCAGGGAGCGGCGGCCGATGTGCTGGCCGGCGAGCGGAAGCGGCTGCTTGGGCGGCTGGGGTCGAGCTAACCTGGATACGGTGCACTGAACAGCTCCTGGAGAAAGTCGGGTTCTGAAAGGGCACGGCTTCAGCCGTGCCGTAAATGGCTGAAAATAAAAAAACGGGCTTTAACCCCCGAGGGACGATTTTCAGCCCTTTCGACTTTCACCACGGACTGTCAAGCATGGTGCAAAGTTCAAATATCTCGGTGCCCCACCCTCCCCGCTTTTTGTTCTTGCGGCTAGGGTGGGGTTGGAGAGGAATGTCCTTGCTTGCAGGATCCGTAAGTGAACAGCATACGAGCTAAACTGCATTTCACACGCCTGCAGCCTTTTTCTATGTGGGCGCTGGCTTGCCCGTTTGATCGCCATAGCGAACGATTACTGCCGGACGCGCCCAATGGAAGTGGGAGAACCTCATGTCCGCTTCCTTGTGTTCCCTGCGCCCCGTTCTAAATCTCGGCTTGCCCGCGGTCCGTACCGCCGTTCCCCCACCCACGATACTGGGCCAGTACGGCAGTACGGTCTTATGTAAGTAGCACATAATAAGATACTTAAGATCGTAGCCCAGATGACGGAACCCATCGTTTATGGTCGGTTTTGGTTCATTTTCGGCTCCTTCCGGTCGATTTTCGACGCGAAAGAGGCTCAAATCAGTGTACTTCGTGGAGCCCTTTGGATCTGCTGGCCCTCTTCGAAGGCCACGTTCGCGAGAAACGAAGAGACTAAAAGCCGACTAAAACGGGTTCCATCTCAAGGTGAATGCCGAATTTTGCCTCCACCGCACCGGAGATTTGGTTGGCGAGCGCGAGAATCTCCACCGCGGTGCTGCCTCCCTGGTCTGCATCTCCGTAATTCACCAGCGCCAATGTGTGACGTCTTGAGATTCCGGCTTTGCCGAGCCGGTAACCTCTATAGAATCCCGCATTCTCGATCAGCCACGCGGCCGGCAGCTTGACTTGGCCTGGCCCGGCCGGAAACTGCGGCGGAGGGGCAGCACTGCGTGCGGCAATATTTTGAAAGAGTTCCTCGGCAATCAGTGGATTTTTAAAAAAGCTCCCGGCGCTGCGGCAGTCGGGGTCGTCCCCCACCAGCAGCATTCCTTTGTTCTGACGGATTCGGCGCACCGCGGCGGCCACCTCTGCGGGACTCGGCTTTTCCCCTTCCTTCCGGTCGTCCATCAAAGCCCTGTTGTGCTCCGGATAGCGCAGCGTTACGGGACCTCCAACCGCGAGCCTGTAGTCGACGCGCGTGATCAGGTAGCGGCCGCGATCGGTTGAATTGAACCGGCTGCGGCGATAGGAGAAGGCGCATTCGGCTGCATTGAACTCGACGAAGTCACGCTCGTGAAGATCGTAGGCGCGAACGCGGTCAATCACTGAAGCCACTTCCTGGCCGTACGCGCCGACGTTCTGCACCGGCGTGCCGCCAACGGTGCCGGGAATGCCGGCGAGACACTCAACCCCCGCGCATTGGTCTACAACAGCGCGCTGCACGAAGTGCTCCCAGGATTCGCCGGCGGCCGCTTGATAGATTCGCTGTGCAGCAAGGCCCGGGATTGAAGGCGCTTCGAATGAAGTGATGCCGCGCAGAGCCACGTGGAGGACCAGGCCCGGAAAACCGGCGTCTGAGACGAGCAGGTTGCTGCCCCCTCCCAGAACGAACAGAGCGATGCCCCGGCCCTGCGCCCACGAGATAGCTTCGACGATTTCATCCTCGCTCCGGGCTGCAACGTACCAGCGCGCGGGACCGCCGATGGCGAAGGTCGTGAAGGGTGCAAGCGGCTGATTTTCTTCGAGGTGCATCGCTTCAAGGCTAACCCAACTTCGGGGCGGTAGGGGCGAACCGTGAATCTTGCAGATATGCAGATAATTTCCCGCCCCCGGCGCACACTTAGTCTCAGAGGGAACCAAAATGCGCGTCACCGGAATCATCGAGCGAACTCAATTGACAGCGCTCGCCGCATCTCAAAAAGCGGTACCCCTACCCCCCCTACGCCTGCAAAGCCACCCCAACCAGACCGGACACATTTTTAAGTCATTGACTATAAATAATTTAGATATTTTTCGCTGTTGACACATCAGTACACAGACCCTCGTTTTTGGCCCCTTTTTTGATCAAAATCAGCCACTTTTTCGCCGTTTTTCGCCGAAAATCGGTCCTTCTGCGCGGGCCGCAGACAATGGAATCCTCGGCGCAGTGTCCGGCGGTAGCCCGGCCAATCAGCCCGGCATTCACAGCGATTGAGAATTGAAGATAAAATAGACACGGGCAGCTTCCCTGCCGGAGGTTATACATGTACCCAGAACTGATGGTAATACCGATGCGCGAGGAGTTGACGCGCGCCGGGATCAAAGAAACCCGGACGGCCGAAGAGGTTGACGCCGCTCTGGCTGAGGCGGGAACGACGCTGCTGGTAGTGAACTCGATTTGCGGCTGCGCGGCCGGCAAGATGCGTCCCGGGGTGCGGCTGGCGCTGACCAACTCGGCCAACGCGCCGGATCACAAGATTACCGTGTTCGCCGGCCAGGACCGCGAAGCGACCGAGCGCGCGCGCGGCTATTTTGAGGGCAACCCGCCTTCGTCACCGGCGATTGCGATCCTGCGCGATGGCAAGCTGGTTTACCTGATGCAGCGCTTCGTGATCGAGCAGGCGACTGCACAGCAAATCGCCGGCGAGCTGGTACGGGCGTTCGACGAGTTCTGCGCCAGGACAACGGCGTAAAGACAGTTTTCAGTTGCCGGACAAGGCATTCCGGCATTGGGCAACTTGGAGAAGATTGCAATTCAACCGGAACCTTGGGTCTCAACACAACGGCCTCCTTTGCGGGAGGCCGTTGTGCCTTTGGAGATGGTTGCGGGACTTCAGTCGCCTTCCTGCGCCACGGGCAGTTTCTGCACCTTGCTGTGCCGGATCGAATAGCCGAAGTAAATGACCAGTCCTATAAGAAGCCAGATGATCATGACCGTCCAGGTGATAAGCGGGAGGTTGGTCATCAGGTACACCGCTGTAACCATGCCCAGAATGGGTACAAGCGGCACCAGGGGCGTCTTGAAGGGCCGATGCAGGTCGGGATGACGGACCCGCAACACCCAGACGCCGGCGCACACGATTGTGAAGGCCAGCAGCGTGCCGATGTTCACCAGCTCGGCCAGCCGGTCGAGGGGCAGAAAAGCCGGCAGCATCGCCACCACCACGCCGACGGCTATGGTCGAAATCCACGGGGTGCGAAATCTTGGGTGCACCACCGAGGCCCATTTGGGCAGCAGTCCATCGCGAGACATGGAAAAGAATACGCGCGACTGTCCCAGCAGCATGACCAGCATGACGGTTCCGAGACCGAATACCGCGCCGATCTTGACCAGCAGTGAACCCCAACTGACTCCGGTGGCGTCGATGCCGAGAGCTACGGGGGCGGCAACGTTGAGCTGGGTGTAGTTGACCAGCCCGGTCAGCACGAGGGACACCATGATGTAGAGGATGGTGCAGATGACCAGCGACCCCAGGATTCCCAGCGGCATGTCTTTCTGCGGGTTCTTGGCTTCCTGGGCCGCGGTCGAAACAGCGTCGAACCCGATATAGGCGAAGAATACCGAGGCTGCTCCTTTGGAGAGGCCGGCCAATCCGAAGTTGCCGTGTCCATCCGAAGGCGGAATGAAGGGATGCCAGTTCATCCTTGCCACTTCCGGATGGTGAAAGAGGAAGAGGCCCCCGACCACCAGAAAGACTCCGACCACGCCCAGCTTGACCATCACAATCGCTGAGTTGAGGTTGGCCGATTCCTTCACGCCGATGACCAGCACCGTGGTGACCAGGAGGATGGCAAGCATGGCGACAAGGTTGAACAGGCCGGTAGCATGTGGAAGTCCGGCAGCGGTCGCGCCCGCCGGAAGAGACAGGACCGGCATCCACTGCCCGTGATAGAGGACCAGCGGAGTGCCCGGAGTGGCTGTGAGCTGCGGCGGGATGTAGATGTGAAACTGCTCCAGAAGGCTGTTGAAGTAGCCCGACCACCCGGAGGCCACGGTGCCGGCGCCAAAGCCGTACTCGAGGCCGAGATCCCAGCCGATAATCCAGGCCACAAATTCGCCAAGAGTGGCGTAGCCATAGGTGTAAGCGGAACCGGCGATGGGAATAATGGAGGCAAACTCGGCGTAACAGAGTCCGGCAAAGGCGCAGACGATGCCGGCCATGACAAAGCTGATGGCAACCGAGGGTCCGGCGTGCTTGGCTGCGGCCTGGCCGGTGAGGACGAAGATGCCGGCGCCGATGATGGCGCCAATGCCGAGTGTGATGAGGTTCGTCGCGCCCAGAGATCGCCTGAGCGTGTGCTCACCTTCTTCTCCGGCTTCTTGCGTAAGCAACGACATCGGCTTGATGCGCAGCAGCTTGGACATGTATGAGGGACATCCTCCCTATGAATTGGAATCCGATTGAGATTGACCACCGGCCGCCTGTGGCCAGCGCGACCAAAACAGATATACGGGAATGCCGAGCAGAACCAGAACCAGGCCCGGCCAGGTGTACTGGGGCTTGTAACGCAATAATACGACACATATCCATGCAGCCATGGCGATATAGAGCGCCGGCAGCACCGGATAACCAAGAGCCTTGTAAGGACGCGCGGCCTCGGGCCGCTTATAGCGCAGCACAAACAGCCCGACAATGGTGAGGATGTAAAACACCAGCTCGGCGAAGATGATGTAGTCCAGCAGTTGGCCATACGAGCCGGAAACGCACAGCACGATGGTCCACGCAGCCTGAATCAGCAAGCCCGCCGCAGGCGTGTTGTACTTTGGGTGCAGCTTGCCCACGCTCTTGAAGAACAGCCCATCGCGGCTCATGGCATAGTAAGCCCGGGCGCCGGACAGAGTGATTCCGTTGGCGCAACCGAATGTGGAGATGAGAATGGCGCCGGCCATCAAAGATGCGCCGCCCACCGGAAACACTGCGGCGAGCGCCGCCGTGGCCACCCGGTCTTCAGCCGCGTACTGAATTCCGCGCGCCATCACCGTCGTTCCGTGGGGATCTCCGGCGAGCGGCAACACCAGCAGGTATGAAACCGACACAAGAAAATAAACCGCGATCACGAACCCGGTTCCCAGGACCAGGGAGAGTGGCAGATTTCTTTTCGGGTTCTTCACTTCCCCGGCGGTGAAGGTGATGTTGTTCCAGGCGTCGGCTGAAAACAGCGACCCCACCTGCACCACGGCCAGGATCACGGCCAGGTTGACCAGCAGGATCGGTCCGCCCACCCCCACCTGCACCGGGTGCAGCGCGCTCCATCCAGAATCTCGCCAGAACGCGCCCCATCCTGACCCGAAGTTCGCGGCCCATGCCGTCGCATTGCGTCCCACGAAGAAGGCCAGCAGGATCAAGGCGGCAAGCGAAATGGCTTTGGCTGAAGTGAAAACATTCTGAATCAAAGCGCCCAGCTTGACGCCGAAGATGTTCACTACAGCCAGGAAAATGACGATCGACATGCCCACCAGGTTGGCTGTGCTGACGCCGATTTCCATGTTGCCAAGCACCATGGGGCCGACGCGAACCGCCGGGACGTGGGCGATGTGCCAGAGCCAATGGGAAGTCGAGATCACTGGGAAGAAAACGCCCAGAAACTTGCCGAACGCCACGCAAACGGCGGCGATGGTTCCTGTCTCGATCACCAGAAACAGCGTCCAGCCATATAAAAATCCCCACAGTGGCCCAAGCGACTCGCGCAGGTAGACATACTGGCCGCCCGCTTTGGGCATCATGGCCGCCAGTTCCCCGTAACTGAGCGCGCAGACCATGGTTAGAATGCCGGTCACCACCCAGGCGCCCAGCAGCAACGCAGGCGAGCCGGTTCCGCGCGCGATATCCGCGTCCACAATAAATACGCCGGAGCCGATCATCGAGCCGATAACGATGGCCGTGGAACTGAACAGGCCCAGCGACTGAGTCAGCCTAGGAGGATGGCCGGGCGCGTCAGGATCAGGATTTGAAGGTCGGTCTGGGGTAAGCACTTGAAAGAGTTTTACCTGATTTTCAATCTTACTGGACAGTGCTAAGTTCCCTCTGTCTCATGCGGCGATCTCCGCTCCGCAATTGTTGGATTGCGAGGCGTTGTTGGCTTCGTTGTAGCGGCGGAGAATAA
>Ga0302319_10000024_pt1 | contig 247385 bp, 194 predicted proteins | sample Bog_T0_2_FD_203319 | JGI IMG/M metagenome (GOLD analysis project Ga0302319, IMG submission 203319) | Peat permafrost microbial communities from Stordalen Mire near Abisko, Sweden - Bog_T0_2 | ecosystem: Environmental > Terrestrial > Soil > Wetlands > Peat | place: Sweden: Abisko, Stordalen... | reverse complement strand
CAGAGCCCGACTCCGCTTCACCGGCCGAGATCAGAGTCAACCAGAACCCGACTCTCGGCATAACCAAAAACAGCGAACGGCAAATGCGCAAAACAGAAACTGTCTCAACTTAGGGGGTCACCCCAGTTACTTTAGGTTGATATTTTGGGTGACTTTCATCACTTTCTTCCTCCGTTTCCTTGGACTATTGGTAAACTTGTCTTACCAACCGTCAATAATCCTGTAGGAGGAAACTCCCGATGAAGAATCTTCGTTCTTTGTTATCCGGCCTTTTTTGGACATCGCTTCTGATTCCCGCAATCTCACATGCGCAACAGCCGTGGTCCGGCATTATCAGTCCGAGCCGCGCGGCCAATTGGTCTTATGCTGGCGTCCCCGGGGGCATACCTGATGGAAGTTGGACCCAGTGCGGCTCCACTATTGCGGCTTATGGCTCCGCAAGCTCTTATGCCTCCCCGGCGACGATCCAGAACGAAATCAACTCCTGCCCGACCAAAGAATTCGTGCTGCTCGGAGCGGGCGACTTCTATCTGAGTGGCGGAGTAAACCTGAAGACTGGCGTAGTTCTCCGCGGTTCGGGAGCCAATCAAACTCGCATCCACGTGAATGCGACGGCGAACTGCAATGGTGAGGGCGGCATAGTTTGCATTGTCGGCAGCAATACATATAGCGGAAGTTGCGTTGTGGGCGGACCAAGTTGGTGGACATGCCCGGCAGGCCAATACTCGGGCGGTTATCAATACCAGGCAAACTGGACCGGCGGGTACGTGCAGGGATCGAATACCATCACGCTCGATAATGTGACTGGAATTGTCACTAATTTGACACCTATCGTCCTTGATCAGTGCGATACAGGACTCGCGGGAAGCCCGGGCGTGGAAAACTGCACAGGGGTCGATGGGGTTATTACGGCAGCTACGACCTACCCCGGCGCGGGTGGCCGCGGATACAACGTTGGCGATACCGGAAAGATCAACTGCACGATGGGTTTTGGGCAGTGCTTCGGATCAGGGACGGCGACCTATAGTGTCAGCAGTGTGAGCGGGGGGGCGGTCACCGGCTTAACGATCACAAACGGCGGCAACGGTTACACTTACACGAGCACCAACTCCACTTTCGGTGCGCCTACACTGACCACTACGACTACTGGTTCAGGATCAGGTTTTGAAGTGCAGGTCACCGGGATCACGGGGTATGACAATAAGGGCTTCTTTGTTTGCTCAATCGCGATCGTCTGTGAATCCGAAGGCCCGGCAGGAACAGCCCGCAATGGCCGTTCACAGTCCGAGGTGGTCATGGCTGCGTCCATCAGTGGAAGCGGCCCGTACACGGTGACCCTCACTCGCCCTTTGATGCACCCGAACTGGGTGTCGGGTCTCGCGCCGCAGGCCTGGTGGGGAGGCTCAACGATCACCAACGCCGGTGTTGAAGATATGCTTCTCGATGTAAGCACTCTTTCCGCATCCTGCGTCGACATCAATACGGCCTCAGGCGTTTGGATCAAGGGAGTAGCCTGCAACACCGCGAACTTCTTCCATGTACTCGATTGGGTGGCAACCAATTTTACGATTCGTGACAGTTACTTCTATTGGACGAAGTATGGATCCACGACAAGCTATGGGATCGGCTCAGGAGGAGAGATAGGAAATGCGCTGTTTGAAAATAACATCATCCAGGGCGTCGTAGATCCATTGAATCCAGCTGGAACCTGCACCGGTTGCGTATTTGCCTATAACTACTCCGTCAATCAGTGGGATACGGCATCTTCATTCATGTTTGTCTCGTCTCCCATGCACACGGCTGCAACAGATTACATTCTTGAGGAAGGCAATATCGGCGCGGGAACTAATCTGGATACAATTCACGGCGCGCATTTGGCGAATACATTCTTTCGGAATTACTTTGACGGCCTTGAATCGAACAACGGAACGATGCCGATGTACAACACCACTCCGGCGATCATCGGAGCGTTCTCGCGATACAATAATTTTCTTGCCAACGTGCTGGGCACACCCGGTTACCACACCGTCTATCAATGTGTGCCAGCTTTAGCCTCGTCCCCATATTGTACCGCCGACCCCAACGGCGGAGGCGGCGCGGGATTTCATCATATCTGGGATATCGCCTGGTCGCATACGGCCCAGATCGACTACAACAACACCCCTCCGGAGCTTAACGACACCCTTACGACAACCTCCCTGTATCGTTATGGAAATTACGATGTGGTAAACGGCGCCGTACAGTGGAACAGTTCGGAAGTTCCGACGGCCGATCCGAACTTCCCTAACCCGGTGCCATCCAGCAACGCCTTTCCATCTTCTTTTTATAATGGCGTGACTGCGGCTTTTCCGAACTGCGGAACGGGGCTCTCGTTCTGGAAGAACCCAACAACAGGAAGCTGCCCACCCTATCCTCCGATCGGCCCGGATGTAACCGGAGGCGACATGGGAATGTGCACCGGCGGGACCTATCAATGGTCTCGTGCGCTCAACAGCGCCCAGTGCGCAGGCGGAAGTTTCACCGCCTCGGTAGATGGCGGATACGGGTACTCCAATCCAGCCATGCGTTGCTATTTGAACCAGATGGCGGGGCCCCCGGATGGGACAGGGAGCATGCTGACATTCAATCGCACCAGTTGCTACGCCAGCGATTCTTCCTCAGGCACGGCTCTGCCCGCACCCCCGTTGAACCTCAATGGGACCCCCGTAAGCCATTAATTGAGCGTCATCGCTTCGATCGATCATTCGAAGCGGCATCAACTACGAATAGCGGGCTCGCGCGGCACCAATGAGTAAGTATGCACCTTAATGGGTGTCGCGCAAGCACTGCGAATTTAAGCCGTTCCGTTTCCGGAGATTTCTCCAAGCATACATTGCAATTACATGACGGAAGTCACGGCGAGCCTCACGCCGCTACTCGATAATGCCCTATGAACCGGGCATAGGACCTCTCGGGGCTACACCACACTTATGAGTTGGACATAAATTAATCGGTTTGCCCGCGTCTTACACGAACAAGAACACTACTCTCTATCCATTATGACGAACTCAAAAACCACTTCGGTCGGGCGCAAGCTGCTCTCGGGGTCCGCGCTTCGGATCGTGAACCTGGTCGGATCGGCCGTGGCTTCATTCTTCCTGATGCCATTCATCGTGCACCACCTAGGCGACCGGGTCTATGGGTTCTGGTCGCTGACTGCGGCGTTCGTCGGGTACTACAATCTGCTTGATCTGGGACTGTCGAGCGCAATTTCGCAATATATGTGCGTTGCGCTGGGGAAAAAGGACTTCGCGGAATGTCGCATTGTTTTCAATAATGCGCTCCGGCTGCAACTGCTCATCGCGGGCGCAGCGCTGGCAGCCACTGTCGCGCTGGTCGCAGTCACACCGCTTTTCTGCGAGCATGCGGCGGACATACCAGTTTTCCGAGGCGTGATTGCGATCCTGGGAATCAATGCGGCGATAGGGTTTCCGGCCCGAGTTTTCTGGGCGGCGCTGGAAGCCGAGTTGCGTTTCGACATCCAGTCCTGGCTGGCGAACATCTCGCTGGTTCTGCGAACAGGACTGGTTATCCTGGCTATCTGGTATGGAGGGGGCCTGCTTGCATTAGCGTGGGTGACGTTGTTAGCGACTGTTCCAGTTACGATCCTGCAGATTTGGCTTGCAATGCGTGAGGCCAATTGGGCTCGCATCGACGCAAGCTTTCTCCTGGCAAACCGCGTAAAGATGTTCTTTTCTTATAGCGTCTACAGCTTTCTGGCCTACATTGCAGACGTGGTCCGGTTCCAATTGGACCCCCTGGTGATATCAACAATGATTGGTCTTGCAGCCGTGACACATTATAAGGTCGCGGGTATCCTGGCGCAGTACTACCTTCAGATTGTCTTTGCCTCAGTGGGAATGATGCTACCTGTATTCAGCCGGTTGCACGGAGCAGGGAATCGTTCCCGTCTCGAAGAGCTGTTTTTTTTTGGGACCAAGTTGTCTTGCTGCCTTTCGGTCTTTATCTGCTTCGCACTGATCGGGTGGGGAAGGCCGTTTATTGAGCGCTGGATCGGCTTGAGCTACATGGATGGCTACCGACCACTCGTGCTGTTGTCGCTGGCAGTGCTCGTGGATGTAAGCCAACGATCGTCCGCCGATCTGCTCTTTGCGACTTTCAAGCAAAAATCCTATGCCTGGATCAATGGCGCCGAAGCAATTTTGAATCTGGCCTTCAGCCTGGCGCTCGCACGGCCATATGGGATTATGGGCGTAGCGATGGGCACCTTCATCGGAGCGTTTGCGATACGCGTCGTGGTGCAGCCTTGGTGGGTCTGTAAGGCAAGCGGGCTCAATTATCTCGCATATATGCGGTTCGCAGGCGGTGCGTTCTTGAAATGTGGCTGTCTCGCGGCTTTGGCCATTGCCATATCGGCGTGGGGACTAAGGCCGAACTACATCTGGTTGTTATCTTCGGCTGTGTTCGCAACCGTAGCTTACGCCGCTGGATCATGGTTCATCGTGTTTAACCATGAAGAGCGCCAGTGGTTCCATGCGGCCTTACGACGTGACCAAAGCGCCGGGCAGGGAGAACTGGCCGCGGCCGGCACTACGGTGAGACCTTGGGAGGAACTGATTTGAGGGTATCGGCAATCATTCCGACGTACAATCGGCGAGAACAGTTGTTCCGCGCGATCGACAGCGCTTTCGAGCAGACCTTGCCCGTGGCGGAAGTTATTGTAGTGGACGACGGCTCGACGGACGGCACTGCAGAGGCGGTAGAGCAATGCTACGGATCGCGGGTTCGTCTTTTTCGGCAGTTGAATGCGGGCGTCTCCGCGGCGCGGAACCTGGGCATAAGGGAATCGCGGGGGGACTGGATCGGGCTCCTGGATAGCGATGACTGGTGGCATCCCGAAAAGCTCCAGCGCCAGTCTGAAGCCATCGAGTCTTTCGGGGGCGCTCCGGACCTATGCTTCACCGACAACCTATACGGCGGAAACCCGCAGATGACCTTCTCCCGATTTGAAGAGGTTGCGTTCCGGGACGCTGCATCGATGGGCATTCTCAACGACACGGCTTGGCGCATTCTCGCAGGACAAGAGCCGTTTTTCACGTCGAGTTTCCTGATCCGTCGATCCACCTTCGATGAGATCGAAGGGTTTGACGAAATGTTGACCCTTCGTGAAGACACGGATGTGGCGTTCCGTCTGTCTTTCAAGACGCAGTTCTGTTTTGTGCGCGAACCACTTACAGAGATCGACCGCACTCCTTCACGTTCCCTGGGCTTGTGCAAGCTATATGGTACGCGGGCCGATGTAGTTTTCGATTGTTCGGTGCGGATTTACAAGAAGTGGCTGGCGATGCCAGAGGTCGCGGGAAGTCGATATGAGGCGCCGCTGCACGATTTGTTGGAGGACATCTATTACGCTTCGGCTGAATCAAAGTTTCGCGAAATGCGATTGAAGTCTGCATTCAGCAGTCTCGGGCGTGTAAGAGATATGGGCACACGGCCTGGCCAGATCGCGACCACGCTTGTGGCCAGGAAAATGCAGAAGATGAAGCGCAATTGGGCGAACAGGTTCAGACGGGCTCCAATGAACCCGGCCGATCAATCGCTCGTATCGGTTAATCAAGATCAGTGAGGGTAAAAGCTTTAGATCGGCACTGACCCATTGCACCTGAAATGAATTCGAATCGCTTGAAATCGATACTTGCGGCTCCGCAACGGAAGTGCTCCAGCGCACAGAGCTAAGCAACAGACCAAAGGCGGCGAATCTGCCCCGATGGCAAGGAGAACCAAAGTGTCCGCCCTTACCGAGGATGTCCCGATCCAGACTGCTGGTGCCACTTCTGTGGGCTGCCTCGCAACTGCGCTGCTCACCGGCGGGGTTGACAGGCACTACGCGTACGGATTGGCTACGGCTCTAGCGGCGAGTGATATTCGCGTAGACGTCATCGGGAACGACGAGGTGGATAGTCCGGAGATGCACGCCACGCCCAATCTCACTTTTTTTAACCTTTGGCCCGCCAAGTCCGCGAAGGCGAATTCGTTCTCGAAAGTATCGCGTATTCTCGGCCACTATGGGTCTCTCATCCGTTATGCGGCAGTTGCACGCCCACGCGTGTTTCACATCCTCTGGAATAGCAAAATTAAGCTGTTCGATCGCACCTTGCTAATGCTCTATTACAGACTGTTAGGGAAAAAGATTGCACTCACGGCCCATAACGTGAACCAGGCGAAAAGAGATTCGCGGGATACGCGGCTGAATCGAATCACTTTGAGAATCCAGTACCGTCTAACTCACCGAATATTTGTTCATACCGAGAAGATGAAGACCGAACTGCTGGAAGATTTCGGCGTCGCCGATCAATCTGTGGTGGTCATCAGCTATCCCATCAACAATGCGTTTCCGGACTCGGAGCTTACCCCGTCAGCGGCCAAAGCTCAACTTGGTCTCGACGAATCGAACAAGACAATTCTCTGCTTTGGCAAAATTAAACCGTATAAGGGTGTGGAATACCTGTTATCCGCATTCCAGACCCTGGTGGCTCGCGATCCTCAATACAGGTTAATCATTGCTGGCGAAGTACGAAAGGGAGACGAAAGTTATTTGGACTCGTTACTGCGGGCGATACCGCGCGAGATAGAAAGGGGAGAGATCATCCTCAAGGAGCACTTCATCCCGGATGAGGAGATGGAGATCTACTTCAAGGCCGCGGACGCGCTCGTTCTTCCCTATAAAGACATTTTTCAGAGCGGTGTTCTTTTCTTGGGATACAGCTTTGGTCTGCCTGTAATCGCCACGGATGTTGGTTCCTTTCGGGAAGAGATCCTCGAAGGAGAAACAGGCTACCTTTGTCGTCCTGGCGACGCGGCGGACCTTGCGGAAACAATCGAGATCTATTTTGCAAGCAATCTCTACAGAAACCTTGATACGCTTCGCCAACACATCAAGAACCATGCGCACGCGCATCATTCCTGGACCGCAGTTGCCAACCTGACACGAAGAGCTTACGAAGCAATGCTCGGGAATGTGAATGTATGAAGCCTCTTGTTTCGATTTTGATTCCCGCATATAACGCGCAAACGTGTTTGGCTGAAACCCTACGGTCGGCGCTTGCCCAGACTTGGGAAAACAAGGAAATCATTGTCGTCGATGACGGCTCGAAAGATGGTACCCTGGCCCTGGCGCGGAGCTTCGAGTCCGACGTTGTCAAGGTCTTTACGCATAACAATCAGGGCGCTGCTGCGACTAGAAACAAGGCTTATTCGCTGAGCTGCGGTGACTATATTCAATGGCTCGACGCCGACGATCTGCTCGCTCCAGACAAGATCGCTATGCAAATGGAAGCATTGGTCGACCCGCCGAATAGAAAGACTCTTCTTTCTGGAGAATGGGGCAGCTTCATGCATCGGCCGCATCGGGCCAAGTTTGTCCCGACCGGGCTATGGAACAATCTTTCCAAAGCGGAATGGCTCATGCTCAAGATGGAGCAGAATACTTACATGCAAACCGCCACGTGGCTGGTAAGCCGAGAACTGTCAGAAGCGGCTGGACCGTGGGATACGCGCTTGCTGGGAGACGACGACGGCGAGTACTTCTGCCGTATACTACTGGCGAGCGACGGCGTGCGATTTGTTCCCGGCGCCAGAGTGTACTATCGCCAATCGGGTTCCACAAGCCTTAGCTATATTGGAGCCTCCGACCGGAAGCGCGATGCGCAATGGGTCTCCATGGAACTGCATATTGGTTATCTTCAATCGCTCGAGCGCAGCGAGCGGGCCCGCGCCGCGTGTGTGACGTACATGCAGAATTGGATGGTCCACTTCTACCCCGAGCGGTTGGACATCTTCGAAAAAGCGAGGAAGTTGTCGAGAGAATTGGGTGGGCAGATCGAGGCCCCCGTTCCATCCTGGAAGTACTCTTGGATCCAGGCGCTTTTCGGTCGGCGCTTGGCCAGGAGCGCCGAATTCAGGCTTCGGAGCCTGAGGTGGTCCATGACGAGGTTTTGGGATAAAACTCTTTGCCGCCTGGAATGGCGAAGACCGACAGCCCAATCCCTATGACGCGATAATCTGTAGCTTGCCCGATAGAGCGACCGTTCGGAAAAGAATGGCCTTTGCCCTCGAACTCGAAAGCGATCCCAAAGTGTTTCAAGCGTCCCCCAGTATGGCAGGTCGTTCAAGAGACCCCATTCCTAATCGCATTCCGCACATATCCAGACTGATGTCCGAGGGAATCGAAGCGGTTCTCGAGCACGCCGCCACTGTAGTCATAGGCAACAAGGACACTGACATCCGTGGCGTGCCGGACCGCTTGCGCGCCGGGCGGGGTTGAGTGGACTTGGTTCGAATTACAAATCACAGGAGTCAAAATGGGAACTATGACAGCATCTGTTGGCACGGGGCTAAATTCAAAAAGCGCAAGCACGACTTCGAAGGACAGGATTTCGGATTCCATCGGACGGCTTGCTGAGTGGCTGGAGAAGAATGACTATCAGGGATATGATACCTTCGACGGTTTGAACGCGCAGTTCGTTCGTCGACTCACTTTCGAAACGAACTTACTGCGCACCGTCCTGCAACAAGGAGTCCGCCGCTTTCCCGTTAATCTGCGCCCCTTGCTGGGCATTCCCAAGAGTCGATCTACAAAAGGCATGGCTTATATAGCTAAAGGATTTATGCGTCTTCAACAGGCAACCGGCGATATGTCCTGGGGGGACAAGGCAGAGTCTGCTTTGCAATGGCTGGTTGAGAATGTGTCCAAAGGCTACTCTGGAGCTTGCTGGGGCAATCACTTCGATTACCAGTCAAGGAGCTTCTATCTGCCGAAAGACACACCGACAATCGTGTGGACCTCACTCATAGGTCACGCGTTTATCGATGCGTACGACCACTTTCAAAAGGATAGTTACCTGCAGGTTGCTGAAAGCGCGTGCCAGCACATCGTTCGCGATCTCGGAACGTTAGTTGAAGGGGACACGGTCTGCCTAAGCTATATTCCCGGGGCGATCAAGCCGGTCCACAATTCAAATACCCTGGGCGCCAGTTTCCTGGCTCGGACATATGCCCGCACGGGGAACGAATCTTACCGGCTATTGGCGGAGAAAGCAATGCGGTATACAGCCAACCATCAGAGAGCGGATGCTTCCTGGTACTACGGTGAGCCATCTAATTTGCACTGGGTCGATAATTTTCACACAGGGTACGTGTTGGACTGCTTCAAATATTACCAATCGGCAACACATGACAGGCAATTCGAAGACATTGCGAGAGCTGGATATCAATACTGGAAACAAACCTTCTTCCTTGAAGATGGTACTCCCAGGTACTATGACTTCAAGACTCTTCCCCTCGACATCCAGTGCAGTTCGCAAGCGATCGACACGCTGGTTTTCTTTTCCGATCGTGATCCGGAGGCCCTCGAACTAGCGACGAAGGTTGCTCTCTGGACGATTAACAACATGCAGGACAAGACCGGCTATTTTTACTATCGCCGGTATTCAACAACGTTGGTCAATAAGACCCCAACGCTGCACTGGGGTCAGGCAACCATGCTTTGCGCGCTGGCGGGACTTTACAATCAACTGAATAAACAGTGAGGTTTGTGTGAAAAGGAAAGTCCTTATCATCGTGGAAAATGCGCCCGCGCCCTTCGACCCGCGCGTATGGAAAGAAGCAATTGCGCTACACATGGCAGGATACGAGGTGACGATACTGTCCCCGAAAGCCGAGGGATTTAACAAGGGCTATGAATTACTGGACGGCATCCATATCTACCGCCACCCAATTCCCGAGGCAGGCAACGGCGCCCTCGGATATGTGTGGGAGTACGGATGCGCTCTGTTTTGGGAGTTTTTGTACTCCTGGTGGATTTATCTTCGTCGGGGATTCCAAGTTATTCAGGGCTGCAACCCTCCCGACGATATCTTCCTGGTGGCGTTGCCGTTCAAACTGTTCGGCGTCAAATTCATATTTGATCATCACGACGTGAACCCAGAGTTATATCTCGCAAAATATGGAAGGAAAGACCTCTTTTATAAAGTTCAGGTGTGGCTGGAAAAGATGACTTTCCGCTCCTCCGACGTAGTCATGTCGACCAACGGGAGCTACAAAGAAGTGGCTCTTAACCGCGGCGGTCAGTCGCCGGAGGACGTGTTTGTAGTTCGCAATGGGCCTGACCTGAAGACGTTCCAGCCTGTTCCTCCCAGTCCCGCCTTGAAGTATGGGAAGCGCTACCTGGTTGGCTATGTCGGTTCAATGAGCATCCAGGAGGGGCTCGATATTCTGCTGGGTGTCGCGGAGCGCATTCGAGATCTCGGACGGCAGGATGTCCACTTCACATGCGTCGGCGGAGGGTCTGCGCTTGCCGGACTCAGACAGATGGTCCGAGACAAGAATCTTGGGGAAATGGTCAACTTCACCGGAAGGATCTCGGACGCGGACCTGCTCGATGTTCTTTCCACAGCCGATGTCTGCGTCAACCCGGACAAGCCCTGCGAAATGAATGACATTTCCACGATGATCAAGATCATGGAATATATGGCTCTGGGAAAGCCGATCGTTCAATTCGATTTGAAGGAAGGCAAGATCAGCGCGCAGAAAGCGTCCTTGTACAGCGACAATGAAAACCAGGTCGCCGATTTCGCGAATAACATTCTTTGGCTGTTGGACCATCCCAAAGAGCGGCAGAGTATGGGAGAGTTCGGGCGAAGGCGAGTGCAGACTGAATTGGCATGGGAGTACTCAGTTGGGAATCTCCTCGCCGCTTACGAAAGGGCCTTCAGCAAGACGCGCGGTAAGGGAGCAATCCAGATTGACAGTGTCAGGTCGAGGGGATGAAGCTACCTGTTCCAGCCTCATTTTTCCAAACTGCTCCAGGATGTGGGCTGATTACAGACCGCAACTTGCAACTCGCCATGCCTTCGGGACCCATTGAACTTTCGCATTCAAGGATGGTTCAAACAATAGAGTTGATGCGACGCGAATCGAGAGTTTGGATGGAGCGAGTTGTTTCTATGACATCGCCCTTCCGCATACGCACCATGTACGAGAGAACAATAAAATTGGAGCGCGACATTGGATGAGCCGCGCATGCCCCAAGTAATCATTGAGGCTGGACACACCGAGAAACAATATTGGCGCGACCTATGGCGCTACCGGGAGTTATTTTACTTCCTCGCGTGGCGCGATCTGCTCGTCCGCTACAAGCAAACTTTCGTAGGCGTGGGTTGGTCGATCATCAGGCCTCTGCTTACAATGATTGTGCTTACGGTGGTGTTCGGAAAGTTAGGCAAAATGCCCTCCGGGGGACGGCCATATCCGTTGCTGGTCCTTTGCGGGATGCTGCCCTGGCAATTTTTCTCCGGTGCGATGGCAGAAAGCGGCAACAGTCTCGTTGCGAATTCCAACTTGATCTCGAAAGTATACTTTCCTCGAATCATAGTACCGGTCAGCAGCGTTATCACCAGTTTTGTGGATTTCTTAATCTCTGCTGTTTTCCTGGCAGTCCTGATGATCTGGTACCGGTTTTCCCCGCCTGCGGCTGTGCTATTCCTTCCGCTTTTTGTCATCCTGATGTTTGGGGTCTCGCTCGGTGTCGGTCTGTGGATCGCCGCTCTCATGGTTAAGTATCGTGATTTCCGCTTCATCGTCCCATTCATCGTTCAGTTTGGCCTTTATATTTCGCCGGTAGGGTTCCAGAGCAGCGTCGTACCGCAGCAGTATCGTCTTATGTACGCGCTCAATCCGATGGTGGGAATCATTGATGGTTTTCGCTTGTGCCTGCTTGGTGGACAAGACAGCATTAACTGGGGAGGAATCGCTTTCGCGATAGCTGACGTGATCGTCCTCCTTGTTTCGGGGTTCTGGTATTTCAGGAAGACCGAGCAAACCTTTGCGGATGTGATCTGAGCCAAACCGTAACTCGAGCAGCCTTCCATGTCCGATGCAGCCATCACGATCGAGAATCTCGGTAAGCGGTACACCATCGGCCATCAACGAGGCGTCGATGAGGGTATGCGGCACGTCATCGAGGGCGCAATCCGCGCGCCACTTGCCCGGCTTCGTTCCAGCCGGCAAAAGAGACTTCAGGATGTGGATTTCTGGGCGCTAAAAAATGTCTCTTGCCAGATCAAGCGGGGGGAGGTTGTCGGCATCATCGGCCGCAATGGCGCCGGCAAGAGTACCCTTCTCAAGATCCTGAGCCGAATCACTGTTCCCACTGAGGGACGCGTTCACATAAACGGCCGAATTGCCAGCCTCCTTGAGGTCGGTACCGGGTTCCATCAGGAACTCACTGGACGGGAAAACATCTTTCTGAATGGCGCTATTCTCGGCATGACTCGCGAGGAGATTGTCCGCAAGTTTGACGAAATCGTTGAATTCTCGGAGATCGCGGAATTTCTTGACACGCCTGTGAAGCGTTATTCCTCGGGAATGTATGTCCGCTTGGCCTTTGCAGTTGCTGCGCATCTTGATCCGGAGATACTGATTATCGACGAGGTCCTCGCAGTCGGCGACGCAAGCTTCCAGAAGAAATGCCTAGGAAAGATGGGAAGCTTTGCCCAAAGCGGAAAGACTGTTTTGTTCGTTAGCCATAATATGGAGGCCGTCAGGGACCTGTGCCAACGGGCAGTCTGGCTCAAGGATGGTCGACTGAATCAAGACGGAAAGTCGGAGGACATCATCGAATCGTATTTCAATAGTTTCTCCGATACTCTGTCCTTTTCCTGCACGAATCCGGATTACGGGCTAACGATTCGGAAGGTCCTTTTACGAAACGATCGCGGCCAGGAAAGCAGCCAGTTTCATCCCGGAGACGACTTGATCGTTGAAATATCGTACGATGCGCAAAAGCGCATTGAGAGGCCGATCATTGCGCTGGGAGTATTGGGAACTGGCGGTTCCTGTTTTACTTCTAATATGTTGTTAGATGGTCACCGGCCCAGTTTCCTGGAAGGTGCCGGTGTATTAACATGCACCTTCAGAGCGATTCCGTTGTTGCCGCAAAACTATACGGTTAAGATGAGGCTTCAGGCGGCAAACGTCAAGGACGTTATTGTTCCCTACCAGGAAGTTGCATCTTTCAGCGTGGTGGGAGACCTCAGCGAATACGGCTATAAGGGGGATTTCCTAACTTGGGCGCTTCGTTCGACTCCAGTTGTCATTCCCTACGAATGGCGACTCCCGGACGGAACCACCGCGCGCGTCGCATTGACCCGCAATACCTTCTGATTGCGCAGTGATTCATAGACTATGGACTTCGCACTTCTCAATCTGACTGTCCGATTGGTGACTCAGCGAGAGACATATCATTGTCTTGAACTCATATTCTCCCGACGGTTCCCGACAACAGTTTCGTACGACGCACCTCTTAAATGAAAGCACTTCTCATTGGCGACAATCGGACTTGCGTGAACTGGGGCCGGGGGGCAAGTATTGCACTGTCTCAATTATTATCAAGTTCATTCGAAATGATCGACAGCATCACCGGCGATCTCTTCAACTTGTCAACTGCCGAAGCGGCCTACGTGGGGACAATAATGCCCCCCAAGTATTACGGGCTCTTTCGGTATATGTTTCTTAGGCGCCATCGGAGGCCGTTTTCCTGGTACATAACGATGGAAAGGCTGTCTGGCGCAAAGGATTTTATTACGGAAGATCCGGCGGTCAGCATCGACAGCTTGTTGGCTCATAAGGACCGGCATGCGGCACTCGGGAGGCTTTATGATAGTGCGAGCAAAGCAGATCTGCTGGTGCTTGACGGAGACGGCGACATCATATTTTCAACTCCGCCCCGCCGCCAGACTCTGTTCCTGCTTGCGATGATCGAACTGGGAGTTCGCCTGGGCAAGCCTGTCTTTCTGGTCAACTCGATGATCTCCGATTGTCCGTTGACAGGAAGAAACATGGCGACGCTCGCGACGGCGCGGCGCCTGCTTGCGCAATGCAGAGCCGTTTCCTTGCGTGACCCTGAATCCGTTGAATATGTTCGAAAGGAAATGCCGGAGACGACACCCAGCTACATCCCCGATTCGCTCTTTGCATGGGCGCCCTACTTTGAAAACCTAAGTTCCCATCCACCATTGAACGGCGACTTTCTGCTGCCTCATCCCGAGAAAAGTGAATACTGGGGCAAACTCGATTTCTCTCAGCCATACATATGCATCGGAGGCGGGGCTTTGGCCTCAGGCCAACACGAAAGGGCAGTGCAATGCTATGGGCGGCTCGTGGATTCAATCAAGCAGCTTGGGTATCGCGTGTGTCTCACGGAGAATGATACCCCGGATTCATTCTTGCATAAAGTTGCCATTGAGCAAGACGTAGGCATCGTTCCAGCCAATGCGCCTATCCTGATGTGTGGGGCCGTTCTGGCCCATGCCCGACTCTTTATCTCGGGTAGATATCATCCTTCTATCTTCGCATCGCTCGGAGGCACGCCTTGCGTATTTCTGGGATCCCACGCTCACAAAATGAGTAGTCTGTCACGAGTGCTGGATTACGATCGCGCTCAGGAATTTAATCCTTTCCCGGACGATAATGACATCGCGCAAATCGTGTCAACAGCGCGGACGTACCTTGATCTCGGAGAAACTCTGCGAGCCCGTATCCGTCAAATCGTAAGATTGCGTTGCGACGAAACAACTGCATTACCAGCCTTTCTTAAGCGCCATATGAATAGCTAACACGCGCAAGTGACGCGGTTGTGCGGCGAGCCGGACAAAACATGGATGAGATCGTTGTAGTCGGGGGCGGCGGGCACGCAAAAGTAATTATCAGTATCCTTCGGAAGCTGAAGGGATTACGGATTCTCGGTTATACAGACCTGGAGGATAGCGGACCTTTGCTCGGCCTTTCTTTTCTCGGAACCGACCGCGAACTGGCCGAACTGGCCCTGGAGCCGAAAAGACTGAATGCTGTGCTTGCATTGGGCCAGCTTGGTCTAGGCGAGCCGAGGCACCAACTCTGGGGACGGTTGCAGTCGCTCGCTCTATCATTCCCGCTGATCGTCTCCCCTGAAGCCATTGTCAACGAGGAGGTGTCCGGAGGCGAGGGCGCAGTGGTGATGGATGGCGCAGTCATTAACAGTGGAACCGTCATCGGCAGAGGCGCGATTGTGAATACAAACAGCACGATCGAACATGATGTGACTCTGGGCGATTGGGTGCATATTGCCCCCGGAGCGACGATATGCGGAGGTGTCGCTGTCGGCCGTTTCTCCATGGTCGGTGCTGGAGCAACAGTGATTCAGGGAACACAGATCGCGGAAAGCTGCTATGTTGGCGCCGGTGCAATTGTGGTAAACGATCTCACGGAGGCGGGCGTCTATATTGGGTGCCCGGCGCGCCGGATAAGATAGGACTCCTATGGCACGTGTATTCATCATTGCCGAGGCGGGGGTAAATCACAACGGCTCGATCGATCTCGCTATCAAATTGATTGATGTAGCCAAGCATTGCGGCGCCGATGCAGTTAAGTTCCAAACCTTTCGGGCCGATCTGCTCGCAAGTCGGCAGGCCCATAAGGCTCCCTATCAGGAACGAACGACAAATGCAGCGGAATCCCAGTTTGAGATGTTGGAACGTTTGCAGTTGGACGAGGCCGCCCATCGGCGCCTGATCGAACATTGCAGAGAGGTCGGGATCCAGTTCCTGTCCAGTCCATTCGACGCTCAGAGCGCGGACTTGCTCGATTCGCTCGATGTGCCCTTACTCAAGGTACCTTCAGGTGAGATCACCAACCTGCCTTTTCTCGAGCACCTTGCCCGGAAGAACCGGCCAATGATTCTGTCCACAGGAATGTCGACGTTGGGCGAGGTGGAGGAAGCTGTGAAGGTAATTCAGGCTGCGGGAGTTGCGCAGTTGACGCTCTTGCATTGCGTGACCGAGTATCCTGCGCCTTACTCGGATGTCAACCTGCGAGCGATGAATACGCTGAAGTGGGCGTTTAACCTGCCCGTCGGATATTCAGATCACAGTCCGGGCATCGAGATAGCAATTGCTGCTGTGGCCCTGGGGGCCGCAGTGATCGAAAAGCATTTTACATTGGACCGTTCGCTTCCAGGCCCGGATCATGCTGCTTCTCTTGAACCGGATGAGCTCCTGCAGATGGTTGCGGCGATTCGCAATGTGGAGGCAGCACTTGGTTCCGGCATTAAGGGGCCTGCTCCATGTGAATTAGCGAATCTTCCGGTCGCTCGCAAGAGCGTGGTCGCTGCCCGCAAACTGGCCCAGGGACACAAACTTGCAACCGAGGACTTAGACATCAAGCGCCCGGGAAACGGACTCACACCCAAGCTTCTGCGTGTTTTGATTGGTCGCACTCTCCGTGTCAGCGTCGATAAGGATGAGATGATCAAATGGGATCATCTAAAGTAAGACAGTGCAGGATTGTCGAACTTCTTCGGCCGCCGCGGTTCCTCTTTTCGAAGCCACTTGGCAAATCAATAATTGACGTTTGTAAAAGGAATAATCGCTCCGAATGACAACTGCAAGTTTGCGCGTTAAGCACCCATTCCAACTTGGCTTAAGTCCCGCTACCTCTTTTTGGGAGATGCGGGTTGCGCCATTTCTGGACAAGCACTTTGTGGCGTTGTGTCTTTCCTTGATCGGAATTGCTTGTACCCGCGTCATTGCGACTTATAACTGCCTGAGTCTGACGACCGACGAACCCGACGACTTTACTTCCGGCCTCGAATTTCTATCAAGACATGCCTACACGTACAACATCGCGCATCCACCGCTATCTCGCTTGTTTCAAGCGCTGGGGCCGTATCTCGCTGGGGCACGCCTGCCAAACCAACCCGGTTCGCTCCTGCACCCTCTCGATCTAATTGCCCTCACCGGCCATGTCGAGCGAACCATATTTCTTATGCGGTTGGGCAATCTGCCCTTCTTCATTCTGGCTTGTCTCGTAGTCTGCGGCTGGTCCTGGCATGCATTTGGCAAGCCGATTGCCGTGGTAGCAACATGCTTGTACACCCTGCTGCCAGCACCGCTTGCCGACGCCGGACTTGCAACCCCTGACATGGCGCTTGGAGCCACGGTGGGTGCGGCTGTATTCGCGGCTGTTCTTTGGGTTGAGAAGCCTACGTGGCTCAGGGCGTTGATCATGGGCGTATTCACTGCGGCAGCATGTCTTTCAAGATTCACGGCATTGGGTTACATCCCCGGCTGCCTGGGTTTGGCGCTTTCTTTCTTTCTAGTTGTCGAGCGACCTGGTTGGCGCTGTATTTTGGTTCTCGCCAAGTTGCGTGTGGCGACGCTTGCGTTTGCAGCTCTGACCGCTGCCACATTGATTTGGGCCGGATACTGGTTCTCCGCGGGCCGATTCCCAAGCCATCGACTGGGACTGGGCTACCTGCCCCCTGCTCCAGAGTTTTTCGCTGGCGTAATGACCTCTCTCACGCACAACACCGGCGGACACGGTTCTTACCTGCTTGGTCACTTTAGCTGGGAAGGCTGGTGGTGTTACTTCCCGATAGCTCTTGCCGTAAAAACACCGATTGCATTTCTGGTTTTAGCGGCGTTGGGATTCTATGCGTGTCTTAGAAACCGTTTCCACCTCCTCTACCTTTTGCCGGTTGCATTTACGCTCGGAATACTACTGCCTGCGCTTCGAAGCCACATCGACATTGGGATTCGACACATCGAACCCATATGGGTTGGGCTCTCCATCATCGCTTCCCTTGGCCTCAGGCAACTGCTTCTATGGGCACGCACTGGCGTCGCTTCCATGCTTTCCGGCGGCGCCTTGCTAACCTGGATGGTAATTTCCGTGGCCTGTCATCACCCCGACTATGTGGCGTACTTCAACGCTTTCGCGGGTAAAACACCGGAACAATTCCTCGTCGATTCCAACTATGATTGGGGTCAGGATCTGAAGTTGCTTGCCGAGCGCCTCAACAGGCTGCGTGTGCAGAATGTTTCGCTCGCGATAACCCAGGATGCTGGGTACGGTCCCCCGACAAATTATGCGTATCTTCAGGACTGGTATGGCCTGCCTCACGCACAGAAGGTCAGCACCTGTGTGCCGCTACCCGGCTGGAATGTCGTGAGTACGACCGTTGAGCGATCTCTAAGCCATTGGGCTGGCACTCGATACTACCGAGGTCCAGGCATGCCAGCCGCCTGGTATGAACTGATCGCCCCAACGGAACGCATCGGTCCGCTGCTCCTTTACGATATTCCCGAAGGCTCGAAACTTCGATCGGAGAACTGCGATTCAAGTTTTGTTCCGTGAACCATGAAGAGCGTTACAATCACAGCATGGCGGCCTCCAAAAACTGAAGCAGATTCAGAACGATTCGATTCCAATCCGTGCAAGGCGTGAATGACAGTCCTAGATCCGTAATCCTTTGGAGGAGTCTGGGCGATACCTTGATCACCCACTCCAATATTCATCTCGTTCGACCCGCCGAGCGTCGAATGTGTATCGACCCTTCGGCGGCAATACATGCAGGACTTATGAAATTAAGTATTAAATTGGGCCCAGACAAGCAAAACGGGAAATTAATGCCCAGCCTTGGAGACACGTATGAACGATGGAAACTGTTTTCGCATTATGAGGCCGCTCAGGATTTATCTGGGTGACTTGACATACACGACATTGTCGCTTGCTACCGATGCGTTTCCCCTCAACATTGGGTTCATCGCGGCATACGCAGAGAAGATTTTTAGCGACCAGGTCGAGCTCAGGCTTTTCAAGTATGTTGGTGATCTGGAAAATGCAATCAATGAGAATCCACCCGACATTTTAGGCTTGAGCAACTATCCATGGAATTTCAATCTCGGATTGGAGTTCTTCAGGATGATCCGGGCGGTTTCGCCGCGGGCGATATGCGTAATGGGAGGTCCGAACATACCGCAGGAAGATGAGGATCGTATGCAGTTCATCAGGCGCAATCCTCTGATCGATTTTTACGCCTATCTGGAGGGCGAAGAAGCATTCGCCGCCCTGGTGGCTCGCGCCATCGACACCGGTCTTGACCGCGAGAAGATGAAAGCGTCCCCCATTGACGGGTTCATTCATCGCATCAGTGATAATGAGGTCGTAAAGGGGACCCTGCTCACCCGCCGGCGCGTTCTCGACGACATTCCATCTCCATACCTTACTGGGCACATGGACAAGTTCTTCGACGGCAAGCTCTCACCCATGATAGAGACAAACCGGGGATGTCCTTTCTCGTGCACCTTTTGCCACGAGGGGAACCCGCTCATTTCGAAGGTTAACTTTTTCAGTGTAGAACGCGTGAAGGCAGAACTGGACTATATCGCAGCCGCCGTTGCTAAAGCGCCAATCCTCATCTCAAATTTGACCTTCGCTGATCCGAACTTCGCTATGTACGAACGGGACTATGAGATTGTCGAGCACATCGAGAAAATTCAACAAAGGCAGAACTGGCCCCGCTCGATCTTTGCCTCTACGGGCAAGAACAAGAAGGAGCGCATCGCCAAGGCGCTTCGAAAACTAAATGGGTCCATGTCGATGTGGATGTCTGTCCAGTCAATGGACCCGGTTGTGCTCCATGAAATTCAGCGGGATAACATCAGCACTTCGGAGATGTTGGCGTTGGCGAGCGTGTATCAGGAACTCGGCCTGCCGACATTCTCGGAGCTTATTCTGGGTCTGCCGGGCGATTCCTATGAACGGCACGTTAAGTCAATCTCAGAGGTGTTGGAGGCCGGAATCAATGTGGTGGAAACCTATACCTGCATGTTGCTGAATGGAACCAAGCTCAAGACGGCCTTTAGCCGGGCAACGTACAAGATTGGCTCCCATTTCCGAATCCTGCCGCGCGACTTCGCGAAGCTCCAGAATGGACGCGTCGCAGTCGAGATCGAAGAAGTGATCACTTCCACAAGCACCATGACGTTCGAGGACTACCGGGAGGCGAGAAAGCTGCATTTGATGGTTTCGGTGGTTTATAACGGCGGCGGGTTCAGCCCTTTGCTACGGTTACTGCGGCAAAGAAAGATTCCCATCGTTGCCTTGCTTCAAGGAATTATTGCGGGCATCAAACTGGCGCCTATCTCCGTGCAGGAAATCTTCAATTCGTTTGTCCGGCTTACAAAGGAAGAGCTGTGGGACTCCGAAGAGGAACTTCGGGCCTATGTCTGTGCCGATAACAATTACAAGAAACTGCTCCGAGGCGAAATCGGTATCAATCTGATTCAAACACATATGGCCAAGAGCCTGGCAGTGGCGGATGATTGGGTTGACTATGTTTTCACGACCGTTAAAACCATGCTCGTCGATGAGGTCGAAGCGGACGCAGAGAACCGCGCGATCTTTACCGATATTCGGGCCTACTGCTCGGGTCGAATGCACAATATCTGGGGCAGCGATCGCAATGAGGATTGTCCTTGCGTCTTGCTGCGCTACGACATTGCAGCCTGGATGCGGAGTTCCCTTTCCATGCCTCTTTCGCAATTTGAACTCAGTGTACCTTTGATGTATAAGTTCGGATTCTCGGATGCCAAGATGGAGGAGATGGCGGCGCAAATTGAGCGCTACGGCACAACGGCCACTGGGATTGGGCGGATCATTGTGCAAATGGGGAGGGACAGGATCTGGCGCGAGCCTGTGGTAGTTCCGACGATGGTAACTTCCGCAGCAGTTTCCTCGCGGCTTCAAGAAGTCGCCCATGGCGTTCAGTCGTAAATTGGCATGTATTCCATTCACTCCACCCGGATTGGACTGAGAGCAACGCGGCATATGCCGGCTCGGCATCGTAGAAATCAGCAATGACCCCGAAGCCCGAAAGATGATTCGACAACGGGCGCGTTGTAATCCCAAGTCACGAGCGCCTCATCTTCATTTGCCGAGGCATCGGCTCAGGACTCCGTCAATCGCCGCAGAATGCAAAGAGCGAATGCCGTGAAACGACGTAAAATTTGCGTGGTGTCGACGAGCCGAGCTGAGTTCGGCCTTCTCCTCGGACTGGTGAAATGCATTCAGACTGACCCTGCCCTCAGGCTTCAAGTAATCGCGTCCGGAATGCATTTGGCGCCGCAGTTTGGGCTGACGGTGCGAGAGATCGAATCCGAAGGCATAAAAGTTGATCGAAGAATTGATCTGTTGCTCACCGGTGAATCGGGCGCGGCCAATGCCAAGTCCATTGGACTGGGACTGCCCGGGTTCGCCGATGCCTTCGCGGAGTTACACCCTGCGATCGTCGTCATCCTGGGAGATCGGTTCGAACTGCTCGCGCCGGCCATTGCCGCGATGATGCTCCAGATTCCAATCGCCCATATTCATGGCGGTGAACGCAGCGAAGGCGCCATTGATGAATCAGTGCGCCACGCCATCACGAAAATTGCATCGTTGCACTTCCCGGCCACCGAAGTCTACCGGCGACGAATCATCCAGATGGGTGAACTACCCCATCGTGTATTCAACTTCGGTGCGCCTGGGCTGGACCATCTTTATGGGGCCACGCTTCTCACCAAACCGCAGCTTGAAGAGGAACTTGGGCTGAGCCTTCAGGACCCGGCCGCGCTTGTCACCTACCATCCTGAAACACGTGACTCCGGCGATACCCGCACCCAACTCCGACACCTTGTGGCCGCACTGAAAGCAAGCGGTCTCAATGCTGTGTTCACAATGGCAAATGCAGACGCCCAAGGCGCTCTCATCAACACCCGCTTGCAGGCGGTATGTTCGCAAAACCCGGAGCACTTCAAATGGATTCCTCATTTAGGACATCGGCGTTACCTCAGTTGCCTGAAGCACTTTGCGGTCATGATGGGAAATTCCTCAAGCGGATTGACTGAAGCCCCCTCGTTCCGGCTGCCCGTCGTGAATATCGGCGAACGGCAGCGGGGTAGAGTGCGGGCGACAAACGTCATCGATGTTCCTTGCACCCAGGCGGCCATTCAACGGGGAATCAAGAAGGCAATCTCCTCGCGTTTTCGGTCCTCTCTGCGTGGGATGCGCAATCCGTATGACCGGTTTCACGACGGCCGCTCCAGTGAACGAATCAAAAATGTTCTGAGAGACACCGATCTTTCAGCCGATTTTCTAACCAAGCGCTTTTACGATTTGCCTTAGCGCAGGCTTGAGAGGTTCCGCATTCCAATGATCCCTGATCTGTCACCATCTCCCGAGACGATAATCATGAGTGATGAAGTGAGGCAGTTTCTCGTGCCCCAGACGCATACCATCCGGCAGGCAATGGAGCAATTAGAGAAGACGGAGGAAAAAATCGTCTTCGTAGTCGATGGAGAGTTACGGCTGGTCGGCTCGCTGACAGATGGAGACATTCGACGTTGGATCCTGGCCGACGGCGATCTCAAGGCCGAAGTGCTTCGAATCTGTAACTGCAATCCCTTTGTCGCCGAAGACGGCTTTGACCTTGATCGACTCCGCGCCGATATGCTGAGCGGCAACTTTGGGTGCGTTCCCGTCGTCAATGCGTCACGCGAGGTATTGCGCCTGGTGTTCTGGAAGGAACTGTTTCAAGGCGATGGAGCGATTAAGCCGAAGCGCCGCCTCGATATGCCAGTCGTGATCATGGCCGGAGGCCGGGGGACTCGACTGGCGCCCTTTACGAACGTTCTTCCCAAGCCGCTCATTCCCGTGGGTGACCGGACGATCATCGAAGTGATCATTGACCAGTTTCTGCGCTATGGGATCGATCGGTTTCATCTCTCTATCAACTACAAATCCAAGATCCTCAAATCGTTCTTTGAAGAGCTTGCCCCTGCCTACTCGGTAGCGTATCTGGAAGAGAGCATTCCGCTTGGCACCGCAGGAGGGCTCCGGGCACTTTATTCGTCCATCCCGGAAAGCTTGATCGTCACCAATTGCGACATCGTGATCCAGGCGGATTTAGCGGAATTGGTTTCATTTCATAAAGACAACGATTACGACCTCACACTGGTGGCGTCACTCAAGGAATACAACATTCCCTACGGAGTGTGCGAACTGGAAGCGGGCGGCAGCCTGTCCCGAATCGCGGAGAAGCCGCAATACAGCTTTCTCGTGAACACAGGAATGTACGTGGTGCGGCGCGATCGGCTTGATCTGATTCCTGAGCAAACGCGGTGCGACATGACCGATTTCATTGAACGGATCAAGAAGGCCGGCGGCCGCATCGGCGTGTTCCCGATCGGCGAGAATGCATGGGTCGATACCGGGGAATGGACCGAGTACCGAAAGGCGCTCGACAGCCTCGAACGACTGAGCGCACGGACGAGTGCTGAATGAAGAACCTGGCGACAGGCATCTCATGCTGAACGGAAAGCAAGTTGTCGCAGTCATTCCGGCGCGGGGCGGAAGCAAATCGGTCCCGGGAAAAAACATCCGCTTGCTGGGAGGAAAGCCGCTGCTCGTCTGGTCGATCGATGTTGCCCGGCAGATGAGCGAAATCGACCGCATTATTGTTTCGACAGATGATGCGCAGATTGCCGCGGTTGGCGAGAGTGCCGGCGCTGAAGTGTTTGCGCGTCCGCCGCATCTTGCGACAGACGAAGCCCTGGTGATTGACACCCTCAAGGATCTTATCGAGACTCTCAAAGCGGAACAAAGGATGCCGGAATGGATGATTCTACTTGAACCGACCTGTCCATTGCGCGCTCCGGACGATGTGCGTCAATGTCTGCAGCTTCTGGCCCAGGGCTGCTACGATTCGGTAGCCACCTTCAAGGAAGCCGAATTGAATCCGCACCGAGCCTGGAGACTTGTCGATAGTGTCCCTGAAGTCTTCATCCCTGGCGCCGTACCATGGCTTCCCCGGCAGAAACTGCCGAAAGCCTACCAGTTGAATGGCGCGGTTTACGTGTTTCGTGCGGCGTTACTTGAGTCGGAAACAAAGTCGCTATTGGCGGGAAAGCTCGGCGCGGTGCTGATGCCCCGGGAGAGATCCCAGGATATCGATGACAGCCTGGATTTCACCATTGCCGAAGCTTTACTGAAGGAATCAAAATCATGAGCAAGTCGCTAAAACAATTACTTTCCTTGCAAGGCAAAACGGCTGTCGTCACGGGAGGAGCAGGCTATCTGGGCACCGCAATCAGCGAGACGCTCGCTGAATTGGGCGCCAACCTGGTCCTCGCCAGTCGAGACAAGGCGAAATGTCAGAAGAAGTGCGAAGAGATCGCGGAGCTCAACAAGGGTTCCATCCGTGCTATCGGCCTCGAACTCGATGTGTTGAAGAAGGGATCCGCCGCCAGGTTTTTCGCAGAAGTGCATGAGCACTTTGAATCGATCGACATTCTTGTCAATAATGCGTGGTCCGGCAACAAGAACTCCTGGGAGTCTATCTCGGATGAGGATTGGGAGCATGATATCGACATGAGCCTGAACTCGGTGTTCCGTCTTACCAAGGCGGCCTTCCCGGATCTGAAAGCCACGCGCGGTGTGATAATGAACATTGCCTCGATGTACGGCCACATCGGGCCCGATTACCGGATCTACGACGGCAAGGAATTCGCGAATCCGCCGAGCTACGGCGCGGCCAAGGCCGGTGTCATCCAATTTACAAAATACCTGGCCAGCTTCCTGTCGCCTCATGGTATCCGCGTGAATGCCCTCAGCCCCGGCGCCTTCCCGCATCCGCCGACGCAGAAGCATGAGGGATTCATGCAGCGACTAAGCTCCAAGAATCCCATGAACCGCATCGGTCAGCCCGACGAGCTGAAGGGCGCTGTTGCGTTGCTTTGCTCCGATGCCGGGAGCTATATAACAGGACAGAATATTTGCGTCGATGGGGGCTGGGCGATTTGGTAAGGACATTTGGCATCATCGGATTGAGCGAAGGAAATGGGCATCCGTTTTCTTACAGTTCAATCATCAACGGGTATTCTACCGAAGGCCTCGCGGCCTCGGGATGGCCAGGAATCTACGAATATGTTCGTCGCCGCCACGCGTCGGAATTCGGACTGAATGGCTGGACAATCACGCACGCGTGGACCCAGGATCCTGAATCGACAAAGAGGTTGTGTGCCGCTTGCCGCATCCCCCACTGCACAGACGACTATCTTGAATTCCTTGGGAAAGTCGATGCCGTTATCATTGCCCGCGATGATTACGAGACACACTTTCAGATGGCGCAGCCTTTTCTCGAGGCAGGCCTCCCGGTGTTCATCGATAAGCCATTAAGCTTGGATGTCTCCGAGTTGCGTTTTTTCAGGCCCTATCTGGAGAAAGGCCAACTCATGTCCTGTGCCGGCATGCGCTACTCGCGCGAGTTGGATGAACCGCGCGCGGATCTTGCTGCCTATGGCCGTTTGAAGTTGATCCGTGGTGCGATTGTCCTCTCTTGGGAGAAGTATGGTGTTCACATGCTCGAGGCGGCTTTGGCAATCACACCGGCACATCCTGTTTCTGTCCGGATGTCGCCGGCCGAGCACGCCTCGGCGGTTATTACCTTGGATGACGGCGTACTGCTTCAGATTGATGCGCTCGGTGAATGCGCGCGAACCTTTCATCTTGAGCTCTTCGGTACCCAGCGCACAGGTGCGTTCGATATTACCGATAACTTCTCGATGTTTCGTCGTATGCTCTGGCAGTTTGTCGAGTCCATCCGGACGGGAGAACCTGCGATTCCGCCTGAACGGACGCTCGAAATCATGCGTGTTCTGATCGCCGGCCGCATCGCCCGCACCGAGAACAGGGAGGTGCTACTCAGTGAGCTCCCACTATAAAGAACTTTTCGAGTTAAAAGGAAAAACCGCTGTTGTCACCGGCGCCGTAGGCATTCTCGGCCAGCACTTTTGCCGGGGTCTTGCTGAATTCGGCGCGCAGGTGGTGGTGGTAGACCTGGACCAGGGCCGCTGTACGTCCTTCGCTCAGGAATTGGAGCACGACTACGGGACGCCAGCTCTTGGTGCTGCGTGCGATGTGGCTGACCCCGCTTCGGTGGCTGCGATGGTAGACCTGGTTGTGAAGCATTTCGGCGCTATTCATGTCCTCCATAACAACGCCGCTTCGAAGTCGGCCGACCTGGATGCGTTTTTTGCCAGCACAGAACAGTATTCCCTGCATGAATGGAAGAGAATCATGTCGGTTAATGTGGACGGCATGTTCCTTGTCGCCCAGGCCGTGGGTGGCTTGATGCAAAGGCAGGGAACGGGCGGCAGCATCATTCAAACAGCATCCATTTACGGCCTCGTCTCGTCGGACAAACGAATCTACGAGGGGTCGTTCTACCTTGGTCGCCAGATTAGTAACCCGGCTGTCTATTCAACATCCAAGGCCGCTGTCGTCGGGTTGACCCGTTACCTGGCGGCCAATTGGGCTGACGCGGGAATTCGCGTGAATGCCTTGGTGCCGGCTGGGGTAGAGAGCGGGCAGAACGATACCTTCAAGGCTCGTTATTCTGCTCGTGTCCCGTTGGCGCGCATGGCTCAGCCGAGTGAAATGGTGGGTGCGTTGGTGTTTCTCGCTTCCGACGCCTCCAGTTACGTGACGGGCCACTGTCTGGTCGTCGATGGCGGCCTCAGCGCCTGGTAGAAAATATGCCAATCAGCTCTATCTCTTTCGCCGAGCCTCGGGTTTCCGCATCCCTCTTGCACTCTGAGCGACGGATGCCAGTGGTTATGGCACTCGTGTTCCTGCCCTGGATCGCGGTCGTACTTATGACCGCGGGGGCCTGGGCCGCCCTCGATTTCTTTGTGTACGCAGTTCTGACGCTCACTGCGGGCTACGGTATTGTGAGCGCTGCATTGCCAGCGACCCTGCGTATCCAGGCCATTTTCCTTGCTCCCGCGGCCGGTATCTTGGCGATCTCGGCTCTGACCGCGTTTTGGCTAAGACTCGGCTTGCCACTCGTTTGGGCTCCAGCTCTTTGGCTCGGATTAGCGGCAGCCGGAGCTCTGGGGCTCACCAAAGATCGCACTCTCTGGACAAAGACCTCAGTTTCCTACGGTCTTTCGCTGGCGGTCCTTTCCGCACTCATCTGCCTGCTGTTCTTCCTTCCTGGTGCACATAAGGACGCAGTCCTGCGGCACGACGGGAGCTTCAATTGGATGTACCCGGATACCCAGTTCTTCCACTCGATGGCTGCCGGGATCAAGAGGGGCGACGCGCCTCCGAATGCGCCTGGAACGGCAACCTCCGAACTTTTCTACCATTTTGGACCGTATACACCGGCCGCCGCCATCTCCCGCCTGACCGGGCTGAGCCTAGGAGACGCATATGCCCGGGTGACGCGTGGAGCTTCGCTCTGGGCGCTGATACTCTCCTGCTTTGGGCTGGGGACATTGCTTTCGCTCAGGGCGACGGGAGAGAAATTTGGCGGGGTCATGTCCGTTGCCGGCCTCTACTTCTACGGTTCGCTCCTATCGCTGTTCAACGAAGAGCTGAATAGTGCGAGCTATGCGACTGGAGCTATCCTTTTCAAAATCCCTGGTGCGGAGGTTCTCGCCCAAGGCGGCCCCTTCAGTCATCTGATCCTTGGACACTCGGTGCTTCACGGCCTGGTCGCGATTACGGCAATCATGGGACTGTGCCTGGTTCAAAGAGAGCGTGGGCAAGCTGTCCTCACGTTGCGCGGACTCCCCTTTATTGCGCTGCCTGCTTTCGCGGTCGCAATGAATTCGGTGGCCGCTCTCTATTGCGTAGGTGTGGTTGGCATACTCCTCTTCTGGGACCGTCTCGCGGCAGTGCGTTCGTGGCTTCAGATCGTGCTCATGTTCGGCCTGTTCTTTGGCGCATGGAAGATTATGGGTTACAGCCATGCCGGGGACGTTGCAGCATCGACAATCAATCACAACCCGGGCCGCTACTGGTGGGTCATCGTAATCTGGTTCACCGTGGGTCTTGGATTTCGCATCCTGGGCTTTCAATGGATCTCAAAATCTCCAAGGGATCCCATGTCCGTTTTGGTTCTGGCCAGCGTCTTGGGCCTGATGTCGTTTTGGCTCATGATGCAACTTGAAGGCAACGAGCGCTACGGTGTTTATTTTCTTCAAGCCATGTTCAGCATATTCGCTTTTTCGCGCTTGAAGCCCGGAAGTTGGAGGGGTGAAGAACGCTCCAAATGGATGTTGGCATGGCTCAAGCTGGCAAGAAACGGCCTGATCTTTCTATCCGCATGCGCAGTCGTGATCGCCGGTGCCGCCTTCCTCGGTCATCACCATACCGGGATCGCCTCGCTTCCCATCAAGACGCTTTTCTGTTTGCTCCTGGCCTTGCTTCTTAACGGCGTGTCCGCACTGATGACAAGGAACCGCGGCTTTTCGATGACCTGTTCCGCAATTCTCATGGGTGTGCTCATGATCGGCTTCCTGGCCTGGATCACACCCTGGCTCAACTTCGGAATGGGACGGATGAAGATGGATGTAACTCTTTCGCCAGGTGAAGTCCACGGCCTTTATCGTCTCGGCGACCTCGCGGCCCCTGATGAGCGCTTTGCGACCAACAAACATGCGGTAGATAGCGTCGCAGCCTACCGTCAGCGATCTTACTCCTACGATGCTCTCTCCGAACGCCCGGTGCTACTGGAAGGTTACGAGTATCACGACGTGCAAACGCTCCCCTGGTTCAAGTCTCTGCTTCACGACAACGATCTGCTTTTCAGTACGGCCGATCCTGAAGTCTTGCGGCACATCGCCGATACATGGCATGTCCGATGGCTTGTCGCTCGTCCCGGCACCGACATTGCATTGCCCAGGCCGCTGCCTTCGTGGCTGGTTCAGGAGCAGGACACCGGCGACCTGAAAATCTACAAAATCAACTAGCCCGCATCTTTTCTTAATGGATCGCATTGAGCTTCATTGACAACTTGGACAGAGTTAAGTCAACCGACGAGGAATGACACATTGAGTCCTGCTGGAGTGGATAGCCTTGAGGGGCGGGTGAAGGAACTGGACGGATGGCGCGCTGTCAGCGTGTCGCTCGTCATCCTTGCTCATCTGGGCGCGCACCAACGCGAAGGCTTTTTGTTGCATTTTCCTCGCCTCGCCTCCATCGGTCTCGCCACGATGATCGCTTCGTTGGGCGACCTCGGGGTGAAGTGCTTTTTTGTGATCAGCGGCTTTGTGATTTGCCACCTGCTTATCATGGAAGAAGTGCGATATGGGTCAATCTCACTCAAGGCCTTCTATTTCCGGAGAGCCTGCCGCATTCTTCCGCCCTTCTATCTCTATCTTGGGATAGTGGCTGTGATGCTTTCCCTTGGACTCATTCATGAGCAATGGAATGAGATTCTGCGCGCCGCTTCGTTCTTGAGCGATCTGCAGATTTGGCCTCGAGGCTGGTTTGAAGGACACTCCTGGAGCCTGTCGGTAGAAGAACAGTTCTACATCCTCTTCCCTACCATATGGGTCTTGACGCCGAAACGATGGAAAGGCCAGGTGTTTCTCGGAATATTTTTCTTCTGCTCAGCGTGGAATTTGTCCGCTAACTACATGAATTGGGACGCACTCTCGCATTCCGTACGAGGCGGTTTCGCTTGCATCTCTTTGGGCGTGTTGATGGCCATTCACGAAGCACGCTTGCGCGCCGTGGCAACGCGCATTTCAGTAGTTTTCGCAGCCCCGATCGCACTGGCTCTGCTGCTCTATCCCCTCGATGGGAGAGGTTGGCTACAATTGACATGCGAAAGTCTGCTTGCGCCGCCGGCCATTGGACTTGTATTGCTGCTCAGCCTGCAGAGCAAATCGTGGCTTCGAACTTTCCTTTTGAGCAGGCCGATGCAGGCGATAGGCCTCACATCGTATGGAATTTATCTATGGCAGGAACTCTTTACCGCCAATCAAAGTGACCTTGCCGGCCGTGGCCAGCTTCTCACGGTGCTTTTGCCGCTGCTTTTTGTAGTCGTGCCGCTGTCCTATTTCCTGCTTGAGAGGCCGGCTATGCGTCTCGGCAAGTCCTTCTCGCGTCGAGTCAGAGAAAGCAAAATGTCTTCTGCCCGTCTGATCGAAGAGCCCGTTTCGACCTTGTAGGGATTCATCCGGTTGAGCAGCGCATTGATGCGTCGACCCGTGCTGAGGCTGAAAGCGACGGAAAGGCTCCTAGGGCCCGGCTAAGTCCCCGTAAGACTCGATCCAGTCAGTAACAGGAAAGTAGACCTCTTCGAAAATGGATAGGTGTGAAGACTCCTTTGCTCGCTGCCAGCGATATGTCATTCTCGCGGTGATCCTCATTTGCGCTGGCTTCCTTCGCTTCTATCTTTTGTCCTCAATTCCGCCCGGGCTGTTTTATGACGAAGCGATGGATGGCAATAACGCCGTCGAAGCAGCAGAAACAAATCATTTTCAGGTTTTCTACGCAGAAGACTATGGGCGTGAAGGGCTGTATGTAAATATCACAGCGCTGATCATTAAGACATTTCCGATCTACGAACCTTGGATTATTCGTTTGCCCGCGGCGGTGGCAGGTGTGCTCACGGTGTGGGGGCTTTATCTGCTCTCCAGCGCGCTCTTCGGCGAAGCGCCGGGTCTGCTTTCTGCGTTCTTTTTGGCCACCAGTGTTTGGCATATCATCTTTTCTCGCATCGGATTCAGGGCGATCTTGGCGCCACTCACGCTTATCTGGGCAATTTGGCTTCTCTTGAAGGGGCATTCGATTGAGGCGGACCCAGAAAGGTCGCACCGCGCGCATGCCTCAATGATATATACCATCCTCGCAGGAATAGTCTATGGGCTCGGGTTTTACACGTACATCGCATTCCGAATCACACCTCTTTTATTACTGCTGTTCATCCCTTTCTTCTGGAAATCGCCTGGATTTTGGAGACGGGCAACGGTATTTATCGCCGTGGTAGGTGTCGTTTCAGCGCCCCTGGGTTGGTATTTCATTCAGCATCCCGACGAATTCTTACAGCGGGCCGGCCAAATCTCCGTCACTAGCGCCGCGCATCCTGTCTACAGCTTTGCCATGAACGCAGCCAGGACGGCGCTCATGCTGAATTACCACGGAGACAGGAATTGGCGCCATAACATCAGCGGCGCCCCCGAGTTATTTTGGCCGGTCGGGATCCTCTTCATTCTGGGCTTCCTCCTGGCAGCTCAAACGATCTGGAATCGGTGGCGTAAGAGAACCGAGAGCCCTCTTACCCAGACTTTTGGGTCGATTCTGATTCTCCTCTGGATTGTACTTGGAGGTCTCCCGGCAGCAGCTTCGAATGAGGGCGTGCCGCACGCACTTCGATCGATTCTCGTGTTGCCGCCGTCAATGATCCTTGCCGCCCTCGGAGGAGTCTGGCTCGCCTGCGCTATCCGAAGAGTATGTGGTTTCAAGGCCTTTTGGGCGATTGCAATAAGCTTTCTCTTTGGCGTCGGCGCCTTCGGCTATTATGAGTACTTCGACGTTTGGGCGACAAATCCGCACCTTCTCCCCGCGTTCTACGCGAGTTCCGTCGATATAGGAAGGCGGATTAACTCCCTCTCCCCCAGCACGCCGAAGTACGTCGTGGTGGCGGGAACTCTTCTTGTCCGCGGCCTTCCCGTACAAGCGCAACCAACGATGTTTGTCACTCACTCATTTACCTCGACTGATCGGGAGGCGGCCAATATTCACTACCTGTTGCCTGGTCAAGAAAATCAAATACCCATTGGAACGTCGAGTCATTCAATTTTCTACATACGACCGGAATAGGGTTGGACCACAAGCCATGATGTCGATTGTGGCGCGACTTGGAAATGAACAACCGCTCCCTAAGGCACCGCAACTATGAGTCGACCCGTCACGATCGTTATGTATCACTACGTGCGCGACCTCGAACGTTCGCGATTTCCGGCGATTAAGGGCCTTTCTGTCGAGCGCTTTCGCAGGCAGATCGATTACGTTCAAACGCGCTGCACGCCCATTAGCATTCAGGATCTGTTGGAAGCGCTGTCGGCGGATAAGAAGGACTTGCCGCCGAACCCCATTCTGTTGACCTTCGACGACGGCTACAGCGACCACTTCACCAACGTATTCCCAATCCTGAATGCTCGAGGCATTCAGGCATGCTTCTTCCCTTCAGCGCAGCCGGTGCTTGAACATCGAGTCCTGGATGTTAACAAAATTCAGTTCGTCCTCGCGAGCGTTTCCGATGCGCGCAGTCTGCTCGATCAGGTTTTATCGTCGTTGGATGAGTTTCGTTCAGAATTTACTCTGTCAACGCGCGAAGACTATCTCCTTGCCGTTACGGAAAAGCATCGCTACGACATCCGCGAGGTGACGGTAGTGAAACGGCTGCTTCAGCGCGAACTGCCTGAACCGGTGCGGAGAGAAATCGTGAAACGGCTTTTCGCTCAGCATGTGACGGCCGACGAGGCTGCATTCGCCTGCGAACTATACATGTCAGTCGATCAGATCGATTGCATGCGGCGCAATGGAATGCACTTCGGCAATCATGGATACGCCCATGCGTGGTTGAATCATCTTTCCCCGAAGGAGCAGGCAGTTGAAATCGATCGATCTCTTGAGTTTCTTCAGGGACTAGGCGTCGAGAATGGCGATTGGACGATGTGTTATCCCTACGGTGGCTTCGATGGCTCATCGTTGGAGATTCTGCGAGCCCGTCACTGCCGGGTTGGATTCACCGCGGATGCCCGCATCGCCGATCTGGATGCGGATGATCCGTTGACTCTGCCTCGCCTGGATACAAATGACCTGCCCAGCTAGCGTCAGCATGAAAACCATGGTCGACATATTGCGGGAGCTCACGCCGCTCAATCGAGCCGTTTGTTCCCTGGGTTACGATCGCGCGGCAGACTATCTTCTCGAGGTGCTGCCGTTTCGCGTGATCTCCGTACCGAGTTCTATCAGCCATAACGGTTGGGTGATTCCTCCTTCGTGGGATGTAGAAGAAGCACGAATTTCAAAAGATGGACTCATCGTTTACAATGGCGCTTCCCATCCACTTGGAGTAATAGCCCTGTCGAAGAGCTTCTCCGGAACCCTAGATCTGGAGGAACTCAGGCTGCATCTCCACTACGATCATCGCGACGACGACGCCATTCCTTTCCATTACCGGCAGCAATTCCGGGCTTGGAACCGGGACTGGGGGTTCTGCGTTCCAAGGAGGCTCTTTGACTCTTTGGCTCCAGGCGATTATGAGGTCGTGATCCGCACCATCGAGTCTCCAGGCGAGCTGAAGATTCTGGAATACAAACACCAGGGCTCAAGCAATTTCAACATTGTCCTGGGTGGTAACCTGGATCACGCCGGCGTGGCGAACGATGGCTTGGCGGGCTGTGTCGTCGGACTGGAGGTCCTCCGCCGATTGCAGGGACGAAAAACAAAATTCACCTATTCCCTGGTTCTTTCGCCGGGAATCATCGGTTCGGAGCTTTACCTTGCCTTACTTTCACAGTCGGATCGCAACCAGATACTGGAAGGCATCTTCCTGGAGATGCTTGGATCCGACACGCCGCTGGCGGTTCAGGAGTCGCGGCGAAGCATGGTCAGCGTCTCGCATGCTCTGAAGGCTAGCCTGGACCATTTAGGCGCAAATTACCGAAACGGTTCATTCGAAAGCATCATCGTCAATGATGAGTACGTCTGGGAGAATTACGGTATTCCGATGCTCTCCTTTTCGCGGTATCCTTATCCCGAATATCACTCGAGCAAGGATAGCGTGGGGATCATCAAGGAGGCTTCTCTGAACGAGGCCGTCGAAGCTTTGCTCGGAGCCGTAGACCGGCTTGAAGCCTCACCTATGGTGATCAAGAAATTTGACGGCAACATCTGCCTTTCGAATCCGCAATACGACCTGTATGTAGACTATGGCCAAATCGCGCTTGGAGATGCTTCTTCCGATCGGCAAAGGCGGATGCGGCGCCTCATGGACTTCGTACCCGCACTGGATCGGCCAATCACTGTACGGGCAGTCGCCGACCACGTCGGGCTGCCTGAAGAAGAAGCACTTGGGTATCTTCAGCGGTGGGCTGCGAAGGGCCTGATTGACCTGCTTTGAGCGCCGGTGCGCGCAGCCTCTGCGTCTGCATCCGCCACCCCGATGAGAGATATTTGCTAAGCAGCGTAAGATTGAGTTGGAGATGCAATGAACATATTGGTTACTGGCGGCGCGGGCTACGTTGGATCGACTCTCGTGCCGCTGCTCCTGGCCGAAGGACACCGGGTCAGGGTGCTGGACTGCCTCCTGCATGGAGGAGAGTCACTGCTCGGCGTCTGGTCTCACCCATCCTTTGAATTCATCCCAGGCGACGTCCGTGATCGAGCCGCAAGGCGAGCTGCGGTTGACGGAATCGAGGCGGTAGTGCACCTTGCGGCGATTGTCGGCGATCCCGCCTGTGCACGTCAGCCAGATGTGGCGCGAGCAGTCAATCTTGAGGCATCTCTCGAAATTATCGAGGAGAGTCAGCGTTCCGGCGTAAGCCGTTTCATTTTCGCCTCGACCTGCAGTAATTATGGAAAGATGAAGGATGCAGATGCCTACGTGGACGAAGAGTCAGAATTGAGTCCCGTGTCCCTCTATGCCGAATCGAAAGTCGCCACGGAAAGGGCATTGTTGCAAAGCGGTCGCGATGAGGGATGGTCGCCTACGCCGTTGCGGTTCGCGACCATTTTTGGCGTGTCGCAGCGTATGCGATTCGATTTGACGGTGAACGAATTCACGATGGAGTTGCTGACCAGGAAGCACCTCAAGGTGTATGGCGAGCAATTCTGGCGTCCTTACGTGCATGTGCGGGACGCAGCCAGGGCAATTCAACAGGTCCTCCGTGCTCCTCAGGATAAAGTTGCCGGCATCGTCTACAACGTGGGAGCGACCGATCAAAACTTCCAGAAGCAGCAACTCGTCGAGATGATTCGCCCCTACGCGCCTGACGCTGTGGTCGAGTACGTTCACAGAACCGAAGATCCACGAGACTACCGGGTGTCGTTCGCCCGCATTGCCGAGAGGCTCGGCTTCAAGATCACTCGAACGGTGGCCCAGGGCATTGAGGAAGTCGCGCATCTGGTGCGCAGCAATGTGATCGCCAACTTCGGCGATGGGAGATACAGCAATTGAGCCTATCGCAAAAGCCGCTCACCGCAATTCAGTTGTCCGAAGAACTCATTCCTTTGATCGTCCCCGAGATTCGCGGGAACGAGTGGAAGTACGTCAAGGAATGCCTTGATACGAACTGGGTTTCTTCAGTCGGCAGCTACGTTGACAAGTTCGAGAAAATGGTTGCCGATCAGGCTGGCACCAGGTATGCCGTCGCCACGGTCAACGGTACCGCGGCACTGCATATTGCGTTGATCCTGGCGGGGGTGCAGGCGGACGATGAAGTGCTCATCTCCACGCTCACCTTCATTGCTCCGGCCAACGCAATTCGCTACCTCGGCGCCTGGCCGGTGTTCATCGATGCGGAATCCAAGTATTGGCAGATCGATCCCGCTGGTGTGGTGGATTTCATCGAAAATGCCTGTCACTGGGAGGGTCAGGCTTTGCGGAACAGGCGGACCGGTAGGCGCGTAAGTGCCATCCTCCCCGTACACATCCTCGGCCATCCAGCCGATTTGGACCGGATACTCGAAGTCGCGGAGAAGTATTCGCTGCCGGTGATCGAGGATGCAACTGAAGCCCTCGGCTCAAGTTATCGAGGGAAGAACCCGGGAAGCATGGGGCATGCTGGCTGCTTCAGCTTCAATGGAAATAAGATCATTACCACCGGCGGTGGTGGCATGCTCGTGACCGACAACGCAGAATGGGCCGCACGCGCCAAATACCTCACGACCCAGGCGAAGGACGATCCGATCGAGTATGTACACAATTCGGTTGGCTACAATTACCGCCTGACCAATCTGTTGGCGGCGATGGGTTGCGCACAGATGGAGCAGCTTGCCACGTTTGTGGAAGCGAAGCGAACGATCGCCCGGCGCTATCAGGAGTCACTGGCTCCTCTGCCGGGGCTGCGTTTGCCGGAAGAGGCCGAAGGGGCGTTCAGCTCATTTTGGATGTATACGGTTTTGATCGATGAAAAAGAATCGGGCATTGGCTCGCGCGAGTTTCTCCGAGCTCTGGCTGCCCGTAACATCCAGACTCGCCCTCTTTGGCAGCCCATTCACCGCTCGCCGGCCCATGCTGATGGCGCCGCTGCTTGCTGTCCAAATGCCGATGCAATCTACAGCCAGGCGATTAGCTTGCCGTGCTCGGTAGGGCTGACTCGTTCTGACCAGAGCCACGTGATCGAGGTCATCACGGGTCTTCTCGGCAAGTACAACCAGTCGACGACGGTTGGTTGACCCATGACGGCTGGATTCGATCTGCCGGGAGAACTGACTTCGTCCCGCCCACCTTCGGCTCCCATCCAAACGGATTTCGACGATCTGTTTCGTTCTCCGGGAAAACGGATCGCGGCGTTTTCACAGATGCAAGTGCGTCTTTACCGTCACAACGTCAGTCTTCAGGATTATTTCCTGCCGCTTCAGTTGGGGACGCTTTCCAGACCCAAAGTGAACTGCAGCGATCAAAGCGCTTCAAGACCGCGTTTCGCATGGGCACTTCGAGGTCTCGACACAATCAGCCGGTTCCGCCCGCGCCCAAAGATCAAGGCCGATGTGTTGTTCTGCCCAATGCCTTATTTCGGCCGGAAAACCGAAAACAGATTATTGGTTCGCACCCTGCTCGGGATGGCGGAAACCGGCGCCACAATCGTCTGCTTGCTGCAGTCCAGCGCCCCTTGTGGACGGGAATTGGAAGCTCGATTGACCGACGCGGGACGTCGCAGCCAGGTTACATTCATTGATCCGACCGGCTCTTCTAATCCCATGGAAGCGCGCCTTCGCGGCCCGTTCAGTCGGATGCGCGCACACTCGGCCCTCGAGGAGACGGCCAGCATCCTTGAACCGCTCGGACTAAGCCCGGGCCGGGAGGTCGAAGCCGGGTTTGAACGCACAGCTTACTTCGCCGACGCGTGGGAGCGTCTGGCCCCTTCTGTCGAGTTCGACGCGGTCGTCGCTCGTTGCCACTGGAATGCGCTCTGTAGTTCTGTCTGCCGAACAGGATTGACACGAGGCAAACCAGTCATCACCTTTCAGCAGGGAGTGATCGGTCACACTCTCGACGTCCCGGTTACGGCTTCGAAATTTGTCGCTTTCGGCCAGTCCTCCGCATCTTTTCTGGCGCAGGTAAACACCAGATTTTTCCGAGCGGTAGGGACTGCGGAGCCGCCTGTGGAATATGTGAATGGCGGCAGTCTCTTCGACGAGGTGAATGTTCTGCCCGACCAATTTGAGCGGCGGACCGTGCTCATGGTCGATGTTCCCGTGCCAGCAGATGACTTCTATGGAATTGAAAACCAGTGTCGAGAACTGATGCAGCTTGCTGAAAAGCTGTTGACCGCGAACCTGCCGCTTCGCCGGCTGGTGATTCGCGCCCATCCTCACTGGAGCGATATGGATTTCGAGTTCTGTCAGCGCCTGGTTCGCGAACATCCGGACCGCTGCGAGTTGTCTCATCCCTCGTGGTCGCTCGAAGACGATCTGCGCCGTTCATCCGCAGTCGTCGGGATATTTAGCGGCGTGCTGACTGTTTCATCCGCCTGCGGTCTGCCCACTGTCTTCCTTGACTCCGAGCAGGGCTATTCAACTCGCGACCTTGCTTGCTTTTCACCCCATCAAACTTTGTCGTCAGATGCTGCCTTTGACCATATCGGCAAGGTCCTCAGCGACAGGAAGGCTTACGCGGAAGCACGATCGCAGGCCTTGCGGAACGCTCGCGAATACTATGCTGACGGAACCAATTCAGGTCTCACCGCCTCATTCTTCGAGCGCCTGCTTCGAACTTAGTCTATGATCAAGCCGCCGGAGCATGATGTGATATGAGATTTTTCTTTATCAGTACGATGCACAGCTCACTGTGGGGTGGAAGCGAAGAGCTCTGGAGCCAGGCAGCTACTCGGCTGAAGCGTGCGGGAGACGACGTGCGTGCCTCGGTGGTATATTGGCCGCACCTGTCGGAGAAGGTGACTCGGCTGACGCAGGATGGCATCTGTCTCGATACCCACTCTTCGTTTAACGCAGGGCAAGTCCGGCGCATCTGGAACAAGATCTCGCTCAGCCAGCGAAGAAACCAGCAGCGATTGCAGTCCTGCAAGCCCGATTTAGTCATTATCTCGCAAGGACATAACTCCGGTGGATTCGAATGGGCCGAGCTCTGTCGGAAAGCGGCGATACCCTATGTCTTTATAGTCAATTGCAATAGCGAGCATTGGTGGTTCAGGGAGCTTGTCGATGAAGCCATTGCGAGTTACACCGCCGCGCGCAGGATTTTCTGCGTGTCCTCGAGCAATCTGGATCTCCTTCGTCGGCAGTTGGGCGAGCCGCTGAAGAACGCAGAAGTGGTGCGCAATCCTTTCAACGCTTCGACAGCGTGCCCTCCGCCATGGCCCGATGAAACTGGCGCGTGGCAGTTGGCAAGCGTTGCCCGAATCGAAATAGCGGCCAAAGGGCAGGATCTGTTGCTCGAGACCCTGGCGCGTCCTGAATGGCGGAGTCGTCCCGTTGAATTGAATATGTATGGATCGGGACCGGATGAATCGGCGTTGCGTCGAATGGCCGGAATGCTTCAATTGGACAAGGTTCATTTTCACGGTCACGTGCCCGACATCGGGGCGGTCTGGACGCAAAACCATCTCCTGGTTCTTCCTTCCCGCTACGAGGGCCTGCCTCTCGCCCTGGTTGAGTCGATGTGGTGCGGACGGCCTGCTGTCGTGACGGATGTCGGGGGTAATGCGGAGTTATGCGTTGATGGAGAAACGGGGTTTGTCGCGCCGGCTGCAAAGTCATCGGCCTTCGCAGGTGCCATGCAGCAGGCTTGGGATCGGCGCATGGATTGGCAGCGCATGGGCCAGAACGCGCGAATCCGGGTGGAAGAATTAATACCCAAAGATCCAGTCGCGCTTTTCTGTGAACGATTGAAATCCTGTGCAGCCGCGGCTCATGGAGTAGATCCTATCGGGCAGGTTATGTTCGATCGACGATGACTCCCCGTGTCCCATCCCTGCGCATTCTTTCTGACGCAAGGTCAGAAGTCCCGGGCCCTGGCTCCAGGTGCGGAAAACCGGTAGAAAGGTCCGCTGAAAATGAATGATAGACATTGCGATGTGGCAATTATCGGAGCCGGCATCGTCGGCCTTTCGGTCGGACTTCAACTGGGCCGAAAATATCCAGGCCTTAAGATCGTCATCCTCGAGAAGGAGAGTGAAGTAGCTTCCCATCAGTCAGGACACAACAGTGGTGTCATCCACTCCGGCCTGTACTATAAGCCCGGCTCCCTTAAGGCTCGGCTCTGTGTCGAGGGCAGAGAGGCGATGATTCAATTCTGCCGGGAGCATAACATTCCCCACGACATCTGCGGCAAGATCATCGTGGCAACCGAAGAGATCGAGATACCCCGTCTCAACGAGCTCTTACGGCGCGGACTCGCGAATCGCGTATCCGGACTTCGGGAACTTGATGCCGGGCAGATCCGTGATCTTGAGCCGTATGCATCCGGCATACGCGGTATCCACGTACCCACTACGGGAATTACAGACTTCAAGATGGTTTCGGCTAAATATGCCGAACTTATCAGGCAGGGCGGCGGTGAGATCCTTACCAACTCGGGCGTCAATCACATTGCGCGAGAGACCGGCGCCATCGTGCTCGAGACTCCTTCCACCACTGTGCATGCGCGTTTCGTTGTCAATTGTGCCGGATTGCAGAGTGACCTCATCGCCAGGATGGCAGGGGCCACTCTTGGCCTCAGGATCGTGCCCTTCCGCGGCGAATACTATGAACTCGTGCCCGCCATGAACCATCTTATCAAATGCTTGGTATATCCCGTTGTCGATCCCCGCTTTCCATTCCTGGGTGTACACTTCACCCGGCGAATCCATGGTGGCGTCGAAGCTGGGCCGAATGCGGTACTCTCATTTAAGCGCGAAGGCTATACCCGCACATCCTTTGACTTTTCGGAATTGCTTTCGACGGCTTTGTTCCCTGGCTTTTGGAAAATGGCCTATCACAACTGGAATAGCGGACTGGGCGAAATCTATCGCTCCTGGAACAAAGCGGCTTTCACGCGCGCACTGCAAAGGCTGGTGCCCGGTCTCAACGAGCAGGACCTTCAACCTGGCGGCTCTGGGGTTCGCGCGCAGGCGCTGGATCATAACGGAAATCTACTGGACGACTTCCATTTTGTGTATCAGAATCGGATACTCCACGTCTGCAACGTGCCGTCTCCTGCAGCAACAGCTTCGCTCGTGATAGGGAGAGAGATTGCCTCCAGGCTCGATGAACAGATCGAACTTGGAAAGGCGCAGGTCGCTCTAAACTATAACTCATGAGTCTCCGGCAGATAAGCGAGACGGCGCTCTAAGCAACTGAAATCAGTGGTGACCTGCTTCATAAAGTGGCCGATCGCGGAAGCAGACCATATCCAAGGTCAGTCTTGTGAATAATCGGTCGAGAACGGAATGTGCTCGACACAAGTGTAAGTTTGAGCTTGTGAGATTAGATCGCCGTCAAGCGGCCCGCCTATTAAATTCGAAGGGAACAGTGATCCGGGAAATAACCTGCCGCGGAGGTCCCAAGTAGATTCGGGCAGAGGCCCAATTACTCGCGACGAATATGGAATGCAGTTTGCTCTTCGTGCCGGTTGTGGCCTGAATAAGATGAGACACTCCTAGACCGAATCGTGTAATAAATTGCAATACCCCGTAAATGGGAGAGCCTTAATCGCTGGACACATAGAGAATAAATGTGGCAAGCACGTTTGGTGCACCAGAAGTACAGCATCGCCAATAGCTGCGCGTTGGGGGCTTCGCCCCCCGCTTCTTCAATCGGCATGATTACCCCGGCAGCATTTGCGTTCATGGTTGTTAGGGATCTGCGCTTTGTGGCCCAGAAAGCGAAGCTTTGACTTTGCGTCAGCTCGAGAGACTTCCGCAATCGGATTGACTGCGGCAAGTTTTTAACATAGTCGCCCGGTGACCACGCCCGACCCTTTCTCGGCGCCGGACACACTCTAGCAACTCGCGACGCCGGTGCCAGGATCAATAGGATTCGCCTTTCTGGGGGGGTACCACGGCCTTTTTACTCCGCGCAACCTAGCCGAAGACGTTGTCAGACTTGAACTGCCGAGTATCGTAACTATAAGGTCGAGTTCGCTGATCCCAAGGATGGTGCTCAGGCTTTCGTTCCAGGCAACCAAAACTTTCCGATCCCTGCGATCAACAGTCAGGCACTTGGTAAGGAATAGCGCATTTCCGCCCGTTGGCTTGTTCAGCAATCCAGCACTTAATCGTATCGAGCAGTTGCAGCTACTCGTTGCAAAACAAAGTTTTCTGTTGCTCCTCCATCGAGAAGTCAATGCGCGCAAGAATCGGGGCCTCTCCGCAACGCTTAAGTAGTGCATAGTCTTTTTGGTGTCGGCCTCCTTTGATCGTTGCCATTATGAGACGAGGAGCCATTACTCAAAGTGGTCTGAGGCCTGCTTTCATTTGAGTGGCCATGCCGCGCGTCTTGCATGGCGTTTTTTTGGGTGCGATGAGGGTTCCAGCCATCATGCCTCGACTTGTATTGGGAGTGCGCGATGAACTGTACCGAAAGGATCACCATGGGCAACGACGAATTTTCGCTGAGTCCCGCAATTACGGTAAACCGACTCGTGACGGACCACTTCCGTTGCCTGGATGGTTTTGCCGACTTCACGGTCAGCGGGAACTTATCTGTCGACACCGGCTATTTTCGATTTGGATCTGGCGGAATCTGTTATGGACAATGTGCCTCGGGAAGTCCCGCAGAGATCGTAACGGATACCCTTCACGACGCCGGCCAACAAGTCAGTATGAATGGTTCCTCGGTCCAACTACCCTTCGACGCCACGCAAGTTGTGAATAACCTTCGCTACGAACGGTATCGCTCCAATCCCGAGCAACGCCGAAAGGAAATCAAATCAAACAGTTTCATCCGAAGGCTATACTATCTCGTTCGGCCGTTGATGCCAGTGGCAGCTCGAATGCATCTGCAGCGAATCTACTTTCGCGATTGGGAGAAGATACCTTTCCCTAGCTGGCCTGTCGATTTTACTGTCGAGAACATACTCGAGCAACTTCTAATTCTTTCTATGAAGTCTCATAACGTTCAAAGAATTCCTTTCATCTGGTTCTGGCCGGGCGAAACCTTGAGTTGCGCCATCGTGACACACGATGTTGAGACTTCCGCCGGCAGGGACTTCTGCCCCCAGCTGATGGATCTCAATGACTCATTCGGAATCAAGTCGGCATTTCAGGTCATCCCGCAGAAGCGTTATTCGGTTCCACGGTCATTTTTAGACTGCATAAGAGATCGTGGTTTCGAGTTAAACGTTCATGATCTGAACCATGATGGACACCTCATGGAGCACCGGGATGAATTTCTGCGCCGCGCCAAGCAGATTAATGTTTACGGGCGGAGTTTTGGAGCACTCGGATTTCGTTCAGCAATCTTGCACCGGAATCTCGATTGGTACGATGCTCTGGATTTCTCCTACGATATGTCCGTTCCAAATGTGGCGCATCTGGATCCTCAGCGAGGCGGCTGCTGCACCGTCTTCCCCTTCTTCAATGGCAAGTTATTGGAGCTTCCAGTGACGATGACGCAGGATTACACTCTCCTCTACATACTGAAGGACCGTTCGATTGACCTGTGGAAGAAACAGATTTCCCTCATCCGGCGTCGGCATGGACTAATGCAGGTGATTATTCACCCGGATTACATCATCGACAAGGCTGCGCGCACAGTATATGCCGGGCTGCTCGGCTATCTTGCCGAATTGCGCTCGCGAGGAGAGACCTGGATAGCCCTTCCAAAAGAGGTCGCCGAGTGGTGGCGACTGAGGAGCAAATTAAAGCTGGTCAACGAGGGCGGCTCCATCCACATCGAAGGGGAGGGGAGACAAAGGGCTCGGATAGCATTCGCCACAGTCATCGATGGACACCTTACTTATGAATTGAACCAGGCGCCCGGCTGCCCAGGCGAATCTCCGAAGAATACCGGCGATGCCGTTGTGCAGTAGCCTTCTTGACCTTTCGCATACTGAAAGCCAGGTTGATCAGAATGACGACGTGTGATGTGGCGATCATCGGCGCGGGGCCCTACGGGCTCTCTGCGGCAGCTCACTTGAGATCGGTTAAGGGTTTAGATGTTCGCGTTTTCGGCGAGCCCATGTCGTTTTGGGAACGAAACATGCCGGTCGGCATGTTTCTGCGCTCGAATTGGTCTGCCTCGCAGATATGCGACCCGACCGGTTCTCTAACTCTTGAAGCTTTTCAAGCTGCCACCGGAACTCAAATGACGTTCCCGGTGCCTCTCGAACAGTTCATACAGTATGGACTCTGGTATCAGCGACAGGCCGCACCCGATCTGGATCATCGCAAGGTGGTGCGCATCGAGTCCGGGGCCAATGCCTTTCGCCTGGCGCTCGAAGATGGTGAGATAGTGCAGTCTAGGCGGGTAGTTATCGCCGGTGGCATTAATTCGTTTGCCTGGCGGCCGCCGTTATTTCGACAGTCCCCCGTCCACCTTGTGTCTCATACATCTGAACACCGCGATTTGCGGATCTTTAACGGTAAGTCCGTGGTCGTGGTAGGAAGCGGCCAAAGCGCTCTCGAATCGGCCGCATTGCTGCACGAAGCGGGCGCTGAAGTTGAAGTGATAGGTCGGTCGCAGATCATCCATTGGCTCCAAGGAGCGATCTCGAGGACGCTCCATCATCGGCTGGGGAAGGCGGTCAGGCACGTGCTCTACGCGCCCACGGATGTTGGTCCCGCCGGCATCAGCCAGCTAATGGCGCGGCCGGATCTTCTCGCGCATGTGCCACGAGGTGTCCGAGACAAACTCAGCCGTCGTTGCATCCGACCGGCTGGTGCACGCTGGCTCGTGGGGCGGCTTCAGGATGTGCCCATCACACTGGGAAGAACGATTGTTTCGATTGCCATCGTTGGGGACCGAGTGAAGGTCGCTCTTGACGATGGCAGCGAACGAATTGCAGATCATGTGCTCCTGGGGACCGGATATCGCATCGATGTTTCCAAGTACGGCTTTCTTGCTCCTGAGTTGGCGCAAGCCATCCAGCGCATCGATGGTTATCCCTGCCTTAGGAAGGGGCTCGAAACTTCGGTTCCCGGGCTCCACATTGTGGGTGCGCCGGCTGCTTGGAGCTTTGGGCCTCTGATGCGATTTGTTTCAGGCGCAGGGTATGCCTCCCGCTCACTCGTCGAATCCATCGCTTAACTTTAAGACTCGAAAGAATAGCATGACGGTTTCCAATTACGCTGAGGCCTCAGGCCAGCACGACCAAACAATTTCCGCTCCCTCCAACGCGAATTCGACCAAAGGCGCCGTCGTGATAGGCGGTGATTACCAGGGCCTCGGAATCGTTCGGAGTCTTGGCCGCCAAAACGTGCCCGTCTGCGTCATCGATGACGAATATTCGATCGCTCGCTTTTCACGCTATACGACACACTCGATTACCGTGCCAGATCTGCGCGACGAAAGGCGAGCTGTCGATTCTATCTTGGAGACTGGCAAGCGGCTGAATCTTGAGGGTTGGGTACTCTACCCGACTCGCGAAGAGACGGTAGCCGCTTTCGCGCGGTATCGCTCACTCTTGACTCCGTTCTTTCGCGTAACGACCCCGCATTGGGACACAACGCAACGGTTCTGGGATAAACGGAAGACGTATGAACTGGCCAGCGCGCTCCATATTCCTATCCCGAGGACCTGGTATCCAAGATCCCTCGCGGACCTTGACCTCATCACCTCCGATCCCCCATTCGCCGTAAAGCCCGCCATCAAAGAGCATTTCATCTACAAGACAAATGCCAAGGCCTGGCGCGCGAACGATCGCGCAGAATTGCGGCAACTTTACCAGCGGGCAACTGCCCTGGTCGGACCGGACGAAGTGATGATCCAGGAGTTGATTCCTGGAGGCGGCGACCGGCAATTTGCTTTTTGCGCATTCTTCAAGCAGCACCAGGCGATCGGCAGCATGGTCGTGCGGCGGAGTCGCCAGCACCCGCCGGAATTCGGTCGAGCCAGCACCTTCGTCGAAACCATCGAGTTGCCGCTCCTTGAGGAGTTATCCCTCCGGTTTCTAAGTGCGATTGATTACTATGGACTTGTTGAAATTGAGTACAAGCTCGACAAACGCGATGGCCAATACAAGCTGCTCGATGTCAATGGGCGCACATGGGGATACCACAGTCTCGGGCAAGGCGCGGGCGTTGACTTCCCCTACATGTTGTTTGCCGACATGGTTGGAGGTCCAGTGTCGGCGCAGCGTGGCCGCGCCGGAGTCACTTGGATTCGACTTATCACCGACATGCCTACCGCGGTTCTCGAGATCCTGAGAGGTCGTCAAAGCGGCTGGGCTTACCTGCGCTCGATCTATAACGCTGACGTCGAATCGGTGTTTGATCGCGAGGATATTCTACCGGGCCTCGCAGAGCTCGCACTCTTTCCATACCTGGCCATTAAACGCGGCTTCTGATCTCATACCTGCTTTGCTGCCCGATGTCTGGTTCCATTCAAGTGTATTCTGCTGCAACGGCGTATGCCGCTTCATTGCTAACCAGATCCAAACGATCGCGAAACAGCGCATCGCATACACTGGGAGTTGCTCCTGGGGCACGATCACAAAGAATGAATTTCAAGCAATGGAATGCTTCGTAAATGCAGATCTACACGATAGACCCGATGTTAGACGACCGCTGGAACGACCTGGCTGCTAATCATCCCAGGGCCTCAGTATTCCATCAACGGGGATGGCTTGAGGCGTTGGCTAGAACGTACGGTTATCGCCCGGTCGCGCTGACGACCACTCCGCCAGGGGAGAGACTGTCCGATGGGATTGCTTTCTGTGAGGTCCGGAGTTGGATCACGGGAAAGCGGCTGGTTTCACTGCCATTCTCAGACCATTCTGAGCCCCTGCTGAATGAGAGCGCCGATGCTTTCGAACTAGAAGAGTGGATGCGAAAGGAATCCCACCGGCGAAACTGGAAGTACATCGAGATTAGACCACTTTCCGGGCAGGTACACTCGGAGCCTGACTTCGTGGCCACTGAATCTTTTTGGCTGCATACTCTTGACCTTAGCGCTCCCTTGAATCAAATTTTCTGCCATTTACACAAGGACTGCTTGCAGCGTCGGATCAGGCGAGCCGAGCGCGAGCACTTTTCCTACGAGAGGGGCAGTTCGGAGAAACTTGTCAATGACTTCTACCGGCTGCAAATGATCACAAGAAGACGTCACATGTTGCTCCCGCAGCCCCTCTCCTGGTTTCGCAACCTAATGGCCTCGATGAGCCCGAACGCTGAGATCCGGTTGGTTCGTAAACATGGCATTCCTATCGCAGCGATATTGACCCTGCGCCACCACGGCACCGTCGTGTACAAGTATGGTTGCTCTAACGCAGAATTCCACCATCTTGCAGGAATGCCTTTCTTGTTTTGGAAGTTGATCGAGGAGAGCAAGGCGACAGGCGCTGAACAAATCGATTTTGGTCGCAGCGGTCTCGAGGACAAAGGCCTGATCACATTCAAGGATCGGTTCGGCGCCACCCGAAAGCGAATCTCTTACCTTCGATATCCAAAGATGGCAAGCCAGAGAGAGTTGCAGCCGCCGAAGATGCCTGTACTACGACGCTTGTTCTCGGTATTGCCCGATGCATTCTCATCGATGGCCGGCCAGTTGGTATACAGGCATATGGGTTAGTCGCCACATCATCGCTGTGTTCAAGCGCCTCCTCGGGAGATCGGCCGTTAAAAACGTTCAACAAGCATAATGCTCATCTCGGCCTTTCGGCGGGACAAGACAACAGGAACTGAGGCCGGGTAGCCGCCCTGGAGTTTGAGCACGTCCTGTATCCTCAAGCGAGTGGGACCGCGCGGGCGGGTAGGGTATTTGCACGGCCGCTGAGAGCGAAAGCATGCGTTATACGACGCAGTTCATGATTTCGGCTTTGTCGGCCGAGCAATTTCCCGAGCCTTCGGTCGGGGAGATCGCGTTTTTGGGGCGATCCAATGTGGGCAAGTCCAGCCTGCTGAATAACCTGGTGGGCGACAAGGCGGCCAGAGTGTCTTCGACCCCGGGGCGCACGCGCGCAATCAATTTTTTTGCGCTGCTCGACCAGGGGCAGAGACGAAAACTGATATTTGCGGATCTGCCGGGCTACGGATACGCGAAGATTTCGAGGTCGATCTCGGCGGAGTGGCCGAAGTTCATTGAGCCTTATTTGAACGAGCGCCAGACGCTGAAGCTGTGCGTTTGCCTGGTGGATTCGAATATCCCGCCGCAGCCCAACGATGCGCAGCTGCTGGAGTGGCTGAGGGCAGCAGGGCGCAAGTATGCGGTCGCTGCGACGAAAATTGACCGGCTGAGCGGGAACGAGCGGACCAGGAACCTTGCTGCGCTGAAGAAGGGTTTGGAACTGGATGAGTTTTTTCCGGTTTCAGCCAAGACCGGGACTGGTGTCACGGAGTTGTGGGCCAGGATCGAAGAGGCGGCGGCTACGGGACCTGCGGACTGATGGTCTGGTTGTCGTCGATGCTGGAGCCCTTGAATCGAATCTCCACTTCTACCGGGATTTCGTCGCTGAGGACGGCTGATCGCACCTGCTCGACGAAAGCTTCGTAGAACTCTGCTGTGCCGCGCATGAGGCGCATCGATTGCGCCTGCCGGCCCAGGTAGCGAGGAGCCAGCCGAAGCCAGCGGCGGGCGATCCCGACGTTCGGATCTGAGTTGAATCCGAGACATTGAAGGGCGATGGCGTCGAGTTTGGGCAGCCATCGAGCGGGAGCGGAAGCGACTCGCCAGGTCAAAAAAGGCGTGCTTTTGTGGAGTGGAGCACCCTCGGAGCGCACGACGTCCGGCTTCACCCCCCGGGCATGCATTTCCAGTTCCAGGACCGGGCTTGAGACGGCCACGCAGACCGCCACGGTTTGGCGTTTCCGGATTTCATTCTTGAGGATGCGCAGGGCTTCGTCGAGCGAAATCACAAGAAAGTCAACGACTCCTTCGCGCAGGGCTTGTTTCCCGACGGTCAGATCCGTGGCCGCAGCAAGAGTGGCGGCGCCAGCGATGTTTCCGGCAGCGGCAACGGCCCAGCCGTAGTGGTCCAGATCGCCGGCGTAGAGGAGTTCGCCGCCAAGATTGGGGTCCGCGGCAGAGGGCGCCAGGTTTGTCAGCATGGCGTAGTTGCGCTCGACCTCCAGGATGAAGCCGAGGGCGACAGTGGATGAGGGTTCGAGGGGCACGGAGATGTGATTTTAGCGCTTTCGGGCGATGACGGCGGAAGGCCGCCCGTTTCGTAGTGCTGGATCGATCTTACTGCTGCATATCGAGATTCATTCCCTTGGTAACAAAGAAGACGAATTCTCCGGCAACGGCGGTGAGGTGCGCTTTGCCCTCGTACTTGCCCTTGTCGCACTTGTTGGCCGCCACGATCCCCGTCTTCAGGATTTCGGAAATGGCATACCACTGCCGCTTGCCACTCGCCCTCTTGTCGACATCGCAGCCGCTGTAGAACAGGGTGGAATCGCTATATGTGGCTTGGATAGAGATGACCGAGGCGTTGGCGGGAAGGGTGACGCGGCCTACTCCATCTTCATCAATCTTCAGCGACTGATTTTCGATCTCGTCGCTGTGATCGAGATTGATCACGAAATTGGAGGGCACGACTTGCTTTCCGGTTTTGTAGTTGTACACGCGAATGGCGATGGTAGGACCGGACTGAGCCGCGATGGGACCAGAGAGCCCAGCCGCAAAGGCGAGCGTCAGCAAGGCCTGGCCGACAAAAACTTTCCGCTTGGAGGGGTTCATTCCCCTAGTTTGACACAATCTGCAGCGGCGAATCGCCAAAAAGGTTACCAGGGGAGGTTACCAGGAGGAATAGGGTTGTCCGTCTGAGCTGGTTTCATCCGAACCGGAATGAATGTTGGCAATGCCAGGCTCCGTCTGGTCGAGCGAGTACATGGCATCGCTGGTGTCGGTGACCCAGGTGTCTTTGCTGTGCGTCATAGGGTCGGGAGGAATTTCCCGGAGGTAGCCGTCGGTGATGAGATCGTCGAGAGACTGCGGGGCCTTTTGCTTGTCCATGGTGTAGGAGTCGATGGCGTCGCGCATGGTGTGCAGGTCCTCTCTCAGAACAGCTTCTCTGGCCGACCGTAGGGCTCCCTCGAAGCGGGGGATGGCCATCAAGGCGAGAATGCCGATGATGGCCATCACGATCATCAGTTCGATGAGCGTAAAGCCTGCGGATTGGGGGCGATTCCTTGGCACTGATTCCTCAAAAGCCCGACGGGTTACCAGGTGCTGTACTTGGTGCCATCGAGCCCGGTTCCATCGGACTTCGAATACACGTCGAAGATGCTCTGCCCGCCGTAGGAGTCCGAATCCGGATCGTCCTGCATGGAGCGCAAGCCCCACTCCGCCTTGCCGGTCATCGGGTCTACGGGGACGCGGCGCAGAAACTTCAGCTTTTTGCCCTGGACATCGACGCCATTGACCAACGTTTCGAGATCGGGCGGATAGTTTTGGCTGTCGACCTTGGTCTGGAAGGCGCCTTTGTCGGCGGCGTCCTTATAGTGGTCGATCGCATCGCGCATCTCCCACAGTTCGCGGCGCAGGTCTCGCTCGGCCTGGCGCTTGTATTGAAAGCGGGCAATGGGGAAGGCCGCGGAAGCCAGCACTGAGAGGATGGCAACCGTCACGATGAGTTCGATGAGGGTCAACCCCCGCTCTCGAGCGTTCTTCGTCCGTATTGGCAGCTGCTGAATCACGAGTCTCAAATACCTACCTGACAACAATATTGGCCGACGCGCCCTGGGCCGGAGATTGCTGCTGCGAACTGTTGACAGTTGAGCCCTGGGTAATGGCCAAAGTGCTCTCGCCCGCAGCTTTGGCCTGAAATGTAAGGACGCAGACTACACCTCCGCCGCTCAACCCGGCTGCTCCGGGCGGGCGCGAGGTCACCACGGTCAAATTCCCTGCCCCGTCATCGCGATGAATTACGGCTGCCGCCTGGCCGTCTCGATTGAGGAAAGAACCCTGGCTCACATTGACCAGCGAGAGCTTGGTCTGATCGAAATGGAACTGCACAGGGATGGATGAAACGTCAGTGCCGCCGGCCAGTACCACGGGGATCTGGAAGGTTGAGCCAACGGTTACGGGCGCGGCCGGGAGATTGAGCGCAAATGATGCTGCTCCCGGGCCCGATGGAAGTGCGGATGGAGCCGCCTGCGGTTGAAAACGGGGAACGCCCGGTTGCGCGGCGGATGCCGGTTGAGGCGCAGGAGCCGGCTGCATGGGCGGCGGTTGTGCGAAAGAAGGCTGCATGGACGCGCGGATCTGCGCCAAAGCGGCCGGAGCCGCCGCATCCGCGCTTTGGCCAGGAACCGTTCCAAAGGTGGAGTGGGCCGCGTCTGCGATGGGTCCGGACGCAAACGCGCCCGATGCCGCGTGATTATCGATGTGGCGCAGGTCGATCGATTGGCCGGTGCCGGTGTCGATGGCGCGCAGGTCCTGAGGCCTGATGTCGGCGCCGCGAACGATATGGGGCACCACCACGAATACGATCTCGTCCTTCTGGATGGTGTGATCCTTAGAGCCGAAGAGATATTTGAGGATGGGTATCGAACTCAATCCGGGAACGCCCGTCCAACTCTGGGTTTCCTGATTGTCCTGAATGCCGCCAAGAATGCTGGCTTCTCCCTCGCGCAGGCGGATCACCTGATCGACGACGCGCTGGCTGAGAATCGGTTCGGTGACCCCACTGATGGTGACTGAGCCGCTCTGTGCGCTTACGGTGATCTTGATCTTAAGGGTAACGTCGTGATCGTAGTGGACGCTGGGCGTCATCTCGATGTCGACGCCTACATCCTCATACTGGAACTGGGTGTTGACCAGCGAGCTGACCAGGGCAGTGGCGGCGCCCGTCTGGTAGGAACCGGTTGCAATGGGGATCTTGGAGCCGATTTTCATCGCGGCCTTCTGGCCGTCGGTGGCGCGAATACGAGGATCCTGAAGGATCTGTGTCTGGGTATCCGACAGCAGCAGGTTGAGGGTGGCCGAGCCCACGGTGACCGCAAAATCCGAAGCCTTCAGGTGGGAGAGGTCGTAGAGAGTAGGGCTGGTGCTGCTGGTGCTGGTGCCCGTGGTGGTGGTCGAAGTGGAGGAGGTGGATGAGGTGCCCGGCGCCTCGAGGGCTATACCGAAGCTTGACGGCCATTCAATGCCCAGCGTGCGCTCCCAGTTCTTGCTCACCTCAAGGACCGCCATGTCGACGACCACCTCGGGGCGGGGCTTGTCAAGATCGTTAATGAGCTTCTGGGCGAGCAGAAGTTCGTCGGGAGTGCCTCGCATCACGATGGCATTCTGGCTCTGAACGGCATATGCCTTGGCATTGGGCATTACGTTGCGCAGGGCGGTCTGCACGTCGTTCAGGTCATTCTGCTGCCATGCGTTCGTCAGGTAAAAGGTCTGCACAGCCTGCTCATCCAGCTCGGTGCGCTTGGTGCGAGTGTTCTGAGCGACGAAGATGCTGTTGGAGGTGATGGGGCGCCAGAAAGTGTTGGACATGGTGCCGACGATGCGCAGCGCGTCCGGCAGCGTGACGTTGTTCAGGTCCACCTGGATGCGTTTGGAGGTGAAGTCGGGGTCGAAAAGAACGTTGATGCCAGCAGCCTTCCCGATGGCCTGGTAGACGACCTTGGTGTCTTCGGTCATGTGAAGCGTCACGGGCTCAGTCGAAACCGGCTTGAGTTCCGCGGGACCGCCGATGGAGTCGATGGCCTCCTGCTCGCCGGGAGGCTCGGGGAGCGCGATCTCGGCCGACGGCGGAGCCTGGCCCTGCTTTTGGCGGACCCGAGCGATCTCCTGCCGCGCGGCTTCGTTGCCGGGATCGATCTCAGAGGCGTGCAGGAACTCCGCCAGGGCGCCTTCGCTGTTTCCGGCCTCGAGCATCTTGCGGCCATTGCTGATGTGCATGGAGGAGGCGGAGACGCGCACCCGGTAGAGGGCGGTCTGGAAGCGCAGGTCTTTCGGGTTGCGCTGGAAGGCCTTCTGGTAATCCTCAAAGGCGGTATCGTAATCCTGGCTTGCTTCGGCAGCCTGGCCGTGCTTGTAGAGCGCGTTGGCCGATGGGCCCGCGGCATGAACCGGAAGGCTCCAAAAAGCGATGGCGGCAGCAACCGTGATCAAAGAAGCGATTGCCGGCAGGACTCTCGACAGGGCAGATCGGTGCGGGCCGGCCAGGAAAACGGCCGAAGTTTGAGCGAGGTGTTTCATCGAGCTCCCAGGCGTTGGCGCCGGCATTAAACTCCGGCGGGCGTTTGCGGGCTGCCTTGGCCGCCCGGTACGCAATTGTATTTACTCGTCTTGCTTGGCCGACGTTGCCTCATTTTAGCAAAGCCCCGCTGGAACCGGGCCAATCGCACCAATGCTACGATGAATACTTGGGGATTGTGCCTTATGGCCCGCCAAGGCAGTCACGTTGTATCCGGGAACGAGAAGCCGGTCGCGCACAAGCCGGCGCGCCCCCGCGATCCTGTGGCTTCCGGCGAGCGCGATGCGGCATACAACCGGGCAGCAGGGCACAACTACTTTCTGCTGGACAAGTTTGAGGCCGGCGTGGCGCTGCGCGGCACCGAGGTGAAGTCGATCCGCGAGGGCAAGGCCAATCTGAAGGACTCCTACGGCCTGATCAAGGACGGAGAAGCTTTCCTGTTGAATTTGCATATTGGTCCTTACTCTCACGGCAATCTCGCCAACCATGACGAAACCCGCACGCGCAAACTGCTTCTGCATCGGGATGAGGTTCGCAAGCTACTCTCCAAGACGCAGATCAAGGGACATACGCTCATTCCGACCCGGCTTTATTTCAGGAACGGGCGGGTGAAGTGCGAGCTGGCCGTAGCCAAAGGCAAGCAGGACTGGGACAAGCGGGAGACCGAGAAACGGCGCGAGGCCGACCGGGAAGCTCGGGCAGCAATCAACGCCAGCAAACACCGCATGGGCAGGTAACGGCGTCTGCCGTTCGTCCATGTCGGCCGCTCATCTGTTTATTATTCCACTGGTGATGCCGACCCACAGGGGATGAAACTGGGCCCCACCCTCGGCGCGCCTTTGTTTTTGCGCCTAGGGTGGGGTCGGCACGACATCGACGACTTCACCTAAATTCAATAAGTTAAGAACTTGTTCCTTCCCAGGGTCCGCAATGAAATAATGAAGTTTATGCGGACTGAATTATCCTTTGCTCCCCTGAATGAAATAGAAACTGAATTGCTTGCGGTTGTGGCTTTCGATAGTCAAACCGACAAAACTGCGGATGCGAAACCAGCACCGGCGCTGTTGACCTCGGACGAAACTGTGAAGACCGCGGCCGCCGCCGCGCTGGCGAGTGGGGAGTTCAAGGCGAGCGCGAATGAGACGCTGCTGCTGCATGCTCCGGCGGGTCTCAAAGCCAGGCGGCTGCTGATTGTGGGCCTCGGGAAGCAGGCCAAGGCTACAGTTCACTCCGTGCGCAATGTCGCGGGCACGGCGGTACGAGTCGCCAAGCCGCGCGGCATTCGAGAGCTGGTGATGGCGCTTCCGGAGTCGGAGTTACTGGCCGCAGCAAGTTGCGCGAGGGCGGCGGCCGAAGGCGCCCTGGTGGGCGACTTTGATCCCGATACCTATCGCAGCGACCGCAAGGACGTGAGTGTTCAATCGTTTACGTTTGCCGCTCCGGACAGAACGGACAAGGCAGCCCTCCAATCCGCGTTTGCCGAGGGCGTAATTGTGGGAGAGAGCCAGAACTTCGCGCGATCGCTGGTGAATGAGCCCGGCAACAAGCTGACGCCTACCGTATTGGGTCAGCGCGCCGCCGGGATGGCTTCGGAAGTCGGCCTGGACTGGGAGGTCCACTCGACCGAAAAGCTGCAGGAGCTGAAGATGGGCGCGTTCTGGAGCGTTTCGCAGGGTTCTGAAGAGCCGCCCGCGCTGATTGTGTTGCGCTATGAACCCCAAGGGGTGGCCGGCGGGCCGGTGATCGGGCTGGTCGGCAAAGGAATCACCTTCGACACCGGCGGGATTTCCATCAAGCCGTCGGACAACATGGAAAAGATGAAGTCCGACATGGCGGGCGGCGCGGCAATGATCGGAGCCATGCGGGCCATCGCGCTTCTGAAGCCCAAGGTGAGGGTGATCGGGATTGTCTGCGCCGCCGAGAATATGCCGGACGGCAAAGCGCAGAAGCCGGGCGATGTGCAGACAGCGATGTCCGGCAAGACCATCGAGATTATCAATACCGACGCGGAGGGACGGCTGGTGCTGGCCGACGGGCTGACGTACGCGCGGCAACTGGGCGCGACCCATATGATCGACGCTGCTACGCTCACCGGAGCCATTGGGGTTGCTCTGGGCCTGGTGAATGCCGGGGCCTTCTCGAACGACGATGCCACGTATAAGAAGTTCGAGTCGGCATTGAAAGTGTCCGGCGAGAAGTTCTGGCGCATGCCTTTAGGAGAAGAGTACGCGGAGTTGATCAAATCCGACATCGCCGACATCAAGAACACGGGCGGACGATATGGCGGAGCATGCACGGCCGCCGAGTTTCTAAAGGTCTTTGCCGAAGAAACGCCCTGGATTCACTTGGACATCGCGGGGCTGGCCTGGGTGGATGAAAGTCGGCCTTATATGGCGAAAGGCCCCAGCGGCGTAGCTGTGCGCTCAATCCTCGAATGGGTCAGAAGCTTCTAACAGGCCGTGCTGAAAATCGGGTTTTGAAAGGGCACGGCTTCAGCCGTGCCGTAAATGGCTGATAATAAAAGACGGGATTTAGCCCCGAGGGGTGGTTTTCGGCCATTTCGACTTTCACCACGGGCTCCTAAGGCCTGTGCACAGAACCGCAACTGCCGTGCGCCTCCCCAAGCAGGAAACTGCATCTCAACCACAGAGTGGTTAGTTTCGGCATGAGATTCGGTTTCTGTGTCATGGCGCTTATGGTCCTTGTATCGGGACCGCAACGATCGGCGAACGCCCAGAACCAGTCGGATCCGGATCGATTCGCCGCCCCAGTCGATGCGCCGGCGCCAACCCAACCGGTTGAGCTCAAGTCGCTGCCTGCTCCGCCGTGGTACGCGCAGCCGACTGAAGAGACCAAGGTGCGCAATTATCTGCTGGAATCCTTTGGGCCTAATCCCCTGGCTTCCACCCTGCTGATTGCCGGCTGGCACCAAGTCAGGCACACTCCGCCGGATTGGAGAGAGGGTGTCCCGGGATACGGCGAGCGCTACGGCTCGGATTTCGGCACTTCTCTGGTGAATATCTCGACGCGCTTCGCCCTGGCCCAGGTGTTACACGAAGACACGCTGTATTATCCATGCTCCTGCAAGGCATTCTGGCCGCGCATGCGTCACACGCTTCTTGCGACGGTGACCGCGCGCAGCGGGGCCGATGGGCACAAGGTATTTGCGCTGCCCACCATGGCGGCGCCCTATGTCGCGACCACGACCGCGGTCTATGGCTGGTACCCGCGCCGGTACGACGCCAAAGACGCCTTTCGGATGGGCAATTTCGGGCTGCTGGACTATTACGCGGCCAACGCAAGCCTGGAGTTCCTGCCCCGCGTAATTCCGAAAAGGGGCGGTGGGCTGCTGAAACGCCTCCATCTGACCAGCCCCCATCAAGCCCCCCACGGCGAAACCGAGCCGTAGCTCCCCATTTTTTTGGGGGTGCTTGACGGTCCTGTGCGCTCTCTTGGGCTCGAATATTTCCATCGCATTTCACATTGGAAATCTCATATTGCAGCTTACGCAATGAAGTTGGCTCACTTCGTGCCGATTGAGAAGGTAGGCGCAATCCACCAGGTTGCGTCCGGGGTGGGACTGCAATGAGCGATCGAAGCGAACTGCTGGATGCGGTGCCGGATAGCCTTCCGGACGGGTTCGCGATCTTCGACATGGACGGTGAGGTGGTGGTGTGGAATCCTGCCGCCGAAGCCATCACAGGCTATCCGGGGATGGAACTGCTCAAACGTGCTGTGCCGAGAGTACTCGAGGAGTTGTTGACGGCTAAAGACCGACCGGAAGAGTTGCGGCCGGAGTCACACCACCACAACGGTCGGGGAGTCATTGTAAAAGTACAACATAAACTTGGGCACGAAGTTCCGGTGATTGCGCGGATACTGGTTCTGCGCGACGGGCTGGGGAGCCGCATCGGCACCGCCGCGGTTTTTCATCCCGCGCAGAATCTGGACGAACTTCCGCATGGGTATGAGGGTGAAGACGGAATATTGGCGTTGAGCCGGGCGGAATTCGAAGATAGATTGAGCACGGAGTTTGAAGATTCGAAGCGCGATGGGCTGCCGTTGGGAGTCTTGTGGATTGGAGTGGACCAGGCGCACCATCTGCGCAAGACTCACGGAGCAGGCGCTTGCCAGGCAATGCTCGAAAAAGTACAACATGCGCTGGCGCAGGGATTGCGGCCTTCCGATGAAATTGGACTCTGGGGCGAGGATGAGTTCCTGGTGATTGCGCACGAAAGAAGTGCGGAAATGCTGGGGGCTCATGGCAAGACGCTGGCTCGCCTGGCTCGGACGGCGGACTTCCGCTGGTGGGGCGATCGGGTATCCGTCACCGTCAGCATAGGCGCGGCCCAGATGGATAAGGACCACGATGAAACGCTGGCACAACTGCTCGAACGAGCGCGGGAAGCGTTCCAATCAAGCATGCGCGGGGGCGGCAACGCATTGACCTGCGCGCCGGGGGGAAAGACATGTTTGCCATCATAGGCATTGTGGTGGTATTTGGAGCAGTGATTGGCGGGTTCCTCATGGAGAAGGGACACATGGGCGTCCTCTTTCAGCCGGCGGAGCTGCTCATCATCGCCGGCGCTGCCACGGGAACGCTGCTGGTGGCCAATCCGGTGCGCATTCTGAAGGCGATTGTCGGAGGGCTGATGGGGGCGTTCAAAGGGTCGGCCTATACCAAGGACCGCTACTTGAACACGCTCAAAATGATGTACCAGTTCCTGAACAAAGTGCGCAAGGAAGGGCTGCTCTGCGTGGAGATGGACGTGGAGAAGCCAAAGGAAAGCGCAATCTTCAAGAATTATCCGGAGTTCTTAAGCGACCATCATTCGCTCGATTTTGTTTGCGATACCCTGAGGACCGCGATCACCGGGGGGGTGGAGCCGTTCGACATGGACCAGATGATGGAGCTGGACATGGAGGTGCATCACCACGCATCCGTCCAGCCTGTCGACTCTCTGACCACGATGGCGGACGCTCTGCCTGGACTGGGAATCGTGGCGGCGGTGCTGGGAGTGGTGATTACCATGGGCGCGCTCGGCGGTCCGCCGGAGGAAATTGGCGCCCACGTTGCCGCGGCCCTGGTGGGCACGTTTCTCGGCATCCTGCTGTGTTACGGGCTGGTGGGACCTCTGAGCTCGAATATGCGCAAGACGGCCGACGAGCAGAACGAATACCTGCATGTTTTGCGGGTTCTGCTGCTGGCGTTCTTGAAAGGGTCGGCTCCGATGATTGCCATTGAGATGGGACGGCGCGCGATTCCATCTTATGTGCGGCCGAGCTTCGACGAGATGGAGAAAAAGTGCAAGAACCAGGCCGGTGCATCTGAGGCCGCGGCCGCGTAAACCCGGCACAAGACAGCGGGCAGGCGATGACAGCAAAGGCTCAACCGATCATCGTAATCAAGAAGAAGGGCGGTCACGGCGGCCACCTTGGGGGCGCGTGGAAGGTGGCCTACGCCGATTTTGTCACCGCCATGATGGCCTTGTTTATCGTGCTGTGGCTCATGGGTTCCAGCGAAAAGGTGAAGAAGGCTGTAGCCGGATATTTCAACGACCCCAAGGGAACGGCAGCGCTGCTGGGCACAACTATGTCCGGCACCGGAGAAGCAGTCACTCTGGCCGACGAGAGCATGCAGCGGCTGAAAGAAAAGCTGGAAGAGGAGATCAAGGCCAAGAAGGAACTGGAGAAACTGTCCAAGCAGATAGAGATCACCATCACCGGCGAGGGCCTGCGCATCGAACTCCTCGAAGACAAGAACGGGACGTTTTATCAAAGCGGAAGCGCGAGGCTGAGCGATAGCGGGCAGGAACTGCTTGCGTTGCTGGCAGGGGAGTTGAAGACTCTGCCCAACAGTCTGCTCATCGAAGGCCACACGGATGCGACCAAGTATTCCAACGACGCGAACTACGGCAACTGGGAACTCTCGGCGGACAGGGCCAATTCGGCGCGGCGTCTGATGCAGCAGGACGGGGTGCGCTCCGACCAAGTGACGCAGGTCCGCGGATACGCCGACCAGTTGCTTCGGGTAAAGAACGACCCCTCCGATCCATCGAACCGGAGGATATCCATATTGGTAAAGACCGGCGGCAATGGCGCTGCGCCTAAGATTACTCAAGGCAAGGTGGTTGGGGATGCACCGAGCCCGCCCCGCGCGCCGGGAGCGGCTGCAGATGCGAAAGATGGAAGTGCTCCGGCTGCTGCGGCTCCGGCCCCGTCACCGGCCAAACCTTCTCCAGCGATTCCAGCGGCCGCTCCCGCAGCGAAATCGGAGTTGCTGGGCAAGTTGACGGCCGTGCCGCCGGGTAGGAAAAAATAATCCGACGCGATGCCAGCAGGCCAAGTCGATCGCAGCGACGTCGAGCGGGCAATTGCGGCCTGCAATGGTGTACTCTGATGAGCGAATTAGAAAGCGTTTACCGGGAGCCGTTTGAATGACCATCGTAGCCGGTGTTGATTTTGGCACGCTCAGTGTTCGGGTAACTCTGGTGGACAGCGCGAAAGGGCCGATCGGCACGGCATCGGCATCGTATCCGCTCCATCGGCGGCGCGAAGATCCCAATCATGCCACCCAGTCTCACGCCGACCAGATGGCAGCCCTGGCGGCGGCATCGCGCGAGGCGCTGCTTGTTACCGGCGTGGACGGCGCTGCGGTGGCTGCCATCGCGCTCGACACCACCGGGTCGAGCGTGATTCCGGTCGGTGAGGGCCTGGAGCCACTCGACGAATACTACCTTTGGTGCGATCATCGCGCCTTTGCCGAAGCCGAGGAAATTACCCGCAAAGCGCATGAGCTGCAGTTTGAAGGCATCGATTGGTGCGGCGGGGTTTATTCGCACGAGTGGGGATTTGCCAAGCTGCTGCACTGGCTGCGTCACAACCCCGGCAAGCGGGACCGGCTCGTTACCGCGCTCGAGCACTGCGACATGGCAGCGGCCACGCTGAGCGGTGTGACCACCGTGGCTGAACTGAAGCGCAGCGTTTGCGCCATGGGCCACAAATGGATGTGGAATCCGAAATGGGGCGGGTTGCCGCCGGAGGAATTCCTGGTTGCTGTCGATCCGTTGTTTGCCGGGGTACGGGCGAAGATCGGCGGCCAGTATCTGACCAGCGATCACGTGGCCGGACACTTGTCGGCAAAGTGGGCCGAGGCTCTCGGACTGCGGGCAGGGATTCCCATACCCGTGGGCGCGTTTGACGCCCACTGGGACGCGATCGGCTCGCATTGTCGCGAGGGCGATGCGGTGAACGTGGTGGGCACGTCAACGTGCATCATCGCCATGGCCCGCCAGACGGAACTTGTGCCTGGAGTCTGTGGAGTAGTGCCGGGCAGCGTGCATCCCGATTACACCGGCATCGAGGCCGGCCTGTCCGCTACGGGCGATATCTTTGACGCCATCGCGCGGCGGGCGAATACAACGGTTGCGGCGCTCTCAGCGGGACTGGATGAATACCAGGCGGGACAGACCGGGCTGTTGCGACTGAGCTGGGACAACGGCGACCGCACGGTCCTGGTGAATCCTGAACTTGGCGGCGTGACACTGGGGTGGAACCTGATCCACACCGCGCAGGACGAGTTGTTCGCGGCCATCGAGGGAACGGCGTTTCACACCCGCATCATTCTTGAGCGCATGGCGGAGCACGGGGTGCGCATCGATCGCGTGATCGACGCGGGCGGCATTCCGCAGAAAAGCGAAGTGCTCAACCGGGTGTATGCAAATGTTCTGAACAAGCCGGTGCTGGTTCCGGCCGGGATTCCGACCAGCCTCGGGTCGGGAATCTTTGCGCTGATGGCGGCCGGCGCCTACAAATCGATTGAAGAGGCGCAGGAGGCGGTTTGCCTGCCGCTGCGGACTGTTGAGCCGGATGCGAAGGCCTCCCAGGTGTACGAGCGCTTGTACCGGCTGTATCGGGACGTGTACTTCGCCCTGGGCCTCAAGGATGCTACGCCCATTGCATTGGGCAAGGTGCTGCCGGAACTGAAGAAGATCGCAGCCGAGGTGCAGGCGGCAGGTTGAGCAAGCCCCCCGAGGGGATGCTTTTCCAGGAAGTCTTTGGCCGAATCAGCCGCGTATAATTATTGATGCAATCAAAATCGCTGGCCCTCTTTTCTGCGATTTGAAAGCAATTCCCCCAAGTTTTGCATTTAATTCTGTTTGAGCACATCAAACTACCACAATGAAGCAAAGACGGATCGCAATTATAGGTGCAGGCCCCGGCGGACTGGCGGCTGGGATGCTCCTCGCTCAACGCGGATTTTACGTGCAGATCTTTGAGAAGGCTTCCGTGATCGGCGGAAGAAACGCCGAAGTCAAGCTCGGCCAGTACCGGTTCGATCTTGGGCCCACCTTCCTGATGATGAAATTTCTCCTCGATGAACTTTTTGAGGAAGGCGGCCGTAAGTCAAGCGATTATCTCGATTGCCGCTTGCTTGACCCGATGTACCGGCTTAATTTCTCTGACAAGACCATGCTCGTCCGGTCGAACCCTGAAGAAATGAAGGCCGAGATCGAGCGCGCGTTTCCCGGCGAGGGCGGCAATCTCGATCGGTTTTTGGCGGGCGAAAGCAAGCGTTTCGAGAAGCTCTATCCGTGCCTGCAGAAACCCTACGGCACACTTTCCAGCCTTGTGAGTTCGACGCTGCTCGCGGCAGTGCCGCACATCTCCATCGGCAGGTCGCTCTACGATGTGCTTTCCGGCTACTTCAAGTCAGAGCAGTTGCGCCTGGCATTCTCCTTCCAGTCGAAATATCTGGGCATGTCGCCGTGGGATTGCCCGGGGCTCTTCACAATGATCCCCTACACGGAGCACGCTCATGGCGTGTACCACGTGATGGGCGGACTGTGCCGCATCAGCGAAGCTTTGGCCCGCGTAGCTCGTGAAGAAGGCGCAGTCATACACACCTCCTCGCCCGTCAAACGCATCATCGTGAAAGACGGAAAAGCATGTGGGCTGGAACTGGAAAGCGGTGACAAAGTTGAATGCGACGACGTAGTCATCAATGCCGATTTCGGTCACGCCATGAGCACTCTCTTCGATGAGGGGGTCATCCGGAAATACTCGCCTCAGGCTCTGAACAAGCAGCGCTTTTCCTGTTCAACCTTCATGATGTACCTGGGTGTGGATCGCTTGTATGACGCGGAGCACCATACCATTGTGTTTGCCGACGACTACAAGCGGAACCTCGACGACATCTCGCTGAGAAAGATTACTTCCCGGGACATCTCGGTCTACATTCGCAATGGCGCGGCGACCGACAACACATGCGCTCCGCCGGGCCACTCGGCACTTTACATCCTGACTCCCGTGCCCAACAACAGCAGCGCCATTGACTGGTCAGAACAGCGCCACGTCTATCGCAGCCGCGTTCTTGAGATTCTAAAGGAGCGAACGCCCTTCCGCGATCTTGAGAAGCACATCCGTGAGGAACTCATTATCACCCCCGAAGACTGGGAGAATCAGAAGTCTGTATTTATGGGGGCGACTTTCAATATGGGCCACAGCTGGTCCCAGATTCTCTACTTCCGTCCTCACAATCAGTTTGAGGAGGTCGAGAACTGCTATCTCGTCGGCGGCGGAACTCATCCCGGCAGCGGGCTCCCGACCATCTTCGAATCGGCACGCATCTCATCCAACCTGCTATGTCAGAAATACGAAATACCTCATCCGCAACCCAAACCGTTCAGTCAGCTTGCGTTCGCATGACCGGGACCGATGGCACCGATCGAATGCGGAGAGCACGATCAGCACAAGTCTCTTGGGCGCTCGCCAGCGTCTCTGCGCGATGCCACGCGCTGGGCCGATTGCGCGCGCTGATCTCGGCCCGCACCGAGGAGATTGTTGAGGCAATCAGGAGCGATACGGGTAAGCCCGCCCTCGATGCGCTCGCAGCCGACGTAATGGTAACGCTCGAACAGATTCGATATTACGAGCGCCATGCCGCCGGGATTCTGAGGCCAAAACATGTCGGAAAGCCGGCCTTCTTCTACTCGAACTCGCGCTTTCATGAACTCTTCGAGCCTCATGGCGTCGTGCTCATTTACGCCCCCTATAACTACCCGTTTCAACTTGCGCTCGTTCCGGCCATCTCCGCCATCGTCGCGGGAAATGCCGTAATCCTAAAGTGTTCCGACAAAACTCCGGCGGTCGCCAGAGTTATCCGGGAATTATGCACTGCCGCGCTACTGCCTGCTGACCTTGTGCAAGTAGGCGACGATCCCGCCGAAGCAGCATTTCAGTTGCTCGACGCGCGTCCCAATATGGTTTTCTTCACCGGCAGCACTGAAGTGGGCCGGCAGATTGCTCGCCGGGCTGCTGAACTTCTGATTCCGAGCGTTCTTGAGCTGGGAGGGAAGGACCCTTGCCTGGTCTTCGCCGACTGCAACCTCGAGCGGACGATCGAAGGCGTTGTCTACGGCGCTTTCTCCAACGCGGGCCAGGTCTGCGTCGGCATTAAACGGCTGTATGTCGAGCAATCGATCTATCAACCTTTTCTTGACAGGCTCATGCAGCGGGTTTCGAAACTTCGCGTGGATTGCAATCCCGATGCGGATCTCTCGCCATTCCGGCGGTCCGCCGCCCGCCTGCGCCTGGTTTCACAGGTCGACGATGCAATTCGCGCCGGAGCGAAGGTCGAATATCCCCCCGATCAGGCTGTCTCAGGCGAATCGCCGATCATTCTCAGTCATGTGCCGTCAGAGTCCAGCCTGTTGCGCGAAGAGACATTTGGCCCGGTGCTCTGTGTATCTCCATTTCACGATGAAGAGGAAGCGATCGCTCTCGCAAATGCATCTCCCTTTGCGCTCTCTTCGAGCGTCTGGACCGGCTCTGGCTCCCGCGGAGTCCGGATAGCCGCCCGTCTGGATGCCGGTTCGTGCGCGGTCAACGACGTAATACGCAATATCGCCAATCCGTACGCCTCATTCGGCGGCAACCGCATGAGCGGCCATGGCCGGTATCATGGTCCGCGCGGCTTACTCACCTTTTCCCGAACCAAGAGCATCATGATCATGAACGATAGTAGCCCCAGGGAGCGTCACTGGTTTCCGTTTACCCGCGAGACCTACATCAGTCTCAAGCGGTTGCTTGCGCTCCGCCACGGATCGGGCATGGTCTCCTCTGTGCTTACCCGTCTGGTGCCCCTGCTGCTTTGCATTGCGTTCAGCGCCTCGCTCAACTCCCAGGGTGAAGCGCACCACCCTCACCTGAAGATCAGCGTCAGCGCCCCCCAACACTCCCACGGCGACATTGCCTTCCTGGTATTCGCGTCGTCTGACGGTTTTCCGAATAACAAGGCCAAGGCAGTAAAGCATGGGTTTGCTTCTCTTTCTCAGGATAGCGATGCAGTCATAATCGACGCCGGGGAATTGGCGCCCGGTAAGTATGCAGTGGCTGTGTATCAGGACGTGAATGGAAACCGAAAGCTTGACTCGAACTTCCTGGGAATACCCAGGGAGCCGGTCGGTGAATCCAACAACCCTCGTCCCCGCTTCGGCCCGCCCACGTTCCAACAATGTGCGTTTGAAATTGGCAAGGAAGATAGACAAATCTCGATCTCCCTCATCCTCGCAGGCCGCAATGGCTGATCCAAAATCCAAGAGTCGTGTTGTGGTAGTCGGCGCCGGCATCGGTGGCATGTCGGCCGCCATCATGCTCGCCCTGAGAGGCTTCAGCGTAACCATCCTCGAAAAGAACTCTAACCTGGGCGGGAAGCTGAATGTGCTTGAGACCGGCGGATTCAGCTTCGACCTCGGCCCCTCGATCCTGACCTTGCCTCACATCTTCAGGCCGATCTTCGAGGCGGATGGCAAGCGCCTGGAAGACTACCTTTCGCTGGTGCGCGTCGACCCGCAGTGGCGCAACTTCTTCGAGGACGGCACCGTCCTCAACCTCTTCGAAAGCACGGAAGACATGCGCGGCGAGTTGGCGCGATTCGGCCCCGGCGTGTTCATCGAATATGAAAAATTCCTAGCCTATTCCCGCGCCCAGTACCACACTATCGAGCGCGGTTATCTTCGCGAGGGTTTCGACACGTTCATGGAGATGCTGAAGTTCTACGGCTTTGGCGGCTCCGGCGATATGGATTACTTGAGTACCATGTCGGGCAGCATACGCAAGCGAATCAGCAATCCCTACCTTCGTGACATGTTCGAATATTTCATCAAGTACGTGGGTTCTTCGGCACTCGACTCGCCTGGATTCATGAACCTGATGCCCAATATCCAGCTCGAATTCGGACTTTGGTATGTGCAAGGCGGACTCTATCAACTCGCCCGCGCGTTCGAGCGGCGCCTCCGGGAAGTCGGCGTCAGCGTATGCCTCGGCAGCAAAGCCGTTAGCATTCAAAAGCAGGGCGAGAGAGTCACAGGCGTCGTTGTCGAAGCCGGCGACGGATCTCGGCATTTGTTCGAAGCCGAGTACGTGGTTTCGAATATGGAGGTGATTCCCGCCCTTGAGAAGTTACTGAACGAACCGCCGGCGCGAATGAAAAAGATGCGGCGCTTCGAGCCCTCCTGTTCGGGAATCGTTGTGCACCTGGGTCTGGACCGCGTATACCCGCAGCTTGCGCATCACAACTTCTTCTATTCGCGCAACCAGCGCGCCCATTTCAACCGCGTATTCCATGAGAAAAAGCTGCCCGACGACCCGACGATTTACCTGGTCGCTCCCACCCGCAGCGATCCCACCCAAGCGCCACTCGGCTGCGACAACATCAAGATCCTGCCGCATATTCCGCATCTGAATGGGGAATCTCCATACACCCGCGAGCAATGCATTGATTTGAAGGAGCTTTGTTTTGACAAGCTGGAGCGCATGGGCCTCAAAGACCTGCGCAAGCATATCGTTGTCGAGGATTTCTGGACTCCATTCGACATTGAGGAAAAGTACGGCTCCAACCGCGGCTCGATCTACGGCGTCGTGTGTGACCGTTTCAAAAACTTTTCATTCAAAGCGCCCAAGCAGAGCCGAACCTATCGTAATCTGTTCTTCGTCGGCGGCAGCGTAAATCCCGGCGGCGGAATGCCCATGGTGGCGCTCTGTGGCCAGCACGTTGCAAAGATGATTGTGCGGCAAAGCGGACGAGAGAACCCATGATAGCCCTGGCGGCCTTCTGCCTGCTCGGAATTCCCATAGGCTTCCTGCTGCTGTGGCGGCTTCCGACCTGCGGCCCTGATGGCTCCGCATGCATCGACCCAATCTCCATCATCATTCCCGCTCGCAACGAGGAAGCGAATCTTCCCCGTCTCCTCGGCTCAATTCGCGACTCGGCGAGTCAGCCGGCTGAAGTCCTGGTCGTTGACGACGCTTCCACCGACGCCACCGCAGCCCTGGCCGAATCCGGCGGCGCGAGGGTGCTTCGATCCAAATATCTTCCCTACGGCTGGACCGGAAAAACTTGGGCGTGTCACCAGGGAGCCCTTGAAGCCGGCTCAGGCATTCTGCTCTTCCTCGATGCAGATACCTACTTCTCGCGCGACGGTTTTCGAAAAATGGCAGGCGCGTATCATGGTCTTGGCAAATCGAGAACGGCCATGTCCGTTTTGCCTTACCACGCGATGCAGAAGCTCTATGAAGAACTGTCGCTCTTTTTCAATTTGCTGATGGCCATGGGTGCGGGCGGATTCGGCTTGCTGGGCGACCCGCAATTGTTCGGGCAGTCGCTCATGATCTCGCGCGATCTCTATGGCGCAGGCGGCGGCCACCAGGCTGTCTCCAGCCACATCCTCGAAAACCTCGCTCTGGCATCGAAGGTGAAATCCGTCGGCGGTCGAAGCGTCTGCTTCGCGGGACGGGGGACGCTGAGCATGCGTATGTTTCCGGACGGACTGTCCCAACTGTGCGAGGGTTGGACCAAGGCCTTCGCGGATGGAGCGGCAGCATCGTCGCGATTGGTTCTTGTCACGGCGGTTTTCTGGTTGACTGCGCTCAGCACATCTTTTCTCGCCTTGCTTCTCGCTACGGGCATGGGTCGTGCGACATTCGGGATGCTTTACCTCGGCTTTGCCTTCCAGTTATTCTTCTTCGCCCGGCAGATCGGCAATTTCAGTCCAGTGACTTGCCTGCTTTATCCCATTCCTCTGCTTTTCTACTTTGGTCTCTTCGCCCAATCTCTCTACCGAAAAGTGCTCGGACGCAGAGTCAGTTGGAGAGGTCGAACCATATGATCGCGCTGGTCTGGGCAGCCAACCTTCTCGGTTGGCCGATTCTTCAATTGGGTATCGCGCAATGGTCGCTCAGTCTCCCGCTGGAGAGCTTCGCCGGCTGGAACGCCATCTACGAACCGCGATCCTGGGAGCGGGACGGCCGCGTGTACCGCGACCTGCTTCGAATCCGCAGATGGAAATCCATTCTGCCCGATGGCGCAAGCTGGTTCGGCGCCTTCTCCAAAAAAAACCTCGCCCGCCGCGATGCGGATTATCTGCGCACCTTCCTTCTGGAAACCCGCCGCGCCGAGTTCGCCCACTGGATCATGCTCTTTTGCTTTCCTGTCTTCTTCCTCTGGAACCCCCCCTGGGCCCGACTGATCATGTTCGCCTATGCAGTCCTGGCAAATCTGCCCATTATTCTTGTGCAAAGATACAACCGAATCGTCCTCACACGGTTAGACATTCGATCCTGCGGGTGCGGGCCACTTCGCGGCCAGGTCGTCTCGTGTCACCGTAATTTAACATAAAGTTTTCGGTTAACCATAATTAACAAGGTGTGACATACTTGGGTTGAGGCATATCTCGGTCTCTTCCGGAGTTCCATGTCCACAGAAGCCGCTTCGATAGAGTCCCAGTTACAAGAGCCTTCGCTGCCGGAGGTGCACTCTTCGGTGGGGGTTTCGCGGTCGCCGTTCTACTGGCGGCGTCTGCTGGGCTTTTTGGGTCCGGGATTCCTGATCTCCGTGGGATATATGGACCCCGGCAACTGGGCCACGGATATCGCCGGAGGGTCGCGGTTCGGCTACACGCTTCTGTTTGTGGTGATGGCCTCGAACCTGATGGCGGTCCTGCTTCAGAGCCTCAGCTTGAAGGTTGGAATTGCCACCGAACGGGATCTGGCCCAACTTTGCCGCGAGAGTTACGGGCCGAGAGTCAGTTTCGTCTTGTGGCTGGGGGCGGAGGTTGCGATTGCGGCCTGCGATCTGGCGGAAGTCATCGGGTCGGCCATCGCTCTCGAACTCCTGTTCCACATCCCGTTGTTCTACGGCGTGCTGATTACCGGCCTCGATGTGCTGCTCATTCTCCTTCTGCAGCGTTGGGGATTCAGGCTGGTGGAGGCGCTGGTAATGGCGCTGATCGGCACGATTATCGCCATGTTCGGAGTGCAGATGTTTCTGTCGCGGCCGGAGTATTGGCCGGCCCTGCGGGCTCTGTTCGTGCCCTCGGTATCGATCGTGACCAATCCCGCGATGCTTTATATCGCGATTGGAATCCTGGGCGCGACGGTGATGCCGCACAACCTTTATCTCCACTCGTCGATCGTGCAGAGCCGCAAATACAAGCGGACAGCAGAGGGTAAGCGCGAGGCGATCAAAATGGCGAATATCGACTCGGCGCTTGCGCTGACCGTGGCGCTGTTCGTGAACGCGGCCATTCTCATTGTGGCCGCGGCGGTCTTTCATCGCAGCGGGCACTATGAAGTCGCGGCGATCCAGGACGCATTCAAGCTGCTCAGCCCGCTGGTGGGCGCGGCGGGGGCTAGCACGCTCTTTGCCGTGGCGCTGCTGGCCTCGGGGCAAAACTCGTCGATTACCGGAACCCTGGCCGGCCAGGTTGTGATGGAGGGATTCATCCACATCAGGCTTTCCCCGTGGCTGCGCCGGATGATTACCCGCACGTTGGCGATTATTCCCACCATAATCGTGGTGGCGATCACCGGCGAAGAAGGGACCGAGAAACTGCTAATCCTGAGCCAGGTGATTCTCTCGCTTCAGTTGAGTTTCGCCGTGGTGCCGCTGGTCCTCTTCACCTGCAGCCGAGACAAGATGGGCGAGTTTGTGAACCGTCTGTGGCTGAAAGCGCTTGCCTGGTTCACCGCCGCGCTGATCGCCGGGCTAAACGCCTGGCTGCTCGTCGAAACCGCCGCTGGTCATTAAAATACGCCGCGGTTGTTGTCCACGCGCCCAGCGTGGTTCAATTGCAGTTAAGCGATTCCCGGACTCGAATTGACCTTGGTGAGCGGCAACGCCGCGGATCGATGTTGTGGCTTGGACTCATAGCATCCGGTAGCTGCCCGACAATCGCCAAGACGGACGGGCCCCAGCAAAAAACTCAAATACAGCGCAGAATAGGTAACAGCTTATGGACGAGGAAGACTGGCACAAACCCGACGGGGAAGGAGCAGCCGAAGAACCGCGAGCGGAACCCGGCGAACCGAAGCCGCGTTATGAAGTCGTGCCCTACGCGGAGCGGCAGGACAGCGATCTTTACGCGTACCGCGCGCAGATGGATCAGCGTGCTCCGGCGCCGACAGCTCTGGGAGCTGCCCAGGGAGACCCGCCACCGCCAGTTCCCATGGATCGCAAGACGATCGGGATGTTTGCGGCGGTCGGCGTTGCGGGGCTGATCCTGTTCGCGATCGTCGTTTCAACTTCGCTCAAGCACGGGACGCCGCCCCCCATTATCGATCTGGGAACTCATAACCTGGAGGATCCGGGCCTCTCCGTCCACTTCATCGCGCGATGGGTGGGCGGAGCTCAGTACCAGCTTTATATCGATCCGGCGGCGCCCGATTCCAACGCGGGATTTGGGGCAGTTGCCAGCGACCCGCCGCATCCGCTGACGATAAGCCTGCGGCTGAAAGACTCTTCGAGCGCGCTGGTCTGCAGCAAGGAGATCCTTTTTCCGTTTCCAGCATTGCCAGAGACCAGCGAGAACGATCTGCAGCTGCTGCTGGCGCGGCAGACGCCGAGCGGCGATACGGTGCAGAATGTCGCCGGATCGGACGGGCGGATCGCTGAGATCGCAGTGGAGGGTCCGCTGCCTTGCTCTGCAAAGCAGATGCTGAAAGTGACCGGGTGGGAGCTTTCCACCAACTTTCCCAGCCCGGGCGAGCAGGCGGAATGGCTGGTGCACGAACAGCATGAGCAGAGCGCGGCCAGCGCGAAGCGTCTCGTTAAAATGAAAGACAAGCTCTTTGGACAGTCGCGGGTCAAGGGTCTGACGGCGGCGATTGAGGGCGATGACGTGATAGTTGGCGACAACCCCTCGCGCGGCACCGTACAGACCCGGGCAGGCAGAATCTTCCTGCTGGGCGGAAGCGGGATGACGATCCAGTCGCTGGGATGGCAGGTCTTTCCGGCCGCGATCCACTTCAAGTGCGACAAGAACGCGGCCTGCGTGCTGTCCAGGCCCGACGCCTCGAACTCTCTGCAAGCCCGGATGATGAGGTAAAAGCAGCTCCTGGCTGACTGAGCATTTCCCGAAGGTACGCGGCATGTTGGGTGCATTGAAGGGTGACATGTTCGAATCCGTGGTACCTCAGGTCTGAAAGCCCAAACCTGGGGCGCCGGAAGCCGGTCGGTTCCCTGACCCAAGTCCCGTGACGACCGCGTCCTGTGCCTGTTCATCCTGAAGTGAGCAGGCTCTTCCACGCTATTCTTGTTTCCGGGCAGACATGACGTTTCGATATTTGCAGCTTCTTTTTCCGGTTCTCGTCGCTCTTCACAACACCGAAGAGGCGATCGGCATGCCGAAATGGAACCGTCAATCCGGCCCGTGGTTTGCTGGAGTTCAGCCGGCGGTGTTTCGATTTGCCGCAGTCGTGCTCACAGTGCTTGCATTTGCCGTAACTTTACTCAGCACACTGTCGGGCAGAATCACCTTCTGGGGCAACGTCACTTTCGGATACATCGTTGCCATGCTGCTCAACTCTCTTGTTCCTCACATCGCGGTTTCGATCGCGGAGCACAGGTTAATGCCGGGAGTCATCACCGCGGCCACGTTGAATCTGCCGATTTTCTCGTTTCTCGCTGCTTTAGCGCTGAAACAAGGGTACGTTTCAAGCCACGATGCTCTCGTGTTTTCAATCGTGGTACCGCTTCTCTTGCTGCTGATGATTCCGCTGCTCATTAAGTTTGGAACGTTTCTCGGCTTGTAAACACGCAGCATCTCGATTAACTCGCCGCTGCGTCCATGTGGCGGGAGAACGCGCTCGCCTCGTTTCAGACGAAGCGCACATCCATGCCAAACAGGCGGTGGAGCAATCGCATTTTGGTGACAGATCGTCAGGTCACGCCTGACCCCTCCGTCCCTCAGTCCCTTAGCACCTCAGCCCCTTAGTCCCTTAGTCCCTCAGTCCCTTAGTCTCTCAGTCCCCTCCCCCCTGTCGTACCATGAAGGCGATGCGAATTCTAACGGCAGCTGAGATGCGCGAGTGCGACCGGGTCACCACCGAGCAGTACCGTGCCTCTTCAATTGATCTGATGTGCGCCGCGGCGGAGGCAGTGGCGGCGTTCGCGCGCGAGCAGTTTCCATGGGCTCGACGGGTGACGGCGCTTTGCGGCCGCGGCAACAACGGCGGCGACGGAATGATTGCGGCGCGGCTCCTCGCCAGGGTGGGCCTCGAGGTAACAACCCTGCTGGTGGGCGGGAGCGACGGGCTGAGGGGCGATGCCGCCGAGGCGTGGCGGGAGCTGATAAGCCCGGATCACGGACCGATTCACCTGATTAAGTCGGCGGACCAGCTGCAAGGGCACACGGACGCGCTCGATACCGACCTGATTCTGGACGCAGTGGTAGGGACGGGGTTCAAGCCCCCGCTGAAGGGGCTAGCGCTGGCGGTGCTGGAGTGGATGAAGGCCAGCCGCGCGCCGGTGCTGGCCGTGGATCTGCCTTCAGGCTGGGGCGCGGATGAGACGGGCGCTTCAGCGGCGGGACCCGCGTTTCCGGCTGATGCGGTCGTTACGTTCACAGCGCCGAAACCGGCCCACGTTTTTGGACAACTCACGCGCCGGTGGGATCAGCCGGTGGTCGTGTCTCCCATCGGGTCGCCCGAAGCGGCGATTGTTTCCCAGGCACGATTGAGCTGGGCGGGCGCGTCGACGGCACTCACTCATGCGCGACGCGGACCGGCGGCCAACAAGGGGAATTTCGGCCACGTTCTGGTGGTGGGCGGCACGTTTGGGGCCGCTGGCGGCAAGGCCGGCGCGCCCGCCATGACCGCCCTGGCTGCGGCCAGGGTGGGCGCGGGATTGGTGACGGCGGCGGTTCCAGCGCCGGCGCTGGCGGTGGTATCGACACTCGCTCCGGAGCTGATGACGTGGCCTTTGGAGGCGACCGCTTCAGGCTGCGTCGCGGAAGGAAACCTTGCACCAGACCAGCTTGCCGCGCTGACGAAAGGAATCACGCTGCTGGCCATTGGGCCGGGGCTGGGACAGAACCCGGAGACGGTGAAGTTCGTAACCGGGCTGCTTTCGTCCACTGAGATTCCGGCTGTGATTGACGCCGACGCGTTGAACATCCTGGCCAGCAAGCCGGTGCTGCTGGCCAAGCTGGCCAAGAAAGGCAAGCGGACGCTGGCGTTGACGCCGCATCCCGGTGAAATGGCGCGGCTGGCGGGCATGACGGTAGCCGAAGTGCAGGCGGACAGGCTGGGGACGGCGCGCGGGTTCGCCGAGCGGATGGGCGTGACGCTGGTGCTGAAGGGGGCGCGGACGCTGATCGCGCATCCTGACGGGCGCGTGGCAGTGAATACGACCGGGAATCCCGGAATGGCAAAGGGCGGCAGCGGCGACCTGCTCACAGGATTGATTGCAGGCCTCATGGCGCAATTTCCCGACGACGCGGCGCGGGCGGTGGAAGCAGCCGTCTATCTGCATGGTCTTTCAGCGGACATGGCGGTGCGGGCCGGCGACGAGCACACCTTGTTGGCCACCGACTGCCTGGCACATCTTTCACAGGCTTTTCGCTTTTACTCTCGCGGTTCAAACAGGTATGGTTGGATACAGGGTCAGCCGTAGAAAATAATGGAAGCAGCGGTCCTGCGAAAGGCACTGGGATGAGCGAAGGGGCAACCACGGCGGAAGGCAAGAGCTACGAGTTTACAACGCAGAGCGGCGCGGACACGGTGGAAGTGGGCCGCAAGCTGGCTCGCGTGCTCAAACCGCCGCAACTGCTGCTGCTTCGCGGCGACCTCGGCACCGGGAAGACCACGCTGGTAAAGGGCATTGCGCAGGCGCTCGACGCGGCCGAGCCCGACGAGGTGACCAGCCCAACTTTCACCCTGCTGCACGAGTACGATGGCACCCGCGACGGCAAGCCGGTAAAGCTCTTTCATCTGGATGTGTATCGACTCGAAGGCGAGCGCCAACTGGAGTCGCTGGGGCTCGACGAGCTGCTGACCCCGGATGCGCTGGTGCTGGTGGAGTGGGGCGACAAGTTCAAGAGCATCCGCAAGAAGGCCACGGGCGAAATTGTGATTACATCCGAGGGCGGCGATGCACGCAAGATCACGGTGACCCTTAAGGACAGCTAGTCAGTCAAGCTGCGTGCATGTCGGCGAAGTTAGGCTGCCGCGCGGCCTCTAATAAAAACCAATGACCCGGATTCCATTTGAAGAAGTCGAGAGCCTGCTGGCGCGGGTGCTGGCCAGGCTCGGATTTTCCCCTGCCCGGGCTCAGACCTGCGCTCGCCTGTTTGCCGAGACCACCTGCGATGGGGTGTGCACCCATGGGATCAACCGGTTTCCGCGATTCGTCACGACCATCGAAAACGGCAGCGTGGTGGTGGATGCGAAGCCGAAACGCCTAGCGGGATTTGGAGCGCTGGAGCGGTGGGACGGACAACTGGGACCGGGGAACCTGAATGCGTTTGCGATGATGGAACGCGCCATGGCCTTGAGTCGTGAGCATGGACTGGGATGTGTGGCGCTGGGCAACACCAACCACTGGATGCGCGGCGGAACGTACGGCTGGCAGGCGGCTGAGGCTGGATTTGTGAGCGTGAGCTGGACCAACACCATGCCTAATCTGCCCCCCTGGGGCGGAGCGGAGCGGGTGATCGGCAACAATCCGCTGGTGATCGCGGTGCCGCGGCCCGGGGGCCCTGTAGTGCTCGATATGGCGATGTCCCAGTTCTCTTACGGAACCTTGGATGGTTACAACGAACGCGGCGAGAAGCTGCCGGTAGTTGGCGGCTTCGATGAGAATGGAAATCTGACCCGCGATCCCGCAGCGATCCTGAAGTCGTGGCGGCCGCTGCCCATCGGATACTGGAAAGGCTCGGGGCTTTCGATCGTGCTGGATATGATTGCGGCGATAATGGCGCTCGGCAAGGCTACGCACGAACTTTCGCACGACCCGGTGTTTGAGCGCGGAATTTCGCAGATGTATGTGGTGATGAATCCGCAGGCTTTTGGCCCGGAGCCCAGGATGGCCGCGATTGCAGACGCAATCGTCGAGTCGCTGCACAACTCGAAGCCGGCCAAGGACGGCACGCAAGTGCGTTATCCGGGCGAGGAGACGCTGCGTGTACGGGCTGAGAACCGCAAGCTCGGCCTGCCGGTCGACCCGGCGGTTTGGAGCGAGATCCTGGCGATGTAAAGTCAGGCATCGGAAATCAATGACCGAGACAATGGAACGTTCTACCAGGAGAAAACACGAATGACAGCAACCCGGCGCCAAGATATCTGGCAAAGACACTATCGACGGCAGGCAAAAGAGGCATGTTGGGTGGTTGGCGCCGCCTTTGTGATTTTGACTCCGGCATTTTCCGCAATCGCTTATCCTCAATCCGCGCCGCTGCAGTCCAGAGTCTCCGATGCAGTAAAGCCCTACCTGGCCGATCATTCAATCGCGGGTGCAGTGACCCTGGTGACCAACAAGGAGAAAACCATCGATCTCCAAGCCTTTGGATATGCCGATCTTGCCGCCAAACAGCCCATGAAAACCGATTCCATCTTCTGGATTGCGTCCATGAGCAAGCCCATCACGGCGACCGCCTTGATGATGCTTGTAGATCAAGGCAAGGTGCATCTCGATGACCCTGTTCAGAAGTATCTTCCGGATTTTCGTCCAGGAATTTTGAGAGTCGCCGAAGACGGCGAAACGGTGCGCCTCGAGCAACCCCGGACGATGATCACTCTACGCGAATTACTGAGCCATACCAGCGGTTTGCCTTTCGCGACGCCGGTTGAGGCACAGGGAGGCGATCGATATCGGTTGGCGGTTCGCGTCAAGGCTTATGCCATGACTCCCCTGGGTTTCGAGCCTGGCACCGAATACCAGTATTCAAGCGCGGGTCTCAATGTCATCGGCCTGGTTGTCGAAGTTGTCAGCGGCATGCCGTTCGAAACCTTTTTGAAGGTAAATTTATTTGACCCTCTTGAGATGCAGGAGACGGGATTCTTGCTTTCAGACAAACAACGGCCGCGCCTGGCAACTACGTATCTTCAGGATGGAAGCGGAGAACTTTATCCGACTCCAATAAGGCGCCTCCATGAACCCTATAGCGATTCCCAGACCAGATTCTCGTTTCCCGGGGGCGGATTATTTTCAACTGCAAGCGACATGGCTAAATTCTGCCGGATGATTCTCAATGACGGATTGTTGAACGGACATCGTTACCTGTCGCCTGAAGCGGTCGCGGAGATGACCAGGAACCAGCTCTCCGATGAAATCAGGCGGAACGCCGGATTTCTGGTTGGCAGAGGATATGGGCTCGGATGGTCGACTGGTCCCGGCGACCGGATTGGTCACCTGGGCGCAGACGCGACCGGTATGGAATTGAACCCGAAGCAAGGAATCGCGGCAATTTGGATGGTTCAACAGAACGATGCAGCGGGCGGCTCTACCGCCGCACGGAAAGCCTTTGAACGCGCCGTTTTCGACTCCGAATCAGAGAAACATTTCTGACTGGAATTGCAAATAGCATTGCGGAGGGAGCAGGGGGTTTTAACCCCCTGAAGATGAGCTCTGAACACGCGGCCTTCAGGCCCGGATCTTTGCACATTTCCCCCTAATGCAGCGAGATGCAACTGCAGCCCTAGAACCCCATCACGTTATAGCCGCAGTCCACATACATCACTTCGCCGGTGACTGCACTGCTCAGGCTGCTAGCCAAAAAAAGGGCTGCGCCGCCTACTTCCAACTGGTCCACATTGCGGTGCAGCGGCGCACGCTCGGCGTGAGCCCGCATCATGTCGCCCAGATCGCCGACGCCGCGGGCCGCCAGCGTCTTGATGGGGCCCGCCGAGATGGCGTTGACCCGGATGTTCTTGTTGCCGAGCGAGTAGGCGAGGTAGCGGACGGCAGACTCGAGAGCCGACTTGGCGAGGGCCATCACGTTGTAGTGCGGCACAACTTTCTCGGCGGCGTAAAAGCTGAGCGTCATGATGCTGCCGCCATCGGTCATGAGCGGGGCGGCGGCGCGCGAGACGGCGATCAGCGAGTAGACGCTGACGTCCATGGCAATGCGGAAGCCGTCGCGGCTGGTCGAGATGAAGTCGCCGCGCAGGTCGGCGGCGGGGGCGTAGGCGACGGCGTGGACCAGGATGTCGAGTCTGGTATACCGAGACTGGAGGGCAGCGAACAGGGTCGCGATTTCGACGTCGTTGGAAACGTCGCACTGGAAGCCGCTGGCGCCGGGCAGTTCGGCGATGAGTCCTTCGGCCTCTTGACGCATGCGCTCGTTCTGGTAACAGATGGCAAGCGTTGCTCCGGCCTCGTGGAGTTTTTGGGCGATGCCCCAGGCGATGGAACGCTTGTTGGCCAGCCCGAAGACCACGGCCGTCTTACCTGCCAAATCGATCATTCTCTTCCTGTTCCTCCGGGGAATCTTATGGGGTGGGACGGCGAAGAACCCGCCTTTCTTCAGGATACCAGCAAAAGCAACGGGGTCAGCCGCCCAGGTCGAGCAGCTCAACGTGGCCCACTGGCCGGCCCAGGAATCGCGAGCCGAGCCGCTCGAATTTCTCCACCGAATCGGTGGCGAAGAAACTCGCCTGCGGGTCGGCTCGCCCTGGCGCGGGAGGTTGTCCCATGTCGAAGCTGAGTTGCTGGGTAAGCTTGTCGGCGACCGATTCGGCGGAGTCGATAATCTTCATGCCCGCGGGAACGGCGGCCTCGATGAGCGGCTTGATGAGAGGGTAGTGGGTGCAGCCAAGCACCAGGGTGTCGGGATTGAGGCCCGTGGCGGCAGCCTCCGCAAGCAGCTCGTCAAGATAGATGCGAATCACTTCGGCGGTGACGTGATTGCCCGTCCAGCCTTCCTCGATCAGTGGAACGAGCAGGGGACAGGCCTTCTCAAGGGCCCGCAAGCCCTTGGCGGCACAGGCTGCGGCGTAAGCGTGGCTTTGCACGGTGGCGTCGGTGGCGATCACCAGCACATCGCCGGTGTTCGAGGCGCGGCGCGCGGTGGCCGCGCCCGGCTCGATGACACCGAGGACGGAGACGCTGGATGAGATGGCTTGCTTGATGTCGTCGAGAGCCAGGGCGCTGGCGGTGTTACACGCGATGACCAGGTATTCGGCGCCTTGCTCCTCAACCAGGAACCGGGCGCTTTGGGCCGCGTAGCGAGCGATCGTGCGGCGAGACTTCGAGCCGTAGGGAAGCCGGGCGGTATCTCCGATGAATACGTATTGGGCCTGCGGCGCCCGGGCCATAAGGGCGCGAAGGACGGTCAGACCGCCGAACCCCGAGTCAAAGACTCCGATGGTTGGAGGCACGAACGGAAGCGTGCTCATTGCTGATCCCGGGTCACGGCGCCGGCAGGTTCGGCGTCGGCGGTGAGGTAAGTGCGGGTCAGGTCTGCGTGGCCCGCCAAGGTGGGCTGCTGTTTGCCGTCAACCAGAAAGCGGACCTGCGCCACTTGCGGCAGATTGGCGTGGAGCGTGGCGCAGATGGAGAGCAGGGTGAGCGATTCCGTTTCGATACCGGAGGGATGGCTGGCGGCAAAGGCGGGGCTGAGATTCACGACCGCCAGTTCTGGGGCGGAGTTTTCACCCTGATTCTGCGCATCTCGAGAGTGGGGATCCTGATTGGGTGCGCTCGACTCGGATGCGCCCGGTTCTGCTGGTTCTGCACCAGCGGCGGGAGCCGGAAGCAGGAAGACCTGGGCGATAGAGGTTGCGCCGCCGGGAACAGGATGAACCGCGTCCGGTTCTGCATACAGGTCGAGGAGCTTGCCGAGGATGGCTCGGGCGCGGGCGCTGGGAGTCTGCGGCAGCGGCAGGGTGAGGCTCTGCGTGACCAGGTTGTCGTCCTTGTCGTTCGCGACCATGAGGGTCGCCTGCTCGTCGGGGGCAACCAGGGGGGCCTGGGTGGGCGTGGAGTCCTGTCCTTGGAGCAGCCGCTGATGAGCATGGTTGCGCAACTGCCACAGCACCACGCCCATGACCACCGAGGCAGTAAGCAGGACGATAAACAGAATGGTCTGGTAGCGCGGGATCACGGCTGGGCGTCCCCCACGCTGGATCCCCTGGCTCGCCACTCCACGATGCCAGCGACGATGGCCTCGGCCACCCGCGCCTGGTAGTCGGAGTCGCTCAGGCTGTCGGCCGGAGATTGGGTCGAGCTGGGCTCGGGAGAGACTTCAATGTCTACGGCCGGGCAGGTGAGGCTGTCGATTACCGGAAGGCCGGCGCGCGCCAGGGTGACCGTCACGCCGGCATGGGTGAGCGCGGAGTTGAGGGTTCCGGCAAGGGCCACGCTGCGTTCGACAAAAGCGGCCTGGGCGGTCTTCCAGGGAGTAAACTGGGCGGCCCTTGCGGGGGCCAGCGAGGATGCGAAAAGGTGTACGCCCGACCCGCTTAACGAAGCGTGGAGGCTGAGGCAGGCCTGGGCGTTGGCGTGATTGGCGATCTGGGCGCGGCGTTCAGGCTCCACGGCGGCATCGGACTCGCGGGTGGTTATGACAGTGATTCCGCGTGCGCCCAGCTGGGAGCGGAGCCGGACACTGAGAGCCAGCGTAAACGATTTTTCACTCCAGTTTGCGGTATGGCCGCCCGTGTCTTCGCCGCCATGCGAGGCATCGAGGACTACCGCGTAGCGGGCCGGAGACGGCGGTGACTGAGCCGCAAGCGGAAAGCCGAAAAGAGCCCACCCCACTGCCACAATTGCAGATAAACCGTGCAAGTGATCCCACTCCCCGGCAAATGGGTTCCCCACCCTCGCCGCGATTTTGTTTTTGCGACTACTGTGGGACTCAATGACGCGCCCGCACCGGTCGAAAATTCGCTTACTCCAAGGCATAGATGGCGAGGCCGCTTAACAACTTCGGGAAGAAGTCGGTAGACTTCTGGGGCATCACATCGCCGGCGAAGGCCACTTCGCGGAGCTGCTCCATGGAGACGGGTTTGGTAAGGAAGGCGATGTTGGCTTCGCCGCGGGCCACCTGGTCGACGGCTTCGGATGCGTCGCGAAGGTAGCGGATGTTGGTCTGCTCGCGGACTTTTTCCGGATCGAGACCGAGAACGTGGTCGAGCAGGATGGAGTGGAGATAACTGAGGTCAAGCTGGCGCTGGCGCTCAGGCAGCGCTGCCAGCAGAGGCGCGGACGCCTCCGCGCTGGCGCGAAGCAGGTAGGCGCCGCGGCCGAGCGCGGCAACGAATGCAATGCCTTTTTGCGCGCCGAGCTTCGACATATAGCCGGCGGCGGCCGATTCCGGGAGCGGCTCGACCGAAAAGAACTTGCCGGCCTCGGCCAGGAAGGCATTCGTATCGAAGCCGGGCAGGCTGTGAACCACCCGGTGGGTGGGCAGGATCACGAGCCCGTCCGAGTCCATGTTGACGAAGGTCATCATGACGGCGGCTTCGGGGTAGGGGGGCTGGGGCAGGTGGTTGGTTGTGTACTCCGGCCTGGCAGCCGCGGGCGTGTGCTCACGAGAGTAGTTCAGGGCCGTCTCATAACGATGATGACCGTCTGCGATGATCAGCTTCCTGTCGGCCATGGCGGTGGTCAGCAGGCGGATTGTGGCGCGGTCGCTGACCCGCCACAGGCTGTGCAGGACGCCGTATTCGTCTGTGACCTGGGCTTCCGCGGCGCCGTTGCCGTCGTAGAGGATGCTCTCGACGGTGCCGGCCGGATCGGAGTAGAGCATGAAAATCTGGCCGAAGTGGGCGTGGGTGGCCTTGAGCAGGTTGAGCCGGTCGCTTTTAGGCTTGGAGAGAGTCTGCTCATGGCGGAAGACGACCTGCTCGGAGTAGTCGTGAAGCCGGCCAAGCGCGATGAATCCGCGGCGCTCTTTCACGATCTCGGTTCCGGGAACCTTGAAGCGCTGGGAATAAGCAAAGACACAGGGTTCCTTCTCCTGGACGAGCACTCCCTGCTGGCGCCAGGCGCTGAAGTCGCGCGCCGCGCGGGTGTAGACACTCTCTCCGCGTTCCGCATCGAAGAGCTCAGGCAGCCCGAGAATGATACGGACAAGATTGAACGGGCTGCGCTGGTAATAAGCCTGCTGCATGGCAGGGGATATTTTGTCGTACGGCTGGGTGACCACGTCATCCAGGCGAACGGCCGAAGGATTGTAACGCCAGGCGCGAAACGGATAAATGCGAGCCATGAGGAAGGTCGTGCTCCGCTAAAGAACTGTAGAATTCCGAGCTGCGGCGCTCCGGGTTACATCGAGTCGGACTGCCTGGTAGCTCTCGGTCGATTGTATCCCAGAGCCGCCGGGCGCCCGCGTCGGGAAGCGCCGGAATCCGGGATAGTAGGATTACAATTCGGTTAGCGAGGGTGTCCCGGATTGACCACGCCAGCCAGGCGGAAATCGTGCTACTATATCGCGTTTAATCCAAGGTGCATTCGTATGATGGTCTTGCCCGAGCATAGTTTGCGGGAACGGGGTGTCAACCGGATCAGGGTCTGCCGATGGTTGTGGGTTTGCACCGTGGCCGCGGTCTTCTCGCTTTCCCGGGCTCAGGCCCAGGATGATCAGTTGAATAAGGTCCATGTCACGCCGCCGTCGTCATCGGCCCCGGTTACCGAGCCGGCCGGGGCGGAAGCAGCTCCGGAAAGCGGAACCAAGGCCCTGAAGGTTCACCCGGGTTCGTATATCCGGATGAATGTGGACATGGTGCTGGTCCCGATTACCATCACCGACCCGATGAACCGCCTGGTTACCGGGCTGGAAAAGGAAGATTTCCAGGTCTGGGAGAACAACGGACAGCAGAATATCAGCAGCTTTGCCTGCGAAGACGCTCCCGTTTCGATCGGGGTCATCTTTGATTTGTCAGGCTCGATGACGTCGAAGCTGATCAGGGCGCGCGAGGCCATCTTGCAGTTCATCAAGACCGCCAATCCCCAGGACGAGTTTTTCGTGATCGGCTTCAACGACCGGCCGGAGCTGATTGAGGACTTCACCGGGTCGGTGGAAGACATCCAGGCGCGGCTGGCGACCGTGCGCAGCGGACACCGGACGGCGCTGCTTGACGCCATCTATTATGGCGTCGCCAAGATGAAGGATGCGCGCCACGACCGCAAGGCGCTGCTGGTGGTTTCAGACGGCGGGGATAACCGGTCGCGCTATACCGAAGGTGAGGTTCGGGCCCAGGTGCGGGAGTCGGATGTGGAGATTTATTCCATTGGAATCTTCGACCCCTATGCGCCAACCCCGGAGGAGCGCACCGGTCCCCAGTTATTGGACGAGCTGAGCGCGTCGACCGGCGGACGGCTGTTTCGCGTAGACGACGTGGACGAGATGAGCGACATCGCCGAGAAGATCTCCACCGAGCTTCGCAACCAGTATGTGATCGGATACCGGCCCAAGGACCTGTCCCGCGACGGCAAGTGGCGTAAAGTGAAAGTGAAGGTCAACCCGCCTCCGGGATTGCCTCCACTCACGGTCTATGCTCGCACCGGCTACTATGCGCCTTTGCAATAACGCGATCTTCGCGGCTCTGCTTGCCGGAGCGGCTCTCACCCTGACAGCGCAACAAACTCCCGCCACTCAAAATGGCGGCGCGCCGGCTGCGTCTCAGGCTCAGCCCGCGACGCCATCGTTGACTGTGGACCGGGACCCGGTTCGGTCGCCCGAGGGGGAGGCAGCCCCCGCCACGCCGCCCGCCCCGGTGAACAAAGAGGGCTCGGGGTATGTGCTTCGCACCGACGTGGAAGAGGTGGTGCTCAACGCCACGGTGCTGAGCGGCTCGCAGCTGGTGGAGAACCTGACCAAAGATGATTTTCAGGTTCTCGAAGACGGGGTCAAGCAGACGCTGATCAGCTTTCAGCACACCGATCTTCCAGTGTCGATTGGGCTGGTCATCGACAACTCGGGATCGATGTATAAGAAGCGGCCATCGGTCAACAAGAGCGCGCTCGACTTGATCCTGGCGTCGAATCCGCAGGACGAAGCGTTTGTCGTGAACTTTTCCGACGAGGCCTTTATCGACTCCGAATTTACTTCGGAACCCAACAAGCTGAAAGATGGCCTGGCGCACATCGACTCGCGCGGTGGAACGGCGCTCTACGATGCGGTGGTGGCATCCGCGGACAAGCTGGTTGAGGATGGCAAGCGGCCCAAGCAGGTGCTGGTGCTGATCACCGACGGCGAGGACAATGCCTCGACGCTGAACCTGGAGCAGACGATCCACCGCGTGCAGGAGCTGTCGGGGCCGGTGATCTATTCGATCGGGCTGCTGTTTGGCGATGAGATGAGCCGGGCCGAGGTAAGGCACGCGCGGCGCGCCCTCGAGATGCTTTCCACGGAGACCGGCGGCATGGCGTTTTTCCCCAAGTCGATTGAAGAGGTGGACCAGATCGCAGCCGAGGTGGCGCGCGATGTGCGGAGCCAGTACACGCTCGGCTACAGGTCGACCAAGCCGACCTCGGTGCCCGGATTCAGGCGCGTTGAAGTGACCGCCGAGGCCAAGGGCATGGGCAAGCTGACAGTTCGGACCCGCACGGGATATTTCCCGGTGGTCAAGACTGCGAAGAAGGCGGCGGAAGGCAAGAAATAGAGCTCTGCACGGCAGACGGCATCGCCGCGATAAGCTAGAAGGCAGGAGCCGGAACGAACCTGACCATGCCTGACTATAAGTACTCGACTCTTGCCGTTCATGCGGGGCAGCAGCCTGACCCGCTGACGGGCGCGGTGAATGTGCCCGTCTACCTTTCATCGACATTTGAACTGACCGGCATCGGAACCGATCGCGGATGGGACTACTCGCGAGCCGGCAATCCGACACGGGACCGCCTTGAGACCGCGCTGGCGGCGCTTGAAGGCGGCACAAGCGGCCACGCGTTTACCACCGGAATGGCGGCTATTGCGGCGCTGGTGGCGATGTTGAAGGCGGGCGACCACCTGGTTTGCTCGCGCGACGTCTACGCCGGCACGGTGCGCCTGCTGGACCAGATCGTGAGCGGCTACGGGATCGAGGTCGAGTATGTCGACTCGAGCGACCTGAAGGCCGTGGAAGAGGCGATTCGGCCGAATACGAAGCTGGTCCATATTGAATCGCCCAGCAATCCGCTGATGGTGCTCACCGATATCGCTGAAGTCAGCCGGATCGCGCACGCCCATGGAGTGGAAGTGAGCGTCGACAACACGTTTCTCTCTCCCGCGCTGCAGAGCCCTCTGGCCCTGGGCGCGGACATCGTGATGCATTCGACGACCAAGTACCTCAACGGCCACTCCGATGGGCTGGGCGGCGCGCTGATCGGCTCCAAGCCCGAGCACAAGGAGCGCTTCCTGCTGGTGCAGAAGGCGGCCGGCGGCGTGATGTCGCCATTCGAGTGCTTCCTGGTGCTGCGCGGCATCAAGACGCTGCCCTTGAGAATCAAGCAGCATGAGGAGAATGGGCGAGCGGTGGCGGAGTATCTTTCCACTCAACCAAAGGTAAGCAAACTGGCTTATCCGGGGCTGAAGAGCCATCCGCAACACGATCTGGCGCTGAAGCAGCAGAGAGGCTTCGGCTCGATGATGAGCTTCGAACTCAAGTCTCGCGAGGAAGCGGCGCGGTTTCTCAAGGCGATCAAGATCTTCATCAGCGCGGAGTCGCTGGGCGGCGTCGAGTCGCTCGCCTCGCACTCGGCGACCACCACGCACGCCTCGGTGAGCGAGGAGACTCGCCGTCTGATGGGCATCAACGAGGGGCGGATCAGACTCTCCATCGGGATCGAGGACAAGGAAGATCTGATCGCCGATCTGGACCAGGCGCTCAAGGCGGTGTGACGGTGTATCCGGCGCTGCTGCTGGCCATCGACACCTGCGGTCCGTCCGGCTCGGTGGCGCTGGGGCGGCTGGCAGGGCGCGATCTTGAAATCCTTGGTCAGACAGAGTTGGAGGGCCGCAGCTACTCGGCGACGCTGGTTTCGGCTGTGCGCGAGCTGCTCCGAGCCGCCGGCGCCGGACTGGACGACCTGGGCGGAATTGTGGCCGTGAACGGTCCGGGCAGCTTCACCGGGGTGCGCGTGGGACTGAGCGCGGTGAAGGGGCTGGCCGAGGGGCGCGAGATTCCGGTGGTCGCGATTTCGCGGCTGCTGGTGCTTTCGCGCCAGTCGGGAACGCCGACTGCGGCTCTCGATGCACATCGCGGCGAAGTTTTTCTACGCCTCGAGCGCACCGGTCGAGAGCCCGTGGAAATGCTGGCAGGAGCTGCCGAACTGTCTGCGGCCGATCCCAGGCCGGTGCGGATTGGTTTGTGCGACGAGGGCGCGGCCGCTGTGGTCACAAGCGCCTGGCCCCAAACGCAACTGGTTTGGACGCAGCCTCCGCTGGCCTCTGACGCGATGCGGCTGGGCGAGGCGCGCCTGGTGGCCGGGGCGACCGTCGATCTGGCGCTGCTGGACGGGCACTATCTGCGGCGTTCGGATGCGGAGATATTCGGCGAAGCTGCCGCGGCGGAGACCCGAAAAGGATGAGTTCCCCAGAGGTCGAGGTCCGCCGGATGAACGTTGGCGATCTGGACCGCGTGATGGAAATCGATGCAAGCCTGAGCGAGGCGCCCCACTGGCCTCTCTCGGCGTATCGGGAAGCGCTGGCGCCGATTGCCGGTCCGCCCCGCATTGCGCTGGTTGCTATCGACCCGGATACCGGCAATGTCGCCGGCTTTGCTGTGGCCAGCCTGGTCCCTCCGCAGGCGGAGTTGGAAACCATCGTGGTGGCGGCGAATCGGCAGCGCCGTGGGTTGGGCAGAAGGCTGATGCAGGCGCTGGCAGTTGAATTGAGACAGTCGCCGGTAGTAGAAATCCTGCTGGAAGTCCGGGCCTCGAATCAGCCCGCACTCGCCTTCTACCGGCGGCTGGGTTTTCTTGAAACCGGGCGTCGGCCGCGCTACTACGCAGATCCTGAACAGGATGCGGTATTGATGACCATGCGCCTGGACGCACCCGACTTGTGATGGCCGTCACCTGAATTGGAAAGACTTCGGGTTTTTCACAGGCTGAGGTTACTTTTGGCGCTTTTCCCGCTTGCGAACAGCCCGCTCACGGCGATATATGTTAGTGTTCTGTAACAATCGGTGCGCACAGTTCGTCAGCAATGTGGAGCGCCGAAACGGGAGGTGCTGGATGGATGAAATAAAGGACCACACGTTGAGCGAAGAGATCGATCGCCTGCATGCCGAACATCACCGCTACGCTCAACGGTTGGAAGAACTGATTCAAAAGCCCTATCTCAGCGCAGACGAACAGCTTGAGGAAGTGCGTTTGAAGAAGCTGAAACTACATGCCAAGGACCTGATCTTCGCCCTTGAGCGCAGATCTCCGGTTACGGCGTAAGACGCACGGCAAGCGCACGTTGCAGGCGGATGGGTTAACAGCGTACCCCGGCGAAGCGAGCTGGTGGGCGACGTCGAAGATTCCGGTCCAGATACTGGCCTGCTCTCAAAAGATGTCCCCCAGGCGAATGACCGTATAATCGTCTGGACGATGGTTCGTGACGGTTATATATACGGTTCGAGCTTGTTGGCCGTGAGCGCTGCGCTCGTGTGGTTTACAGGAAGCTGGAGTTGGGCTACATTGCCGATGCTGCTGGCGGCGTTCTTCCTGTGGTTTTTCCGCGATCCCGAGCGCTTGATACCCGCAGGCGCGGGTCTTATTGTCTCGCCGGGCGACGGTCTGGTGACCGAGACGGTAAGAATTACCACTCCCGACGGCCCGAGGCAGCGGATCAGCATTTTCCTGAGTGTTTTCGATGTGCACGTGAACCGCGCACCGATCGGCGGCATGGTGAAGAGCGTGCGCTATCGCAAAGGCAAGTACCTCAACGCAATGAATCCCCTGTCGGCCGAGCAAAACGAGCAGAACGAAGTGACGGTGCGAGGCGAAGGGATTGAGGTCACTTTCAAGCAGATTGCGGGATTACTGGCACGGCGGATTGTCTTTCATTTCGCCGAGGGCCAGTCCCTGGAGCGCGGACAGCGTGTGGGGCTGATCAAGTTCGGGTCCCGGGTGGACGTAGTGCTGCCGGATGCGGCGGTCTTGCAGGTGAAGGTAGGTGATCGGGTGAAGGGCGGCGCCAGCGTGCTGGCGGCGATGCCCGAGGCCGAGATGACGCTCGAAGTACGGCCGGTTTTGGAAACCAGCCCCGGGCCCTTGCCGGTGACGCCGCAGGGAGAGCCGCTGTGAGCCCCAACGGTTCTGAGATGACGCGGGCGAGGAATCAGGCCCGGCTGCGGCGCGGCATGTTCCTGCTGCCTTCGCTGTTTACGGCGGGGAGCATCGGCGCCGGCTACTTCTCCATCACCCAGACGATTGAAGCCGTGAGCGGAAACAGCGCGCAAAGCCACCTGGACTGGGCAGCGATCGCGATTTTGTTTGCCATCCCCTTTGACGCGCTGGACGGCCGCATTGCGCGCATGACCAACACCACCAGCGACTTTGGCCGCGAGCTGGATTCGCTGGCCGACGCGATTACCTTCGGAGTGGCTCCGAGCCTGCTGGCGTTTGTCTGGGGATTTCATTTTCTTCCGGAGACAATCAACGCGCAGCTCCATCAACACCTGCTGCAGGCGGGAGCCTTTGTCTGCTTCCTGTTTCTGCTCAGCGGGGTTTCGCGGCTGGCACGGTTTAACATCAGCAAGGATCCTCAGCCGCGCAACCCGGGGCGTCCGGGCCGCAAATATTTTGTGGGAATGCCGATTCCCGCGGCGGCCGGACTCCTGGCCGCAACGGTGCATTTCTGCTACGCGATTCCCATCGAGGACTGGTGGTGGTGGTTTGCCATTCCGTGGCTGATCCTGGTTGGCTTATGCGCGTTTTTAATGGTGAGCACCTGGCGGTTCTGGTCGGCCAAGGAGATCAACTTCTCGCGCAGCCATCCCTTTCAACTGCTGGTGGTGATCGCGGTGGTGATCTATATCGCGTTGCGCTATTCGAATCTGGTGCTTTTCCTGGTCGCCCTGGCGTACATGTTCTCGGGGATCTGGGCGCGGGCCGCCTACAGTTGGTCGCGGCGGCGGAGACGAAAACCGGCAGGCGATTCGACCACTCCAGCCGTCGTTGAAGCGGAACCTGATCTGCCCGCATCTCGGTAAGTTTTTCAATCAAAACAAGAAGGGCAACCGTGTACAAGATCGCAATCGCCGGAGCCTCCACGCTGGTGGGCCGTGAGTTGAAAGAAGTGCTGTCGGAGTCGACCCTGGCCGAGTCGAACTTCGTGCTTCTGGATGAGGCCGACGCCCAGGGGCAGCTCGACCAGGTGGGCGACGAAGTCACATTCATTCAGCCGATTTTGCTGGACTCGTTTGATCACGCGGATTTTGCATTCTTCTGTGGACCGGAAAGCTTAACTCGGAAGCACTGGAAATTGGCGTTGCGAGCGGGCTCGACAGTCTTCGACCTGTCCGGAGCCCTGGACCAGGAGGCGGGGGTACTGGTAAGGGCGCCGTGGCTTGAGGCGAACGCGGCGCCAGGAGACCTGTTCACGCCCGCGGTGGTTCCCGCGAATTCTGCGGCAGTGGCGCTAGGTGTGCTGATGGACCGGCTTCGCGGGGCTGCCCCTATCCGGTTTGCGGCAGCTACGGTGTTTGAGCCGGCCAGCGAATTTGGCCGCGCGGCCATGGATGAGTTGCACCAGCAGACGGTGAGCCTGCTCAGCTTTCAGGATATTCCTCGGGCTGTCTTCGACGCCCAGGCGGCGTTTAACCTGCTGAGCGGCCTGGGCGAGTCTGCGACAGTTAACCTGGGCTCCCAGGAAGCGCGCATACGACGGCACTACGAGGTGCTTTCGGCGGGACGCTGGCCACCGCTGGCGCTGCAGGTGATTGCCGCGCCGGTATTTCACGGGCACGCTTTTTCAATCGCAGTGGAACTGGAGCGTGCGGTGGAGGTTTCCGCGCTCGAAGATGCGCTGAACGGCGAGCATGTGGACCTGGTCCTTGAGGACACCGACTCCCCCTCGAACCTGGCGGCCACGGGACAGAGCGACATGCTGGTGCGGCTGCGCACCGAGAAACCGCCCCGTGGATCAGGCGGCGTCACCCGGCTGTGGCTTTGGGCGGCCTCGGATAATTTGCGCATCACCGCGCAGAATGCTCTCGCATGTGCGATGGACCTGCGCCGGTTGAGGCCGCAGGGGACGGTGCAGTAAGGCTTGCGGTTTTAAAGTTTACGAGATCTCGTTGCTGACTGTCCGGGCTGGCCGCTGTCACCCGCGCAGCGGGTTCGAAGTCTCATCCACCTGAAAACCCAGACACTCGTCACACAGGCTGCTTTCAGGGCGCGAGCCTGCCATCGATTCTAGGGGTGGGTTATCGCAGCCGCACTCCGGTTTTGCCTCTCGCACGCCTTCACGTCTTATGCTGGTCATCTGGAGATGGATCACAGGTATTTCGGTGATTCTCAAGTTTTATTTCACCAAATGATAAAAATCGTCCGCGAAAGCGCATCTTGAATGAATGGGACTTGTTAGCCGATGATCTTGGACATTCGGTATGTTTGGCTCGTAGCTGCAATACTCTCCTCAAGTTCCGGCGCGCTGTTCTTTATTTTTCGGCGCAACTACTCCGGTTATTTGAGGAAAGCGCTTACCTACTGGGGTGCGGCCTGCCTTTCGCTGGGCGCATGCTCGTGGATTTCTGCGGCAAGCCCTCGAATGATGCTTTCCATCATCCCTGTGAGCCTGACCACGGTGACGCTGGTTTTTGAATACGTCGCGGTAGCGGCACTGCAGCAGAAACCATTTTCGAAGGCCTGGGTCCTCATTCCGCCGGCTGCAACTGTAATTGTCTATCTCTGGTTCTCGTCTGTTCAGCATAACGTCACCATTGGCGCGCTTTTGTTGAATGTGATTCGGATAACGCTGATGGCGCGCATCGCCTTGTCGTTTTATCGCTCCGAAACTGACCAGAGATTCTTGACGGATCTTTTGAGTTCCGCCGTTTTCGCTTTGATGACGCTCTCGACCGCCGGGGTGATCCTTTCATTTCTGAGATCCGATCACTTTGCGCCTGATTCCGATTTCAACACCATACGCACCTTTTACAACATCACGGCAATCGTTGTTGCCCAAAGCGTCGTTTTCTCGCTGTTCCTCGCGGGGATGACCGAGCGGCTGAATCGCGACCTGAAGCGATTGGCGATGATTGACCCTTTAACCGACATCTACAACCGTCGGGCGATAGAAGAAATCGGCTCGCACGAGACATCGCGTTCAGTCAGAACCGGCCATCCCATCTCCCTCTTTATGATCGACATCGATCACTTCAAGTGGGTCAACGACACGCACGGGCATCTGGTCGGTGACCGGGTACTGAGGGCAGCAGCCGATACCCTGAAAAATGCCCTGCGCGCCGAAACTGATATCGCGCGATGGGGAGGAGATGAATTCTGTGCACTCCTTCCCGGGGCTGATCCCAGCGATGCAGAGGTGGCTGCCAAGCGATTGATGAAAGCCTTCAGCGAACTGGAGATATCGATAGATGGACATTTCATCCGCCTCGATATCAGCATCGGAATCGTCTCAAAAAGTGGAGATGTGACGGAATTCTCGTCGCTGATTCAAATGGCCGATATGGCCCTTTATAAAGCAAAAGGAGCTGGCCGCCGGGCCTTCGCGTTCGCTTAACTGCCCCTCCCTCCCGGATAATCCTGAGCCGCCGCTCCTGTGCCAAAATCCACCCAAGATGGAAGCATAGATGCTGGAGCTTCCGCCGCTTTTCAGGCGCCGCGGACATGGCCTGGCCCCTGGCCTTTTACCTTGTACATTCTGGAATCGGCGGCTCCGATGATGGCGTGCAGGGTTTTGCCGTCAGCGGGCGAGGTGGACAGGCCGACGCTCGCGCTGATGCGCAGAACCGATCCGTTCTTCATTCTGAAGTTGGTGTCGAGCAGAGCCTGGAGCATGTCGGTGGCGAGGGCGAATGCGCAATGGGCGTCGGTGGAAGGCATGAGGATGACGAATTCGTCGCCGCCGTAGCGGAAGCACCAGTCCTGCTTGCGGCAAAGTTCCTGGAGGCGCTGACCGGAGCGGGCCAGCAGCTCGCTGCCCACCAGGTGGCCGTGAACATCGTTGACCAGCTTGAAGCGATCGAGATCGAGGAAGGCCAGGCTGACGGGTGAGTTGGCCTTCGCGGAGCGGTCGAGCTCGCGGCCAAGAATGTAATAGAGATGGCGAACGTTGTAGAGGCCGGTCGTGTCGTCGGTAATGGTGAGCTGCTGAATGCGGGCCACATCGCGGGCGTTTTCAATGGCAATGGCGGCGTGGTCGGCGAGAATGTGCAGGAAGGCTATCGTGTAATCAGTCATCTGCTCGGCCCGTGGGTTGAAGATCTCGATGGCCCCGTGGGTGCCCTTGCGGCCTAGCAGCGGCAGGGCGATGACGGAGCGGACAGAGCTCGGTTTGGCGCCGGCGTTCAGCAGGCGCGGATCCTCGGCTGATTCGGGGACGATCAGAGTTTCGCCATGCTGGACTACCCACCCCGCAACGCCTTCGCCGACTTTGACGCGAAGATCGCGGAGGTCGTCCTGTACCCCGCCGGCGGCGATGGCGTAGTAAAGATCGTTGCTGCGCTCGTCAAGCATCAGAAGGGCCCAGAGCTCGGCATCGACCATGCGCTCCATATGTCCCAGGATGGTGCGAAGGATGGTGTCGAGGTCGAAACTGGAAGTGAGAGATCGCGCCAACTGGTGGAAGAAGTGCAAATCTTCGAGAGCAATTCTTTCTGCCGTCTCGCGCTTCATCGTCGCGCCTGTCTTGGGGGATCCTTGGATCATGTTGACCTGTCGGAAGTGGGGCTCAAATCGGTCCGATCAGCCACCGATGTGAACCATCGATCGCGAAGGCTTGAGAAATCCCGGTTCGCCGATAGAGTGGCGAGCTTCCTTCCCCTGTACGGTACGGAATACGTAGTCGCGGAGTTCCTGGTCGGAGAGGCCGGCGCGCATGCGGCCATAAAGGTCGTGTTCGACTTGCGAAAAAAGGCAGGTGCGGATTTTGCCGTCAGAGGTGAGGCGAATGCGGCTGCAAGCTCCGCAGAAAGCCTGGGTCACGGGCGCAATGACGCCGATTTCACCGCCGCCGTCAGAGAAGCCATAACGGCGGGCGGTTTCGCCGGGCCCGCGGGCAACCAGCGGGATGATCGGCATGACGGAGCCGATGCGCGCGACGATTTCGCGAAGGGGTACAACCATCTCCGGGGTCCAGAGGCGGCCTTCTTCCAGAGGCATGAACTCGATGAAGCGGACTACCACGTTCTCTTCGCGCGCAAAATGGGCGAAGGCCTCGATCTGATTGTCGTTGAAGCCGCGCAGAAGAACGCAGTTGACCTTGAGCGGGGTGAGGCCGGCGGCGCGGGCGGCCCGGATGCCGGCGAGGACGGCTTTGTAGCTGCCCTGGATGCGGGTGATGCGCTCGAAGGTGGCCTCGTCAACGGCGTCCATGCTGACGGTGACGCGGTTGAGGCCGGCGGCCTTGAGAGGCGCTGCGAGGGAATCGAGCAGATGGCCGTTGGTGGTGACGGCGAGATCGAGTGGCTGGCCGGATGGCGTCGGCAGCGCCGAAAGTCCGCGGATGAGATCGAGCAGTCCATGGCGAAGCAGCGGCTCGCCACCCGTAAGCCGGACCTTGGTGATGCCGAGCGATACGAAGAGCTGGATTAGTCGCAGATAGTCCTCGATTGCCAGCTCCGGAAATTGAGCGCCAACCTCGCCCGTCCGGCAATAGACGCATTTGTAGTTGCAGCGATCGGTGATCGAGACCCGGAGGTCGTGGATCACCCGGCCATGGCTGTCAGTTAGTCGTGGCGAGAGATCTGCGAGAGGAGAAGCGGTAAGGGAAGCAGCAGCCATCTCGAGCTTTCAGGTTATACCGTTTGGGGCGGAATTGCCCGGGGCAGGCGCGGGACTGGGTTTTGGGGAGGGGCTTGTTCAATCGAGGCGCGGAGTGCCTCTGCGCAGAAAGTAGCCCGTGGTTCCCAAAACCACGACAACTGCAATGGCGAAGAAGAAGTAATACGCCATGGGGTGAGCCCAACCCGGCGAATAGCTGAGATCCTGGCCGACCCAGAGCAGGAGAACGGTGGCAACGGCTGCAAACTGGCCGGAAATGACAAGGAAGGTGTGACCGAGGTCGCGGCGCTTGTCGAGAGCCTCGACTTGGTCTGGGGTCAGGTGGCGCTCTTCGGGGGGAAGCAGGGAATTTGCCATTTGAATCTCCTCGCGAGGGATGCCCGGGTGGGTCAGCTACTTATCCGATTCAATCATATCTCGCGAGTTTAAGGCCAGAGGACTGCCGCCCCCCGATTACTCCGTCAGAAAGGCGAGGGTTTGGAGGCCCGTTATCTCGAAAGGCTTGCGGCAGCGGACGTTGGTGCACGATAGCTTGTCGTCGCGGCGAACCATGTAGGACTGTGCCTTGGCGAAGCGGGCCCGGTCGCGCTCATCGGCGCCGCGGGGCAATTGGGATTTTTTGCGGCGAACCACCCAGCTGATCTTGTATTCGCCTGGCTGCCCGCACTTGGGGCAGGTGAGGTTGTGGGTGCGGAGTTCCGTGGTTTCGTTGAAGAAATCCCTTTCTTCCATTGCAATTCGACCCCTCTGCTCAACTGCTCAAATATAATACGCGATTCGCGCAGGGGCCCGAACCACTTTCGCAAGGTCGGAGTTTATATCATACTGGTGGTTATTATGACCAAGCGGAAGCCGGGAACCTTCTCAGCATCCAAGGCGGTGAAGGCCAATGCCCGGGAGCGTGTGGGACAGCCGAAGGCTTCACGGGTGCTGGACACCAAGCCGCGAACCGGGCGAGAGACAAAGCATAAACCGAAGCTCGAAGAGATCATCGGCAAAGAGGAGTAACGATCCGCGTACTTCGGCGGCGGGCAGCAGCAGTCGATGATCGATTTTCATGTGGATGACCTGGATGGGTTGCTGGTCAGGCTGGAGGCGGCGGGGGTCGGGATCGAACCGCACCGTGAGGACTATAACGATGGGCGATTTGCATGGATCTGGGATCCGGAGGAGAACCGGATTGAGCTATGGCAGCCGTGCTGAGGGGCGGCGTGTCATTGTGGATGCTGGACGCTATAAGGGCCCGGTAGGACCGACTGGGCTGGGGCGTCAGCCTGCCCGGTCTTGGACGGGGCGGTAACGGCGGTTCGCTTGGAGTAGATGCGGAACTGGACTACGAGATCGAGCATGACCGGGACGGGCTTGCCGTCTTTTACCGCCGGCTCGAACTTGGCGGTGCGAATCGCTGCGACTGCGCTTTCATCGAGGCCAAAGCCGATGGGGCGGGCGACGGCAATCTCTCCCGGCTTGCCGTCGGAGCCAATCACAGTGTGATAAAGAGCCATGCCGGCCACTCCGTTTGCCTGAGCGAATTCGTTTGAACCCGGCTCGAAGGTGGTAAGGAGCCTGGCCTTGGTGTCGACCGTGTTTTGACGGAGAACCGTGGGGTCCTTGGGGCGGTAGTCGGATTTCGCCGCAACAGCCTGGTAGTATAGCTTCCAGAAATCGGGCAACGAAGCCATCACGCGGTCATCCATGCCGGGGGCGAAGATAGCGTCGAGGGCGTCCTTGAGCACCTTGGCTGCGTGCGCGGGCGACGTAGTAGTAGTCACGCTGCCCGGGTCGGCCGGGCGCTCTTCCGGCGGGACGGCGGCGATGGCGGCCTTGGCCTGCTCGGCATCAGTGGGCCCGGGTGCCTCGGCCTGCGCCGTCACTTGGGGCGGGGACGCGGCGGGTGAAACCGCGGCCGTGCTCGCTGCAAACGCGGATTGACCGGGCGCCGGCTTGGCAGGAGCGTTCTTGCCGGCCTTTACCCTATTCTGCTTGGGCTTTACCACCACCTCGCGGTCGATGGTGATGCGAAGGTTCTTCTTCCTGGGAGTGATGCGAACCCGGTCTACCGCGGTCGTGGGGTCTTCATAGGGCAAAGCGCCCAAGAAGTGTAGGCCATAGCGCGCACCTTCCAATTGCACCTTGTGCTTTGTGAAGCGCACTTTGTCGATCTTGACCGCACACAACGTGTATGAGCCCTGCGGGGAGTGGCTGACGAGCTTGCCGTTTTCGCTGAAGTTGAGGGAGTCGTCGAGATAACCACCGCGAAGGTAGAGCGCTTTACCTACCAAAAGTCGCTTGATCTCTTCTTCGTTCACGCCTCCCTGCTCGGGGACTTGAGAGGGGGCTGCCTGGACAGCGGGAACTGGCGCGGGATTCGCCGATTGGGCTTCGGGCGCGGACGCAATGGGTGACCGAGCCGGAGTCTCTTGATCGACTGCAACCGGGGCGGGCGGCTGACCGGGCTGGGCCGCCGAAGGCGCTGCCTGCTGGCCGGGCGCGGCTGCCGGCTGGGCGGCCGGCGGCTGGGACGGGGCGGACAGGGCGCAGGCTAGCGAAACGAGCAAAGCCGCAACGCCGAAGCGCGCAGGCCGCACGATCGGAAACCACCCGCTTACAGGTTTCGAATCCAAACCCATTGAAAGGAACCTATGTCCGCAACTTTAACAGGAATTCATTCCGAAAACTGTGTGAAGTCGATGAAATTCAGCAATGTAACGGGAAAGTGGTAGAGATCATCCTTTAAGCCGGTGCAGTATGCGGCGGAAGAATCCCAGAATGCGGCGAGTGTCGCGCTGGCTGAGGCTGAGCCGGCGAAGCAGCATGCGAAGGTCATGGCGGTTCGCGTCGCGCATTGAATACGGGGAGTAGTGGGCGGACAGGGTCACCTTCTCAATGACTTCTGCCAGCAGGTTGAGGTGTGCGGAATCAACGGGAAGGCCTTGCCCACGAACGGTGGAGGCAGCCTCAACTGCGGCCGGCGGAGCAACGTGCGTGGCTAGCTCGTAAAGGCAAACGGCGACAGCCTGGCCAAGGTTCATAGAGGGCTGGCGGGGGTCCGTGGGAATTTCTACCAACTGATGGCAGAAGGAGAGATCTTCGCGTGTAAGTCCGTGTTTCTCAGGGCCGAAGACCAGGGCAATGTGGCCGCCGCGGTCCACTTCGCGCTGGACCAGCGGCGTGAGCGCTGGGAGCGAGATGATAGGCTGCTCGGGCTTGCGATGGGTGACGGTTCCGGTGCCTAGAATCAGCGTGCAGTCTGCTACGGCTTCCACGAGAGACGGGAACTCTTTTGCTTTTTGAAGCAGGTCAGGTGCGCCAACCGCGGAGCGGGCTTCGCGCCAGTGAGGCGCGAAAGGGGCGGCGACGGACAGGCTGGAGAATCCGAAGTTGGCCATCGCCCGGGCTGCGGCGCCAATGTTGAGGGGATTGCGCGGAGAGACCAGGACGACTTCAAGGGGAACGGGTTGGGGCGGGTCGGCCAAGGACCCATTGTAGTGCGCGGCGTCAGTCGGCCGGCGATTGGAGCGGATCTGGCGGGAAGATGCGAAGGCGCTCCACGCGGCGGCCCGTGGAGGCAACAATTTCGACCCGGGCGGCGATAGGCTGCAAAATGATCACCTCGCCGGCGTGAGGGATGTGGCCGGCGATCTCGCTGGCCAGTCCGCCCAGGGTTGCGGCCTCGTAGTCTTCGCGGAGCTCGATCTGTTCGCCGAATAAATCGGACAACTGATCGACAGGAAAGCTGCCCGGGACAAGCCACGCCCCGGAGGGCTCGCGCTGCGGGTCCTCGATGTGGGTGTCGCTTTCGTGCTCGTCGCGGATATTGCCCACGATCTGCTCCAGCAGATCTTCAATGGTGACCAGCCCGGCGACGCCGCCGTACTCGTCGATGACGATGCGCATGTGCTGCTTTTCGCGCTGCATTTCGCGCAGCAGTTCGTAGCCGCGCTTGGTTTCAGGCACGAAGTCGGCGGGGCGCTCGATCTCGGCTACAGTGCGGGTGCGGGCCTCGACGTCGGTGATCTGGAGCAGGTCGTGGGCGAAGGCAATGCCGGTGATGTTGTCGAGCGTTGCGGCGTAGACCGGAACACGGGAAAAATTATGCTCCTCAAGCTGCTCAAGAAAGCGCTCCAGGGTGATGGACCGGGGAACGGCGAAGATTTCAGGGCGCGGAGTCATGACTTCGCGCACCAGCATGTCGCCGAATTCTACCGCGGAACGCACCAGGTCGCTGTCGCTCTGCTCCAGGATGCCTTCTTCTTCTCCAGCTTCGATCAGGGCTTCCACGTCAACCGCCGTTTCCTGTTCCAGGGTGGCGGGGGTCTCGGCCAGTGAAGCCACGGAGAAAAAGAAGCGGATGAAGACGGTGATGGGGGTCATCATCCAAAGCAGCACGCGGATGGGCCACAGGATGCGCGCGGCCCACAGACCCTTGGTGCGATTGAAGAGCAGCGAAGGGATGAGTTGATTGAAGAGGGCCACGACCAGGATCACGGCGAGAACGGCCTGCGCGATCTCAGCGAAGGTCGGACGGACGAAGTAGGGCGCGCGATCGAACAGCACGGCGCCGAAGTCGAGGGCGATGATGGCCAGCGCAAGACGCTCAAGAACATTGGCGCAGAGGTGGGCGTGGTCGCGGCTGAGCCCGATGTGAGGTTCGACTTTTTCTTCCCAGGCGTCGAGGTTTTCCTGCACTTCGTGGGTGAGGATCTTGCCGAATTCGGAGTAGACGCGGCTGATGTAGGAGGCCAGGGTCTCGATGGCGGCGAGGATGAGGATGAATACGACGCCGGTCGCGCTCATCACTTCACCTCCGCGCGCTCGATCAGGCCCCTGGGCAGCTTCAGTTGAGCGCGGAGTTTCAGTTCGCGGCGGGCCATTCGGCCGCTATCTGTCTCGTGATCGTATCCGGCCAGATGGAGCAGGCCGTGGAGAATCAACACCTTGATCTCAGTTGTCAGAGAGTGGCCGCACGCCGTGCCCTGGCGACGGGCGGTGGGGACGTTGATGGCCAGATCGCCGGCTGTCTTTTCCCTGGCGTAAGGCAGGTTCTCGGCGGGGAAGGATAGAACGTCCGTGGCCTTGTTCTTTCCTCGAAACCGCCGGTTGAGCTTGCGAATCGCTGCATCGGTGGTGAGCAGTACGGTCACCTCGCCGCGGAGACGCAGCGCAGTCTGCGCGGCGACCAGAAAACGCGCCAGAGTACGCGCGGAGGGCAGATCGTTATCGTGATTCGCGGATTTGGAAGCTGGGAAAGACGACCCAGCCGAGAGCTTCACCGATTTTGTCTTCGGCGCGGGGTCGGATTCCACATCTGGGTCCAGGAGGATCATCGTGCACGGGGCTTCAGCTTGCGAGGCGCCGGGGCTGGTTTGATGATACGCGATATGGGGGAAGGGTCTGCCGGAGATCGTGCCGGGATGCCCCAGGTCCCGATTCTGGGACCTGGGATTGAAACCAATTGGGCGCGCAACTCTTGGTTAAAGGTTATTGCGGTTTGGCGGGATGCGTGGCCTGCGGCTCGCGCGACTGGCTGCCGACTTCGATGGCATCGCCAATCACCAGCGGCAGTTCCTGTTGCTGCGGCTTGTTGGACTCATAGGCTCTCACGATGCGCTGAACGAGCGCATGGCGAACGACATCGGAGTCTTCAAAGTGGCAGAAGTGAATGCCCTCCACGCCATCGAGAATGTTGATGGCGTCGACCAGCCCGGAACGGCGCGGGTTGGGAAGATCGATCTGCGTAATATCGCCCGTAATAACGGCCTTGGAGTTGTTGCCCATGCGGGTGAGGAACATCTTCATCTGTTCGATAGTTGTGTTCTGCGCCTCGTCCATGATGATGAAGGCGTCGTTGAGTGTCCGGCCGCGCATGAAAGCCAGCGGCGCAACTTCAATGACGTTTTTCTCCAGCATCTTTTCCACCCGCTCGGGCTCAAGCAGGTCGTAAAGGGCGTCGTAGAGCGGACGCAGGTAGGGATCGACCTTCTCTTGGAGCGAGCCGGGAAGGAAGCCCAGCTTTTCGCCCGCTTCAACCGCGGGGCGGACCAGGATGATGCGGCTGACTTTCTTGGCGTTGATGGCGGCCACTGCCATGGCGACAGCCAGATAGGTCTTGCCGGTGCCCGCCGGTCCCACGCCGAAGACCATATCGTTCTGCTCGATGGCTTCGACATATTTTCTCTGGTTGATGGAGCGGGGCTGGACGGTGCGCTTGATCCCCGCTGACCGCTGCTTGCCGGAGTCGGCCAGCGAGCGCAGGGTGACGGCCGGATCGGCCACTACCAGGCGCAGCATGCCGTTGAGCTCGCCGTTGTGGGGATTGATTCCCTGCCGGCGGAGGGCTTCGAAGTCCTGAAAGATGCTTCGGACACGAGCCACGCCCTCTTCCGGTCCTTGAACGTGGACCGCGTCAGAGCGCAGATCGATGCGGACGTCGAGCGAATCTTCCATCAGTCTGAGGTTTTCATCGCGAGTCCCGAACAAGGGCTCGAGGTTGGGCGTGATCTCCAGAGCGATCTTCAAAGGATTCGTCGGCCTCCTGGGCAACGGTTAAGGATCGGTTGAGGGGCGAAAAAAGGCTGGCCGTCACCCCGAAAGGTCACGGCCGGCATAGACAGGCGATTGACAAAGGATGCAGAGGCGAAACGGGAGCAGGCGATTGGTGGAACCGTGAACCGGAGGACAGGAGGCAGGACGGAGCGTCTGCTCCGGGCTGACTGAAAGGACCGCGGGATGGCGATGGCGACCAAATCCGGTATCTGGCCTTGAGAGTAGCGCGAGTGGAGCAGCGCGTCAATCGCGGCCACGTGTTTATTTGATGAACAATGTGACTCGGCGGATACCTGGGGGACGGGAGATCAGCCGACCGGCACTGGAGATCGGAAATAGAAAACATCAAAGCTGTGAGGTTAGAATTCCACCATGCCCCGCGCGAAAAGAGGTTTGCGACGCCGAGCCAAGAGCGTCGTTCTCGGCCCGGAGTTTGCCTATCGCCTGTATCACCGGCTGAAATTCGGCGTGGGCAAGCCTTCCAAGCCACCGGTAGCGCCGCTTCCCAATGGCGCTCTGCGCACCGCGGACGAGTGGAAGGGGGCGCTCGAACAGGCCAGGCGCCTCAAGCTTCCCCGGCATCGCAGCGATGAGAAAAACTGGGACCATCTGGCCGCGGCCTTCGCAATCATGGGCGATACATCCCCATCGGCGCGAATCCTGGACGCGGGAGCTGAGCTTTACAGCAACCTGCTTCCCACCCTGTATGCCTATGGATACCGCAATCTGATCGGAATCAATCTCGACTTCCCTTTCCCCATGCGGCGTGGGCCGATTCGTTACCTGCCAGGGGATATAACGAAGACGCGCTTTCCGGATGGTCATTTCGACGGCGCCTGCTCCATGAGCGTGATTGAGCACGGGGTTCCGCTCGAGCCCTATTTCCGCGAAATGCACCGGATTCTGAAGCCGGGCGCGCTGCTGATCACCTCCACCGACTACTTTCCCACTCCGGTGGACACCCGTGGACAGGCAGCGCATGGGGCTCCGATCAAGATTTTTACAAGAGCCGAGATCGAAGACGCGCTAAGGCTGGCCCTCCAGTGCGGGTTCGAGTTGACCGGAGAAATCGACCTCGAATGCCGCGAAAAACCCGTCCGCTGGGAGGAATTCGATCTGGACTTCACATTTCTCATCTTCACGCTGCGGAAGGTCGCGACGGCGAAGCCCGCGACCATGCCCATTGACCCGCAACCGGCTTTCCCGTAGACTGAGAAATTGCGAGGGATGCGGCTCGGGCCGCCTTCCGAAGACATCATTTCCCTGTAGAGTTGGACCCTGATGGGGTTCGCCGGAAAACAGGTCTAAGAGACAAAGGAATATCGATGGCAAACCATGTATCGGCGCTGAAGCGCGCCCGTCAGACAGTAACCCGCACTGAAGTCAACCGCGCCAACCGCAGCCGGGTTCGCACCAGCCTGAGGGCCTTGCGCGAGGCGCTGGCCAAGGGCGACGTGAAGGCCGCCCAGGCGCAGTATCGTGAGACCGTCTCCGCGTTGGACAAGAGCGTGCAAAAGGGCGTTCTGCATGACAACACCGCCTCGCGCTACAAGAGCCGGCTCAATGCGCGCCTGAAGGCGCTGGCCACGGCCAAGGCATAACCGCCCGCCGCCGAAAGTCAACAAACAATTCAAATTGGCAAAAGCAGCCGGGAAGCGATCCCGGCTGCTTTTCTTTTTAGGATCTTCCGGATTTCAGTTGAGCAACTCGAAAATCCCCGCCGCGCCCATGCCCCCTCCCACGCACATGGTCACCATGCCATACCGCACCTGCCGACGCCTCATCTCGCTCAGCAGAGTCGCAGTCAGTTTGGCCCCGGTGCACCCCAGCGGATGCCCCAGGGCGATCGCCCCTCCGTTGACGTTGATGAGGTCGGGATCGAGGCCAAGGGTGCGAATCACAGCCAGCACCTGGGCGGCGAAGGCCTCGTTGAGCTCAATGAGACCGATGTCGGCGATGTTGAGCCCCGCGCGCTCCAGCGCCTTGGGGATGGCGGTGACCGGGCCGATGCCCATCTCCTCCGGCAGGCAGCCGGTGACGGCGTAGGAGACGAGACGGCCAATGGGCTGAAGGCCCAGTTCACTCGCCCGGGCAGCTTCCACCAGGATGGCTGCGGCGGCGCCATCGGAGGTTTGGGACGAGTTGCCCGCGGTCACCGTGCCCTGCGCGTGGAAGGCTGGCTTGAGCTTGGCAAGGGCCTCGGCAGAGGTATCGGCACGAGGGCCTTCATCGGCTTCGAAGGCTTTCTCGGTCACGATGGGTTTTCCCGCTCTTGAGCCGGGAACACTGGTGGTTACCTGAACTGGGACCAGCTCCTCGCCGAACCGCCCGGCGGCTTGGGCCGCGATGGCCTTCTCATGGCTTGAAAGTGCAAAGGCATCCTGATCTTCGCGGGAGACGTCGTAGCGGCGGGCGACGCGTTCGGCGGTCAGGCCCATGGTCAGCAGCGAGGCCGGATAGTGGTCGGCCATCCAAGGGTTAGGACTCGGCTTGACGCCGCCAATAGGAATGAGGCTCATGGATTCTACACCGCCCGCGATGACGACCTGGGCCGAACCGGATCGGATGCGCTGGTCCGCGATGGCGATAGCTTCGAGACCCGACGAACAGAGCCGGTTGACGGTGACGCCGGGTATCTCCACCGGCAGTCCTGCGCGCAGGATCGCCCAGCGGGCGACGTCCCAGCCCTGTTCGCCTTCGGGATGAGCGCAGCCGAGAATTACGTCGTCTATCTCGCTTCTTGCCAGGTCTGGAATCCGGTCCAAAACCCCGCTCAACGCAGTTGCTGCCAGGTCGTCGGGTCGGGTGGTGGAGAGTGCGCCTTTCGGGGCGCGGCCTACGGGGGTTCGAACGGCGGCTACCAGCACGGCTTCGGGCATGGGGATCTCCAGTTGACAGTTAACAGTTGACGGTGGACGGCGGTCAATCCTGGGTGTCAATCCTGGGTGTCGAGGACAGTCCAGTTGCTGATGGAGTAGTAGTGGAAGACCGTCACCTGGTCGATGATCGTGTCGGCCACCGCATCGTGGTCGACGCGCGGCGGCCGGCGGCGCATGTTGAGTTGAGCCTCGCGGACCTGTTCGGGGGAAGCCGGATCGATGCCCCAGTTGAATCCAAGGACGCCGGTGGCTGGCTCGGAAGCGAGGCGTTCGGTTTCAGGCGCGGATGCAAGGACGGAGGGCTGGGCAGGTTTGCCTCCGAAAAACACCAGCAGCGACACCGTGCCGCGAACCGAACATAGGACTGCCCAGTCGGACGAGCCGTGGTGCTCGAAGCTGGCTTGGATCACGTTTTCAGGATGGTGGGCCTGGTAGGTCTGGGGGATCAGGCAGCCACGCTCGGTCAGGGCGCTTTCAACGGCAGCGGGAAGTTGCGGGAAGGCGCTCACGGGAAGATGGCGGATGAGATACGGAGTGGAGCGGCCCTCGACAGCGATTTGGCCGGTGGTGTTGAGCGGGGCTTGCGCTAAGGCGAAAGAAAAACCGCATAAGAGGGCGAAGGGTGCGACGAATCTCTTACTTGGTCGAGCAGAAAACATGATGGTTCAATTCCCGCGGGGGCCGAACCGCGCGCGCCGATGCAGGGAATTCCCTTCCCCGTTATCAGTTGCGCAGCGGCTTGCCGGTCTTCAGGGTGAAGGCGATGCGTTCCTGGGATTTTCGTTCGCCGCTTAGGGAAAGAAAGGCCTCGCGTTCGAGGTCGAGGAGGTACTGCTCGGTAATCGGCGTGCCGGCGGTGATGCGTCCGCCGGCCAGAATGTAAGCGACCCACCGGGCAACTTTCTGGTCGTGTTCGGAGGCGTAACCGGCTTCGCCCATCAGAAAGACCCCCGCTTCCATCATCGCCAGGGCCGAGGCGCCGGGAGCGGGGATGATGCGTGGTTGCGGTGGAATGTAGCCGGAGTCGGCCCGCGCGGCGGCCTGGAATTTGGCGTCGAGCAGCAGGCGCCCGCGATTGAGGGTGATGCCGTCAGAGGCCGCGAAGAGGCCGAGCAAGCGAGCTTCGGCGGCCGATGTGGAGACTTTGGCCATCGCAATGGTCTCGAGAGAACGCTTGAGGGCAGTCAGCAGTTCGGCGGACTGGGCGAAGCGGCTGGGGGGATCTTTAGGGTCGGGCGGGGCGAGCGCGAAAGCGGCGTCAACGGCGTGAAGCAGCATCTCCTTTGTGCCTCCGCCGGCAGGAATCAGCCCAACTCCAGCTTCGACAAGGCCGATATAGGTTTCGGCGTAAGCCTGGCGGCGGGCGGCGTGAAGACAGATCTCCGCTCCGCCGCCGAGTGCCAGGCCGAAGGGTGCGACGACTACAGGGCGGGGACAGAACTTGATGGCCGCGGTCATCTGCTGGAAGGAGTGGATGATGGCGTTGAGTTCGGCGAACTCGCCTTCCTGGGCCAGCAGCAGCAACTGCATGAGGTTGGCGCCGACGGAGAAGTTGTCGCGATCGCCGGTGATGACGAAGCCGGCGAAATCGCGGACGGCGTCGGAGGCGGGGTTGAGCACCGGGGAAATCAGCGAAAGAACGTCGCCTCCGATGGCGTTCTTGAGGGAATGAAGCTCGATGCAGGCGATGTTGTCGCCGAGGTCGATAAGCGATGCACCCGCGTTCGACCGGATGACGCCATTGGAGCGGCGGAAGTCGGCTACGCGGGCGTGGCCGGCTGTGGTCGAGACGGGCTCCATGGCGCCAACCGCGGGATCGAAGCAGGATCGGCCATCGGGCGAGTACCACGAGCTTTGACCGGCCGCGAGAAGCGATTCGACCTTGGCGCTGACGGGAAGACCCGAGGCTTTCATGCGCTTGACGGTGGAAGCGACGCCTGCCGCGTCCCACATCTCGAACGGCCCCAATTCCCAGTTGAAACCGGCGCGCATGGCGCGGTCGATGGAAACAGGGTCGGCGGCGACTTCGCCAATGCGGTCGGCGGAGAAGTTCCAGAGCGCGGCAACAAACGGCCACAGAAAGGCGGCAGCCTTGTCTTTGGCGGGGTCGTTGGCCAGGATGAGGCGCAGGCGCTCGGCGACGGTGGCGGCATTCTTGGCCATGTCCAGAGCGGGAAGCGAAGTCTTGTTTTGCGGCCGGTAAGTAAAATCTTCGAGATTAAGGACCTCGCGAATCTCTTTGCCGTCGGGACCGACGGACTTCTTGTAGAAACCCTGTTTGGTCTTGTCGCCGTGCCAGTTGCGTTTCAGCAGCTCTTCGAGGATTGCCGAGAATCTGCCGCCACTGACGCCCTGGGGAAAGTTGGACGCAACGTGGGCGAGGATGTCGATGCCCACCAGATCCGCCAGCCGGAAGGTACCGGTGCGCGGCCAGCCAAGGACCGGTCCGGTGAGCGCGTCCGCCTCTTCGATAGTCAGGCCTTGCTCCAGCATCAGGTTGGCGGCGTTGAACATCACCGCGATGCCGATGCGGTTGGCGATGAAGTTGGGGGTGTCGTTGGCGTAGACCACCTGCTTGCCCATGAAGCGGTCGGCGAAGGCCGAGAAAGAAGCGACCAGGGCGGGGTCGGTGTCGGGAGTAGGAACGACCTCGAGGAGCCGCATGTAGCGCGGCGGGTTGAAAAAGTGGGTGCCGAAGAAGCGTTCGCGATGACTGGCTAGGGCGGCGGCGATGCGGGCGACGGGCAATCCCGAGGTGTTGGTGGTGAGGATGGCGCCTTTGGCGAGATGAGGCAAGACCCTGGCCAAAAGCGCCGTCTTGATTTCGAGGTTCTCGGCGACCGCTTCAATGACCCAGTCACATTGCGCGAGCGCCGGCAGATCGTTGTCGAAGTCGCCGGGGGTGATGAGCGAGCTGGATTGCGATTCATAAAACGCGGCAGGTTTGGATTTGGCCAGTGCCCCCAGCGCCGCTTCCGCGGTTTTGCTTTTTGGAGGGAGGTCGAGCAGCAGGGTCGGAATTCCCGCGTTGGCAAGGTGGGCGGCAATCCGCGAGCCCATGGTTCCCGCACCCAGTACAGCGGCGCGGCGAACTAAAAGGGGTTTGACATCAATGGCTGGGATAGGTGCCGGGGCGGGAGCTGCGGCCGTGGGGGCGGTGCTCATGCGGGCTCTCCCTTATGCGGGCTGGATGAGTTGCGGTCCAATCATCACAAACACTCGAAACAAACGAGCGTAAACGCTCCGAGGATACGAAAGGCGGCGGGGTGGGGTCAAGGTGAGAGGAATGGGCCTTGGGCAGCGGGGTTGGCGAGCCGGTAAAGGACGTGGGGGCGTAAAGGGTGGTTTTCGGGCAGTGTGGGGTGATCGAAGTCGTCGCGGGGGTCGTGGGCCATGCCGAGCTTTTCCATCACCCGACGGGAGCGAAAATTGCCGGTGGTGGTGAACGAGACAAGAGCCGGCAAGGCGAAATCGTTGAAGGCGAAATGGATAACGGAGCGGGCGCCTTCGGTGGCCAGCCCCCTCCCCCAGTACTCGTGGGCCAGTCGCCAGCCGATTTCGACAGCAGGAGTGAAGTGAGCTTCGAAGCGCGGAATAGAGAGGCCGATGAAGCCGATGAAGGCGGAGGATTCGCGAAGTTCGGCAGCCCAGAGACCGAACCCGCGCTGATCGAAGCAAGCTTCGATGCGGTCGATCAACCTGTCGCTTTCCTCGGTGGTGAGCCGCGCAGGCATGAACTCCATGACTTTTGGGTCGCGGTTGAGGCGGGCGAACGGTTCGCGGTCCGAGGCGCGCCAGCGGCGCAACATTAGACGGGTTGTGAACAGCGCTTGCATTGGCTTCTCAGCCTTCCGCCTGCGGCAGTCGGGGCAAGTTTGGGCCTGTTTTCGCTCTCGATCCCACTGGCATCGGGGCGGAGTGATTATAGCTTTGGGGTGCCCAGCGATAATAGTTGCAAGCGTTTCGGTGTCGGAGGTTGGATGCGACGAGGTCTCAGGTGGGGTGGAAGGACGGCTTTGACACTGGTCCTGGCAATGGCCTTCTGCGGATCATGGCTCGGAGGGCACGGGCAGGATCTGAAAAGCTTTGAGCAGCGGACTACGGTCAAGGTGTTGCCCAATGGTTTGACGCTGGTCGTCTGCGAGCGCCACGATGCCCCGGTGTTCAGCTACACGACGTTCATCGACGCCGGCGACGTGAACGACCCCATGGGCGAGGGCGGGGTGGCGCACATGTTCGAGCACCTGGCCTTCAAAGGGACAAGCGAAATCGGAACCACCAACTACGCGGCGGAGAAACTCGCGCTCGTTAAAGTGGAAGCGGCAAACAAGGCGTATGAAGTGGAATATCTGAAGCCGGAAGGCGGCGACAAAAAGCGCCTGGCGGAGTTGAAAGACGCGTTTGTGAAGGCGCAGGCCCAGGCTTACAAGTATGTCGTGCCCAACCAGTTCACCCAGATCGCGCAGGCCAATGGTGCCGACGGATTGAATGCCCAGACCGGGATGGATGAGACCGAGTACTACTGGTCGATGCCTGAAAACCGGCTCGAGCTTTGGGCCTGGATGGAGAGCAGCCGGCTGGCGGACGCCGTGCCGCGTGAGTTCTATAAAGAGCGCGACGTGGTGATGGAAGAACGGCGGATGCGGGTGGATTCCGACCCGGTAGGAAGGCTGATTGAACAGTTTGCGGCAACGGCTTATGTGGCGCACCCTTACGGCCGCAGCGACATCGGCTGGCCCAGCGAGGTGGGCCAGATCACGGCGACCGAGGCCATGGCGTTTCACCGCAAGTACTATGTGGGCGCGGATATTGTTGTAGCCGTGGTGGGCGACGTGGACACGAAGACCGCGATGCCCATGCTCGAGAGGTACTTCAGCCGCATTCCCGGCGGCCCCAAGCCGGAGGATATGACCACCGTCGAGCCCCGCCAGTTTGCCGAGAAGTCGGTCGTGGTCAACGAGCAGACGCAGCCGTTTTATATCGAGGGGTATCACCGGCCGAGTTATCGCGACCCGGATGACGCGGTGTTTGACGCCATTTCCGACATCATGTCGAACGGCAGAGTCTCGCGGCTATACCGCAGCATGGTAGAGAAGGAGCAGATTGCGGCCGAGGCCGAGGGGTTTACCGGCTATCCGGGGGAAAAGTATCCGAGCCTGTTTGCGTTTTACGCTGTACCTCTGCCCGGGCACACCACTGCGGAGATGCGCGAGGCCATTCACAGGGAGATTGATCGGCTGAAGACGACCGACGTGACCGACGCGGAGCTGGAGATGTTCCGGACTCGGGCGCGGGCCGACCTGCTGCGCGGCCTCGCGGATAACCAGGGGTTGGCCAATTCCCTTGCCGAGTATCAGACGCGCTACGGGGATTGGCGGCAGTTGTTTCTGGAACTCGACAAGGCCGACAAGGTGACCAAGGCAGATATTCGGAGGGTGGCGAACCAGGTGTTCGTGGCCTCCAATCGGACCAGCGCGGAGATCGATACCGAAACTTCGGCTGCAAAGAGCGGAGGGGGTCGTTGAAGAGTCTTCGAGATTGTGCTTATATCTCCCTGCTGCTGCCGGGTCTGCTCGGTGCGCAGCAGAGCAAGCCTTGGGAGAAAATTCCAGTGCCCCGGCTGCATGAGTTCAAGCCCCAGCAACCCGTGCGGATCGAGCTCAAGAACGGAATCGTGTTGTTCTTGCAGCCGGATCACGAGTTGCCGTTCGTCTCCGGCTCGGTGCTGATCCGGGGCGGATCGAGAGAAGAGCCGGCAGGCAAGGCGGGGCTCATCGGGCTCTATGAGCAGGCCTGGCGGACCAGCGGAACCCAAAAGATGGATGGGGACGCGATGGACGATCTGCTCGAGGCCAAGGCAGCGCATATCGAGACCGAAGGAGACGAGGACTCGACGTCTATCTCGTGGGACTCGCTCAAGGGGGACTCTGACCAGGTGTTCGGGCTGGCGATGGATCTGTTGTTCCATCCAAAGTTCAGCGCGGAAAAGCTGGCCTTGGCCCAGCAACAGGAGGCGGCAGCGATTGTGCGCCGCAACGATGATGAAGATGGGATTTCCTCGCGCGAGTCGGCCAAGCTGGTGTATGGCGCCAACAGCCCGTATACGCGGCAGCCGGAGCTCAAAACGATTGCATCGGTAACGGTGAACGATCTGGAGGCGTGGCGCGATCGCACGCTCAAGGAGAGATTGATTGTGGGCATCAGCGGGGACTTTGACCCGGCGTCGATGGAGGCCAGGTTGCGGGCGGTGTTCGATCCGCTGCCGCGAGTGGCTCCGGAGCCGAAGCGGCATGACGAGTTCACCGGCCCCGCGCCCGGAGTCTACTTCATCAACAAGGACGACGTGGATCAGTCGAACGTGCAGATTGTGGCGCTCGGGCCAGACAGGACCAGTCCCGATGTGGCCACGCTCGCCGTGATGGACGAGATTCTGGGCGGGGATTTCGTAGGCAGGCTGTTTCAAAAAGTTAGAACAGAGCTGGGGCTCGCCTACTCCGTCGGCGGCGGCTTCGCGCTGCCCTACGATCATGCCGGAATGTTTCGTGTGGAAGTGCTGCCTCAGAGCGCCAGGACCGTGGACGCGACCAAGGCTGCGCTCGTCGAGATCGCCGGATTGAATACCAGGCCGTTCACGGAAACTGAAGTGACACGGGCCAAGGACGACATCTTGAATTCCTTCCTGTTCCGTTACGACACGCGCGACAAGGTGCTGGCCGAGCAGGAGCGGCTGGAGTTTTATGGCTTTCCAGCGGATTATCTTGAGACGTACAAAGCAGCGATTGAGAAGGTGACCATCGACGACCTGAAGGCAGTCGCCAGGAAGTATATTCATCCGGAGAAACTGGCGGTACTGGTGGTGGGCAACGAGGCGGAGATCAAACCTTGGCTGGATGCGTTGCAGTTGGGCGCGGTCAAGAGGGTGGACATTACGATTCCAGGGGCGCAGGTCGCGTCAGGAACTGCGGGGAAATAGCGTGAGCGACGAACAAAAAAACGAGGCAGGGCTGGCAGTGGTGATCATGGCGGCGGGCAAAGGGACGCGGCTTAAGACAAAGAGGCCCAAGGTGCTGCACGAGATCGGCGGCAGGCCGCTCGTGGCGCATGTGATTTCCGCGGCGCGCGCGCTGGTGGCGCCGGAGCAGATTTACGTCGTAATCGGACACCAGGCGGAACGGGTGCGTCAGGCCCTGGCTGCCACCGGCGTGGGCTTCGTCGAACAGACTGAACAACGCGGCACCGGCCACGCGATCCAGTGCGCGCGGGCCGCCATTGCGGGCTATGAGAATGTGCTGGTGCTTTCGGGCGATGTGCCCCTGATCAGGGCAGAGACAATTGAGCGGATGTGGGCATTTCACCAGTCCGAGAACGCTGCCATGACGCTTCTCTCGGCCACGCCCGAAGACCCGGCAGGGTATGGCCGGGTGATTCGCAAAGACTGCAGCGAGTTCGAGGTCGAGGCCATTGTCGAGCAGAAATCGCTGGCCGCGGGGCAGGAGAAGATTCGCGAAATCAACTCCGGGATTTATGCGTTCAGGACGGCTCCGCTGTTCGAGCATCTGGATGGATTGCGCTCCAACAACGCGCATGGCGAGCTCTATTTGACCGACATGGCTGGGATCTTACGCTCGGCGGGCGAACTCGTGGTGGCGATTGAAGCACATGAGGCGGCTGAGGTGCTGGGCGCGAATACCATTGCCGAACTGGTTGCCCTCGATGCCACCTTGCGCGCGCGCACAGCCGCCCGGCTGATGGCCTCGGGGGTGACGATCTTCAAGCCGGAAACCTGCCTGATCGACGCAGAGGTGGACATTGAGGCGGACACGGTGATTGAGCCGTTTGTGCAACTGCGCGGACGTACGCGGATCGGCGCGGGGTCGACCATCCGGTCCTATACGGTGATTGAAAATTGCACGCTGGGCGCGGATGTGCTGGTGAGGCAATCATGCGTGCTGGCCGACAGCACGGTGGCGGATGGCGCGCGGATTGGCCCGTTTGCGCACGTGAGGCCGGGAACGGAGATCGGCGAGAACGTGCATGTGGGCAATTTTGTCGAGACCAAGAAGGCGCGGCTGGGCAAGGGCGCCAAGGCCAATCACCTCACCTACCTCGGCGACGCAGACGTGGGTGAAGGCACCAATGTGGGTGCAGGCGTGATTACCTGCAACTACGACGGCGTAAACAAGTACGTGACGCGCATCGGCAAGGATGTTTTTGTGGGCAGTGACACCACTCTGGTGGCTCCGCTGACGGTTGGGGACGGAGCGTACATTGGCGCCGGCTCGTGCATTACAAAGGAAGTGCCGTCCGGGGCGCTGGCGGTGGGTCGGGGACGGCAGGTGAACAAGGATGGCTGGGCCGAAGCCAGGCGATCCAAACGTAAATCGGCTCCCGGCCACTGACTCTTCAGGCAATCGATTCAAATCTTTCAACAACAGACACGGCAAAATCTTGACTGCCACGCTGAGCGAGCGGGGCCCCGAACGTTTTTTGAGTTCCGGGGTCCCCAAAGAGCGGTCTTTGCTCTTTGGGGTGGAGTTCGGGTGTGGTGTGCGAAGAGTCCGCGGTTGTGCTTCGGCCAACGCTGGACTCACCACGCGCGACGACTTCTGCCGGATTGGAACCGCCAGGAAGCCATTGACGTGAGAGCAATCGGTGCTTGAAGTGGCGCAAGAAAACGTCGGACGAAGACAAATGCGAGCTATTTGTCAATTCGGATGTCATCGGAATTCAAATGCGATAGCCTGGTTGACTCTGCCAGGGCGCGTTCCTTCAGTGCCATTTAATTTATTATTTTGGATACTCGTAGCCCCGCGGATTGATAATGGATGTGTATAACGTTTTCATATGCGCGTTGATTGGTTCCTGGCAGGGGAAAAGTGATAGCCTTTCCCTGTCAATCAGCCTTTCCCGTCTGCAGTCGATCCATCTCGTCTCATTTCTTCGCGTCGTGGGGATGTGAGCCGGGAACCCGGGGCTGTCGCGATTGGACTGGACGACATGCGGTCGGCATCTAAAAGATTTGAATCCTTTCAGATACGTGGTCGAACGGACCCCGGAAACAGGGGGGTCGGCCAAGCCAGCCACATTGAACGGAATGCTCGACTTGTCGATAGGGATACTCTGGGTTCGGCAACAGTTTGAATTGGAGTTTCAGCACGGCTCATTCACCCTTGGGCAGCTGTCAGGGTGATCTGGAAAGATCAATTGAAGCGAAAGCGTGGTCAAGACGAGTCAACGATGAGGGAGGGTGCCGCTTGGCATTAAGCCTCACAGGAGCGAGTAAGCCAGGTCTGGCGGGACACTCCCAAGAGGAGAGTGACGCGCGCACTCCGGTGAAGGCGCATAAGGCCGCGCGGGTGCTGGTGGTCGACGACGAGACCCATGTGCGGGCAATGATCGGCTCGACGCTGGAGCGACAGGGGTACGAGGTGCAGCTGGCCTCGAACGGTCGCGAAGCGCTGGAGATTCTGGCAAAGCACTCGTTTGACCTGGTGCTTACGGACATCGTGATGCAGGACGTGAACGGCATCACCTTGCTGGACCGGCTGCACGCGCAACAGCCGAGCCTTCCGGTAGTTATGGTGACGGCGATCCACGACATCAGCGTGGCGATCGACTCAATGCGCCGGGGGGCGTATGACTACCTGCTGAAGCCGTTCGAGCGCGAGCACCTGTTGAACACGGTTCGGCGTGCCCTGTCCCACAGGCAGTCGCTTGAAGAGAGCCACAATTACCAGCAGAGCCTGGAACAGATGGTTCGGGCGCGGACCGAGATGCTGCGCCACGCCATGGAGGACCTTGAGCACTCTTACGATGTGACGCTTGAAGCGCTCGGCGATGCGCTGGACCTGAAGGATTCAGAGACGGAAGGCCACTCGAAGCGGGTAACGGCTTACACCATTGCACTGGCCCGAGCGATGGGGATCGCCCCGAACGAGATCAAGGTCATCGCGCGGGGAGCGTTTCTGCACGACGTGGGGAAGATGGCGATTCCGGACAAGATATTGCGAAAGCCAGGCGTCTTGACCGAAGACGAGCAGGGGGTGATGCGAGAACACTGCTCGCGGGGCTACCAGATGCTGCGGAAGATTCCATTTCTGAGTGAAGCGGCGGAGATCGTCTACTGCCATCAGGAGCACTTTGACGGCAGCGGCTACCCGAACAGGATACGAGGACGGGAAATTCCCATCGGCGCTCGGATATTCGCTGTCGCAGACACTTTGGACGCCATTACCAGCGACCGCCCGTACAGAAGGTCGCGGACCTTCGACGCAGCGCGGGAGGAGATTCTGCGCTACTCGGGGACCCAGTTTGACCCCACGGTGGTAGAAGTGTTCCTGAAGATTCCCAACGAACTGTGGCAGGAACTGCGATCTGAGATCAGCGGACAAAACAAGCGGTTCTCGACCTTCGATATGACGCAGGCGCCGGACGAAAGTTCCGAATAGGACGGTATTCCCAACTGGCTTGTTTCCAGAAAAAATCAAGCCGCGTTCCACGGTCTTTCACCACCACGACATTTCCGAACGCAGCAGCACCGGGCGGTTTGAAGCCAACTCCTGCAAGCCGGCGCCAGGAGGCCCACTCCCACCTTCGGTACGGCATCAAAAGCTCGCACCTTTGTCCGTGACACACTGCATACAATTACCGCCCGGACGCGCACAATGGAAGTGGGAGAATCTCATGTCCGCCTCCGTCTGTCCCCTGCGCACACTTTTAAATCTCGCGGTTGCCCGTAAGTTTTTCGCCCCCCCTACCCCCCTCATCCCCAATACTGGGCCTGTACGGCAGTATAGTTCCGTGTAAGTCATATTGAATCAATGGATTAAGATCCGCTGGCTAGTTACCCTACGGTAAACAGAACCCATCTTTTTACTTCATTTTCGTTCATTTTCGGCCCCTTCGTGTCGATTTTTGACGCCAAACGAGCCTCAAATCAGGCCAATTCGAGGTGCCATTTGGAGCTGCAGGTCCCGCCAACTCAGCCTCGTCAGACCCCTATATACCATTTAGGACCTTAGTCTCCCAGTCCTTGACACCTGATCTCTGATCCCCGACCACTGTCTTTCGTCAAATCTCCCACCGCAGCAGCACCGTCCCCACCGTAAACCCCGCGCCCACCGCCGCCAGCAGCACCAGGTCGCCCTTCTTCAGCTTGCCCTCTTCAACGGCCGTCTCCATGGCCAGCGGAATCGTTCCCGCCGATGTGTTTCCATACTTTTCTATATTGATAATCACGTGGTCCGGATTCATGCCCAGCCGCTCCGCCGTGGCCGTAATGATGCGTTTGTTCGCCTGGTGAGGAATAAAGCAGCCCAGGTCGGCTCCCGTAACGCCATTGCGCTCCAGCAGCCTGGCGGTGGCCTCGGCCATCTTGCGGACTGCAAATTTATACACTGCCGGCCCGTCCTGGTAGATGTAATGCATCTTCTTATCGACCGTCTCATGGCTCGATGGATTGAGGCTGCCTCCGCCCTTCAGATTCAGGCTCACCCCGCCCGATCCGTCGATCTCGTTCACATAGTCGATGAAGCCGATCTCGCCCTCTTCGGCCGGCTCAATCAAGACAGCGCCGCCGCCGTCGCCAAACAACACGCAGGTAGCACGGTCGGTGTAGTCGGTCATGCGCGTGTTGGCGTCCGCCCCGCACACCAGCACCTTGCTGTACCGGCCGCTCTCCACCATGTTCACGCCCGCCTGCAGCGCATAAACAAATCCCGAACAGCCCCCCGAGACATCGAATCCCCACGCGCCTTTGGCCCCGATCTTGTTCTGCACCAGGCAAGCCGTCGAGGGAAACATCATGTCCGGCGTGACCGTGCCAACGATGATCACCTCAACCTCGCTCGGTGCGATGCCCCGAACCGCCAGGCATTTCTTCGCCGCCTCGGTGCAGATGTCGCTCACCCCCAGCCCCTTGGCCAGCACGTGCCGCTCGCGGATTCCCGTGCGCTCCATGATCCACTGGTCGCTGGTCTCCACCATCTTTTCAAGGTCTTTGTTGGTCAGAACATCGGGAGGAACGTAAGTTCCGAGCGCGGTGATCTTCGCGCGCCGGCCCACCACTGGGCGAACGGTAAGGCTCAATGCATCTCTCCTTGCAAAACTCGTAGCGCCAGGCCAAGCCAATCAGTCTCTTAGTCCCTAGTCTCTTAGTCCCTAGTCTCTCAGTCCCTAGTCCCGAGTCCCTCAGCCCTTAGTCCTCGTTCTTTCAGTCCCTGTCGTAAAAAGTACCGGGTTACCTACTGCACACGCATGAGCCCGTTACCGTTGCTTCCTTCCGGACCTGGCGGGGTTGGCGGGATTACGTCGCGTAGGACCCGGCACTGGTCGATTTTATCACTCCGGGTAAGAGAGGTTCCCACCGGGCCGCAGAGCTCATCGGACATGGCGCAGGCGCGGGGTTGATCGTCCGTTTCGCAGGTCAAGTTTGACCTTCCCTGTTGCTTTCGCTCGCGGCGTTCCTTATGCTCGGTGCATGGAATTACTCACCCACGACGAGCTTGTGCGGCTGACCCCGCCTGAGCGCCTCGCACTCATCTCGCAGCTCTGGGATAGCTTGGAAGACGACCACCTTCCCCTGACAACGGCGCAGCGGGCGGAGCTTGACAGCCGCCTCGCAACGGTCGACCAGGACCGGCAAAAGGGCATTACCTGGGCGGCATTGAAGGCCGAGCTTGAGCAGCGTTGTCCATAGTGTATCCGGTAATCTTTACACCGCGCGCCAGCGCCGAGCTGATCGACGCGCAGGACTGGTATGAGAACGAGGCTTCCGGCTTGGGCCGGCGTTTCCGCGCAGCGGTTGACGCCGTAGTCGAGCGAATGAGCGCCACCCCACGCCAATTTCCCGTGATCCACAAGAACTTGCACCGCGCCCTGCTCCGCCGCTTTCCCTACGCGCTCATGTTTGTTATCGAAGCGGATGAAACGCTGACCGTCATCGCGTGTTTCCACGGCAGCCGCGAACCGGCGCACTGGCAAGAGCGGGCGTGATGGCCCCACCTTTGCTGCCAGGCCTCCGTCGAATGCTATTCTTCCAGTCGTCATGGAATCCTCGTTCTCCACAATCATTCCCCGGATAATAGTCCCTGCTGTAGTAATCGCAGCAATGCCTCTCTTCAAGAAGCTGTTCCCTGCCGGGCATGGCAACAAGGACATGAGCCAAATGAGGATTTGGGAGCTCGACGATCGATTCGAACACCTGCGCGGCCGCGTCATCGGCGGAATGCTCCTGATCGGGGTTGCATTTCTATTCGGAAGCTGGCTGGCACTCAAGTACACAAATCTGGCACTTGCGACAATCGGCCGCCCTGCCACATTTCGTTTCCTGCCTCAGACTGCGATTTGGTGGTTTTTCCCCGGCTTCGGAGCCCTCTCGCTGTGTTGGGAGCTCACGCTACAAGTGATGGCGCTCTTTATGGGGCGCGATACCGTGAACCTCTTCAGCGACTGGACGAATCAAACCACCACCTTCTGGGGCTCTGCAAGCTATACCGGAATGGATTCGCGCCGTGTGCTTCGCTGGCTCGCATTGCTGATCGCCCTCCCGATTGGCCTGTTCACCGTGCTCGCGCTCAACATGCACGCTACTATTAGCCAAAACGAAATTCGCGACTGTGGATACGCATTCAAGCCGTGCAAGGTTTATTCTCTTGCCGACGCCCGCCGGATTACTGCAATCGAAGGTTTTAGAAATAGGTACGGCAAATTGAACAATCGAGCTGGGATCTCTATCGATTTCAAGGACGGTCGCCGCCGGTCCTCCGCCGAATGGGTGACTGGAAAACAACCGTCGATCCAGCGCTGGCTGAGTTTCTCGAAAACAGAACGGGCCTTGCAATGAATTCCGCCGCAAGCGAGGAAAATATTCCGCCCTTGGCAGCCTCCTCGACCTCCAATTGATCTGTTGCGCCACCTTCGCTACCATAGAACCGTCATGGCCTTCCCAATCAAGACCTGCGTGGTGTGCGGAGATGAGTTCGAGCTGCGCCCCGGCAAGCCGGGTTTCGCCAACCGATGTCCCACCTGCAGCGAGCCCGAATCAACGGAAACAGAGTCCGGCGCAGCCAAAGACGCCGTAGACCGCAAGATCGAAGCCGAAGCCAACGCCGCCCGCCGTAAAGCCATCCGCGACCTTCTCTACCGTAAGGACAGTTGAGCCGTCTCCGTCGCCGAACCGTTTGCAGAAGATTTCGCGTCTTCGGCGCATAGTGGTTGAGAAGGATGATGAACTTTGGGCAGACGTTGGCGGCGAATGAGAAGCGTAACGGCAACCCCGGCTTTGCTGAATAAAGACCAGCCTAAGGGGACATTTGTGACACCGGATTCCGTGCGCAAATGCTTGACTGATTCGGGTTTTGGAACAAGGAATTTGAGATTGGACCTTCCGCGTCCAGGGTGCCACGCCCGGTGCGAATCCCCTCACGAGTTGTCGTGCTGAGCGGAACGAGGCATCTGCGGTTGCTATTTTCTGCGAGTGGTTACTCGGGAACCAAGCCTCGGAGTGAAATCGCCGTGACACCGGAGAGACAAATGGTGCTACCCCTAACGTGCCGGTTAGCAACTGCATTGTTGGTCTTGAATCCTGCCGCGTCCGCAAACGCTAGAGTCTGCTAAGAGACTGAGTACGCGAAATGCTATGCGGTCCACGGAAGATACGCGATCTACGTAGAGGGCGACGCGATCTGGCCGGTTGGTACACATCGGCTTCTGAACACAACCGACCCCGAACTCGTCAAGATGCTCGAACAGTCAGGATGGGAAGATCATGTAGTGTTCGGGGATTCCTATGTCTGCCCGGCGTCGGCGTGCGAAGGCGGCGAGATGCAATCAGTCTGCATACAGTGCAAGAGAAATCTTCGCATCACCCAGCAAAAGTAGCGGGATATGGGCTCAACTCCCCGAGTCGTGGGCAAACCGGAAATTTGGCGCTTTTGGGCGACTCCGCAAGGGCACCCCCCCCTTGCCGCACTAATCTGCACCGATATCGGTGCACACGTTTTATAACTAACCTCTAATCAACAACCTAAAAAACAAAGGGGTTATTAAAGGAGTAAACAAAGCCACGGTTTTAACGCATTTTTTGCGTAAGAAACGGGCAAAAAGCGCCTCTTCGTGCCGCTTTATCCCCCAATTTCGTACGGCTTCGCGCTGCCTCGCTGAAGAGTGCTCGTGAGTTCTGGAACCGGTCTAGTTGTGCTTGCCCTTCCACTCCGCATAAGGACCCTGGAAGTCCTCGATGCCTTCTTCCTTGAAGATCCACAGCCTGGTCGCCACTTCGTCGATCAGGTCGTGATCGTGAGTGACCAGCAGCACGGTTCCTTCGTAGCGCTGCAGCGCGATGTTCAGCGCGTTGATGGCTTCCAGATCGAGGTGATTGGTGGGCTCGTCGAAGATGAGGATGTTGGGCTTGGTGAGGATCAGTTTGCAAAATGCCAGCCGAGCCTGCTCGCCGCCGGAGAGCGCCTTGGTCGGCTTGGCGCCTTCTTCGCCGCTGAACAGCATCTGGCCGAGAATGCCTCGAATGTCTTCCATGTGCGCGTCGGGCTTCCAGCGATGCAGCCATTCGGCCACGGTGAGGCCGTGCTCAATGGTTGAGCCGACGTCCTGCGGAAAGTATCCGATCTGGGCTTCGTGGCCCCAGAAGACCGCGCCTGAATCAAGCTCAAAGCCCTTGTCTGCAAGGCCGGGATAGTTGGCCAGCAGGCACTTGAGCAGGGTGGTCTTGCCGGCGCCGTTGCGGCCCATCAGGCAGATTTTTTCTCCGCGCAACAGGTTAGCCGTGAAGCCATCCAGAACCTTCAATTCGCCGTAGAGCTTTGTCAAATGCTTGAACTCCAGGACATGCTTGCCGCTGGGGCGCACCTGGTCGAACTTGATGAAGGGGCGCTGAATGTTGGAGCGGGCCAGGTCGTTGGTCTGCAGGCGCTCCACTTCCTTGCGGCGGCTGGTCACCTGAGATGAACGCGTACCGGCGGCAAAGCGGGCGATGAACTCGTTGAGCTGAGCAATCTTCTTCTCGCGCTGGGCGTTTTGCGACTCCAAGGTTGACCGGATTTGGGTCTTGGCCATCACCATCTCGTCGTAGCCGCCGGTGTAGACGATGATGGTCTCGTAATCGATGTCCGCGGTGTGGGTAGTGACCGAGTTCAGAAAATGGCGGTCATGGGAGATGGCGATCAAGGTGCCGTCGTAATTTTGCAGGAAGTCCTGCAGCCAGTGAATGGATTCCAGATCGAGATAGTTAGTGGGCTCGTCGAGCAGCAGGGCTTCGGGCTTGCCGAACAAGGCCTGCGCCACCAGTACCCGGACCTTCTGGCCGCCCTGCAGCTCGCCCATCTTGCGGTCGTGGATCTCCTCGCGAATGTCGAGGCCGTCGAGGAGGATGGCTGCATCGGCCTCGGCGGTGTAGCCGTCTTCGTCGCCGATCACGCCTTCGAGCTCGCCCAGGCGCATGCCGTCTTCGTTGCTCATCTCGGTTTTCTCGTAGATGCGGTCGCGCTCTTCCAGCGCGGCCCAGAGAGGCTTGTTGCCCATGATGACGGTGTCGATGACTCGATAGGCATCGAACGCGAACTGGTCCTGGCGCAGGACGCCGAGCTTGCGGGGGCGCACCACGGTGCCTTTCTGCGCTTCGAGCTCGCCGGTGAGAACCTTCATAAAGGTGGATTTCCCGGAGCCGTTGGGCCCCGTGAGCCCGTACCGGCGGCCGTCGATAAAGGCCACGCTCACATCCTCAAAAAGAACCTTGGAGCCGTACCGCATGGAAACATTGCTGACGCTGATCATTTGTATAAGAGTCCTGAGGTAGTTTTCGAGCTTCCCGGGCCGCAAGTTAGCTGCGGTCGCGCGGGCCGGTTCGAGCGGTAGGTTGAGTCATGATTGGGGCGCACACAGAGGCAGCCCGCACAAGAACTTCTGCTCTTTCAGTTTCTCACAGGCGCGCTCAGGGGCGGGCCAGCGAAGGGAATGGCGGCGCAGTGCCGACCGGCGCCGCTGGCCCTCCTGCATTCGTATAGCCGTCAAAACAAATCGCGCAGCTTCGCGAACGAGTCGAGTTCGATGAGCTGCTGGCCTTCGGGGGCGGGGTTGAGGCCGGCGTGTTCCAGGACCCAGGTGTCTTTGTGGAAGAGAAAAACGGCATGAAGGCCAGCGGCCAGTGCCGGGTTGATGTCGCTTTTGGGGCTGTTGCCGATCATCCACGAGGTGTGCGGCGCAAGCTCGTGGCGGGCGATGACGGCACGGTAGGTTGCGGGATCCTTTTCAGTAACGATCTCGACCGCGGAGAATCGAACGGCGAGCCCCGATCGCGCCAGCTTGTCGGCCTGCTCGGCCTGGTTGCCCTTGGTCATCAGGATCAGGCGGTGACGGCCGGCAAGCTCGGCCAGTGTTTCATCGACGGCAGGGAGCAACTCGATCTCCTGCTCTGCTACAGACCGCGCAAAGCCAAGAATGCGCTCGCGCTTTTCGTCTGTGAAGGGAGCCGGGTCCAGGCGCTGAAAGCAGGTCAGCAGAGAATGCGTAAAGCTGTGCAGGCCGTAGCCGTGGCTGAGGATCGTCTCGCGCTCCGCGGTATTCAGCGCCTGGCGAACCTCGGCGGGCGAATACTCATGGTGATTGAGATAACTGATGAAGGCCGCAATGGCACGCTCAAAGTAAATGTTGTTTTCCCAAAGGGTGTCGTCGGCGTCGATCAGCAGTGTCTGGCCAGTAGGAAATCGGGGCATGGATCGATGTTAAAGGCCTGGGTAGTTATGGCGCTAGATTGGGAATCGATTCGATCAGGGAGAGGGAGCGAAGTTTTCCCAATGCTATCGGCCGGATTCGGGGAGGTGAAAATCGACTCCGGCATCCCGGTTGACCCTGGCCGTCGCGGCCAGATCGATGCGGGCGGTGGGAATTGTCCGGCGATCGCGGTCCAGAACATAGAGGGAGGTTGCGGTAAGAATGTAGTTGTGAATCTGCTCCGACGGGCTGCCGTCGTTGAAGACGAGCGTGACGGCTTCGCGGGGTTCCGGAACCGGAGACTGGTTGGCGGGCGCGTACGACGGCGCGGGGAACGGCGGGGGCTGATCGGCGTAGGGAGGCCCGTATGCCTGGTCATCGTATCCCTGCGGGGGTTGCCCTTGATCGGCCTGCCCATCGTATCCCGATGTATCCTGATTGTCGCCGCCATCGTTCCAATCGTCCGGATAGCCCCAGGGATAAGGATTTATCCACCCGGTCCAGCCGGGAGTGGCGTAGACTGATCCCCACGCGTAAGGCCGTTCCATTCCGCGGCGGTATGGCATTCTTTGCCCCGACGGACCCTGGTAAAGCGGGCGCACTCCGGGGTGGGGGAAAGCATTCCGCGCCAGGGATGCCCCCGGGCCGGGAAATCGGTTGACGGTATACCGTGACGGATCAGCAGACCTACCGGATGAGAAGCCGCCGTGATCCGCCGGTCCGGAACTGTGGAAACCGCCATGCGAGGAAGGTGCAGAATGGTTTGAAAAACCGCCGTGCGACCCTCCGCGTTGGGCGCAAACGGGAACTGCAACCCATGCAATGGCGAGCGCGATCGCGGCGACACGCTTCATGAACACAAGTCTACGCCGGTTTCCGATTTCGGTCACGCGAAGTTGCGCGCGCAGCAGTTCCCGTAACATTCTCCGAGCTTTACGCGCCAAGCTCTGCGCGAATCGCCGCGGCGATGGCCTCGGCGTGCCGGTGCATGGCCTCTTCCGACTCGGCTTCGATCATCACGCGGGCCAGCGGCTCGGTGCCACTGTAGCGGATGACCACCCGGCCCGAGTCGTTCAGCTCTTGCTCTGCGGCGTGGATCGCTTGAGTCACGGAGGGGATGGACTCGAGAGGCTTTTTCTCGCGCACTCGAACGTTGACAATCACCTGCGGGAAAACCTTCAAGTCGGCGGTCAGGTCATCGATCGATTTTCCGCTGCGGGCAATCAGGTCCAGTACCACCAGCGAGGTGAGCAGTCCGTCGCCAGTGGTGGCCAGGTGGGGCAGCAGGATGTGACCGGACTGTTCGCCGCCCAGCGCCGCATTGTGCTTCAACATTTCTTCGAGCACATAACGATCGCCCACGGGGGCGCGCCGCATGGCGATGCCACTGCGCTTGAGCGCGGCTTCAAGACCCATGTTGGACATGGTAGTGGCGACGACCATGTCGCCGGTCAACATGCCGCGCTGTTTAAGATCGCGTGCTGCCATCAGCAGAATGGCATCGCCGTTGATCACGTTGGCGTGGGCGCCGGCAAGCATGCAGCGATCCGCGTCGCCGTCGAATGTTACGCCGAGATCTGCGCCCAGCTCCCGCACTCTGGCGGCTACGTATGCTGGATGCAGCGCGCCGCAGCCGGCGTTGATGTTGCGGCCGTCGGGAGCCACGTTGAGCAGGGTGATTTGCGCCTCAGCGGTTCGATTGAGACGACGAAACAGCTCCGGAGCGATCTCGGCGGCAGCGCCATTGGCGCAGTCGGCTACAATGTGGAGGCGCGCCAGCGAGAGATTGGGGACACAGTCAATTAGGAATTGGATGTAGTCATCTTGCAGTTTCAAATTGTCTTCGACGGGCGGCAGAGAGGCCGGCTCAGGCGCGTCGATCCGCGCAGCGCGAAGAAGAATCTCCTCTTCCATGGCCAGCTCGACTGCATCGGGCAGCTTGAATCCGTCACCTCCGAAGAGCTTGATGCCGTTATCCTGCCACGGATTGTGCGAGGCGGAGATGACGACTCCGGCATGGAAGCCTTGAGTGCGGGCAAGAAAGGCGACAGCGGGTGTGGGCACGACCCCGGCGCTTTCGAAGCTGGTGCCTGCTTCGCGCAGTCCGGCCGCCACAGTGGCGGCGATCCAGGGGCTTGACTCGCGGGTGTCGCGGCCGATGAGAACGCGCGGCTGGTCGTAACTTCTACGCAGCGTTTGCGCAAGCGCCAGACCCACGGCGTAGATGGTGGTCGGGTCGAGGGGCGACTGGCCGGCGACGGCGCGGATGCCGTCGGTGCCGAAGAGTTTGCGGCTTGCGGTTGCGGTCATGATTTTGATTTCTTGCCTTTTCTTACGGAATTCGGTGCGCCCGGCAAAGCCGATTCAACGCGGCTTGTGAAGGCCCCGTCGGCGAGGCGCGTGGTGACGGTCTCGCCGGGCGTGAGATGAGTGACGGAGCGAATCAATGAGCCGCCACCCGAGAGGACGAGCGCGTATCCGCGATCGAGCACTGCGAGCGGTGAGAGCGAGTTGAGGCGGGCGTCGAGGGCGCTCACCTTCGATATCGAGGAATGAAGCAGGTGATCAATGGAGCGTTCCATGCGGGCGCGAAAATCGGAAAGATGCTCGCGCGCATGGGCCACGCTTTGACGGGGATCATGACGGAGCACGGCGGCGGCTTGTTCGACTACGCGGGTTTGGTGCGCACGCAGTTGAGCATTGATAACAGATTCGAGGCGAAAGGTGAGATCGTCGAGGCGCTGCGCGAGGCGGTGCAGCAGCGTGGACATGCGCGACTCGGCGCGGTTGGCGGGGACACGGGTCAGTTGCTGCCGTGCCCGCAGGATCTGGAAGCGGGCGGCGCGCTCGATGCGGTGTGATTGATCAGCCAGGTGCTCGGCGATCTTGTGCTGCGCTTCCGTAATCAGCTCGGCTGCTGCCGAGGGCGTTGGCGCGCGCAGGTCAGCGGCGAAATCGGCGATGGTGAAGTCGCTCTCATGACCTATCGCGGAAACTACGGGAAGAATGCTCGATGCAATCGCGCGGGCTACGCGTTCGCTGTTGAAGGCGGCCAGGTCTTCGAGCGAGCCGCCCCCGCGCGCCAGCACGATGAGGTCGACGAGATTCGATGCATTCAGCGCGGCGAGGGCCGATTCGATTTCGCCAGGTGCCGAATCGCCCTGCACGGAGACGGGAAGAACAAGAACGCTCAGGCCGGAATGGCGGCGGCCGACGATGTTAAGGAAGTCGCGAATGACGGCCCCTGTGGGCGAGGTGACTACCCCTACGGTACGCGGAAAGGCGGGCAGTGGGCGCTTGCGGTCCGCATCGAAGAGGCCCTCGGCCTTGAGGCGTTCTTTCAGTTGTTCGAATGCCAATTGAAGCGAGCCGGCGCCGACCGGTTCCATGGTCTCTGCCACCAGCTGCATCTGGCCGCGCTGCTCATAGACGCTGACGCGGCCGCGCACCAGCACGTGAAGGCCGTCTTCAGGGCGGAAGCGCAGCAGCATCGCCTGGCGGCGAAACAGGACGATGGGCAACTGGGCGTCCGCGTCCTTGAGCGTGAAATAAACGTGGCCCGAGGGAGCGGGGCGGAAGTTGGAGATTTCACCCTCGACCCACACGTCCCCAAACTCCTGCTCGACCAGTTCGCGGACCTGCATCACGAGGTCGCGGACGGGCCAGATGCGGCGCGAACGGCGGGGCTCCTCGAAGCTGAGGTCGAGCTGCGGCGCGAATGGATCGGGCTGGATCACTTGTTTAGAGTGTAAACGGATGGGGTTTGCGAAAGGCTCAGTGGCTATTTGCGGCTTTCAATAATTGAACGCAAGTGCTCGGCAAGCTGAAGAGCAGAGGTTGGATCGGGGCATTCAGCATCGGAGAAAAGAACTTCCAGCCGGCGCGCGACTTCAGTACCGTGTTCGAGGTTGAAGGTGCCCAGCACTCCCGCCAGCTTGTGGGCGGCCGAGGCTGCTTCCTGTTTTTGAGCGGAGGAGAGGCTTCCTAGAGCGAGTGCCGATGTGGCAGTCTCAACAATTGCAGCGCGCCGGCGCATTTCGGGCATAAAGCGTTCCCATAGGCTGTTGAGGGCAACGGCCAGATCGGGTCGCGCGTTATCCAGGTTGGCGGGGCTCATGTCGGCGGCGTGCTCAGCTCCAGCCCAGTGCTTCTGCGATCTGGGTGGAAAGGGTCATGGGGTCGAACGGCTTGAAGAGCACGGCTTCCACACCGAGATCGGCGAAGCGTCGCTGGTCTGTGCTTTGCACTTTGGCCGTCAGCAGCAACACCGGGATGCCGGCCGTGCCCGGATTCTTTCTGAGCTCGCGAAACGTGGTGGGACCATCCATACCGGGCATCATCACATCGAGAAGAATGGCGTCGGGATGTTCCGCGGCGGCGCGAGCCAGTCCCTGCGCGCCGGAGCCGGCCACGATCACCTCCCATCCGGCCACTGTCTCGAGACTGAGCGCAGCTACTTCGCGTATATCATCTTCATCGTCGATGATCAAGATTTTGCGTGCCAAGGCAAGCGACCTTTCCTATGATTCTGAGAGTTCCGGCGCGGTCTTGTTGATGAATGCGGAGTCCGGAGTGGTCTATACATTTGCGACCGGAGTTTGCGGCAAGGTTATCTCCTGTGCCAACCGAGAGCGGTGAAGCATGGTGAGGACCAGGGCCTCGAGTTGCTGGGGCTGCACGCGGGCTTTGGCCAGGAAGTGTGTAGGACCGAGGGTCAGATTGCGGCGCTCGGCGGGCGACAGGTCGCGGCCAGAATAGACCACCAGGGGCAAACGCGATAGACCTTCGCGGTGGCGGAGCCAATCAACCAGGTTGAATCCGTCGCCGTCGGGCAGGCCGATATCGAGCACCACCAGGTGAGGCTGAAAAGTAAAGCATGCGTCGATGGCGCCCTTCAGCGAATGCGCCAGTTTCACGTCGATGGTGTCGCGCGCGAAGACCTCGCCGATCACGCCGGCCAGGTCCGTATCGTCTTCGACGACCAGCACGCGCGCCTTTTCGCCGGGGCCGCAGAGAACGCGCGCCAGCTCGCCGAGCAGCGCATCTTCCTTGACCGGCTTATGCACCAAGCCGTCGGCTCCATCTTTCCCGTTGTTGGGGGGGGATGGGGTGCCATCGACACAAAGCAGAACAATTGGGGTCCGCGAGTGGGGATCGAGGCGGCGCAGCATGGGCAGGATCTCCCAGCCGTTCATTCCGTCCAGCGAGGTGTCGAGTACGATGGCTTGAACCGAGCTGTGGGCTGCGGTCAGGGTCTGCTCGACAGTTGATGTCTCAACCACCTGGTAGCCGTGGCGGGTCAATTGCGACGCGATGGGGGGATGTGCATCCGGACCGGCGCCGGCCAGGACCACGATTCCCGCTCCCGGATCGGTGACAACCGGTGCATTCTGGTCCAGCGGGGCAGGCCGGTAAGGGAGGAAGACACGAAACGTCGATCCGCGCACCGGGTTGCGCTCCGCCCAAATGCGGCCCGAGTGTTGAAGAACGATGGTGCGGCAGATTGCCAAGCCGAGGCCGCTGCCGCCTTTCTGGCGGGAGTCGGATGCGTCCACCTGCTGGAAGCGGCCAAAAATCGACTCCAGCTTTTCGGCGGGGATGCCGCGGCCGTGGTCGATCACCGAAACAGTGACGCCGGTGACGCCTGGGCGCAGCATGACCGACACGGCGGAGTTGGGTGGAGAGAATTTGATGGAGTTGGAGAGCAGGTTGGTGAGCACCTGAAGCAGCCGGTCGGGGTCGGCCGCGATCTCAACCTGGGTGGTGTCGTGGATCAATTGCACGCCGGCCGCTTCGGCAACCGGCTGCATGCCGTCCATCGCCTGGCGCACGATTTCGGCCAATTGCACTGGCCTGAATGCCAAGGGCTCGCGTCCAGTCTGAATGCGTTCGAGATCCAGAATGTCATTGATGAGGCGCACAAGCCGGTCTGAGTTGGTGAGGGCAATGCGCAGAAGGTTGGCGGCTTTTTCGCTGACTTTACCAAGAATTCCTGAAGAAAGCAGGCCCAGGGCGCCGCGGATCGAGGTGAGCGGAGTTCTTAACTCGTGGCTAACTGTGGAGATGAATTCATCTTTGAGGCGATCGAGTGCGTAACGCTGGCTGATATCGCGGAAACTGAGCACCGAGCCCGAGAATCGCCCCTGATCGAGGATGGGCGTGAGCACATACTCGGCAGGGAAAGAACTGCCGTCGGCACGGAAGATTTTGTCCTCGCCGGACATTGCATGGACCTGGGCTGAGGTTCGGCGCATGCTGCAGTCTTCCCCGCATCCCTGGCTCGGGCGTGCGTTTCCATGCAGCAGCTCGTGCATCGACTTGCCGGTGAGAAGGTCAGCCTCGGCACCCAGCAGGCGAGCGGCGGCGAGATTGCAAAAGCTCACGTTGCCAAGGTGATCGAGACCGCAGATGCCGTCGGCAACCGAATCCAGCAATACCTCCTGGCTGCGGTAAAGCTCTTCGGCTCGGCCCTGCTCCTGCGAGCGGGCCAGCATCTGGCCCATCGAACTCGCGGCAGTTTCGACGGCGGCCAAGGCTTCGCGATCTTCGCGAATACGATAGCTGCAATAAAACTCTATCACCGCCAGGACCTTGTTGCCGGCCCGCACCGGCACTGCCCATCCCGACGCCATCTCCTGCCGCACAGCAGACTGGATCCGCGCGCTCGCCGGAGCCGAGGCCAGGTCTCCAATCCATTGCGGTCGGCCCTCTTTCCACACCCGACCCGGCAGCTCCGCGCCGCTAGCCAGGGTCAAGCCCATGCTTTCTCGAATCATCGCCTCAGCCTTGCGTCCCGAGGTTCCCCATGCCGTCGAGAACTCCAGCCGGTTCTGCTTGGCGTCGACCGTCCACTCGATTGCCACGTCCCAGCCCTGGGAGACGCAGAGAGCCTCTAGGATGCGCGTAGCGGCGGTTTCCGAGGAAATGTTTTCACCCACGATCTGGCCAACAACCAGTTGCAAAGCTAGGCGGTTTTCGCGCTGCTTCTGCTGGGTCACGTCGCGCAGCTGGCAGCGGACGGCAAGGGGATTGCCGGCCTTCTGACGTTGGCTGAGCGAAAGTTCCAAATCGACGATTCGGCCGTCGGGGGTGTGATGCTGCAGCGGAGCGCGTGTAATTGTCTCTCCATCGAGCGCACGGCGAAACAGCGCCGCGGCCTCGATGTGGCAATTGGGGCTAAAGATCTCGGCGAAACTTTCCAGCGCCAGCAAGGCGGAATCGTCGCAGCCAAAGCAGTTCTTCCATGCCGGATTGAAATAGAGAAAGCGACTCGCCGGGCTGAGAGTGGCGATCATCTCGCTCGAGCTGTCGAACAGGTCGCGGAATCGTTCCTGAGATTCCTGCTCGGCCTGTTCCTGGCGCATGGTCTGGCTCTGGTCGACCGCGACGGCCACCAGGCCGGTGAGCGACCCCGAAGAGTCGGTCAATGCGGAGATGTGCAGCGTAGCCGGAAGAGCCGAGCCATCCTTGCGCAGAACGCGCGCGTCGAAGCTTGGCACCTGGCTGGGTGGCAGGGTGCGAACGCAATCCAGATAGACCGCCAGGCGCGCGGCGTAGGTCCCCGCAGGCGGCGTGTCGATCCCGCACAGCTTCTGCATCTCCGCCACCAGCCGCGCGCCTTCGCCGGGCGCAAGGATGTCGTTCGTCTTCCACTGGTTGAGCAGGTCGGAGGCGTGATAGCCGAGCAGCCGTTCGGCAGACGGATTAACGTAATTGAGGCGGCCGGCTAGGTCAAAGGCCACAATTGCCGGCCCGGCTGAGTCGAGCACCTGCTTCATCTTTTCGGCGGCCGGCCTGGCACCGATCTCGTCGCTCGCTCGACGAGACAAACTGAGTGCCAGAAGCGATGCGGACGCCATGGATGCAATAAGAAGAGGCACATCGTAGCGTGGTCCTCCCTGAAAGCGAAGGGCAACGGCCAACACCGTCAGCGCAATAGCCCCGATCGCCGTGAATGGCAACAAATCGAAGTTTCCCACCCGGCCCTGCGGCACGGACGCATCGGTTTCGATCTTCCCGATCGCCTTTGATCGGTCGGCCATTGCTTCTCCCACCGCTTCATGAAACGCTGCAGCGCCCACCGATGAAGCGTAGGCTTCAACGCTGCGGGACGCGGTCAACGGGCCGGGCTTCCTCAAGCCGCCGCGGCATTACCGCAGGTAACCAATCGCCGATGGGGTGAAGGAATGAGGGCACTTCGCGGCCGTTAAGGATCTTGTGCGCGATTTACTGGTAGTATAAGCGCTTCACGCTCAATCCTCCACTAATTTGGAACCGCGCCCGGCCTGGGAAGCGACAGCAGTCAACCGCCGGCACATGGATCGGCCTGGTAATAAACTTTTAGTGGATCAGAGGATTGCCTGTTCGACTCTTCGGCGTCCTGTCTGCGCCAGGCGGCCGCTTGCGTCGAGCAACCGTCTCAGCCTGAAGAGGCGGTGGGTTCTTGGGATCTGTAACGTCCCGGTCGCGAGATTTCATCGCCGCACGGCTGGCTGCCGGAGCCAGCATGTAGCGGGACCTCGTCTATGCGGGGTGGATCGAGAGCGCGCAGCCGATTCACGATCCACTTGCGCGCAAATAGTTGAGCGTCAGAATCACTCTGCTATCTCAGAAGACCCAGCCAGCGCAGGAATACGGCGCAGAAAAGGGGTCAGCGTCAAAGTGACGACCGCTACGGTGGGGATGGCGATGAGCACCCAGGCCAGCAACGCCTGGCCGGCCATTCCAGTCATCTGGGACAAAATGACCTCGGGAGAAAGCCGCATCAGCGTCCCGAGACCGAGGGCTGGACGAGGTCCTGCGGATACCAGCCGTCCGCCCAGGCGCACAAAAGGCACAATGAGCGCCAGCTGAAAAGGCATGGCTGCGTAATTGGCGGCTTGGATGGCCGGCAGATTGAGGCGCAGGGCGATTGCCAACGCGGCACAGAGGAAGGTCGGAATTCCGATGACCGGGATGCAACCGACGGCGAACCCGAGGGCCAGCGTCAGGGCAAGGCGGCGCGGCGAGATGCCTTGGCGGAGGAAGACTGACACCTTGTCTTTCATCGAAGATGAATCCATAAAGCTGCCCACGATACTCCTACAGATGCTGGAAGTATCCATTTCGATAGCAGGGCGCGCCTGATAAACCGTGAATCTTTGTCAAAGGAACCCAGGACGGTACCTACAACAAGATTTTTGTCGTGCTGAACCTCACCCGAGCAGCTTGCACCAGCATCGATTGGATTCAACCTTGCGCGGGTGCAGCGCCAAGCCGGCAAGTTCTGCTGTAAACTTGGGACGCGATGCGGGTTTTTGGAATCGACTGCGGCACCGAGATCACCGGTTTTGGAGTCGTTGAGTCAGACGACCGAGCGCGCGAACCGAGGTTGGTTTGCCTGGCGCTTGGAGCGGTACGGCTTGCGAAGGCAAAGACGCTGCCCATGCGTCTGGATCAGATATTCCGCGAACTGACGGCGGAACTTGAGCGTTGGCGGCCAGACGCAGTGGCGATCGAGGAGGTTTTTTACTCGGTGAACGCAAAATCGGCCCTTAAGCTGGGGCAGGTAAGAGGCGTAGCTTTGCTCACGGCGGCGCGGCAAGGGCTGCCCGTGGCCGAGTATGCGCCACTGAAGATCAAGTCAAGCGTGGTGGGTTATGGTCTGGCCGGCAAGGAGCAGGTCCAGTTCATGGTGGCGCGGCTGCTCTGTCTTGAGACGTTGCCGCAGCCCGCCGACGCTTCCGATGCGCTGGCCATCGCTATCTGCCACCTGCACACGGCGCAGACGCTGGCCCTGCAGGGGGTTCCGCGATGAGGTTGCGTTGGACCTTGTTTGTAACCTTGCTCGCAGTCGCGCTCTGCCGGCACGCCGTTTTGGCGCAGACCACATTCGCTGAAAGTGGAGCTGCGCGGGCGCCAGCCGCGCAGACGCCGGTAGTCGCGGTGGACTACACCAACCCGGGCCTGAGCCCGTCTCACTGGACCCTGACCTTGAGCCCCGACGGAAGCGGAAGATTTCACTCGCAGGCGGGCGATGTTGCGGCCGGCGGCCCGCAACAAATCGACGCGCCGGATCTAGACCGCGAAATCCAGCTGAGCACCAGCTTTGCCGAGCGCGTCTTCGCTACTGCCGAGCGTCACAAACTGTTCAACCAGGACTGCGACAGCCACATGAGAGTAGCCTTCCAGGGATGGAAGAAGCTAAGTTACAACGGACCTCGGGGGCACGGAACCTGTACTTACAACTACACCAAGGACAAGGAGATAGCGGCTCTCGGTGATTCGCTGGAAGCGGTTGCGCAAACCATTCTGGAAGGCGCCAGGCTGGAGATGCTGTTGCAGCACGACCGGCTGGGACTCGACCGGGAGATGGAATTCCTGGTGGACGCGGCAGGAAGCGGGCGGGCGCAGCAGATCTGCGCAATCCGTCAGATCCTGGTGCGGCTTGCCGAGGATGACGCCGTACTGGAGCGGGTGAGGAAACAGGCCCGGCAACTGCTGGCGCGAGCAGACTCATAAAATAATGGCCGCAGCGCGGAAATGACGTGACCTTTCTCGGCGTGAACATGTCAAACTCTATGTGGAACTGCGGGTGGGTTTCCGGCCGTGAAAGTCGAGAGGCTAAACCGAAGCCGGAAACAGGAAGGCGGGACAGTATGAATCGCATCAATTCAAAGTCGCGCTCGTTAGGCGCCGCGCTGTTGGGGCTGGCGGTTTTGACTGCGGCGGCGGCCGAGTTTTCGCCGGTCGCGCGCGCGGATGATTCGGCTCCGGCTCGCGCCGTGCGCCTGAGCTTTGTCGAGGGGCAGGTGCGAATCACCCAGGGAAATATCACGGTGACCGATCGGGCAGTTGCCAACGCGCCGCTGTTTGAGGGCATGCAGATCGCTTCGGGCGACGATGGGCGCGCTGAGATCCAGTTTGAAGACGGCAGTGTCGCGCGGCTATCCCCTGACAGCTCGGTCTCCTTGACCGCACTGCGCGGCTCCGGAGCCAACGGCGACGCGGAAGTGAGTTTGGATAGCGGGCTTGGATATTTCGAGTTGCAGGGAAGCAACCAGTCGGGCCAGATGAGTGTTCACTTTGCCGACAACACGGTGTCGGCGAACGGATTCACCGTGCTTCGCGTGAAAATGGACAAGGCGCCGGGCGAGCTCGCAGTCTTCACCGGCAATGCGCATCTGGAGCGCGGCAATGGCGCGGTTGCAATGGATCTGCATGGCGGAGAAAGCGTAGCGCTTTTCGCCGGTGACCTGAGCAGGTATAACCTGAATGAGTCGATCGAGCCGGACTCATGGGATGCGTGGAACTCGGATCGCGACCAGGCCCTTTCGGCTCAGGCGTCGGCTCAAACTGGCGCGCTCGCCAGCGTTGGCGGCGAAAGCCAGGCCAACCCGGCGTGGAACGATCTCGATTCCAGCGGCAACTGGTACAACGTGCCCGGCCAGGGCTACGTGTGGTCGCCTTATGACGCCGCTAATGCGGGGTGGGATCCGTACGGGTACGGAAACTGGATGTACACGCCGGGCTATGGATACATCTGGGCATCGGGCTATTCATGGGGCTATATGCCGTATCAGTGCGGATTGTGGAATTACTACGACGGCTTTGGCTGGGGGTGGGCACCGGGCATGGGCGGCTGCCAGCCTTGGTGGTCGGGCGGCTTGTATGGCGGGCCGAGATTCGGGACACTGCCGGGTGGCTATCGCGGGCCTCGCAGGCCTATCCTGCCCCGCGCGCCGTCGCCGGGAAGGCCAGTTCCGATGGTCGCTGTCAACAGAGCACAGGGCGGGTTTGGCGGTCCTTTGCCGACGCGAGACAAGAGTACCCCAGTCACGATTGCCGGCAATACCGTGACTGCGCTGCGCCCGTTGCCCAATCGCCAGGGATATCAGCGTCCCTCGGCCGAATATGCCAGCCATGAAGCCACCATTTACGGCGGGGCGCAGCGATCCCAGGCGGGCGGTGCTCGCCCGGCCTATAACGCCGGATCGAACACGAATTCACCGACGCCCAAAGGCTCGGCCCCGGCAAGTCGAAGCTACTCCGCGCCCGGACGCGCCTCCTCAAGCGGTGGGGGGGGGTCCGCGCCCCGCGCGTCCAGCGGCGGTTTTGGCGGCGGCGGAGGTGGAGGCGCACCGCACGGAGGCGGTGGTGGTGGTGGCGCGCCTGCCGGGGGTGGTGGAGGCGGAGGCGGAGCGCACAAGTAGCAGCGAACCGGCCCCCGTGCAGTAACATGCGGAGGTAGATGCCCTCCGTATCCGCATCTCCCGCGCCGCTCAACGGCTCCGTTCTGGTGCTGATACAGTTCGACGTCTGCGAAGAGCTCAAGCTCGACCATCTGCAGCAGGCGATCAGCGCCCGCACCGTCTCCAAGCCGAGCATGAAGCACTCGGCGCCGTCCTACGTCCGCTACCAGAGGCCGCCGGTTGTTGAGCCGCTCGATCCGCTGCAACTGGAGAGCGGCGAACGTCTCGAAGGCGAGATTAAATACTACGACTACGGAGTGGTCAGCGTGGTTTACCAGCTGCCTTTTTCAGGCGACTGGGAGGGGCTGGTGCACCTGGCCAGCCGCTGGGTCTGGGACGTCGATTTCGCTTCGCGCGCGGAACCTGTCGTCCGCCAGAAACTGGGCCGAGCCACCGGGGCGATGGTGAAGCCCTATGCTCGCTGGCTGAGCGAGGATTACTTCATCTTCCATGTGCGCGACGCGGCTGGAACTCCAGCCGCGGCCGACCTGACCCGCGATCATCGTCTGCAGATCGCCCAGGTGGTGCGCGGCGACCGGCTCGCCTTATCGGAAGGCGAGTGCGCCGAGGTTCTGAACTCGCAGATCTCCTACTACACCAGCGACGTCACGATCATCGGCTGGAACGCAGCGTTCCTTTACGACAGCACAGCCGGCGCGGAGACTGCGATTCAACTGCTGGAGTACGCCAATTCGCAGTTGCTCGAATTCCGCAATTACGATGAGTTGCTCACCGGAATTCTGGATGGAGTCTACGACTCTCTCGACAAGAAAACCGTTCTGTGGGCGCGATGGCGTCTGGCCCGGTCGGCAACTCGCCTTCACACCGTGCTGCTGGACGTGGCCGAGCTGACCGAGCGGGCCGATAACGCCATCAAGTTTCTGAGCGACATGTTTGCCGCGCGGCTTTACAAGCTGGCCGCTTCAAAGGTCGGCGTACCCGACTACAAAAACCTGGTCGCCGAAAAGCTGCGCACCGCCGAAGATCTCTACCAATACATGGTCGAGCAATTCAACCAGGGCCGCGCTTTCCTGCTGGAAGCCACGGTGGTGATGATCCTTCTGATCGAGCTGTTCTATCTGTTTCGCGGCCGTCCGCTTTGAGAGCCTGCCAACGTTTGCCGGGCCGTTGCATCTGGTTCAATGAAGGCTGTTCCATAAGTCGGCCGTTCAGTTCTCTGACCGGCGTCGCCTGCCGCTGATCAGGTAAACCGCTGCGCGCAGCTCGAGCAGCGGATCCGCCGAGGCTTCAATTCCATCCACGCGCGGAATTGGATCGAAGATGATGTGTCTCTGCTGGGCCGGGCTGTCGTCCACACGGTCGATCCGAATCGCGCCGAGTTCGATCAACGCACGGGTTTCCGGCCAGTGGATGGTCGCGTCGTCGGTCGTGTCGCCAGGCTCGGCTAGCTGTACAAGTACCTTGAAATGCACCGGAGCTTTGGCGACGCGGGCTGCGATTTCGTCGAAGTGGTAATTGGCGGAGAGCCTGGCAGCCTCTTCATCCGTGAGGAAGCTGTTGCCCTCGGCCGGAACAATGCGGTAGCGGCCAAACCGGGTTTGTCCGGCGGCGTTGGCAAATCGAAATGCGGTGACCCCGAAGTAGGTCTGCCGCGCCAGGCTTGAAGGGAATGGCTTGGGCGTCTGCACAAAGGCCAATGCTGCCGGATGCGATGCGAGGAAGGTCTCGATCGGCTTCGGCGAGAGAACATCGGGGCCACTGGCGATGGCGGCTTTCAGGAATTCGAGGAATTCGTACCCGTCGCGAGTGGGGAATCCGTCGGTCGAGTGGCTCACGATGTCGGTGTGCACATGCTCGGCGAGGTTGAAACGGATCGCCAGGCCGCGGGGATTGGCGTCGGCGATGTTATCAGGGATGGACGGCAGTCCGGTGGAGTTGGAAAAGCGCACGGTCACGGGCGTCGACTCGCGCGTCGCATGCGGAGCCATGGTCAGTTCCCGAGCCTGGGCGGAAGGCTTGAATACGCCGGCCAGCATGATGCCCTTGGCGTGGGCCGGTCTAAAGCCGGGGTGAGCCCCGAAAAGCGTTTCGAATTGTTTCAGCAGGTCATTGGAGAGTGCGATGACACGTTCGTCCTGAGTAAGCGGCATACAAGGGAAGACCTCCGATTCGTGTGTAATTCTAATCTGCATTTCTCAGGACCGCGACCTTCCAGGCGGCCTGGGGGCTCAAAATTGGCATTGAATCGAGTTCAATTAAGGCCTGTTTTGCGTCAAAAAACGCCACGAAGGGGCCGAAAATGAATGGAAATGAACCGAAAAAGAGGGTCCCATGTAACTTGTCTGCAATCTTAAGTATTTGATTCAATGCGCTTTACACTGGATCGTACTGCCGTACTGACCCAGTATTGGGGCAGGGGGGGGTAGGGGGGGGCGTTCCCGGTCACAAAAAGGGGAGTTGCGGAGCCCAGACACCCTGACATTTTGGAACTCGCACGCAGGCGACACAGGGAACGCGGACATGAGATTCTCCAACTTCCATTGTGCGCGTCCGGGCGGTAATCCTACGCAACGGCAGGTGACCGGGAATAGCCTGCGCGACCTCATGGAAAGAGAGGCAGCAGGGGTGAGAAACGCAGGCGTGGACCCATGCTGTTCACTTAAGGAGTCCGCACGCAGAAAAGTTGTCTCCAATCCCCCCCAGCCGCAAGAACGAAGACGCGGCGAGGGTGGGGCACCCGGATATTTGAGCTTTCGCAGGCTCAAGAGAGCAGCATGGAGGCCAGGACATTTTGTGGCCCGTACCCTTGCGGGAGCGGAGGAAAGAATTGCCCGTTGAGAGTGTCAATTTGCTCCCCTTCCCCTTGGGGAACCGCTATCGGAGGGAAGTCGCGGGTCACATGAGCCGCTTGCGGACCAGGTCGAGCGCTTGTTGGCTGGCCCACTCGCGCACCCGGTTGCGGTCCCCGCGAATGGTGCGATCTACTACATCCGTTCTCTGCGCGTCGCTTACGGCAATGTATATGAGCCCCACGGGCTTGGATTCAGTGGCGCCCGTGGGCCCGGCGATGCCGGTCACTCCCAGTCCGATGGTTGCGCCGGTGCGCTTGCGAATGCCCTCGGCCAGCGACCTGGCCACTTCGGATGATACGGCGCCGTGTTCGACGATCAGCTCGGCCGGAACTCCGGCAAAATCCGTCTTGAGCGCATCGGAATAGACGACCGCTCCGCCCAGAAACGAACGCGAGCTGCCGGGGACCGACGTGATCCGCTGTGCGATCATGCCGCCGGTGCAGCTCTCTGCGACGGCGAGCGTGGCCTGGCGCAATCCGAGATAATAGAGGACGATCTGCTCCAGGTTATCGGCCGATTCGCCACCGGAGGAGTAGAGCCAGTCCTCCAGCGCCTCTTCGAGCTTGCCGGCCAACTCATCGACGCGCAGCTGCGCGTCTTTCAGGTCCGGCTTGGCGCAGATAAGGCTGAGCTGGATGTCGCCGGCGTGGGCCAGGATAGTGGTCTCAATGTCAGGGTAGGTCGAATAGATGGGGGCCAACAGCTTGTCGGCCTGCGACTCGGGTATCATCGCCGCCCTGAGCGTGCGCTTGGCAATGGCGCGGGGCGGAACAATCTCCCGCAGCCTTGGCAGGCATTCGGCAATGAAGAGCGGCTTGCACTCGTGGGGGGGGCCGGGAACGAGCAGGACCAGCTTGCGGTAGCCGGAGAAGGGGAGGTCGAGAAACTGCCCCGGGGCGCTGCCATTGGGGTTGGGCAAAACTGTCGCACCCTCGAGCACGTCGGCCTGCTTCAGGTTATTAGAGGGCATGGTGATGCGCCAGGTGGCTGCGCGGGCGTGGAGCGCGGCCACCTGGGTGGCATCGCGGCGCAGAGTGAGCCCCAGCGCCTCGGCTACTGCTTCGCGCGTCAGGTCGTCCTCAGTGGGACCGAGACCGCCCATCAGGATGAGAACGTCGACGCGCGCCAGCGCGGTGCGGATCGCGTTCACCAGGTCTTTGCGGCGGTCGCCCACGATGGTCTTGAAGGCGACCACAACGCCGATCTCATTGAGCTTTTCGGTGAGAAAAAGAGAGTTGGTGTCCTGACGATGAGGGGTGAGCATCTCGGACCCTACGGCAATAATTTCTGATCTCATGAAAGCAACTTCCAAATTCTGGCTTCAGGCTCATTTCCGCGCGGAAATGGTCTTGCCCTGGCGGCAAAGAGCCGTAGCTCAGATTTCGTTATTCCTTATTTCGTTTCATCAAGGGCTCTTCTTCTTACCACAGAGTTGCCAATCCCGACGGCTTCCCGGTGGGGTCGGACTGAAAGCTGAGAGCTGAAAGCTACCTTCTAAAAAAGCATCAGCCCTTCCACTCCCAGGTCCACTTCGAAAACGGCGTCATTGGTGGTCAGGATCGCCGTGCCGAGCGACGAAAACGCGACTCCCACCAGGTTTGGGCCGGCCAATGCCAGAGAGGCGCTGCCGCCGGGGGTGATGCGGACCAGGCCGCGTCGACCTTGGAGGCAGGCGACCACGTAAAGGTCGCCGTCGGCGGCCAGCGCCAGGCCCTGGGGGCGGCCGAGACCACGGAAATATTCGCGCTTTTCCCCGTGCTCGTCGATGGCCCACACCGCCTCGTTGGACGAGAGCGACGGCCCGGTGACATACAGGGTGCCTTCGGCATCGACGGTCATGTGATATGCGGCCAGGGACGGTTCGAGCGTGGCGTGGACGAAGATCTGCCGCTCTGGATTGATCTTGAAGATGGTCCCGCTGCGGTCGCCCACAAAGAGATTTCCCTCGCGATCGAAGACCGCGCCGGTAGCCACGCCCATGCCTTCGGTGTAGACCGTAAACTCGCCCGCCTGGTCCACCCGGTAGACATTGCCCTCGGCCCGGGAGGTAACGTAGAGGTCGCCGTCGGGCGAAAAGGCCAGTCCGGTTGCGTTCAGAATTCCAGTGACGAAGGGTGTGCCGCGGCCGTCCGGAGAGATGCGCACCACGGAGACGGGAGTCTGCTTGCCGCGCTGTCCCGAGATGGTGGAGTAGATCATGCCCGAGCCGCTGATGGCGGGGCTGGTCACCGGATGCAGGCCCTCGTGGAGCTGCCTGGCGATGCGCAGCGGAGCGGCGTTTCCGGCACCGGCCGGGGTACGCACCTCGATCAGGCCGGTGGAGGCTTCCTGCGGAACGCGGAAGGACAAGCGCGTGGGCCGGCTCATGAAGATGTGCGCCGGCTGGCCGTCAACGAGAACGGCAGGGGGGCCAAACGAGTGCGGGCCGAGATTGACGCCGATCAACTCGACTTCGCCCGAGGGCAGGGCTGCGGGTGGAACCACATCGTCGATGCGCGGCACCGGCAGCGAGGAGGAAGCGGATTGGGAGGGAATGCGGGGCATGTCTCTAATACCAGATGCGCACAAGCGATGCTATACCCAAAGCATACAGGCCCGCAGCCACATCGTCTAAGACGATTCCCCAACCCGCGGGGAGCTTTTCGATGCGACGAATAGGAAATGGTTTGGTGACATCGAAGAGGCGAAACAGAATCAGCGCGACAAGCCCATGCGCCCAGTCCGGCGGGCAGAAGAGCAGCGTGATCCACTGGCCGGCTACTTCGTCAATCACCACGAATTGCGGATCGTGCCGGCCGGACTCTCGGGCCACGATGGTAGCGGCGGGAATGCCGAGAACCAGTGACAGGGCAATGCCGCAGAGCAACGCCAGCAGCAGATGCTGGGGCGAGGGATTGAATCCCCACGCGAAGGCGCCCCACAGCAGCACGGCGGCGATCGAGCCCCACGTGCCGGGTCCGGGCCTGCCGTAGCCGGCGCCGAAGAAAGTGGCTACGATGAAGGCCCACCACGACTTCGTCGGGTGCTCGTGTTGGACGAGAGCCGTGGGAGAACGATCAGTCGTCATGCGAGTCGCCGCCCCGGTCTGAGCCTCCCAGGCCGCCCAGGTCTTCGAGCACTTCGGGGTCGAGGATGGGTGAGCTGATCTTGTAGACGCCGGTCGCCCACTTGCCGAGATCGATCTTGCGGCAACGGTCGCTGCAGAACGGGAAATCTTCGTCGTTGAAGCGGACCAGCATTCCGCAGGTGGGGCAGTGAAGCAGCTTGGCGGATTTTTTCTTTTGGGCCATCGTTCATAGCCGGCTTCGTCGGCCGGGATCAAGAATCATGTTAACTCGCTGCCGCAGTGTCTCTCAAAGCGGTTCGGAGACAATGCGAGCCACCAGGTCGTAGTCGTGGGCCTCGGTGATGACGGCCTTGTAGAAGCGCCCCGTCTCCAATGTTTCCACGCTTCCGGAATCGTTGATGTAGACCTTGCCGTCGATCTCCGGGGCGTGGTACTGCGTACGGCCTTCCCACAGGAGAGGAGTTTCATCACTTTCGCCTTCGGCGAGAAGGACGATGTCGCGGCCCACCCAGTGCTGCTTGGTGCGCCTGGAGATGCTCTGCTGCAGCTTCATGAGCCGCCGCTTGCGGGCCTCGATGGTGCGCTTGGGAATCTTGTCGCCGAGCGAGCGCGCGCCCGAACCCTCTTCGTCGGAGTAGCTGAAGACGCCCAGCCAGTCGAATTTCGCTTCGGTGATAAACTGCTGCAACATCTGAAAGTCCGAAGGACATTCGCCGGGGAAGCCGACGATGAAGCTGGTGCGCAAGGCGATGCCCGGAACCGCGGCGCGCACCTTTTCAAGAGTTTTCAGGAAGATGTCCGCGCCGGCGCCGCGCTTCATGCTCTTGAGGACCGCGGGCGAGGCGTGCTGCAAGGGCACGTCGAGATACTTGCAGATGTTGTCGTGGCGGGCGATGGTGTCCAGCAGGCGTCCGGTGATGCGGTTGGGATAGGCATAGAGGAAGCGCAGCCAGCGGAGGCCTTCGATGCCGGCCAGCGTGTCGAGGAGCAGAGCGAGACCGTCTTTGAGGCCCAGGTCTTCGCCGTAGCAGGTGGTGTCCTGGCCGATGAGCGTGATCTCGCTGACGCCACCCGCCACGAGCTTTTGCGCCTCGGCGACCACCGACTCGAATCTCCGCGAACGGAACTTGCCGCGCAGGTTGGGGATGACGCAGAAGGTGCAGGGATGGTCGCATCCTTCGGCGATCTTGATATAAGCGGACGCTCGGGGAGTAGAGAGCAGTCGCGGCGTGGTTTCGTCGTAAAGGTAGGTGGGCAGCATGTGCGCCGCGCCTCGCCAGTCTTCGCGGCTGAAGCGGCCTTGCTGTTCGCGCAAGTTCCCTTCGGCTCTGAAGGCTGGATCGTGTTTATGCGTGCCGGCTGTCGACTCTTTTCCTGGGCGGCTCGCCGGGCTGTTCTCGCTGGCCTTCGGTGCGCCGGCGATGATGTTGAAGAGCGATGGAGCGGCGATGGTGGGCGCGATGCCTGCGGCTTCGAGGATCGATTCGAGCTCGCCGGTTCCGACTACCGCATCAACTTCCGGAATGCTCTTGCGGATCTCGTCGCGGTAGCGCTCGACCAGGCAACCGGCGACAATCAGCTTTTTTGCGGTGCCGGCGGTTTTGTGCTTCACCATTTCGAGGATGGTGTCGACAGACTCCTGTTTGGCGGTGTCGATGAAGCTGCAGGTGTTGACGACCAGGATCTCGGCCTCTTCAGGGCGCGCGGTCAGGCGCGCGCCGGCGCGATCGAGCAGCCCCATCATGACCTCGGAGTCGACGAGGTTTTTGGGACAGCCGAGAGAGATGAATCCGACGATGGGGGAAGATTTCTGTTGCGCGCTGCTCACAGTACGATTGTACCGGGAATGAATTTCAGGCGCTTTTTGAGGGCAAAAAGGGGCACATTTTCGCATCGAAGGGGCGCATTTTGAGGGTTTTTTGCTGAAAAATGGCTGCATTGTTGCTCGATTGGTTAACCTGGCGCTCTCGTATCATGCTGATTATAGATAGCTTATGGGAAGCGCGTGATCCAGGTCACCGGTTTTTGTCGGGAGGGGGGGGTGGGGGTCGGCCTTTTCGAGATGCTTCCAAGCTGGAATGGGGCGCGGAAGGGCGTGGAATGGCCATGGGATCATGATGCGCTTTTGTGGGGTAATTCTCGGCAAGTGAGCCTGAGGGACTAAGGGACTTAGGGGCTGAGGGACTTAGGGATCAGAAGTCTGGCGACGATCTGAAGTCAATACCCGCTCATCGCGAAAAGCCGCGATGAACGGGGCAGAGCTTTCTATAACCCATGTTGATTCCTTCGGCTTGATGAGCGGGCCGCCCGCCGGAAAGAGACGTTGCCTCCTATTTTTGGTCGGGAACCGGGTCGAAAAAATCAAGCGACCGTGCTGTATGATTCGAGCAGAATCGTTCTCCCGAGGGAGGTTCCCCACGAATGACTACCGTTGCAGCTCCAGTCAAGAACGGGATTGAAATCCAGAGGCGCTACTACGCCGAAATTGCGGATCATTATGACGAGTCTCATGGAGACGAGAATGTCGAGCACAATTTAGCCTTGCAAGTCATGATCTCGGCCGCGAAGTACTTAGGGTTGAGGTCGATTTTGGATATCGGCAGCGGAACCGGACGGGCATTGGTGGGGATTAAGCACGCCCTGGCTAACGTCACTTTAGTTGGGGTGGAGCCTTCGCCTGAGCTCCGTAAAGTCGGATATGCCAAAGGGCTTTCTGAAGGGGAACTCGTCGATGGAGACGCCTTGCAACTCCCTTTTGGGGACGGCGCTTTCGACCTGGTTTGCGAGTTTGGCGCACTCCATCACATACCGGTACCGTCCCAGGCTGTTGCAGAGATGCTGCGGGTATCCCGCAAGGCGATCTTCATCTCAGACTCGAACAACTTTGGAAGAGGCAGTGGTCCGGTCCGGTTTGTGAAACAGCTTCTTAATGCCGCAGGGCTTTGGCCCTTATTCGACAAGATCAAGACCAAGGGGAAGGGCTATACGATTTCTAAGGGCGATGGCCTGGCGTATTCCTACTCAGTGTTCAATAACTACAAGCAGATTAAAGCAGCGTGCTCGTCGGTCCATCTTTTCAATGCCTTGCCAGCCGGGCCGGATCTGTACCGGACCGCATCCCATGTGGCACTCCTGGGACTGAAACAGCCCGTCAAGACATTGATCGCGATGGCGGATTCCAGCAGGAATTCAAGTTCCTGACACAAGCTCGACTTCTCACCCGATTCCTCGCGCGAATGCGCGGCACTCATCCACGCTGTGCGCGGGTTAATGGGTATCGCAGCTTCGTTGCGGACTCCGGTCAATTCTGATCGTCGCGGCGGTGGAGGGTGGGCTGGTCGGTGCCGTTGGAACTGGAGTCGGTGGTGCTGCTTCCGCTGCCGCTGCCGGATTGGTCGTTGGGACTGCTGCTGGCGCGGCGAAGCGAGGGACGGGTTACGCCCTTGGTGTCGGTGAGACGGCGCTTGTTTTCAATGCGGGCCAGGCGGGCTTTCACGTCGTCGAATTCGGAGGTGGTGACGGTGTATTCGTCCTTGGCCGGGAGGATGTGGGCGATCTCCTTTTGTGAGTCAAGGATGCGCTCGGGGGTCTGGGGATGGTCGGAGAAGGCTTTTGCGACCAGGCCGGGCTTGCGCTTTTCGAGGGCCTGCACTTTTTCAAAGAAGCTGATGAAGGCCTGGGGATCGTAGCCGGCGCGGTACATATACTGGACGCCGAGGAAGTCGGCCTGGGCTTCGAAGTCGCGGGAGAACTTGAGAAAGGTAATGGGGACGGCGAGCGAAGCAGCCTCATAGATGCCGTAGCCGGTCCAGCCGCCGATGAAGATGAGGGGGATGGTGCCGAGCTGGGCATAGTTGGCGCGGGTCATCTCGCGGACGGCATGGTGGGCGCAGACGTGGGCGGTTTCATGGGCCATGACGCCGGCCAGTTCCGCTTCTTCGTCGGCGGCCAGGATGAGGCCGGAGTTGACGTAGAAGAAGCCGCCGGGGAGAGCGAAGGCGTTGATCTCGTCCGAATCGATGACCTTGATGGTGAAGGGCACCTTGCAGTCGGAGTTTTTGACGATGTTCTGGCCGATGCGATTCACGTACTCTTCGACGACGTCGTCGGTGATGAACCTGGAGCTCTTCTCGACCTCTTCGGAGTACATCTTGCCCATTTTGATTTCGGTATCGGTGGAGTACCAGTTGCCCATGCCGCGACCGCCGATGTCGCGGTTGCCGACGGCGCTGACGTCGTCGATGGAGCCGGGCTTAATCTTGATCATTTCGCTGCCCGGGTCGACGACTTTCTCGGTATCGACCTTCTGGGGAGGGGCGGCGTCTCCGCCGACCGGGGTGGTGCCGGGAGCGGGAGCCTTGGTGGTGGGCGGGGTGCCGCTGGGCGGGGTGTTGGTTGGCGTGTTCCCGCTATTTGAAGCCGTGCCGGACGCCGGGGCGGGCTGGTCGCCGCCTACAGGGGCGGTACCGGGCGCGGGTTGGGCGCTCGCAGGGGTGGCCGCCGATGGAGTGGACGTGGATGGCGCAGTGGTCGGCGTGGACGGGGATTGGGTGGATGGGGATTGGCTCGAAGAAGCCGTTGAGTTTCCGGTGGACTGTGACCATAGCCCGGTAGCCAATGTCAGAGACATTGCCGCCAGAACTGCCGCGAATGAACTCGTGCGAACAGCTCTCATGACCTAACCTCCCGGTGCAGACCTGCCGTGTCGGCCGCGCCGCTTCGCTCTTTGGTGTTAGACGCTAGTATGTGCCTGTTGGTAACGAATGGGAAGGATAATTCGAATTACAGGCGGGCAAAACGGGGTTCCGCTGAAGCGGAATTAGGCTCCCGCAAGCGGGGGGCGCGTATTAAAGTGAAGGATACTGAAGCGGGTTGTCGTCAGGACCAGCGTGGCGGAGGGATTTTTTGCTTCGGGCAATTGTAAGGATAGCGGTGATGGCGGCTTGCGCGGCGACGCAGATGGGTGCGCAGTCGAAGCCGCCGCGGCCGATTCCCTTGTTGCCGGGGAGCGGGGGGCACGGGCAGGGGAAGATCGCTGCCAAGGATGAGCCGGAGCCAGTGCCGATCTTCGACGCCACCAGCCTGGGGTCGCCGCTGCTGCTGGACAAGGGCTGGCGGGTGGGGATTTCGTCCGATACCTCGGCGGCGCAGCCGGATTATGACGATTCGGCATGGGCAACGCGGGCCGCGACGTCTTTCATGGCGGACGTTCCGGACGAGGATGAGGGAGCCAGGGATGGGGGTGGCCATGGGAGGATTTCCGAGGACGATCAGGACTCGAAGAGGGTAACGCGGTATGCGTGGTTCCGGATGCACATCAAGCTCAAGCCCAACCACGGGCCGGTGGCACTGCTGATCGAGTTGCCGGTGTCGCAGAATACTTCAATCGAGATCGGAAGCAGCGATGCGAGCGCGGAGGTGTTTGCCAACGGGCAGCGGATTACGCCGGAGGGGCCGCACGGGAGCACGCCGGGGCATTACCAGCAGATTTCGCGCATCTTCGATTTGAAGGTCGATCCCTCGGTGACTTCGCTGACGGTGGTTTTGAGGACTCTTTATGTTCCGTTTGGGAGCGGGGCTTACACGGCATTTTTCGCGACCCGGACGGTGAGGCTGGGCAATCACTTGGATTTGGACCGCGAGTTGACCTTGTGGCAGGACCGGAACCTGTTTGAGCGGCTGCCGAAGGTGGTGTATTCGATTGTTCTGATTGTGCTGGCGGGGTTTCTGCTGGCGCTTTATTTCTCGCAAAAGGGACACGTTGAGTACCTTTGGCTGGCGCTGCATGAGCTGGTGCAGGCGCCGATCGGGTTCGTGGAGTTGACGGGGAGTTCGGCGCAGTTGGACAGCCTTTGGTTCGCGGCGCTGGTACTGGAGTTGCTGCTGGCTTCGGCGTACCTGTTTTTCGAGTTCCTGGTGGCGTTTCTGGCGCTGAAACGGCGGTGGTATATCCGCTGGCTGCGTTACACGGCGCCGGTGCTGGCGCTGGTGGGGCCGACGCTGCTGCTGGTGGGGCACGGCACGATTGTCGGCATTACGCTGGCGGTGGGATTTCTGGGGAGTTTTTTGTGGCTGGTGGTGTGGTCGATCTTCGTCTTCGTCACGCTGATCGCGGCCTCGGTGCGGCGGAATTTCGAGGCCGGCCTGTTGCTGATTCCGCTTGTGCTGGGCCTGGTGGGAATCATCGAGCCGCTGGCGATCGCCAGCCTGAGCGAGATGCGGGGGACGGAAGTCCACTCGCCGTTGACGGTAAACGCCGGGGCCATTCCGATTCACTTCGCGTCGATTGCGGATTTCACGGGCATCCTGGTGATCGTGATCATTATCTTCGTGCGCTTCCTGAGAATTAATCGGGACCAGCAGCGGGCTTCGAGCGAACTGGCAGCGGCGCGGAGCGTGCAGGAGCTGATGATTCCGCAGGAAAAGTTGGCCACGCCGGGGTTTGAAGTGGAATCGATCTACCAGCCGGCCAACGAGGTGGGCGGAGATTTCTTCCATGTGGAGTCGGTGGGCGACGGCGGAATGCTGGTGGTGATTGGCGATGTCGCGGGCAAAGGGCTGAAGGCAGCGATGAATGTATCGATGCTGATGGGAGCGTTGAGGAGGACGGCGGACGTGAGCCCGGCGCGGATTCTGGATTCGCTGAACCGGGTGCTCGTGGGGTCGGAAAGCTTTACCACCTGCCAGGCGGTGCTGTTCAAGGCCGATGGCGAGGTGGTGCTGGCCAATGCGGGGCATCTTCCGCCTTACCTGAACAGCCAGGAGATCGCGGCGCCGGGGGGCTTGCCGCTGGGTGTGCTTGCCGAGTCGAGCTATGAGGAGATCCGGTTTTATCTTCATCCCGGGGATCGATTGCTGCTGCTGTCGGACGGGGTGGTGGAGGCGCGGCGGCCCTCGGGCGAGTTGTTCGGGTTTGATCGGGTGCAGAATCTGAGCAACCAGTCGGCGTTCTACCTGGCCGAAGCGGCCAAGACCTTCGGGCAGGAAGACGACATTACGGTTCTGACGGTGCGGCGGCTGGCAAAGGCGGTGGCCGTGCAGCGAGAGGGGGCTCATGTATTCGCCTAAATTCAACCAGGTCTCAGAGCGGGCCGTGCTGATGGAGGCGATGCGGAGCTACTCGTTCGCCATTTTGTTTGGGCCGCAGGCGAGCGGCGGCGAGGAGGGTGCGGCGCAGGCTACCCATTTGCCGCTGGTGGTCAGGGACAAAGGGCCGCATGGACTGATCGAAGGGCATTTTGCGAAAGCCAATCGTCACTGGCAGGCGCTCAAGGGACGAGAGGCACTGGTGATTTTCCCGGGGCCGCACACCTATGTCTCGCCGGCCTTGTATGTGGAAGAGCTGTCGGTTCCGACGTGGAACTACATTGCGGTTCACGCCTACGGAACCGTGACGCTGGTGGAAGATGAGGCGGAGAAAGAGAGACTGCTGGCGGGGCTGGTCGAAACGCATGAGCCTGGTTATTGGGCGCGATGGCGGGCGATGCCGGATGGGTACAGGCGGACGATGCTGGCGGGTATTATGGGATTTCGGATTCCGATCGAGCGGATCGAAGGCAAGTTCAAGCTGAGCCAGAACCGGTCGGAAACGGAGCGGCGAAATGTGCGCGAGGCTCATGCGGCGGGGGATCAGGAACAACGGGAGCTGGCGCAATGGATGGCGCGGTTCGGCGGGTGAGGGGGTTTTCCCGATGAGAAGGGTTTTTGTTGCAATTGTTTTGATCGTTATGGCGGCAGCGCTTCCCGCGGCTGGGGCGGGGACGGAGACCGATTGGCGAGGAAAGGTGAACGCGATGCTGCCATTGCTGGGGCATCGAAACTGGATCCTGATTGCCGATTCGGCTTATCCGCTGCAGGTTTCGCCAGGGTTGGAGACGGTGGAGACCAACGCCGGCCAGGCCGAGGTGACACAGTATGTCTTGAAGGCGATCGCGGGGTCGACGCATGTACGGCCGGAGATTTTCATGGATGCGGAACTCGCGTTTGTGCCGGAAGCGGATGCGCCCGGAGTGTCGGAGTACCGGCGGCAGATGGGGGACATTCTTCGCGGGCACGAAGTGCAGTCGGCACTGCATGAAAAACTGATCGCGCAGCTGGGCGAGGCGGGACAGACGTTTCACGTGCTGGTGCTGAAGACGAAGCTGACGGTTCCCTACTCTTCCGTCTTCATCCGGCTGAACTGCAAGTACTGGGCCACGGACGCGGAGACGCGCATGAGGGCGCGGATGGCGGCCAAGCAGTGAAGTCGAAAGGCATGAGCGGGCTCTGATGCCGAGAGCGCGAGCCAACCACAAACTGCATCAAAATTGTTCAGCGAGGTACACGTGACTGTTCCCCATTCCGATGCGCTGGTGCTCTTTGGAGTGACCGGCGACCTGGCTCACAAGATGACGATTCCCGCGCTCTACGCGATGGCGAAACAGGGCGCATTGAATGTTCCGCTGATCGGAGTGGCTTTCCCGAAGTGGAGCCTGGAGCAGGTGCACAAGCGGGTTCGAGACAGCATCAGAAAATCAGGGGGGATAGACAACGAGCGGGCGCTGAAGCACCTGCTGTCGCTGCTGACTTACGTGAGCGGCGATTACACCGACCCGGCAATCTTCGGGGCGATAAAAAAGGCGCTGGGCAAGGCGAAGCGGCCGGCGTTTTACCTGGCGATTCCGCCTTCGCTGTTTGAGACGGTGATCAAGGGGCTGGGGGCGTCGAAGCTTGCGGAGAATGCGCGGGTGATCGTGGAGAAGCCGTTTGGGCGGGACTTGAAATCGGCGCGGGAGTTGAATCGCGCCGCGCGGGCGGTGTTTCCCGAGGATTCGATTTTCAGGATCGATCACTACCTTGGCAAGGAAGCGATCATGAACATCCTGTATTTCCGCTTTGCGAATTCGTTTCTGGAGCCGTTCTGGAACCGGAATCATATCGATAGCGTGCAGATTACGCTGGCGGAGAGTTTTGGTGTGGGCACGAGAGGCTCGTTTTACGAGACGGCCGGGTGCCTCAGGGACGTGATCGAGAACCATCTTTTCCAGATCGTGGCCCTGCTGGCCATGGAGCCGCCGGTGGGCCGGGACTACGGAGCGGTGCAGACGGAGAAGGCAAAGGTGTTTAGCGCCATGCGGCCCCTCACACCCGATGACGTGGTGCGCGGGCAGTACGCGGGATATCGGAAAGAGCCGGATGTGAAGAGGAACTCCGAAGTTGAGACCTATTGCGCGCTGAGGCTGTTTATCGACTCGTGGCGGTGGAACGGAGTGCCATGGTACCTGCGCTCGGGAAAGTATCTGCCGGAGGATGCGACGGAGGTTCTGGTGGAGCTGAAGCCGCCGCCACAGCGCCTGTTTGCCGATTCGGTGCCGGAGAAGGGGCGGGCAAATTATCTGCGATTCAGCCTGGCTCCGACTTCCGCAGTGGCGCTGGCAGCGCGGGTGAAGGTGCCGGGCAAGGAATTTGTCGGCACGCAGCGCGAGCTTTTCCTGCTGGAGGAAATGCCGGGAGTGCAGCCGCCGTACGAGCGGCTGTTGAGCGAAGCGATGGCGGGAGACGGGGCGCTGTTTACGCGCGAAGACGCGGTGGAAGCGGCCTGGGAGGTGGTGGATCCGATTTTGAAACACCATCACCGGGTGCGGCCCTACAGACGGGGGACCTGGGGACCGAAAGAGGCGGATGTACTGATCAAGCCGAACGGGAACTGGCACAACCCGGGTCCGCCGGGATAAAAGCCGCCCTTCGGAGTTGGGGCGGCAGGAGAGCAGGAAACGGATTTATCCTTACAGGGCATCGGCGGCTGAACGAAAGTCTCAATTCGGCGGTTCTGCGGCGCGGTTGCCGCTATGCATCAGGGCGCCTGCGTTCCAAGGCGTTTCTCCTTTTGCTGTATGGCGATCCCACCCTAGCCGCAAGAACAGAGACGCGGCAAGGGTGGGGCACCCACGCTTTACACCTTTTGGAGAAATGGTCTAAGCCAGGACCGGGAGTCTTTGAGGAGGATTATTTTGTCGCGGACTTTGTTCGGCATTCATTCCGGGATTTCAGGTTCGATCGGCGCTATAGGCAGAGGGGCAACTCTGCTGGCCGCGATGGCGGGGCTGGCTGGTACTCCCTCATCTCCGGCGCAGGAATTTTCTTCAAGCGCTGAATACCAGTCCATTCTCAAAGAGCTCAACAACGATTTGACCAGACCAAGCCGGCTGGGAGCGGGCACGTCAAGCGCGAACCCGCCCGCCGATTTGAAATCGAGTGAGACAGCGGCGGGATTGAGGATCGAAACCGCCTTGTGGCGGCTCGAAATCGCGAAGGACAGTTTTGGCATTGCGCTGACCAACAATCAGACCGGGCTCAGATGGAAAACAGCGGGCCTGGGATGGACGCACACCGCGGAGAGTGCGGCGGCAGTGAGGGGCGCGACGGTAGCCGGGGTGGAAGGGCATGGCGGCGAATGGCGAATGCGGTTGAAGGCCGCGGGCACAGGGGAGTCGGCGGCTGCGGAGATTTCAGTTCTTTCAAGCAACATGATCCGGGTGTCGATCCGCGCTCCGCAGCATAGGAAAGACGCCGGCATCCAGATGGACGTGGCCGGGGCCGGGCCATTTTTCGGGCTGGGGGAGCGCTTTGACCGCGTCAAGCTGGACGGATTGAAGACGGAACTGCGCTCGAGCGATTTTTCCGGCCAGCCGGGGCACAACTGGACTTACCTGCCCGTGCCGCTTCTGTTTACACCGCGCGGGCTGGGAGTTTATCTGGACACCGCGGAACCGAGCACCGTAGACCTGAGCCATGCGGACCGGGGCGCGTTTTCTATTCAATTGCAAAACGATTCGGTGGATGTCTACTTCTTCGCAGGGCTGCCGAGGGAAATTCTCAGAGACTATACGGGGCTGATGGGCCGGGCGCCCATGGTTCCACCGTGGACGTATGGAGTGTGGATCTGCGCCTACCGCGGACCGGATGCGGTAAGCGAGATTGGCCACAAGCTTCGCGAGGATGGGATTCCGGCCAGCGCAATCTGGACCTTCGATGTAATGGGCAAAGGCGATATTCAGGGTTGGCCATTGTGGTGGACAGGTTATTATCCCGATCCCCGCCGGTTCACCGACGAGTTGCACGGTATGGGCTTCAGGGCGCTGACGTACGTTCATCCTTATCTGCGGGCGGCGCTCGACCCCTACAACCTGCCCAACGCATTTTTTACCGAGGGGCTCAAGAGCGGGTTGATGGTGCTGGACGCCGAGGGGCAGCCCACGGGGCCGAAGTTCGAGCCGTTTGCGGTGGGAGAGATTGACTTCACCAGCGCGGCCAACGTGAAGTGGTGGGACCAGAGGATTCGTGAGATTGTGGTGGACGATAACTTCGACGGGTGGATGGAGGATTTTGGCGAGTGGGTGCATGATACGGACCGGTTCCAAAACGGCGCGCCGGGATTGAAGATGGCGAACATGAATCCGTTGATTTATCACCGCATCACGTATGAACTGTCACAGGCCGCCAAGCCGGGGGTGGTGGAATTCGATCGCTCGGGCTATGCGGGGTCGCAGGGTTATACACCGGTGATCTGGGGTGGAGATCAGCAGCCAAACTGGACGCAGGATTATGGGCTTTCTTCGGTGGTGCGGGCGGGAATCACGGCGGGATTGTCGGGGTTTCCGGTGTGGGGGCCGGACATCGACGGCAACGGCTTCTCCAATGAGCTTTGGACCCGTTGGGTAGAGTTCGGAGCGTTGACGCCGGTGATGCGGACGCACGACTGGGATATGCCGATCGGCTCGGTGAACCTGTGGTCCAGCGCAGAGAACATTGCGACGTTCAAGCGCTATGCGAGATTGCACATTTCTCTCTTCCCTTACATCTACGGCCTGGCGGCCGAAGCGTCGAAGACGGGCGTGCCGATCATTCGGCAACTGTCGCTTGAGTTTCCCGGCGATCCGAAGACCTACGATGCAGAGCAGGAGTATTTATTGGGAGATAGAATTCTGGTGGCGCCGGTCACCGAGCAAGGCGCGGTGACACGGTCGTTTTACCTGCCCAGCGGCGCATGGCTCGACTACTGGACCGGCAAACAGTTGGAGGGCGGACAGCAAGTGACGGTTGAGGCGCCGCTGGATAGGATTCCGATTCTGGTGCGCGCGGGCAGCATCGTTCCGCTGATCAGCGAGGAGACCGAGACCCTGGCCTCGGACCTGGCCGGGGCAAAGTATCGCACCTGGAATGGGGATGTAATCCTGCGGGTCTTTCCGGCGACGGGTGCGGTTGAGTCCACATTCACGCTCTACGACGGCACAGTCGCGACTGCAAACCAGAAGCCTGAACAGATGGCCGTTCAAGTGGAGAACTCCGCCGTGGAGAGAAACTATGAAGTGATGCTGCCGGCCGGCAAGCCGCCGCTACATGTGGTGTTGAACGGCAAGAGCCTGAGCCAAGCCGGGCACGCGGAGACGAACGCAAGCGGATGGAGCATGGATGAAGATAAGCATTCCCTGCACGTGCGCTTCCGGGCCGCGAATTTCAAATTGCAGGTGGATTGAAGGGCGTCGGGAAAGACAAATGAACGAGTTCGTCTTGTGTGATGGACCGGCCTTGCATGGGCTGCGCACGGTGGTCATTGAAAACAGCCTGCTGCGCATCGTGGTGCTGCCGGAGGCTGGCGCGAAGATCTGGCAGATTACATACAAGCCTTTGCATGCTGAGTTGCTATGGAACAGCCCCACCGTCGCTCCGGCGGGGCAGGCATTGAACGCCTGCTACGACGATGTGTGGAGCGGAGGCTGGGACGAGTTGTTTCCGACCGACGAGCCGTTCACTTTCATGGGGAAGCTGCTGCCCGATCACGGCGAGCTGTGGACCGGGGAGTGGCAGGCAAAACCAATTGATGGCGGGGTACATCTGGCGTTCACGACGCCGGTCAGCCATTTTCTGGTGGAGAAGACGCTGCTTTTAAGAGTGGAAAGTTCCACGCTTGAGATCGGGTACCGGCTCACCAACAAGGGTGACGAACGGTTTCCATTTATGTTCAAGCTGCATCCGGCGTTTGCGGTATCGCCGGAGCACCGCATCGATTTTCCCCCCATGCGAGTGACGATGGAGCCGGAGTTTCGCGGCACGCTGAGCGAAGCGCCGGAGGTTTTCCGGTGGCCTTATGCGCCGATGGGCGATCGAATGCTCGATCTGCGGCAGGTTCCGGATGTTTCCTCGCGGGCGCTGCGCTTTTTTTATGGAGACGAACTGGAGGCAGGATGGTGCGGGGTGACCAACCGCAGCAACCGGCTGGCTGCGGCGTTGCGATTTGATGCAGCGGTGTTTCCGAGTTGCTGGCTGTTTGCCAGCCACGGCGGCTGGCAGAACGTGAATGCCGCGGTGCTGGAGCCGGCTACGGGCTACCCGTTCAAGATGCAACCGATGATCGATGCAGGAAGAGCGCGCTGGCTGGGCGCGGGCGAGAGCCTGGAGACGGCCGTGCTTTTTTGTGTCCAGGAAGGGCTGACATCGATTGGCGGGGTGGAAGAGGACGGACGGATTCTCGCCGGCGAGGAATAGGCGCTCGCGTGAAAGTTGAAATTCCAGAAAGAACCTCCCTCAGCGGCTCAAGCCGCGTGGATTTTTCAGGCTTCACGGCACGACTAAAGTCGTGCCCTTTCAAAAACCGACCTTAGCCGAAGGAGAGCCCGTTCGGCGGTACGGCGATTTGCCTTTTTCACGGATGAGCGCGGATTGTGAGTCCGCCGTCGACCACCAGGGATGTGCCGGTGATCCAGGCCGAGCGGGGGCTGGCGAGGAAGGCGACGGCTGAAGCCACATCGGCTGGAACGCCGCGCCTGCCGAGCGGATGAAGCGCGGCGGTTTCGCGGGCTACGGCTTCCGGGTCGGTTGTCGATTGCAAATAATGCTCCCACATTGCCGTATCAATATATCCAGGGCAGATGGCGTTGACGCGGATGTGGCGGGGCGCCAGTTCCAGTGCCAGGTTGCGGGTGAGGGCGACCATGCCGGCCTTGGAGCAGGCGTATGGAATGGCATCGGGGAAGGCATGGCCGGCGTGGATGGAACTGATATGAACGATCGCTCCACCGGAGGGGGGAAACAACGGAGCCAGCGCCCTGGCGAGCAGAAGCGGCGCGCGCAGGTTGACTGCAATCACGCGATCGAAGGCCTCGGCGGTAATTTGTTCAAAAGGGAGATCGAGCTCGATGCCGGCGTTATTGATGAGCGCATCGACCTTTGAGACGAGAGCCGCGGTCGTGGCGCCGAGCGCTTCGATCTGGGCGGGGCTGGCGAGATCGGCAACGGCGAATTCGGCTTGGATGGATTGGGCGGCGGCAGCGACGGCTTCCGCGTTGCGATCGACGAGCAACAGGCGCGCGCCCCGCTGGTGCAACTCGGCGGCGATGGCCAAACCGATTCCCTGCGCGGCACCGGTGACTACGGCAACCAGGCCTTCAAATTCATTGTTCATGGTGTTCCCCTGACCCTTGATCAGTTTGAACCGTCATTGTTTTTGCGGCGAACTCTCAAGAAAAATCAGTTCGGAGCTGAGCGGATAAGACAGATGAACGGCCAGCCCAGTGGCCATGAGTTCCGCGCCTGTCGCCTCGCTGTCGGGCGATGTGCCATCTTCAAAATGCATGTGGTAGCGACTGGAAGGGACCAGGCCGGCAAGGGGGAAGCGGTGATCGACTTCGTCGGGCACGCCGCCTCTAAAGGCGTAGACCACGCCTTTTCCGCGTGCGGGGTCCCAGTACTCCATTCCATCCCAGTGGACTCCGTCGGGACGATCTGAGACGTGATAGAGGTGCGCGTCGCGAATCAACGGACGCAGTTGCTCTTTATAGAGCGCGATGGCCTGTCGCGCGGACTGGTGCTGATCGGCGGACCAAGCGGTGGTGTCGAGCATGATGGACACCCAGCCCATCATGCCGCTGCGCAGCATGTAGAGCAGGTTTTCGGGTCGCGGGGTGGGCCACTTCTCCACGTAACTCTCGAGCATGGCCGGGGGAAGGACGTAGCTGGCGTCGAAGAAGGCGCGACGGTTGGACAGCGGATCGTAGGTGTCGGTGATGGAGAAGTAATCGCCGTGGGCCGCCGAGCCGAAATCGACCATGCGGCCGCCGTCGTTGCAGATCTCGAAGAGCAGGCCGGGATGATCGCGGCGCAGTTTCTCGTAGATGCCGTAATAGGCGCGCACGGAGTGGTAGCTTACGTCGGTGGAGTTGGAGGCCATGACGAAATCGGAGGCCCAGTCGTGGACGATGTGCATGGTGCTGCGGTTGGGCGGGGCGTGGGGATGGTCGTCGCGGATGCAGCCATCGGCAACCAGGTAGCCGTCGTGCTCGAGCATGTCGAGGTGGTAGCTTTCGACGATGCGCTTGAGTTCTGACGAAAAATAAGTGCTGGCCGCGGGTACGCCGAGGTCGGCGGTCTGGCCCTTGAACTCTTCGGGCTTCCAATCGGGGCCCATGTCGGAGACCAGCCAGTCCTTGACTTCATGCACGTTGAGCGCGCCGGGAGCGGTGTCAATGCCGGCCTGGGTCCAGTCGACCCAGATGCCGAACCGCAGCCCGGCATGATGAGCGGCGTCGGCGATGGCGGTGAGTCCGTGCGGAAATTTTTTGGGATCGGGATACCAGTCGCCGACACCGCGGAACCAGCCGGCATCGAGGTGGAACATTTCGAGACCGAGCTCGCTGGACTGGGCGATCATGCGCAGGGCGAGAGGTTCGTCGACCTGCATTCCGCTGCCCCAACTGTTGTTGACCATGAGCGGGTAGTGTGGGTCCCGCCAGGTGAGCGGATTGCCGAGTACGGCGCGAACCCAGGGGCGCAACTGATTGCCGGCGCCGTCTGGGCCGCCGGTGAAGGCGCCGAGAAAGACGGTGGGGGTCTCGAAGATGCCGGCGGGCTCAAGGCGGGTGGCAAAGGGGCCGGGGTCGGGATTGAGGCCGAGGACGCTGGAGAGGCTGTCGCCGCTGCGGGCCAATTGGATGCGCGTGCGGCCGCTGAATTCGATGCCGGCGTACCAGCCGTCGGGGGGGCCGGTTGCGGAATAGACGATGTCGATGGGGATGATTTCGCGCTGCTCGCCGGGGATCGGAAATGCGTAGGTGGAGGATTTGCCGGTCCAGCGATAGCCTTCGCCGATGGCTTCGTTGTGCGTGCCATGGGCGGAGGGCGTGTCTGCGCCTTTCTCGGCGTAGAAGTTGCGCAGTTCGCGGTCGGGTGAGATGGCCCAGTTGAGGCGGAGCGAATCGACGAGGGGAAGCCAGAGTTCGCGGCCGCTGAGGTTTTCGATCCGGATAGTGTGCTCGACGGGGCCGACGTCCGCGCGCGCGTGCCATTGCCAGCTGAGGCGCAGATGCGGCTCGGAGGAATCGTAAACGAAGGTGACGTGAAGGCCATCGGAGGCGCCGAGAGCCGGGTTGAGATGCCAGGTGATGGGCAGGGTGACGCCGTCGATTTGGACGCTTGCGGGCAGAGGCTCGTCGGCCTGGTTGCTCAGGGTGCAACCGGGAGCGCCTCTGAACGAGGTGAGCCTCGGCGACAGGCCGGTGTTGGTGAAAGTGAGGGTAATGCTCGAAGTCCGGATGGTGGGCGATGGTCGGGTGGCGGCGGCCATTACGGCACAGGACAGGGCGACACAGGCGGCGAGGAGCGCGAAGCGACAAACCTGAAAACCGAATGGGATGAGCTTCGGCTTCGGGGGGCGGCGGCGCGACCGCGTCGCTGAGATCATGGCTCGAACTCCAGCGTAACGTGGGCCCGGCGATAGGTCGAGGCGGCATTTGGCACTGCAGCGAAGGTCACTTCGAACTGGTTTGGCGCAATGGATTCGGCTGCGGCGCCCTGTGTGTTCTTGAGCTTTCGCGCGGTCTGGATCACGAGGCCCGATGTTTGATCTGTCGGCGCATCGGCGTCGATGGCGAGCGAGTTTCCGTCAAGAGTCGCATCCACGATGTAGATCCCGGTGCTTGAGTCGCCCAGTTGTGGATGGGGGGCGGGCACAAGCACCGATATGCCTCCCGAGAGTTCAAGACGCAACCGGCTGCTTCCATGAGGAACCGTCAGCACGGTTTTGGCGATGGTCTGCTGGGGGTGGCTTTCGATTTGGGCGGCGGCGGGACGATTGTTGAAAGACGCAGAGATCGGCTTTGAGCCCAGAGGAAGGTCGGGAGCAAACTCAAGTTGAAAAGGGCCGCCGGGATTGTCGATCTCGAGCGAAAGTTCGCCGGCGGCGCGGTGCAGCATGAGCGAGATGGAAGCGCCGCCCAGCTTGATGTTCTGGAGAGACAGACCGCTCCACTCGGATGGAAGGCGCGGAGCGAAGATAAGGCGGCCCGCGACGGAATCTGCTTCGAGGCCGAGCAGCCCGTGCACGGTTGCGTCGATAAATCCGGCAGAGGACCAGGTCTGTTCCGGCACGGACTCAACCTGCTGGCGGTAGACGCTGCCATCGAGGACCTCGGGGATGTGGCCGAGGGAGTCCAGCGTGACGAGTGGAGGGATGGTTTGCCAGAGGGCGAGCGCCGTTAACGGGCGATGCTCGGACCAGAACGTTGTGGCCAGCGAGGCTGCGTGGACGGGCCATACGCTGCCTTTGGAGTAGGAGTCGGGATCGAATGTGGCCGAATCTGCCGGAACGCTGCGCGCGCCCCAGTCGGTTTGATAGGACGATGAGGCGAGCTCATCGAGGACGTGCGCACTCTGCTGTTCCGTCATGAGATGAAGCGTGAAAACCGACTCGGGTGCGCTGCCGCGGCCGGGCATTGGTTGACCGGCGAGGTTGTGTCCACTGATCCAGTACGATGCTTCGTTATCCCAGTAGCGCGCAGGGATCGAAGCGCGGGCCGCCTGGCTGGCCCGCGTGGCCTGATCGGCCAGAGCGGCGTGGCCGGTAAGATGGGCCAGTTGTGCGAAGGCGGCGCTGGCTTCGACCCAACCTGTCGAAAGGCCGAGGTCGTCGGACTGGCGGTCCTGCTCATTGCCGCCTTCTTTATCGGCGGGGATGCGCGGCAACTGAGTGGCGGGATCGATGACCGAAGCGCAATAACGGTAGACGGCCTCGATGGCCTGCCAGTGGTCGCGCGCGAACTCCAAGTCTCCGCTGGCTTCTACGTAGCGCGCGAGAGTGGGGAGGAACTGGAAGCTGATGTCCACATGGACATACATGTAGGGATACTTGCCGGCCCAATCGAGAAAGCTTGCGCTCTGCGAGAGTTCGTGCCAGATCATTCCGGTCTTGCTGTCCTGATAGTGGAGAATGAATTCAAGTTCTTCGCGAGCCTGAGAGAGATTACCCGCACTGATGGACGCATCGGCGGCGATCAGGCCGTCGCCGGCGAAAAACCAGTCGTACTGCGGCCTGCGCCCGGCCCGCGTTGGACCGTAGCCGGCAACATAGCCGCAGCCAAGATTGGTATTGCAGACCCATGCTTGATCGAGCGAGATTTCAGACCAGGCGATGGCGCGGTTTACTTCTTTGTCGGGAGTTTTGACTTTGAGGACGGAGTCGGAGAACCGATTCCAATGCGCGGCTGACTCGGTCTCGAGGGTCTCGCGATCACGCACGATGTGGCTGAAGAGCGCGCCGCGGTCTGGCGTGTGAGGGGGATTGAGCGCAACAAAAATGCTGGCGGTGCCGGAGGATTCAGGATGAAGGGTGAACCCCAACTGCTGCCCATCAGCGCCCTGCAGGGTGGTGTTGCCGGGCTCGTCGTGGGCGACGATCTGCGGCGAGCCGACCAAGGCAGAGTAGCCATAGGAGGGTTCGGCGAGCACGAAGGCCCTGAGGTCAGGGTCCCATGCGACGCTTTGACCACCCGCCGCGGCCGGCCACATGAGGTTGAGGACCGGCGTGGCATGCACTTCGATCTCGATGGTGTTCTTGCCCTGGATCGAATAGGTAATGATGGCGGCGGGGGCGTCGAGCGGGACGAAGAGTTTCTCCCGCACAGTGAAGCCGGGGCCGAGATAGATGCGAGTGATTGAGTCCGGCTGATACTCGGTGCGGCCGAGGATGCTTGTGCCCACGATGGAAGTTGCGGCGCCGCGCTCGCGAAATGTGATGCGGTAGTCGCGAAAGATCTGGAATGGATAGATCCATGCTTCGAGACCGCCGGTGGAGTAGCCATCGATGAGGCCGCGGCGGCCGTGGGCGGCAAAGAAGCGCTGTTGCGAATCCGCATTCATGGCGAGCGAGAGCGGCTCGGGACTCGCGGTGCTTGCCGTAAGCTGTTGGGCGCGGCCGCTGGTGGCCGCAAGGATGAGACAGACCCCAGCCACACGAAGGAGCCGGCGTTTCGCCGCGGACATCGGCCTTGAAGTTTGGTTCATTCGCTTTGTCACGGAGGCGTTCTCAAGTTTGCTCGCTGCCGAGCCTGGGGCTACCAGGAGAATATTACGTCCTGGGTGCCATAACCGGAGACTAAAGGGAATGCGACCGTGACCGGGCGCAGACCATGGTCGAGTGTGCCGAGCGTGGCGCCTTCGGCCTTGACGTTGAGGTTAGCGGCATTCTGGCGAAGCTGGAGGTTATAGGTTGTTCCGCCAATTCCCGAGAGCGTCAGTTTCAATTGCCGCGCGGAGGCCTGCTGGTCGAGCACTTTGAGCTGGTGGGTCTCGTCGCCGAAGGCGGGCAGTCGATCGCCGATGGCAACTTCAACGTCGGGCAGCGGGATTTGCAGCGTGTTTCCGTCGACTTTGCCGCCTGGGGATTGGGTCACGAGTTTGAATCCGGGCGGGGGGTTGATGGCCTCGACGCGAAGCTGAGTGGCCGCACGCGTGAACTTGAGATCGAGCCTGCCGGTGCCGAAGGGGATGTTGCGGATGGTTGCATCCTGCCAGTCAGCGGGGAGGCTGGGGGTGACGCTCAGGGTGTTGTCGGGCAGATTCCAGGCCAGGCCGAAGAGGCCCCTGACGATCGGGGAGATGACCATGCCGGAGGACCAGAGCTGGTGGGCGGTGCTGCGTCCGAGAGGCTCGAAGAAGCGGCCGGAGAGCAATTCGGTTGTATTGCCCAGATCCTGCGACCAGGTGAGATTGGCATTCTGCATGAGGTGCGCGTAGCCGGAGAGCGTGCGCCCGGAGCGGTATTCCGCGACTGAAACCCATCCTGTGAAGAGCGGCCATACCGAACCCTGGTGGTAGCTGATGGGGTCGTAGAAGCTGATCTGGTCGCTCATCAAGCGGGTTCCCCAATCAGTCGAGAACTCCTCGGAAGCCCATCGGGACAGCATTGGCTGGCTCTGGGTGAGCGAGTAGTCGCCATCCCACCAGGCTACGGAGGGGAAGATGGTCGGGGTCGCGTCGACGGCTCCGGGAGCGTTCCAACTAAAGGCGTAAAACTTGCGGCCGGGGAGCAGGTATTCCGATTCGATCTGTTTGCCGATGCGGGCGGCGCGGGCCTCGGCCTGCGAGGCAAGGTCGTCATGCCCGGTGATGCGAGCCAGATTGGCGAATGCCAGGCTGGCCTGCTCATCGAGCGCGGCAATATAAATTTCCTGGCGAGGCATGGAAGGCACCCAGGACTCGACCCACCCGGTACCCTCGGAGTTGTCATAGATTCCATCGCCATTGGAGTCGTGCGAGGTCTCAAATTGCCATGCGCGCAGGAGGTTGTCCCAGTGGGCGGAAATGAAGTCCTTGTCGCCGCTGATGCGGAGATAGTCGTTCATGGTCATGGGCAGCAGTACGGTGGCATCGGCGGAGGCATAGGGGTAAGGCATGCTTTTCCAGTCGACGAGGTCGGCGGTCTGCGACCACTCATGCATGATTTTGCCCTGCGGGCTTTGGCGGCGGAGCAGGAACTCGATCTCTCTGCGCGTTGAGTCGAAGCGGCCGATGCTGTCGAGGGCGTAGAGGGTCCAGAGCGCATCGCGTCCGAAGAACCATCCAAAGCCCGGCCTGACCGAGTCCCCGGAGTTGATGAAGCCGGCGGTGAGAGCTTCTTCGCGATGGCCCGGCGTGGTCTCGACGCGGAGCTGTTCGATTGACACTTCAGCCCAGGAAAATGCGTCGTTCAAACTGAGGTCCGGTGTCTCGATGCTCATGCTTTTCGAAAGCAGGTCGCGATAGTAGGACCGGTTTTGCTCGTAAGTCGACCGAGCCTTGTCGTCAAGGGTCGCGAGTTGCTGAGCGAACGCCTGTTTGGTGGTGTCGGCCGGGGATGATGCAGTGACTACCAGCAGCGGAAAGAGCGTTTGCGAATCGCGAGCGGGATCGAATCGAAGGACAAATTGCGAGGGATAAAACGTCGAGAGCTCCTGATAAGGGATCATGATTCCGGGCTCGGCGGTGGGCATGGCGATGGCCGCGGCGTTTTCAGGAGTGTTGAGATGGAGGATGTAAAAGCCGCTCGACGAGCCGGTTGGGACCCACTCCGGGCTTGGCTGGGGATCCGATTCAGCGGGCCACATGCGCTGCATATTGGGCGTGAAGCTGAAGGTGAGCGTCATGGGACGCACGGCCGCTATCTGGTAGAAGATCATGGCGCCGGCGCCGCTGGAGGCCTCGGTGGGAGCGAGGATGATTTCCTTGACGCTGAAGTTGGCGTGCGCGAAGGTGATGATGGTTGAATCGGGGCGCACTTCGATGCGGGCGGCGTGCAGGTTGACGTCGATCGGAACCGGGTAGTTCTCCATCTGCGCGGAGATGCGCAGATTGCTGAGGACTTTCCAGGGAAAGAGCCAGAGTTCGCAGGATCCATCCTGCTGGCCGAGCACGGCGCCGCGCGGACCGACTACGGAAAACGGACGCGAAGGCACGACTTCGCGGTCGATGACCGGATGATCCTCGGGAGCATGAAGCGGAAATGCGGGCAGAGGCGGCAGCGACGGCAACGACTGGGCGGCCAGCGCGGCGGCCATTGAAAGAGTGACGAAAAGGAAAAGGACACGCATGGACCGGCATGTCTTTGGCGAGTCAGATCCCGTTTGCCGCGTCGATCCATTGTTTGTTTTCTGTGCGGATCGCGGTCGATTCCCTGCTGCCGTGGATGCCATTTTTCTTCCTGAATTGCCAAGATGAATCAAATGAGGCCAATTGCCGAGACGAGTCCTCACGCGTGACAAATACGCACGCCGGAACACAGGAAAGCGGGAGGGATGGCGAGTGTTGACTCGCCATCCCTGCCGGGTCGGTTGGTTGCCGATTAGAAACTGAAGCGCGCGGCAAACTGCAGACGGCGCAACGTGGTTCCATCGAATTGGGATTGCAGCGTGCTCCCGATGGTGCCGCCGTTCCCCTGGCAATCGACGCACGAGTTCGGGTTGCCCAGGTTGACGTGGTTGAACACGTTGTAAGCCTGGAGGAGGAACTGCAGATTGTAGCCTTCGCGCAGTTCAATCGTCTTGGTGAGGGATGAGTCCACGTTCACGATTCCAGGTCCCCAGAGCGAGTCGCGGCCAAGGTTGCCCCAAGTGCCGAGAGCCGGGCGAGCCCATGGGCCCCACGAGTTGTCGGAGGTTCCGGGAGAAGTGAGGGCGTAGGGCGACTCGGGCATGTACGGGACCCAGCTGTTATTTGGATCGAACTTACCCTTGTGCATCCGGGGCTTGACTCCAGGGACCTTGCTGACGAATGAAGGCCCGCAGCCGTCGTTGGCGGCTACGTCGTTGTCGAGGGAGATTTCGTTGTAGCAGGCGTTGAACGGCAGACCGCCCTGCCAGGCGAAGGTGGCGTTGAGCTGGAAGCCGCCAATGATCTCGCGGGCGACAGGCGAAGCATCGCTTCCGATTGCCTTCCCTTTGCCGAAGGGCAGATCGTAGTCGCCGGCAAAGATGAATGCGTGACGGCGGTTATAGTAGCTGTTGCCGCGTCCGATGGCCGGGTTGATGCCGAACTCATACGCCTCATGGCTGAGGGCATGGGACCAGGTGTAGTTGGAGGTGAAGGAGAGGCCGGCGCTGACGCGCTTGACGAATACAGCCTGCAAAGCGCTGTAGTTTTCAGTGGCTGAGTTGATGGCGAAGTCGATGCGCTGCGTCCATCCGAATGGATGTCCGAACTTGACGCCGAGTTGAGACTGCGCCGTGCCGTCGAAGTAAGGCGAACGTTCGGCGCCGGTGTATAAGGCGCCGGTTGTGGGATTAATCTGCTCAAAGCCTGCCAGGGTTTCTTCGTTGGCGTTGAAGGTCGGCGACGAGTCAAACATGTTGTGGTAAGCCTGCGCGCCGACAAAGGCCACCTGGAAGGTAGCCGTGGGGCTGAGTTCCTGCTGCACTGTGAAGTTGTAGCCGTTCACGCTGGGCAGCCGCACCTTCGATGTACGGGTGTTCTGGTAGATGCCGTCAGGCAGTTGATAAAGGCCGTTGCTGGGAGTCGGCGGGAAGGTGTAAGACGGCGGCCCGGCAGGAACCACCGTGGTGCCGTTGGTGAGGGTTTCAGAGCTGGTGAGATTGAACACCGCGCCGAAGCTGTTGTTCACCGGCTGGATGTTCTGCTGAATCTGGCTGGGGAAGGACCCCGTCATGTCCTCGCCGAAGCTATCGCCCGCCCAGCCCTGGCCAAATGCGAGTCCGTATCCGGCACGAATGACGGTCTTGGGCAGGAGTTGGTAGGTGGCGCCGATGCGCGGAGCAAACATGCCGAGGTTGTTCTGCACGTTGGCTGCGCTGTTGACCTGGCCGACGCCGGTGATGTTGACGTATCCGGTGTTCATATTGAGCAGGCCGCCGGCGCCAGCCGCAGTGACAGTTTCAGGAGTGTAGATCTCCCAGCGGACACCGTAGTCGATACTGATTTTTGGATTGACGCGCCACTGATCCTGCGCGTACGTAAAAATGCGATTCTGCCGCGACTGCGCATTCACATTGGCCGTTTCCGTGCGCCAGAAGGTAGTCACGTCGCCGATCAGGAAGGTCGCGAATCCGAGTCCGACAGATTCTTGCCCGTCGGTCACGCCGGAGGTGCGGGCCGCGTGAGCGAAGTAGGTCCCGGAACGGAGGGCGTTGCTCTCGACGGAGACGAGATGGGCTTTTCCGTAGCGGTAGTCGATACCGAACTTGATGTTGTGGTTGCCCAGGGTGTGGGACCAGTTGTTCACGAACTGGAGCTGGCTGATCTCCTCCAGACTGGGATTGGTGTTTTGTCCGTACTCGAGGTTGCCGCCGCCGTTGGCGCCGGTGGTCGAGGGAGAATCGATGTTGAACTGCGGCAGGCCGCCATAGAGATTCAGGTCGCTGCCGTTGGCGTTAGGAATTCCAAGGGTATTGCCGAGCGGCTGGTTGAAGTTCTGGGCAACGGTGTCGTTGTAGATGCTGTAGTAGGCAAAGCGGAAGTCGGTGAGCCACTTGGGGCTGACGACATAGTCGCCGCCCGAGGCGATGCTGTTGTAGTGGAAGGCATCGGTTCCGGCGAGTGGGCCGATGGAGCCGCCGCCTGCCGCGCCCAACTGGGAGGGACCGGAAAGCGCGCCCTGGAAACGGGTGTAGCGGCCAAAGACATGGAGTCTCTGGTTGAACTGCCAGTCGCCGCGCACGTCGTACTGATTGTTGTTGTAGATGCCGGAGCCTGAAAATTCGTAGTTGTTGATCCCGTTCGTGCTGATGTGATTGGGCTGGGGGAGGAGCTTGAAGTAGTTGACCGCGGCCGGCGACAAATCGGCGGCCGGGATCATGTTGTTGGGATACGGGGTTCTTCGCGCGTTGGTCTCATCATCAAGGTGGTTTGGCTTGTAGACCTGGTCCAGGGCATCGATTTTGAGGTAGTCGCTGAGATCGCAGACTCCGCCGGAGGTGCAGGTGGAAAGGGCGGTCGCAGTGGGGACGGTGGTCAGGCCGGCGCTGCCGGTCTTCTCACGCTGACCCTGATAGTCGAAGAAGAAGAAGAGCTTGTCCTTCTTGATGGGGCCGCCCACGGTGCCACCGAACTGATTGTGGAGCGTCGAGGCCAGGTATTTGCCGGTAAGAGAGTCAATGGTCTGGTTGGCAAAGGGGTCGCGCGCCTGCTGGGAATCGGAACGGCGATAGTCAAACGCCGTACCGTGGAAGGCGTTCGAGCCCGACTTGGTCTGCACGGTCACCAGGCCGGCAACAGCCTTGCCGAATTCAGCGTCGTAGTTCTGCGAGTTGACCTTGACCTCGGAGATCGCGTCGGCATTGGGATTGATGATTGCAACGCCGTCGATGGGCTCCTGGTTGTCGGTGCCGTCCAGCTCATAGCCGGTGGCGAAGGGAAGCTGGCCATCGACTTCGATTGCCTCGCTGCGCTGCGGATTGTCTCCGGCTTCGTTAGGACCCCAGCCGATGTAGCTGGTTCCGGGGGTCAGCAACTCAAATGCTGTAAAGTTACGGTTGAAGTTGGGGAGGTTCTCGACGGCGCGCGCATCCAGAATGGTGCTGACTTCGGCGCGATCGGTCTCGAGCAGCGGGGCTCCCGCGGTGACTTCAACGGTGTTGGAGACGGCGCCCACGGCAAGCTGAAGGTCAATCTCCGGCGCGGTGTCGGCGTACACAACGACGCTGGGGACGACCGATTTACTGTAGCCGGCAGCTTCCGCTTCGATCTTATAGGTATCCGGGATGAGGTGCTGGACCCTGTACAGGCCGGACTCATTGGACGTCGTGGTGACGGAGGTTCCCTTGGAGATATCGGTGACGGTGACGGTCGCGTTGGGGACGACGGCGCCGGTCTTGTCGGTTACGGTTCCGAACAGCCCGCCGTAGACTGCCTGAGCGCCGGCCGGCAAACTGGCCGCTAACGACCAGAGCAACAGGGCGCCGAGCGTCAGCAGTGCTCCTCTGAGTCCGAGGCGTTGCCTTCTTGCCCTTTCATCTGTCTTGTTCATAGTTTTCTGGCTCCTGAATAATTCAAGCTGGCTGGGACGCCTGTGAGGATGGGCGCCGTATTCTGGTCACATTCCGGGTGCCTCGTATCGAATCGGCTCTCTGATGTGGGAATCTTCAAAAGCAGTCGGTCCAGAGAGTTGGGAATCACGAGGTCATCGCCTCTCAGCAAGGGAAGCAACGCAAAATCGCGCTGCCGCTTACTGACCAGGAATCCTCCACCTTTCGATGGATCGCGGGCAACGTTTTTTACGGTGATATCAATGTTTTCCGCAAGTTAGCGACGCGATTGACATGTTAATTGACGGGGTAATAGACTTAGCCCGGACCAGGATCAGGAGTTCGTATTGCTCATGCCCGGCTCTGAGGTTTCCAAGCCAGACATTCAGACACGTAACGACCCCAGGTGGGCCCTTGTCGAACGGATCGCGGGCAGCGTCCATTTCAAAACGTCTGCACGGCTGAGCCAGTTTCTGTTCTATGTGGCAGATTGCGCCATCCGCGAGGCACCTGATGAGGCTACTGAACAACAAATCGGGATTCGCGTCTTCGGCCGTCTGCCCGGATATAACTCGAGCGAAGACAGTATTGTCAGGACCCATGCGCGGCTTTTACGGCAAAAGCTGGACTCCTATTTTGCCGAGGACGGCGCTAACGAGAAGATTCTGCTGGAGATGCCGAAGGGACATTACGTGCCGACCTTCCATCCCCGGGAGCTGCATACCCGGGATGGACACGGCCAGGCGGCATCACGGATGGAGGAGGCGCATGCGGCAACTCCGTCGTTGGCCCCGCCCGCACCTGCGCGGGTGCGCCGCCGGATAGCGATGATGGCGGGGGTTACCGCCGCGGTCCTGTTGGTTGCCGGAATCCTGATATGGCATCCCTGGCGACAGCCTCAACTCGCGTCCTCATCGGTTGAAGCCTTTTGGCACCCATTTTTGACGGGTGAACCGCCCATCGTGATCTTCAGCAACGCACTGTTCAGCGGAAATTCGATCAGCGGGTTGAAATACGCCGCTCCGCAGAGCGCCAGCCAAGCCTCCGACGGCTCCTACGTAGACACCTATACAGGGATCGGGGAGCTGGCTTCGGTTTACAACCTCACGCGCCTCTTTGACTCGCACCATGCGAAGTTCATTCTAAAGCGCAGCCTGCTGGTGACGTGGGACGAAGCGGCGGTCCATAACCTGATCTTTATTGGCTCGCGGGCGGAAAATCCGTCGCTGCGGGTGCTGCCGGAGACCACCGATTTCACGATGGTCGCCGCCCCGGATTCGGCCGGATTTGTGAATCACAATCCGAAAGCCGGCGAGCCGGCGATCTACTCGCGCCCCGAACATCCGCTGACCAGCGACTATGCAGTTTTAGCCCTGGTCCCCGGGGTGCAGCCCACCACGCACATTCTGATCTTCAGCGGGCTGACGACATTTGGGACTCAGGCGGCGGTTGAATACGTGTGCCAGCCGGAGAACGCAGCCGAGCTGCTGAAGAAGATTACCGGCCCCAAAGGGGATGTGCGTCCGTTCGAAGCGGTTTTGGAGACCACGATTGCAGGCGGGGTTCCGCTGGCGACGCACCTGGTGACGATTCGCATTCATTAGGCGTCGCAGCGGAGCCGGGCGCCTGTTCCAAAGCGGTTTCCTGCCCCACTCCCACCCATCGGACCAAAACAAAGACGTCCGATGGATGGGGCACCCGCGAAGCCGGCGCCTGTTCCAAAGCGGTTTCCTGCCCCACTCCCACCCATCGGACCAAAACAAAGACGTCCGATGGACGGTGCCCGTGCTTGCTTCCAATCAACTCCCTGCCCCAGATGAACTTCAACCCTCATCACTTGCCGGGATCAAGAGTGAGCACTTTGCCGGCGTGAATCTTCGACGCCAGATCGTTCTCACGTTTGGCGTCGTTATCCTGTCCGCTGCGGTGGTAGGCCTGCGAGAGCAGGGTGTGAATGACCGGATCGTCGGGGTCCATGGATTCAGCGTGCTTGAGATAAAGAAGGGCGGTGCGCAGGTCGTGGCGGCGCATCAAGACTTCTCCCATGCGGGTGAATGAGCTGGTCATGCCGGTGTCGAGCGCGATGGCCTTGATGAGCGCCTGTTGCGCCTTCTCAAGGTCGTCCTGGTGCAGGTAGGCATCACCGAGGCGGTCATAGAGGGGCGCGTAGGAGGGATTGATGCGTTGCTCGGCCTCCAGTTCAGCAATCGCCTGATCGGTATTGGATTGCGCAAGCGCGATTTCTCCCAGCATGAAATGGGCCAGAGGCAGGGTGGGAGAGATCGCGAGCGCCTTCTGCGCCTGCGCAGCGGCCGGTTCCGTCAGATTTGCACGCTTGAGCATTCTGGCGAGCAGCAGATATGCGCCTGCCGAATCCGGGGCCAGCCCGAATTGAGCCGCGAAAGACGCGCGGGCGTCATCGAATCGCTGCGCATTGAGGTAGCAAAGGCCCAGAACGTAGGTTGCGTCGGTGTTTGCGCCCGGCAGCCACTGGCGCACCCGCTCGAGATACGGAATGGCGTCCGCAGGCCGTCCGAGCCGGTAAAGGACCAGGCCTTCGAGCTGAACCGACTCCTGATCGGAAGGATCCTGCTGGATGGCCGCGGCGAATGCGCTTTGCGCCTCGGCGAGCTTGCCAGTGCGATAGTAGATAAGTCCCAGCTCATGCTGCGCGCCTTTTACGGGCGGCTCAATCAGTGCCAAAGGCCCAACAAGCACGAGCGCGTCGACTGGCCGGTCGTGATCCAGATCCTCCTGTGCTTTTGCCAGGATGTCTTGAGGCTCGATGGCCGGAGGGGATTGGGCTGCCAGTGGGGAAACAAGAACGATCAGGGCGGCGAGAAGGAACACGATACGCATGACTTCACCAGCATACTGTGCGATGCCGCGGGTTGAGCGGCGGAATCCGGCCGTTCACGCTGCCTGGCAGTTATTGCCGGTATGCGGATTGGCAAAGGCGTCCTGGTTGTCCTCATGGCCGCGGTCGAGACAGGCGAAGTCCTTTTCGACAAGCACTTCAAGAGAGTTTCCATCGCCAATGGGAACCTTCGCGCGAATGCTCACTTCTGCTTCCTGGCTCCAGAGATCCACTTGTTTGCGAGTGAGAGTGACTGCGACCTGCTGGAGAGAGTAGCGCACTTTGGTCAGCGTGGCGTTGGTATCCGAGACCTCCAAAGCATAGGTGAATCTGGCACCAGGGTCCGGAGTGAACTGGATTGAGTCTTCGATGCGGCCCTCGCGAACAAGATGCGCCAGTTCCGAGCGCCCAATGCGAATTCGCAGCGAGTTTCCCTGGATGCGGAGTTTCATGTGCGCAGTTCCTCCCGGCCGGGCGCTCTTCTTTGGATGCGATGGCCGCCATGATAGATGTTGAAGTGGTCGTCGCGCAAAAAGCCAACCAAGGCGATGTCGAACTCGCGCGCCACCTGGACGGCGAGGCTGGATGGGGCGCCAACAGCGGCTACCATCGGGACACCCGCCATCAAGGCTTTCTGCAACAGCTCGAAGCTCGCTCTTCCGGACAACAACAGCACTGAAGTGCGCAGAGGAGTGCGATCTGCCAGGAACTCCGAGCCAAGGAGCTTATCCACCGCGTTATGCCGGCCTACATCTTCGCGCAGAGCGAGCAGCTCACCGTTGGCGTCGAAGAGGCCGGCTGCATGAAGGCCGCCGGTGCGATTGAAAACGCTCTGTGCCTCTCGCAAGCGAAGAGGAAGTGAATAGAGGATTTGCGCGTCGATCAGAAACGTGTTTTTCACTCTTGGCGGACACACAGTTTGCAGGGCGAGCAGCGACGCCTTCCCGCAGATGCCGCAGCTTGAGGTCATGTAGAAGTTGCGCTCGAGGCTGGCGAGACTCACCTCCACGCGGGGAGAGAGTCGCACGCGGACGATATTCAATCCATGCTGGCGCGGCAAAGCCAAGGAATCGCCCGAAGCGGGTTCCCTCGTGGAGCGCTCCTCTCGATCAACGAAGACAATCTCATCGATGTCATTTGCGTCGCGAACAACGCCTTCGGTCATGAGGAAGCCCGCGGCAAGCTCAAAGTCGCTGCCCGGGGTTCGCATGGTCACCGAGATGGACTTGATGCGCCGGAAACCGGCCGGTCCGTGCTCCAGTTGAATCTCCAGCGGTTCCTCTACGGCGAGGATCTCCTCGGTCTCCCGTGAGTCCAGGCCGGTTACGCGCTCGACCGTTGTGCCGAGAGTGGCGCGGCTCTTCTGGTTCTCGGAGGTGGATTGGTCAGGCGGCAAGTATTGTTCGTCTAACCGATTGGATGTTGGATTGAAGCTTAAGTTTCGGACGAGTAAACCGGTTTTATCCGGTACTTTGAAACACAATTGTGGAGAGCGGCGCGGGTCAAGGCTCAGTCTTACGATGCGGCCCGGGGCTTGGGAATGGCGATCTTGCGGATGGAGGGGGGAGGATCGCCGATCGGCTTCTCGCCCGCGGCAAGGGTGATGTTCTGATAGATTGCAGCACCCACGGCGGGCTTGAAGACGGCTTTGCCCAGGTAGACAGGCTCACCCTTTCGATTGGCGGCGGCGAGGTAGAGCGGGGCGGCGGCTGAGGACTGCTGACCGGCCGGCGGCGCGTAGTTAAGGACGAAATAGCCGGTGCTGTCGGTGTAGGCGAAGCCGTAACCGGCCTGAAAAGCCTGCTGATTATCGACCAGGAAGACGGTGAGCGCTTCAGCGGGTTTGAGCTGCGCGTCGTAGAAGCGGCCGTGGAGGGCCCATCCGCCGGCGGTGACGGCGGGAGCGGGCGTGGCGGCCTGAGCGCTCGAAATGGCCATGCGGGAGACGGTGGCGGATTGAGCGGTGACGGCGGCCTGGGCCGCGACCGTCCGCGAGTCGGTGGCTCCGAATTTGGCTTGAAGCGCGGCGGCGGTGCGAGTCAACTGCGACAGGCGCGCCTGCTGGACCAGCTGAAGATTCTGGGCCGCGGAGGCGGCTGAGCTGTCGGATACCGCGAGCTGGGCCTTGAGAGCAGAGGTGAGCTGAGCGGGAGTAAACGAATTGGAGGTCCCGGGGTTCTGCGGGGGTATATCCATGTTGGGTAATCCTTTCGCCGATAGTAATTCAATCTGCTGCCGGGCTTCAGGGCTGGGTCCACTGGAACTGCGCGCAGGTGCCGGGGGCAATGGTGTCGATGATGGTTAGATTGCCGGTGGACAAAACATTAGCGCCGTCGGCAAAGATGCAGTTGGTGGAGATGTTCTGGTTGGTGATGTTGACCACGGCCAGCGTGATGGCGGAGAGGGCAACGGAGTATTGCGCTTCCTGAAAGCGGTTGCCGACGGCATTCACGGTTCCGGCGAGCAGGAAGGCATCGGTGGCCATGCCAATCGAGCCGAAGGTTTCGGCCGAGGTAGAGGCATCGAGCCAGCAGTGGTTATTGGAAAACGTGATGTGGTCGAGCGAGACGATCAAGACGGAAGCGAATCCGGCCTGGGGCGCGTCGCGTAATTCCAACTGGCAGATGTTGCCGGTAAAGAGCACGGCGCCGCTTGAGGAAGCGAATGAGGAATCCTGGTTGAATGCCGCCCCGCCGGCAATGCCATTCGAATAGGCCTGCGAAGGCGTATTGGCGGGGATCAATTCGATACCGCGGCCCAGGTTGAGAACCTCCACGCACTTCAGCGTGTTCTTCCCGTCGCCGGGAAGTTTGCCGCCGCAACTGAAGTGGTTATCGGAGATGGAGAAGGGGCCGTAGCCGAACGCCAGCAGCGCCATCCCTAACGGAACGCGCACGACATTCTCTTCGATTCGCAGGGCGGGCAGGCCAGGCTCGAAGAGTGCCAGCGCGGCGAAGCCGCCCTTCGACGAGGGAAGCGTTGGAGGGGTTGCAATCAGGATGGTGATGGCGCCGAGTCCGCTGCCGGTGCTCTGGGCTCCTTCAAATGCAGTCACGCCGGACCAGTCGCGATCGTCAATGATCTGGTTGCGGCTGATTTCAGCCGTCTCTCCATGAAGCAGGAAGATGCCTGCTACCAGTCCGGGTTGAGGGCCGAAGTCGGCGACGGCATTGTCGCGGATGATCAGATCGGAGACCGTGGGCAGGCTGATGGCCGCGTAGTAGAATTCGGAGGCCGTGACATCGCCGATGGCGCGGGTGACTGTTTCCGTGATGGTGTTGCCGGCGATGGTGAGGTCTGCGACGGAGATCACTTCGAGGGATTTGGTGAGGTCGAAGAACCCGACGGGGCCAATGCCGCATAGGCCAAAATTCGAGATGGTGTTGCGATCGATGTTGATTTCGACAAGACGTCCGGAAGCGACGACGGAGCTCTTCGAAATTCCGGGGTAGGTTGTGGGAGCCTGGAGGGAGCCGGTGGTGGTGCATTCGGTTTCTTTGGCGAAGGCCAGGCCGGTGGTGAGGTTGGTGTCATCGCCGTTGGCATCGAGGATGGCGTAGCTACCCAGAGTAATGCCGTTGCCAAGGCCTCCGGTGATCTGGTTTTCGGCAACCAGAACGTTGGTCGACGGGCCGGCAATCATGATGCCGCCCTTGTGCAGGAAAACGGATGACTCATTGAGCTTGGTGCCGGCATTCGATGCGTCTTCGAGCAGATCGAGGAAGACAATGCCGGGAACCCAGGTGTTCAGGTTTGCCTCGGTTTGAATGCCGACGATGTTGCGGACGAATTCAATCTCCTTGCCGCTCATCCAAACGGCGGGGAAGGTGCCTCTGACATTGGCCATGGCGATGCGGCTGTCTCGAACGTAGAGATATGCGGCCTGTTTGGCGAGGATGGCCGGTGTATCCGACGCGGTGATGGTCATGTCTTCAATGACGATTTCGGCGACCGGGGGGATGAGCTCGTAGCCGATGTCAATGAAGATGTTCTGGTTGGAAATGTCCTGGCTAGAACCGGGCTGCTGGGCGATGAGAGTGCCGGTGCCGTCGATGAGGATGCCGGCTTCGCCGGGAGCAGCTTCGACGACGAAGTTACGGAATTGAATGTCCTGCGAGTTGGCGACGGAGAAGACGGCGTTGATGGTGGTGGAGGGAGTCGTGCCCGCACCGCCGGCAGGAGCCGGCGGCGTGTAACCGGGCTGGAGGGCCAGCGACGCGACGCGGGTTTGCGGACCGCAGCCGTGGATGATGACGTCGTCCCAGTTCTCGATAAAGACGTTCTCGTAGTAGCGGCCGGGGAGGATGCAGATTTCGCCGCCGTTATCGGGCAGGGCGTTGATGGCCGCCTGAATGGACTGGTACTGAGCGTTTGCGCCGACCGTATACGTGCAGCAGCAACTGCCGGAGGCCCCACTCGAAGGCGGCCATTCAATGCGGCAATCGGGATTGCTGTTGGGAGCGAAGCCGACGATCGACAACATCGCGTAGTGATGATGGATGCCGCGCGGCGGTGCGGCGGAGAGCGGATCGATTTGTCCATTGGAGGCGCGGGCGGAGAAGTTCCAGTAGTCGCCGGTGTTGAACTGCGTGGAGGCCTCGGGGCCGAATGTGATGGTGATGCCGCTCTCGACGATCAGCGTGGTTCCGGGCGGGGGAACGGGGATGTCGCCGGTCGAGCCGTTGATGCCGAGGTCCATCCAGAGAGTCGTGTCTCCGGGGGTGGCGCCGGTCTGGTAGATCTTGCCTGACTGGTCCCAGCGGCGGATGCGGGTGTGGCGCGAGGAGGTGGTCTGATTGGTGCTGTTGAGGGGAAAGTCGGCGGGGGTCTGGAGCAGGTCGACGAGTGTGATCGTCTTGGCGGAGAAGTCGACGGTGTCAATCATGTGCAGCTCGCCGGGCTGGCCGTTGAGCTCAAGATCGTCGTCGAGAATCTCGATCCAGTTGCCGGGACCGAAACCGAGGACCTGGTCGCGCCCAAGGCTGAGGACGCCAAGTTGGGCAGCTTTGTTGCCGATGGAGTTGGTGACAGTCTGGATGCCGGTCACGCCGGTTTCAACGGAGCGATTGTCGCGCGACCACTTGAAGGTGGCGGTTCCGGCGGCGGCAGGATAGGTGCTGGCGGTGGCGGGCGTGCCGGGCTGGTGAATCTCGATGCGGTAGAACTGGTTTTCCATGCCGGTGTAGCCGGTTCCGCTGGTCATGCAGCAGGGACCGGGGGTTGATGCGCCGGCGTATCCGTTGGTGAGCTGTCCGATTGAGGGGCCGGGCCATGGCGGTGCGGCTTCGGCGCTGGCGCAGGTCGCGCCGGAGGCGAGGGGCGCGAGCTTGACCTGCCATACGGTCTGCAGGCGGCCGGTGGTGTCGACGTTGACGGCGGCATCGATCAGGGTTGGATCTTCGAGATACGTGATGGGGCGGGTCCAGACGTCGAGATACGCGGCGAAGGGTCCGTTGCCGGAGGGAAGCGCGGCGTTGGGGTAGTAGGGCTGGGCCGTGAAGTCGATGGTGCCGGTGGGCGTTGTGCCCGGGGGCTGCGGTGAGCCGGAGAGCTCGGCGAGAGCCGGATCCCAGACGGCGTCCGATTGCGCGCCGTGATTTTCGGCCAGGAGGCCATCGACATACATGCGTCCGGGTCCGATGTTGACGTGGTTGTTTCCGGCGGCGTCGGTAGTCGCCGTGATCTGGAACGCGAAGGGCGTGGTGGCGGGATAAACGGCTCGGCCGAGAGTGTCGAGCGTGCCAGCCTGGATGCGGCGCATGAGTTCGGCGAGCCACTCGTTCCAGTCCGAGTCCAACTGGACGCGTCCCTGCTCCATGACGACGCCGTTGTAGTTATTCCACGCGTCGAAGATAAACCGGCTTGTATCGAAGCTCATGGGAGCCTCCTCTCAGTTCTGGTAGATGATCCCGAATTCCATGCCGACGGGCAGATATTCCTTGAGGCGAATGCGCAGGTCGGCTTCGCGCAAGGGCGCGAGGACAAAGTGAAATGCGCCCATCTCTCCGCCGTCATCGGCGCCGCGGCGTATGGAGTCGGCGGTTGCGGTGAGCAGCTTGGCGTAGCCGGGCTGGCCGTATTGGAGCGAGAAGAAGATGGGCTGCGCGGAGGCCAGGGCCTGCTCGACGCATTTGAAACGGCGCGGCGTGACGGCGCCGACAGGGAGATAACTAAAGCGCACGCAGCCGGCTTGTTTCCGGTCGGCAATCAAGGGGGCGGTCCAGGTGTCTCCCACGGCCAGCTTGGACCAGAAGATGGAGTCGGAGACGAGGGTGAGCTCAGTGGCATGGACTTTGCCGATCACGGTGCAGCCGGCGAGCGTGAGCGCGCCGCCGGCTCCATTGTCGGCGGCGTTGACTGAGGTGTAGGCGACGTCGGTGTTGGAGGTGGCGTCGATGATCGAGTTGCCGGCTGTCACGGTTGTTAGTTGACCGATTTCGAGCGCGCCAATGATGGAGAGATTGATGGCTACCGCCAAGCCTGCGGGCTCGGCGATGAGAGCAGGCTGCGCGGCCTGGTTGGGCTGTCCGGCAATCGAAACCGACCAGCCGGGAACGAGCGTGCAGTGGGTGAGACCGAGCTGGCCGAGAGGATTGGGTGCGCCGTCGGCAAGCAGCGCGGGGACGTGCACCAGCGCTGCGGGTGAAGGCGCGGCGGGCGCGGCGGTGGAACTGATGACCAGGCCATTGAGAATGCAGGTGCTGGATGGGCCGCCGGTGATGACGATCTCCTGGTCGAGGATGAGCGTGGTCAGAGCGCCGTTGGCGGAGCGCAACTCGAAGGTGGTCCCGGCGGGGACGTCGATTGCGAGCGCGGGAGTGGATGGCGGAGTGCCAGTGATCGAGATAGTTTGCGTGGGGCCGATTTCGAGGGCGGTTTGGCCGTTGAACGCGAGCTGGTCGATGACGTAGGTGATGGCATCCTGAAGATTGCCGTAGCGGGCGGGCGTGGCGGTGTCGGGATAGGGAAAGACCCAGGCTTCGTCGGTGACGATGAAGCCATTGGGGTCGGCGGCGCGCTCGTATTCGCCGCCGGCCATGGGCGCGTTGAGGCCGTATTGATAGGAGACGGCGATGTCGGCGCCGGTCGCTTTAGAGGGCGGCAGCGCCAGGCGGCCGGACTCGGGATCGATGGTCGCCCTGTAGGCGTTGGTGGTGGGGAGATTGATCCAACTGCCGTCGGGGGCGGCGAGCTCGCAGACCTGAATCTGGTAGGGGTTGAGCGGCTCATCGTTGAGCCAGACAACGACGCTGTTTCCGACGCCGTAATAGCTGGCGCCTACGCCTTGTTGAATATCGGCGCAGAGGGCGCGGCGGCGGAGACGGTCGGCAACATTGAAGGGCTCGGCCGGCGCGGTGATGTCTGCGCCTTGCGAGACAGCGCGGTGGAAGAGCGGGATGTCCATGCCGAGCGGGTTGAAGGTGTAGCAGAGGGCCTGGTTGGCGATGGCGGCGATGGCGGCGGGAATGCTTTTGGTGACGCTGAAGGCCGAGAGGGACCAGAGAAAGATGCCGATGTTCTGGATGTTGTAGCGGCCTTGCTCGAGGGGGAAGCTGGAATCGACGCGGCGCACGTCGACGCGGTGGGCGGTACGGTCGAAGCCGGTGTCGATGAAGAGGCCGGGTTTCCAATGGCGCAGGTCGGGCGCGTAGTGGTTTTCGCGGCGGACGTGATTCATGTATTGGGTGTCGCCGAGGATACGGAAAAATTCGACCGCGTGCGCGCCCCAGCCGGTGGCATCGCGGGCCAACTGCTCCATGACGAGGACGGTGCCTTTGCGGCGGCGGAAAGAGATGGTGTTGGCAACTTCGGAGCGGGGATCGTCTACCGACGGGGCGATGCCGGTGATGGATTGATAGCCGATGAGGTCGCCGATGTAGGGAATGACCCAGGGCGCGCAGGTTTCGATGAACTGGTCGTCGTAGAGCTGATCGATGTCGTAGGCGACGGCCTTCATCTGCTCCTGAATGACCATGAGCAGCGATTGGAGCGGGCCGCGGGAGGCTTTAGCGGAGAGCTCATCCAGCTGCGCCTGCCGATCGGCGGACAAGGCCGTTGTCTGCGCCTGCAGTTGGGCGAGGTCCGCGGACTCGGCGGGCGTGAGCAGAGTCTGCGACTGGGCGATCTGCGCATCGCGCACGCGATAGACGGCGGGAAGCAGGTTGAAGAGGTCGAGGCCTTGCATGCTCATTTCATCACCCCCAGAACCACGGCGTTGGGATCGGGGTTGAGGACCAGGATCTCGGCCGGCTGCGGCAGCCCATTGGGATTGGCGACGGGCAGATAAGGACAGATGGACAGATGGCCCGATGATGGACGCGTGAGCGTGACGGGCTGGGACTGCCAGGTCTGATAGGCGGCGAGGCTCCAGTTGGTCCCGGTGATGTCGCCGGCTGAGCTGGTGAGGCCAACCTTGACCTGCTTGACATTGACGGCGACCACGCCGGGAACGGCCTGGATGAAGGCGGCGACCTCGTCGGCGGTGACCCCCTGACCGAAGATGCGATTTGTGAAGCTGAACTGGTTTTGGAGAGCCGTGGTGACTGCCGTGTTGACGGCGTTTACGGCGGATTGATCGGCGCCGGGCTGATAGGTGAGATCGGCGTTGATGCTGAATAGGGTCTCAAGGAAAGAGAAGGCGTTGATGGGTACCAGCGGGTTCCCGTAGGCCTGCAAGGATGCAATGAGCTGGTTGAGCGTGGGATTGCCGGGCGGAAGCGCTGCGCCGCCGGATGCGGCCACGGTGAGGAATACGCCGCAGCCAGGACCGCCGGGAATCCAGATGGCGTTGGCCTGCGCAATGCCGGCGTAGGTGGCGGCGAAGTTTTGATAATCGGTGATGGAGACGGCGCGGCCCAGGGTGAGAACCGAACGCGGCGCATTGGCTTGAATGCCGGTGACCGATTGCGGGTCCTGTCCGCCCGTGGCGGCTTGCGGATTGATGACGCCGCTGACGCCCAACGGGCGGTCAATGAGCGTGGTGATGGCTCCCGCGGCAACGTTGCCGGCTGAGCCGATACCCACACGGTAGTTGGCCTGGATGTTGCTTTGGCCGGTGGGCAGGGTCGCGCCTTCGATTCCGTCGCCGAAGAGGACCTGGGTGGCGCCTCCGGGCTGGTTGAGGACCGAGTAGACCCGCGCCGACGGACCTTGCTCGTAGAGCGACGGCACCTGGGTCCACGGAACGCCGTTGGCAAGGACCTGGAGCGTGCTCTGGCTGCCGGTGGGCGTGACGGCCTGAATGTAGGTGAGCGGGGTCTGTTTGAGATTGAAGCTCTGGTTGGGAGTAGCGGCTGAGCCCGAGCCCATGAGTTCGCTGACCGAGCTGCCCGCGGTGGCGAGGCCTACGTTGGCGTTCACCGTGGTGGCGTCGCGGTTATAGCAGTTGAGCAGCGGGTTCGAGAGGAGCAACTGCGTGTGCGGATAGGGAGTGGCACTGAAGCCGATCGATGAGACCAGCGCGACCTCCTGAATGATGGGGTCGGTCTTCGCAGCAGGGGCGAGAGTGAACTGGCTGAGCGATGCATGAAGGTTGCCGGTTCTGCCGCTTGAATCTTGCACGCGGAGTTGAGACTTCTTGTAGTGATGCTGCCAGGATGGCGCGGCGAGGTTCGGCTTGAGGGGGAGCGGCGTTGGATCGATGAGAGTGACGATATCGCCGGGATTGAGGGTGAGATTTCCGGACTCGTCGTCGGGCTTGAAGAGGAGATGCGCGCCGGTCTTGACGGAGAGCTTTTGCGCGTTGCCGGTGAGCGCGACCGCTTGAACGGCTGCCAGATCGGGGCGCAGAGCGTCGAGGTCGACGATGGTGCCGTAGAGCGCGTGGTCGAGCGGCGTGTCGGCGATGGTGAGCTGATCGCTCTGGGCAAGAACGGCGGTGCCTTGCAGCGGGAAGGCGCTGATGTTGGGGTCGTCGTAATCCGCGGCGAGGGTGGTGACTTTGCTGCTGAGCGCATATTGAGCCAGGGACTGCGTGTAGGCTTGCGTCACCTTGTAGAGCTGGACCGTGGGATAGTCGACGAGAGCGAACCAGCTTCCATCGGTAACTTTGGAATACGCGGCATCGAGATAGATGGAGCTTGCGGAGGGGATCTTAAAGTTGTTCCAGCTCCAGACCCAGTTCGATGGGTCGGTGGTGTCGTCGATGAGGCCGGGGAGGCTGGTGACGGGGCTGGACGTTGAAGCGCTGGCGGCGGTGACGAAGAGATAGGGATTGGGCGCGTTGTTGCCGAAGAGCGCCGCTTTCTGGCGGAGCGCGAAGATCTTGGCGGTGGTCCAGGAAGATGGCGAAGTGCCGCTGCCGGAGCCGTGGATCAGTCGCTGATCCCAGCCGACGAGGGTGATGTTGTTCTGAGTGTCGGCCGTGACCTGGTTGAGGATGACTACGTCCCACTGTTCGTCGGGCGTGGCGGAAGGAGTCCACTCTTCGCGCTCGATGCCCAGGATGAGCAGAGCATCGCCGGGGTTGAGCTGCGTGGATGTGCCGGCGAGGACCATGCTGGAGCCGCCGGGCGGGGTCCAGATGTTGGCGGTCTGAACCGGGAGCGCGTTCCAGTCGGGCTTGGCGAGAATGTCGGCAGAGGTCTCGAAGATTTGCGGAGTCTGGCCCTGCGCGGGCACGCTCTGGGCCTGCGTTCCCTGGGGGATGGTGATGGCCGGGGTGGCGGGGTTGGGCGGCTGACCGGAGACGGCCTTGAGCGTGAAGGCGAGGTAGGCAAGCGCACTTACGCCGGGCGAGGGCTGATAGCCGATGAGGCGCGAGAGTTCGATGAGCGAGCGGAGCTGGGTCGCGGTGCGGAGATAATTTTCGTTGGCCAGCCGCTCCTGGTAGAAGGTGAGAATGTCGAGCACGACGGAAGCGGCGTCGAGAAGGGCGATGCTGAAGTCGTCGTCATCGCGGGTCTTGAGCAACTGGAGCGCGGGATAGTCGGAACTGGAAAGGCGCGCCAGCATGGACTGCTTGAACGAAAACCAGGTGCCGGTGCGATAGGCGATGGACGCTAGACCGGGCAGATTGCTTTCACCCTGCGGCGTCTCGACGGCCACCCCGGCGCAGCAGCCGCAGGTGCAACCCGATGTGCCCTGGCAACTCATAGGCGGCTCACTTTCCACCCTTCATGACCAACGTCAACTGGCCATGGTTGGGGTAGCTGGGATCGTTCGCCATCTGCGCGATCTGCAAGGGGGCAAGCGGGATTTGGCCGCGGTGCAGGTATTGCCTGGTGGCGATGCCCTGGGGCTGAAAGACCGTCGCAGTGACGGAGGTGACGCCGGCGACGGTGCGCGCGGCGGCGTAGATGGGGCTGAGGTAAATGGTTTGGCCGAAGGCGAAGTTGTCAGGCGCGAAGTAGCCGGGCTGGCCGTTGGACTGCGTCTGGCTGCCTAGAACCTGGAGCAGCGACTGCTTGACGTCAGACTGGAAGTAATCGGGATCGACGCAGACGGTCAGCTTGATTTCGAGAGGCACGTACTGCGGCGATTCAAGCTGGATGTCCTGGCCGGCTAGGCGATAGCGATTGACGGTCTGGGTGAGCGACTTTTTGAGGCTGCGTGTGAGGTTGCCGGCGTTGAGCGGCTCGGCGGCGATGAACACGGTGTACCAACTGCCCGTCCAACGCAGGTCGGCGACGGCCTGCTCGACCTGGGGATTGGTTTCGGTAACGGTCTCGTAGTCGGCCATGGTGACGGCGCGCTCCTGGGTCATGAATGCCTGCGGAGCGCGGCGGCAGATCTGGTCGTTGGTCTCGGGATCGACGCCGCCAAAGGCGGGAATCGGATTGGTGCAGGCGACGATGCGCGGGTCGCCGGCGAAGAAGACCAGGCTCTCTGCGCCCAGGTTGCCGGCGGTTCCATTGCCGATGCGGTAGTTGGCAGTGAAGGTGGTGCCGCTCGCGGGGAATTGGCCGTTGGTGTTGTCGCCGAAGCGGAGACGCGCGGCGCCGGTGGATTCGATCTCGACTACGAAGTTGGGGTCCGATGGGCCGCTCTCGAGCAGATCGGCCAGAGAAGTCCAGGTGGTCGAGCCGCTGTCGTAGAGGCCGGTGAGAGAGATCGACGGGGCGGCCTGGGTGGCGTCGTAGTTCATCAGATCGTATGCGGAAAGAGCCAGGTTCGGCTGCTGGTCGAAGCTCTCAACGGAGATGAGCATGGAGCCGGTACTAAACGTCTGGGCGACGGTGCCGAGCGATAGGTTGTTGAACTGCTCGACGACGACGGGAACCGGGACGCCTGCGCCGCCGGAGGGAGGATTGTACACAAGAAGCAGATTGAACTCCGAAGGCTGCTGCTGATTCCCTTGTGCGAGAATGCCGAAGTTGGGCGGCCATGAAAGCGGATTGACGGGCTGCACGGTGAGGTAGTTGGAGCCGTGCGCATCGACAATCTGGGTGGGACCGGAGAGGATGAGGTTGATGGGGCCGGGAGGGAATCCATTGGGCGTGGCGGAGGGCGAAAAGGTCGACGGGACCTGGATGAGCTTGGAATACGCGTTGATCTGCAGTGGCGCATAGTTCATCTGGGTCTTGGTCAGGGAAAGATTGGGAAAGGTCTCGAGGATGATGCCGGAGGCAGCGGAGCCTCCGGTGGGGTTGTAGACCACGGAGAGGTCGAAGTTGGCGGGGATAACTGAGTTCTTTTGGACCTGGATGCCGAAGTATTGCGGCCACGCCAATGGCTGGTCAGCCAGCACGGCGAGGCTGGCGTAACCGTTCGAGTCATCGAGCAAGACATAGCCGGCGGTTGCCAACTGCACGATGCCGGGATTTGCGGGCGCGCCGGCGATGGGCAAAGGCACGGCTTGCGTGACCGGGCTGTCGGGCAGGAGCGGCCAGTAGCGGACTGGGAACGAAATCGGCGCGGAGGGATTGCAGCGATCCGCGGCGGCGTTGGGCGGCTGAAAGAGATCTGGCTCGGGGACTGTTCCAATATTGACGTCGGTGAAGGAGAGCCCCTGGTCGGCGAGCACGACGTTGCCGAGGACGACGCTGACGTTGGTGAGGGTCTGGTGCTCGCCGTTGGAATCGAGGAAAGTGGACGAGATGCAGACAGGAAAGGGGAGCGCGTCGTCCGTGGACCACTGAATTTCAGTGACCGGCGTGGGCTGCTGCGAGACGGAGACGATGGGCAGGCCAGTTCCCTGCTCGAAGAGCGGATCGACGAGCGGCTGGCCCTGGCTGTTTTGAGTGGCGACCTGGGTGAGGCGCACGGCGCAGCGATGGCGGAGATCGGCGTCGGCGGGATTGCCGGTTTGCGGACCGAGTACTTCTTCGACGATGAGGACGTCGCCGGGCTGGAGATTAGGAAGGCTGCCGAGCAGCGTAGCCTCGGTTGCGCCCTGGGGCAGGCAGCAGTTCAGATCGCCCCAGGTATAGAAGAAGATCTGGTTATGTTCGGGGAATAATTCGGCGTTCTGCATGGGCTCGAAGACGATGACGCCGGCCTGCAGCGCGGCTTCTTCATTGCCGGAGCCAACCGCCAGGGTGGGCGGCATGCCGGGAGCGAAGGTGTAGAAGCGCGCGATGGACTGATCGAGAAGGACCTGCATGGAGACCGTGAGTTGGATCCAGGCGCGGGCGTTGGCGCCGTCGTGGACGAAGTAATCGACCAGGCGGGCGTGGCGGCGAAGCGAGATGCGGCTGCGCGCGGTTTCAATGTAGGCTTCGGTGGCGACGGCGTCCTGCTGGTAGCTGAGGTAGTCGCCGGCATAGGCGATGACTTCAGCCAGCGCGACGCCCAGGTCGGCTTCGCTCTTGCCGCCCCAGTTGGGAACGAGCTGATTGAGGCGGTCAAGCAGGATGCTGCGAAAAGAACCATAGTCCTTGGCCAGATAGTTGATGGGCGGGGGAGTCTGCGATGGAGGCGGGCAGTCGGCCGACGGCGGCGTGCAATCGAAATCGGAGGGGCACTCGACCTTGAAGCTGAATTCAACCTGGGAGAGTTGCGGGTCGAAACCGGCGAGAACTTCGGTGACCTCAAATGGGTCTTCCGAGGCTTGCGAGGCGCTGGGGACGAGGCTCAACGTATACGGGGAGAAATCGCCCGCCGCACTGGTGCGGACCACGATCACGCGGGTGCTGTCAGCGAGACCGGTGAAGTAACCCTGCTCCCAGGCGTTTGTGATCGGAGACGCCGGAGGATCGCTGGCAAGTGCAACCCATTGGGCTGTAATGCCGGTGATGCTTTCGCCGCCGGTGATGAGGATGTTGGTGGTGTCCGGCGTCGGAGAAACGGGGTTGAGGCAGTGGATGAGGAGGGTCTGCTGGCGCGGGCTGGCGTGGCCGATGGCTTCCCTGTCGATGACTTCGAGGTAGTTGATGCCGTTGATGGTCGGGTTGTTGAGGACCGCGGCTTTGCGATTCTCGTTGCAGCAGCTATAGATCATTGCGGACCTCCGTACACGTAGGTCTGCACCTGGGTCACGTCGCTGTTGAGGGGCGAATAGGTTACGGTGACGGTGAGAGTGGCCTCGTTGACGGCGGCCACGACGGACTGGACTTTGACGTAGTTGCTGAGCCATTTTTGCAGCGCAGCCTGCACGCTGAACTGCGTGGCTGCGGCCATTTCCATGCTGTTGGGCGCGAAGGGGAGTTGCAGGAGGCCGCTGCCGAAGTCGGGCAGATTGACGCGTTCGCCGGGCGAGGTGAAGAGCACCTGCTCGACCAACTGGCGGACGTAGTTCTGCCCGGGATCGGCGGTGCGGCCGCGTCCATCGAATTGAAAAGGAAAATTTACGTTGGTGCTCATTACTGTTTCCTCAACTCATCGCGTCCAACTTATTCAAGAGCCTCATGTGGCCATCACCAGCGTCTGCGCCATTACGGGGATCATGGGGGTTCCGGTGGGAGCGCAGACGGAAACGCCACTCATGATGGCTACCGGCTGGCCCATGGATAAAACGAACTGCGAGCCGACGACCCACTGGCCGGTGATGCAGGGGCCGTTGCCTGCCGGAGGAACAAACGCGCAGCCGGCGATGGCGTAGGGAGCGGCAATGGTCGCGATGGGCATGCCGGAGACCATGACCACCGGGCTGGGCACAGTGGGGATGGCCTGGCCGCCGTGCGCGCACAGAACGACAGCTCCCATGTGCAAAATCGGTCCCGGCATTTTGCTGCTCCTTAAGAAATTTATGGCCCTACTACGGTGAGGGCGGTGAGGTTGATGGCTACGGCGGGGCCGATGAGGGTGATGGTCGCGCCCTGGCCGTTGCTGATGTAGATTCCGGTTTCGTTGATGACCAGCATGGCGCCGCTTGCGCCCTTGAGCACGATGCCGCCAGTGACCGGAGATGGAACTGAGTCGGAAAGCAGAATCATGTTCTGGCCGGTGGTCTGCAGGCAGATGTTCTGGCCCGGCGGGATGGCGGGCGGGGCGGTGGCGAAGACGGGGACGTCGGCAACCAGGCCCCAGAAGCCGCCGGTCCAGATGGGGTAGTCGGGGTTGCCTTGCTCAAACTCGACCCACACCTGCGAGCCGATGGGCGGCACGATGAAGCATCCGGACTGGATGCCGGCGGCGGGAACGCAGGGCATGGCCCAACTGGATGGGATTTCGCCCAGCACATCGGGGCATTGCAGGAGGACGCGGCCGATCTGCAGGGGATCGATATTCTCGATCACCAGGCCGCGGTACTTGCCGTAGAAGCGCCGGGAGTTTCCGCCGGGAGTGGGATCTTGCGGGCTCATGCATTCACCGTCGAGACAGTTGATACCAGACCGTTGCGGGTCAGGGTAAAGTTCTGCTTGTACTCGCCGCGCTTGATCTTGTGCGTAACGCTTTTCACGTAATAGAGACCGTCGAATGCAGGGCCGGCCCCGCGCACGCCCACCAGGCCGCGCGCGCTCAACACGGCGCCGTAGCGTGTTACGTCGAGACTGCCTTCGCAGGTGACGGCCTCTTCGTATTCAGCCGCCGCTGCTAGTCCCATCATGATGGCTTGCGGAATGGGCAACTTGGACAGATCGTCTCGAAAGGCTTTGAGATCGGGCGGAATGAGGTTGGTCGGAAATGGCGGGATGAGACCGAGCGGAGGATTGAGCGGCGTAACCGGCGGAATGGGTATGGGGATGCTGACGCCGGTCTCTTCGATGTAGATGTAGAGCAGAGGAATCCTGTTCTTCTCCTGATCGAAGTTGAAGTGCATGCTTTCGACATTGGTGTAGGCGTCCATGTCGATGCTGAGAGCGGGCTGCGGATTGCCGACTTTTATTTGCGGTCCCCAGTAGGCTTTGTTCACGCCGGCGACCGGGCCGGGCGAGATATAGAAGACGTAGCCGACCTGCGCGGCAAGATAGCGGATGTAACCGAGATCGGTTCCCTGCTGGCTGGGAATCTCTTCGATGGGAATGGGAACGTTGATCATCACGCTGGGAACGATGATGGGAATGATGCCGAACAGCGCGTACTTGGCGAGCAGCAGGGCGACGCGCGCTTCGGGCGGGCAGGCCGGAAAAGGCATGCCGCTCCAGTCGGACTGATCCATAAGTGCGGTGAGATCTTTGCCAGTGATGGTGAGGGTGGAGTTCGAGCCCTTGTCGCCGGGGGAGATCTGGTTGTTGGTGATGACGCCGTCGATGAGCACGTTGGCCTGGCCGTTGACGGTAGCGATGAGAATCACGCGCATGAACAAGAGCGGCATGCCGCCGGTGAGCAGAAAGAGAATCTGCAGCGGCGAGCGCTTGTCGATGCTGAAGATGAGTTGAAAGCCGCTGGTGCCGACGTCTTCGATCTTGACCTCTACCTCAGAGAGGGATTCGAGAACGGTGCTCGGCACCGTGACCGGGACGATGGGCCCGATCATCAGCGTGAGTTGGACGCTCTTAAGCAACACTGGGGGCTCCGGGAACGCCTTGCGGCATGGTGATGGCCACCACGCTTCCGGGCGTGGCGATCAGCGAGTTGGGGCGAATAGCTCCGTTGGCGTCGCAGAGGAGCCAAAACATCAGCGGATCGCCGAGATATTTGGCGGCAATGAGGTCGAGACGATCGCCCTGTTTCACCACATGCTGCGCCACGGTTGCGTAGTTGGGCGTGCCGGGCTGCGGCACGATGCGGCGCGCGAGGTAGGCGATCACCTGCCCGTTTGGCGCGGTGTATTGCAGGGTGGCGGAGTTGTAGTAGCGGCTGTCGGTGGGAAAGCTGACCGAGGGAACCACGCCCATCTGAATCAAAGTCTGAAGGGGATATTTCATGGCAGGCCTCCCAGGCCCAGTACGGTGAGGGCCACGGATGTGGCTTGTGAGGCGAGCCGTTCCTTGTTGCTGAGATAGGCCATGAAGATCTGGCCGCCGGGGTGCTCGAAGCCAAGGTCGTCAACCGAGAGTACGCGCAGGCCGAGCGAGACCTTGGCGCGGATGGGATTGAGCGATGTGTCGAAGAACTCCTCGGTGATGGAGAACTCGGTGAGGCGCACGGGAACGACGCGGCTCTTGCTCCACACGAAGAGCGTGAGGGGCTGCTCGAGCGGAATGATTTCGAGGGTGCCGGAGCTGGCCATGGCGTTGTCGGCCATGAGGGTTTCGACGGTGGGGTTGATGAGCATTTCAAGCTGCGCGAGTTGCGGCTGAAGTCCAAATTGGACGGCCAGCGGGTACTGGTTGGGAAATTCAAGCTGGTCGGTGGCGTCCAATTCCGCTTCGAGCTTGATGGTCTCGACAGCCGGCCCGCGCAGGCGCAGGGCATCGACGCGGACGCCGTCCTGGCCGCCGGGCATGGCCTGAATCTGGAGCGAGCGGGTGAGCGTATCGGGGTTGTACTCGAAGGCGATGACGCTCTGCACCGCGGAGGTGTCCACGTCCATGGTGACGAGACCGCCTTTGACCAATCGCGGCGCAATGGGCGAAGTGCTCATGGCTTCAACCCGCTTCCGATTCCCTTCGCCACCTGGGCCGCGAGCTTGCCGGCGCCAGCCGAGCCCGGCCCGAAGCTCATGCGATTCAGGCGCAGAACCGGGGTGCGATGCGGGCGCGCCCATGCGACGCGCGATTCCCTGTTGGCCAGCACGGTCTGCAGTTCGCGGGTAAGGCCGGCAACGAAAGCCTGGCGGCCGGCGGGGTCGAGACCGCGCAGCACCAGCTCGTCGATGGTGAGATGAATGCGGCTCATACCCATCCCCGCGTTTCGGTGGTGGAGAGCGGGCGCTCGATCTTGATGGCCTCAATGCGCGTGGCTTCGAGCAGGTGCTTCATGTGGACGGAGCCCTTTTCTTCGGCGGCAAGGAACGCCGCATTCATGGCGATATTGCGGATGTTGCCGCCGGCCATGTTGAGTTGGGCGAGCAGTTTCGTATCAAGACCTTCGCGGGGTGTCTTGGCGGGAAAGACACGTTGCCAGATGGCTTCGCGCTGGGCGGCATCGGGAAATGGAAAATCGACGCTGAAGCGAAGGCGGCGCTGGAAGGCCTTGTCGAGAGAGGATTTGAGATTGGTGGTGAGTATGGCGAGGCCCTGGAAGTTTTCCATGCGCTGCAGCAGGTAGCCGACTTCGATGTTGGCGTAGCGATCGATGCTGTCTTTCACTTCTCCACGCTTGCCGAACAGGGCGTCGGCCTCGTCGAAGAGCAGCAGCACGCCGCCCTCTTCGGCGGCATCGAAGACCTGCTTGAGATTCTTTTCCGTTTCGCCGATGTACTTGCTGACCACGGTGGCCAGATCGATGCGGTAGAGGTCGAGTCGCAGGGAGCGGGCGAGGACTTCTGCGGCGAGGGTCTTGCCGGTTCCGCTGGCGCCGGAAAACAGTGCGCTGATGCCCAGGGCGCGGCGGCCTTTCTCGGCAAAGCCCCAGGTCTCGTAAACGGTCATGCGATGGCGGGCCTGCGCAGCGAGCTGATGGAGGATCTGCGTTTGCGCGTCGGGCAGGACCAGGTCGGCCCAGGAGGCCTGAGGCTCGATGCGTTGCGCCAGATCTTCAAGGCGCGGACGCGCAACCGAACGGCAGAGATTCCAAAGACGGTTGGGATCGGCTGCGCCGTCGCTCGATACGATGGCTGCACCGAGCGACGAGATGGTTTCGGCGCTGAGGCGGAACTGTTCGGAGAGATCGTCAAGCAGGCCGTTGAGCGATTCGGCGGCCGGGCCCAGGGCATGCTTCCAGAGAAATTTCTGCTCGACGGGCTCGGGCTTGTTCACGTCGTAGCGCAACAGAGGACGATCGAGACGCAGTGGGTCGCGGCTGGCAAGAATCAATTGCGCGGGCAGCCTCTCGACGAGCCTTCGCGTTGACACCGAGAGCGCCGACGAGCCGCATTGAACCAGCAGGACCGCCGGAAGCAGGAGGGACTCGCGCGACCATAGAGCGATGAACTGATCGATCTCGGCGGCGGAGGCGGGGACATTTTCGGCGCGCAGAAGATAGAGTTGGCGCGCGGCGTTGACGGCCATCAAGGAGGCGATGTCTTCCTGGCCGAGCGGGTCGTCGCCGCAAAGGTGCAGGAGGGGGGGTTGCTCGAGGCCTGGCTCGAAGGCGGCAATGGTTTCCAGAGCGAGAGTCCGGTGACGATCGGCGATCCAGTGCGGGTGGCCCTTGAACTGGAGGAGCACCTCAAGGCGGGGATCGAGAACGTTGACGCCGGCGACATAGTGGAGGATGCGCTCGTCGATGCGCAGCGGCGCCGTGGTCAGTCCGCGCTCGGTCTCGATCTCGACAAGGTGAAAGCGGCGCAAGGGTGCGTTGGGCGCCAGAGCGCTCCAGTGCGGATCGGAGAGTGTGGCCAGGGCAAGCGAGAAAGTGATGGCGCCGGAACGTTCGCGGCCGAGGGCTTCGCTCGTGAACGCGGCCAGTTCCGAATCCAATTCGACGCCGGCGGCGAGAAGAACCACATCGCGTTCGAAGGGGCTGAGGCCGAACAGGGACGCAAGGCGCTCGATGGCGGGCGGCGAATCGAGGTACTCGCGCGGAAAGCCCCCATCAGGTTCCTCGGGTTCGGCTTCATGCGCCGAGGGGAACCTGGCGCGGAGCCGGGCGAATTCACGCGCCAAATGCGCCTGGTTGGCTTCGGACCACGAAATGTGAGGTCGTTTGTTCATACCGTCACCATGGGTCCGGCGAAGACCGGAGGATGGACATGCCAGTTGACGTCGATCAGGCTGGGCGCACCGTCAACCGAGAGCCGCGCGAGATACGGTCCCGAGGATAGCGCGGGCGAGAACTCAAGGATTGCCGCGTTGGTGAGGGTGTCGATGGGTCCGGCTGTTGCAGAAGAACTGCCAAGCGTTAGCGAGACCGTCTGGCTGGCCATCGCATAGGGACTGAATACGATTGAAACCTGGGTGACTCCGCCACTTTGCGTGACATGGGGCGGAGGGACGGTTTGAAGAACAGGCGCGACAGCGAAAGGCAGCGAGTTGGTGCTCTGCAGGGTGTTTCCGCTCGCGTCGTTGAAGAGGATGGAGAGCGAGTAGATGCCGGCGGGAAAGGTGAGCGGGTCGTCGGGCACGGTGAAGGAAAGCGTGTTGTTGTCGATGACAGTGGCGGTGACCGGCTGCTGGATTGCAAGGCGGGGGTTGGCGAGCAGGACCTGGCTGGCGCCGGAGAGATATTGGCCTTTCACCTTCACGACTTCGCCGGGGATTGCGGAGACCTGATGATGAGGCAGTTGGATCTCCAATAACTGCGGGGGCGTCGAAGCCTGCACGGTGAGGTTGCGGTGGAGAACGGGAAACGCAAGCGAGAGGCTGGCGGACGGCTGCATCAACACCACCGAGACCTGGAAGGGGAAGGTGGGACGGTAGTCGGCCTTGAGCGCGGTCCACAGCCAGGCCATCTCTTCGCGGCCGAGAGTGGAGGGCGTGATTTTGATCATCTCGATCTGATCGGCGAGCCCGGATGAGGCGAGATATTGAGAGAGCGGGTTGCTTGCGTCGTTTGTTGCGAGGCCGGTAAATGCGTTGCGAATGTCCTGCCGCTTTATGACCGGGTTTTCATGCATCATGAGAAGCGCGTAGCCGAGCAGGGCCTCGGCCTGCCAATCGTTGGAACCGTAGGCGGTGAGCAGGTAGTGGAGGTCGAGGGCAAGCGGAGGATTCTTGATGGGCGTCTTGCCGTCGGCGGCGAGCCAGGGCTGGCCCACGTTGCGCCATGCGGCATTCTCAGTGACCTGGTGAAGAAAGAGATTCACCTGGTTTTGAAGCGCGGAGCCGGTGCCGAGCAGAGTTTGAACGATGTCCGGCGCCTTGGCGGAAACACCGGGCGTGCCGCCGAAATAGGAGCTCAGGCCGGTGTAGGCATTGCCGACGTAGTATTGGAGCACGGCAGAGACGCCGGCGATGGCGAGGGCAGTACTCATCGGGCCCTCCCATTGCCGCGGCGCAAATACTCATCGAGATTGATTGACTTGCGCGGAGCGGCGGGCGACGCCTGGCGGAGCGCGGGTTGAGCGAGGGCGGCCACCTCGACCCGGCCGATGTGGATGTGGATCTCGTCGGGTTCGCGGGCCGGTTGCCTCACGGCCTGCGCGCGATCGCCGGCCGAAGCCCCGGCGGTTGCGGGGTGCTGCGCAACGGGTACGGAAGAGCTTAGTGGAGCGAGGCTTGAGGCCGCGGGTTGAGCAGGCCTGATTGGAGGATCGTTGTCGCTGGAAAAGTTTTCGGTCTGCTCCGTCATGCGATGCGCCTTCAGAAGGGGGGTGAATTCGCGCGCCCGGCGGGTTTGTTCTGAATGGCTTTGATGGGGCCTGGAGGGAAGGTCAGAGGTTGCGGCCTGCGCTTCCCTACTCTCGGGGCGCGGTTGGTTTACATCGATTCGCGATTCGAGGCCGGACGAGAACTCCGGGCGTGTTTGGAGGGGCGGCAACAGGGGCTCCGATTCTCGGCCGGCGGGTTCAGGCATTGATGTGCCTTTGTCCCTGTGAAGCGAAGACGCCTGGTGGGGGATCGACTCTGATTGTTCCAAAGCGAATCCCGGCAGTCGAGTAGTTTCAAAAGCGCCGGCCTGAAACTTTGGCGCAAACACCGAGCCCGTCAGAGGGCGCAGCTTTTGTCCGGCGGAGGGGCGAATGACACTGGATGCGAGGCGCTCGAGGAAGTGGCTCATGCCTGCACCATCTGGAGATAGATTGAACGGCGGGTGTCGCTGAGAGACAGAATCTCGTCTTCGGTCCAGCCGTAAGAGACGGCCAGCAGGTGAACTTCATACAAGAGCCGGCGCGCGAATGCTTCAAGCTCGGCCCAGAAAAAGGTTGCCAGGTCGAGCGATTCCTCGCTTTGGGATTTGCAGGTTGGGCACTCGAAGAAGAGCGATATCTCCGCAAGCGGATCGGCCTCGGACATCCTGGCGGCGAGTTGCTCGAGTTCTTCCCCGGTCCACTCGCCGGGGATCGCGTTGTTCCGGACCGGCGAATCAGCGGCGTCGATGCGGCAAAGATCTGCCAGCCGAAACGCCGCAAATTTCGTGTCGCTTTCAGCGGCGACGAGGGAGAGATCGCGGCTGGTGGGCAAGCGGAATGCACGGTCTTTGAAGACAATCGGCTCTGGGTCGGCATCGCGATGGCGCTCAATCAGAGCCCGGCTGTCGAGAACAAACTCCAGCTTTTCGCCGCATTGAGCGCACTTCATCCAGCCCTGCAACTGGGGGCCGAAGCACTCTTGATGCAACCGGGCAAGGGCCTGATTGCGGCGGCCAAGGGACCAGTCGGCGACGTGCTCCGTGCCTGGCCGGGGCAACAGCGCCTGAATCGCAAGCAGCCCCCGATCGAGGGAATGCAGGCAATGGCCGTTTTCCCAGAGCCTTAGAAATCCGGCATTGCCGAGAGCGTTCATGGTGAATCCTTGGAAGCATTAACGCCAACGGCCTGCATGAGCTGGCCGCTCACGCAGGCCGTCGGACAACGAGTTGCGCGGCAGCGCCGCGGCGCGGTGAAGTGGCTACGTCGAAACACTGCTCAGAGTGGGCTCGGCAGGCTCGGTGACGCTGGTGTCGCGCTCCCAACCCTCGTTTTCGAGCTTGATGTGCTCGATGGCGATGGCGTTGGCGTTGGCATCGAGATCGGGCATGGCCTGGTACTCGGAGACCCAGCAGCGGTAGATCTTGTAGGCGAGAACCAACTGGCCGGCTTCGTTGTAGAACTCCAGATAAATGTCCTTGCGCATGTTGGCCAGGGAAACTTCAGTGCCGAGCGCGGAACCGTAGTTCCACACCAGGCCCGCCCAGTCGTGAAAGGCGAGGTCCTGGGTAAGGCCGCGCTCGAGCGTGATGGCGTCGTACTTGTTGCGGCCCGGAGATTTGCGCGACATCGACGGGTCGCCGCCATTGCGATGCTCCACCACTTCGGTGGTGCGCTTGAGAGCGCTCATCTTGCTGACGGCGGCTACATATTTACCGTCCCACTTGAGACGGAATTTGAAGTTCTTGTAGGGGTCGAGCCGCGTGGGATTTGCGGGAAACATCGCCATGGAAGATCCTCCTTGCTCGTTCTATTCGAGCGTCTGAAATAGTCGCGGCTTCTAGGATCGTAACCGCGTGAATTCGTGCTTTCCCAGGCCTCAGAATCGAGACCTGGGGCACCCGGCTTCTACGAAGAAGTCTGGCCGGCCATCTGCTGAATCTGAATCACGACGAACTCCGCGGGATAAAGCGGTGCGAAGCCGACCAGGATGTTGACAATTCCCTGGTCGATGCTGAGCTGGGGATTGTTTTCCGAGTCGCACTTGACGAAGTACGCCTGCTGCGGGGTGGTTCCCTGGAATGCGCCTTGCAGGAAGAGCCCTTGCATAAAGGTGGAAACGTTGAGCCGGATCTGGCCCCAGAGCGTTTCGTCGTTGGGCTCGAAGACCACCCACTGCGTTCCGTCGTAGAGGCTCGACTCGAGGAAGAGCGCCAGGCGGCGGATGGGAACATACTTCCACTGCGAGCCGGCCTGGTCGTTGCCCTGCAGCGTGCGCGCGCCCCACACCACATCGCCGTAGACTTTGAACTCTCGCAGGCAATTGATGGCCTGGATGTTGAGTTGTCCGTTCTCGGGGTCGGTGAGGTTGTATTGCAGGCCGAGAACCCCGGTGAGGCTGGCGTCGATGCCGGCAGGCGCTTTCCAGACGCCGCGCGATGCGTCGGTGGCGGCGTAGATGCCGGCTACAAATCCGCAGGGCGGAAAGAGGGTGGGGCGATTGCCGAAGAGCGGATCGGGAGCCGAGATCCACGGAAAGTAGAAAGCGGAGTTGCTGGAGTATTGGCCGGTCAACGATCCCGCGGTACTGCCCACCGGCCCAGTGGTCTGCAGCTTCGACGTGGTGGAGTATTGCCACGAATCCACGATGTAGAAAGCGCGCTTCTGCGAGCAGTAGAACTGCAGTTGTCCGATGGTGGGCGCATCCGTCTCGGCGGGAATGCAGAGCAGGTTGAAGATATCCACGCGGTCGAGCAGGTAGACGCCGGCGGTTGGATCGGAGAGCAAGGCCAGTTCGAAGTTCTGGTCGGATGCCGGTGTCAGCACCGACCCGTCTGCTCCGCCGCTGAACTGGATGGGCGACGAGGTGGGCGACGGCGTGGCCGTGGGTGCCACCGGCAGGTTGTTTGCCGGGTTGATGAAGGTAATGTAATTCGAGTCGTTGTCGATGACCGTGACCACGTAGCTGGCATCGTTCGGCAGGACAGAAAGGCCGGTGAAGCTTTCCAGGGTTTGCACGGTGCCGCTGGGCGTGGTTTGCTGTACCAGCAATCCAAAACGTCCGGTTGTCGGCGACGGGGTTACGGAGACGCTGAGGGTATTACCCCAAACGCCAGGGTTGGCGGCAAACAATGTCAACGAGCCGCCTGCCGCGAGTGCCGTGGCCAGACCGGGAGTGGCGGTCGAGAAGGACGCAACCGTGGGAGCCGAGGAGGCCCACGTTGCAGTGGTCGTGATCACCGGCGCGGTTCCATCCGAGTATGTTCCGGTGGCGACGAACTGCTGGGTCTGCCCGCTGAGGATGCTGACCGGCGAGGCAGGCGTGACGGCAATCGATTGCAGCACCGCGGCCGTAACCGCGACGTTGACCGTTGGAGCTAGCGCTTGCCACGAAGCCGTGATGGTGACCGATGGGTCGACGTTGGCGCCGGTCACTACGCCAGTGTTCGCATTCACCGCAGCGTCGGGGCTGCCGGAGGTCCAGTCGACGCTGGTGGTCAGGTTGGCCGTGGTGCCGTCGGAGTAGATGCCCAGCGCATTCAGTTGCAGGTTGAGCCCGTTGGCTACCGATGGATTCACCGGCGTGAGCGAGATGGAATTGAGCGTTGCAGTGGTGACAGTGAGGGTGGTGCTCGCGGTCTGGCCTCCGCCCGTGAAGGTGAGGGTGGTGGTGCCCGCTTTGACCGCGGTGGCGACATCGCCCGCGACAGTTGCGACAGCGGTGTTGCTGGAGGTCCAGGCGCCGGCGATCGCTGCAGGCGTCGGGCTGTTGGAATAGGTGGCGATGGCCGAGAGTGTGATGGTTTGCCCCACGGTCAAAATGGGGGCTGCCTGCTGTACGGATACCGCTGTCGCGGCCCCGGCGGCGGCCACGGTTACGGCAGCCGCCCCGCTGGTGACTCCCAGGCAGGCGGCGGTAATGTTGGCCGAGCCGCCGGTGGTTCCCGCGATGACCAGGCCGCCGGCTGTGACCGCAGCCACCGAGGGGTCGGAACTCGCCCAGGTAGCAATGGCCGTCACATTCTGTGTCGTGCCGTCGGAGTAGTTCGCGGTCGCGGTCAACTGTTGCGTGGGTCCCGCGGGTCCGCCGGTTGCAGGCTGCGCCTGCCCGAGTGGAAGCGAAACGACGGTGGGTGCAACCGTGATGGACGAAAGGGTGGCCGGCGTTACGGTCACGGTTATGGTACCGGTGATCAATCCCGACGATGCCGTGAGAACCGCGGTTCCCTGGTTCATGGCCGTGGCCGCACCGGCGTTGGTGATGGCGACGATCGCGGGATCGCTCGACGTCCAGCCAGCCGAGGCGAGAGAACTGTTGCTGCCGTCGGAGTAGTTGCCGTCGGCGGTGAAGGTCAAGGTCGCGCCCAGGGGAATGGGCGGCAAGGTCGCCGGAGTGACGGTGATGCTCTCAAGAATTTTGGGCCCGACGTTCAGTTGAACCGGAGGCGACACAATGGAGCCGACCGCCGCCGTGACCTGTGTCGACGCGCTCCCCACCGCGGCAGCAAGAGCCGTGGCGGCGGGAACGGGAAAAGTTCCGGGCGCCGGCGGGATGGCGCCGCCCTGCCATACCAGGCGGACGATGTAGGCCTGCTGTCCGCCGTTGGCGAAGAACTGGTTGACGGCGTATCCGAGCTTGCTGCGCGAATCCAGTCCGCCGAACAGGGTCTGATATTCGGCCCAGCTTTCCACCATGGTTGCCTCGGTGGTGGGGCCCTGAGGCGCCCAACCCACAAACGCCGCGATGGAAGTTGCCACTCCAGTGATGGTGTGTACGCCGCTGGAAAGCTCTTCGATGTAGACCCCGGGGTAGGTGAACGTGGACATGAATCCATCCTCCTTGGCTCGACGCCGGAAGGGTGCCTCCGGCCGCGGCGATGCATGATTGTGCAGCCGGTCGAATGCATCCGGATGGCCAAAGTGGGCTGGCACCTTTAGTGAAGGCGTAACTGGCAGCCGGTACGCAAGTTACAGGTAGAGGGAGTGCAATTGGGGGCATTCCGACTCAGGCGCACATGTCACGCCGGCTGATACGCATTGAATTTGGGAAAGGAGATTAAGCTGCTGCAGGGGAGTGTCGAAGGAAGGGTTGCGTCGCGCAATGTGTGGACTGGAGCTTTGTGAAAGCGCTCTGCGCCGCCCCGCATCATGCTTCGATGTCAAAGCGGCTTGTAATCAGCGTCGGCGCTCGCATCGCGGGTCGGCATTTCAGAAAATTTCATAAGGGTTGAGAACCCAGTCTTCGTAGAGCCTGGCTCAATGGGACGGCGCGGAACTGGATAACAGCTGGGGGCGAGAACGGCGGTGCGTAAGAACGGCGAAACGTGAGCTTTAGCTTGCCGGTTCGCCGAGTGTCACACAAGCTGTCACAGGTGTAACACGAGTGTCACTCGCGGAGGCCGCTGAAAGTGCGGAGATGAGGCTGTGCTTGGAAAGTTTTCGATAAAGAGTCATGCGCGAGCATTTCAACCGCCGGGCGGCGGCGGCTTTGTTTCCACGCGACCAGCTTAGGGCCGAGATGAGCGACTGACGCTCGCTTTCGGCATCGAACGCGGTGAACTCTTCGGCTGCCTGTCTGAACTTGATGGGAAGGCATTCCGCTTCGATGGGACTCTCAACGGCCGCAATGGACATGGACTCAGCAAGGTTCTTGAGTTCGCGAATGTTGCCGGGCCAGTCGTAGTCCAGCAGCGCGCGAAGACTGCTTTCTGAAAACGCGATCGGTCGAACGCCGGGCGACTGCCGGAACTCCTGGCAATAATGCTTCAGCAGCAGCGGGATGTCTTCCTTGCGCTCGCGCAGAGCGGGCAGGTGTACTTGGGCCACGCTCAGGCGAAAGAACAGGTCCCTGCGAAACGCGCCCTGCGCGGCGCGTGCTTCCAAATCCTGATTTGTGGCGGCAACGAATCGAATGTCGAGTTTGACGGCTCGGGTCGTGCCGATGCGGCAGACTTCTTTTCTTTCGATGACGCGCAGGATCTTGGCCTGCGCCGACAGGCTCATGTCGCCGATCTCGTCCAGAAAGACAGTGCCGCCGTTGGCCGAGGTCAGAAGCCCGTCGTAGGTTATGTCCGCGCCGGTGTATGCGCCGCGGCCATGGCCGAAGAGCTCGTTTTCAAGCAGGCTGTCGGGAATCGCGGCGCAGTTGATGCAAACAAAAGGCCGCTCGCGGCGGGCGCTGTTCAAGTGGACGAACTCGGCGGCCAGTTCCTTGCCTGTTCCGGTCTCGCCAGTAATCAGGACGGTGCAATTGGAAGCTGCGATTCTTGCCAGAGCCAGCTTGATCTCCAGCAGGGACTTGCTCGTTCCGATCATATCGACCTCGGGGGAGTAAATACGTTGCCGTGACCCGGTTGATCGTGAGGGACGGCATCATGGACCCCCTGGAGAAATGTAAGGCACATTCGAGGCCCTGGGATTGAAGTCCATCCCGAGAATTAAATCCTTGAGTAAATGAACCGAGGCAGCGGGAAAAAAGACATTGGGACGGACGGCTTCGCATGGGAGGGGCGCAGGCTTTTTCAGGACATTCAAGCTGACTTGCTCTTTCCAGTCCGCGCCAGCATGGCTCACGGAGTTCATGCGAAGGCTTGTCCAAGTCTTTGCCCGTTCCGATCGAGCGATCCGCAAGAGCGTTCAACTGCAATGAAAGTTCTTGTGGACCGTGGCCCAATGACAAACTTCGGCCGGATCGAGCAGAAATCGAGGCCAGTATAACCCAGCGCGTGAACGTGTCAACAGTGAATTCTGGGAGAAGCCCTGGTGGATGCGGGACGGGACAATCGCAGGCACGATCGAGGACCTCCGCGGGATAAGGCTGAGTAAGCCGGAGAAGCAGCGTCAAACGAAGGACCTGCACGATATCGGGGCGGATTGAGCTCAGCCCTTCAGAAAGCAAGTCTCACGCTATCGGCCCTGCCAATACCAATGTCCTGGGTCGTCGGCGCAACCGAAGATTTCGCCGGCGGGCTTGAAGGCGATGCAATGAACATCGCGCCGCCGGCGGCGAACATGGCAACCGTAGCAATGGCCACGAGCACCCATCCCGCGCGGGAACTCGGCTGACCCTGCATCATTTTCTTGTCCGCGGCGACCATCAGGATGGCAACCATCAGGAACGGGGCCAGCAGTCCGTTAATGACCGCCGTCCAATAGAGCGCCTTCACCGGATTGATTCCCGCGAAGTTCAGGCCTACGCCAATCCCGGTTGACAGCAGGATCACGGCGTAGAAGGAGCGCGCCTGCTTCACCTTCTTATCCAGGCCCTGGCGCCACCGGAGCGTATCGGCGCAGGCATAGGCCGCGGACCCGGCCAACGTAGGGATGGCCAGGAAGCCCACGCCGACAATGCCCACGGTAAACAGCGTTGCGGCCAGGTTGCCGGCGAGAGGGCGCAGAGCCTCCGCCGCCTGGCGAGTGGTCTGGATGTCGGTCATGCCGTGGCGATGGAGGGTCATCGCGGTGGTCAGAATAATAAAGAACATCACCAGGTTGGAGAAGAACGCGCCCACGTTCACATCCACTCGACGCAACTGGAGCTCCTCGGGAGTCGCGCCCTTGCGCGAGGCAATGGTAGTGAGGCCCGCAGCCTTCTCCTCCTCGACTTCCTCGCTGGCCTGCCAGAAGAAGAGGTAGGGACTGATCGTTGTGCCGAGGATAGCGACCAGCGTCGACCACTCGTCGCGAGTGCGCGGAATCGATGGTATCAGTGTGTCGCGCAGCACCTGGAACCAATCGACGCCCACCACAAATGCAGTAATCGGGTATGCGAAAAGCACCAATACAAGCAACTTGAGGACGCCGGCTATCTGTTCGTACCGAAGCTCGACGGTAGCCCAGGAGATCGCTATTGCGAAGGCAACTACGTAAATACGCGAATTGATCCCGGAGAGCATTTCAGCGGCATCGGCCATGCCGGCCAGGTCGGCGCCAATGTTAATCGTGTTTGCGGCCAGCAGCGCCAGCACGAAAGCTCCGAGCAGCCAGCCCGGGAACCGCAGCTTGAAATTTCCGGCGAGGCCTCGCCCGGTCACCATTCCGATCCGGGCGCACATGACCTGGACCGCGGCCATCAGGGGCCATGTAATCAGTGCAGTCCATAAAAGCTTTGTTCCCAGCTGAGCGCCTGCAACAGAATAGGTGGCGATGCCCGACGGGTCATCGTCCGCGGCCCCCGTGATCACGCCGGGGCCGAGCGACTTTAACACCAGTTTGATCCAGCGGGTTGGCGAGAGTTCAGGCACAGGCGGTCAGTAAACAGTCTTGTACGCCAGCCGGGGATTGCTATCCATCACATGGATAGATGCGGTGATCGGCCTAATCAGGGGTATGCGAATTGCTCGCCGCATTTGGCAGGGCCTTCGCCTGCCGCCTTGCTTGCACAAGTCGAATGTGGCATTCTCTTCGCCTGGTCCGGTCTGCAAGGCGCGCCGGGGGCAGTGCAAAGCCGTTCACACAGGTGTACCGGCACGTTTACAGGGCGCATTCGGGTGAGCGTGGCCACGCGCGGCCAACACCGGCGCGCGCCTCAAGGGTTCAATCGAGAGATGCCTGGAGCCGGTCAATCACAGAGACGATCTCGGCTTCGATCTTTTCTACCGACCGGTCGCCATCCACCTCCGCAAATCGCCCCTGGGCTCGATAATGCTCGACAACAGGCGCGGTCGAAGCTTTAAAGGTTCTCATGCGCTCCTCGAAAACTTCTTCCGAATCGTCGCGCCGTTGAACCAGCGCCGCACCTTCGATATCGCAATAGCTGTCGCGAATGGGCGGACTGAAGTGGATGTTGTAGATGGCGCCGCAAACAGGGCAGTTTCTCCGCCCCGTGATTCGTCGCAGCAAATGCTCGCGGTCCATTTTGAAGCCGAATACGATCATTGAAGATCCGTGTCCGAGCTCTTCCAGGCGGCTGTCCAGCCACATCGCCTGGCTCAGCGTGCGGGGAAAGCCGTCCAGGATGTAGCCATTGAAAGTATCGGGCTCCCGCAGCCGATCGGCCACGATCTCTGCAACCAGCGAATCGGGAATCAATTTCCCCTGATCCATGATCTGGCGCGCTGCCAGACCCAGCGGAGTGCCCCGGCTCACGTGGGAACGCAGCGCGTCGCCGGTGGAGATATGGGGGATGCCCCACATCTTCTGCAACTCCTTGGCCTGGGTCCCTTTGCCCACCCCGGGCGCGCCCAATAGCAGAATGCGTATCGGGGATTTAATGCATAAGGGCAGGGGCTGATCTACGGCCGCCGCACCCGAATATCCTGTTTCGCTCTGCATAAGTACAGAATTCCTTTTCTGGTCGGTGGTGAGGGCTGCCCGGGCGTTCGCCGCGGCCGATATTGTGAGTAAACCTGACGGCGCCGAGAGGCGCAAGGCCGACTAGTCCGAATCGGACGGGTGGACATGGCTCGCCCGCGGAGAGGATAATCGAGTCGTCAGCGGCAACTGCAAATTGCTGACCAATCAGCACCTTTCAGACTCACTCGGCTTCCCTGGCTCACCCTGACAATCCATCATGGCACGGGCGCGGAGCAGACCGAAGCGGATCGCTCTCTGGAATCGGCGGCAAATGACCAGTGCATCGCAGTTGATCCGAAGCTTAAATCATGCCCTGAATCAACGGCGCGTCGCCCTTGGCACAGCGATTCTCGATCGCGCGGAGGGGACCTGGGCGAAACTGGTTCCAGCGCACCCAAACGCCACCGAACTGCTTCTTCTGCTGGCGCAATGGGTCGATGTCGGATACCGCGATTATCATCTGCTCGATTCGCACCTATCGAAGTTTGTCCCGCACATTCGGCGGAGTCTCCATCTTGACAATTACCTGCGATTGCGCGTTGTCGAGGGATTCAGGTCGCTTTACGCCGAGGACGTCGGCGCCGCCCTGGACTCATTCGATTTTGTTTTGAAAGCTGAGCCTGACGCGATTGACGAGTCACTCGCGACGCTGGCTCATTTCTGGAAGGGGCGTGCTCACCGAAAAAAAGGTGAATACGAGATGGCGCTCAAGTCCATCACGCAGGCACGCGAACTGGCCGAAAAATCTCGCCATGAGATGTTCACCGCGGTCATCCGGATTCACGAGGGCTGGCTTTTCTTCCAGAAAGGACTCAGAAAGGAAGCCCTTCGGTTGCTCACTCAGGCGGAGTCAACCCTCAAGGACACGGACGACTGTCTGGCTCTGGGCAACATCGAGTCGGCGCGCGGCCGCATTGTGCGCCGCTTCGGTGAGTACGCCAAGGCGCTCGAACATTTCGACCGCGCCATTGCCATCTATTCGTCGGGGATGCCGGCCCATCGCAATCTCGCCCGGACGCTCGTCAACGCAGCTTACGTGAAGCGGCTTCTCGCCTTGCAGTTGCGAAAGCGCATCGATTCGCGGGTGCGCAAACCCGGCGCGGCGCGGCCCGGCAACTCTCCCAGCCATGCACCCAACGGTGCGGCTTCTCTGCAGGCTAGATATCAGGAGCTCTGGCAAGAGGCAATTCTTCAACTGGGGCGGGCGCGCGAGATTTATACCCTTCGCGGCAACGCCTCCGGCCTCGGGGCGGTGATCGTAAACTCCGGTTACCTTCACCTCGACCGGGGCGACATCGACCGCGCAGCAGGAGAGGCAATGGAAGCCCATCGAATAGGGCTTGAGAAAGACGATCCCATCCTCATGGCGCGGGCTCTTATTCTGCAGACTTCAACTGAGAATGCCAAGATAGAAGAGCAGCTGGGCGAAGATGTGGATATTGCATTGCACGCCAACCAGGCCAAACAATTGAGCCACGACGCTCTCGCCCTGGCCAAGCACACCCAAAACCGGCGGTTGCTTGCGGCCGCGTATATCGCGCGGGGCACGACTGCCGCCAATGACTTTTTTCAGGAATGGGATCTGGCCAAGCGATGCGCCCGCGAAGCTACGGAACTGATCTCGGTGGGCGAGAGCGATCACCTGCTTGACGACCTTGCCGCATTGAAGTCGCGGATCATGCAGGCTTCCGGCATCAACGATACGCTGCGCGGATGGTCCGAAGGCCTGGTCGGAGAAAAGACCTTCCAGCAAGTGACCGAGGAGTTTGCCGAGATCGTGATTCCGAAGGTCTGGCTGCGCGAAGACAGAAAGGTATCCAGAGTGGCGGAATGCCTTTCCATCTCCCCGAAGAAGGTACGCCGGATTCTCCGCAGCACCGGTTATCTCGATTCGGAAACGAATTCCGGCGAGCGCGGAACTTAGAAACATCCGAAAATCGGAAACTCACGAATTGGGCTTTCGGGAGATACAGTGAACACACTCGATCGGCGCGCTTTTCTGCAACTCTCCGCCGGAGCATTGCTCACCACGGCTTCGAGCAAGGTGTCCGCAAATGCCGGCAAGCCCCCGATCACAGCCCAGAGTGGACTTGTGCGCGTGAAGGCCGCGAATTACTTGTGGGAGTATTCGCAGGCGGATGACACTTTTCGTTTGCACGACGCAAGGAACAGGTTGATCGTGAGCGGGAAGATGCAGCCCGCGGTGGTTGTGGCGCCTTCGGAACAGCCTGCGCTTCGGGTGTCCACTCCGGGCGCGGCGTCGGAACCACATGTTGAGCACGACCGGTTGACCATCAGGTACGAAGGAGTGAATGGCTCGGCCAGTCTGGCCGTCACCTGGCGCTTCGATGAGAACGGCATCTGGACCGAACCGATTCTGTATGACACATCAACGGCGCAGGACGTAGTCAGCCTGCACTACTTCGTTGAGCCGAACGGAGCGGGGAGGACTCCGTCCCTCGATGCGGCTTATGTGGTCGCGCCCGGACTGCTCTCCGGTTCCCAGGTGAGCCCGATTGTCAGCAGGGAGGTGCATCTGGACGAAAGCGTGTGGCTCGGGCGGGGTAGCTTCATTCCAGGACTTTCACAACAATGGGGTCTGCCGGTGCATTATTTCTGCGGATTCAGTATGGAAGGCACGGATGGTCAACGGAATCAGTACACCGAGGGCAGATCGGAAGCATTCGCATGCGGCCTGGCTGACCTTCCCGGCGGAGATCTTTTCCTGCAGCTTTATGAGGGCAAGAGCAGTCTGTGGATCGACTACCGAAGCGACCTGTGGAATCACCTTCGCGGTCCGGGTCACCTGACTCTGGGCGCGACCTTATTGTGGACCGTCGCGCCGGACTACTACCAGGCGATTGCCGCCTACTATCAAGGATTGCTGCAAGCGGGAATCATCCACCGGCGCCCGAGTTCAGCGCGTAAAACAGCGATTGCCCTGACTCCGCAGTTCTGCACGTGGGGTGTTCAGATTGACCGGCACAAGGAAGGGGGGCGCCTGGACGAAGCGTTTCTAAGAGAGGTTTACGAGGAGTTGAAAGCATCGGGCATGAAGGCCGGCCTGTTTTCGATCGACGACAAATGGGAAGAAAGCTACGGAAACCTGGTCCATTCCGAAACCCGGTTTCCTCACTTCGAGCAGTTTCTCGACCAATTGCGTTCGGAAGGACACCGCATCGGGATGTGGGCGGCCCTCATGCGCTGCGAACATCCCGCCGACCTGGGCCTGACCGAGGACAGCATGCTGAAAAGACCCGACGGTACGCCTTACAAGGAGGAGTTCGCAGGCTCACATTACTACATTCTGGACTTTACGCAGCCCGCCGTGGCGGAGGTGCTGGTGGACCACGCGCGGCGCTTCATGCGCCGGTATAAGCCGGACCTGCTTAAGTTCGATTTTGGATATGAACTCCCGGCGGTTGGAATTGCCGCTCCGCGGGACAAGCACTGGACCGGGGAACGGCTCATGTTGAAGGGGCTCGAAGTGGCGATCACTGCCATGCGCGAAGAGAATCCCGACCTGGTGGTGATGTACTACAACCTGTCTCCGCTGTTTCTGGATTATTTTGACCTGCACAGCCCTGACGATCTGTATATGTGCCCAGGGGATTACGATGTCGAGGCGAACCGGCGCTTTTTCTTCAGCAGTCTGCTGGGTCCACTGGGAGTTCCTACCTACGGTTCCTCGGGATACGACTGGGCCAGCTCGCCAAGTATCTGGTTCGATTCGGCGGCAGTGGGCACAGTGGGGTCTCTCAACGACTTCCGGGGTGACGAGGAGGGGGAATCAGCTACTCCTGAAATCATCGCAAAATACAATGGAATCGCCATGCTGTTGCGGCCTGCCAATACATTCGAGATAGTACCGATTGGCAATATCCCATTTGCAGCGACGCATGGCGCGCACGCTCGCTCATGGGCAAGAATAGAGAACGGACAACTGGTTCTGTTGGCGTTCCGTCCTCCGATTCCAGGAGAAGAGAACCGTCTTATCCATGCCAACGATATGGATCCACGGGTGAAGAACGCAGTTCACTCAACAGTGCCGGTGATAGTGGCTTCAAAAGGAAATCAAAGTATTGCCCGAAGCGACAAGCTGGCCATTGTCGCCTATGACGACGGGGAGATTGACATAGGCCGGCAACAGGGCGAACGGGCAAAGATCCTGAGCCACTACTTCGGTGGCGCAGTGACGGCAATCAGTGCGCCGATTTCGAATGGCCGCTTGAAATTCACGGCACAGGCGCGAAACCTCGCCGGAGAGCCGCTCGAGTGGATCGAAGTGAGCATCCAGGCCCACCAGCAGCGTAGCTCCGAATTACTCCAAGGACCACTCTTGGGGCGTTCTTAGAGTAAGAAACACCTCGCTACCGCCAACGGCCTCGGGTCTTCCAATTTTTACCAAACTATTCGTGACACGCCCTGCAACCCTCTGTCACTATTGATTGCGACTTGATCGGGGAGATCCTTGATCTCGACACCCACCATTCTCCGTCCTCAAGCGGAATGAGGACCCGAAAGGCGTTCTCGAAGATGAACTTCGTCGGTTGGCACGGTCAAACACTGGCTGGTCACGTTACCCTTACGACTCAGTACCAGGTACAGGGGTATGGTTTTGTTAGTCTGAGCGTCTACGGCACAAACACGACACCGTACTACGCTGCGGTGATGATCCAGCCCGCTCCCGCCGCCCAACATTGCTATTACGACCTGGCGGCAAGCGCGTGGCAAGGAATATTCGATTCCGAAGCCTCACAAGGCTACGGTCCGGCGATCATTGCGGCCACGGGTCCGGCCTCCGGTCCGCTTTATGCGGCCGTTTTCGAGCCCCAAAACCCAATTCCGCTTACCCGCAATGGACTCCCGTTTGGGCCGGACCCATGGAACGTCCAGCAGATCAACAACGGTGGCAATACCAACGGACCGTCGGCCGCGGGCAATCTCTTTGTCTGCGACTATTCCAATGAGCAACACTTCGCTTATCTCGACGGCAGCGGCAACGTTCAGGACTCCTGGTACGGCACAGGAGGATGGAACCAGCAAAAAATCAATAACGGCGGCATGACCGCAGGGCCATCCGCGGCGGGCAATCTGTTTGTTTGCGACTATCAGAACCAGCAGCACTTTGCTTATCTCGACGATAGCGGCAATATTCAGGATGCGTGGTGGGACGGGTCCAAGTGGAACCTGCAGAAGATCAACAATGGCGGCATGACCGCCGGACCCAAGGCAGCCGGCAACCTGTTCGTCTGCGTCTACAACAATCAGCAGCACTTCGCTTATCTCGATAGCGGCGGCAACATTCAAGACTCGTGGTGGGACGGGTCCAAGTGGAACCAGCAGAAAATCAACAACGGCGGCATGACCCCCGGGCCATCCGCAACCGGCAACCTTTTTGTTTGCACCTACACGAATCAGCAGCACTTCGCTTATCTCGACAAAAGCGGCAATATTCAGGACGCTTGGTGGGACGGGTCCAAGTGGAACTTGCAGAAGATCAACAATGGCGGAATGACCGCCGGACCAACGGCAGCCGGCAATCTTTTCGTTTGCACCTACACGAATCAGCAGCACTTCGCTTATCTCGACAACGGCGGCAACATTCAGGACGCGTGGTGGGATGGGTCCCGGTGGAACCTGCAGAAGATCAACAATGGCGGGGTCACCAACGGGCCCTCGGCGGCGGGCAACCTTTTTGTTTCCGTCTACGGCAGCCAGCAGCATTTTGCCTACCTCGATAGCGGCGGCAACATCCAGGATGCCTGGTACGACGGCTCGGGGTGGAACCTTGAGACCGTCAACGGAACCGGCGTCACCGGTGGACCGCCGGCCGCTTCGGGACTCTTCGTCTGCCCTTACAACAATGAGAATCACTTCAGCTATATCGACGGCGGCGGGAACGTCCAGGACGCCTGGTATAACGGCGGTCCCAATACCTTTCAAGCGATGGTGGGGCAGGCGCGGCGGCAGGGACTGATCCTTCGCTGGGCCGCATCCTACGGTGACGCCTCTGCACCCGCAGTGACCGCGGTCTGGGCGCCCAACAGCGGCCAGACGCTATGGAACAACGATGGCGTTCAAGATAGCGCCAGCTATTATCAGGGCCGCTTCGACGCCGAGTTCTCCGGATGGTGCCGTCCAGCCTTTGTCACTCTCAACTCCAGCGGCCAATATCTTTCCCTCTTCGTCGACAACCAGGTTGGGAACTGGCAGGCAGACCATGACATGACCCCGGCCCAATACCAGACCGCATTCGATAATTGGAAATCGCAGGGGTATTTTCCAGTGTGCGTTCAGGCCGCCGGCGCGGATGCGAACTCAGCCACCATCTCGGCGATCTTCGTGCAGAGTCAGAATATTATCCCGAAGTCTTTCAACGCCACTGGCCCCGTTGTCAACGCACAGATCGATGCCGTGATCCAGCAGTGGATGGGAACCTACGGCGCGCGTCATGCGGCACTCGGAATCGTGAACGGGAAAAAGCTGGTATACGCGCGGGGCTACACGCTCGCCGAACCAGGCTGGCCGCTCGCCCAGCCAACCACCTGCTTCCGCCTGGCGAGCGTGTCGAAAACCGTCACCGCCCTGGTGATTTATCAACTGATCCAGGAAGGTTTGCTCCAACCGAGCGACACGCTTCAGGGAATCCTTGGCCTCCAGACGCCCTCAGGCGGCACTCCATCCGATTCGCGATTCAGCCAGATCACCATCCAGCAACTGCTGGAACACACCAGCGGACTCGACCCGGGAGGCCCTGACTACGCCCTTCAAACGCAACAGGCGTTCATTGCCGCGAACCATCCGAACTCGCTGCCCGTCACCGCTGCGATGACCGATTCTTACATCGCAACGCTTTCACTGGTCACCAATCCGGGCGCGGTCCAGGTTTACAACAACTGCGGCTATTACTTTCTCGCCCGCGTCATCGGCAAGACCCGAAACGCTACCTTCCCTATCGACGCGTACCAGCAGAATTTCTTCAACCCGCTTTCCATCACGCGCATCCGCCGCGGCGTGAGTCTTGTTGCCAGCCAGCCCTCCGACGAAGCGCGTTATCAAAACTACGATCTTCCGGTTTACGGCAGCGTCATGTCGGACGCACAGCCGCTTGTGCCCGATGTCTACGGCAATGTTCAGCTCGAAATCAATGAGGGCGCGGGGGGATTGAGCGCCGCGCCAACCGATCTCGCGCGCTTGATTGCGATCCTGATATCGCAGAAAGACAATCCTGCCGTCACTCGATCGACGCTGGTATCCATGCTATCGGCCGGCGCCAAGATGAACGCCAATGGCTTCGGTCGCGCGGGCTATGGCTTCGATTGGGTCAATGACCTCGGAAGCGGACAGTACTACGCGCAAAAGGGCGGGTCATTGGGAAGCTCCGCGAGTTGCCTGCAGTTCAATGGCGACTGGGGATTCACGATGCTTTGGGGAAACGGTGAACCGGGAATTCCGAATCAATCCTGGTATCCGGATTTTCCCGATGTCATGAATATCGCAACCGCGGTCAACTGGGGACCTGGCGACCTCTTCCCGCAGTTCGGCATGCCGTCGCTCTAACGACTTGTTCCACGGGAGATGGAATCAGGACGGCCCCGCGTGCCGCCCCGCTGAATTGTCCAGGCAGAAGCCATTACCGGGCTAGCCTTGGATACGGAGATGGGGATCTTCCTTCAAGTCGATGCCTGTGAGCCTTCGGCGACGCGCTTCTCTGAGGTAGTAGCTTAGCTGAGCGGCGGCAAGATTGTAGCTCAAACCCCCAACGCGGATATTTGATATGCAGTTGCGCTCGGCGTCGGTTCGATCAGGACGAGGTTCCCAGGTGATATAGGCACCCAGCGAGTCGGGCGAACTAAGTCCCGGGCGCTCGCCGATAAGCACCACCGAAAGTTGCGCTCCGAGCGCGGCGCCAATCTCGTCCCCAATGGCTACACGGCCCTGCTCCACCACGGCAAGGGGCGCCAGTTGCAAGCCCTCGAGCCGGGGTAGCAGTTGCTGAAGCAGCAGCGGAACATGCCGCTCGACCGCGATGGCCGAAAGCCCATCGGCCACAATGAGCGCCAGATCCCAATTGCCTGCCGGCAAAGATGCGCGGCTGACTTCGTCCAGTCGCCGGCCCAGATCCGGACGCTGCAAATAGGTTGCCCGATCCCCAGCCGCGGAGTGCAGCCGCAGCACATTTTTACCTGTGATCGCGGCCAGGTTTGCCGCCAGGGAAGCGGCTTCCAGCCGCGAATGAACGGCATCGCGAGCCTGAGCGTGCGCACGCTGAAAGTCCAACAGATCGCTGGTCAATTGGCTGATTCCAGTTCGTCCCAGAGCCACCCGCGCGGGAGTCAGCGCGCGCAGCCGCGAGGCAAGCGCAGCGGGCCGATGCGAGATCTCGCTCAAGCGAGCAGCCTCTCAGGATGTTGGGCTTCCAGCGCCAGGCGACGAAAGCCCTCGCCATCCAGCCACCTCTCGAACTCCGGAGCCGGCCGCAGTCCCAGCACTCGGCGCAGATAAAGCGCATCGTGAAAGCTGGTGCTCTGATAGCTGAGCATTACGTCGTCGGCGCCGGGAACGCCCATGATGTAGTTGACTCCCGCCGCGCCCAGGAGTGTAAGAAGAACATCCATGTCGTCCTGATCGGCTTCGGCGTGGTTCGTATAGCAGACGTCGCAACCCATGGGGAGCCCCAGCAGTTTGCCGCAAAAGTGGTCTTCCAGGCCGGCGCGAATAATCTGCTTGCCGTCATACAAATATTCGGGACCGATGAAGCCTACCACGGTATTCACCAGCAATGGCCGGTACCGGCGCGCCACCGCATAGGCGCGGGCTTCCAGCGTCTGCTGGTCCACGCCATGGTGCGCGTTGGCGGAGAGCGCCGAGCCCTGGCCGGTCTCAAAGTACATGACATTGCCGCCCCTGCTCCCATCGTCGCAAATTGCCCCCCGGCGGAGGGACTGCCCCGCCTTTTGTGCCTCATCAAGCAACGCCAGGTTTATTCCAAAACTGCGGTTGGCCGCTTCAGTTCCGGCAATGGATTGAAAGAGCAGGTCCACCGGCGCGCCCTGCTCAAGCGCTGCAAGTTGCGTCGTGATATGCGCCAATACGCAACTTTGCACGGGAATCTGAAAGCGGCGGCGCAGGGCGTCGATCAGCCGCAGCATTTGTGTGGTGGTGGCCACGTTGTCGCCGGCTGGATTGATGCCGAGGACCGCGTCGCCGGACCCCAGCAGAAGTCCGTCCAGGATGCTCGCGGCAATGCCTGCCAGATCGTCGGTAGGATGGTTGGGCTGAAGGCGCGCGCTCAGCCTTCCGGCCAAGCCGATCGTAGTGCGAAAGCGAGTTACGACACGAATCTTTGCGGCAGCGGCAATCAGGTCCTGCACTCGCATGAGCTTGCTCGCGGCGGCGGCCATCTCCGGCGTGATTCCCGGCGCAAGCGCGGCCAGCCGCTCCGCGGTTGCGTTGTCGGAAAGCAGCCAGTCGCGCAATTCGCCGACGGTGAGAGAACTTACTGGCTCAAACGCCGCTGTGTCGTGCGTGTCCACGATCAGCCGCGTCACTTCGTCGTCTTCGTACGCAACCACCTGTTCTGACAGAAAGTGCGCGAGCGGAAGATCGGCAAGAGCGCACTGCGCGGCTACACGCTCCTCGGCCGAGCCAGCCGCAAGGCCGGCAAGCGCATCACCACTGCGCAAAGGGGTCGCCTTGGCCAGCAGTTCGCGCAGATCCGCAAAGCTGTAGCGCCGGTTGCCGATACTATATGCAAAAGCCATGCGAGTGGATATAGGGTAAATCGGCAGACTGCCTGCGGTCTTGCTACTGCAGAGACTTATTCAGAGCGGAGATCCTACGGTGCCGGCGGCGGGGCCGCAGGCGGCGGGGGAACCTCATTCCCATCCTGCAACGCGCGTCCGCGCTGCCATTGACCGAAAGCCCCATAGGGATAGCCGCCGGGTTCTGGCCGGCTCACCTTCTCAAGAGCTTCCGTCGCATCCTTGTCCAGGGTGAGCTCGGTCGCTCCAAGATTACCGCGCAGTTGTTCGACCGTGCGGGCGCCGACGATCGGCGCAATAACGCTCGGCCGGTCCGCGATCCAGCTCAAGGCGACTTGTGCCGGCGTCGCGCCAATCTCTTTGGCAATGCGAACTACCGTATCGATCGTGTTCCAGTTGCGATCGGAGTCCGCGTACTCATTTGAGATCGCCCGATAGAGCGGCTTTTCTGAACCCGCCCGCGTATCCGCGGCTGCAGAGACGCCGCGCCGATATTTGCCGGTGAGGAAGCCGCCAGCGAGCGGCGACCACGGCAGCAAACCAATCCCGTTGTAAAGCGCGGCGGGAATGACTTCCCACTCGATCTCGCGCGAAAGCAGACTGTATTGCGGCTGCAGAGTAACCGGGACCTGCACGCCCATGGCCCTGGCCGCGGAGACGATAAGCTGCAGTTGCCAGCCGGTGAAGTTTGACAAGCCGATGTAATGAATTTTCCCAGCCTTCACCGACTCATCGAGGAATGACAGCGTTTCCTCGACCGGCGTGTGCATGTCGGAGGCATGGAGCTGATAGAGGTCGATCGTCTCGACGCCCAGGCGCTTGAGAGAAGCGTTCAGTGAACGATGGAGCCAGCGTCGCGTCAGTCCAGCCGAGTTCACTTCCTGGCTTGCATTGAAGCGACCTTTGGTGGCCAGCACGACCTGGTCGGTCACGTCCTTGGGACGGTCAGCAAACCAGCGGCCGATGATCTCTTCCGAAACGCCATTGACATACACATTGGCGGTATCTACCAGGTTGCCGCCCGCTTCGATGAATGCGTCGAGGATAGCGAATGCGTCCGCTTCTGGCGTCTCGGAACCGAAGTACATGGTTCCAAGTGCGATCTTCCCAACAGCAAGACCGGTGTTTCCTAGCTTGCGATGCAACATGGCGAACCTCTCCAATCGATTTGCGGATGCGGGGGAACCGGTCTACCGGCGACTTCACTCGTACACACCTGAGTATAAAATGCCGGACTCTTGATGGAATCCACCATCTAAATCGCTCCGTTTGCGAAACGTTCAACCGGGGTCCCGTCAACCTTTATCAAGAGCTTCGGACCATTTCGACGAGCGCTTCACGCGCTGCCTGTGAGGTACCGACCTCACGAATGAAGTTGATACGAGCACCTTTGAATCCCTCGATTGTTTTCACGCGAAGCGAAAAGCCCAATCGGTCGACTGAGGTCATGGCCGCTTCCGTTCCTTCGAGCTGAGCGTATTTCCGTGCCAGCAGAATCATCGAATCGACGTGGTCGGCGTTCATGTGCGCGAGGATGCCGGGAGCCGCTTCGGCGAGCGGGTCAGGAGCAGCCCCCGCGTATTCCTCTGCCTCAACCCACCCCATGACGCCGAAGCCGCCCACATAATAAAGATCGATCGGTTGCAGGCGGAAAAAGCTGAAGTCGGCGAAGTCAACCCAATAGCGGCTGTTTTCGTGGCGGGCAAGGTACGTCTCTTTAACGGAGCTCAATTCCGACTCCTTTACCGGCTCAGCATGGCCGATCATGGTCGCCCTCGAAGCGCCGAGCGGGTCGCCGTCCGCGGGCGCTTGTCCAACGAAGAGGCTGCATCGCGGATCGGCCTTCAGGTTTTGCGTATGCATGGCCATATTGCTGATCAGGAAAATCGGCCGTCCCGCCGGGTCGAGTGCATATGGCATCAGGGAGCCGAAGGGAAATCCCCGATGTTTCCTTGAGAGAGTCGACAGCGTGCCAACGGACTCCAGGGAGAACAGGGTTCGTGCGCGCTCTGCGTGGGTTGGTTGCGGCAGTTGCGGAAGCTGTGGTCCGGTGGATGCGTGCTGGCGGGAGGTTGTTTCTTCACTGGATGACATTGACTCCTCTCAACGACTGACCACCGATGATCATCGGTGTGCTGACTGAAGGACCGATGGAACGAATAAGTCACTCGCTCTTTTCTGAATTCTGCTCCATTGAACTGCGTGCCGGCAAATCTCTTTGTGAGCGACGGCGTGATTAGCACTGCGCGTCCCGGTCAGTATGACCGCGATCCTCGATTGAATCACCCGGCACGCCCCGCCGCGAGGCGCATCGCCGGCCAACTGCGCGATCATCGAGCCATTCCCGGAATGTTCAACGAGGGAAGCAGGAGCATGGATAACGCCTTCATCCCCGACAAGCGTACGATTCCGATGGGTATCTTCCAGTTGGCCATGGACGCCGCGAGAATCTCGCGGCTGGTGGGCGTTGTCGTCAACGATCAGTACCTGCATCCGTTGAGATTGGTTGGGATTTGATGATCGGTCCGCCACGCTTCGGTCGTCTTGCTTTTGCCCAACCGGACCGAGAACCAAAACTCCGAGCCTTTGCCCTCCCGGGTTGCGACTCCGATTTCACCCCCCATCATCTCCACCAGTTGCCTGGAGATGGCCAGGCCCAGCCCCGCGCCGCCAAACCTGCGCGTGGTGGATGTATCCACCTGGCTGAACTTGTCGAAGAGTATTCCAATCTTGTCTTCCGGGATTCCGATGCCTGTGTCGCGCACCGAGAAGCGCAACAGGCAATCGGATTCTCCTTCCTGCTCCAGCGCGACGCGGACCGCCACTTCGCCTTTATCCGTGAATTTGATGGCGTTGCCCATCAAGTTGCCGAGAATCTGCCGCAGACGTTCCGAGTCCCCGCGGAGCATGGTTGGAATCACTGGATCGGCAACCGACAACAGCTCAATCCCTTTGCCCTGCGCCTGCGCGGCAAACGCAGCCGCAAGACGATCCAACAGGCTCTGAAGATCGAAATCCTCCGTCTCTAATTCAAGCTTCCTGGCTTCGATTTGCGAAAAGTCGAGGATATCGGCGATGACCCGCATCAACGATTCACCGCAGGTCCGCACGGTGTCGGCGTAGGTGCGCTGTTCCTGCGTCAGGCACGTGTCCAGCAGCAACTCGGTCATGCCGATGACTCCGTTCATCGGGGTCCGGATCTCATGGCTCATGTTGGAGAGGAACTCGCTCTTGGCTGCATTCGCTCGCTTTGCCTCAAGGGCCATTTGGTTGGCGCGCGCTGTCTCCCTCTCGAGCCGCCGGTTGCTCGCCAGCAATGCCTCGGCCGCATGCTTCTGTGCGGTGATATCCCAGTTCGTGCCGATGACGTGAATGGCTTTTCCAGTTGCGTCCCGCTTTACAAGAGCGAGGGCGCGAATGTGGTGGATGCTGCCATCCGGCCAGATCACACGGAACTCGGTGTTGAAGTCAGCTTCTCCGTTAATGGCGCGCTGGATCTCATCGTGTCCGCGCTGGCGGTCCTCCGGGTGCAGGCCCGCCTGCCATGCTTCGTAGGCGCCCGAAAACTGATCGCGCGAGATGCCGTAAAGGCATAGCATCTGCTCGTCCCAAACAAGCACGTCCTTCGTGAGGTTATAGTCCCAGATGCCAACGCCGCCCGCGCGCGTGGCCAGCATCAATCGATCCGCGGTCCGCTTCACCAGAATCTCGGACTGCTTCCGTTCGGTAATATCCTCCGCAATTCCAACGATTCGAATCAGCTCCCCGGCCTGATCGCGAATGGGAGAACACCGGCTTCGAATCCATTTCTCTTTTCCGCCAGGTGTAGTGATGCGATACTCCGATGCGACAAGCTCTCCCCGCGACTGCCTCGCGGTCAATCGATCGGCTTGTTCCCGATCTTCGGGATGGATGGCATCTGCCCATGAGCCCGGGTTCCGATAGAGACTGGCGCGGCTCCTGCCCCACATCTCTTCATACGCGGGGCTGATGTAGATCAACTCGCCGGTTGCCGGCGCTACGATCCAGAAAACCTCCTGAATGTTTTCCGCCAACTGGCGGAACTTCTCTTCGCTGCCCTTCAAGGCCTGCTCGGCTCGCTTGCGCTCGGTAATGTCGGCGCTGAGGCCAACGTGTCCCAGGAACTCCCCGCTGGGCGAGAAACGTGGTTCTGTGTGCGCCATGAGCCATCGCCATTCGCCATCGGCTCTCTGTACGCGCGCTTCGGCCTTGAAGGTCGTTTGAGTCCGCACCGCTCGGGTGGTTTCCCTGAGAAATTCCTTGAGGTCGTCCGGATGAATCAGCAGCTCCCAATTGCGTCCTTCCGCATGCTCGTGGGAAACGCCGCAAAACTCCCGGAATGTCCGGTTGGTAAACTGGATTCCTCCCCGGGCGTCGGTCGCCCACATCGGCGTGGGGCAACCGTCCGCCATGGTGCGGAAACGCTTTTCGCTCTCGTGCAAAGCTTGTTCGGCCTGCTTGCGCTCAGTGATGTTGATGTGCTCGACCACGACCCGGGGAATGCCGTTCGAGAAGAATCGCGTGACTCGGCCCAGGAACCATCGCCGGGCATCGGGAGAGTGACACGGATATTCCTTAGAATAAGGGCTGCGTTCCCCTTTCAGCACGGCCTCGATGCCGTCGGCAAACTCCTCGGCTTCGCTCGAATTCTCGCCTTCGCATCGCCTGCATGTTTCCAGATAGTTTGCTCCTTCGCCAATCGAGGTTCGCCACTCATCGACGGGCGGGGCCTGGGTCCAACCCACAGGACTGTTCGCATCCCCGAAGGCCTTCCATGCCCGGTTCACGGCTATGATGGCGCCCTTTTCGTTAAGCACGCATATGTGGGATGAGAGCGCATCGATTGTCGATTGGGCAAATTCCCGGGAGTCGCGCGTGACCTGTTCGGCCTGCCTGCGCTCGGTAAAGTCCTTGGTAGTGCCCACCAGTCCCAGGAACTCGCCGCTGGAGGAGAAGCGCGGCAAAGCGAACGACTCCATCCAGCGCCACTCGCCGTCGCGACGCCGGCTGCGTTGCTCGGCCTTGAGGCTGGTGTGCTCCTCATGCGCCCGCTTGAACTGCGCTATGAAAAGTTGCGCATCGTCCGGGTGAAGCCGCGTCGTCCACTCGCTTTCTTCAACGTGGCTTGAGGAGGCGCCCGAGAATTCCTGATACGCCCGGTTGATGAACCCTGCCTTGCCCTGAGCGTCGGTTACCCAAATTCCGATCGGGCAACTGTCTGCCATGATGCGGAAGCGCTCTTCGCTCTCGCGCAGTGCCTCCTCGGCCAACCGGCGATCGGTGATGTCTTCGCTGATACCGACGTGTCCCATATACTCGCCACTGGCCGATAAGCGCGGGTCGGCGTTGGTGGCGATCAGCCGCCACTCGCCGTCGGCCCGGCGGATGCGGGCTTCGGAACGAAAGGCCTTGTGTTCGGTGACCGCGCGGCGGAACGCGGCGAGATATTCCGGCGCATCGTCGGGATGGAACAGCAATTGCCAATCGCCCCGTTGCACCTGCTCGGAGGTGACTCCGCAGAAGCTGCGGCATATCTTGTTAACGAACTCCGTTTCACCCTTGCGGTCGGTCACCCACATCAAAGACGGGGAACAATCGGCCATGGTGCGGAAGCGCTCTTCGCTTTCGCGCAGCTTTTGCTCAGACCTCCAGCGCTCTGTGACGTCGCGGATGACGGCCGAAAAGGCCAGCACTTGTCCTGTGGCATTCTTGATCGGGGACCCTGTAATGGAAACATGCAGTCTCGATCCGTCCTTGCAAAGACCCAGGCTGTCGTACTGAGAGACAGTGGCTCCCTGTGCCAGTTGGCCGGTAATATACGCAAACTCGCCCATTCGCTCCGGTGGCGCCAGCATGGACACGTGCTTCCCGATCACCTCGTCGGCGGAATAGCCAAGAATGGCCTCCGCACCGCGGTTCCAGGCGCGAATGATCCAGTCCGGCGTGGTGGCCACGATTGCGTCCTCGGAACTCTCCACGATCGCCGCGAGGAACGCTTGCGCGTCCTTGGCCGCCCGTTGCTCGGTCACGTCATGCTTGATGGCAATATATCCGGCCGTTGTCCCATTTGAGTCCCGGATGGGAGCGATCCGCATTTCCTCGTTATAGAAGGTTCCGTCCTTGCGGCGGTTGATCACCTCTCCGTTCCAGACTTTTCCCGACAGGATGGTGCTCCAGAGTTCTTCGTAGAATGCAGCGGGATGGCGTCCGGATTTAAGGACCCGTGGATTCTGTCCCACAGCTTCCTCGCGGGAGTATCCGGTCAATGCGGTGAAGGCCGGGTTCACATACTCGATCTTTCCGCTTGCATCGGCGATGACAATGCCGTCAGCCGCTTGTTCCACGGCTTCAAAAAGACCTTGGCGTTCAACTGCGCATCCAGACTGAAACACACTTCACCTCGATCAGAGGAGCCCACCCCATACTTATCGGCCCTTTTCGGCATACCATCAACCCGTTGACCTGTTGAGGACGTGTGCGTTGCGGTGCATTTTGACATATAGACACGGAGAAAGGCGCATTCGCGTCATGATTCAAGCCGGATCGCGCTGAAACCTGAAGGAAAATCGGCTTGGAGAAATTGACCTCGGCTCTGTGCATGTCGAGCCAACTTGGCAACGCCGTGATAACCCAGGAGTTAACCGAATAGAAGAAGACCTGAGAGTTGATTGCCACCAGGCCTGCTTTTTTACCTTCGCTCCTATGAGTGACCAATCCGGTCGATTTCGCGCTTGATGGCCATGTCCTCAAGGGTTGCCAGTGGTAACGAGAGAAACAACCCGATCCTGCGATCAAGCACGGTGAAGGCATCACGGAACGCGCGGGCGATCTCCTCCGGACTTCCTTTGACTGCCGCGGGATCAGCAATACCCCAGTGCGCCGTCATCGGCTGCCCCGGCCAGAACGGACACTGCTCCTTTGCCGCGTTGTCGCAAACAGTAAAAACGAAGTCGAGCTTCGGGGCTTCCGGTCCCGAGAACGCGTCCCATGACTTGCTGCGCAGGCCGGCCGTCGAGAGTCCAGCCAATTCGATCTGCTGAAGCGCCTCCGGTCGTAGCAGCCCGGTCGGATGACTGCCAGCGCTGTAAGCCGAAAACTTGCCCTGGCCTTTGTGGTTCAGGATTGCTTCTGCCATGATCGAGCGCGCAGAGTTGCCTGTGCAAAGGAACAGAACGTTGTAATGATCGGCCATGATGTCCATTCCTTCGCTCCGGCGAGAGCAGGCGTGCAGCAACCAGGTTGGCAGCAGGCAGCTTTTGGTTTGTTGGCCCGGATGAAGGCGCCGAAGAACTTGTCATTCACCTGGGGAGCGATCACGTCGACGTCGACGCCGGCCTCGGTGAGAAACTGCCGGGCATCCTCTACGCTGTAAACGCGCGTCGGCTCGACCGTTGCATCCTCGAATCCAGCGCCCGTCAGCTTTGCGATGTACTCGCCCTCTTCGAGCGCGCCGGCGATACAGCCAACCCAAAGCAACATGCTTTTGCGGACGGCTTCCGGCACGCTACCGCGCACGACCACATCGGAGACCGCGAATCGTCCCCCGGGCTTCAGCACTCGGAAGGCTTCACGGAGAACACGATCTTTGTCGGCTGAGAGATTGATGACGCAATTCGAGATGATGACATCGACGGAGTTGTCGGGAAGAGGAATATTCTCGATTTCACCTTTCAGAAACTCGACATTCGAGACCCCCGCCTGCCTCTGGTTTTCGCGGGCGAGCGCCAGCATATCGTCCGTCATGTCCAGGCCGTATGCCTTACCGGTTTCGCCGACACGCTTAGCCGAGAGCAGCACATCGATGCCGCCGCCGGAACCGAGATCGAGAACGGTTTCTCCGGGCCTGAGAACAATCAGTGCGGTCGGGTTTCCGCAACCAAGAGAAGCCAGAACAGCTTTCTCAGGAATGCCCCCCGTTTGATCGGCACTGTAGAGGTTCGTAGTGATCGGATCGCAACACCGAAGACCGGGGTCGCAACATGTCTGGACGCTGCCGGATTCCGCCACGGCGCGGGCGGCGCTACCGTACTTTTCTTTTACCTGTTCCTGAACGCTTGTCGTCGATTCCATGAGTGCATCTCCTCGCATACGCTAAAGCGAATGTATTCTCAACTGGACGCATCTGTCAAGGCGTATATAATGAGAGGGTGAGAATTTCCCCGAAGAGCTACGACCTTGCGCTTCTGTTTGTCGCACTCTCCGATCGCACCCGCCTCAGGCTGTTGAACCTGATGGACGGCAAGGAAGTCTGTGTTTGCTATTTCGTGGAGATCCTCGGGCAAAGCCAGCCCAAGATTTCACGGCATCTTGCCTATCTGCGGCGAGCCGGCATCGTCACTGCTCGCCGCGAGGGGAAGTGGATGCATTACAAAATCGTAAAGCCTGCAAGTGCTGGCGCTGCCCGAATCCTTCGCGAAACGCTTGCAGTTATCGGACAGGAGAAGGCAATGCAAGCAGACCTGGCACGTCTCGGAAAAGCCTGTTGTGCCCCGCAGAGCATCTCAGCGCTCGAGGGAGCGCCGCTGCCAATTCCGGTTGAGGCGGTCGGCTGCTCCACATGGTGAAATGATGAGATCGCTACTCTGCGCGGTCCGATTTTGATTAGAACCGGCGGCGATCGGTTGGCTGGCGATGGCAATTCAGCTTCAGCAAGTAGTCTAAGGCCGGAATTTGTAGTGGGCAAGAAGGGCCGCAAACGTCTCGCCGCAGGCCCGGCGCCTGTGTTTTTCCGCGACAAAAAAGAACGTTGAACTGTAGTATGATTGCGGTTCAATTCCGGCGATCCTGAACAGCGCGAATTTTTGATGACATCTTTCAAAGAGAGTTCTCCTCGTCCCCCCACGCCGCGCGCCAGCTCTCGGCTGGTTCTGGCCATGCTCGGAATGATCGCTCTTCCCGCGGCGCTGACCCTGCATACGGTGCGGACAGGGCCGCAACTGAACGCGCTGGCGTCCAGCTCGTCTCCTTACGGATATACGGTCAGTCTGCTGCTGTTTGTCGTGCCCATCCTCGTGATCGGCCTGTGGTTTGTGCCGTCCGAAGGCGTGAAGATATCCAAAGATTCCTTCGTTCGCACCATTGCAATCCTTTTTCCGGTTGGCGCCGCTCTGGACTTTTTCTTTGCGCGGTCCTTCTTCACCTATCCCAACCCCGGCGCTACGTTGAGAATCACGGCTCCGGCTCTGGGCGGCGGCGTGCCGGTGGAAGAATACGTGTTCTACTTCACGGGATTCGTGGCGATGCTGCTTACGTACATCTGGCTGGATGAGTATTGGCTGGCGGCCTACGGCGTGCGCTCGGATGCGCACGAGAGAGCGCAGTTTGAGCGCCTGCTGCGCTTCCACCCCGCATCGCTGGCGTGGGCCGCGGTCCTGATTGCCGCGGCCATTGCTTACCGGAAGGCCCTGGTGCAGGAACCGGGGTTCCCAGGTTATTTCGTGTTTCTTGTGCTGGGCGCTCTGGGTCCATCGGCGGCGCTGCTCCCTGCCGCCATGCCGGTGATCAATTGGCGCGCGCTCAGTCTGGCGGTATTCAATATTCTGCTGATCAGCCTGCTGTGGGAGGTTACCCTCGCTGTGCCTTATGGATGGTGGGGTTTCCAGGATGGCGCGATGATCGGCCTGCGCATCTCGGCGTGGAGCCGCCTGCCGATCGAAGAAGTATGCGTCTGGATCGCCGTGACCTACGCAACGGTGATTGTCTACGAGATTGTGCGGAGATGGCAGTCGTCGGGAAAGAGGATCAGGCACGCGCTATTGGGTTGAGCCCTTCACGCATTCCGGCGGAACAGACGGGCAGGAAAGCGGCCTCAAGCGATCTGCTGAACCCACTGGGCGCGCCAGGAAGGCGCTTCGAACGGATCCGCGAAATACTGTGTCTCGTGTACGACCTTCCCGTTGCTGAATTCCATAATGCTCACCGTGTAGGCCGGCCGGCCCTGGTAGGTGATTGTGTATTCGGTGATCCAAAGATCGTCTCTTCCGAGAATTCGCCTGACGTTGAAGCCCGAGGGCTTGCCGGGATGATGGCTTCGCAGGGCCTGCAGATTGCTTCGTCCGAGGATCCGCTCGCCTGACTGCGGATAATCGCAGATGGCATTGTCGTCGTAAATATCGTGCTCCGCGTCGACATCGCCGGCTGCCGATGCGCGCCAATGCGCATTCAGCGCTCCAAGCATTTGTTCCTCCCGCATAGGCCCTATTGTGCCCTCCTCATTCAGATTCCTTCTCCCTGCTGCTTGAGGGCTTCATTCATGGCGATGAAGCCCTTCCGGATGGCAATGCCCAAACTCTTTCGGCTGGCGCGTTCATCGAGATGAGAGCATGTACGCGATGCGCTTTCATGAATTGTGCCATACGCAGACCTTTCGGGTGCACGATTTTCGCAAGGCTGGGCCATCGTGCATGGAGAGCCTCCATGCGGAGAACCGGCAGATTGTGTTCTGTGGGGGGCAGGACAATCGCTGCCGGCATGTTCCTGGACAGAAAGCAAGGACCAGCCGTTGAATCCGCGCAAGCTGTTTTGAGCGGATCCGATTCCTGTTCCGGAACGCGCTTCCGGACAACCCTTGAAAATTTCCACCCATTCACTCGATGCCGGTCAGATGCCGCAGAGCCTGCCGCCGATAAGGGAACTGTCATTTCAACTTCGAACTCAACGGCAGGCAGAGGTGCGTGAGACGAGCCGGGCGCCCGCGGAGCGTTCTACTCCCAACGGATCGCGATGCCCGCTGTTCAGGGGTCGTGGTCCATGGGTGAATCAACGCGCAAGATCGAAGCAACTGGCTTGGACGCGTCTGCAGGACAGAAAAGCCCGAGCCGGGGCGAACTCTCTTCGCTCCCGGGGCCGGGCACTGTTCCGAACGGAGCCGCGCCCGAAGCGGGCTCGAACATCGCCTACAAAGCCGGCGGAACTTCCCCGCTCAGGAGCAAGCCCCCGGCGCGAGGGCACGATTCGGTTCCCCTGGTTTTCATCGTGGACGACGACAGCAGCATCGTTCGCACGCTCGATGGGCTTCTGGGACGGGCCGGCTTTCACACCGCCCATGCCGGAGACGTGGCCGGGGCGCTGCGCGGAATCGTGGAGCAGCAACCCGATCTGATTCTCTGCGACGTCCATTTGCCGGACGGGACCGGCTTCGACATCAGCGGCGCGATGAACGCCGAAGGAGCGGCTTTTCCCGCGCCGATTCTGTTCATCTCGGCCGCCGGCGACACGTCGATGAAGATCCGCGGATTTGATGCCGGCGGGGTGGACTACATTACCAAGCCCATCGTGGGGGCGGAAGTCATTGCGCGGGTGCGGACGCATCTGCGGTTGAAGCGCGCTTACGACCGGATCGCCGAACTGCAGGCCGAGCGCGTGGGCCAGTTGGCCAGCGCGCAAAAGACCCTGATGCCGCATCCGGAGGATTTTCCCGAGGCTTGCTTCGCGGCGTCGATCCGCCAGGCGCTCTCCGCAGGCGGCGATTTCTACGATGTGATCTCAACCGGAGAGGACATGACGGATTATCTGGTTGCCGACGCCAGCGGGCATGACCTCGGGGCCTCTCTCTGGACGGCATCGCTCAAGGCGCTGACCGCCGAATACGCGGCCCCTGTGCACCTGCCGCTCGACATTGTGCGCGCCCTCAATAACTGCCTTTGCCGCATTCTTCCTTCGGGCGCGTTCTTTACCCTCGTCTACGCGCGGCTCAACCGGCGAACGGGGCGCATCTCGGTCGTCAACGCCGGCCATCCTCCGCCCATTGTCATTCCGCTCAACTCCGCCGAGCCGCTGATTCTGCGGCAGGAAGGCGACGTGGTGGGCGCTTTCTCCGATGCCTACTTCGCCGTTGAGGAGATGACGCTGAAGCGGGGCGAGCGGATCTTCTTCTACACAGACGGGCTGATCGAGGGCCGGGGCTGCTCCTACGAGGAGGGTCTCGCCAGGCTGGCCGGGTCCTGCCTGGCGCGGCGAGCTGTCTCTCTCGAGGACCTGGTGCCTGCGGTGGTCGACGAAGTCATGGGGGACGGCCCGGCAATCGACGACACGTTGCTGGTGGGGGTGGAACGGTGAAGCCTGACTGCGATCGCATCCCGCTCTCTTTTACGCAGAAGATCTCCTCGCGCGTCGAAGAGGCCGAATCGCTCTGCCTTAGGATCCGCGGCGCGCTTGTGGCTGCCGGCCTGCGTGGCGTTGCTTTCCGGGTCGAGCTGCTGGCGCGGGAATGCCTCGCCAACGCGATCAATCATGGAAATCGCCGCAATGTCGATAAGTCAGTTGAACTCCGCTTCGCGATGGGCCGGAAGTGGATACGCCTCGAGGTCACCGATGAGGGCCCGGGGTTCGCCTGGCGAAGGGAGCAAAGGAGGAAACGAAGCACGGCTGCGACCTCGGGCCGGGGCGTCGAACTGTATTCACTCTACGCCGAGCGCGTGGGTTTCAACCGGTCCGGGAACCGGATCAGGCTCTGGGTGAGCAGAAAACAGATCTGAAGGGAAAATCCAATGGACACATTTGTCATTGAACAGAAAGAAGAGCAGGGGTCGGTCAGGCTGGGGGGCGACTTGACGGCGATCCTGGTGCCGGAACTGCGGGCCGGTTTGAAGGAGACGCTGAACAAGGGGGCGCGCGAGCTGGTCTTCGATCTGAACCGCACGGCAATGCTCGATTCGAGCGGCATCGGGCTGCTGATCGCCACGGCCAACAGCCTGGCGCTGAGCGGAGGCCGGATAAAAGTGACCAACGCCGGCCCGGACATCTTCCGCCTGCTGCAGAGCATGCGGCTGACCGGTCGGCTCAACGTCACTGCAAAAGTCGCGCAGGAGAGTCCTGATGGATAACGACACAAATCTGAATCTCGACGATGAGCTGCTGGTGGAGTTCATCAACGAATCGCGGGAACACCTGACCACGATCGAGACGGACCTGCTGACCATCGAGGAAGGCGGAGAGAACATCGACCTCGAGCTGGTAAACAAGGTCTTTCGGGCGGCTCATTCCATCAAGGGCGCGAGCGGCTACTTCGGGCTGACCAGGGTCAAGGAACTGGCGCATCGGGCCGAGACAGTGCTGGACATGATCCGGTCGAAAAAGATGGCGCCCAACGCCGAGATTACCAATCTGCTTCTGGCCGCCTTCGACCGCCTGCGCGAGATGATCAACCATCCGGCCGAGAGCGCGACCGCCGATATCGAAGAGCTGGTGCTCGATCTGACCGGGCTGGCGTCGTCGTTCCTGCCGCCGGAGAAGAAGCTGACTCTGACCGAAACCCTCACCCTGGCGCCGGAGGGAGGAGGATCCCCGGTTGCGTTGAACCGGTTCGACTATGAGAGGGCCAGAGAGAGCGGCCATGCCCTCTACTCGGTCGAATACGACCTGATTCACGATATCGAGCGGCGCGGCAGCAACATCCTTGAGGTGTTCCATGCCCTGGCCACGGCAGGACAGATCCTGGACTGCGAGGTAAACTTCGAGGCGGTCGGCACGCTGGACGATGCGGTGGGAAACCAGTTGCCGCTGCGGCTCGTCTTCGCCACCCCGGTCGGGCCCGACGATCTCGGATTCCTCTTCCCGCATAACCGGGACAAAGTCAAACGGCTTCTGGAGTCCGGCAAATCGCACCCGGAGAACAAGTCCGAAAAGGCAGCCGCAGAGGCGATCTCCGAGGCATCGCTACCCGCTCCCTGGACCGCTGTTCCTGCTCCTGCGGCCGCGGCGCCGCCGGTCCACGGGACGGAATCCTCTGCGGCTCCGGCCTCCCCGGCCGCCAGGTCCTCCGCAGAACCCGCCGCGGCCTCCGCCGGGCAGAGCGCCGGCCAGGGATCGGCGACCGTGGTCGAAGACAGCATCCGCGTCAACGTGGGAACGCTCGAGATGCTCATGAATCTGGCCGGGGAGCTTGTCCTCGGACGAAACCAGCTGCGCGCCGCCATTGCGCAGGACAATCCCCGCGCGCTCAAGACCGCCGACCAGCGCATTAACCAGATCACCTCCGAGCTGCAGGATGTGGTCATGCAGACCCGGCTCCAGCCGATCGGCAACGTCTTCGGCAAATTTCCCCGGCTGGTGCGGGATCTCGCGGCGTCCCTCAAGAAGGAGATCCAGCTCGACGTTCGCGGCCGGGACGTGGCACTGGACAGATCCCTGATCGAGTCCCTGTCCGATCCACTGACCCATATGGTGCGCAATTCGGTCGACCATGGAATCGAATCGCCCGAGGAGCGGATGCGCGCCGGCAAGCCTCGTCAGGGGACGATCACCATCGATGCCCGGCACGAGGCCGGACAGGTGCTGGTCGAGATTGTCGACGACGGCAAGGGGATCGACCCGGAGCGCATTGCCAAGGTGGCTCTCGACAAGGGGCTAATGACGCCTGAAAAACTGCTGACCCTGTCACCCAAGGAAAAGACGGCGCTGATCTTCCTTCCCGGACTGTCCACCAACAGCCAGGTGAGCGACATCTCCGGTCGCGGAGTCGGCATGGATGTGGTCAAGACCAATCTCGACCGGCTGGGCGGCAAGGTGGAGATCGTTTCGGCCGTCGGCAAGGGCACGACCTTCCGCATCAAGCTGCCGCTCACGCTGGCCATCATCCCCTCCCTGATTGTGTCCGTCGAGGGCGAGCGTTTTGCGATCCCCCAGATCAACGTGGAAGAGATGCGCCGGGTGGTTCCCGGGCAGGCGAAAACCCGCATCGAGGTCGTCGGAGACGCCGAGGTCCTGGTCCTGCGCGACCGCCTGATTCCCCTGGTGCGATTCGCCGATGTGCTGGGACTGGTTCCCACCTACACCGCCTCCGGCGCCGGCGGTCGCGAGATCGATCGCCGCGTCCGGCTGGCCGACCGGCGCTCGCCGCACCGTGCCGCCGAGGGGGAGGAGCCGCTGCCGGGTCCGTCCGCCGAGGCGGCTGCCGAGCGAAAGCCGGGCGACCGGCGTCATCGCGGAGGCGCCCTCGAGATCGTGGTCGTCACGACCGGCTCCCAGACCTACGGACTGGTGGTCGGCGGCTTTCATGACACCGAAGAGATTGTCGTCAAGCCGCTGGGCTCGCACCTGAAAGGACTGGAGGAATACGCAGGCGCGACCATCCTGGGCGACGGTTCCCTGGCCCTGATCCTCGACGTTGCCGGGCTCGCCGCCAAGGCCAGCCTCGATGCCCTGGTCCGCGCCGCCCGCTTGCGCAGCGCGTCCGCGGACTCGATCGAGGATGCGAACTCCGACAGCCTTTCCATGGTCCTGTTTCAGAACCGTCCGGAGGTGCAGTGCGGCCTTCCTCTCGATAGCGTCAGGCGGATCGAACGCATCAAGCCCGCGCAGGTGGAGACGATCGGAGGCCGGCGCACGATGCAGTATCAGGGCGGACTGCTGCCGCTGGTCACCCTGGCCGATGCGGCCCGCGTCGAGCCCATCGGAGAAGAGGAAGACCTCGCCGTGATGATCGCCAACATTCGCGGCCACGATGTCGGGCTGCTGGGCACCCTGCCCGTGGACGTAGTCGAAACCGGCGCGTCGATCGATCCGGCGACGCACCGGCAGAAGGGCGTAGCCGGGTCCACCATCATCCGCAAGCGGACGGTTCTGATCGTCGACCTGTACGAGCTGGTGGACAGCTGCTGGCCGGAGTGGGCCGAGCAGCAATCGGCGAGTCAACCTCCTCCTTCCGGCGCCGGGAGCTGCCCGGTGCTGCTGGCCGAGGATTCGGATTTCTTCCGCAGCCAGATTCGGCGCTGCCTCGAGGAGGAAGGCTATACGGTGCTCGCCGCCCCCGACGGCGAGGCCGCCTGGGAGCTGCTTCTGGCCAACGCTGAAAAAGTGCGCGCCGTGGTCACCGACATCGAAATGCCGCGTCTGGACGGGCTCGGCCTCGCGCGACGCATCCGCTCCGATCGGCGTACCCGCCACTTGCCCATCATTGCCCTCACCTCGCTGGCTGGAGAAGAGGACGTCGCACGCGGACTGGCGGCGGGGATCGACGACTACCAGACCAAACTCGACCGGGACCAGCTGGTCGATCGATTGCGGGAGTTCGCGGGAGCGGCCGCGCCGGCGCGGGTCGAGGCAGCCCATGCGGCGGCCTGAGCGGGGCGCTGAAAACGATAGCAAAGCAACAAAGGAACACTACACCATCGAAGGGATGAATTCATGAAACTCAGGATGCGCAATCAGTTCTTGCTGGCCTTTTCTATCGTTCTGGCCCTTATGTTGGTTTCCTCGGCGGTGGTCTTCTTCAAGGCGGACGGGGTCGCGAAGCAGCTGGACTATATGCAGCGGAGCCGGATTCCCATCCTGCTGAAGTCCAGCGACCTGATGCTCGCGCAGATGAAGGCCAGGTCCGACGTCCGCCGCGCCGTCCTGTTTGTCTTCAGCGGCAAGATGGATGCAGCGAAGGAATACAAGCAGAAAATCGAGGACGACTGGGCCGCCACCGACGCGGACCTTGCAACGCTCCGGCAGCTGAGTCCCACATTTGTTCTCCAGGCAAACCGCGACCGGGTGAGCCAGCTGGCCGTCGAGCTGCCCAGGCTTCACGAAGAGCAGGACGCGATTGTCGACGCGGCGCTGGCGGGCGGCCGAAGCCGCATCGCATCGGTGGACGAAGAACTAGTCAAAAACTGCGAGCCGCATGGAGTCGCCGTCCGGCAGATCGCGGAAACACTGGGCCACAGCGTTCAGGAACTGACGGGCAAAGACATCGAGAACCTGCGGGAAAGCCAGCATCAGACCCAGTGGATTCTGGCCATCTTCACCCTTCTGGCCTTGTCGATCGGGATCGGCATCGCGCTGGGCTTCAGCGGCCGGGTGGTCGGCGCTCTGGCGCCGGTGGTCGAGCGGCTGAAGGCGATCGCCGCCGGCGACCTCAACGGCGCCCGGCTGAGCGACGCGCTGCTGGCCCGGCCCGACGAACTGGGAGAGCTGTCAACGGCCGCCCAGGCCATGTCCGACAACCTGCGCCGGCTGCTGGGCGATATCGCCGGCGGCGTTCAGACCCTGGCCAGCTCGGCCACCGAGCTCTCCGCCATCTCCAAGCAGACCGCCGCCGGCACGGCCAGCATGTCGGAGCGGGCGCATACCGTGGCCGCGGCGGCTGAAGAGGCCAGCGCGAATACGTCCTCGATCGCCGCAGGCATGGAACAGTCCTCGAGCAGCCTCTCCTCGGTGGCCAGCGCGACCGAGCAGATGAGCGCCACGGTGGGCGATATCTCGGCCAATACCGCGCGCGCCAACGCCATCAGCGAACAGGCCACCGCGCAGGCGCGCAGCATCACCGAGCAGATGCAGAAGCTGGGCGAAGCGGCCCAGCAGATTGGCCATGTCACCGAGACCATCAACAACATCTCCGCGCAGACCAATCTTTTGGCCCTGAACGCCACCATCGAGGCAGCCCGCGCCGGTTCGGCTGGCAAGGGATTCGCCGTGGTGGCCAACGAGATCAAGGAACTGGCCAAGCAGACGGCCGAGGCCACCAACGACATCAAGGCGAGGATCTCCGGCATTCAGGGTTCGACCGGCGCGGCCATCGGTGACATCGGGCAGATCACTACCGTCATCCGCGACGTGGGCGGCATTGTGGCCAGCATCGCGGCGGCCATCGAGCAGCAGGCGGCGGTAACCAGGGACGTGGCCGGCAACATCGCCCAGGCCTCTGTCGGGGTGCGCGATGCCAACGAACGCGTTTCGCACACCGCCCAGGTCTCCCGCATCATCGCTCACGACATTGCCGGGGTCAATGCCTCGGTGGCCGACATTCGCCACGGCGGAGAGCAGGTACAGGGCAGCGCGGCGCAGTTGTCGAGGCTTGCCGAGATGCTCGGGGCCCAGGTGGCTCAGTTCCAACTATGAGAAAGACCGGAGGGGCGGACCGGAGAGCATCCCGTCCTCTTCCCCCTTTAAGGAGTGGAAAATCCGATGTTCACACACCTCAAGCTTTCGGGAAAAATCATGGGAACGACCGTCCTCGTTCTCAGCGTGACCTCGGTGATCGGTTTCCTGATCACGCAGCGGCGCATCAACCGGCAGGCGGAGGAAAGCTTCCGCGACAAGGTCCGCCAGGTTACCGGCATGGCCGCCGCGATTCAGGCCTGGGACTCCGACAACGTGGCGACGCTGGTGCCCGACAAAAAATTCCATGACCTCCGGCAGGTGCCGGTGGTCGCGGCATGGAGCGTGGCCGAATCCTACGCCGGTTCGAAGGGCATGGCGTTCCACACCCCGTCGCTTACGCCCCGCGACCCTAAAAACCAGCCCGACGATTTCGAGCGCCGGGCGCTCGACATGTTTCAAAACGATCCCTCGCTCAAGGAGTTCTCCGAGCAGCAGACCGTTGACGGCAGGAAGCTGATGCGCTACGCGCAGCCGGTTCGCCTGACCCCGGACTGCCTGGTCTGCCATGGCGGCCCGGCGGGGACCAAAGACCCCTTCGGGTTCACAAAAGAGGGAATGAGCGCAGGCGATCTGCGCGGGGCCTTCTCGGTCTCCGCCTCGACCGAGGCGCTGGCCGCAACCTCCAGGTCCAATTCGATCGCCACCTTTCTGCTGAGCTTCTTCACGCTTCTGACCTCCGGCGCGGCGGTTTTCTTTGTGATCCGCAAAGTGGTGATCCGGCCGCTGCGGCGTTCGGTCGACTTTGCCAACCGCATCGCCAACAGCGACCTGACCCAGGCGGATCTGGCGGTCGAGTCCGAGGACGAGATCGGGGAAGCGGCCGCGGCGCTGAACGCCATGAAGAACAGCCTGCGCCGGCTGCTGGGCGGCATCTCTGAGAGCGTGCACACCCTGGCCAGCGCGGCAACCGAGCTGGCGGCCATCTCGCGGGACACGGCTCTCGGGACCGCATCGATTTCGGAGCGGGCGCAGACCGTCTCGGCGTCGGCCGAAACCGCCAGCGTCAATACGTCGTCGATCGCCGCCGACATGGAGCAGTCCACCGGCAGCCTGTCCTCGGTAGCCAGCGCCACCGAACAGATGAGCGCGACCATCGGCGACATCGCCGCAAACACCGCGCGGGCGCGCGTAATCAGCGAGAGCGCCGCCTCCCAGGCGCAGACCGTCACCGAACAGATGCGGAAGCTGGGCGAGTCCGCCCATCAGATCGGCGATGTCACCGAGACCATCAATGACATCTCGGCCCAGACCAATCTGCTGGCGCTCAACGCGACCATCGAAGCGGCTCGCGGCGGCGCGGCGGGCAAGGGCTTTGCGGTAGTGGCGAGCGAGATCAAGGAGCTGGCCCGGCAGACGGCCGAAGCCACCGAGGACATCAAGGCAAAGATCGCCGGAATTCAGGGATCGACCGGCGCGGCGGTCGGCGAGATCGGACAGATCACCACGGTGATCCGCGAGGTAGGCGGCATCGTGGCCAGCATTGCCGCAGCTATCGAGGAACAGGCCACGGTCACCCGCGATGTCGCTGGAAACATCGCCCAGGCCTCGGCCGGGGTTCAGAACGCCAACCAGCGCGTATCGAAGACCGCGGAGGCCTCGCGCGGCATCGCCAATGACGTTGCGGGCATGAATTCTGAGGTCGCCGGCATGCGCGAAGGCGGCGAACAGGTCCAGGCCAGCGCCGCCGAGCTGTCGAAGCTGGCCGAAGGACTCGGCCTCCAGGTCGCGCAATTCAAGATGTGATGTGCGACAACGCTGTTTTTGAGAGACAAGGAGAACGGTATCCGGGGCTGGGAGCAGGAGGCATCACGGCAGGGAGATGAAAATGATCGGACTCAAACGGATTCGGCTCAATATCGGGCGGAAGATCTTTCTCATGGCGGCTGGCTTTGTTCTGCCGATCGGGGTATTGGCGTGGCTGGTTGTTGCGAATATCAACAGTTCGATCAGCACCGCGCGGCTGGAACTGATGGGCGACGCCTACCAGCGCCCTCTGGAGGCCTTGCTGCGGGACATCCAGATGCATCAACTGCTGTTCGACCGTTGCGCCGGACAAGGGGAATGCCTGCCCCGGCTGACCGGGCTGAAGGACGGGATTTCGAAGGAATTGGCGTCGCTTGAGGAAGTGAACCGGCTTTACGGCGAAACGCTGCAGTTCACCCCGGATGGGCTGGCGCAGCGCAAGCGCGCGACGGCGACCGTACAGAACCTGGAGAAGAACTGGAACGAGCTGCTGGCGTTGACCTCCGAGCCTGGGCCCGGAAAGGCCTCTACGGCCGTGGACGCAAAGTACGGCGAAGTCGTTGACATCGTCAAGACCATGACCACACACATGGGGGACACCTCCGGCCTGATTCTCGATCCGGACCTGGACACCTATTACCTGATGTGCGACACCCTGGTGAATCTTCCGCTCAACCAGGACCGTCTGGCGCACGTGATTGCCCTCGGCCGCGATGCTCTCGCCAGGGGAAAGGTCCAGGAAAAGGACCGGACGGCATTGGCGGTCTACGCCGCAATGATGCAACAGGACGATCTGGACATCATCACCTCGAACCTTCAGACCGCTCTCAACGAAGATCAGAACTTCAACGGGATCAGCCCGTCTTTTCAGGCAAATCTGCCGCCGGCGTTCAAAGCGTACGCGGAGGCTCAAACCAAATTCATCGATTTAACCAACCGGATTGCGGCCTCCGCGAACCCCCGTGTCTCTGCCGACGAATATGAATCTGCCGGGATCGGCGCCCGGGCGGCGAGCTTCCACATGTGGGACGTCGCCATTCCCGAGGAAGACATCCTGCTGAACATGCGCATCGATGCCTTCGCTCACCGCCGTTGGCAGGCATTGATCCTCTCCGCACTGGCGCTGCTGGTGGCCTGCTTCCTTGCCTATCGGGTGATGCTGAACATCATCAGGCCTCTGCACGCGCTCACTGCCCGGGCAAAGGTCGTTGCCGGAGGCGATCTCAGCTTGAGCCCCCTTCAAATTTCAAACCAGGATGAGATTGGGGAGCTGGCCAGGGCGCTCAATGAAATGACCGACAGCTTCCGTCGGCTCCTCGGCGATATCTCCGGCGGGATCGGCACTCTGACCTCTTCCGTCTCGCGGCTATCGAACGTTTCGGCGAAAACGGCCTCCGGGGTCTCATCCATGTCGGAGCGAACGCAGACGGTGGCGGCTGCCGCCGAAGAGGCCAGCGCCAACACCTCGTCGATCGCCGCCGGCATGGGACTGTCCAACGGCAGCCTGTCCTCGGTAGCCAGCGCCACCGAGCAGATGAGCGCCACGGTCGGCGATATCGCGGCCAACACGGCGCGGGCCCGCGTAATCAGCGAGAGCGCCGCCTCCCAGGCGCAGACCATCACCGAACAGATGCGGAAGCTGGGCGAGGCGGCCCATCAGATCGGCGATGTCACCGAGACCATCAATGACATCTCGGCCCAGACCAATCTGCTGGCGCTCAACGCGACCATCGAAGCGGCTCGCGCCGGCGCGGCGGGCAAGGGCTTTGCGGTAGTGGCGAGCGAGATCAAGGAGCTGGCCCGGCAGACGGCCGAGGCCACCGAGGATATCAAGGCAAAGATCGCCGCAATCCAGGGATCGACCGACTCGGCGGTCGGCGAGATCGGGCTGATCACCGACGTGATCCGGGAGGTGGGAGGCATCGTGGCCAGCATTGCCGCGGCCATTGAAGAACAGGCCACCGTCACCCGGGATGTGGCGGGCAACATCGCGCAGGCCTCGGCCGGGGTTCACGACGCCAGCGAGCGCGTAGCCCAGACCGCGGAGGTCTCGTGCGCCATCGCCCGGGACATCGCCGGCGTAAACGCGGGCGTCGCCGGCATGCGCGAAGGCGGCGAACAGGTCCAGGCCAGCGCCGCCGAGCTGTCGAAGCTGGCCGAAGGACTCGGCCTCCAGGTCGCGCAATTCAGAATGTGAAGGAGCAAGCCATGGCCATCGACGTTTCCAGTCCCGAGGTCGGAGAAGATCTGCTGACCGCTACCTTCTGTCTGCGGGGAGACCTCCTCTTCGGGATCAATGCCATCCTGATCCAGGAGGTTGTGATGGTGGGCGAGCTGACTCCAGTCCGGCATGCTCCGGAGTTTGTGGCCGGCATTCGCAATCTGCGCGGCCGCATCATCACCGTGTTCGACCTGGCGGTGCGGCTGGGCATCGGATCGGTCGAGCTCACTCCGGACAGCCGGATTCTGATCGCCGACTGGAAAGGGGAGCCGGTCGGCCTTCTGGTGGACCGGGTATCGGACCCGGTTGCGGTGGCGCCGGGCGATCTCGAGCCGCCTCCCTCGAACCTCAACGGCGTGCAGATGCAGAAGCTGCTTGGCGTTTTTCGCTGCGGTGAGCGGCTGGCCGCGCTGCTCGATCCGGGGGCGATCCTCGGCCACGACGATCAGCCCGGCAATTCTCCGTCGAATGAAGAAAAGAGAGGATAGCCGTGAGAGTTCTGGTGGCCGACGACTCGGTCCTTTTCCGGCGGCTGCTGGCAGAACTGCTGGCGGCAATTCCTGGCGTTGAAGTGGCTGCAACCGCTGCCAACGGGAGGATCGCACTGCAAAAGGTCCGGGGGCTGAAGCCGGATCTGCTCACCCTGGACATCGAGATGCCCGACATGGACGGCCTGGCCGTGCTCGATGCGCTGCGCCAGGCCGGAGGACCCGCGGTGGAAACGATCGTGGTGAGCGCGCTCTCCCGGCGGGGGGGCGATCTGACCATGCGAGCCCTCGACAAGGGCGCGTTCGATTTCATTACCAAGCCCGACGCGGACTGTCCCGCAGCCGCGCGCGAGGCGCTGCTGCGGGAGCTCATTCCGCGCGTTCGCGCCGCCCAGAATCGGTTGGAGGTGCGCGCCATACTGAAAGGCCGGCATTCCGCGGCGGCGGCCGAGGCTGCGGCGCCCGCTCCCTCACCCAGCCCTGCGCATCGAAGCTCCTGCGACGGGATCGCGATGCGGATGCAGCGGCTGTCCCAGCCGGCCAGACCGGAGATGGTGCTGATCGGCGTTTCGACCGGCGGGCCGGTCGCCCTGGGCCAGCTTCTGCCGGGCATCCCTGGCGACATTGGGGTGCCGATCCTGATCGTGCAGCACATGCCGCCCATCTTCACCAAATCGCTGGCCGAGAGCCTGGCAACGAGGTGCGCCGTGGGCGTACGCGAGGCGGCCCACGGCGAGATTCCCCGGCCGGGCACGGTTTACATCGCCCCGGGAGGGCGCCAAATGCGCCTGGGAACAGGACCGGAGAACGGGCCGGTGATCGAGCTGACCGACGATCCTCCGGAGAACAACTGCCGCCCGGCGGTGGACTACCTGTTTCGCTCCGTGGCGAACCGGTTCCCCGGGCGCGCCGCAGCGGTCATTCTCACCGGGATGGGCAGCGACGGCACCCTCGGTCTACGCCTGCTCCGGCGGCACGGTTGTTTTGTCATCGCGCAGGACGAAGAGAGCTGCGTGGTCTACGGCATGCCGAAGGCGGCGGTGGAGGCGGGAGTTACGGATGTGGTTTTGCCGCTCAGTTCGATCGCGGGCCGCCTGGTTTCGATTGTTCGGGGAGGCCGGCCGTGACCGTTGCGATCACCCGGGAAGAGATGTCCGTGTGGTCGCGCTACATCCACGAGATATGCGGCGTGCATCTGGACGAGTCGAAGAGCTACCTGGTCGAGACCCGGCTCAGCAGCCTGTTGACCGAATTCGGCGCCTCGACGTTCTCGGAGTTCTTTCACAAAGCGCGGGCCGACACCAGCAGCAAAGTCCGATCGAGGATCGTCGAAGCCATTACCACCAACGAAACGTCTTTCTTTCGCGATACGGCTCCGTTCGACCTTCTGCGGCACAAGATCATCCCCGAGCTGATCGATCGGCGCAGGGCCGCGGCCGGCGCCGGCCGGATCCCCATCCGCATCTGGAGCGCGGCCTGTTCGACCGGCCAGGAGGCTTACAGCACGGGGATTGTGCTCAGGGAGCTGCTGGGAGATTTACAGCGGTACGACGTTCGGATTCTGGGCACGGATATCTCCAGCCGAGTAGTGGCCCAGGCCAGCTATGGCGAATATAACCGCGTGGAGATGGATCGGGGATTGCCGCCGGAGACGCTGAACCGTCATTTCACCATCTCCGGAGATCGCTGGAAGGTCCGCGACGAGATTCGCGCCATGGCCACCTTTCGCACCATGAACCTGCTCGAGCCCTTCTCGTTCCCCTGTCCTTTCGATGTCATCTTCTGCCGCAACGTGGCGATCTACTTCACCGAAGCCAACAAGACGCGGCTCTTTCGAAACCTCGCCCGGTATCTGGCGCCGGACGGATCGCTGATCATCGGCTCGACGGAGTCGATCTCCGGAATCTGCCCGGAGCTCGAACCCAGGCGCTACCTGCGCGCGGTCTTTTACCAGTGGAAGCGGCCGGCGTAGCCCATGGGATTCGGATATTGGCCCATTCGGCCGTGCACTGCCCGCGCCTACATGACTCGGCGAGGTCCGGACGCGCGTCGTGGAAATCTACACAGGCAGCCAGGGCGGCGGCGCATTCTCGACGCGACCGCCGATTCTGCCGGCCAGCACCGAGGCGCCGCGCTAGGAATGATTGCCGAGAACCGGTTCCGGCACTCTATCCGGGACTGCATCCAGAGCTGAATTCGGGGCTTGCCACCGGCGCAAGACCGCATCGAGCTCCGGATTCATGATGGGCTTGGTGAGGTAGTCGTCCATGCCCCCTTCGAGACAACGTTCGCGGTCGCCCTTCATCGAATGAGCGGTCAGGCCCACGATGGTCTGGCGGCGGCCGGTGCGCTGCTCTTCCTCGCGGATTCCGGCCGTTGCCTCCATGCCGTCCATTTCCGGCATCTGGATGTCCATGAAGACCAGGTCGAAGCGTCCTTCCCTCCAGGCTTCGACACCCGTGCGGCCGTTGTTGGCCACCGTCACCCGATGGCCTCTTTTTTCGAGCAGCCGGCGGGCCACCAGCTGGTTCACGGCGTTGTCCTCGACCACCAGAATGTTGAGCGAGCCATTTTCGGGCGCGGGCTGGGCGACCGTCTCCCTGGTCCGCAAGGCGGCGGGTGCGGCAGCGGGCCGGGCGGGGCCGTCCTGGCCGGAACCGGGCCCGAGCGCGCCAATCAAGGCGTCGTGCAACTCCGCCTGGCGGATCGGCTTGGAGAGAAAGGCCGCGATGCCGAGCGCTTTGCGCCGCTCCTGATCGCCGGCCCGGGCACCGGAGGTCAGCACGATGGCCGTGATGCCGGCAAGGCTCGAATCCTGCCGGATCCTTTCGACCAGGTGGAAGCCGTCCATCTCCGGCATGTGCATATCGGTCACCAGCAGCGTGTAAGGGTCTGCCGAGGAGCGGGCGGCCGACAGCCGCGCCAGCGCTTCTTCGCCGCCGCCCACCGCTTCGGCATGCATCCCCCAGCGGGTAAACATGCCCAGCAGGATGCGGCGATTGGTGCGGTTGTCATCCACGGCCAGAACCCTGACACCCGCGAGACGCTCCGGCGCGCCCGATTCCGGGGCCTGGGCTTCCAACTGCGAGACGCCGAACCGCACGGTGAAGTGAAATTGCGACCCGCGGCCCTCCTCGCTCTCCAGCCAGATCCGGCCTCCCATCATCTGCACCAGGCGCGTCGTGATGGTCAGCCCCAGCCCGGTGCCGCCATACTTGCGCGTGGTCGAGGTGTCGGCCTGCGAGAAGGGCTGGAAGATCATCTGCTGTTTTTCTTTCGGAATGCCGATCCCGGTATCGGAGACAACGAAGTGGAAGCTGCAGTTCTCGCCGTCGCAGATGTTCCGGTTTGCGCCGGTTTCGGAGTCTTCCCAGGTCGCTCTCTCGACGCTCACAACCACATCTCCCGCCTGAGTAAACTTGATCGCGTTGCCAACCAGGTTGGTCACCACCTGGCGCAGGCGAGTCGAGTCGCCGCGGACAAAATCGGGCACATCGGAGGCGATGTTACAGGCCAGCTCCAGCCCTTTTTCATTGGTGCGGACGGCCAGCGACCGGAGCGTGGATTCGAGTGTCTCCCGCAGGTTGAAGTCGGCCTCTTCGAGGTCGAGCTTGCCGGCTTCGATCTTCGAAAAGTCCATGATGTCGTTGATCACGATAAGCAGCGCGTCGGAGGAAAACCGGATGGTCTGCAGGTTGTCTCTCTGTTCGGCGGTAAGCTCGGTTTCAAGCGTCAGTTCGGTCATGCCGACGATGCCGTTGAGCGGCGTGCGGATTTCGTGGCTCATAATGGCCAGAAACTCGCTCTTTGCCCGGCTCGCTTTCTCGGCCAGATCGCGCGCTTTTTCAAACTCCGCGGTGCGGATCTGCACACGCACTTCCAGATCGTCGTTGGCCGCGCTCAAGGCGCGATCGCGCTGCTGCACCTGCTCGAGCATGCCATTAAACGAATCCACCAGCCTTCCGACTTCGTCGGATGCGAACCGGGCTGCGCGCAGGGAGTAATCCTGCTGGCGCGAGATGCGGGTCGCTACCCCGGCCAATTGCAGCATGGGACGGGTGATGGTCCTCAACAGGCGGACCGAGATCAGCAAAGTGATCAGGCTGGCCAGCAGCAGCACCATGCCGGCAATCTTCAGATACTGGATCATCCTCAGCCGGAACGCCCTCAAGTCGGAAACGATGGCGATGGCCCCGGCTTTGTCCCCATTGAAGGAGACGCCGCGCATCAGCAACAGCGACCGCGGCTGAAAGTAGGCGCCGTCCGTGCGCAAGGCAGGCATCTCGAAGCCGGCCGTGAGACCCTTGCGCCGGTAAGAGGCAAACACTTTGCCGTTCGCGTCATAAAGGCAAGCCGCCTCGATGTCGGGATCGGCGCGCAGAGCGCCCAACTGCTCGGAGGCAGTCTTGGCGTCGTCGAAGGTGAGCGCAGCAGCTGTGTTGGCGCCCAGAATGTCGGCCAGGGTGGAAACCTGCTGCGCGATCTCTTTCCGGAAGCTCGAGCGCTCGTAGATCCCGAGGCTGGTGAAAGCCAGGAACAGCGCGAGCAGCGTTGCAAAAACGATCAGCAGCGCCAATTTCTTCTGAATCGACATGTTCTTCAGCGACATGGTCTTTCTCCGTCTCCCGCCCGCTCCCCGGTTCTTGCTTTCTGCCTCGACACTTGGCTCTGCCCTTTCAGGACTTGTTCCGAGGCGCTGCCTCCGCCTTGCGGTTGCAACGCCCGATCGCCCTTACGGGTGACCGCCGATCACGGTTTTGGCCAGCATGAGAAGGCGCGCGCTGATCTTCAGCTTGGCCTGCGCTGCCGCCTCGACGTTGATGACGAACCGAACCTTATCGTCGCTCTCCATGCAGAAGCCGATCATGCCGCCCTGCTTGGCGAAATCCGCGCTTTCGCCGACCGTAAGAACGGAGGAATCCTTGAGCACGGCCAGCGTCTGCGCCATCTGCTTCCGGTCGCCTGCAATGAAGACAGCCAGGCAGCCCGGCGCCTCCTCCGGCCGTTTCAGGTGACGAATTTCGAGCGGCCGGCTCCCGATTGTCTTGCCCTGCAGGGTCGCCTCCAGATCGCCGCCGAACGGGTTCCCGCCGAGGGTGCAGATCGCGATCGACTTCCCGTTGGCGCCCTGCGCGTCGGCGGGCCAGTCCACGAGTTGCGTAAAGTGGTACAGAAATGCAGCCTTCACGCGGTACTCATCGGACTGCGCGACTCCCGTGCGAGCGGCCGGGAGTACTAGAAACAACCCGAGCATGGCAAACCAAGTCGAAGCTCGCATTTCCGCACTCCGTTCCCGCGAGGCAGACGCAGCCTGGCTGCCTCTCGGAAAGCTTTCAAGCTCCACCGCCGCTTTCTGGCGGGGCGCCTCCTATTTCCGGCTAAGCGAATATTCCAGTCCGGCATAAATGGTCCGTCCCTGCTGCACGGGAATGCTGTCGATGTTGAAAAAACCGAAGCCCGGCATCCATACTGCCTGGTTCAGAAGGTCGTTGCCATGGGCCGCAATCGCCACGCTGTTCCTGTCCCCCAGGTGCAGGAACCGGGAGAGATCCTGACGCAATTCGCCGTTCATGCTGTTGTGCCACCCTGGAACCGGATTCGTGGGTTCCTGATAGGCCGGAGGCTTGCCGTCGGACAGTTCGGAGAGTCCAAGAATCAGCCCGCGGCTGTTCTCATACCCGATGCCCGACTTGAAGCCGAAGTTCGGAATCGGAGTCGCGTTGCTGGCGCCGGTCTGATTGTGATTTGCCTGGTACAGCAGGGAGCCCTGAACAAACACATCGTGATTGACGTAAAACTTGCCTTCCGCTTCGCCGCCGTCGAATGTGACTCCGCCGAGATTGACATAGCGAATGGGCGCGTGGCTTATGGTCACGATGCTGTTGGTTTGCTTGCTGTGAAAATAGTCGGCGCCGAATTGCAGACGCTTGAACTGGAGGTTCAAACCCAGGTCAAAAGTTCCGACCGTCTCCGGCAACAAGTTGGGATTGCCCTGGATGTCGGACCGGTTGATGGTGGACTCGTCGATGGCGGGCGGGCGGAAGGCCACCCCATAGAGCGCCTTGATGCTGGCCCAGCGCGACGGGCTCCAGATGGCGCCGACGCGGGGAACGGTAGAAACCGGAATCTCGGCGAATTTGTTGGTCTGAAACCCGCCGATGACTTTCAATTTTGCCGAAAACTGGTGATCGAGCTGGGCATAGAACCCTCCGGCCGGGCGGCTGCCGCCCGCGGTCTGCACCGGCGGGTTGGCGGAGATGTTGATCTCCGAGCCGGCGATGCGGTTGAACAATGTGCCCACTGTCAGCCGGTCCCTGGAACTGACTGTGATCAGGTTTGTCCACTCGGCAACGAAATCGTTCCCGTCCCTGGAGATGCTGGGATAGGCATTGATGCCAAACGTGTTGCGAGTGTAGGTGCCGTTGAAGCTCATCTCCCAACGGTCCCGAATCTTGTGTTCGTAACCCAGGTTGTCAAAATCGCGGCTGAGACGCGTCTCCCCCACCGAGCCCTGGGTGAAGGATGTCGACTGCCACTCGGTAAAGGAGGAGTTGAAGCTGAGTCCCTTGTAGTTCATCCCCAGATAGTCGCCCGTGCCGCGGTCCACCAGGCTGACGTTGTGGGAAGGGGGCTCGGCGGGAATTCCGGGCACGTGTTGCACCGCCAGCGGAACCAGGTAGACGAAGTTCCAATTCGGCACTTCATGAACCTGCGAGGCAGCCGTCAGGCTGAAATTCCCCCGCCGATAAAGAAAGTGTCCCGAGGAAGACAGGGCGTCGTTGGCGCCCCCCAGCCCATGGATGCTGAATTCTGTCCCCTCCGCCTTGCGTGTGATCAGGTTCACCACGGCGGAGAATGCGTTCGACCCATAGAGCACTGAACCGGGGCCGCGAATGACTTCGATACGGTCCAGGATCTCAACCGGAAAGGATTCCAGCAGGTCGGAGATCATGCCGCCCTCGACGACTTCGCGCGTCGGCCGCCCGTTGATCAGGAAAAGAATGTGCGCGCCCGACGTCTTGGTCTGATCGCCATCCGCGGCGACCAGGCTTCGGTCGGTGAAGTACTGACTGGACTGGGTGAGCCCGGGAACCCGATCGAGCACCTCGCCGAGGGTGTTGCCGCCGAAGCGGCGCAACTCGTCGCCGGTGACCACCGACATGATGCCGGGAGCCTGAGAGAGTTTGTCGCTGAACAGAGAGGCGGTAGTGACCTGGATGTCCATTAGCTTCTCCAACTCCATGGACGCCAGATCGGCGGACGGTGGGGTGGAATTCGGCAAAGGCGCCGTTGACTGCGAGATTGCGCAATCGACCGGAAAAAGCAACAATGCCGCGCACGCCGCTAGGCGAAAGCTCTTGATATCGACCATGAAGCCCGATTCCTTCCAGGACTGAAATTCGACAATCCCCATTCACCTCGCCGAGTCTTGCAGGATTCCGCGACGTTCAAATGGACGACAGTCCTCACTGTCAATACATCGGCGAATTCATCGGAATATTCAGCGGCGATTCCCGCGGAGTGCCTCAAGGGTTCGAGTGCGAGGGTCTTCATCTTGGCCGATCTTCCGAGGCCGTCAGCGCAAAGCGCAGTCTCGGGAATAGGACTTAGGGGTCTTCGAAGCCGGCGGCGGCCGCTTCCACGTCTCCAGACTTGCCTGCCTGCTCCATCGCGAAAACCGCGGCGCGCATGGCCTCGCCTCCGACACGTCGACGTTCTCGCTAACCCGGTGTTCCCGCCGGCTTGTTGCCGGCTCAGGCTCGTCGAGAAGGGTTTTTCTCCGTACATGCCTTTCGATCGTTATTGCATATGATTGCCCGCCGGAAGCGCACACTGGAAGATGGAGAATTTCATGTCCTGTTCCAGCTCTCAGCTATGTGACCGGTCCGTACCACCCTTCGCCCCCCTACCCCCCCTACCCCCCCTGCCCCGATACTGGGCCTGTGCGGCAGTACGATCCTGTGTAAGTAGCGTTGAATCAGATATATACGCTAGGCGGCCAGTTACCATACGGTAAACATGACCGCAGATTTGAGTTCATTTTCGGCCCCTTCGTGTCGATTTTTGACGAAAAACAAGGCCCAAACGAGCGTAATTCGCGAGGATCTTCCGGCGCGCCAGGCGATCCGATCCGGGGCTGAATCGTCGCTGGCCTCGGCTATCTGCCGCCGAGGGCATACTGGAGACCGGCAAAGACCGTCCGCCCCTGCTCCACCGGAACCGTGTCCACGCTGCTGAATCCGCTGGGCAGCCAGATCGCCTGGTTGGCTAGATCGTTGCCGTGCACAACCAGGGCCATGTCGCCGCCGAACGGGTGGAGGCCGGAAAGCTCATAGCGGAGATTGCCGTTGACATTGTTCCGCCAACTCGACAGCGGGTTCACGGACTGGTAGCCGTCGAAAGGACCGTCGGTGACATCGAAGAGGCCGGCGGTCAATCTGCGGCCCGCATAGCTGATGCCGCCCTTGTAGCCGATGTTGGGGACCGGAGAGACATTCGAGTTTCCGTTGCCGTCCACATTGGTCTGCCAGAGCGTCGAGCCCTGCACGAAGACTTCCCTGCTCAGGTAGTATTTGCCCGCGACTTCAACCCCATTGAACGTGAGCTGGCCCTGGTTGAAATAGACCGCGCGCGTGGGACCGGGTAGGTCGACGATGTTGTTGGTGAATTTGCTGTGGAAGTAGTCGATTCCGAACTGGACCTTCCGGCTCTCGAGATAAAATCCCAGATCGAAGGTTGCCACCTCCTCCGGCTTCAGGTTCGGGTTACCGCCAAGGCCGGGATTATTCAGCAGATTCTCATCGAGGCTGGGGGCGCGAAAGGCCTGGCCATAGAGCGCCTTGAGGCTGGCCCACGGTTTCGGCGCCCACACCGCGCCCCCCCGGGGATCGAAATGAAGCGGGATGCTCCCGATCTTGTTGGTCTGGAAGCCTGCGATGAGCTTTACCTGGTCGAGTAGCCGATGGTCGATCTGGGCATAAAACGCGCCCCCCAGCCGCCTTCCCTGGGCATCGACGGTAATGGGTTTGTTTGCGGTGTACCATTCCTGGCCCTCGACGCGGTTCAGCGATCCCCCGGCGGAGAGCCGGTCCTTCGCACCGAGCGTGAACAGGTTGGTCCATTCCGCGATGGATTCATCGGCGTCCCTGGTGACAAAGGGGAAGGGCGGCTCCTGAAAGGTAGTGCGCGTGAAGGTCAGGTCGAGACTGGTGTCCCAGTAGGGTTTCACTTTGCGGTCGTATCCGAGGTTGCCGAAGTCGCGCGTCAACCGCGTCCCGCTGACCGTTCCCTCGATGAACCCGGTGGCCTGCCACTCGGTGAAAGAGGACATGAAGCGCAGTCCCCTCCAGTTGGCTCCGAGGTAAGCACCGAGACCGCGGTCCTTCAGGTCCACGGCCTCTACCGGCGGCACCGCCGGCGCGAAAGAAAGATCCTGCTGCGAGGGTGGAACCCGGTACGTCAAGTTCCAGTCCGGCAGCTGATGCAGCTGGACGGCGCCCACCGCGTTGAGGTTGCCATGCCGCAGCATGAGATTCGCCGAAGAGTCCAGGGCCGCTCTCGCGCCCCCGGTTCCCTCGACGGAGGCCTCGTTGCCGTCCGCCCTCTTCGTAATCAGATTGACCACCGCTGAAAAGGCGTTCGAGCCATACAGCACAGACCCCGGGCCCTTGATGATTTCGATGCGCTCCAGAATCTCCACCGGAAAAGACTCCAGCAGATCGGAGATGATTCCGCCTTCCATTACCTCCCGGGTCGGCCTCCCGTTCAACATGAACAAGATGTGGCCCCCGTCGGTCTTGGTCTGGTCTCCGCGCGCTGCCACCATGCTGCGGTCGACGAAGTATTGGGTGGACCCGGTCAAGCCCGGAACGGTCTGCAGAATCTCATTGAGGGTCAGGCCGCGAAAACGGCGCAGTTCGTCGCTGGTGACCACCGACATGATGCTGGGGGCCTGGGACAGTTTGTCGCTGAACAGAGACGCGGTCGTGACCCGGATGTCCATCAGCTGTTCCAGACCCAACGATGTCAGGTCGGCGCCGGGCACAGGTGGGGCCGCCTGAGCGGAATCCGGTTCAGTCCGATACGAGGCAGTCGGCGCCTGTTGCGCGACTCCATTCGCCATCAGCAGAAACAGGAACGCCGCGCCGGTTGCCTTATGCACCTTGCTCATCTCCATCATCGCCATCGACCTCCGATTGAGTTTAGCTTCGAGGATTCCGGCTTCGTCGCCATCGGTTCCGGCATCGCCAGCCGAACGCAACCACGGAAGTCAGTCCACCCCGAACAATCATCGGCAGTTTCACGGAAATCTTTATGCGGGGCAAATCCGGCGGTGCGATCAGGGCTTCTCATCCGGAGTCAAAAACTGCCGATTAGCAAACGTAGCTGTAGCGGAAACGAGGTGTGCCGTGTTCAAGACAACCGGCGAATTGGTGTATTCAGGTGATTGTGCCGCCGATGAGCCGGCCGCCGATGCCGGAGTCATTTCCGATGCCCGTCCAGTCCAAATCCTTCAGGCCGGGGACAGCACGGCCGGCCCGCCACCACCGGTGGTCTTTGATCGCGCCGGCTTCTCCGATCGCATGATGAACGATGAGGAACTTATGCGCGAAGTCATGGGTGAATTTCTGCTCGATACGTCAGGTCAGCTCGCCGATCTGCGCAGCCGAATCGACAGCGGAGAGGCGCAGCAGGCCGGAAGCGCGGCCCATCGGATCAAAGGAGCGGCCGCCAACGTCGGCGGGGAAGCGATGCGCGAGGTGGCTGCTGCGATCGAAGAGGCAGGCAAAAGAGGCGACATCGCACCGATGAAGGACGCCATCAACAAACTGGAGATGCAGTTCGTCCTGCTCGGCAACGCGATGCACGAAGGCCTGCCCACCGATTCATGATCCGGCTCAGGAACTGTACCCGCAGGTGCGCCTTGAAAATCACTGCTTGCCAAACTCGGTCTGGCCGAATTCACGATCTTCGAAATTGGATTTTAGGATCTGGGACTTCCCTGCAACTCGCGCTTCAATCTAAACTCACAATTCATGAGCCCGCATAAGGTCCGCATCCTCATCCTCGCCTGCGGCAACAGTCTGCGCAGCGACGATGGCGTCGGCCCCTGGCTGGCCGAATGGGTTGAAGAAAATTTCAGTGTCGGTCTCGACCTTCGCGTCGTCTCCCAACAGCAATGGACGCCCGAGCTCGCTTATGAACTCGCCGGCGCCGAAGCGGCAATTTTCATCGACTGCTCACTTGCTTCCAGCCCCGGTTCAGTCAACCTGATTCCCGTCCATGCAGCCGAAGTCAATCAGGCCGTCGCCACGCATCACCTCGGCGCTCCCGAACTTCTGGCCCTCAGCCAGCATCTGTACGGGTCCGAGCCCCGCAGCGCCTTCCTTTTAACCGTGGGCGCCGGATCTGTCGACCTGGGTGAAGAGTTTAGCCCTCAAGCCGAAGCCGCCTTGACTAAGGCCAGCCAATTACTTAAGAGCGTGATAGAGCAAATGCTCAGCGCAGGTAGTGAGCCAGCTTGATGACGTAGGCATATTGGCCCTTCAGGCTATCCGGAAGAACCACGCGCAAATTATCCCCGTCCGCCTTCCACTGGAGCGGCTTCGAATCGCCCAGCAGAAATACCTCGAGCAACGGCCGCGACGGCACATCTTCGAGAGTCACCGTTTTCGATTTTGGGCTGCCCAGGATGGTTGCGTACAGCTCGGCTCCGTTGCGCGTAAAGCGCACATCGTCCCCCTCGAGCGACTTGGCTTCGGCGCGATCCCACGGCGTCGTGTCATAGATCGCCTCTCCGTTCTGCTTCAGCCACGTACCCAACGCCTCAAGCCGCTCCATCTGCACCGAGGGAATGGTGCCGTCGGCCTCGGGGCCCACATCGATCGCCAGGTTGCCGTTCTTGCTCACGATGTCTACCAGCAGCGCAATCAAATCCCCGGGTGCAATGGTCTCCGCCTCGCCCTCGGCGCGGTTATAGCCGAACGACCGCCCCAGTCCCCTGCACTCTTCCCACTTTTTGGCGCTGATTTTGCCCAGCGTCTGATACTCGGGCGAAGTGAAATCGGAGTGGGGCACGCCGAACCGGTCGTCGATCACCCCGTCCGGCACCGCGTTGTAATAGTCGGCCATCACATCGAGCGGCCTGCCCGTTCGCGGCCAGTCAATGTCGTTCCACAACAGCGACGGATGATAGCGCTCGATCAGCTCGTGAATCTGCGCAAATGCGTAGTCGCCGTAAGCCTGACTCTCCGGCTTTACTTTCTCGTAATCGGCGGGGACGCGGATGGGTCCGGGCACAAAAGTCCAGTCGTAACCGCCCGAGTAGTAGAGGCCCATGCGCATGCCCTGCTTGCGCACCGCCGTCGTCAGTTCGCCCACAATGTCGCGCGTCGCATGCTGCCGGTCCGCCGCCAGCGTAGGATTCGGCGCCGCGCTCGGCCACAGCGTAAACCCTTCGTGATGCTTCGAGGTCAGAACCACGTACCGCGCCCCGGCAGCGCGAAAGATCTTCGCCCACTGGTCCGGATTCCACTTCTGGCACTCGCGGTCGAACACCGGGGCAAAGTTGTAGTAGTTGAAGTCCGCACCGTAGTGTTCACGATGGTAAGCTTCCGTTGGCGACCCCTCTACACGCATCGTGTTCAGATACCACTCCGCATACGGGTTGTTCTTGATGTAATCGACCGAATCGAAATCGTGGTTTGGATGCGACAAGGGAGCCCACCCCGGAACCGAATAAAGTCCATAGTGAATGAAAATTCCCAGCTTCGCGTTCGCGTACCAATCGGGGAGCGGATGGCGGTCCAGGGACTGGATCGCAGGCTCGTAATGTATTGGCGCTTGAGCAGCGCACATCCCGCTGAGCAGCATCAACGCCAAAGCAACCACTCCGGAAACCCGGCTCATGCGCAACATTCATTTCCCTCTTTCGGCGGGCAATGCGATTTGCAGCCCATCGATCGTTCGATCGCTGCTCCTGAACACTCTTGCCGGCCCACACCGAATCATAGCCACCGGCTCGAAATCTGCCAACTCGCAGCAAAAAGTAAGCAACAGAAAATGAAGGCGGCTGCCGCACCGAAGTGCCGCAGCCGCCTCTTCAAGCGTGACTATGAATCAGCCGTCGGGCTAAAACGCTGCCAGCGTCTGCCTCAGGCTGTACGAACTCAGCGTCTTGATGTAATTTCCGCGGTCGAACGGCGACACGTCGGGCACCGAGCGACGGCTCAGGCAGCCGCGCGTCTCCTTGAGCGATGTGTACTCCCGCTTCTCCAGCCAGTACTGCAGATCGGCCAGCACGCGGCCTATATGTTCTATTCCATGTATGTGCAGCGCGGATGCCATCAACGTCACGTTGGCTCCGGCCATTATGCTCTTCAAGACGTCTTCGGCCGAATGCACTCCGCCGGTCACGCCGATATCCATTTTCACTTCGCCAAATAGAACCGCAGCCCAGTGCAGCCGGGGCAACAGCTCTGAAGGCGTGGAGAAGTGGAGCGACGGCCGTACCTCGAGAGTCTCGATATCGAAGTCAGGCTGATAAAAGCGGTTGAATAGGACCACGCCCGCGGCGCCCGCGGCTTCAAGCCGCGCAGCCATATTCGGCACGCTGGTGAACGACTGCGAGAGTTTCACGGCCACCGGGACCTTGACCGCCGAGCACACGCTTTTGACCAGATCGATCAGTTGCACCTCCATCTGAGCCGAGGTCTGATTGCAGTTGGTGGCCAACGCGTAGGTATTCAACTCGATGGCGTGAGCGCCCGCCTGCTCCATATCCCTGGCAAACCGCACCCAACCGCCGCTGGTGGCGCCGTTGAGGCTGGCCAGGATCGGAATGCTGACCGACTGCCGCACCTTGCGCAGATGCTCCAGGTAGACCTCGTGCGTGACGCGATAGTCGTCCAGATCAGGCAAGTAGCCCAGCGACTCGGCAAACGATTCCGTCCCGCGCGACAAGTCTTCATCGAGCGTGCGCGATTCCAGTTCCAGCTGCTCCTCAAACAGAGAGGTCAGCACGATCGCCGCGGCTCCCGAGTCCTCCATGTGGCGAACGTTGTCGAGCGACTCGGACAGCGGAGTAGACGCAACAAGGATGGGGCCGCTCAGCTTCATGCCCAGGTACGGCATTGAAATGTCGATCATTCTTCACCTCCAGCAGCCACCGCCGCCAGTTGTTCTTCCGGCTTTTCCAGAGGCGCGATGTTCGGCGTCTCGCCACGGCCCGGCATCGCCGCGCGTCCCGAATACACGCGCCACTGCCGCTCCACATCGTCCTGAGCTTCCTTCAGCAGCTGCGCCGCAAGCTCAGGATTGCTGCGCGCCAGCATCGTGTAGCGCGCCTCGCGATAGGTGTAGTCCTTGAGCCGGATGGAAGGCGCCTTGGAATCCAGTTGGAATGGATTCTTGCCCTCGTTCCGCAGCGACGGGTTGTAGCGCATCAGAGGCCAGTAGCCCGACTGCACGGCCAGCTTCTGCTGCTCGAGCCCATGCACCAGGTCGTATCCGTGCGCGATGCAGCTCGAGTAGGCGATGATGATCGACGGCCCTTCGTGCGCTTCTGCTTCCTGGAAGGCCTTCACCACGTGCGTGTCATTGCCGCCCATTGCCACCTGCGCCACGTAGACCGAGCCGTAGCTCACAGCTTCCATGGCCAGATCTTTCCTGCTGTTGCCTTTGCCGCTGGCCGCGAACTTTGCCACCGCGCCACGCGGAGTCGCCTTGGACATCTGGCCGCCCGTGTTCGAGTAAACCTCGGTGTCCAGCACCAGCACATTCACGTTCTTGCCCGAGCCCAGCACATGATCGAGGCCGCCAAATCCGATGTCGAATGCCCATCCGTCGCCGCCCAGGATCCATACGCTCTTGCGAACCAGGGTATCGGCAATCGCCAGCAGGTTCTTTGCATCGGAAGACTCGTTTCCTTCGAGCTTGGTGCGCAGCAGCAGCACCCGGTCGCGCTGAGCGTTGATCTCGGCTTCCGTTTTCTGCGTCGCGTCCACGAGCGCCTTTGCCAGTTCGTCGCCGATGGCCGGTGCGAGGCGCTTCACCAGCAGGTCCGCAAACTCCTTCTGCTGATCGAGCGCGATTCTCATCCCGAAACCAAACTCCGCGTTGTCTTCGAACAGCGAGTTGGCCCAGGTCGGGCCGCGCCCCTGTGCATTGTTGGTGTAAGGGGTGGTGGGAAGATTGCCGCCATAGATCGATGAGCAGCCCGTAGCGTTGGCGATATAAAGCCTGTCGCCAAACAACTGCGTCAGCAGCTTGATATACGGAGTCTCGCCGCAACCAGCGCACGCGCCCGAAAACTCAAACAGCGGCTCCAGCAGCTGAATGTCCTTCACCTGCGTGTGAGACAGTTTCGACCGGTTCACCTCCGGTAACCCAAGGAAGAAATCCCAGTTCTCGCGTTCGCTCTCGCGCAACGGAACCTGTGGCATCATGTTGATTGCCTTCCTGCTGGCGTCGCTCTTGTTCTTCACCGGACAAACTTCCACGCACAGGGCGCAGCCGGTGCAATCCTCCGGCGCAACCTGTAGCGTGTAACGGTCCTGCTCCATACCCTTCCACTTCGGCTTCGCCCACTGGAAAGTGGCGGGCGCATCCTCTGCGAGGTCGGCGCTATACACCTTGGCGCGAATCACCGCATGCGGGCAAACCATCACACACTTGCCGCACTGGATGCACAGGTCCTTGTCCCAAGCCGGAATGAACTGCGCGATGTTGCGCTTCTCCCACTGCGCGGTGCCGGTGGGGAACGCTCCACCCGCCGGAATCGCGCTCACTGGAAGCAGGTCGCCCTGCCCGCCGGCAATCTGCCCCAGCACGTTGCGCACAAACGCCGGCGCTTTCGAGGAGATAAACGGCGCCAGGTCAAACTCCGAGGTGCTCGCCGACGGCAGCGCAACTTTTTCCAGGTGAGCCAGCGCGTGGTCCACGGCAGCAAAATTCTTCTGCACCACCGCTTCGCCGCGTTTGCCATAGGTCTTCTGGATCGATTTCTTGATTTGCGCAATCGCCTCTTCGCGTGGCAGCACGCCGCTGATGGCAAAGAAGCAGGTCTGCATGATGGTGTTGATGCGCGTGCCCATGCCTGCTTCGCGCGCGACATTGTATCCGTCGATCACATAAAACTCGATCTTCTTGGCGATCAACTCCTGCTGCATGGTGCGCGGCAGATTATCCCAAACCTCTGAGGCAGCATACGGTGAATTCAGGAGGAACACTGCTCCGGGCATCGCCGCTTCCACCACGTTCATCTTCTCGATGAAGCTGAAATTATGGCAGGCCACAAAACTCGCCCGCGTAATCAGGTAGGTCGAACGGATCGGATTCGGTCCGAAGCGCAGATGCGAAGTGGTCATCGAGCCGGACTTCTTCGAGTCGTACACGAAGTAGCCCTGCGCGTAGTTGGGCGTGTTGCTGCCGATGATCTTGATTGAATTCTTGTTGGCACCCACCGTGCCGTCGGACCCAAGTCCGTAGAACAGCGCCCGCACCGTTTGGGGATCCTCGGTCGAGAATGCCGGATCGTAATCCAGGCTCGAGTGGCTCACATCGTCGTTGATGCCGATGGTGAAGTGGTTCTTCGGATCTGCTTTCTTGAGCTCATCGAAGACGCCCTTGACCATGGCGGGCGTGAACTCCTTAGACGAAAGCCCGTAACGGCCGCCAGTCACTGTCGGCATCGCGAAGGGCAGGCTCCTGGCGTTCTCAGCCAGCACTGTGACTATGTCCTGGTAAAGCGGCTCGCCCAGTGCGCCGGGCTCCTTGCAGCGGTCGAGCACAGCGATCGATTCCACGGTCGCGGGAACGGCCGCCAGAAAAGCCTTGCTATCGAATGGCCGGTACAGCCGGACCTTGACCATGCCGATTTTCTCGCCCTGGCGCGTCATCGCATCCACAGCCTCTTCGGCAGCCTCGGCGCCAGAGCCCATCACCACGATCACGCGCTCGGCATCCGGCGCGCCGTAATAATCAAACAGTCTGTAAGACCGTCCCGTAAGCGCCGCGAACCGATCCATCACCAACTGCACAATTCCCGGTACCGCGGCATGGTAAGGCGTACAGGCTTCCCGCGCCTGGAAGAACACATCGGGATTCTGCGCGCTTCCGCGAAGAACCGGACGGTCAGGCGAGAGCGCCAGGTTGCGGTAGGCAATGATGTACTTGTCGTCCACCATCGACCTCAGCGTATCGTCCGTAAGCGGCAAAATTTTGCCCACTTCATGCGAAGTCCTGAAGCCATCAAAGAAGTGCATGAACGGAATCCGCGCTTCCAGGGTGGCCGTCTGCGCCACCAGCGCCAGGTCGTGCGCCTCCTGCACTGAATTCGAAGCCAGCATTGCCCAGCCCGTGGAGCGGCAGGCCATCACGTCGGAGTGATCGCCGAAGATCGAAAGCGCATGGGTGGCCAGCGTCCGGGCCGTTACATGCATCGTTGCCGGAGTCAGTTCGCCGGCAATCTTGAACATGTTGGGAATCATCAGCAGCAGGCCCTGCGATGCGGTGAAGGTGGTGCCGAATGCGCCTGCCTGCAACGCGCCGTGCAGCGCGCCGGCCGCGCCGCCTTCACTCTGCAACTCCTCCACGATGGGCGATGCGCCCCAGATATTTCTTTTTCCCTCCGAGCGCCATTGATCGGCCCACTCAGCCATGGGCGACGAGGGGGTGATGGGGTAAATGGCGACTACCTCGGAGAGACGATAGGCTACCGAAGCCGCAGCCTCGTTCCCATCCATAATCACAGTCTGTTGTTCACTCATTCGCTTTGCCTCATGGTGCGGCCCCTGGAGGATATCGGCCGCTATCGTGAGTCTCGGCTTCGGGGCTGGGAGCGGCAGTGACGCGAGACACACTGCGGTCGGTCGATCCCACATCATGAAATGCAATCTATATTGTGAAACAGCGTTCCGGCCGGGACTTTATAAGCCTTCGAGCCATCAGCCCCACGCCACGCAAATGGATATTTTGATTGCATCAATGCAATGTGTGCCCCGCACACGCTCGCGACGTCGCTCCGAAGAGTCGACAACTCGCCACCTTAGCCGGGCATCTCACCCGCAGAATGGAGTCAACATGGATCAAAGAACCCTGGTCGCCATCGTAGTTGTGGTCGCGATCATCGCCATCGCTGCCGTAATTTTCATCCTCACTCGTCAACGCAGGAGCCGCCGGCTCAGGCAGCAATTCGGTCCGGAGTACGATCGCGCCCTCCAGTCGCGAGGGGACCCAGCGAAGGCCGAAGCCGAGCTCCTCAACCGCCAGAAGCGCGTCCACAGCTTCGAAATCAAGGCGCTCACCCCGGCTGCGCGGGAGCGCTTTGCCGAAGAATGGGCCGCGGTGCAAAGCCGGTTCGTCGACGATCCCGGAGTGGCCGTCGACCAAGCCGATTCGCTCGTCAATCGAGTCATGGCCGCTCGCGGCTATCCCATGACCAACTTTGAGCAGCGCGCAGCTGACGTCTCCGTCGCCTACCCAGCCGTGGTCCAGAATTACCGCGCCGCCGGTGCCATCTCGCAGCGCTACGGGCGAGGCGAAGCCGGCACCGAAGACCTGCGCCAGGCCATGGTGCATTATCGCTCCCTTTTCGACGAATTGCTCAACGTACCTAAGTCCGCAGTGACGACAAAAGGAGTCCCTTATGAGCGAGCTTCTTAGAGAAGAAAGTCTGAGTACCGCCGATAACGTCAACCCTTCGCGCTCCACTCGCGGAGAGGAGTTTGGCACAGATACGATAAACGCCTTGCGGAACAGCCAACGGGCAGTAGCGGGCGGTATGGAACTACGGCAGAACCCTCTGTTCCCGGAGAACGAACTCGACGGCTTCCGCTCCCGCTGGAGCGAGGTCCAGATTTCATTTGTCGACCAGCCGCGCGAGGCGGTCGAGCAGGCAGATCACCTGGTCGCCAGTGTAGTCAAGCGCATCGCAGAGCAATTCGCCTCGGAGCGCGAGCAGATGGAAAACATTGGGACAGGGGTGAAAACGTCGATACGGAAGACCTGCGCCAGGCCTTCAAACGCTATCGCGCATTTTTCGATCGACTGCTTTCGTTCTAGGGCGTGTTAACACTATCTGAGCGCCTCGACGATCAGTGCGAAGGTAAGGAAGCCGAGGAAGAGAACATCGAGCTTTTCGAAGCGAGAGAAGATGCGGCGGAAGCCCTTGAGACGTCGGAATA